>Ga0101944_10000036_pt1 | contig 532106 bp, 471 predicted proteins | sample DewCreD2012metaG_FD_75245 | JGI IMG/M metagenome (GOLD analysis project Ga0101944, IMG submission 75245) | Hot spring sediment bacterial and archeal communities from British Columbia, Canada, to study Microbial Dark Matter (Phase II) - Dewar... ... | reverse complement strand
CGATCCTGCGCAACTTCACAGCCATTGTGGCGAGCGCAGACCTTACCGCTGAGAACACGGAGGACGCCGAGTAGGGCGAGGCCCGGGGGGGGCGCGTCACCTCGCCCTTACATGCTCGGCGCTCTCGGCGTGCTCAGCGGTAAAGCCGGAGCTCATGATCAGCACAGAGGAGAGCGAGTTGATCCTGTACCCGGCCATCGACCTGCGGGGCGGGCGCTGCGTGCGCCTGCGCCAGGGCGATCCGCGGGCCGAGACCGTGTTTGGCGAAGACCCGGCGGCTATGGCGCGGCATTGGGTGGAGCTGGGGGCGCGCTGGCTGCACGTGGTCAACCTCGACGGCGCCCTGGAGGACGGCGCGGGCGCCGCCCGCAACCTGCAGGCGCTGGCAGAGATCCTGGCGAGTGTGGCCGTGCCTGTGCAGTTCGGCGGGGGCCTGCGCCACCTCGACGACATCGCGCGCGTGTTGGACCTGGGGGTGGCACGGGCGATCGTGGGCACCGCGGCCGTCCGCGACCCGGGGCTGGTCGAGGCGGCCCTCAGCCGCTACGGGCCGCAGCGGATCGTGGCGGGGATCGACGCCCGCGCCGGCAAAGTGGCCATCCGTGGCTGGCAGGAGACGACGGCTGTGGAGGCGGTGTCTCTGGGGCGAGAGCTACGGCGCCTGGGGGTCGAGCGGGCCGTGTACACCGATATTCAGCGCGACGGGATGCTGAGCGGGCCCAACCTGGCCGCCACGGCCGCTCTGGCGCGGGAGACGGGCCTTGCCGTCATTGCCTCCGGTGGGATCGGGCGGATGGCCGACCTCGAGGCGCTGTGCGCTCTCGAGAGCCTGGGCGTGGAGGCCGTGACCGACATGCGGCGGGGGCTCGAGGACGCCGACATCGTCATGATGCTGCGGTTGCAGAGCGAGCGCATGCAGGGCAGCCTCGTGCCTTCGGTGCGCGAATATTTCCACTTCTTCGGGCTGACCCACGACAAGCTCCGAGCCGCCCGGCCGGATGCGATGATCATGCACCCGGGCCCGATGAATCGCGGGGTCGAGATCGACGGCCCGGTCGCCGACGACATCAACAGGAGCGCCATCCTCGACCAGGTCGAGATGGGGGTGGCGGTCCGCATGGCCGTGCTCGATGCGCTCACGCGCCGGCTGCGCGCCAACCGTTGAGGATTTTTCGTCGCACTACTGTAGCGCGCTTGCTGTTGCGAGAGGAAACATTCTCGGTTGCGTGGATGGGCCTCCCGGGCTAGAGAGGATCGGGGGATCAGAGGGATTCTCCAGCCAGGAGGGAGGACGAGATGGCCGATTCGTCACGCGCCGGTGAGACCGCCGGCTGGGGGCCCGCCACCGGACCGCTGTTCGATGCCTGGATGCGGGCGAGCCGTGCCTGGATGGAGGCCACCGGCCGTTGCGGCGCCAGCATGATCGCCTTCGTGGGCGAACGGCTCGAGGCCGACCTCGAGCACGGCAAACGGCTCGCCGAATGCCGCGATCTGGTGGCCCTCGGCGCGGCCCAGGGCGAGTGGCTGCGGCGGGCCGTGGAGGACTATCGCCGGGCGATCGAGCAGCTCTCGGCGGAGATGGCCGCCGGCCTCGAGGCGCTGCGCGAGGAGACCCGGACGGCGGCGGCGGCCGCGGCCGCACCCGCCGAGACGGCCGAGACCCGCGCCCGCGAACGGCGCGCCGCCTGACCTCGACCCGGCGGGCGGCGACGCCCGCCGGTGCTTGCCGGGGCGGCCGGAGCCGCGCATAGGCTTCGCCCATGAGCCGCCCTCTCCTCGTTCTCGACGCACGCCTGCTCGACCCCGCGAGCGGGTCGGATCGTCGCGGTGGTCTGCTCGCCGTCGGCGGCCGGATCGCCGAGTTCGGACCGCAGGTGACGGGCACGCTCGCCCCGCCCGGCACCGAGGTGGTCGACGCCCGCGGCGCCTGTCTCGCCCCGGGCCTGGTCGATCTTCGGGTGGGATTCGGCGAGCCCGGTGCGGAGCACAAAGAGCGCTTCGAGAGCGGCTGCAGGGCCGCGGTCGCGGGCGGGATCACCTCGCTCGCCCTCCTGCCCGACACCGATCCGCCGATCGACGATCCGGCGATGGTCGAGTTCGTCGCCCGTCGCGCTCGCCAGGCCAAGCTCGCCAAGGTCTATCCGATGGCGGCCGTGACCCGCGGTCTCGCCGGCCGCGAGCTGGCCGAGCTCGGCCTCCTCAAAGCCGCGGGTGCGGTCGCCTTCACCGACGGCTTCGCTGCGGTGGCGGACGCGCGGCTCATGCGGCGCGCGCTCGCCTATGCGAGCATGCTGGACGCGCTCGTCGTCCAGCATCCCGAAGAGCCGGCGCTCGCCGCCGGCGGGGCCATGAACGAGGGCCCGGTCGCCACCCGCCTGGGCCTGCCCGGTATCCCGGCGGTGGCCGAGGTGATCATGATCGAGCGCGACCTGCGCCTCCTCGAGCCTGGTCGCGGCCGGTTGCACGTGGCGCATGTGACCACCGCGGCGGCGGTCGCTGCGATCCGCGCCGCCAAGGCCCGTGGGCTCGCCGTCACCTGCGACACCACGCCGCATCACCTGCTCCTGACCGAGGCCGAGGTGGAGGGCTACCGGACCTTCGCCAAGGTCTCCCCCCCGCTGCGCGGCGAGGCCGATCGGCTCGCCCTGATCGAGGGCCTGATCGACGGCACGATCGACGCGATCGCCTCCGATCACCGGCCGCAGGACCAGGACAGCAAGCGGCTGCCCTTCGGCCAGGCGGCGTTCGGGGTGGTGGGCCTCCAGACCCTGCTCGCCGCTTCGCTCGAACTCTTCCACACCGGTCGGATGGGTCTACTCGAGCTCCTGCACAAGCTGACCGCGGCACCGGCCGCGATCCTCGGCCTCGAGGCCGGGCGGCTCCAGCGCGGTGCCCCGGCCGACCTCGTCCTGTTCGATCCCGACGCCGCCTGGACGGTGACCGAGAAGGGCCTGCTCTCGCTCGCCAAGAACACCGCCTTCGAAGGTCGCACCCTTCGCGGCCGGGTGCTGCGCACCTGGGTCGACGGGCGCTGCGTGTTCGAGGCCGAGCCCTGAGCGGGACAGAGCGCTCGGCGGAGCCGGCCGTGTCGCGCAGCCTCGTCGAACGAACGATCGGCCTGGCACTCCTCGCACTCCTGGTCTGGCTCGTCTTGTTGATCGTCCGCCCCTTCGCCGGGGCGCTCATTTGGGCGATCGTGCTCGCCGTCGCCCTCTGGCCGCTGTTCGCGCGGCTGCGCGCGGCCACGGGCGGCCGCCGGGTCGCGGCCGCGCTTCTCGTGACCCTCCTCCTGTTCGCGGTCATGGTCGTGCCGATCGTCCGGCTCGCGCTCGACGTCGGCCGCCAGGTCGACGAGCTCGTCCGGCTCGGCAACGAGCTCTCGCGCGCGCCCGCCCCGAACCCGCCGGCTTGGCTCGCCGCTCTGCCGGTTCTGGGTGGCTGGGTGGCCTCCTTCTGGTCGACGCTCCTGGTCGACCGCGAGGCGGCCGTGGGTCAGCTCCTGCCCTACCTCAAAGACGTCGGCCCCTGGCTCATCGAGTTCGGCGCCGGGCTCGGCCGAGTGGCGCTCGAGCTCCTGCTCTCCATCCTCCTGACCGGTCTCCTCCTGGTCCACGGAGAGCTCTGCGCCGACTATGTCCGTCGCTTCGTGGTGCGGATAGGCGGCGAGCGGGCCGAGCATCTGGTCGACGTCGCCGGCGGGACGGTGCGCGCCGTGGCACTCGGGGTCGTCGGCACGGCGATCGTCCAGGCCCTCTTGGCGCTCGTGGGCTACGTGGTGGCGGGCGTGCCGGCCGCCGGCCTGCTCGCCGTGCTGGTTTTCGGCTTCAGCGTCGTCCATCTTCCCGTGGTGCTGGCCGGGCTGCCGGCCGCCGCCTGGCTCTTCTATCAGGAGGGCCCGAGCGCCACCGCGATCGGCCTTTCGATCTGGATCGTCGCGGTGAGTGTGATCGACAATTTCTTGCGCCCCTATCTCATCAGTCAGGGCACGCGGCTGCCGGTCCTGCTCATCATCCTGGGGGTGGTCGGCGGCGTGCTCGCCTTCGGTGCCATGGGCCTGTTCTTCGGCGCGGTCGTGATCGCCGTCGCTCATCGCCTGCTGCTCGACTGGCTCGACCAGCCGGAGGGGGGCGCGGACGAGCTGCGGGACGGCCCCTAGGCTGCTAGGCTCGGGTCGAGGGGAGGGGAGGACGGCGATGGTCGAACCCCTGGGCGGTTGGCTCTATTGGCTGCCGCTGCTCGCGGCCTTCCTCGTTGGTTATCTGGCGGGCTCGATCCCCTGGGGCGTGCTGCTCACCCGGTTCGCCGGGGCGGGCGACGTGCGGGCCATCGGCTCGGGCAACATCGGCGCCACCAACGTGTTGCGGACCGGCCGGCGCGGGCTCGCCGCCGCCACCCTCGCGTTCGACTTGCTGAAGGGCTTCCTGCCGGTCTGGGTCGCCTGGAGCTGGACCGGGCCGGACACCGCGATCGCGGCCGGGGCCGGCGCGGTGATCGGCCACTGCTTTCCCGTCTGGCTCGGCTTCAAGGGCGGCAAGGGCGTCGCCACCGCGGGGGGCGTGATCCTGGCCCTGACCCCGCTCGTGGTGCTGCCCGCTCTCGCGGTCCTGGCCCTCGCCTTCGCGGTCACGGGCTGGGTCTCCCTGGGCTCGATCCTGGCGGCTCTCGCGGCGCCGCTCGCCGCCTGGGTTCTCGGCGACGTCCAGGCGGCCGAGCTCTACCTCCTGCTCGCGGCGCTCGTGATCTTCCAGCACCGCGCCAACATCGTCCGCCTGGTCGAAGGGCGGGAGCCGCGGACCTCGCTGGGGCGCAGACCCGGCTGAGCGGTCCGGCGCTCGCAGGACGAGGTGCCAGAGGTGCCAGCGTTTGCCGACCCCCTTGGGCGTGAGGGCGTGCGCTTCCTCCTCCTGCCGCCACTCGACCCGGAGACCCTCGAGCAGCGCGTCGAGCTCGGCTGTCCGATGCACCGTCACACCCGGGCGCCCGGCCCACGCGTCGCGGGGGCCGAGGAGCTGACAGGCGATCCGCCCGCCCGGCCGCAGCGCGGCCCGGAGCCGCGCCCAGACGACCGGGAAACGCTCGGGAGACACGAGGAACAGGGCGAAGCTCGAGACCAGGAGGTCGGCCGCCGGTGGAACCGCGTCCTCGATCCGCTGGGCCCAGAGCAGCAAGCGCGGGGCGGCCGTCGCCGGTACGCGGCGGGCGAGCGCAGCGAGCGCCTCGGGCCGCCGGTCGAGCGCGACGACGCGCCAGCCGCGCTCGAGGAGCGGGATCGTGTCGCGGCCGATGCCGCAGCCGAGATCGACGGCGAGGCCCGGCGGGCGACCCTCGGCCGCGAACCGCTCGAGGGCCAGGAGTACGGTCGTGCGCGGTGGGCCACCGCCGGCGATCCGGTCGTAGGCCGCGAACTTCGAAGCATCCGTCACGGTGCAGCGGCTCCGACGCGGCGGTGAGCGAGGCGGGGCGCAACCGGGCCCCGCCCCGCCATCGAGCGAGCGCTACGGGCCCGCCGAACGGCCCCGGTTCGTCCCGCCGCCGGGCGATCCTAGGGGGGGCCTCGCAAGCGGGCCAGGGTGGCGCGGCCGAGCCGGTGCTTGTCGCCGGCTCCGGATTGATACAACCTACAGTTCATGAGCGCGATCGACGGTTCGCCCGTGTCTCGGCTCGATCCGGCCGAACGGTTCGCCCGCCTTCGCCTCGCCCGCTCGCCGGGCATCGGACCCAAGAGCCATCGCCGGCTGATCGAGCGCTTCGGCAGCGCTCGCGCCGCGGTCGAGGCCCTGCCGCGGCTGCTCGCGACCGGCCGCTGGCCCGGGGTCGAGCTGGCCGCGCGCGATCCGGTCGAGGCCGAGCTCGAGGCGATCGAGGCCCTGGGTGCGCGCCTGCTGCTCCTGGACGAGCCCGACTATCCCGAGCGGCTGCGCGCGCTCGCCGACGCCCCACCGGTGCTCCTGGCGCGCGGCGCGGTGGAGCTCCTGGGGCGACCGTCGGTCGCGGTGGTCGGGGCGCGCAACGCCAGCGCCCATGGACGCCTGCTCGCGGCACGGCTCGCTCGCGAGCTGTCGGAGGCCGGCCTCGTCGTGGTCTCCGGGCTCGCCCGCGGGATCGACACCGCCGCCCACGGCGGCGCCCTCGAGGGACGGAGCTCGACCGTCGCGGTCCTGGCGAGCGGGATCGACCGGCCCTACCCCGAGGAGAACGCCGAGCTCCTCGAACGCATCGCCGGCGCAGGCTGCGCCGTGAGCGAGCGGCCGCTCGGCGCGGAGCCCCAGGCTCGCCATTTCCCCCGCCGCAACCGGATCATCGCGGGTCTGGCGCTCGGTGTCCTCGTGGTCGAGGCGGCGCCCGCCTCGGGCTCGCTCATTACCGCCCGGCTCGCGCTCGAGGCGGGCCGCGAGGTCATGGCGATCCCCGGCAGCCCGCTCGACCCGCGGCACCAGGGTACCAACCGACTCCTGCGAGAGGGGGCGCATCTGATCGAGACGGCGGCCGACGTGCTCGAGGTGCTGGGTGTCACGGCGCGACCGGCGGTTGCCGCCGTGCCCGCCGAGCAGCCGATCCGCGGCGTGCCCACGGCCGTCGCGGCCCGCCGGCCGGTGCCGAAGCCGGCCGGCGAGCGAGTCCCGCCTCGCCCGCCGCCCGCCGAGGAGGAGAGCTCGGCCACCGCCCGCCTCGTTCTCGAGGGGCTCGGCGTCGAGCCCGTGGCGATTGACGATCTGGCACGTCAATGCCAGATCAGCCCGGCCGTGATCCAGGACGCCCTCCTCGAGCTCGAGCTCGCGGGCCGGGTGGAGCGTCACCCGGGCAATCGCGTGGCGCGCCGGGCCCGCTGACGCCCCGGCACGGTGCGAGAGCGAGCCAGAGCTTCGGGTCTCCATGGACGTCGTCGTCGTCGAATCGCCGACCAAGGCCAAATCGATCGCCAAATATCTGGGCGAAGGCTACACGGTCCTTCCTTCCTATGGTCACGTCCGCGACCTGCCGGAGCGGGACGGCTCCGTGCTGCCCGACGACGACTTCAAGATGCTCTACGAGCCGCTGGCGGAGAAGAAGAAGCGGGTCGACGAGATCGTCCGGGCGGTCAAGGGTGCCAAGCGCGTCTGGCTCGCCACCGACCCGGACCGCGAGGGCGAGGCGATCTCCTGGCATCTCAAGAGCCTGCTCGACGAGCGCGGGGCCACCAAGGGGGTCGACGTCAAGCGGGTGGCCTTCCACGAGATCACCAAGCCCGCGGTGCTCGAGGCGATGCGCCATCCGCGCGACCTCGACCCCAACCTGATCGACGCCTACCAGGCGCGCCGAGCCCTCGACTATCTCGTGGGCTTCACGCTCTCGCCCGTGCTCTGGCGCAAGCTGCAGGGCGCCCGCTCGGCCGGCCGGGTGCAGTCGGTGGCGCTGCGCTTGATCTGCGAGCGCGAAGCCGAGATCGAGGCCTTCGTCCCGCGCGAGTACTGGACGGTCGAGGCGCTGTTGCGCACCCCCCGGGGCGAGACCTTCGCCGCCCGTCTCGCGAGCCTCGAGGGCAAGCGGCTCGGCAAGTTCGACCTTCCCGACGAGCGTGCGGCGAAGGCCGCGGTCGAGGCGGTGCGCGCTCGCCCGCTCGCGGTGGCCGCGGTCGAGCGGAAGCAGGTCAGCCGCAACCCGGCGCCACCCTTCTCGACCTCGACTCTGCAGCAGGAGGCGGCCCGCAAGCTCGGCTTCTCGGCCGACCGGACGATGAAGGTGGCGCAGCGGCTGTTCGAGGGCGTCGATCTCGACGGCGAGACGGTCGGCCTCATCACCTACATGCGCACCGACAGCGTCTCGCTCTCGACCGAGGCCCTGGCCGCCACGCGTCGGTTGGTGGGTGAACGCTTCGGCGAGCGCTACCTGCCGCCCGCTCCGCGCCAGTACAAGACCCGCGCCAAGAACGCGCAGGAGGCGCACGAGGCGATCCGGCCGACCGACCCGTTCCGCACCCCGGAGACCGTCGCCCGCTACCTCGACGAGGACCAGCGGCGGCTCTACGAGCTGATCTGGCGGCGGACGGTGGCGAGCCAGATGGCGGCCGCGCTCCTCGACCGCGTGGTGGTCGAGATCGAAAGCCCGGACCGTGCGGTCGGCCTCAAGGCGAGCGGCCAGACGGTGGCTTTCGACGGCTTCCTCAAGGTCTACCAGGAGGGCCGCGACGACCGCCCTGCCGAGGAAGAGGAGGACGAGGAGGGCCGGATCCTGCCGCCGCTCTCGCCCGGCGAGCGGCTCGAGCAGGAGAGGGTCACGCCGGCGCAGCACTTCACCGAGCCGCCGCCGCGCTACACGGAGGCCTCGCTCGTCAAGAAGCTCGAGGAGCTCGGGATCGGCCGGCCCAGCACTTATGCGAGCATCCTCTCGGTCCTCAAGGACCGCGAATACGTGAAGCTCGAGCAGAAGCGCTTCGTGCCGACCGATCGCGGCCGGCTCGTCAACGGGTTCCTCGTGAGCTTTTTCGACCGCTGGGTGCAGCCGGGCTTCACCGCCGAGCTCGAGGCCAAGCTCGACGAGATCGCCGCCGGCGAGATCGACTGGCGCTCGGTGCTGAGGTCCTTCTGGGAGCCCTTCTCGAGCTCGGTCGACGAGGTCAAGCAGCGCCGGGTCGCCGAGGTGATCGAGGCGTTGAACCAGGCCCTGGCCCCCAAGCTCTTCCCGCCGCGGGCCGACGGCTCCGACCCGCGCGCCTGCCCGCTCTGCGGCACCGGGCGGCTGTCCTTGAAGCTCGGCCGATTCGGGGCCTTCGTCGGCTGCTCGAACTATCCCGAGTGCCGCTTCACCCGAAAGCTCGGCGACGAGAAGGGGGGCGGCGAGGCGGCGGCGGAACGGGTGCTCGGCGTCGATCCCGCGACCGGCGAAGAGGTCCGGGTACGCGCCGGTCGCTTCGGGCCCTATGTCGAGCGCGGCTCGGGCAGCGGCGCGAAGCGATGCTCGCTGCCGCCGGGCTGGACGATCGAGGAGATCGACCTCGAGCGGGCGCTCAGGCTCCTCGCCCTGCCGCGCGAGCTCGGTCGCGATCCGAACACGGGCGAGCCGATCCTGGCCGGCATCGGGCGCTACGGCCCCTACATCCAGCGCGGCCGCCGCTTCCTCAACCTGCCGCCCGAGGAGGACGTGCTCGAGATCGGTATCAACCGGGCGATCGACCTGCTGGCCGGCGGCGAGGGAAAGCGCGGCCGGGCGGCGGCCGGGCCCTTGCGCGAACTCGGGCCGCATCCCGAGGACGGCCGGCCGGTGACGCTCCACGCCGGCCGTTTCGGGGCCTATGTCAAGCACGGCGAGCTCAACGCCACCCTGCCGAAGGGCCGCTCGGTCGAGGATCTGACGCTCGAGGAGGCAGTGGCACTCCTGGCCGCCAAGGCCGCCAAGGCCGCCGAAGCGGGTGGGGCGAGGAAAGGCACGCGCCCGGGCACGCGCGGCGGTGCGCGCACGACGGCCCCCGCCTCCGGCAGCGGGCAGCGGAGCGAGGCCGAGAAAGCGTCGAAGGCCGCCCCCACACGGACACGCGCGGCCCGCGGCACAACCGGCGCGGCCGGCGAACGCGCCCTCGAGGGCGAGAGCCGAGAGGCCACGGGCCGAACCTCGGGCACGAGCGGCCGCGGGAGCGGCGCGCCGACCGTCCTCGCCGGGCGGGCGCGGCGCGGCGGGCGCGGCTGACGCCTTGCCCCGCTCCGTCACAGCGACGAGCCTACCGAGCCGGGCCGAGCTTCTCCGCTGGATCGCCGAGAGCGGCCGGCGACCGCGAGCCGCCGAGGTGGCCCGGGCCTTCGGCCTCGGTGTCGAGGCGCGGCGGGCGCTGCGGGCGCTCCTTCGCGAGCTCGAAGCGGAAGGTGCCGTGCCGGCGCGCCGGCCGCGGCGCGAGCGCAGCCGGCCGCCCGCGGTGGGCGTGATCCGGGTCGTCGCGATCGACCGCGAGGGCGATCTGCGGTGCGAGGCGGACGGCTTTCCCGGCGTTTCGATCCGGCTCTCGGCCGAACGCGCCGGCCGGCCCGCACCGGGTGTAGGCGATCGCGTCCTCGCGCGCTTGCAGCCCGCCGGCCGTGGTCGCTGGTGGGCCGAGGCGATCCGGCTCTTGCCGCGGAACCCGAGCACCGTCGTGGGCGTGCTCGAGGGCGAGGGGTCGGAGCTGCGCCTGCGCTCGATCGAGCGGGCCTCGCGCGGCGCCGAATACCCGCTCGAGCCGGAGGCGACCGGCGCGGCGCGGTCGGGCGAGCTCGTACGCGCGACGCTCGCCGCCGAGCGGCCGCTCGCCCGACCGCGGGCCCGGGTCGTCGAGCGCATCGGGCCGCTCGAGGACCCGGCCGCGATCTCGACCGCGCTCGCGGTCCAGGCCGGGCTGCCGATGGTCTTTCCCGAAGCCGCCCTCGCCAAGGCCGCCGCGGCCAAGCCGCCGACCCGCCGCGGCCGGGTCGATCTGCGAGACGTGCCTCTCGTCACGATCGACGGGGAGGACGCCCGGGACTTCGACGACGCGGTCTTCGCGGCACCGGACGACGATCCCGGCAACCCGGGCGGCCATCGCATCACGGTCGCGATCGCCGACGTCGCGCACTATGTCCGGCCGGGCGATCCGCTCGACCGGGTGGCGCGGGAGCGCGGCAACTCGGTCTATTTCCCGGACCGGGCGATCCCCATGCTGCCCGAGGCGCTCTCGAACGATCTCTGCTCGCTGCGCCCCGGCGAGGACCGCGCCTGTCTCGCGGCGCATCTGCGGATCGACGGACGCGGCCGGCTGATCGCCTGGCGCTTCGAGCGCGGGTTGATGCGCTCGCGGGCCCGGCTCACCTACCGCCAGGTGCAGGCGGCCGTCGACGGTGCGCCCGACCCGACCACGGCACCGCTCCTCGAGCCCGTGCTGCGGCCGCTGTTCGCGGCCTACGCGGTGCTGGCCGAGGCCCGTCGGCTGCGCGGCACGATCGACCTCGACCTGCCCGAACGGAAGATCGTCTTCGACGCGCAGGGCCGCGTCGCGGGCGTCGAGCGGCGCGAGCGGCTCGCCGCCCACCGGCTGATCGAAGAGTTCATGATCCTCGCCAACGTGGCCGCCGCCACGGTCCTCGAGCAAGCCGTCCAGCCCTGCCTCTACCGCGTCCACGACCGGCCCGACCCGCTCAAGCTCGAGACGCTCGCGGATTATCTCGAGCGGATCGGCGTGCCCTGGAGCCGGGGGCCGAAGTCGCCCGCCGACTTCGACCGGCTGTTGGCCCGTCTGGCCGATCACGCACTTCGCGAATCGGTCGCCCAGCTCGTCCTCAGGGCCCAGGCGCAGGCGGTCTACAGCCCGCGCAACATCGGCCATTTCGGGCTCCACCTCCGCCGCTACGCCCATTTCACCTCGCCGATCCGGCGCTATGCCGATCTCGTCGTCCATCGCGCACTGATCCGGGTGCTCGCCCTCGGCGCCGGTGGGCTCGGCGAGACGAGCATGGAGGAGCTCGAGGAGCTCGGCCGGCACCTCTCGCTCTGCGAGCGGCGGGCCATGGAGTGCGAGCGGGGTGCTCTCGAGCGGATGATCGCGCTGCATCTCTCGGCCCGCGTGGGCGCCCGCTTCGCCGGCCGGGTCACGGGCGTGCAACGCTTCGGTCTCTTCGTCACCCTCGACGAGACCGGCGCCGACGGGCTCGTGCCGGTTGCGGGCCTGGGCGAGGAGTATTTCCGGCACGACGAGCGGCACCACCGGCTGATCGGCGAGCGCACCGGTGAGAGCTTCGGCCTCGGCGACCGGGTGGTGGTCGAGCTGGTCGAGGCCGATCCGGTTACCGGGGCGCTGCTGTTCCGCCTCGAGGAGCACGAACGCGCGCCGGGGGCGCCGCTCCTGCCGCCGCCCGGGCGGGCCCGCGCCTTCCGCCCGATCGGCCGCCCGCGCCGAGCGCGCCGGTGATCGGTGGCCTCCTGCCCGACGGCCGGATCGGCCGCGAGCTGCTGCTCGTCGTCACCACGGGCGCGCTCGCGAGCGTCACCCTCTCGCTCGGCGTGCCGCTCCTTTCGATCGTTCTCGACCGGCACGGGGTGGAGCCGGCGGCGATCGGGCTCAACACGGCACTCGGCGGGGTCGGCAGCCTGTTGGCGGTGCCCTTCGCCGAACGGATCGCCCATCGGCTGGGTGCGGTGCGGACGATGCGCGCCGCCCTCGTCCTCGCGGCCACGACGCTCTTCCTTTTCCCGCTCGCCGTCGACCTCCTCCTCTGGTCACTCTGGCGGATGCTCCTGGGTGCCGCCGGTGCCGTCCTGTTCATCGTGAGCGAGGCGGCGATCAACGCGCTCGCCCCGGCCGACCGGCGGGCCCGGATCCTGGCGCTCTACGCCACCGCCTTCAGCCTCGGCTTCGCCGCGGGGCCGCTCCTTCTGGCACTCACCGGCAGCGAGGGCATCCTGCCGTTCCTGGTCGCCGCCGGGTTCCTCGTGGCCGCGGCTCTGCCGCTGCGCCTGGTCGAGGGAGTCGACGGGGTGCTCGCCGGCCGGGGCCAGGTGGATCTGCCCGTGGCCGTGCTCGTCCGCAGGGCCGGGCTGCCGCTTCTGGGCGTCCTCGTCTACGGGCTCCTCGAAACGAGCTTCTTCGCCCTCCTGCCGGTCTACGTGCTGACGCTCGGCTGGCCCGAGCAGCTGGCAGCACTCCTCCTGAGCGTCTGGATCGCCGGCAACATCCTCTTCCAGCTGCCGATCGGCAGGCTCGCCGACCGGATCGGCGCGCGCCGCACGCTCGGTCTCTGCGCCGGCCTCTCCACGCTCGGGCTCTTGCTCCTCGACCCGGCGGTGCGCGCCGGCTGGCCCGGCTGGGCGCTCCTCCTCCCGGGCGGCGGGACGATGGGGGCCTTCTACACCCTGAGCCTCGTGCTCGTGGGCGAGCGTTTTCGGCCGACCGAGCTGGTCCGTGCCAATGCCGCCTTCGTGGCGAGCTTCCAGCTCGGCCTCCTGCTCGGCCCCGCCGTGGTGGGCGCGACGATGGGGGCGATCGGCCCCGGGGCCTTCGGCTGGCCGCTCGCGTGCGCCGCCCTGGTGCTCGGGGTCGCGCTCCTCCGCTCCGAGCCTCGGCTTGACAGGGTGCCGTCCGCCCCTATGTTGCCCGGCCGCAGCGCTCCGGAGGATTGCGACCCATGGCCAAGGCCGCCACCACCCTGATCAAGCTCGTGAGTTCGGCCGGCACCGGGTATTTCTATACCACCAAGAAGAACACCCGGTCGAGCACCGAGAAGCTCACGTTGCGGAAGTACGACCCCAAAGTCAGGAAGCACGTCGAATTCAAGGAAGCCAAGATCAAGTGAGCCGGCGCCGAAAGCGGCGGCGGGTTGGGCCGGGCGGCCCGCGGTGACGCGGGCCGCTCGCCGTTTCGGGCCGGGCTATTGTCGGATAAGGAGAGTTTGCGCTAGGTTCCTCGCCTAGGGGTAGTGGGGCGCCGAGGCCGTCCGCGGCCACCGGCCCCCGGGGCGAGGAGAGCAGCGCGTGAGGGACCCACGAGGCATCGTCGGCATCCCGGCGCGCCGGCGGCCGGCTCGACGGGTGGCTCCGGCGCTCGCGGGCACGCTCCTGGTGGCGGCACCGCTCGTGGCCGCGACACCGGCCCCGGCCGGCCAGCTGCGCGAGCTCGCGCGCGAGGCGACCCCGCTCGTGCTCAAGGACGGACGGATCGCCCACGTGGCGATCTGGGCGGTGCCCTTCCGCCCGGGCGCCAACGATCTCGATCCGGAAGTCAAGGCCGAGCTCGCCGGGCTCGTCGAGACCCTCGCTACCGACTGCTTCCTCACCGCCCAGGCGATCGGTCACGTCGAGCCCGAGGCGGCCAAGGCCGGCGACACGTTGACCGCCCACCGCCTGGCCCGGGCGCGCGCCGACCGGATCCAGCAGGCGATGGTCGAGCGCGGCCTGCAGGCGAGCGCCATCGCCTCGGTCTGGGACTGGCAGTTCCTGGTCAAGGAGCCGCGCGTCACGGTCTGGGTGTTCCGCCTCCACGAAGGCGAGGATTGCCAGGGCAAGCGGCTCGAGCGGCCGGCGGCGGCCGCCACCGGAAGCCCGCTCGGGGCGCGCGAGTTGCCGGTCCGCTCGAACCTCGCATCGACCGGCACGGCCGAACGCCCGGCCGCCGAACGTCCCGCCCCGGCCTCGCCCGCGGCCACGGCCGAGCCGCCGCGGCCGCTCGCCGGCCCGGCCGCTCGAACCGCGCCTGCGAGTACGTCCTCGACGACACCCGCCGAGACGCCGGCCCGCGGCGAGGCGACGGCGCCGATGCCCGGCAGCACACCACCACCGCGGCCGGTGATCGCGGCGCGACAGCCACAGCCGCGCCAGCCGGCGCCCTCGCTGCCGGGCGCCTCGGCCGCCGCGGAGGAGGTGGCGGTCGGCTCCCCCGAGGCCGCGGAAGAGCCGGCCGCCCGCCCGCAGCCGACCTCCGCCCCGCCCGCCGTCTCGCAACCGGCGGCCGTGCCGACGCCGACGGCGCAGACGGCGGCCACGGCGCAGACGGTCCCCGTGCCGACGGCAACCGACCAGCGTGGCGGATCGACCCGGGCACCGGCCAGGACAGCGGCGACCAACGGGCCGACCCCGGCACCGCCCTCGCGGCCCCTGGGCGAGTCGCCGGCCGGCGGCTCGCCGCCCGCGAAGCCGCTCGCCACGGCGGGCGCGTCCTCCGCCGAGGCCGCGAGCGGGGGCGCCGACGAGACCGGTGCGCGCTCGCGGACGGCCGAGGCGGGCCCCGGCGCCGAAACGGCCGAGGCGTCGGCCGGGGCTCGGCTCGCGGCGATCGATCCCGGGGTGGTGCGTGGTCCCTCGGGCCTCGAGATCGTCTTCGACGTCAACAGCAGCTACCTGCCGAAGGGTGCCGCGGCCGAGCTTCGCCGTTTCGTGAAGGATCTGCCGACCAGTGGAACGATCCGGCTCGCGATCGTGGCCGCCGTGGGTGGAGCCGACGTCAAGGAGGCGGGCGGCTCGTCGGGCCTGCGGTACAACCGGTGGCTCGCCGAGCGGCGGATCGGGCGGGTCGCCGACTGGCTCAAGGAGAACGCCGGCGGCCGCCGCCTCGAGATCCGGACGGGCTTCGCCGACGACGATCCCTCGCGCCGGGTGACCGTTCGTCTCGAAGCCGGCGGCTGACGCCACGCGCCCGCTGCCGCCTCGCCTGCGGCCTGCTAGAAGGGGGGGGTGCAGGGGAGGCGCGAGCGATGGATCTGGCCTTCGGGGTCGACCTCGGCGGCACCAAGATCGAGATCGTGGCCCTCGATGGCGCCGGGCGGGAACTCGCCCGGCGTCGGGTTCCGACCCCGCGCGAGGACTATGTGGCGACGATCGAGGCGATCGCCCGGTTGATCGAGGAGGAAGAGGCTCGGCTCGGTGCGCGCGGCACCGTCGGCATGGGTCATCCGGGTGCCGTCTCGCCCGCCACCGGGCTCGTCAAGAACGCCAACTCGACCTGGCTCAACGGTCGGCCCCTGCACACCGACCTCGCCACCCGGCTCGGCCGCGAAGTGGTGCTCGCCAACGACGCCAATTGCCTGGCACTCTCGGAGGCGACCGACGGGGCGGCGGCCGGGGCGCGCATCGTCTTCGCCGTGATCCTGGGCACCGGCGTCGGCGGCGGGATCGCGGTCGACGGCAAGGTGTTGGACGGAGCCAACGCGATCGCCGGCGAATGGGGCCACAACGCCCTGCCGCGGCCGACCGCAGCGGAACTGCCCGGGCCGCGCTGCTGGTGCGGGCTGGAGGGCTGCCAGGAGACCTGGCTTTCCGGGCCCGGTCTCGCCGCCGACCATCGCCGCGTGACCGGCGAGGATCTGACCGGGCCACAGATCGCGGCCCGCGCCGAGGACGGCGATCCGGCCTGCCGGGCCACGCTCGAGCGCTACGCCGATCGGCTCGCCCGCGGCCTCGCCGCGGTGATCAACCTGCTCGATCCGGAGGTGATCGTGCTCGGCGGTGGGCTCTCGCGCGTGGCGATGCTCTACGAGGCGGTGCCGAAGCTCTGGGAGCGGTGGATCTTCTCCGATCGGGTCACGACCCGGCTTCTGCCGGCACGCCACGGCGACAGCTCGGGCGTGCGCGGCGCCGCCTGGCTCGGTCGGGGCGGCCGCGGCGGTGCCCTCAGCGGCAATCGGGGGTCGGCAGCGGCTCCAGCCGGTCGAGCCGTCCCTTGAGCACGAACTCGCCGTAATCGAGCGTGATGTCGTGGAGCACGCCGCGACGGTCGAGCTCGAAGCCGATCGCGAAGTCGGGCGTCGCGTCGTTGTTGCCGGCACCGAAATAGGCGAGCCGAACCGGCCAGCGACGGGTGCCATCGACCTCTCGGGACGCCCCGATCACGGCGCTCACGGTCGAGAGCGCGTCCTTGCCCGAGCCGTCGAAGACGGAGTGCGTGACCACCCGCTCGCCCGCCTCGGCCGCGGCGATCAGACGCTTGACGTGCTCGGTCGGGAAGATGGTCCCGGGGGGCAGCTCGAGCCGGCTCTCTTCGGGCAGGGCGAAGAGCGCGACACCCTTGCCGCCCGGCGCCTCGAGGGCGGCCTGGCCGCGATATTCTTCGCCCGGCTTGCCGTCGTCGAAGCTCCTGACCGAGAAGCGCAACTGCGTGTTGTCGCGCGATTCCCAGCTCGTGAAGCGGACGTCGTAGGTGAAGCCGGGGCCCTCCGCGGTCGCCGCCACGAAGCCGAGGCGCTGGTTCGAGATCCAGCCCTCGCACTCGGCCCGCCACTCGAGCACGAGACCACCCTGCACCGCGGTGACCGCGCCGCCGCGGCCGTTGTCGGCGAGCGTCACCCGATAGGCGGCCCGATGCGGCAAGAGCTCGATGGGCCCGGCCCAGGCACCGGTCCCGAAGAGCGCCACGAGGAGCGAGGCGGCGAGCCGGACGGTGCGGGCGGTAGGCGAGGTCTGCATGGCGGAGGCGTTTCCTTCGCGGGCGGATCGGCACAAGCTCGGGCCGTGGCCGGCCATCATCCAAAGTGGCATGCGGGGCCGGAGGCTGCAAGCGGGAGGCTGGAGGGATGGACGGGCGACGGCCGGTGATTCTGGTGACGCGGCGGCTGCCGGAGGCGGTCGAGGCGCGGCTCTCGCGCGACTTCGACGCGCGCCTCAACCCGGACGACAGGACCCTCTCGCCGGAGGAGATCCTGGCCGGCGCGCAGGGCGCCGACGGCATCCTCACCTCGGCGATCGACCGGCTGCCGGCCTCCCTGATCGAGCGTCTGCCGGCGAGCGTGCGGATCATCGCGACCTTCTCGGTCGGCTACGAGCACATCGACCTCGAGGCGGCTCGCGCCCGCGGCATCACGGTCACCAACACGCCGGACGTGCTCACCGAGGCGACGGCCGACGTCGCCATCCTCCTCCTGCTCGCCGCGGCCCGACGGGCGGCGGAGGGCATGCGGCTCATTCGCGAGCGCCGCTGGATCGGCTGGCGGCCGACCCAGCTCATGGGGCTCGGGCTCGCGGGGAAGAACCTCGGCATCGTCGGCATGGGTCGGATCGGGCTAGCGGTCGCGCGGCGGGCACGGGCGTTCGGGCTGCGGATCCACTACCACAACCGGGCGCGGCTTTCGCCCGAGCGCGAGGAGGGGGCGACGTACCACGAGACGTTGGAGACCCTCCTCCCGCTCTGCCCCTTCCTCTCGCTGCACTGCCCCGCGACCCCCGCCACCCGACACATGATCAATCGGGCGACGATCGAGCTCATGCCCGAGGAGGCGGTGCTCGTGAACACCGCGCGCGGCGCTCTCGTCGACGACGAGGCCCTGATCGCGGCGCTGCGGAGCGGACGCCTGTTCGCCGCCGGTCTCGACGTGTTCGAGGGCGAACCCGATCTGCACCCGGGCTATCTCGAGCTCGACAACGTGGTGCTGCTGCCGCACATCGGCTCGGCCACCCGCGACGCTCGCAACGCCATGGGCTTCCGTTGCCTCTACAATCTCGACTGCTTCTTCGCCGGAAAGCCGGTGCCGGATGCGCTGGTCTGAGACGTTCCGCCGCTCGACGCGGCGCGGCCGCGACGGCACGCTGATCGCGGTGAGGGATAGCAGAGGAGGGACGATGACGGGTGCGAGCGACAGCGAGCGGCAGGTCGCGAGGGAGCGGGACCGGCCGTGAGCGGCGAGCGGTTCTGGCGGTTCCTCGCGATCTGGGCGCTCGTGCTCTCGAGCCTGCTGCTCGGCGAGCGCTTCTGGCGCGATCTCTTCCTCACCGCCGACCGGCCCCGTCCGGTCGAGCCGCGCGGCCCGCTCTGGCCCGACGAGGAGCGGGCGATCCGGTTGTTCGAGACGGTTGCACCGTCGGTCGTCGCGGTCGTCACCGAGGGGGCGCGCGGCGAGGGTGGCACGGGCTCGGGTTTCGTCTGGGACGCCGCGGGACACGTCGTCACCAACCACCACGTGATCGAAGGCGCCCGATCGATCGCGGTGGTGCTCGACGACGGCAGCGCCGTGCCGGCCCGTCTCGTGGGCTCCGCCCCCTGGACCGACCTCGCGGTCCTCAAGCTCGAGAGTCCCGAGCTTCGGCCGCCGCCGATCGCGATCGGCAGCTCGGCCGATCTCAAGGTCGGCCAGACCGTGTTCGCGATCGGCAACCCCTTCGGCCTGTCGCGCACGCTCACCCAGGGTATCATCAGCGCGCTCGACCGGCGCCTGCCGACCGCGGGTGGGCGCGAGGTCGCGGGCGTGGTCCAGACCGATGCGGCGATCAACCCGGGCAACTCGGGCGGCCCCCTGGTCGACAGCGCCGGTCGGCTGATCGGGGTGAACACCGCCATTCTGGCGCCGGCGGGTGCCTATGCCGGGATCGGCTTCGCCGTGCCGGTCGATACCGTCAACCGCGTGGTGCCCGAACTCGTCCGGACCGGCCGGGTGCCGTTGCCCGGCATCGGCATCCTCGTGCTGCCCGAGGAGCTCACGGCGCGGGCCGGGATCGCCGGCGTGGCCGTCCAGGCGGTGATCCCGGGGAGTGCCGCGGCCCGCGCCGGGCTGAGGGGGGCCGACCTCGAGCGCGGCCGGCTCGGCGACGTCATCCTCGCGGTCGAGGGCCGGCCGGTCCGCACGCTCGCCGACCTCGCCCTCGAACTCGAGCGGGTCGGGATCGGCCGGCGGGCGCGGCTCGACGTGCTGCGCGACGGGCGGCGGGTGAGGATCGAGGTCGAGGTTCAAGACGTGGGATGAGGAGCGAGGATCGGCCGTTTACCCTTCGTTGAGGATCCGCTGGCAGAAGAGGGAGGGGCGCGTGGCCGGAGGCGTTCGGCCCCGCCCGGGAGTCGGCCGATGGAACACCGTGGCCCCGATCTTCTGGAGCTCGTGGAGCGACCCGCCCCGCCGGCGTGCCGGTCGCATGGCCCCGACAGCCGCACGGAGCCCGAACCCGTGCTGTTCTGGGCCGAGCGGGACCTGGCACTGGCCTTCCGCGGCTGGGCCATCGTGACGGCGCTCGTTCTGCCGGTGGGGCCCTTCTTCCCGGATGCGGTGCTCGCGGCGGCCGCCCTCGGGGCGATCGCGACCTGGCTCAACCACAAGGCCTTCCGGCTCGAGCTCACCCGCCACGAGCTCAGGCTGCGGCCGGGCCTTCTGAGCGCGACCCGGCGCTGGCCGCTTTCGGCGATCGGTCTGGTCGAGGCGCGTGACGAGGCGATGCGGCGCGTGCGCTGGGGTGCGCCCCGGCCCCCCGTGGGGCACGTGCTGATCGAGGTCCCGGACGGCCTGCTCGGCATTCCCGGCCTCAAGGACCCGCAGGAGCTCGTCGAGGCGATCGAGATCCTGCGCGCCGGCGGCACGGGTCCGCCCCCGGGGCCTCCGCCACAGTGACGATCCTCGACCCGGCGCTGCTCGGTCTGTTCGCCAACGCCTTCTTGGCCGCGACGATCCTGCCGGTCGCCTCGGAGCCGCTCGCCGTCGCCCTTCTGGCGGCGGGACGCGATCCGTGGCTCGTGTGGGCGGTGGCGAGCCTCGCGAACACGGCCGGCGCCGTGGTCGGATGGTGGCTCGGCCGCACCGCGACGCGCTGGCGGGAGCGACCCTGGTTCCCGGTCGGGCCCGAGGCGCTCGCCCGGGCGGAAAGATGGTTCGCCCGGTTCGGCAGGCCCGCACTCTTGTTGAGCTGGCTGCCGCTCGTCGGGGACGCGCTCACGGTGGTGGCGGGAGCTCTCCGCACGCCGCTCGCCCCGTTCCTCCTCCTGGTCGGCATCGGCAAGGCCGCCCGCTACGCGGCCCTTCTCTTGCCGGCCGGAGCTTGGCTCGGCCCTTGAGCCCGGTCGCCGAGCCGGCCTCGCGAAGGGCTGCCGCGCGACCGGGTGCCGGGCCCGGGACCCTCCGGCTCCGGCGTCGGTGGCTCCGAAGGCCCGAACCCGCCACACGAGCGGCACCGGGAACACGGAGCCACGGCGCCGACCCGATGGCGGATCGATCCCGCTCTCCGCGGAGACCGGGTCGGGAACCGTGCCGCTCGGCTTTCCCGCCGGCACACCGCAGGACGGGCAGAGCTCGGCCCGGCGATCGCCCTCGGCCCACCGGGCGGGATCCGTCCGGGCGGTGGCTTCGGTTCGCAGTGGCCGAGGCTCGTCCTCGCCCCGGGGAAGGGCCCGCGCGGGCGGTGCCTCGAGGCCGGGCGCCGCCACCGGAACGATCCTTCCGACGACGGCCCGGTTCGCGCGAGACCCGCGTCCGGTCCCGCAGCGCCGGGCCACCCGGCGGCCGAGGCTAGGGGCAGAGCGGGCACCCGGAACCTTCGTCGAGCTCCGGTCCGCGCGCCTGTCGACCGGCTACCGGCGGAGCGGGGGCTGCGTTCGGCGGGCGCGCCCGGTCCGGTGGGCAGCGCCTGGACCGCGCGGCCGAGGGTCGGCCGCACGTCGGGGAAAGGGACCGGCCCGCGCGCCGGTCCGGGGGCGGGCCTGAGCCTTTGCACCGTCCGGCCCGGGCTGCATCGATCCGGACCCGAGCGAACGGCCTGGCCGCCATGCGCGGCGTCTCGTGCCCGTGCCCGGAGGCGCGCCTGCGAAGCCGGACGGGAGGCCGTTCGGAGAGCCGTTGGCGAGCACCGGCTCGTCCCTTCATCCGAGGGACAACGAACCACGCGAAGCGGATCGAGTGCGGTGTGCGCCACGCGGTCTTCGAGGGAGCGGTCGCGAGGGATCGCGACGGTTGCCGGAGCGGGGCGACGGCTGCGGACCGGTGCGTTCGGGAGCGATCGCGCAGGACCCGCCCGGGCCCGCACCGCCCGGTGCGGGCGGCCGTTCACGATGGCCGGGTTACTCCTCCACCCGAGGGAGCTCGAGCCGCCGTCGCCACGCCGATCCGGCCGAAGGCCGAAGCCGCCGTTACCGGCTCACCCGCCGAGAGATCGGTCACGAGCGCCCGGTCTCGCCACCCGAGCAACGTTCCGACCGGGAAGCCGGCATGTTCGCCGGCGGCCGAACGGCACCGGCCTCGACCGGGCACGGTGCCGGCGTGGACCGCCGTTCGCGACCGCCGGGTCACCCGCTCGACCGGGTCGTCTCCATGTGGCGTTGTCCAGCCGAACCGGTCGAAGGCCGAGGTCGCCCCGATCCACCCGTCGCGGAGGACAGCGAGCCCCGGCGTCCGTCGCTCGGCTCGAAGCCCACGCTGCTCTCCGTGCGGATGCAGCGTTTTCGCGAGCGGCCCGGCGCCACCCTCCGCGGTCTGCGCGCCGGGCCGACCGCCGTCACCAGAGCATGCCGAGCTCGAGCCGGGCCTCTTCGGACATCATCGCCGGGCTCCAGGGCGGGTCCCAGACGATCTCCACCTCGCAGGCCTTGACCCCTTCGACCGCCTCCACCTTCTCCTTGACCTCCGCCGGCAGACTCTCGGCGACCGGGCAGTGGGGTGAGGTCAGTGTCATCTCGACCTTCACCGTGTTGTCGTCCTCGACGTCGACCTTGTAGATCAGGCCGAGTTCGTAGATGTCGACTGGTATCTCCGGATCGTAGCAAGTCTTGAGCGCCGCCACGATCTTCTCGCCGAGTGCTCGCACCTCGGCCATGCGATCCGGCGAGGGCGCGTCGCCGACCGGCTCGGCGAGAAAGGCGGCACCGCGCGCCGCGCCTGTCTCCCGGTCGAGCCCCTCTCCCGTCGTTCCGTCCATCGCCGACCTCACCGCCAGCTCTCCGCGATCCGCCGCAAGGCCCGGGCGAGCGCGTCGATCTCTTCCACGCTCGTGTAGGCCGCGAAGGAGGCCCGCGCCGAGGCGCTCACCCCCAGGCGGGCGTGCAGCGGCATCGCACAATGATGTCCGGTTCGGACCGCGATCCCCTCGAGGTCGAGGAGCGTGCCCAGATCGTGGGCGTGCACGCCTTCGAGGGTGAAGGAGAGGAGGCTCGCCCGTCGCTTGGGCGCACCGAGCAGGCGCAGTCCCGGGATCCGAGCGAGCGCGTCCTCCGCCCGGGCCAAGAGGGCCGCCTCGTGCGCCGCCACGGCCTCGAGGCCGAGCCCCTCGAGCCAGTCGAGCGCCACGCCCAGCGCATGGATGCCGGCGATGTCGGGCGTCCCCGCCTCGAACCGGAACGGCGGCTCGGCGAAGCTCGTGCCCTCGAAGGCGACTCGCTCGATCATGTCGCCGCCGCCCTGCCAGGGTGGCATGGCCGAAAGATGCTCGAGCCGGCCCCAGAGCACCCCGACCCCCGAAGGCCCGTAGACCTTGTGGCCCGAGAAGACCAGGAAATCGGCATCGAGCGCGCGAACGTCGACCGCGAGATGCTGGACCGCCTGGGCGGCGTCGATCAGGACCGGCACGCCGCGCCGGCGGGCGAGCGCCACGATCTCCTCGACCGGGTTGACGGTGCCGAGCACGTTCGACACCCAGACCACGCCGAGCATGCGGGTGCGTGGCCCGATCCGCTCGGCGAGGGCCTCGAGATCGAGCTCGCCCGTATCGTCGATCGGTGCCGCCACGACCTTCGCACCGGTGCGCGCAGCGACCAGCTGCCAGGGGACGATGTTGGCGTGGTGCTCCATCTCGGTGACGAGGATCTCGTCGCCGGGGCCGAGGCGCGGTGCGAGGAAGCTCTGCGCCACGAGGTTCACCGCCTCGGTGGCGTTGCGCACGAACACGATCTCGCGCCAGTCGGCCGCGCCCAGGAAGCGCTGGACCTTGCGCCGGGCGACATCGTGCAGGGCCGAAGCCCGCTGGCTGAGCTCGTAGACCCCGCGGTGGATGTTGGCGTAGTCGCGCTCGTAGAAGCGGGCGAGCGCGTCGATCACTGCTCGGGGCTTCTGGGCACTGGCCGCACTGTCGAGGTAGACGAGCGGCCGGCCGTGTACCGTGGTCGAAAGGATCGGGAACTGCGCCCGCACCGCGGCGACGTCGAACCCGGCGCCGGCCGGTGCCGCGGGGGCTTCGCGGCGGGCGGGCAGAGCGCTCAAGCGGCCTCCTCCTCGTCCGCCGGGGCGCCGGCCGGTAGACGCGCCGCGAGGGCGCGGCGGGCAGCGACGCGTGCCGAAGGGTCTGCGAGCCGGCCGACGAGCTCGGCCGCGAAGGCCCAGGTGAGGAGACCGCGGGCGGTCGCCGCATCCAGCCCTCGCGCCCGCAGATAGAAGAGCGCATTCGGATCGAGCTCGCCGCAGGTCGCACCGTGGCTGCACTTGACGTCGTCGGCGTAGATCTCGAGCTCGGGTTTGACGTCGACCTCGCCGTCCTCGGCCAAAAGGAGATTGTCGTTCTTCTGGTAGGCGTTGGTCTGCTGGGCGCCCCGGTGGACGAGGATCTTGCCGGCGAAGGCGTGATGCCCGCGTTCTTCCACGACGCTCTTGAAGAGCTGGTCCGAATGGCTCGCGGGTGCGCGATGGTGGACGCGGACGAGCGTATCGACATGCTCCCCCTCGCGCGGAACCGCGAGGCCGGAGAGTCGACACTCGACCTTCTCACCCTCGATCGACACCTCGCTCTCGCTGCGCAGGAGCGCCCCACCGAGCGCGAGCGTCGTTTGCTCGTAGCGGCAGGCAGCGGCGAGGTGGACCTCCGCTCTGCCGACGAATGCGGCCTCGGCCGCCTGGAGGAGGAGGCGGTCGTGGGCCAGCGCGGCCCCTTCCTCGAGCCGCGCCTCGAGGACGAGATTGGTGAGCGCCGGTCCGGGCTCGAGACCGACATGGCTCTCGATCAGTGCGAGCCGGGCACCGGCTCCGAGCCGGAGCACGATGCGCGGGTGGCTCATGGGCGCGCTCGCCCCCGCCACGGTCACGAAGAGGAGCTGGACCGGATCGGCGAGCTCGCTGCCCGGCGCCAGCTCGATCCAGGCGCCGCAGCCCGCGAGAGCGGCGTTGAGGGCGGTGAAGGAGCGGCCTTGGTCGGGACCCGCGAGGTGCTCCAGGACGGCCTCCGGACGGGTCTCGAGGGCGCGGACGAGGCTCTCGATCGAGGCCCCTTCGGGCAGCCCGCCGACATGCGACCATTGCGGCTGCAGCACACCGTTCACGAAGACGAGCCGGCGCGCCTTCGGGCCGCCCAGAAGATGGGGCAGGATCCGCTCGAGCGGCAGCTCCGCGGGAGGCCGTACGCCGTGCGGCCGGTTCACGAGCCGCGCGACCGGTGTGAACTTCCAGGCCTCGTCGCGCTGGGTCGGGATGCCGAGTTCGGTGAAGCGGGCGATCGCCCGCTCGCGCGCGGCGGCGAGTGCGGGCAGTCGGGCGCCGGGCAGGCGGGGCGCCAGTTCCTCGAAGGCCCGGATGAAAGCGGGGTCGGGGTCGACCCGACGGCGGCTCGCGGCGACCAACACGGTGCGCTCCCGGGCTCAGGCGGCGAGCCGGCCGCCGAGCACGGCCTCGTAGCCGCGCTCCTCGAGCTCGCGGGCGAGCTCGGGCCCGCCCGTCCGCTGGATGCGCCCGTCCGCCAGCACGTGGACCACGTCGGGGACGATGTGGTCCAGGAGGCGCTGATAGTGGGTGATGACCAGGAAGGCCCGGTCCGGCGCGCGCAGTCGGTTGACCCCGTCCGCCACGGTCTTGAGCGCGTCGATGTCGAGGCCGCTGTCGGTCTCGTCGAGGATGGCGAGACGCGGCTCGAGGATAGCCATCTGGAGGATCTCGTTGCGCTTCTTCTCGCCGCCCGAAAAGCCCGTGTTGAGGTCGCGCTTGAGGAGTTCTTCGCCGATGCCGAGTAGCCGCGCGAGCTCGCGGACCTTGCGCATGAACTCGGCGGCCGGAACCTCGTCCAGCCCGCGCGCCTTACGGATCGCGTTCAGCGACTGGCGGAGGAAATACATGTTGGCTACACCCGGAATCTCGACCGGGTACTGCATAGCGAGGAACAGGCCGGCGCGGGCGCGCTCCTCGGGCTCGAGGGCGAGTAGGTCCTCGTCGCCGAATCGGGCACTGCCGGCCGTGACTTCGTAGCCGTCGCGGCCGGCCAGCACGAAGGCGAGCGTGCTCTTCCCGGAGCCGTTCGGCCCCATCACGGCGTGGACCTCGCCGGGGCGGATCCGCAGCGACAGGCCCTTGAGGATCGGCCGGCCGTCGACCGCGACGTGCAGGTCCTGGATCTCGAGCATCGGATTTCCCTCGTTCGCGCGCACCGCTCAGCCGACGCTGCCTTCGAGCGAGATCCCGAGCAGCTTCTTCGCCTCGACGGCGAATTCCATCGGCAGCTCGTTCATGACCTCGCGGCAGAAACCGTTGACGATCAGTGCTACGGCGTCTTCTTCCGAGATGCCGCGTTGACGGCAATAGAAGAGCTGGTCTTCGCTGATCTTGGAGGTGGTGGCCTCGTGCTCGCACTGGGCGGTGCGGTTCTTGACCTCGATGTAGGGAACCGTGTGCGCCCCGCAGCGGTCTCCGATCAGCATCGAATCGCACTGCGTATGGTTGCGAGCGCCTTCGGCCGAACGGAGGATGCGCACGAGACCGCGATAGGTGTTGTCCGAGCGCCCGGCCGAAATGCCTTTGGAGACGATCCGCGAGCGGGTCCGCTTGCCGATATGGATCATCTTGGTCCCGGTGTCGGCCTGCTGCCGGTTGTTCGTGACCGCCACCGAGTAGAACTCACCGACCGAATCGTCCCCCTGGAGAATGCAGGACGGGTACTTCCAGGTGATCGCCGAACCCGTCTCGACCTGGGTCCAGGAGATCTTCGAGCGCTTGCCGCGGCAGGCGCCGCGCTTGGTCACGAAGTTGTAGATACCGCCGCGACCTTCCTTGTCGCCCGGGTACCAGTTCTGGACGGTCGAATATTTGATCTCGGCGTCGTCGAGGGCGATCAGCTCGACCACCGCGGCGTGCAGCTGGTTCTCGTCGCGCTGCGGTGCCGTGCAGCCCTCGAGGTAACTCACGTAAGACCCTTCGTCCGCGACGATCAGGGTCCGCTCGAACTGGCCTGTGCCGGCGGCGTTGATCCGAAAATAGGTCGAGAGCTCCATCGGGCAGCGCACGCCCTTGGGCACGTAGACGAAGCTGCCGTCCGAGAAGACGGCCGAATTCAGTGCCGCGAAGATGTTGTCGCCCGGCGGGACGACCGAGCCGAGATAGCGGCGCACGAGCTCGCCGTGCTCGCGCACCGCCTCGGACATCGAGCAGAAGACGACGCCCAGCTCCTCGAGCTTGCGCTTGAAGGTGGTGGCGACCGAGACGCTGTCGAACACGTAGTCGACCGCGACACCGGCCAGGACCTCCTGCTCGCGGATCGGGATCCCGAGCTTGTCGTAGGTGCGCCGGATCTCGGGGTCGATCTCGTCGAGCGAGCGCGGCCGCTCCTTCTGCCGCGGCGCTGCGTAATAGGAGATCGCCTGGAAGTCGATCGGCGGGAAGCGGACCTTCTGCCAGTCCGGCATTTCCATGGCGAAGAAGCGGCGCAGGGCGGCCACCCGCCATTCGGTCAGCCACTCGGGCTCGCCCTTCTTGGCCGAGAGCCGGCGGACCACGTCCTCGTCGAGCCCGGGCGGGAAACGGTCCTCCTCCACAGGCGTGACGAAGCCGTACTTGTATTCGGCCTCGGTGTAGTCCTTGACCGTGTCGAGAGCGGTCGCCATCAGCCTGCTCCGATCGCGGCGGCCGGCGCGGGCTCGCGACCCGCGGGGCGCGATGTTGTCGAGGGAGGCGGGGTCGCGCCGTCGGGCACCGAGCGGACCATGTCGGCGAGCGTGATCCCGGCGAGCGCGTCGCGGATCGCCCGATTGATCCGCCGCCAGCCGTCGCGCGCCGGGCAGAGCGATTCGATTCCGCAATCGTGGGCCCCGGTGTCGGCGCAGGTGGTGAGCGCGATCGGCCCGTCCAGCGCCTCGATGATCTCGGCCACGGTGATCGCCTCGGGCGGCCGTGCGAGCGCGTAGCCGCCGTGCACACCCCGCTGCGACACCAGCAGCTCGGCGCGCGTGAGCAGCTTCAAGATCTTGCCGGTCATCGCCGTCGACACCGCGGTCGAGCGGGCGAGCGTCGAGGCCGGCAGGGCCCGGCCCGGCTCGCGGGCGAGCCGGGAGAGGACCACGATCCCGTAGTCGGACAGCCTGCTGAGTCGGATCACCGCACGCCCCGTCCTTCCCGGTGGGCGAAATAGAACCGGAGCGGTTCTGTTTCAAGGAGGCGATCGGCGCTGACCGTCCTCCGAGGTCGACCGGCCGTTAACCGCCCGTTAACCCAAGCGGGCGAGACTGGCTCCGGGGGCGGTTCCCCGGAGTACGGAAAGCATGGGCGTGTCGGTCGCCGATCCGCGGGTTCGAAGCGTCCGTTCGGCAGGATCGAAGGGCCCCGAGGCGCCGCCCGCGGACGTCGCCGCCGCGACGGCGGAGCCGACCCGGTTCCGGCCGATCGACTGGCTGGCGGGCCTGCGGCGGCTGCGGCCTCCGGCCGCATCCTTCGCTCTGACCCCCCTGCTGCTCGCGCCGCCACCCGCGCCGCAGGCGCTCCGCGATCTGCTCTTCGGGACGCTCCTGCTCTCCGTGGTCGAGCGGGCGGTGGCGAGGATCGTCGCGGCCGAACCCGGCCCGCTTCGCCTTCCCCTCTTGTCGGCCTCGGCCGCAGCGGCCTTCGCACTGGCGGCAGCGGCCCTGCGTTCGCCCGGGCTCCTGCTGCTCGTCCTCCTCCTCGTGCTCTGCGAGGTCGGGGCGCACGGCCGGCGCACAGCCCTCGTGGCCCCGGTCTGTCTCGCGGTCGGCGCGGCACTGCGCGTCGATGCCGGCGCGCTGCTCCTGGGCGTCGGACGTGGCATGCTGCTGCCGTTGCTGGTCGGTACCGCCTTGTCGACGGTGGCTCTGGCGGGGCGTCGCCTGGCCCCGGCGGCGCGGCTCCGGCCCGCGCGCCCGGCTGACCGCGGGGCCCTCGACCTGCTGCTCCTCGGCTCCTTCGCCCTGCTCGTGAGCCTCGCGCTCGCGCTCCTCTCGGATCTCGGGCTTCTGGGCGACCGGCCCTCGCCCTGGGCGCTCGTCGCCTGGTCCCTGCTGGTGGCGGCGGGCCTCGCGACGCTCGCCGCGGCCGATCGGCCCGACACCGCGGCGTCCCGCCTCGTCGGATGGTCCGCCGTCACGTCCGGGGCGGCGCTGGCCTCGCTCGCGCTCGCCCTTCGGCTCGACGGCACCGGGTGAGCAGGGGGCTCAGCCGTGCCGTTGCAGCTCGGGCAGCCTTGCGGTCAACGCGCGCCAGGTCAGGGTGCCGGTGGCGAGATCGACCCCGAGGAGATCCTCGCCGACGATCACCGGGCCCGCGAACGCCCGGCCGGCCTCGGCGACGAGCATGGCAGGGTCGGCGGTCGGCGGCACGATGTGGGTGAGCAGAAGGGCGCCTGCTCGGGCCGCCGAGGCGATCGGTCCGACCTCCTCGAGCGCGGTGTGGTAGGAGGCGACGGCCTCGATCGTGGCGGCCTCGCGCACGCCGGGCACGATCGGCATCGCCCGGTGCACGAAGACCTCGTGGACCAGGAGGTCACAGCCGCGCGCCGCTTCGATCAGCGCTTCCGACCGCCGAGTGTCGCCGCTCACCGCGAGGCTCCGCCCGCCGGCTCTGAAGACGAAGCCGAAGGCGGGCTCGACCGGGCGGTGGTCGACCGCCACGACCTCGACTTCGAGGCCCGGAAAGGCGAGCCGCCGCCCTGCGTCGAGCGGCTCGACGGCGAGCGAGAAGCCGTCGCGGTTCGGCCGCTCTTCGAAGGCGAGCCGCTGCGCCCGTTCTTCCGACCACGCGGCCTGCAGAGCGCGGGCGAGCCGTGTCACCGACGGATCGGCGAGGAGCCGCAGCGGTCGCGAGCGGCCCTGGTGCCAGCCGGCCACCACGAGGGTCCAGAGATCGGCCAGATGGTCGCTGTGCAGATGGCTCGCGAGCACCGCCGTGAGCCCGGCGATCGAAACGCCGGCCTCGACCAGCCGTTGCGCGACGCCGTGGCCACAATCCACCAGCAGCCTCGTCTCGCCCGCCTCGACGAGGAGGCCCGCACCGGCTCGGCGAGGGTGGAGGGCCGGACAGCCGGTTCCGAGGAGCGTCACCCGCACGACCGTTCCCCGACCGACACGGCGATCGACGCTCCGGCGAACGACGCCCGCCGGAAGGCCGCGGCGGGTCTGCCGGCGAGAGCGACCGGCCGCCTGTCGTCCGCCCGAGGCGCCGCGGCCCGATCCGCACCGGCCCCGCCCTGGTGCGGCGCGCCGGAGCGCCGGCGTCCGGCGATCGCGGCCGTAGGCGTGGCTCTGCCGGTCACATCAGCGACCGATCAGCCGCCGCAGCCCGACGGCGATCCGATCGGTCCAGCGCCGGGCTACGTCCTCGGCGGCGACGACCGTCCGGGCGAAGGCGGGATAGCGGGTCTTGAGCCTGGTCAGGAGCCGCTCCGCCCAGGGCGCGTGACGCGAGAGGATCAAAAGACCCACGGTCAGGAACAGGACGCCCTGGAGGATCGGGAGGAAGAGGCCGAGCACCCCGAGCAGGAGGAACGCGTAGCCGAGCCCCAGCATCGCGAGCTTCGTCATGCGGCCCCCAGGAGCTCCAGCCACTGCGCCTCGTCGATGATCTCGATGCCGAGCTCGCGCGCCCGGGCGAGCTTGGATCCGGCTTCCGCTCCCGCCACGACCAGATCGGTCGAGCGCGAGACCGAGCCCGCGACCTTGGCACCCAGCGCCTCGGCGCGAGCCTTGGCCTCTGCCCGCGTCATGTGGGTGAGCGAGCCCGTGAAGACCACCGTCTTGCCGGCCAGTGCCGAGGCCGCCGCGCGCGGCGGCTCGACCGGCAGCACCTCGAGCTCGGCGGCGAGCCGGTCCGTGGCCTCGCGGTTGTGCGGCTCGGCGAAGAACTCGGCGAGCGAATCCACCACGACCGGGCCGATCCCGTCGATCGCGAGGAGATCCTCGCGCGCCGCCGTGTCACCGGCGGCCAGGCGATCCATGGCGGCACGGAAATGTGGCCAATCGCGGTAATGGCGCGCCAGCAGCCGGGCCGTGACTTCGCCCACGAAGCGGATACCGAGACCGTTGAGGACGCGGTCGAGCGGCAGCCGCCGGCGGCCCTCGATCGCCCGCACGAGATTCTCGATCTTCTTGCGCCCCCAGCCCTCGAGCGCCGCGAGCCGGGCGAGCCGCTGCGGGTCCTTGGGCAGCGTGAAGAGATCGGCCGGCTCGCGGATCAGCCCGGCCTCGAGGAGCTGCGGGATCTGTTTGCGGCCGAGGCCCTCGATGTCGAAGGCGGCGCGGCTCACCAGGTGCTCGAGCCGGGCCTCGACTTGAGCGGGACAGACGAACCCGCCGGTGCAGCGCCAGACCGCCTCCCCCGGCGGACGGACCGCGGCGGCACCGCATACCGGGCAGCGGTCGGGGAAGTGGAACGGTACACTGTCCGGCGCGCGCCGTTCGGGAACGATCGAGACCACCTGTGGGATGACATCGCCCGCGCGCTCGACGATCACCGTATCGCCGACCCGGATGTCACGCTCGCGGATATAGTCCTCGTTGTGCAGAGTGGCGCGGCTCACGACGACCCCGCCCACGGTCACGGGCTCGAGATCGGCAACGGGCGTCATCGCCCCCGTGCGCCCGACCTGCACGGTGATCGCGCGGATCCGGGTGGTCGCCCGTTGGGCCGGGAACTTGTGGGCGATCGCCCAGCGCGGCGCGCGGCCGACGAAGCCGAGCCGCTCCTGGAGCTCGATTCGGTCGACCTTGTCGACCACGCCGTCGACGTCGAAGGCGAGCTCGAACCGGCGCGCCTCCAGATCGTGCTGATAGGCGACCAGCTCCGCGACGTCGCGGCAGCGGGCGATCAGCGGATTGGCCCGGAAGCCGAGCCGCTCGAGACCGCGCAGAAAGTCGAAATAGGAGCCGCGGACCGGTGGCTCCGCCTCCCCCCAACCGTGCGGCAGGAAGCGCAGCCGGCGGCTCGCGGTGATCCGGCTGTCGAGCTGGCGCAAGGAGCCCGCGGCGGCGTTGCGCGGGTTCGCGAACAGCGGCTCGCCGGCCTCGGCGCGGCGGGCGTTCAGAGCCTCGAAATCGGCCCGCTCCATGTACACTTCGCCGCGAACCTCGAGGACGGCCGGTGGATCGTCCACCAGAAGGCGCTGCGGCACGTCGCGGATCGTGCGGACATTGGCGGTCACGTCCTCGCCCTCGAAGCCGTCGCCCCGGGTCGCACCGCGCACCAGGATCCCGCGCTCGTAGCGCAGTGCGCAGGAGAGCCCGTCGATCTTGGGCTCGGCCACGAAGTCGAGGGGCTCGTCCGGCCCCATGCCGAGGAACCGGCGGATGCGCGCGACGAACTCGGCGACCTCGCCGTCGCTGTAGGCGTTGTCGAGGGTGAGCATCGGCACGCCGTGGCGGACCTTGCCGAAGGCCTCGACCGGCGGCGCGCCGATCCGGAAGGACGGGCTGTCCGGTCGCACGAGGTCCGGGAAGCGGGCCTCGATCGCGCTGTTGCGGGCGCGCAGCGCATCGTATTCGGCATCCGAGATCTCGGGTGCGGCCTCGCGATAGTAGAGCCGGTCGTGCCGCTCGATCTCGGCCGCGAGCCAAGCGAGCTCGGCCGCCGCCTGCTCCCGTGTCAGCTGCTCGACCGGCAGCTCGAAGGTCGCCGGTCGACGCATCAGGCCCGACCCGCGAGCTCGAGCAGGCTCTGGGCCGCGGCCCGGGCCGCCTCGGTCACCTCGGACCCGGCCAGCATCCGGGCGATTTCCTGGCGGCGGCCGGCGGGCCCGAGCGGCTCCACCTCGACACGTGCCCCACCGGCCTCGACGCGCTTGCGGACCAGCAGATGACGGTCGGCCCGAGCCGCGACCTGCGGCGCGTGCGTCACGACCAGCACCTGGCGGTCGCGGCCGAGACGGGCGAGCCGCTCGCCCACCGCGTCCGCGGTGGCCCCGCCGATGCCGGCGTCGATCTCGTCGAAGACGAGCGTGGGCGTGGGGTCGAGGCGGGCGAGCACGACCTCGAGCGCCAGCATGATCCGGGAAAGCTCGCCCCCCGAGGCGATCCGGGCGAGGGGCCCCGGCGGCTGGCCCGGATTGGTCGCCACACGGAAGCTCACCCGCTCGGCGCCCTCGGGTCCCCAATCGGCCTCGGGCAGGGTCTCCAGGGCGACCTCGAGGCGGGCCCGCTCGAGGCGCAAAGGCGCGAGCTCGGCTGCCACCGCGGCGGCGAGCCGGTCGGCGGCGGCGGCGCGCAGAGCCGAGAGCCGGGTGGCGGCCGCGCGGAACGTCGCCTCGGCCTCGGCCGCCGCCCGCTCGGCCGCGGCGAGGCCGGCCGAGCCGTCCTCGAGCCGGGCGAGCTCCGCCCGGGTAGCTTCCAAGAGCTCGGGCAGGCCCTCGACCGGGACGCGGTATTTCCGAGCGGCGGCCCGCAGAGCGAACAGGCGGCTCTCGATCGATTCGAGCGAGTCTTCGGTCGAGGCGAGCCCGCGCCGCAGCGCCTCGAGGCCCGCCGCGGCCTCGTCGAGTTCGACCTGGGCCCGCTCCAGTGCCGCGAGGGCCGGGGCGAGCTCGCTCTCCGCGAGGATCCGCACCCGCTCGAGCCGGCGGGCGGCCTGGGCGAGCCGCTCGCGCGCGGCCTCGGCGCCCGCGAGCCCTTCCTCGAGGGCGGCCACGAGGCGCTCGCGGCCCTGCAGCCGGGCACGCGCCTCGGCGAGCCGGACCTCCTCCCCCGGCTCGGGTGCGAGAGCCTCGAGCTCCTCGGCTCGGCGGCGGAGCTCCTCGGCCTCGCGCTCGGCCCGCTCGGCCGCGGCGGCGAGCTCGCGCCGGCGCTGCTCGGCCGATCGCCAAGCCTGCCAGGCGGCGCGCAGCGCGGCCACCGCCCCTTCGGCACCGGCGAAGGCGTCGAGCACGGCGCGTTGGACCGCGGGATCGAGCAGGCCGCGGGTGTCGTGCTGGCCGTGCACCGCGACCAGTGTCTCGCCGAGCCGGCGCAGCAGCTGCCCCGCGACCGGTGTATCGTCGAGGAAGGCGCGGCTTCTGCCGTCGGCGCCGAGGCTCCGCCGCAGCAGGATCTCGCCCGCGGCGGCGTCGCCGGCGAGGCCCTGCTCGGCGAGGATCGCCCGAGCCGGATGGTCGGCGGGTGGGGCGAAGCTCGCCGTCACGAGCGCCCGCTCGGCCCCCCGGCGGACGAGGTCGCGCTCCGCGCGGCCGCCGAGGGCGAGCCCGAGGGCATCGAGGAGGATCGATTTGCCGGCCCCGGTCTCGCCCGTGAGCACGGTGAGCCCCGGCCCGAGCTCGAGGTCGAGGCGCTCGATCAGCACGACGTCGCGGATCGCGATGCCGGTCAGCATCGCTCAGAACAGGCTGCCGAGCCAGGACCGGGTGGAGCGCGCCGGCTCGAGCTTCTGGCCCTGGAGCAACGCGTAAGAGCGCTCGTACCAGGGGCTACCCGGGAAATTGTAACCGAGCACGGCGGCGGCGTTCTGCGCCTCCTCGCGCACCCCGAGGGCCAGGTAGCACTCGGTCAGCCGGTGCAACGCCTCCGGCACGTGGGTCGTGGTCTGGTAGGACTCGACCACGATGCGGAAGCGGTTGATCGCACCCACGTACTGGCCCCGCTTCTGATAGTAGCGGCCGATCTCCATGTGCTTGCCGGCGATGTGGTCGCGGGTGAGGTCGAGCTTGAGGCGAGCGTCGCGCGCATAGTCCGTGTCGGGATAGCGGCGGATCAGCTCCTCGAAGGCCTTCATGGCCTCCTCGGTCATCTCCTGGTCGCGCTGAACGTCGGAGATGCGCTCGTAATAGCTCATGCCGATGAGGTATTGGGCGTAGGGCGCGTCGGGATTGCCCGGGTGCAGCTCGATGAAGCGGCGAGCGGCGGCGATCGCCTCCTCGTAATCGTTGGCCTCGTAATAGGCATAGGCCGCCATGAGCTGACTCCTGACGGCCCATTGCGAGTAGGGATGCTGGCGCTCGACCTCCTCGAAGGCGCGCCCTGCCTCGCGGTACTCGCCCTTGTCGAGCAGGTCCTGGGCGGTGGAGTAGAGCTCGTCCACCGGCCGGTCGACATAGGGGTTCGGCCGCTCGCCGCTGCACGCGATCAGCCAGAGGAGCGTCAGGAGGGCGAAGCCGCGACGCAGCGGCCGCGAGCGATCGGACGACGGTGCCGGAAGCGGCATGGCGTGTTGCTCGACCTCTGAGCGGCGGACGGGGCGGTCATCAACCGGTCGGCGTCGCCTTGCCGGACGACTAACCGATCGGTAGATTGGCCTCGTCGACGACGGCGGGACCATAGTCAAGAGGCGCCCGACCCGGAAGCCGGCGCGCGCGACCACGGAGGCACGAACAGAGGTCCATGAGCCCCGAGCCCGCGAGCCCCGAGGCGATCGGCCTCGACCAGCGGATCGGCGAGCGGATCAGGCTGCGTCGCACCGAGCTCGGTCTCACCCAGGACCAGCTCGCGGCCGCGCTCGGCGTCTCCTACCAGCAAGTGCAGAAATACGAGAACGGGGCCAACCGGATCAGCGCGGTGCGGCTCTGGCAGATCGGCCGGCGGCTCGACGTCCCTGTGGGCTGGTTCTTCGAGGAGCCGGCCGCGGGCCCTTCCCCGGCCGACGGCCGGCTCGCCCACGGCCGCGGCGTGCTCGAGGTGGCGCGCGGCTTCGGCGAGCTGCGTGCGTCCTCGGTCAAGGCGGCGGTGGTCGGCCTTCTGCGCGCCCTCGCCGACCGGGGAATCTGACCCTCCGTTTCAGACGACCTCCTCGACGGCGCGCAAGAGGGGTCGCCACTCCTCGATCGCCGTGCCGGCGAGCCGGGCCGGAGCGTCGAACAGGCTGCGCCCCTCGAACGCCAGCTCCCCGTAGAGCGAGCGCTCGGCGAGCCTGGCCGCCGGGGGATGGCCGATCCGGGCGAGGAAGGCCTCGAGCCGGCCGACTGCGCGCGAGCGCGGGCGCAGCCTGTTGGCGACCACGAGCACCGGCTTCTTGCCTTTGCGGATCGGCTTGAGCTCGTCCAGGCGGGCGAGGAAGCGCGCGCTCGAGGCTTCGTCGAAGGGCGAGGGTAGGACCGGCACGACCACGAGATCGGCGAGCTCGAGCAGGGCCTCGACCTCTTTGCCGCGCAGGGCCGCCGGAGCGTCGATCACGAGCCGGGCCGTGCCCGGCGGCACGGGGCCGGGCTCCTTGTGCCAGGCGAGCCCGGCGAGGGGCGGCAGCTCGGCCGGGCGGAGTGCCAGCCAGGCGAGCGCCGAGCGCTGCCGGTCGGCATCGGCGAGCGCGGTCGCGAGCCCGCCGCGCGCGAAGGCCGCCGCCAGGTTGACGGCGATCGTGGTCTTGCCGCAGCCGCCCTTGAGGTTGCTCACGAGGATGCGGATCATGGAGCCTCGCGCCAGAACGGCTCGACCTCGAGGAGCTCGTCGAGTCGTTCGCGAGCCTCGCGCAAGAGGCGGCGGGCGGCGCGGGCGTGCCAGCCGATCACCGCACCCAGCGCGAGCGCGGCCGGGGCGAGCCGGGCATCGCCCGCGGCCGCGGCCAGGACCTCGCGGGCGAGACCCTGCGCCACCGCCACGTCGTTGAGGTGGCCGAGGCGGTCCTGCAGTTCGGCGGCACCGCTCGCGAGCCTCCGCACCTCGGCTTCCGGCCAGAGCGAGCCCAGAAACTCGATGCCGTAACGGAGTTTCTTCAGGGCGATGCGGAGCTCGTGACGGCCGGCGGCGTCGAGCCGGTCGAACCGGCGTCCGAGCTTCCTGACCCGGCGCCAGCGGCGCTCGAGCCGCTCGGCGGCGAACGGCCGCAGCGGCCCGTCGAGGAGTGCGCGGGCCTCCTCCGAGGCGGCCTCCCGGAACCGGCCGAGCTCGAGCCAGGCGGCAAGATCGAGCCAGAGGTCGGCCGCGCGTCGGCTCGCGAGAGCCTCCCGCACCCTCGCGTAGAGGGCCGGCCGGCCCTCGGCCAAGAGCGCGCGCAGCGCGGCGCGTTCGGCCTCGAGCCCGTCGATCCCGTCGATCGCTGCCACGAGCTCGCCCGCCAACACGTCGCGGTCGCGGGCGGGCCCGAGCTCGCCCAGGAGCCAGCGCAGCTCGCCGTTGAGCCGCTCGCGATCGGCCTCGGGCAGCGCCGGCCGAAAGAGGGCGAGCGCCGAGCGCATCCGCCGCAGGGCGACCCGAAGCTGGTGCACGCCTTCGGGATCCCGCCCGACCGCCGCGGCCGCCAGGTTGGCGAGGGCGTGGCCGAGGCAGGCGAGGCCGATCCGACGGAAGGCGTCGGCGACCGTCTCTTCGGCCATCGGCGCGAAGCGGCCCGCCCTGCGCGCCCGCGGTGCCTCGCCGAAGGCGAGGGCGAAGCCGCGGCTCGCCTTGTCGCGCGGCTCGAAGGCGAGGGGTGCGATCGGCCGCAGCTCCTCGACCAGGGCCGCGAGCGCCAGGGACGAGCCCCGCTCGAGCTCGAGCTCGAGCTCGCCGATCTCCTCGTGCCGACCGTCGGCCTCGATCCGGCCCCGATCGAGCGCCACCAGGACGACCGCCTCGCACTGCTCGGGCGAGGGCCAGCCCACCGCGAGTTCGGTCCGCTCGATCCGAGTCGTGAAGACCGGCACGAGCTCCCCCGGCAGGACGAGGCCGGTGAGCTGGCGCGCGGCCGAGCCCTCGAAGGCGGCGAGATCGGGGGTGTCGCCCGCGATCGGGATCTCGAGCTCGACGCGGTCGGCGGCGACCCCGGTCCCGCGCGAGGGGCCCTTGAGGGTCTGGATCCGGCGCCGGCCGATCCGCCGGACCCTGAGCGCCACCCCGCGGCGGTGCAGCCGGCCGTCGGGTGTGTCGAAATAGACGCTCACGAGACGTCGACGCCGGGCCGGCCGAAGAGCCCGCGCGACGAGCGCGGGGGCTTCGGCGAGCCGGTCGAGCGCGTCCGGGGGTACGGCGAGCTTGACCTCGATCTCCCGAGCCGGGCCGGCACCGGGCTCGGCCTTCGTCATCGTTTCGTCACCATTCTGTCGCAAATGATCGATCGTCGCTCCCCCGACCCCTGCGTCATAGGGGATCACCCGCTGGGGAGCAACGCGACGCCCGCCCGACCCTGTGCTAGAGACCGTGGCAAGACGAACTCGAGGGAGAGCGACGGTGAGCCTCAAGGATCTGATCGTCCAGCTCGATGCGAGCGAGGCCTCGAACGCGCGGCTGGACGCGGCGTTGGCCCTGGCCCGCGCTTTCGAGGCGCATCTGACCGGGCTCTGCCTCGTGGTCGAGCCCTATGTGCCCGCGGTCGTCGGCGTCAATCTGCCACCCGACATCCTCCTCCAGCAGCGCGAGCGGGCCGAAGCCGAGGCGGCCGAGCTCTTGGCCCGTGCCGTGGCCCGTGCCGAGGCACAAGGTGTGGCCCTCGAGCGGCGTCAGGAGACGGTGATGGTCGACCGGCTCGCCGACGCCCTCGCCCGGCACGCCCGACACGCCGATCTCTCGATCGTCGGCCAGCCGGACCCGGAGCGCGCCGGCGTCGACGACACCTTGATGGTCGAGGCGGCCTTCATGGCCTCGGGGCGGCCCGCGCTCGTCGTACCTTATATCGGCGCCCGGACGATGCCACCCGAGCGGGTGCTGCTCGGCTGGGACGGCTCGCGCGAGGCGGCGCGCGCGGTCAACGACGCGCTCCCCCTCCTCGCGCGGGCTCGCGACGTCACCCTCGTCGTGGTCGACCCCGGAGCGCTCGCCGGTCGGGTGGGCGAGGTGCCGGGGGCCGACATCGCCACCCATCTCGCCCGGCACGGTGTCCAGGTGACGGTGAAGACGGTGCCCTCGGGCGGGCTCGACCCGGGCGACGTCCTGCTCTCGACCGCCGCCGACGAGGGTGCCGACCTCCTGGTGATGGGAGCCTACGGCCATTCGCGCTTGCGGGAGCTCATCCTGGGCGGCACCACGGCCCATATCCTCAAGCACATGACGGTGCCGGTTCTGTTCTCCCACTGAGCCCCTGGGCGGGCCGCGCGGCGCGGCTGGCCGCCGTCGTGGCGCTCGGCCTTCTCGCCACGGGCCCGGCCTCGGCCGGCCGTCTCCTCGTGATCACGGCGACGGCCGGCTATCGGCACGATTCGATCCCCGCCACGGTGGCGGCGATCGAGGCGCTCGCGGCCCCGTTCGATCTCGTCGTCGAGCGGCTCGACGGGCCCGCCCCGCTGCCGCACCTGGCGCTCGACGGTGTCACCGCCGTGGTGCTGGCCCAGACCACGGGCGATTTCCTCGCGCCCGAGGCGGCGCAGGCTCTCGAGCGCTTCGTCCGCGCAGGCGGCGGGCTCCTCGCGGTGCATGCCGCAGCCGACGCCCATTACGGCTGGCCGGCCTACGAGGAGCTGCTGGGCGCCTGGTTCCGCGCCCATCCGCCGGGGCTGCAGACCACGGTGGTCCGCTTCGCCGAGGACGCGCCCGGATTTCACGCACTCGACGGCGGCCGGAGCTGGCCGGTGACCGACGAGCTCTACGATTTCCGCACCAACCCGCGCGCTCGGGTGCGGGTGATCGCTACGATCGACGAGCGGATCTATGCGGGCGGGACGATGGGCGAGGATCATCCGATCGCCTGGTGCCGGGCGCTGGGCCGCGGGCGGAGCTGGTACACCGGGCTCGGCCATCGCTCCGAACTCTTCGCGGACCCGGTGATGCACGAGCATCTGGGCCGCGGTCTCGCCTGGGTGGCGGGTCGCAGCGAAGTCTGCTGACGCCACCGCCGGGCGAGCGAGCTTTCGACGCGCCCGCTCAGTCGACCCGGCCGCGGGCGGCCACTGCGAGGCTACCTTCGACCCGATCGCCGCGCACCGTGACGACCCGGTCGAACAGGTTCGAGACCGGGCAGGCGTGGTTGGGGATCACCCGGACCTTCTCGCCGACCCGCGGCCGCGCGGTGCAGGCCGAGAGATCGACATGGCCGTGCTCCTCGCTCAAGGCGTAGATCACGGCCTCGGGATACTCGACGATCCGGCCGTGGCCGCTCTGCCCGACGAGGTCGGAGGTCAGCGACTTCGAGCCCGCGTCCAGGATCGCCCGGTCGGAGGTCGGCCGGCTCACCACCGTCGTGAGCACGGTGAGCGCACAATCCTCCCAGCGCGCCGCCCCGGCCGCGACCTGCATCCGGTCGTTGTAGACGTAGGTGCCGACCCGGTACTCGCCGATCACCGGAAATTCGTGCGCCCGCCACATGTCGGGGGTGCCGCCCGAAGAGACCACGGGCACCGGGATGCCCGCCGCCTCGATCAGCGCCTTCGCCTCGGCGAGGAAGGCCGCGGCCTTCTCGGGCGCACCCTTGGCCGGATAGGTCAAGAGCCCGGCGAAGGTGAGGCCCGGGGCGCGGTCGATTCGTAGCGCGAGCTCGAGTGCGGCCGTCGGGCTCTGGACGCCGCAACGTCGGGCACCGGTGTCGCATTCGACCAGGACCGGCAGTGGCCGGGTGGCGGAAGCGAAGGCCTCGGCGAGCCCGTCGACCACGACCGGATCGTCGGCCGAGACGCGCAGCGTCACCCGCTCGGCGAGGGCTCTGGCCCGGCCGAGCTTGGCCGGGCCCAGGAGGTTGAAGGGGATGAGGATATCGGTGAGGCCGCCGGCCGCCATCACCTCGGCCTCGCCGAGCTTCTGGCAGCAGATGCCGATCGCCCCGAGCTCCACCTGGCGGCGGGCGAGCTCGAGCAGCTTGTGCGTCTTGACGTGCGGCCGGTTGCGGATGCCGTGCCGATCGCAATAGGCCTGGAAGCGGGCCAGGTTGCGCTCCACCCGGTCGAGATCGACGAGTACCGCGGGTGTATCCAGCTCGACGATCCGCATGGCCGCATTCCGAGCGCAGGTGGGCGCCGCGCTCGAGCCTAGCGCGGCGCCCGCCCCGCGTCAGCGGTCGGAGGGCTCGCGGCGGAGGAAGGCCGGTATGTCGGCCGCCTCGGCGAGTTCGGGCTTCTGCACCTTGGGCTCCTCGACCGCCGGCGCGCCGACCGGCCGCCCCTGGGTCGCGCGGTGGAAGCCGAAGCTGCGCATCCGCTCGATGAAAGACGGGCCGCGGGTCTCCGGAGCGGTCTGGCGGGCGCCCGGCCGGGTGGCGCGCGGCTCGGCCGAGGGTGGGGTGGCGAAGCTCGGGATGGCGGGTTCGATCGAGGGCGTGCGCAGCTGTACCGCGGGGCTGGACTCGCCCGGCCGGGCCGCCGGCCGGCCGGCGACCGGGAAGGGCTGCTGGCGCTGCATCTGGGGCTTGAAGACGAAGCCCTCGCTCGGCCGCTCCGTGTCGCGTCCCGGCTGCTCGCCCGGGGCGGTGATGCCGGTCGCCACGACCGAGATCCGCATCCGGCCTTCCATGCTCGAATCGAAGGTCGAGCCGAAGATGATGTTGGCGTCCGGGTCGACCTCCTCGCGGATCCGATTGGCGGCGGCGTCGACCTCGTAGAGGGTCATGTCGTAGCCGCCCGTGATGTTGATGAGGACGGCCCGCGCGCCCTTCATCGACACGTCGTCGAGGAGCGGGTTGTTGATGGCGGCCTCGGCGGCCTCGATCGCCCGCCGCTCGCCCGAGGCCTCGCCCGTGCCCATCATCGCCTTGCCCATCTCGCTCATCACCGTGCGGATGTCGGCGAAGTCGAGATTGACGAGGCCCGGCATGATCATGAGGTCGGTCACACCGCGCACGCCCATGTGCAGGACCTGATCGGCCATCCGGAAGGCGTCCGCGAAGCTCGTCTTCTCGTTGGCGAGCCGGAACAGGTTCTGGTTCGGGATCACGATCAGCGTGTCGACATACTGCTGCAGCTCGGCGAGCCCCTGCTCGGCCAGCCGCATGCGGTGCGCGCCTTCGAAGTGGAACGGCTTGGTCACGACCGCGACGGTGAGGATCCCCTGCTCGCGGACCGCCCGGGCGATCACCGGTGCAGCGCCGGTGCCGGTCCCGCCGCCCATACCGGCGGTGATGAACACCATGTGCGAGCCCTGGAGCTGGTCCAGGATCTCGTCGAGCGCTTCTTCCGCGGCCGCCCGGCCGACCTCGGGCCGGGCACCGGCACCGAGCCCGTGCGTGATCGACACACCGAGCTGGATCTTGCGGTCGGTCAGGCAGTTGGCCAGCGCCTGCGCGTCCGTGTTGCAGACCACGAACTCGACGCCCTCGAGATGCGCGGTGATCATGTTGTTGACGGCGTTGCCGCCGGCACCGCCGACACCGACCACCGTGATCTTGGGCTTGAGCTCCTCGCCCAAGGGCATGGAAAGGTTGATCGTCATCCCCGTTCTCCTCCTCGACGCTCGTTGCGGCCTTCGGCCGTCTCCCGACCGCGGGGCAAGCGCGATCGGCCGGGCGAACCCTCGCCCTCCTCAGAAATTCTGCCGGAACCAGGCGCGGAACCGGCCGAGCCGGTCGCCGACCCCGCGCCTCCCGTCGAGCGCCGGGAGCGACGCGCCGCCCGGCTCCTCGCGGCCGAGCGCGAGCGCACCGAGCGCCGCGCTCAATCCCGGATCTTCGTCGCTGCGCAGCCCGCTCAGGAGCCCGCGCGGCCGACCGATCCGCGTCGGCAGGCCGAACCGCTCCTGGGCGAGCTCGTCCATTCCCTCGAGCTGGGCCGCCCCACCCGTGAGCACGAGCGAGCGGGGCGGTCGGGCGCGCAGGATCTCGCCCCGCTCGCGCAGCCGCTCGGCCAACAGGTCGAAGATCTCCTCGACCCGGGCCCGCACGATCGTCGTGAGCCGGGTGCGCGGCACCTCGCCCACCGCGAGGTCGGACCCGTCGCCCACCTGGCGGAGCTCGATCCGCACGTGATCGTCGCAGGCCCGCCAGACCACCGCGCCATAGAGGCTCTTGATCCGCTCGGCCTCGCGCCGGGTGGTCGACAGCCCCCAGGCGACGTCGTGGGTGATGCGCTCGCCGCCGATGTCGATCCGGTCGACATGGGCCAAGCGGCCGCCCGCGAAATGCGCGATCTGGGTCGCGTCCGCACCGATGTCGACGAGCAGACAGCCGCGCTCCCGCTCGTCCTCGCCGAGGCAGCCCATGCCCGCGGCATAGGGTACCGCCACGAGGCGTCGCACCTCGAGATGGCAGCGCTCGAGGCAGCGCAGCACGGCCTGCAGCGGCTCGCGCTCGGCCGCCACCGCGTGAACGAGGAGAGCGAGCCGCCGGCCGAGCAGACCGCGCGGGTCTTCGACCGGCCGTCCGCCGTCGACGCGCGCCTCGAGGGCGACGAGGTGGAGAACGGCCAGCCCCTGGCCCACGATCTCCTCGCGCACGCGCGCGAGGGAGGCCTCGATGTCGGCGTCGTCGACCGAGCGGCCGCCGAGCGGGCGTTCGACTTCGAGCAGGAACGAGCGGGGCCGGCCGGCACCGACCGCCGCGACGACGCTCTCCACCATGAGGCCGGCCTGCTCTTCGGCCTCCTGCAGCACGGCGCGGATCGCCGCCTCGGCCGCCTCGAGATCGACGATCTCGCCGCCCCGCAACCCGTCGGCCGACTGCAGGCCGCGGCCCAACAGGACGAGGCCGCCGCCCGGCCCGGTCGTGGCGATGAAACATGCGATCTTGCTCGTGCCGATATCGAGCGCGGCGAGCGTGGTGCCCGGGCGGATCCCGGAGCGGTGGATGCGCCCGAGCGGCAGAGCGAGGCTCATGCGCCGCGCCCCCCCGCGCTGGAAGGCTTGCGCGCCGGCGGCTCGGCGGCGCGGACCACGATCCAGTCGGCCGAGCGCAGATCGATCGCCTCCACCGCCCGATCGAGCAGCCGGTTCGCGCGGTCCTCCGCCGCCAGCCGGCGGAGCGCCGCGGCCTCGCCCTCGGCCGGCAGACGAACTTCGATCCGCCCGTCGACATAGAGGTTCCAGCGGCGGCCGCCGACGAAGCTCGCCACCGTCGTCCGGCGGGCGATCTCCGGCTCGGCCGCGAGCAGCGAGAGCAGCCGTCCGGCCGCACGCGGGGCGCCCTGCCCGATGACCAGCGGCAGGCCGGCGAACGGTCGCAGATCAGCGACGGGGACGATCTCGCCCTCCTCGTCGATCAGGCGGGTGCGCGAACCTTCGCGCTCGCGCCAGAGGGCGAGCGGCCGGTGCTCCACGAGCACCGCGTGCAGGGTGCCGGGGAGTTGGCGCCGGACGGCTGCGGACTTGACCCACGGCAACCCTTCGAGTTGTTTCCTGATCTCGTCTAATTCAACTGAAAGTATAAGGGACCCGACCCGACTTTCAAGCGCCTTGGCGAGCTCCTTGGGATCGGTCCGCACGCGTCCCTCGACCGTCACCTCGCGGACCACGAGACCGGCGGCGCGGGCCGTCCGCTCGAGGGCGGCACGTGCGGTGGCGGCGAGCAGCGCGTCGCCGCCGAAGCGCTGGGCCGACCAGACCGCACCCGAAATCGAGAGGATCGCGAGGGCGAACGGGGCGGCGCGTCGCAGCCGCCGGCGCCAGGGCCGCTCGCGCTCCCGGCGGATCGCACCGCGCAGACGTTGCGAGAGACGGCTCACCGGTCGCATCGTGCCTCCTCCACGAGCCGGACCACGAGATCCTCGAACGCGATGCCGCAATGGGCCGCCTGCTCCGGGACGAGCGAGAGTGGCGTCATCCCCGGCTGAGTGTTCACCTCCAGGATGTAGAGCCCCTCCTCGCCCAGGTTCGGGTCGAAGCGGAAGTCGGCGCGGCTCACGCCTCGACAGCCCAGGACCCGGTGCGCCTCGAGCGCCCACTCCATCACCCGGGCGTAGAGATCCTCGGCGAGCGGCGCCGGCAAGAGGTGGCGGGCGAGGCCGGCCGTGTATTTGGCACGGTAGTCGTAGAAGCCGGTCTCGGGCGCGATCTCGGTCACCGCGAGCGGCCTGTCGTCGAGCACGGCGCAGGTGAGCTCGCGACCCGGCACGTAACGCTCGACCAGGAGCCGGTCGTCGGGCGCCAGGCTGTTGCGGAGGAGGACCGGGCCGAGATCGCCGTCGGTGACGATCGCGACACCGACGCTCGAGCCCTCGCAGGCGGGCTTGACGACGAAGGGCGGTGGCAAGGGTGCGCCCTCGCGGGCGAGCCGGGCGGGCGTGGTCTCGACACCCTCGGGGCAGCGCAGCCCGGCCGAAGCGAACAGCCGCTTGGCCATCGGCTTGTCCATGGCGAGCGCGGAGGCCAGCACGCCCGAATGGGTGTAGGGTATGCCCAAGAGGTCGAGCAGGCCCTGGACCCGGCCGTCTTCCCCCATCCGGCCGTGCAACGCGTTGAAGCAGCAATCGGGCCTGAGCTCGAGCAGCCGCTGCGGCAGGTCGCGGCCGACGTCGATCCGGCTCACCCGGTAGCCGCGCGCCTCGAGCGCCCGAGCGCAGGCCTCGCCCGAGACGAGGCTCACCTCGCGCTCGGCCGAGAGCCCACCCATCAGCACCGCCACGTGCCGGCTCATGCCACCGCACCTCCGGGACCCGGATCGCCCACCCGGACGATTTCCCACTCGAGCGTGACGCCACTGTGCGCACGCACCCGCTCGCGGACCCGCTCGCCCAGCCCCTCGAGCTCGGCGGCGCTGGCACCACCCGTGTTGATCAGGAAGTTGCAGTGCTTCTCCGACACCATCGCGGCACCCAGCCGGAGCCCGCGACAGCCGGCCTCTTCGATCAGTTTCCAGGCTCTGCGGCCGGGCGGGTTCTTGAAGGTCGAGCCGCCGGTCGCCACCCCGAGGGGCTGGGCGGCCTCGCGCTCGGCGCGGATCGCCTCCATCCGCGCGCGGATCGCGGCCGGATCGCCCGGAACGAGCGCGAAGGCGGCGCGCACCACGATCGCCTCGGGCGGCAGAGCACTGCGGCGGTAGGCGAGCCCGAGCTCGTCGCGGGAAAGCCGCAGGAGCCGTCCTTCGCGGTCGAGGAGCTCGGCCCAGAGGAGCCGCTCGGCCGTCTCCCCGCCGAAGGCACCGGCGTTCATCGCCACCGCACCGCCGATCGTGCCGGGGACGCCGATGAGGAACTCGAGGCCGGAGAGCCCGGCCCGGCAGGCCTCCTGCGCCACCCGCTGGTCGCGCGCACCACCGCCCGCCAGAAGCGTCCTCCCCTCGACCCCGATCCGGGCGAACGGTCCGCCGAGCCGGACCACGGCCGCCTCGAGCCCGCCGTCGCGCACCAGCAGGTTCGAGGCGACCCCCATGGGGAAGAGCGGCAACGCCCCGTCAAGGTCCCGCCGGAACGCCCGGAGATCCTCGAGATCCGCCGGCTGGAACAGGAGCCGCGCGGGCCCGCCGACCCGAAGCCAGGTCAAGGGCCCGAGCGGCACCCCTAGCCGCAGCGCTCCCCGCGGCTTCGGCAGGTCGGGGAGGGTGACGCTCATGCCGCGGCCTCGCGGCGGCGCCGGGCGAGCTCGGCCGGCAGCGCGTTGGCCCACTGGGTGATCGAGCCGGCCCCGAGGCAGACCACGTAGTCACCCGGGCGGGCGAGCTCGGCGACCCGCGCATAGACCGCCTCGGGCCCCTCGACCGCTTCGACCGCGCGCTGACCGTGGGCGATCAGCCCGCGCACGAGCGCCTCGTGATCGACGCCCGGGATCGCCGGCTCGCCCGCGGGGTAGACCGGCGCCACGAGCACGATGTCGGCATGCTGGCAGCAGGTGCAGAAGGGCTCCATGAGATCGCGCAGCCGGGTGTAGCGGTGCGGCTGGAGGACGGCCAGGATCCGTCCGCTGCAGCGCTCCCGGGCGGTGGCGAGCACGACTTTGATCTCCTCGGGATGGTGCCCGTAATCGTCGATCACGGTGATCCCGTCGACCTCGCCCGTGCGCGTGAAGCGCCGCTTGACCCCCTCGAGTCCGGCGAGTGCCGTGCGGATCACGGTCTCCTCGAGGCCGAGCTCGACGCCGATCGCCACCGCGGCGAGCGCGTTCTGGACATTGTGCCGGCCGGGCAGCGCGATCGCGAAATCGGGCAGCACCCGCTCTTCCCGGCCCGGCCGGGCGGCGAGGCGGATCTCGACCAGCGAACCCGGCCCGTGCGGGCGCAGTGCCGTGGCGCTCACATCGGCCTGCGGGCTGAAGCCGTAGGTCACCACCCGTCGGTCGGTGATCTTCGGCAGGAGCGCCTGGACTTCCGGATGGTCGAGGCAGAGCACCCCGAAGCCGTAGAACGGCAGTCGCTCGACGAAGCTCAAATAGGCTGCCCGCACCGCGTCGAAATCACCCCAATATTCCAGATGCTCGGGGTCGATGTTGGTCACCACGCCGATCTCGGCCGGCAGGCGCAGGAAGCTGCCGTCGCTCTCGTCCGATTCGACCACCATCCAGTCGCTCGAGCCGAGCCGGGCGTTGGTGCCCCAGGCGTTGATGATGCCGCCGTTGACCACCGTCGGGTCGAGCCCCGCGGCATCGAGCAGGGCCGCCACCATGGCCGTGGTCGTGGTCTTGCCGTGGGTCCCGGCGACCGCGATCGCCCGCTTGAGGCGCATGAGCTCGGCCAGCATGTCGGCGCGGCGAACGACCGGCAGGCGGCGGGCGCGGGCGGCCACGAGTTCGGGATTGTCGGCGCGGACGGCCGAAGAGAAGACGACGACCCGAGCCTCGCCCAGATTCTCGGCCCGATGACCGATCGCGACCGGGACCCCGGCCGCGCGCAACCGCTGGACGTTGGCGCCCTCGGCCACGTCCGAGCCCTGCACGGTGAAGCCGAGGCTCTTCATCAGCCCGGCGATCCCGCTCATGCCGATGCCGCCGATGCCGATGAAGTGGATCGGGCCCGCGGCGTGCGGATCGAGCCTCATTGCTCCGCCTCCCCGCGGGCGAGCTCGAGGAGAGCATCGGCGATCCGCGCCGCGGCGTCCGGTCGGGCGAGCTGCGCCGCCGCCTCCGCCATCGCCCGCCGCCGCCCGGCATCGCCCAGGAGCGCGGCGAGCAGCCGGGCGCAGACCTCGGGCGTCGCCTCGCTCTGCGGCAGGACGATCGCCGCCCCGGCTCGCTCGAGCGCGCGTGCATTGGCGCTCTGGTGGTCGTCGGCGGCGGCCGCATAGGGGATCAGGAGCGCCGGCCGGGCGAGGGCCAGGAGCTCGGCGATGGTCGAAGCACCGGCGCGCCCCACCACGAGGTCGGCCGCCGCCATCCGCCGCGGCACGTCGTCGAAAAAGGTCGCGAGTTCCACGGGCTGGCCGATCGCCCGGTAGGCGGCGGCGACCCGGTCGAGGTCCTCCGGCCGGCATTGCTGGGCGATCGCGAGCCGCGCCCGAAGGGCCGGATCGAGCAGCGCCACCGCGGCCGGGAGGAGGTCGCTCAGGATCCGGGCCCCCTGACTGCCGCCGAGCACGAGCAGCCCGAGCCGCTCGGCGTCGCCGGCGGTCCTCGCACCGGCCGGCACGAAGCCCGGGCGGACCGGGTTGCCGGTCACGAGGAGCCTGTCCGCGGCCGCCGCCGGGACCGCTTCGGTGCCCTCGAAGGTGAGCGCGAGCCGGGCCGCGAGCCGCGCCAAGAGGCGATTGGCCCGACCCATCACCGCGTTCTGTTCGTGCACGAGGAGCGGCACGCGACGCAGGACCGCGGCGAGTGCGGCCGGCACCGAGGCGTAGCCACCGAAGGCAGCGGCCGCCGCCGGCCGCAGCCGACCGACCGCCACGAGGCTCCGGGCGAGGCCCGCCGCGAGCGCGACCAGTGCCCGCAGGCGGTCGAGCACCGAGCCGCGCGGAGCCGCCGCCCCGATCACGGTGAGCCCGGGCTCGCCGGTCGCGAAGCGGGCACCGCGCGGGTCGGTCAGGAAAGCCACCTCGGCACCCCGCCGCCGCAGCTCGGCGGCCACCGCGAGCGCGGGGAACATGTGGCCGCCGGTGCCACCCGCGGCGATCAGGAGCGGCCGGCTCATGTCACCCGCTCCAGCCGGGCGCGCGCACGGGTGAGGGCGAGCGCCCAACCCATGGCGATACCGAGCGCCAGCATGGAGGAGCCGCCGTAAGAGATGAAGGGCAGGGTCATGCCCTTGGTCGGGATCAGGTTGAGATTCACCGCCATGTTGATCAGGGCCTGAAGCGCGAGCTGGCAGAGAAGGCCCACCGCGGCGAGCTGACAGAAGCGGTCGACCGCCTCGTGCGCCCGCCAGAGCCCGCGCAAGAGGAGAAAGGCGAACAGCCCGGCGATCAGGAGGCAGGCGAGGATGCCGAACTCCTCGGCGGTGGCGGCGTAGACGAAGTCGGTATGGGCGTCCGGCAGGGTGAACTTGACGATTCCCTCGCCCGGGCCCCGGCCGAACAGCCCACCCGAGGCCACCGCCCGGAGCGCTTTCTCGATCTGGGTGAACTCGGCCGGCGGTGCCATGAACTGATCGACCCGGGCAGCGACGTGCGGGAAGAGCTCGTAAGCCGCGAGCGCACCGGCGATGCCGAGCCCGGCGAAGGCGAGGACGAGGATCCAGGGCAGGCCGGCGACGAAGAGCTGGAGGCCGAGCGTGGCGAGCACGATCGCCGCCATCCCGAGATCGGGCTGGAGGAGGAGGAGGCCGACCACGACCGCGGCGAGCGCGAGGCTCCAGGCAGCCGCCGTGTACCAGGGACGGCTCGAAGCGAGCCAGGCCGTGAGCACGACGAGCGCCGGCTTCACGAACTCGCTCGGCTGGAGTTGAAGGCCGCCGATCCGCACCCAGCGATGGGCGCCGTTGATCTCCGGGCCGGCCAGGACGGCGAGCACCATGAGCAGGACGCCCACGACCGCGAGGCCCTTGGCCATCCGCAGCACGCCCAAGGGTGCCAGGAGCGAGCAGGCGAAGAGCAGCAGCACCGCCGGCGCGGTGAAGGCGAGGTGACGGACGATGAAGTGGTGCGGGTCCTTGTGCCGGAGGACGCCCACGGGCGGGCTCGCCGCCAGGACGATGACCAGGCCCACGAACACGAGCACGAGCACGCCCGCGAGTAGGACGCGGTCGACCGTCCACCACCAGGTGCCGAGCAGCGAGCGGTCGGTGCGGGGGAAGACCGTGCTCACGCTGGCACCTCCACCGGACGCCCGGCGAGCCGAGCGCGCACGAGCTCGCGGAACACGTCCCCGCGCTGCTCGTAACTCTTGAACTGGTCGAAGGACTTGCAGGCGGGTGCGAGGAGCACGACGGCCTCCTCCCCGGCCGCGGTGGCGGCGGCGAGGGCCGCATCGAGCGCCGCTTCGAGGGTGCCCGAGCGCTCGAGCGGGGCGAGCCGGCCGAGCTCGGCCGCGATCGCCTCGGCCGCCTCGCCGATCAGGAAGCCGCGTCGGACGCGCGCCATGAAGGGGGCGAGAGCGGCGAAGCCGCCGGGCCCCGCCCGCCCGCCGGCGATCCAGTACACGCTGTCGAAGGCGCCGAGGCTCTTGGTCGCGGCGTCCGGATTGGTGGCCTTGCTGTCGTTGACGAGCGTCACCCGCCCGACCCGGCCGACCTCCTCCATGCGGTGCGGCAGCCCAGCGAAGCTCGCGAGCCCGGCGGTAGCTTCGGCCGGGTCGAGGCCGAGCGCGCGCAGCGCGGCATAGGCCGCGGCCGCGTTCTGCTGGTTGTGGGCGCCCTTGAGCGCGCGCAGGCCACGGAGATCGGCGACCGGCCGCGCCTCTCCCTCGAGCGCGTCGAGAAGCCGCCCCTCGATGACGCCGACGCCACCCTCGGGCACCCGACCGACGCTCACCCGCAAGGGTGCACGCCCCTGCCGGGCGAGAGTCTCGGCCAGTGCAGCGGAGATCGGATCGTCGATCCCGATCACCGCCCGATCGCCCGCTCCCTGCAGCTCGAAGATCCGCCGCTTGGCGGCGGCGTAGCCCTCGAGATCGCCGTGCCGGTCGAGATGGTCGGGGGTCAGGTTGAGCCACACGGCCACTCGGCAGGCGAGGCTCTGCGCGAGCTCGAGCTGGAAGGAGGAGAGCTCGAGGACGATCGTCTCCTCGGGACCACCCAGCACGAGGTCGAACACCGGCCGGCCGATATTGCCGCCGAGCTGCGCCGGTCGGCCGGCGGCGAGCAGGAGGTGGTGGACGAGCGCGCTCGTGGTCGACTTGCCGTTGGTCCCGGTGATCCCGACGATGGGCCGCGGGCGGGCGACCTCGGCGAAGAGGTCGACGTCGCCCGTGATCGGCACGCCCTCGGCGCGCGCCGCCGCGACGAGCGGGTGCGGGGCGGGCAGGCTCGTGGGCACACCGGGGCTCACCACGAGGGCGGCGAGCTCGACCAGATCCTCCGCCTCGCCCGGCCAGGCACCGAGCTCCATGGCCCTCTGCAGGGCGGCCGGATCGTCGTCCCAGGCGACCACGTCGGCCCCCCCGGCGCGAAGGGCTCGGGCGACCGCGAGCCCGCTCCGGGCGAGCCCGAGCACGCCCACCCGACGATCGCGGAACCGAGAGAGCGCGGTGGGCGGCGCCACGGCCGACCTCAGCGCAGCTTGAGGGTCGAAAGACCCACGAGGGCCAGGATCATGGCGATGATCCAGAAGCGGATGACGATGGTGGGCTCCTTCCATCCCTTCTTCTCGAAATGATGGTGCAAGGGCGCCATGCGGAACACCCGCCGGCCGGTGAGCTTGAACGAAACGACCTGGACGATCACCGAGACCGCCTCGAGGACGAACAGGCCGCCCACGATCGCGAGCACGAGCTCGTGCTTGACCGCGACCGCGATCGCGCCGAGCGCGCCACCCGTCGCGAGCGAGCCCGTGTCGCCCATGAACACCATGGCCGGCGGGGCGTTGAACCAGAGAAAGCCCAGAGATGCCCCGATCATCGCACCGCAGACCACGGCGAGCTCGCCGCTCCTCGCGACGTAGGGGATGCCCAGATAATTCGAGAAGATCACGTTGCCCGCGAGATAGGCGATGAGCGCGAAGCAGGCCGCGGCGATCATGACCGGCACGATCGCGAGCCCGTCGAGCCCGTCGGTCAGGTTCACGGCGTTCGAAGCCCCTACCATCACGAAGGCGGCGAAGATCGGGAAGCCCATCCCGAGCGGGATGAGAAGATCCTTGAAGACGGGCACGGCCACGCTCGTCGCGAGCTTCGGATCGGTGAGCTCGACGATGACGATCGCCGCTGCGAGCCCGATCGCGGTCTGTCCCAGGAGCTTGAGGCGGCCGGGCAGGCCGCCGCTTGAGCGCTTGGTCACCTTGAGATAGTCGTCGAGGAAGCCGATCAGGCCGTAGCCGATCGTCACGAGCAGCACGGTCCAAACGAAGCCGTTCCTGGGATCGGCCCAGAGAAGGGTGGAGACCGTCATGGCGATCAGGATCAGCACACCCCCCATGGTGGGCGTGCCGGCCTTCGTGAGGATGTGACTCTCGGGCCCGTCGCTGCGGATCGGCTGGCCGCCCTTCTGTTTGAGGCGCAACCAGCGGATCAGACCCGGGCCGAGAAGGAAGCTCACGAGCAGCGCGGTCATGACCGCCCCGCCCGTGCGGAAGGTGATGTAGCGGAACAGGTTGAGCCCGGGGACGGTGGGCGCGAGCGGGACCAGGAGCTCGTACAGCATGCTCAGCTCCGTGCCGAAGCCTCGAGGGCCGCGACCACGCGCACCATCCGGCTGCCGAGCGAGCCCTTGACCAGGATGACGTCGCCGGGCCGCAACGCTTCTCGCACGAGCGGTGCGAGCGCCGCCGAATCGACGGCGTGCGGGCCACGCCGTTCGGGCGGCAGAGCGTGGTGGAGCGCCGCCATGAGGGGGCCGCAGGTGAACACCCGATCGACGCCGGCCGCGAGCAACGGCGCGGCCAGGGCGGCATGGAGCTCCTCCGCTCGCGGACCGAGCTCGAGCATGTCGCCGAGCACGGCGATCCGCCGGCCGGGCTGCAGGCCCAAGAGCGCGATCGCTGCCGCCATCGAGGCCGGGTTGGCGTTGTAGCTCTCGTCGAGCAGCAGTACCTCGCCACTCTCGAGCACGATCCGCCGTCGGCGCCCGCGTCCGGCGGGCGGCAGGAGATCGGCGAGGTCCGCCGCCGCCCGCTCGACATCGGCCCCGAGCGCCTCGACCACGGCGAGCACGCCGAGCGCGTTGTCGGCCCAGTGTCGGCCCGGCGCTCCGAGCCGAAAGCGGAGCCGCCGGCCCGCCCGCTCGACCTCGATCAGCGAGCCCTCGGGCCCGAGCTCGGCCGAGACGCACCGCCAGTCGGCGCCGGCCGCCTCGCCGAAGGTGAGGACCCGCTCCACCCCGGCCCGCCGGGCCGCCTCGAGGAGGATCGGCAGCTGCTGCGAATCGGCGGGCAGAACGGCGGTGCCGCCCGGCGCGAGACCCTCGAAGATCTCGGCCTTGGCGCGGGCGATACCTTCCACCCCGTCCGGGAAGAAGGCCAGATGGGCCGGGGCGATCGCGGTGATCAGAGCGACGTGCGGGCGAACCAGCGGCACGAGCGCCCGGATCTCGCCCGCGTGGTTCATGCCGATCTCGACCACCGCCCAGGGCAGCCCGGCCGGCAGCCGGGCGAGGGTGAGCGGCACGCCCCACTGATTGTTGTGGCTCGCCGCACTCGCATGGCAGCCCCCCTGCCGATCGAGGACGTGGCGCAGCGCCTCCTTGGTCCCGGTCTTGCCGACCGAGCCCGTGACGCCCGCCACCCGTGCCACGGTCCGCGCCCGACCGGCCCGAGCCAGCGCCCGCAGGCCTTCGAGCGTGTCCGCGACCTCGAGCAACGGCACGTCCGCAGGAAGATCCTCGGGCCGGCGCGCGACCACCGCCGCTGCCGCCCCCCGGGAGAGGGCATCGGCCACGAAGGCGTGTCCGTCGCGCTGCTCTCCCACGAGTGCCACGAACAGATCCCCGGGGGCGAGCGTGCGACTGTCGATCGACACCCCGCTCGCCCGCCAGTCGCCGACGGCCACCCCGCCGGTCGCCCGCGCCGCCTCGGCCGCGGTCCAGAGCGGGGCGCTCACGGGGCCCTCTCCCCGTCCGGGGTCTTTCCCAGGAGCTCGCGGACGACCGCGGCGTCGTCGAACGGCAGCACCGTGTCTCCCACGATCTGGTAGGTCTCGTGGCCCTTGCCGGCGACGAGGAGCACGTCGCCCGCTCCGAGCCCGTCGAGGGCGGCGGCGATCGCCGCCCGCCGGTCGCCGATCTCGAGGGCAGCCGGGCAGGCCTCGAGGATCGCCCGGCGGATCTCGGCCGGATCCTCGCTTCGGGGATTGTCGTCGGTGACGATCACCCGGTCGGCGAGGCGGGCGGCGATCGCCCCCATGAGCGGCCGCTTGCCCGCATCCCGGTCGCCCCCGCAGCCGAACACGAGGTGGAGCCGGCCGGCGCAGTGCGGCCGCAGGGCCTCGAGCGCCTGGCGCAGCGCATCGGGCTTGTGGGCGTAGTCGACATAGACGGCGGCGCCGGCGGGGTGGTCGGCCACGTGCTGCATCCGCCCGGGAGCACCTTCGAGCTCGCCGAGCAGGAAGACGGCCTCGAACGGGGCTCCGGTCGCGAGCGCGAGGCCCAGAGCCGCCAGGAGGTTGTGCGCCTGGAACGCGCCGACGAGCCGGGTCTCGACCGTGACCGCGCGGCCGTCGAGCCGGAGCTCGAGGCGCTGCCCCGCGGCGAGCGGCGTCTGCTCGACCAGCCGAAGACGCCCGGCGGTACGGCCGAAATCGAGGAGCTCCAAGCCGCGGTCGCGAGCGATCGCGGCGAGCGCCGTCGCCTCCTCGGCGTCGGCGTTCACCACCACGTCGGCACCCGGCGGGAGGAGCTCCTCGAACAGCCGGAGCTTGGCCGCCAGGTAGGCCTCGGTCGTGCCGTGATAGTCGAGATGGTCGCGGGAGAGATTGGTGAAGGCGGCGGCGGCGAAGCGCACCCCCTCTACCCGGCGCTGGTCGAGGGCGTGGCTCGAAACCTCCATGGCGAGCCGGTCGATGCCGTTGCGGGCCAGGGCGGCGAGGTCGCGATGGAGCTCGATCGGGTCCGGAGTGGTGAGAGAACCCGGCCGCTCGAAGCCCGGCCCGACGATCCCGAGCGTGCCGAGGCTGGCCGCGCGATGGCCGAGCTTCCGCCAGAGCTGGCGGGTGAAGCCCGCGACCGAGGTCTTGCCGCTCGTACCGGTGACCCCCACGACGATCTTCGGCTGTTCCCCGAAGAAGCGGGCGGCGATCCGGGCGAGCGCCGCCCGCGGATCCGCTGCCACCAGGACCGGCACGCCGAGCGGCCGGGCGCGGAGCCGCTCGTCGCCGAGCACCGCCACCGCCCCGGCCGTCACCGCCGCCTCGGCGAAGGCGAGGCCGTCGGCGCGCGCCCCGGGCAGGGCCGCGAACAGGTCGCCCGGGCGGACCTTCCGCGAATCGAGGGCGAGGCCCGCGACCTCGCGGTCGGGCCCCTCGAGACGAGCCACCTCAGCGGCGAGCGTCGACAGCCGCAAGGCGCGATCCTCCGGTCTCGGGCTCGGCGATCGACCGCATCGCCAGCCAGCGCTCGCGGAAGCGGGCCTCGACCGCGGAATCGGAGGGCGGCACGCCCAGAAGCGGCCCGATCCGGGCGATGATCGACCCCACCACCGGTGCCGCGACCTGGCCGCCGTAGCGCGTACCGCCGGAAGCCGCGGAGGCCTTGGGCTCGTCGATCACGGCGAGCACGAGGTAGCGCGGCGCCTCGAGCGGGAAGACCCCCACGAAGGAGGCGAGGACGGCACCGCGCCGATAGCCACCGCGCCCGGCCTTGTCGGCGGTGCCGGTCTTGCCACCGACCAGATAGCCGGGCACCGCGGCCTTCTTGGCGGTCCCGTCGGCGACCGTGAGCCACATCATCCAGCGCAGGTCCTCGACCGTCCGGCGGCTCGCCACCCGCGGCCCGGGCCGCAGCGGCATGCCCTCGGGCCGCTCGAGGAGCGTGGCGCGCACGAGCGTGCCGTCGCCCACGAGCGAGGCTACCGCCTCGGCGAAGCGCAGGGGCGAGACGGCGATGCCGTGGCCGAAGGAGACGGTCGCGGTCACCACGTCCGGCCAGGCTTTCTGGACCTGCGGTCGGGCCACCTCGAGCAGCTCGATCGGCGCCCGCTCGAACAGGCCGAGCCGGCCCAGCATCGCGCGCAGGGGCTCGGCACCGCCGGCCGCGAAGACCATTTGCGCGGTGCCGATGTTCGAAGAATGCGAGAAGATCTCGGCCACCGTGTAGGGCCTGCGCGCGGGATGGACGTCGCGGATCGTGTGCCGCCCGATCCGGAGTGCGGGCGGGATCTCGAAGCGCTGCCCGACGCGCACGCGGCCACTGTCGAGCGCCGCGGCGTGCGAGAGCACCTTGAAGAGCGAGCCGAGCTCGTAGGAGCCGCCGGTGCAGCGGTTCTTGCGCTGTTCGGGGCGGGCCGCTCCGCCGGCGTTCGGGTCGAAGTCGGGCAGGCTCACGAGACCCAGCAGCTCGCCCGTGCGCACGTCGAGGACGAGGCCGCAGGCGCCGATCGCACGGAACTCGCGGAACGCCAGGTCGAGCTCGGCGCGCAACGCCTCCTGAACCCGCAGATCGATGCTCAAGGCGACTTCGCGGGCATCGCGCAGGGCCGTGAGGCGGCCACGGTCGAGAGCGTGCTCGACGCCGGCGAGGCCGCGATTGTCGATGTCGACGAAGCCCAGGAGATGGCCCGCCGCACGGCCCTTGGGGTAGACCCGGTGCTCGCTCGTGCGCAGGAACACGCCCGGCAGGCCGGCCTCGAGCACGGCGAGCTGAGCCGCGGGCGTGATTCGGTGCGCGATCCACGCGAACCGCCGCCCGGCCTCCTTGGCCTTGAGGAGCCTCCGCTCGAGGAGGGCCGGGTCGATCCCGCCCAGGATGCGGGCGAGCCGCTCGGCCGTGCGCCCGGGATCGGCGATCTGCGAGGGATCGGCGGCGAGCGCCGGCACGGGCACGTCGGTCGCGAGGAGCTCGCCGCGCCGGTCGACCAGGTCCGGCCGGCGGCGCACCGGCTCGGCGAGCTGCGGCTCGGGTGCCGCCTCGGCCGTCTGCTCCTCCGGCGCCAGATGCAGGAGGCGCAGCCCGAGCCCGGCGAAGAGCAGGGCGAACAAGGCCCCCACGAGCACGATCCGGCGCCGACCGCGGCCGAGCGTCGGATCGGGGGCCGCGAGCGAACCGTCGAGGCCGGTCCAGGTCACGGTCGGGACGCTCCGGTCCGGGTCGGGGAGGGCTGCGTCCCGAGCCACGGCTTGAAGCGGAGCTCGACGAGCTGGCCCGGATCGAGCTCGACCAAGAGGCTGCGGCCGGCGAACAGGAGTGCCGTCGCATCCGGCAGATCCTCGGCCCGAACGAGACGATCGATCCGCGCCGGCTCGAGGCCGAGCTGGCGGGCCTGGGTCGCGATCCGCTCCGGCCGGGTGAGCCAGGCGAGGTCGGCGCGCAACGTTCGGATGCGGTCCCGCTCCTCCGCGATCGCCCGGTCGAGCGCGGCGAGCTCGCGCTCGCGTTCGCGCACCACCCGCTTGAGCTCGAAGACCGCCATCGCCGCGAAGAGCGCGGCCGCGCCGAGGGCGATCGCCACCCGCGAGCTCATGCCGCCCTCCGCTTCGGCAAGGGCTCGCCCTCCGCGTCGGCCGGCGCATCGGTGCGCTGCGCCACCCGCAGCCGGGCCGAGCGGGCCCTGGGATTGCGCGCGACCTCGGCCGCCGAGGGCAGGATCGGCCCTCGCGCGGCCCAGACCAGACGCGGTGGCCCGGCCGTGGGCGGCGGCGGGCGGTGACGCGAGCCCGGAAGCCGTCGGCCGCCGTCGCTCTCGACCCAGTGCTTGACGAGCCGATCCTCGCCCGAATGGAAGGAGACGATCACGAGCCGTCCGCCGGGTGCGAGCAGCCGGGTCGCGGCGGCGAGCAGCCGGGCGAGCTCGCCGGGCTCGTCGTTGACCGCCATCCGCAGGGCCTGGAAGGTCCGCGTGGCGGGGTCGTGGCGACCCGCGCGACCGCCCTTTACGGCGTGTACGAGGGCGCGCAGCTCGCTGGTCCGCGCGAGCGGCGCGCGGGCCCGTCGGCGGACGACGGCGCGGGCGATCCGCCGTGCGTCGGGCTCGTCGCCGAGCCGGAAGAGGAGCTCGGCGAGCTCGGCCTCGTCGAGCCGGGCCAGGAGATCGGCCGCGGTCGGCGCTCGCGGATCCATCCGCATGTCGAGGGGCCCGTCGAGCTGGAAGGCGAAGCCGCGGGCCGGGTCGTCGAGCTGGTCCGAGGAGAGGCCGAGATCGGCCACGATCCCCTCGACCCGGTCGATCCCGATGCCGGCGAGCAGGGTCTCGAGATCGCCGAAGCGCCCCTCGAGCGGGACCAGCCGCGGCTCGCTCCGGGCGAGCTCGGCGATCCTGGCGGCCGCCCTCGGGTCGCGGTCGATCGCCAAGAGGCGCGCGATCGGCAGGGCGAGCAGCGCCCGGCTGTAGCCACCGCCGCCGAAGGTCGCATCGACATAGGTTCCGCCCGCGCGCGGCGCCAGGGCCGCGATCGCCTCGGCGAGCAGGACGGGCTCGTGACGGGCCTCGTTCATCGGGTTATCCACAGGCTTGCCGCAACCCGAGAGCGAGGAGCGTTCGGCGCCGACGCTCCGGCCGTCCGCCACCGTTCCAGTCCTCGCTCGTGCGAGCAGAGGGATCGGATCCGAGACTCTCGCACGACATCGGCGGAGGGCAAGGTGAACGACCGTCCCGCAACGGTGATCCTCGTCACACGAGGGGCCGGGAAGCGACGGACAACGGTCCCCCCTCGACCCCGATGGGAGGGTCTACCAAGGTCGAGCCGATAAAGCCCCGTCACATCAGCCTCGGGACAAGGGAAATCGAAGCAATCGCGATCCGATTACTTTCCGGGCAAGTAAGAAAGCAACGGATCTGCGGTCTTCATTCGAGCGTACCCGCCCCCCCGGTCGCGGTCAAGCCGGTTGCGGGGTTGTGGCCAAGCCTCTGTCAAGTCGAAATGAAAAGCTATCCGAACAGTTTTGTGGATAACTTTGGGAAAAGCCTTGCATTCAACCCTGGGTTGTGCAAGCCCGGCAACCCCTTCGAGTGGACGTCGATACTCGAAGGAGCGGCGGCGAGGCGGCCTGTAAGCCGGGTTCTGTGCCCCGGGCGCAAGCCCGGGCGATGGCCATTCCTCTGGGGCGCCCGTCGCCGGACGCCTCGCGCGACCCACCCGGGCGACCGGCCGGGAACCGGCCGCGCAGGCGACCTTCCGGCCCCTGCAGTCGCCCCTACTCGGTCTTGCTCCCGGTGGGGTTTGCCGTGCCGCCCCCGTCGCCGGGGGCGCGGTGCGCTCTTACCGCACCGTTTCACCCTTGCCCGCGGACGGTCGCCCGTCCCGGCGGGCGGTCTGTTCTCTGTGGCACTGTCCCTGGGGTCGCCCCCGCCGGGTGTTACCCGGCACCGTGTTCCCGTGGAGCCCGGACTTTCCTCCCCCGGGGCGAGCCCCGGGAGCGGCCATCCGGCCGCCTCGCGCCGCACCCCTCAGATGGCGCCGTCCGCGCCGGCCGGCAAGGCCGCCACCGCCTCGAGCCGCCCCATCGTCTCGGCGTCCAGCCGGCCGTCGACCCGCCAGGGACGGAACCGGCGCTGGAAGGCCGCGAGCACCGTCCGCCGGTCCCGCTCGTCGACCGGCGCGCGGTAGCCGATCGCGGCGAGCAGCCGATCGCAGGCGGCGGGATCGGGCGGCCGCGGCGGAGCCCGCTCCGGCCAGAGCGCGAGCCCGGCCCGCGCGAGCCGCGGCCAGGGGAACCGCTCGCCCGGGTCGAGCTTGCGCTCGGGCGCCACGTCGCTGTGGCCGAGAACGCGAGCGGGCGTGACCGACCAGCGGCCCAGGAGCTCCGCGAGCAGCACTTCGAGGGTCGCCATCTGGGCCTCCGGGAAAGGCCGCAGGCCGTGCGCGTGGCCGGGATTGACGAGCTCGATGCCGATCGAAACGTCGTTGAGCCGTTCGCGCCCGCGCCAGAAGCTGCGCCCGGCGTGCCAGGCGCGCTCGGCCTCCGGGACCAGCGACCAGAGGGTGCCGTCCTCCTCGAGCAGATAATGGGCGCTCACCCGAGCGGCCGGGTCGCACAGCCGCTCGAGGGCGGCGGCCGCGCTCGCCATCCCCGTGTAGTGCAAGACCACCAACCGGACCGCGGCGCCGTCCGGCCGGGCGTCACGGTTGGGCGAGGGGCGGACCCGCACGCCGCCGGTCAGAACCGGTCCAGGAGCCGCTTGTAATAGTCGAGCTCGAGGGGCGGCCGGTTGCGCTCGCCCGAGCGCCGGTAGAGCTCCTCCAGCACGTCGCGGGCGCGGCCCAGATCGGCCTCCTCCGGCACGAGCTCGCCGCGCGGATCCCAGCCGCCGTCGTTGAACTGCGAGCGGCCGAGCGGATCGCGCGAGCGACGGCCCTGCGCGAGTGGCTCGCGACCCGGCCCGGGTCCCTGGTCCTGGCCCATCTGCTGCTGCATCTGCTCGAGCATCGCCTGGCCGCCCTGCTGCAACAGGTCGAGCGCCTGCGCCTGAGGCGGGGCGGCACGGCCGGGGTCTCCCTCGCCGAGCGCGTCGCGGGCACCGCGCATCTGCAGCTCGGCTTGACCGAGCTCGCGCGGGATCGGCATGCCCTGTTCGCCCATCCGCCGCATGAGCTCGCCGAGCGCGCGCCGGAGCCCTTCCTGCTCGGCCGCCGCGCGGCCCGGCGAATCGGGCAACGCGTTCTCGGGCTCGCCGCCCTCCATGGGCTGGCCTTCGCCCATCGGCCCCTGGCCCTGCTGGCCGCGCTGCCCCTGACCCCGCTGGCCGCGCTGACTCTGCTGCTGGCCGGGCTGCCGCCCCCTCTGCCCTTGTTGGCCCTGTTGGCCCTGTTGACCCTCGCGACCCTGCGGGCCCTGCATGCCCTGCCGCTGGCGCTGCTGGTCGCCGAGCGCCCCCTGCTGCATCCGGTGGCTGCGGTCGAGCAGGTTGCGCTGCAGCTCGATCATCTTCTGCAGATCCGACAGCGCCCGCTGCTCGGGCGAAGGACGCTGCTGGCCGCGCGCCACCTGGAGGTTCTCGAGCATCTCGCGCAACTGCGAGAGGAGCTGGCGGGCCGCCTCGCGCTGGCCCGAGCGCATCAGCTCGCGGGCCCGGTCGAGCATCCGCTGCAGGTCCTGCCGGTCGACCAGGCGCGAGGGATCCACGGGCGGCATCGGCTGCTGCTCGCGCGCCGCCGGGTCCTGCTGCTCGGCCAGCGCCTGGCGGGCCAACTCCTCGAGGAACCGGTCGAGCGCCTCCTGCAGCTCGGCCATGAGCCGCTCGAGCTCGGCATCGGTCGCCTGCTCGGCGAGCGCCCGCTCGAGCCGCTCCTGCAAAGCCCTGAGCTCGCGCTCGGCGGTGGAGAGCGTCCCGTCCTCGATGAAGAGCGCGATCTCCCAGAGGAGGTCCACCACCGAGCGGCGCTGTTCCCGGGTCTGGGCGTCGCGGGTGCGAAGGGCCGCGACCCGCAGGCTCAAGGGCACGGCGGCACCGATGGCCGCGGCCGCCTGGCTCTCGGCCAGCGCGGCGAGCCGCCCGGCGATCTGCGGCTGATGTTCGGGTGTCGCCACGAGCGCCTTGCGCTGCTCGATCACCGCCCGGGCGAGCGGGTTGCGGAACTGGCGCTCGGGCAGGGTCACCTCGAGCGGCCCACTGAAACCCTTCTGGCCGATCGAATCGGTCGCCTCGAGCCGCATCCGCACCGGCAGCCCGGCGAAGGGATGGGCCAAGAGGTCGCTGTAGGCCGCGGAGGCGAGCTTGCCCGGCCGCGGCTGGGTCTTGGCGAGCGGCAGCCGTTCGGGCTCCTCCGGCCGGGCGGCGGTGGCGAGCTCGAGTGCGATCTCGGCCACCCCGTAATCGTCGACCGCCTCGAAGGCGATCCGCAACACGCCGCGATGGGTCACCCGCGGCTCGTCGACGAAGCTCACCGTGGGGGCGAGGTCGGGGACCACCTCGACCGACCAACCCGCGAGCTCTTTGCCGTCCGGCCCCAGGATCGCGAGCCGCCCCGACCGGGCGAGCGTCGCGCGCGCTTCACCGCTGCCCGGCCCGAGCGCGGCGAAGGGTGCGGGCTCGCCGCCCGGCACGAGGAGCCTCGCGGCGGTCGGGTCGAGCCCTTCGGGCAGATGATGGAGCTGGCCGAGCGCCTCGCTGCCGGCGGGTACCGAGAGCCGCTCCACCCCGGCCGTCTGTTCGGCCCCGATCGGGGGTTTGCGGGTATAGGCGGGCGGGGTGATCCAGAGTGCCGCGCTCACCGAGGGTGCCGCCGGCGCCACGGCCGCGGCCGGGCGGAAGGCGGCCACGAGACGCGCTCCGTACTCGCCACGGGCATCGACCAGCGCCACCACGAGGACGAGGAGCAGTGCCGCGCGCAGCGCCCAGGGATCGCGCGCCGGCAGCGCCGAACGCGGCGGCGAGAGCCGCAGCCGGCCCACGACCCGCGCGAGCCGCGCCCGATGCGCCTCCCAGAGCGCCCGCGTGGCCGGGTCGACCACCTCCTCGGGCAGCCGGTCGTCGAGGGCCCGAAGCGCCCGATGCGGGATCGCGCTGTCCCGCTCGAGCCGGGCCAGAGCGGCTTCCGGTCGAGCGAAGCCGAGGGCCTTCCGGGCCCGCCAGAGTGCCGCGGCGAACGCCAGCGCGAAGGCCGCGAGCCCGGTCCGATGGAGTGCCGCCGGCAGGGCGTGCCAGAGGTCGAGCAGGCTCACGGCGAGGAACGCGCCGATCAGCGCGACCGCCGGCCAGAGTGCCGGCCACAGCCTCTCGGTCGTGACCACGAGCCGCGCGAGCGCGACCCGCCACCGGAAACCCGCCCGGGTCCTCGGGTCGTCGACGCTCATGGCTCGCTCCTACCGCACCGCGGACCGGCCGGCCCGCCCGTTCCGTCCACCGGGCCCGCGCCGGCCACGGGCCTCGGCCCCGCGGGCGAGCCCGAGACCGGCCCGGCCCTCGCCGCCGCATCCGCTCTCAAAGGCCCACCACCGAGGAGCTCGACACCCCGCCATCTCGCCCTGCCCGGGCTTCCACCGCCGCGCCGTCACCCCCGAGCCAGGCCGGGATCCGCTCGTCCCGGAACTGCTCCTCCGGCTCCCGCCGCGGCCGGACCACCGCCCACCGACCGCCGTCGACCAGCACCTCGGCCGGCGAAGGCCGTGAATTGTAGTCCGACGCCATCACCATGCCATAAGCGCCGGCGGTGAGGAAAGCCACGCGGTCGCCGGGCACGAGGCGCGGCAGGAGATAGTCCCGCCCGAACAGGTCGCTCGATTCGCAGATCGGCCCGACCACGTCCATCGCGAGCCGCGGCTCCCCTTGCCCCGGCTCGCGCAGCGGCAGGACCGCGTGGCGCGCGCCGTACATCGCCGGTCGGACGAGCGCGTTCATTCCGGCGTCCAGCACCAGGAAGCGCCGCTCGGCCGTCTCCTTGAGATAGATCACCGAGGCCAGAAGAACACCCGCCTCGGCGACGAGGAAGCGACCCGGCTCGAGCACGAGCTCGAGATCGAGCCCCGCTCCGAGCCGGCGGAGCAGGGCGGCGAAGGCGGAAAGGTCGAAGGGCGCCTCGGTTCCGTAGCGCACGGCGAGGCCGCCGCCGAGGTCGAGCCGGCGGACGGGCAGGCCGCGGGCGCGCAGCGTCCGGACGAGCTCGACCGCCCGGCGGTAGGCCGCCTCGAACGGGGCGAGATCGGCGATCTGCGAGCCGATGTGGAGATGCAGGCCGACCGGCCGGATCCCCGGAAGGCTCGCGGCGCGGGCGTAGATCTCGGCCGCCTCGTCGAAAGCGATGCCGAACTTGTCGCCCTTGCGGCCGGTGCTGATCTTGTCGTGGGTGGCGGCGGCGACGTCCGGGTTGATCCTGAGCGCCACCGGTGCCTCGCGGCCGGTCGCAGCCGCGATCGCGGCGATCCGTTCGAGCTCCTGCACGCTCTCGACGTTGAACTGGAGGATGCCTTCCGCGAGGGCGAGGCGGATCTCGGGATCGGTCTTGGCGACCCCGGCGAAGACGATCTTCTCGGCCGGCACCCCCGCCCTGCGGGCGCGCAGGATCTCGCCGCCCGAGACCGTGTCGGCGCCGGCACCGATGGCCGCGAGGGTACGGATCACGGCCAGATTGTGGTTGGCCTTGACCGCGTAGCAGACGAGCGGCGGATCGGGTGCCAGGGCTTCGCACAGCGCCCGGTAGCGGGCACGGATCGCGTTCGCCGCGTAGACGTAGACGGGCGTACCGACCGCCTCGGCGATCGCCGAGAGCGGCACCTCCTCACAGCAGAGTTCGCCCGCCCGATAGGAGAAAGCCTCCTCCACCCGACCTCCCGCGCTTTCGCCTCGCCTCGCGCGCCTAGCACGCCCCCGATCGGCGCAGAAGCGGGGCGGCCGGCCCGGACCGGCTCACCAGACCCGGATGCGCCGCGCCGGTTCGCCCCGCAGCCGCACCCAGGCCTCGCCCGGCCCGAGCTCCTCGAGCCTGGCCCGTGGGCCGAAGATCCGCCCCGTGGCCCCGGGCCTCGCGTTCGTGGCGAAAGCGAGCACGAGCCCCATCTCGGCCAAGAAATCGTCCTCCTCGGTTTCGAAATCGTCGGGCGATTGCGAGATCAGCCAGACCATCCCGCCCTTGGAGCGCGACATCCGCACGAGATTCCCGAGCCCCGGCAGCGCGTGGCCCAGGATCCGATGGGCCTCGTCGATCACGGCCACGATGCGAAGCGCCCGGTTGCCGTCGCCATCCACCGGCGAATCGGGAAGTGCGTTGAGCCATCGGTCCAGAGCGTCGGTGATCAGGGTGACGACCACGGTCCGGACGAGATCGGGCATGTCCTGGCGCAAGTGGACGAGCCGGGGCCGGGCGAAGAACGCGGCTGGTTCGAGCCTCGGCTCGAACAAGGGGAACCGGCAGAGATCGTTCAGCGTCTCGACCGCGCCGTCCGGCGTCCTTCCCTGCTCCTCGTAGAGCGCGATCAGCTCGTTGCGCACCCGTTCGAGCGTGCACGGGCGATGGGCGGCCAGCGCGCGCTCCGCCGCCTCGGCCAGAAGGCCGCGCTGGACCGGGCCGAAGGCGCCACCTCTGAGGGTGGCGAGGCTGTCCCGCAGGCGCTGCGCGGCGAGTGCGCGCGCGTGCGGCGCGCTCGGGTCGAAGGCGAGCACGTCGAGCGGGATCGGCCGTTCGAGCGGGTCCAGGACCTCGGCGCCGAAGCTCCGGTCGAGCCCGTCCGCACCGCCTGCGAGATCGCCCTTGAAGTCGAAGGCGATCAGCGGGACGCGCGTCTGCCGGGCGAGCTCGCCGAGCACGAAGAGGGCGGTTCGGGTCTTGCCGCTGCCCACCCCGCCCATGATCGCGACGTGCGGGCTCGCACCCCTGGCCACCGGCTTGAAGAGCGGCTTTTCGCCGGTCCGGACATCGACGCCCGCGGGACCCAGCGGGAGAGCGATCGCAGTGGGCACCGTGAGCTCCACCGGCCTCGGACCTTCGATGCCGATCCCGCCTTCGCCCTCGGATCTCGGTAGACGATCGGCGAGATATTCCCAGAAGGCGACGTACGTGTCTCTGCCGGCGCCCGCCAGCTGTTCGTGCACCAACCGTACCCCTCGGCTCCAATGATCCCGAACCCGGTTCTGCAAATCGGCCATATCGCGCAACGGCTCTTCCGCGTATTCCACGAAGAGCGAAACCCATGCTGCCAGTGATCGTCCGGTACCGAACAGATTCTCGCCGCGAATTGGCCTGCCTTGTTTGCCCGTGGCGCGCTCTGGAGGTTCTCTGATTCTCAACGACAGGGCCATGGCCAAGCGAGGCAACACATATCGGTGACCGAAGCCCAGATGCTCCTCGATCGGCTTGGCGAGTTCGTCGATTTCGGCGAGTGCCGAGAAGGACGCCGTTGCGATCGTGTCGAGGCCGAGCGGCTGGCTCACGGTCTAACCCTCGAAATAGCCTTCCACGGGCCGGCTGATCCGATAGGAGCCACGCAACTCGCTCTCGAGCACATAGGTCTTCGTCACCCGATCGCGGATGGCATCGAGGTAGGGGCCGACCACTTCGGCGTCGGACGAGAGCAGAATGACCTGCGTCTCGCGATCCGCGAGAAAGCGCAAAACGTTCCGCCGATGCTCCTCGTCGAGGCGGCCGAGAGGCGTGTCGATCACCAAAGGAAAGGTCCGCCGCGAGAGTTTCGCGACCGCGGCGAACAGTGCCTGCGTGAAGATCTGCTTCTCGCCGGCACTCAAGTCGAATCGGCGAATGTCCTGCCCGGCCGCGTTCAGGAGCCGCAGAGACGACCCGTCCTCGACGACGACGCGATGGAGGTGATCGGGCCGGTGGACCATGGCTCGTATGGCTTTCGTCATTTCCTCGGCGATCGCCCCGAGTTCGAGGGGTCGAGCCTCCTCCAAGAGCGCCTCGGCGAGGCTCGCCACCTTCTCCGCGGCCGCTGCGCGAGCCAGCGCCGGCGCCGACCGGGCCCGCCGCTCCGTCAGCCTCCCGAGATCGGCTCGCTTTTGCCTGAGCTGTGGTTCGAGTGCGTCGATCATCCGCCGATACCCCCCTCGAGCCCCGTGAAGTTGGTCGAGTTCGGCTTGAAGGCTGCGCAAGCGCTCGAACTTCGCTTGTACACTCGGCTCGAGGACAGCGGCAGCGTCGATCTCGCGATCGAGTTCGCCGAGCTTGGCGTGCAAAGAGGTGGCACGCCGCAACGGGTCTTCGACATCGGCGCTATGGAGCCGCTCCGCGTCGTCGATCACGGAAACGACGTCCGAGCCCAGAGTGCCGGTCAGATGAGCATGACGAACGGTGTCGGCGATGTTCGAAGGCGGCGGGTGCCAGAGGCGGTCGAGCGCCGACCGCAATCTGCCTTCGACGGATCGTGTCTCCTCCGGTGTGAGTGGCGGGACGACATCGGCGAGTAAACTGCGGAATTCAGCCAGAACGGTTTCGATTCGCGCCGCCCCCTCCTCGCGCATCGTCAGCCATCGCGCGCGGGCCATTTCGCTTTCGATCCGTTCGCGAAGTCGGGTGCGAAGCTCTCGGCTCACCAACGCGAACGGGAGTGTAGAGGTCGCGAGGTCGAGGAGCTTCTCTTGGGCAAGCTCTTTCTCCTTCGCGAGGTCTGCACGTTGTCGCTGCAGCACCTCGAGATCGGCCTGGGTGGCGGGCCCATAGCCCTGCAGCTCCCGGAGAAGGCGGTCGTACTCAGTCTCGACTTTTGTTAGCTTTTCCTCGACATCACGCAAGGCCTCTCCTTCAGAGAGCATTCGCTTTTCCAGAGCATTGACCTCGCCCTCTGCCCTGACGATCTCTTCGTCGACAGGCGCGTCGCGACGTCGGGTGTTCGCGCATTTTTTCGGAGATGATCGGCGAGCTCGCGTAGCCACGAGAGGCCGAGCAGACCTTCCATGGCATCTCGAATCTGCTGCGTGGCCTCTCGCTCCGCATACACAGCAACTTCTTCGCCGTCGAACAGAAAAAACCGTGCCTGATGGACAGGCATGAACGTCCGAAAGATCCATTCCGAATACCAGGCGTTCTGATCCGTTTCGGTGCTCGGCGGAGACACAATCGAACGGGTCGCTCCGCGAACGATGTGGACTTCGTCGCTGTTGGGCTTCAACCTTCGAGAATCATAGAAATGCCAAGTTCGAATCATTTCGAGGGGTTCGCCCCGATCGTCCTCGAACAGCAGCGTGATGCGACAGCTGCTCCGGCCACGTGCGAGCGCTTCGGCGAAAAAGGCACGCTCGATGAACCGGGCGAACGACTCGTCGCGTTGTTGTCGATCCGCAGCCGGTTCGGCGCGCCCGATCAGCCTTATACCGTGTCGTCCGAACAGCCCGAGGGCCAAGGCTTCGAAGAGAGAGGTCTTGCCGAAACCGTTCCGCCCGCCGATCAAAACGACGTTCTTCCCTGGCAGTGGCCTAGGGAAATCGAAGCGAGCGTGTTCGAAGGCCTTGAAATCACGGAGTTCGAGACGACGAAGGTACATCGTCCGAAACCTCCTGCTCGTCGGGCGAACCGAGCGTATCCAGAATTTGGTCGAATTCGGGCCAGAGCCCTGCGGCGCGTTGCATCCAACCCCGGTCGATCACCTCTTCGAGAAGGGCTTCGAGTACCGGGACAGGAACGCCCCGCTCGTGACAAAGGCGCTCGACGAGGGCCCGACCGTCGGGACGCTCGAACAACGGTATGGAGGCACGCGGCACGGGTCAGCCCCGAGCTGCTCGGGCAGGAGCCTCGCTGCGCGCAACTTCGCCCAAGAGATCCTGCGTCCAAATACGACGAATCATGCGAACTTCATCCTCGCTGATCAATGTGGCTCGCACCTTACGCTCGAGGTCCAAGAGACTCTCAAGAATTTCCCGACGCGTCTCCAACGTGAACGGCCCCGGTACGTAAACGCCGTTCTTGGCGATCGTGAGCCGGCCGTCGCGCCGGCGGGCGGAACGGCGGGTCGGATCGTTGCGGATCCTCACGAGCCAGTCGCGGAACTCGAGAAGCGGTCCGAACTCTTTGAAACCTGCTTCGACGAAGCCTTCGAGGCTGCGGTCTTTCTCGACGACCGTGCAGGTCCAACAGCCGAACCGCGCCGAACTCGTCCCGCAGGAGGGCGCTTCCTCGCGCGACAGCACCACCGGGCATTCGCCGCCGTTGGCGTCGCGATAGAGCTCGATCGGCGCCTCGTGCGTGCCGCCCCAGGGAGGCGGGACCGTCGCCAGGAATTCCCACACCTCGTCGGTGTCGAGTTCCAGGATCGGCCGATAGACCATACAGCCCGGCAGATCGTTGTGACGGTTGAGCCGCTCCCCGTTGTCGTACCGGCGGACGTTCTGACCGCGGGTGACGCTCTCGCTCCGCCGCACACCCAACAGCAGGATCACCTCACCCGACGCCGCCACCTGCTCGAGGATGTAGCGGCTCGTGGGTTGGATCTTCATCCGATCCGTGCACCAGCGGAACATCCGGTTGGGCGTCGGGTAGCCGCGGCCGATGAGGTTGACCCAGAAGGTCTGGTCCTCGGCCGGCCGGGTGATCACCGTGCGCACCGGCAGCCGCCAGGCCCGCGCCGCCCGCTCGATCTCCGCAAGCACCCGCCGGATGTGGGCGAGCACGAGCGGGCTCTCGACGAGCGTGTCGTCGGCCACCACGTGGACCTCCCTGCGGCGCTCGTCGGGCGCGAGCGCGAGCAGCGTCTCGAAGACGAGACGGACGACGAGCGTGCTGTCCTTCCCGCCCGAGAAGCCCGCGATTCGCGGATGGCCGTGCGGCTACCGGCAGCCGTCCTCCGGGTCGCCGAGGATGGCCGCGAGCCGCGGCCCTCCCTGCTCCGGGTCCCCTCTGCTCCGGTCGTCGGTATCGGATGGGGGATCCCTGCGGTCACTGGACCGGTTATCGACCACCTCGTGGTCGATCGACGGTGGGGCTCGGCTACCGCGCGGTGTCCGCGGCGTATCGGGGGGCGCGCTCTTCGCTCCGATGCTTGGCGCGCGACGATGCGGACCGGATAATGCCACCTCGAGGATGGTTGCCGCCGCCCCGCAACGGCGAGCGCGCCCGGAAGGACACACCGATCGGGCGAGTGTGGTGGGTCCGCTCGACGGCCGATGACCGGCATGGCATTGGGCAGATCGGGTCGGGAGCCGCGGGGTTCGGGCGTGCGACCGTCCGGAGGAAACGTCGAGCCGGCGGTAGCCGAGCGCGAGGGCTTCGCGGCCCGGTCGAATGCCGGTGCGAGCCGGCGGAGGAAGAAGGCCGTGGTCGTTACCCTTCGCTCGTCGCGCTCGGCCGAGCAGGAGCCGGCTTGGTGAACGTCCGTTTCTCCCGTTCGAGGCTCGCGCCACCAGGTCGCTCCGTGCGGGTGGTGGCGAGCCGTGTCGACCGCGACGAGTCTGTCTCCCAGGTGCGGACCGGTCCGGCGTTGCGCGTCGCCGCCGTCTGGGCCCGTGACTACGAGGCCGCCCGGCCGACCGGTCGGGTCAACATCTGCCGCTACCGTCGTCGCTGCCTGGACGCCCGCCACACCACCTTGAACCTCGTCGTACCGAGCGTGCTGCAGGGCGGCGTGACCGGCCTCTTGCCGATCCTGCCCGCCTTCGCCCGCGCGCTGCTCGACGGCGACCGCTCGCTCCAGAGCCTCCTCTTCGCCAACCGCCCGGCGATCGACCGGGCGCTCGCCGCACTCGCCCGCTTCCGGCCCGACGTGCTGTTCGTCGATTCCGTCCGCCTGCTCGACCTCGTGCTCGCGGTCCGCCGGACCTTTCCCGGGCTGCGCATCGTCGTCGACATGGACGATCTGCTCTCCCGGCGGATGGACGCCTGGCTCGCCGTGGGACAGGGGATCGGTCTGGGTTATCTGCAAGACAGCGTGCCCGCCTGGTTGCGCGGCATTTTGGGCCTCGGCTGGATCAGCCGGGCGATCACCGCCCACGAACGCGACGCGCTCGCGCGGGAAGAGATCGAGCTCTGCAGTCGGGTCGATGCGGTGGCTCTCATCTCCGATCAGGAGGTCCGGCTGCTCGAGCAACGGCTCGCCGAACATCCCGACATCGTCCCGCCCACCCTGGCGACGCTGCGCCCTCCCTGGCGCGCCGAGCGCGAGGTGGCGCCGCTCGACGGGCGTCTGCGCTTCGTCTTCGTCGGCACCGACCGGCTCATCCAGAACCGCACCACGATCGACCACCTCGTCGGGCTGTGGCGGACGCTGCGGCCGCCGCGGCCGCTCGTGATCTACGGCGAGCAGTCCCGCAGCCCGGTCGATCTGCCGCCCGGTGTCGAGTTGCGCGGCTGGGCCGACGACCTCGAGCGGGTCTACGACGGCCACTCGATCCTCCTCGCACCCGCCTTCGTGCGCGGCGGCGTCAAGACCAAGATCCTCGAGGCGCTGGCCTACGGCTGCCCCGTCGTGGCGAACGGCATCGCCTACGAGGGGATCGTGGCCGATCCGCCGCCTCTGGGCTTCGAGAACGAGGCCCTGCCGCGGCTCCTGGCCGAGCCCGAAGCCTTCCGCAACGAGCTCGTGGCCCAGACCCGTGCCCTCCGCGTCGAGGTCGCGCGCCGTTTCGCCGAGCCGCTCGTCGTCGAGGCCCTCGACCGGCTCCTGGATCTCCGCCCGGCGCTCCACCTCGTTCCGCAGACCGCCTGAACGCACCCGCGCGGCTCGGGCCCGTCGAGGCGAACCCCGGCAAGCCGCCGGACTTCTGGTTCGCGCTCGTCCCCGCTATCGATGTCCCGGCGCGGCACGACTGGAGAGGCTCATGACGGCGCTCATCGATCGTGAACCGCAGTCCACGGGCGCCGTGGGTAGGACGGGGGCTCTCGAGCGGATCCGCGTCGGTCTCCTCGACGCGTTCGACAGGCTCCTCCCCCGCCTCGCCCTTCGGTTGCGAGCGGACCGGCACCTGCGCACGGGCGAGCCCGAGCTCCGCCTCGTGTCCACCCTCTCTATGCCCGGCCGCCTGTCGGTCGACGTCGGCGCCAACCACGGGGTCTACGCCGTGGTCATGGCCCGCCACGCCCCGCGCGTCCTCGCCGTCGAGCCCAACCCCCGGCTCGCCCGGCTGCTGCGTCGCGGCCTGCCGGCCAACTGCACCGTGCTCGCCTGCGCTCTCTCCGAGGCGCCCGGTGTCGCCGAACTCCGGGTGCCGATCGTCGACGGCCGCGAGGACAGCTACCTCGCGAGCCTGAGCGAGCGTGCGGACCGGCCGAGCCACCGTTATCGCGTGGAGCTCCGTACCCTCGACGACTGCGTCCGCGAGCCCGTGGGTCTGCTCAAGATCGACGTCGAGGGCCACGAGATCGCCGTGCTGCGGGGTGCCCGCCGAGTGCTCCGCGAGGACGGGCCGAACCTCCTGATCGAGGCGGAGGAGCGCCATCGGCCGGGCGCCGTCGCCTCGGTCGCGACACTCCTCGCCGAGCACGGCTATCGGGGCCTGTTCCGCGACGGTACCCGGCTTCGACCGCTCGCCGAGTTCGATCCGGCCGTCCACCAGGAACCGACGAGGCTCGGCCGCGGCCCCACCGAGACCGAGCACTACGTCAACAATTTCGTCTTCACCCGCCATCCCGCCCTGTTCGATCGACTCCTGGCCGAGCCCGTCCCGGCGGTCTGAGCGCGGTTCGCTCGGTGCGGCCGGCCCGCCGCGGGCCTCTCAGCCGCGCCAGAAGAGCGGGGTGAACAGCACGAGCACGGTGAAGAGCTCGAGCCGGCCGAGCAGCATCGCCGCCGAGAGCACCCACTTGGCGGCCTCCGGCAGATCGCCGAAATGGCCGGCCGGGCCGATGATCGGCCCGAGCCCCGGGCCGACGTTGGCGAGCGCGCTCACCGAAGCCGACATCGCCGTCAGATAGTCGAGCCCGAGAGCTGCGAGCAGACCCGCCACCGTCGTGAACGACAGTGCGAAGACGAAGAAGAAGGCCATCACCGAGATCGCCGTCTGCTCGCCGATCGCCCGACCGTTGTAGGTCATCTTGAATACGACACTCGGCTGGACCAGGCGTGCCATCTGCATCCGTGCCACCTGGTAGAGCACGACGAAACGGAACATCTTGATGCCACCGGTCGTCGACCCGGTGCATCCGCCCGTGCACTTGAGGAAGAAGAGGAGGATGATCGGGAAGGTGCCCCACTGGCCGTAATCGGTCGAGGCGTAGCCCGTGCCGGTCATGATCGAGGTGGCGGTGAAGGCCGCCGAGCGCAGCGCCTCGAGCGGCTCGACCGCCTGCACGCGAACGAGCCACGCCGCCAGGAGCAGCGAGGCCGCGGCCAGCACCGCGAAGTACCATTGGACCTGGACGTCGCCGAGGAGCTGCGCCGGCCGGCCCCGCAGGGCCTGCAGGTAGAGCACGAAGGGCACGCCGCCGGTGGCCATGAACAGGATCGCCGCCCACTCGATCCCCGGGCTCGCGAAATGGCCGATCGAGGCGTCGGAGGTCGAATAGCCTCCGGTCGCGACGGTGGTCATGGCGTGCACGGTCGCCTCGAACAGCGTCATGCCCAACCGCCAGTAGGTGAGGAGGCAGGCGAGCGTGAGCCCGACATAGACCCCGCCGATCGCCGAGGCGATCTGGGCGCTGCGCGGCAGCACCTTCTCCGACCGGTCCGAGCTCTCGCTGCGGAAGAGCTGCATCCCGCCCACGCTCAGCACCGGGAGGATCGCCACACCGGTGACGATGATCCCGATCCCGCCGAGCCATTGCAGGATACCGCGCCAGAGCAGGATCCCGGGCGGCGCCGAATCGAGCCCGGTGATCACCGTGGCGCCGGTCGTGGTGATGCCCGAAACCGCCTCGAACACCGCGTCGGCGAGGGACAGATCGAGTGCCGAGAAAGCGAGCGGCAGGGCCGCGAAGGCCGCGGTCGTGGTCCAGGCGAGCGTGGTCAGCATGAACACCTGGCGCATCGTGAGCGCACGGAAGTCGGCCCCCCGATTGGCGAGCACCAGTGCCGCACCCGCGAAGAGCGTGAGCGCCGCCGAGGCGAGGAACACCTCCCAATCCTCGTGGCCGACGGAGAGATCGGCCAGCATCGGTACCACCATGGCGAGCGCCAGGCCGACCAACAGCAGGCCACAGACCCGGAGCAGCGGGCCGAACTCGAGGCCGACGAGCCGCCCGTCGAGCGGGCGGACCCGCCCCGTGAGGGAGGTCGACCGGACCGGCCACCGCGGCCGGGTCCTCAGCGAAGAGGTCCCGTCTCGTCGCGGCACGGTCCCGCCTCGTCCCGATCCTCTCCCTCCGGTGCGCCGGCGCGCCCACCGGATGGCGACCCGGCGGCTTCGCGGGCGCGGAGCTCCGCCCGTCGCACCTTGCCGGTGGCGGTCACGGGCAGGCTGTCGGTGAACGCGATCTCGCGCGGATATTCGTGCGCCGCGAGGCGTTCCTTGACGAAGGCCTGGATCGAGGCGGCGAGCGCCGCATCGGCCACCACCCCCGGCTGCGGCACGATCCAGGCCTTGACCCGCTCGCCGCGCACCGGATCCGGCACGCCCACCACCGCGCAGAGTGCCACCGCCGGATGGCGCAGGAGACAATCCTCGATCTCGGCCGGTCCGATCCGATAGCCGGCGGAATTGATCACGTCGTCCTCGCGCCCGAGGTAGGTGAAATAGCCGTCGGGGTCGGTGCGGCCCAGATCGCCCGTCAGCATCCAGTCGCCGCGGAACTTGGCGGCGGTCGCCTCCGGTTGGTTCCAATACCTCAGAAACATCACGGGATCGGGCCGCCGCACACCGATCACGCCCGGCTCGCCGGGTGGCAGCGGCCTGCCCTCGCGGTCGAGCACGGCCACCACGTGGCCCGGCACCGGCCGGCCCATCGCCCCCGGCCGCGGCGGGAACAGGGCGCGGCAGGAGGCGACCACGAGATTCGCCTCGGTCTGCCCGTAGAATTCGTCGACCGGGCAGCCGAAGGCCTCCTCGGCCCACAACCGCGTCTCCTCCCCGAGCCGCTCGCCGCCCGTGCCGATCGAGCGCAAGGCCACGCCCGCCTCGCGCGGCCGCACGCCCGCCCGCCGCAGGAGCCGAAGAGCGGTCGGCGGCACGAAGACGTTGCGCACGCCGTGCCGAACCATGAAGGCGACCGCGGCCTCGGGGTCGAACTTTTGCGCCCGGCCGGCCACGACCGGTACGCCGAACCAGAGCGACGGCAGGAGCACGTCCAGAAGGCCGCCGATCCAGGCCCAATCGGCCGGCGTCCAGAACCGGTCGCCCGGCTGCGGGAAGAGCTCCTGCGGCAGCTGCACCCCGGGCAGATGGCCGAGCAGGACGCGATGCGCGTGCAGGGCTCCCTTGGGCTGGCCGGTCGTCCCCGAGGTGTAGATCAGGAGCGCGGGATCCTCGGCCGCCGTGTCGACCGTGGGATCGTGCTCGGAGGCCCGCTCGAGTGCCGGCCAGAGCGGTTCGGCCGGTGGCTCCGCCGCCTCCACCGTCCAGATCCGCTCGAGCGCCGGCAGCTCCGCCCGCAGAGCCGCGACCTTGGCGAGCCCCGCCGCATCGGTGAGGAGGGCCCGGGCGCCGCTGTCGGCGAGCCGGAAGGCGAGCGCGTCCGGTCCGAACAGGGTGAAGAGCGGCAGTGCCACGGCACCGAGCCGATAGGCCGCCAGATGCGCGAGCAGGGTCTCGACCCGCTGGCCGAGCAGGATCGCGACCCGATCGCCTCGGCCGATCCCGACCTCGGCCAGCAGATTGGCGAGGCGCAACGACAGCCGCCGGAGCTCGCCGAAGCTCCAGCGCCGCACCCTGCCGTCCGCCGCCTCCTCGAGGAGGGCGGTCGCGTCCGGACGCTCGCGAGCGTGCCGATCGATGCAGCCGCGGGCGATGTTGAACCGGTCCGGGACGTCCCAGCGGAAGCGGGCGGTGATCTCCTCGAGCGTCCGACCTTCGGGCAGCATGCGTCGGCGAGCCTCCCCTGCCGCTCTTTACCGGATGTTTACCGAGATGCGCCAGCATGGCACCAAGCGGCGCGGACCACGGGTGGAGCGGAGACCCGATGCGCAAGGCCCTGATCACCGGCATCACCGGCCAGGACGGCGCCTATCTCGCCGAACTCCTGCTCGCCAAGGGCTACGAGGTGCACGGGATCAAGCGCCGTTCGAGCTCCTTCAACACCGGGCGGATCGATCATCTCTACGTCGATCCGCACACCGCCGGCGCGCGCTTCAAACTGCACTACGGCGATCTGACCGACGCCACCAATCTCATCCGCATCGTCCAAGAGGTGCAGCCGGACGAGATCTACAATCTCGCCGCCCAGAGCCACGTCAAGGTGAGCTTCGAGACCGCCGAATACACCGCCAATGCCGACGGGATCGGGACGCTCCGCCTGCTCGAGGCCATCCGGATCCTGGGTCTCGAGAAGAAGACCCGTTTCTACCAAGCCTCGACCAGTGAGCTCTACGGCGCCTCGCCACCGCCGCAGAACGAGGAGACCCCGTTCCGCCCGCAGAGCCCCTACGCCACCGCGAAGCTCTACGCCTACTGGATCACCCGCAACTATCGCGAGGGCTACGGCCTCTTCGCCGCCAACGGCATCCTCTTCAACCACGAGAGTCCGATCCGGGGCGAGACCTTCGTGACCCGCAAGGTCACCCGTGGTGTGGCCGCGATCGCCCTCGGCCTCCAGGAGCGGCTCTGGGTCGGCAACCTCGAGGCCAAGCGCGACTGGGGCCACGCCCGCGACTATGTCGAGGGCATGTGGCGGATCCTCCAATACCCGGTCCCGGACGACTGGGTGCTGGCGACCGGCGAGGCGCACACGGTGCGCGAGCTGCTCGAGCTCGCCTTCGCGCAGGTCGGGATCGCGCTCGTCTGGAGGGGGAGCGGCGTCGAGGAGAAGGGGCTCGACGATCGCACCGGGCGCGTGCTCGTCGAGATCGACCCGCGCTATTTCCGGCCCCTCGAGGTGCACCATCTCCTGGGTGATCCGACCAAGGCGCGCACGCGGCTCGGTTGGCGTCATCGGGTGAGCTTTCGGGATCTCGTGGCCGAGATGGTGAAGGCCGACCTCGTGGCTGTCGAGCGCGAGGCCGCGGGCCCGGGCCGCCGGCTCGACCGGGCCGCCGAGTAGCCCTCGTGGCGAGGCTCCCCTTCCCCCTCGAGGGCAAGCGCGTCTTCGTGGCCGGCCATGGCGGGATGGTCGGCAAGGCGCTGCTGCGTCGGCTCGCCCGCGAGCCCGTCACGCTTCTGACCGCCGGTCGCGCCGAGCTCGACCTCACCCGCCAGGCGGACGTCGAGGCCTGGTTCGCGTGCAATCGCCCGCAGGTCGTGATCCTGGCCGCCGCCAAGGTCGGCGGCATCCTCGCCAACGCGACCTTCCCGGTCGACTTCCTCGAGCAGAACCTCCTGATCGAGGTCAACACGATCCGCGCGGCCTTCTCCACCGGTGTCGAGAAGCTCCTCTTCCTGGGCTCTTCCTGCATCTATCCCAAGCACGCTCCCCAGCCGATCCCCGAAGAGGCGCTGTTGACCGGGCCGCTCGAGCCCACCAACCAATGGTACGCGATCGCCAAGATCGCGGGCCTCCGGCTCTGCGCCGCCTATCGCCGCCAGCACGGGGCCGACTTCATCAGCGCCATGCCGACCAATCTCTACGGGCCCGGCGACAACTGGGACCTCGCCACGAGCCACGTCGTCCCGGCGCTGATCCGCAAGGCCCACGAGGCCAGAGAGCGCGGCGACGGCGCGCTCGAGGTCTGGGGTACCGGCACGCCCTTGCGCGAACTTCTCTTCGTCGACGATCTGGCGGACGCTTGTGTCCATCTCCTGCGCCACTACAGCGACGAGACGGCGATCAACGTCGGCTCCGGCGAGGAAGTGTCGATCGCCGAGCTCGCCCGCCTCGTGTGCGCGGTCGTGGGCTTTCGCGGCACCCTCCGCTTCGACGCCTCCAAGCCCGACGGCACACCGAGAAAACGCCTCGACACCCGCCGGCTCGAGGCGCTCGGCTGGCGCCCCGCGACGCCCCTGCGCGAAGGTCTGGCGCGCGCCTACGCGGCTTTCCTCGAAGAGACCCGCGACCGGCTGCCGCTGTGACGCGCCTTTACCTTGATCCCGGCGACTCTGCCCCGGAAACTACCGTGACGGGGCGATCGAATCGGGGAGTGCCGGCGATGATCGACTACGAGGCACGGTTCGTGGATGCCGTCGAGCGGGTGCGCGCCGAGGGCCGCTATCGCGTCTTCGCCGAGCTCGAGCGCATCGCCGGCCGCTTCCCGACGGCGCGCCTCCACAAGGACGGCACCGTCCGCGAGATCACCGTCTGGTGCTCGAACGACTATCTCGGCATGGGCCAACACCCGGCCGTGCTCGACGGCGCGGTCGAGGCCGTCCGCCGCTACGGCTCGGGGGCCGGCGGCACCCGCAACATCTCCGGGACGACGCATCTCCACGTCGAGCTCGAGAAGGCGCTCGCCGCACTGCACGGCAAGCCCGCCGCACTCCTCTTCACCTCGGGTTACGTCGCCAACGAGGCGGCGCTCTCGACCCTGGGCAGGCTCCTGCCCGGCTGCCTGATCCTCTCCGACGAGAAGAACCACGCCTCGATGATCGCCGGGATCCGCGCCTCGGGGTGCGAGAAGGCGATCTTCCGCCACAACGACCTCGAGCATCTCGAATGGCTGCTGAAAGCGCAGCCGCTCGACCGGCCCAAGTTGATCGCCTTCGAGGGTGTCTATTCGATGGACGGCGATTTCGGCCCCATCGAGGCGATCTGCGATCTGGCCGACCGCTACGGTGCGATGACCTATCTCGACGAGGTCCACGCCGTCGGGCTGTACGGGCCGAGAGGCGGTGGGGTGGCCGAGCGCGACCGGGTCGCCGAGCGCGTCACCGTGATCCAGGGTACCCTCGCCAAGGCGATGGGCTGCATGGGCGGCTACATCGCTGGCTCGGCGGCCCTGGTCGACGCGGTGCGCAGCCACGCCGCGGGCTTCATCTTCACCACGTCGCTCGCCCCGTCCGTGGCCGGCGCCGCGCTTGCGGCGCTGAACGTCCTGCAGGGCGAGGAGGGCCGAGGGCTGCGCGAGCGGCACCAGGAACGCGCCGCCACGCTCAAGGCCCGGCTGCGCGCGGCAGGGCTTCCGGTGATGCCCTCGCCCTCGCACATCGTGCCCGTGCTCGTCGGCGATCCGGTCGCCTGCAAGGCGGCTTCCGACCGCCTCCTCCACGAGTTCGCCATCTACATCCAGCCGATCAACTATCCGACCGTGCCGCGCGGCACCGAGCGGCTGCGGATCACGCCTTCGCCCCTGCACGACGACCGGCTGACGGATGCCCTCGTCGAGGCCCTCGTGCGCGTCCTGCCGGTCCGCTCCCTCTCCCGCGCCGCCTGACCGTCACGCGCCCGTCACGCGGCTCGGCCATCCCTCCCGCCGCGTTCAGCGGGAGGAACGGGGATGCGCAGGACGGGTCTGGTCGCGCTCTGGATCGCGGCTACCGGACTGGCCGGGCCGGCGGCGGCCGAGCTCGGTATCGAGATCTTCGGCGGCGACGATCCACGGCTCCGGCTCGGCACGGTCGCCTTCGAGGGCGGCAAGACGCTCGATCTCCGGGTCGGCATCGGCTCGGCCGCCTTCCGCCGCCCCGGGGCGCCGGAGGCCGTGTTCGTGACCCTCTCCGACCGGGGCCCGAACTTCCCCTGCGGAGAGGCCGAGGAGATCGCCGGGGTCGAAGGCGAGAAGCTCTGCGCCGGCATCGAGGGCGGCCGCATCTACCCGATGCCGGACTACAGCCCGACCATCTTCCGCATCGAAGCGAAGGACGGCCGCTTCCGCATCCTGCAGACGATCCCGATCACCGACCGCGAGGGCCGTCCGGTCACGGGCCTGCCCAACCCGCTCACCCAGGCCACCACCGAAACGCCGCTCGATTCGAGCGGGAAGAAGCTCGAAGCCCGCGCTTCGGCGATCGACGCCGAGGGCATCGTCGAGCTCGCCGACGGGACCTTCTGGATCGGCGAGGAGAACGCTCCCTCGATCCTCCACGTCGCGGCCGACGGCAAGGTGATCCGCCGACTCGTTCCGGCCGGTAGCGAAGGCGACTTCGCGACCGCCGGTTATCCGGTCGAGGGCAAGCTCCCGACGATCCTCGTCAAGCGCCAGCTCAACCGCGGCATCGAATCGATGGCGGCGAGTCCCGACGAGCGCTTCCTCTGGTTCGTCCTCCAGAACCCGCTCGCCAACCCCGATGCGAAGGCCTACCAGACCGCGCGGAACACCCGGCTCTTCAAGTTCGACCGCGCGGCCGACCGCCTCCTCGCCGAATACGTCTACGAGCTCACGCCCATGGCCGAGTTCCCGGGCGAGGAGAAGAAGGCGCAGAGCACCGCGCGGATCTCCGAGCTGCTCGCCCTCGACGAAGATCGACTCCTGATCCTCGATCGAACCGAGCGGACCACCAAGATCTTCGCGATCGACACTCGCGGCGCCACCGACATTCTGGGCAGCAAGTGGGACGATCCCGCGACCCTGCCCTCGCTCGAGCAGACGAGCCTCGCCGAGGCCGGGGTCACGCCGGTCGGTAAGCGCCTCGTCCTCGATTCGAGCCGGCATCCCGAGCTGCCGAGTAAGATCGAGGGCATGGCCTTCTTCGCCGACGGCTCCTTGATGATCATCAACGACGACGATTTCGGTATCGACGGCCGCCGGACCCTCGTGGCCCGCGTCCGCGGGCTCGACCTCCGCTGAAGCCCCCGGCCGCGCCGCCGGAGAGGCCGCTCGGCGCGGCGGCGCCCGACCGGCTCAGGCGGCGGCCGCCTCGGGAAAGAGCGAGAGGAGCCCGGCCTCGCAGGCCGGGCACACGCCGCGCTCGGTCACGAGGGCGGTGACGAGCCGGGCCGGGGTCACGTCGAACGCCCAGTTGGCGCACGGGCTGCCCTCGGGTGTCACCCGCACCGTCTCGATCCGCCCGTCGGCGGTCCGACCCGCGATCCAGGCGAGCTCGTCGCCCGAGCGCTCCTCGATCGGGATGGCCGAGCCGTCGGCGAGCCGCCAGTCGATCGTGCTCGAGGGCAACGCCACGTAGAAGGGCACCCGGTTGTCGAAGGCGGCCAGCGCCTTGAGATAAGTCCCGATCTTGTTGGCGACGTCGCCGTTGCGGGCGACCCTGTCGGCACCGACGATGCAGAGATCGACGAGCCCCTCGCGCATGAGGTGCCCGCCGACATTGTCGGCGATCACGGTGTGCGGCACGCCTTCCTGGCCGAGCTCGAAGGCGGTGATCGCCGCCCCCTGGTTCCTGGGCCGGGTCTCGTCGACCCAGACATGGACCGCCAGCCCTTGCCGGTGGGCGAGATAGACGGGCGCGGTCGCCGTCCCCCAATCGACCGTGGCGAGCCGGCCGGCGTTGCAATGGGTCAAGACCCGCACCGGCTCGCCCGGCGGCTTGCGCCGGGCCACCGCCTCGATCAGCGCCAGTCCGCGCTCGCCGATCGCGCGATTGACCGCGACGTCCTCTTCCGCGATCGCGACCGCCTCGGCGAAGGCGCGCGCCGCACGTTCGGCAGGCGGAACGGCGGCCAGCAGCGTCCGCATCCGCTCGAGTGCCCAGCGCAGATTGACCGCGGTCGGCCGGGTCCGGGCGAGCCGATCGCAGGCCCTCTCGAGGGCGGCATCCGACGGCTCCTCGCGCATCGCGAACGCCACCCCGAAGGCCGCCACGGCGCCGATCAAGGGAGCACCCCGCACCTTCATCTCGGCGATCGCCGCGGCGGCGTCCTCGAGCCGCTCGAGGACGAGCTCGGGCAGGGCGTGCGGCAGGAAACGCTGGTCGTAGGTCAGCGCCGCCCGCCCGTCCGGGGCCGGCCACAAGGTCCGACGATGCTCGCTAGCGAGAGGCATGCTCGGGCTCCTTCCGTTCGCGCGATACGTGACCGATCCTCGATGATATGAAAATTATCGGTTGATGGCCGACGCGCGGCGGGTTATAGGTATTCTCGCCTACAACGGGAGTGAGACGAATGCGTCCGGTGCTGCGCCGCGGCTCGACCGGCCACGAGGTCGCCCGCCTCCAGGAGCTGCTCGCCCGTGCGGGCTTCCCGCCGGGGCCGATCGACGGCCGGTTCGGTGCCGCCACCGAGGCGGCGCTCCTGGCGTTCCAGCGCGCCCACGAGCTGTTGGCCGACGGTGTCTGCGGGCCGGTCACCTGGTCGATGCTGGTCGAGGGGCGCCCCGGCCGACCGGTCTCCGTCCTGCATCGGATCGACGTCGAGTTCGTCGCCCAGCTCTTCCCCTTCACCGCGCTCGACGCCCTCGCCCGCAACCTGCCGCACGTCAAAGCCGGCCTCGAGGTCGCAGGCCTCGTCGACAAGCCCATGGTGCTCGCCGCCCTCGCCACGGTGCGGGCGGAGAGCGAGAGTTTCGAGCCGGTCGAGGAGGCCGTCTCGCGCTTCAACACCTCGCCGGGCGGCCGGCCCTTCGACCTCTACGACCACCGCGCCGACCTCGGCAACGAAGGACCGCCCGACGGCGAACGCTTCAAGGGCCGCGGCTTCGTCCAGCTCACCGGCCGCGCCAACTACGCGTGGGCGAGCCGCCGGCTCGGGCGCGGGGAGGAGCTCCTGCGGGCGCCCGAGGCCGCCAACGAGCCGGCCACGGCCGGGCTCTTGTTGGGCCTGTTCCTGGCCGAGCGGCAGCTCGCCATCAAGGAGGCGCTGCTCGAGGGCGATCTGCGCCGGGCCCGTCGGCTCGTGAACGGCGGCTCGCACGGCTTCGACCGCTTCCGCGACGCCTACCGGCGCGGCGAGCGCCTGCTGGCCGATCCCGTCTGGACGGTCCGCTCGGAGCGCCCGCTCGCCGCCTGAGCCACCGTCGCGGCTGCGCCGAGCCTCCGCAGCTCAGCGCGGGCGCCGCGGGGGCAGGATCTCGATCCGATCGGGCTCGACCTCCTCCCTACGGCTCCAGCGCTCGATCCGTATCTCGGCCGCCTCTTCGCGGCGCCGGCCGGCGAGCCAGCGGGCGACCAGCCCCGCCCCGAGCGCCACCGGGAAGACGATCAGGAAGATCGCCCCGGCCACGAGCGCGAGGGTGAGGAGGAGCGCGGCCCCGGCCGCGACCGCCACGATTCCGCGCCAACCCAGAAGGCGCAACAGGCCCCAAGGCGAGCCCGTGGCGATGACGATCCGCTCGTGCCGCATGACGATCCCCTTTCCCGACCGCTGATCTGGCCCGCCGCGGCCGGCGGGCAAGGGGCTCGGGTCGCGCCGCGGCTCAGTGCCGCTCGCGGGTCGCGGTGAAGCGGACCTTCGGGAAGTCCTCCTGGACCCGGCCGAGGTCCCAAGCGTTCCTCGCGAGATAGACCGGCTCGCCGTCCCGGTCGCGGGCGATCGAAGCCTTCTTCGAGACGAGGAGCCGCTCGAGCTCCTCGGGGTCGTCCGAAGCGCACCAGCGGGCGGTGACGTAGGGGGCGGTCTCGAAGTCGATCGGCAGGTCGTATTCGGCCGAGAGCCGGGTCTTGAGCACGTCGAGCTGGAGCCGGCCGATCACGCCCACGATCCACTCCGCGCCGATCTCGGGGCGGAAGACCCGCACGACCCCTTCTTCCGCCATGTCCTCGAGCGCCTTCTTGAGGTGCTTGGCGCGCATCGGATCGCCGAGCCGCACCCGCATCAGGATCTCGGGCGCGAAATCGGGAAGACCCGTGAAGCGGATCGACTCGCCCTCGCTCAAGCTGTCGCCGACCCGGAGCTGGCCGTGGTTGGGCAGGCCCACGATGTCGCCGGCATAGGCCTCCTCGACGAGCGCCCGCTCGCGGGCCAGGAAGAAGATCGGTGCCGCGGTCCCGACCGGTTTCTTGTCACGGGTGGCGACGAGCTTCATGCCGCGGGTGAAGCGGCCCGAGCAGAGCCGGACGAAGGCCACCCGGTCCCGGTGCTTCGGGTCCATGTTCGCCTGGACCTTGAAGACGAACCCCGTCACCTGCGGCTCCCCCGGCTCGACCGCGCGCTCGGCCGCGGGCTGCGGCCGCGGCGCCGGTGCGTGCGCCGCCAGGAAGTCCAGAAGGGCCCGCACCCCGAAGGTCTTCAAGGCACTGCCGAAGAAGACCGGCGTGAGGTGCCCCTCGCGATAGGCCGTCTCGTCGAAGCTCGGCAAGGCACCGTCGACGAGCTCCATCTGCTCGTCCAGGAGCTGGAGCTGTTCGGCCGGCACGCGCTCGAACAATTCGGTCGTACCCCGCTCGAGGCGGCGCTCCGGCACCGGCCCGGCGTCCGGGTCGAAATAGAGCAGTTCGCGCGTACCGCGCACGGCACAGCCGCGGAAGTTCTGCCCCATGCCCACGGGCCAGAGCATCGGTGCCACGTCGAGGGCGAGGCGGTCGTGGATCTCGTCGAGGAGCGCGAAGGGGTCGAGCGATTCCCGGTCGAGCTTGTTGACGAAGGTGACGATCGGCACGTCCCTGAGCCGGCAGACCTCGAAGAGCTTGAGGGTCTGCGCCTCGATGCCCTTGGCGGCGTCGAGCACCATGATCGCCGAATCGACGGCGGTGAGGGTGCGGTAGGTGTCCTCCGAAAAGTCCTCGTGGCCGGGCGTGTCCAAGAGGTTCAACACGCAGCCCGCGTGTTCGAAGGTCATGGCCGAGGTGGTGACCGAGATCCCGCGCTGCTGCTCGATCGCCATCCAGTCCGAGCGGGCCCGGCGGCGCTCGCCCTTGGCCTTGACTTCGCCCGCGAGGTGGATGGCACCGCCCAACAGGAGGAGCTTCTCGGTGAGCGTGGTCTTGCCGGCGTCGGGATGCGAGATGATGGCGAAGGTGCGCCGGCGCGCCGCCTCCGCCGCGACGGCGGGATCGATCAAGGCAGGCTCCACGGGGGTCACACGGGTGGCCGAGAGATGGGCGGCCTCGGCAGTAGGCGCAAGGCGTCATGCTCGGCCGGAGCGGTCTCGCTCCCGTCTGCGCTTCTCGCGCCCGTATCCCTCGGGATCGCGTAACGAGATGCCGTTACGCCGGTCGTATACATCGACGATGACGTCGACGAGCCGGTTCCAGTCGAGCCGCAGCTCGGGCGGCGGCACGCCTCTTCGCGGGGGGAGTTCCTCGACGTCGAAGAACCAGACCTCGCCGCGACGGGGCTCTTCGGCCCGGTAGACACCGAGGAAAAGTTTCTCGAACAGGGACGGCTTGTCGGTGGGCTCCCGGCGCCCCGCGCGCCACCGGAAGATTTCCACAGCTTGGGCGAAGCTCGACCACTTGGCGTCTTCCCCGTCCTCGCACGCGTCGAGAGGCAAGAAAACGAGTCCGATCAAAACCGCATACGGTTGCCGTTCGTGGTAATCCTCGGCTTCCGCACGCATCTCGTTGTCCCGCGCGGTGAAGTTCTTGGTGTAGCGGCCGCTCCTGGCGTCCCTGAACGAGAACGTTTTGATCGATATCCCGAGGGCGAGGCCGAGTTGGGTCGTGCTGTAGTTCACGTCGAGCCGCTTCGGCCCCTTCGGTGTCGGAGCCCGGGACTCGACCCCCGCCCGTGTGGATCCGGCAGGATGCCGGGGAAGCGGTCTCTCAGTCGATCCGCAACGGAGCGAGCGAGAGCGTTGGAGAAAGCCTCCGCGAAGTTCTTGTTGCCGGCAGCCGTCAGAGCATCGCGCGACTTGCTCGTGGCCTCGTCGAGTTCCGCCCGAACCGAGTTCTCCGGAAGAAGCTCGTCCTCGTTCATCGATCGGCCATTCCAGGGCGACTCGGTCCCGTTTCGCGGCTCCGAACGCCGGCGGCGCTGCGATCCACGAGCGATAAGGGTGGGCGCCAGCCGTCGAGGGCCGCGCACTCCCAGACGAGGATCACCCGGAACCCGCGCGCGCGCAATGCGCGCACTTTGGCCGCATCCCGCTTCCGATTGTCGCGGAACTTCCGTTCCCAGAACTCCCGATTGCGCTTCGGCACCGTCGCCCGTGGGCAGTTGGTGTGATGGTGCCAGAAGCAGCCCATCACGAAGATCGCCCAACCGCGCTTCTTGTTCGCGAAATCGGGAGAACCGGGCAGCGTGCGCACGTTCCGGCGATAGCGGACACCGAGCTCCCGCAGCACGGCCGCCACCCGCTCCTCGGCCGTGGTGCGCTTCTGCCGCACCCGCTTCATGAGGGCGCTGCGGACCGGATCCGTAGGCAGGACCGGCCGCGCCAAGCTCACTCCGCGGCGAGGGCGAGCGGCGCTCCGGCCGACACGCGGTCGAGATGGGCGCGCAGCGCCTCGCGGAAGCCTGCTGGAAACCGCAGCGAGCTCCGGTTCGTGCGTTCGAGGAAACCGGCCGTGGCCCGGGCCGAGAGCGGCTCGCCGGCGTGTCGAAGAAAGCACTCGAGCGGCTTGCGTTCCTCCCAGACCGGAAAATCGTTGATCGCAACGGCGTAGCGAACGTGCCCGTCGAACCGTGCCGCCCTGGGCCAGCGCCCGCCGAGGGGCAACGGTCGGTCCCGGCTCGAATCGTAGCCGTTCGGCTGCACGAGCTGCCCGCCGAGCCATTCCGCCACGGGTACGGTGACGGCGTTGCCGACGAGCGACCAGCGCCAGGAAGGCTTTGCGACGCGAGCGGCCGGTGCCGTCCAGTCCTCGGCGAAGCCCTGCAGCCGCTCGGCGTCGCGGATGTCGGGCTTCACCACCCGCCCGTCGGGCATCAGGATGGCCGGTGGCGCCGGGATCCCGACGCTCGAGCCGTTCTTGAGGGTCGGGACCGCGTCCGGCGCCCAGCCGAGGCCGCGGATCCCCTCCGTCCAATAGAAACCGTGCGCGATCTTGCCGATCGCCGTCTCGGCCGGCTTCGGCTCGGCCTCGTCGCCCAGCAGCACGTCGGCCGGGTCGGCCACGCGGGAAGCGAGGAAGAACACCCGCTCGCGGCGCTGCGGCAGCCAGCCGAGACTGTTCACCACCCGATAGGCCCAGCGATATCCCATGTCCTCGAAGGCGTGGACGAGCCGCTCCATCGCCCGCCCACCTTCGAGATGGAGCATGAAGGACACGTTCTCGAGCAGCACCCAGGGCACCGGCCGGCCGGCGGCGATCCGCTTTCGAAGCAAGCGGAAGACCTCGTCGACCAGGCCCGAGCGGGCGCCGCCGATCCCGACGGTCTTCCCGGCCTGGCTCAGGTCCTGGCAGGGAAAGCCACCGCAGACGAGCTCGGCATCCTCGGGCAGATCGGCGAGCTCGCGAATGTCGCGATGGTTGGGCACGCCCCCCAGCCGCTCCGCCAGCACCGCCACGGCCGGCGCCCAGCACTCGCAGGTCAGCACCGTTTCGCGGTCGGCCGCGCGCAGCCCGATCTCGAAGCCGCCGATGCCGGCGAAGAGGCCCACGACCTTCATGCCCTCCACCTACCAGACGAGCCGGGTCGCGTCAGCCGCCGCTTCGCCCTCTGCGGTGCCGCCCGCCCGCCCTACCGATCGTCCCGGCCCGGGGCCGGCCGCACCGGCGCCTCCGCCTCCCCGGCATGCGCCCCGCCCCGCACCGAGAGGGCCGCCGCCTTCCCGGCGATCCGTCCGAGCACGATGGCCGACAAGAGACCGTTGCCCGAGAGATAGCCCGCAGCACCCCGGCCCGAGACGCCGCGGGCCGCCCCGCCGGCGGCGTAGAGGCCCTCGATCACCGTCCCGTCCGGGCGCAGGACGCGACCCTGCCCGTCGACCTCGAGCCCGCCCTGGGTGTGGAAGAGGGCGCCCGTGACCTTGACCGCGCAGAAGGGCGGCGCGAGCGGCGGGTGGCGGGTGAAGTCGCGGCCGAAGCGATCCGCCCGTTCGCCCCGAGCGCAGGCTTCGACCTCGTCGAGCGTGCGGGCGAGAGCGGCCGGCGGCAGTCCGGTCAGGGCGGCGAGTTCGGCCCGATCGGCGGCTTCGCGAATCGCGCCCAGCGCCTCGGCGCGGCGGAAGTCCTCGAAGGCGCGGGCGAGCGCGCGTCGGCGCGTATCGAACAAGATCCAGCCCAGCCCGCCGGGCCGCGCCAACAGCCGCGCCGCCTGCTCCGAATAGCCGAGGCTCTCGTCGGCGAACCGCTCGCCCCCGAGATCGACCTGGATCCCGCCCTCGCTCACGATCGCCCAGGTAACGAGGATCCCGTGCGGCACCGCGAGCCCGGCATGCCCCTGATAGGCATCGAGATCGGCGAGCGCCGCTCCGAGCGCTTCGCCCCACCGAAGGGCGTCGCCCTCGTTGCCCGGGTGGCCGTGACAGGGGGCCTCGGCCATCTCGGGAACGTGGCGCCGCACCAGATCCCGTGCGCCGGCGAAGCCGCAGCAGGCCAGGACCACCGCGCGCGCCCGCACGGCTTCGCTGCCCTTGCCCCGGCGGACGAGAAGCCCCGCTACCCGCGCGATCGCACCGTCCCGGCCGCGCTCGACGAAGAGTGCTTCGACCCGCGCCCCGTTCACGAGCACGGCGCCCGCGTCCTCGCAGGCGGCGAGCAGCGCGCCCACGAGTTCCTCGCCCGAGCGCGAAGGCGGCGCGTGCATGCGCGGTCGCGAATGACCCGGATAGAGGAAGCCCTCGACGAGTTCGAGGCGAACGCCCCAGCGATCGACCAGCCGCTCCACCGTCGCGGCCGCGGCACCGGCCAGTCGGTGCGCCATGGCGGCGTTCGCCCCGCCGTTCTTGGCCAGGATGTCGGCGGCGAACCGCTCGGGATCGTCGTCGATGCCGCGGGCCTTCTGAAACCGCGTACCGGCCGCCGGAATCATGCCCGAGGACATCGCGGTCGAGCCGCGCGGCAAGGGATCCCGCTCGAACAGCCAGACCTCCGCACCCGCCTCGCGTGCCGCGAGAGCGGCGCTCAGCCCGGCCCCGCCCGCGCCCACGATCGCGACCTCGGTCTCGAGCGCGACCTCGCGCGGCAGATCGAGCAGGGCCGTGCTCACGACCCACCGCCCAGCCGTTCGACGAGCTCGCTCGTGCGCACGAGCCGGGCGATCGAGGCGAGCGAGCGCAGCGCCGCCCGGTGCGCCTCGGGATCGAAGCTCGCGCAGCCGTCCTCGAGCAGCAGGAGCTCGAACTCGCGCAATTGCGCATCGCGAAGGGTGCTCGCGACCCCGCCCTGCGTCACGATTCCGCCCACGATCAGCCTCTCGATACCGAGCCTGTGCAGGATCCAGTCGAGCCGGCTCTGATAGAAGGCGGAATAGGCCACCTTCTCGACCAGGAAATCGGCGGGCTCGAGCTCGGCCACGAGCCTGTGTCCGAAGGAGCCGGGTGCGAAATCTCCGGCGGCGAGGAACGGCCGCAGGGCCGCCAGATGCGGGGCGATCAAGGGGCGCCCCTCGCGCCCCGGCACGAGGGTGAAGAGCGTGCCGATCACCCAGCCGCCGGCGCGCCGCAGCGCCCGGGCGAGCGGTGCGAGCCGGCCGGGTAGCGCCGTCGCTTCGGCCGAGCGCAGTCCGGCACGGGCGTAAGCGCCCTCCGGGTGAAGGAAATCGTTCTGCAGATCGATCAACAGAAGCGCCGTGCGCTCCGCTCCCTCCGGACCCATGGCGTGCCCTCCGCGCTCAATCGCCGCAACGGCGGACCAGCAGGTTGCCGAACCGGTCGACGATCCCCTCGAGCCCGGGGTCGAGCAGGATCGTGGCATCCGGCTGCTCGAGCACCGCCGGCCCCCGAACGAGCGCGCCGACCGGCAGCGCGAGCCGGTCGAACACCGCGGTTTCGAGCCAGCGCCCGGCGAAGCGGACCGGCCGGCTGCCGCGACGTGCCGCGTCGAGGCCGCCACCGGAGGCCGGCGCGAGCGCCGCGAGGTCGAAAGGAGCGCGCTCGCCGATCGCCGCGAGCCGCACGGTCGCCAGGCGGACCGGTACGCCGGGCAGCGGCCGGCCGAAGCGAGCCCGATAAGTCCGCTCGAAAGCCGCCGAGAGCTCGTCCGGCGCGAGCCCGCAGCGACCTCGCTCGCCGTCGACCGGTACCGGCACGGCCACGGCATGGGTCTGGCCGCGGTAGAGCATGTCGAGCTCGAGGGCGAAGCTGCGCCTCGCGAAGGCCACGCCGGTTTCGTCGAGCCAGTTCCGACCGGCGGCCACGAGCTCGCCCACGAGCGCTTCGAAGCCCGCGCGGTCGAAGCCCTCGAGCGGCCGCTCGAAGCTGCGCACGCGGTCGACCCGCCAATCCGCGATCGCGCAGCCGAGCGCCGAGGTGACCCCCGGAAAACGCGGGATCAGGGCACCGGCCAGTCCCACCTCGCGGATCAGCGCGCCCACGTGCAGAGCCCCGCCGCCGCCGTAGGGAACCGCCGTGAGACGAGCGGGATCGTGACCGCGCTCGATCGAGACCAGGCGGATGGCGCCGCTCATCCGGGCATTGGCGACGGTCACGATCGCCTCGGCTGCCGCCACCGGGTCGAGGCCCAGAGGGCGCGCGACGTGGCGGGCGATCGCCGCCTCCGCGGCCGCCCGGTCGAGCCGTGCTCGGCGGCCGCCGATCGGCCGATCCGGGTCGATTCGACCCAACAGCAGATTGGCGTCGGTGACCGTCGGCCGATCGTTGCCGCCGCCGTAGCAGGCGGGGCCCGGATCGGCGCCGGCGCTCTCGGGTCCCACCTGGAGGACGCCGCCGGCGTCGACCCGGGCGATCGACCCGCCACCGGCACCGATCGTGACGATCTCGACCATCGGTGCCCGGATCACGAGGCCGAATTCCAACGCGGTCTGCGGCGCGAGCGCGGGCCGCCCGTCGCGCACCAGCGAGACGTCGAAGCTCGTGCCGCCCATGTCGCAGGTCACGAGGTCGCGCAGACCCGCCGCCTCGGCGATCCGTACGGCTGCCACCACCCCCGCCGCCGGTCCGCTCAAGACGGTGTGCACCGGACGGCGCGCGGCATCGCTCGCGCTCGCGATCCCCCCGTTCGACTGGACCACGGCGAGCGGTGCGCGCAGACCGCGCTCGGCCAGAGCCGTCCGGAGTTCGTCCAAATAGCTCCCGACCACCGGCTGCAGGCAGGCGTTCAGCACGGTCGTCGAGGTCCGCTCGAACTCGCGGATCTCGGGCAGGATCTCGTGACTGGCGGTCAGGTGCCCGGTCGGCCAGAGCCTTCGCGCGACCTCGAGGGCACGGCGCTCGTTCGTCGGATTGGCGTGGGCATTGAGGAAGACGATGGCGAGAGCCCGGCAGCCGCGCTCCAGGAGATGGCGGACCGCCCGCTCCACCTCCGCGGGGTCGACGGGCTCGCGCACCTGGCCGTCGGCGAGCGTCCGTTCGCCGACCTCGAGGCGCAGCTCGCGCGGCACGAGCGGCGAGAAGGAGCCCCACAATCCCCAGGTCCACGGCCGGTCGCGGCGGCGCATCTCGAGCACGTCGCGGAAGCCGCGGGTCGTGACGAGCCCGGTCGGCGCCACCTTGCGTTCGAGCACGGCGTTGGTGGCGACGGTGGTGCCGTGGACCAGGGCCGCGATCGCCGTGGCCGGAATGGGTGCCCGCTCGAGGCCGGAAAGGAACCCTCCCGCCTCGCGCCCGCGCGTGCTCGGCACCTTGAGCGCGTGGATCCGTCCCCGAGCCTCGTCCAGGAAGACGAGATCGGTGAAGGTGCCGCCGACGTCGACCCCGACCGTCCAGCCCGCTCGCTCGCTCACGCTCGGGCCTCCGAGCTCGCGGCGCCGGCAGCCGCACCGTCGTCTCGGCGGCGCGAGGGGCGTCCGTCCGGGCCCACGACCACCCCGTAGAGGCCTTCGGCCGCGGCCGCCGTCACATAGCCCTGGCGCAGATCGTGAGCGATCGCCTCGAGCGAGCGATCCCGGGGATCCCCGTAGCCGCCGCCTCCCGGCGTCTCGAGCCGGACGCGATCGCCGCAGCGCAGGCGGATGCCGGTGAGCTTGGTACGCGAGGCCGGTTCCTCGCTCCCCCCGGCGCGGAACACCGTGAAGCGGGTGGGCGCGCCGGCAGCACCGCCCAGCACGCCGGGTGGCGGAAACCGGCCGCGGTCGCCGAACAGGAACAGCTCCGCCTCCGGTGCGAGGAGCTCGAGCTCGTAGACCGCGCCGAGTCCGCCGCGGTGCCGACCGGCGCCGCCACTGTCCGGGCGCAGCGCCCAGCGGGTGAACGCCACGGGAAAAGCCGCCTCGAGGATCTCGACCGGAGGGATGGTCGCCGTCGAAATCGGTGCGTTGCCGTGGTTCAACCCGTCGCCCTCGGGATGGCCGCCGTGGCCGCCACCGAAGAAACTGAACAGTACGAACCGGCCACCTTCCGGCCGCGGCCCGGCGAGCGAGAGTGCGTTGATCGTGCCGTAGGCGCAGCCGTTGGTCCGCTCGGGTGCCGCCTGCGCGAGGGCCTGGAAGACGAGGTCGATCAGCCGCAGGACCGTCTCGGTGTAGCCACCGACGGGCGCGGGCGGCCGCGCGTCGAGGAGCGAGCCCTCCGGGATCACGAACCGGATCGGCTCGAGCACGCCGGCATTGGCCGGGACCTCGCGGAAGACGTGTTTGAGGGCGACGTAGCAGCCGGCGATCGTCGTCGCGCGGGAGATGTTGAGCGGTCCGCGGCAGGCCGGGGCGCTGCCGGAAAAGTCGAAGACGAGCTCCTCGCCCCGCACCTCGAGGGCGAGCTCGAGCCGGATCGGCTCGGCCGTGACGCCGTCCTCGTCGAGATGGTCGACGGCCCGGTAACGGCCGTCCGGCAGCTCTCGGACGTGGGCGCGAACGAGCCGGGCGGCGCGCTCGCGCAGCTCCGCGAAGGCCTCCTCGACGGTCCGCGGACCATAGGCTTCCAACAGTTCGGCGAGCCGACGGGCGCCGAGATCGAGGGCGGCGAGCTGGCCTTCGAGGTCGCCGCGGGCGGCGATCGGGGTCCGGCTGTTGGCCGCCAACAGTTCGACGATCTCGAGGCGCGGCCGGCCCCCTTCGACCAGCCGCAGCGGCGGCACGAGGATCCCCTCCTGGAAACACTCGGTCGCCGAGGGATTGTAGTTCCCCGGAACCGCCCCGCCGACATCGTGCCAGTGCGCGACCGAAGCGAGCCAGCAGAACAGCCGACCATCCCAGAAAAACGGCCGGACTAGCTTGAAATCTGAAAGATGTGTCCCGCCCTCGTAAGGGTCGTTGAACAGGAAGACGTCGCCGTCGACGGGTGCTTCGCCGGCCCGGCAACGGTCGATCACGGCGCGAACGGCGAAGGCCATCGCGGCAACGAAGATCGGCAGGCCGGATTTGCCCTGGACCAACGTGTCGCCGGTCCGGGAGTCGTAGAGACCGTGCGCCGCATCGTGCGCCTCGGCGATGGTGGGATTGAAGGCGCTGCGGAACAGCAGCGCGTCCATCTCGTCGGCGATCTGCTCGAGCCGACCCTGCAGAACGGCGAGCGTCACCGGATCGATCATCGCCGTCCTCCCTCCGGATCGTAGCGGGCGGCCCGCTCGAGCAGCTCTTCGGTGCCGAGGAGCGCGTTGAGCCCGTCGAAGTCGAGCATGCGGTCGCGAAACGGCGTGGTCGTACCGTGCTCCCTGAGGCTCGCGAAGAATTCGCGCGCCGTGCGAGCGAGTGCGCGCACGAGCCCGCCCGGGAAGATGACCAGGGCGTAGCCGAGGACTTCGAGCTCGGCGGCCGACAGCAGGGGCGTACGCCCGCCCTCCACCATGTTGGCGACGAGCGGCCGGCAACCGGCCAGCGCCCGCGGCACCGCCGCGAGCTCCTCGCGGTCGCGCGGCGCCTCGACGAACAGGAGGTCGGCTCCGGCTTCGGCGTAGGCGAAGGCCCGCTCGAGCGCGACCGACGGACCCTCGACCGCGATCGCGTCGGTGCGGGCGACGAGCAGGGTTCGCGGATCCCGCCGCGCATCCAGCGCGGCGCGGATCTTGCCCACCATCTCGGCCTTCGAGATCAAGACCTTGCCGCGCAGATGACCGCACCGCTTGGGGCTCGCCTGGTCCTCGATCTGGATCGCCGCCGCACCCGCCCCCTCGAGCAGCCGCACCGTCCGCTGCACGTTGAGCGCGTTGCCGAAGCCCGTGTCGGCATCGACGATCAGCGGCCGTTGCACGCGCTCGTGGATCCGCGCCACCGCCTCGGCGAGCTCGCTCGCCCCGAGAAAACCGAGATCGGGCAGCCCCAGGCGGGTGTAGGCGAGGCTCGCCCCGGAAAGGTACAGGGCCTCGAAGCCCGCGGCCTCCGCGAGTGCCGCGCCGAGCGCGTCGAAGACGCCGGGTGCGAGCAGGATCGGCTTTCGCGCGAGCCGCTCGCGCAGATCGCTCACGTTTGCGCTCCCCGGCCCGCGGCGCTGAACCGCCGCTCGAGCCAAGGCACGAGCCCGCCCGCCTCGACCATGGCGAGGAGACGGTCCGGCAGCGGCCGACAAGCGTGGGCGCGACCGCTCGGCAGATGCACGAGACGGCCCGCGACGGGGTCGAGCCGCAGCCGGTCGCCGGTCTCGATCCCTTCGTGGTCCGGGCAGACGACGGCGAGAAGCCCGTTGTTGAGCGCGTTACGGTAGAAGATCCCGGCGAAGGATCGCGCAACGACCGCCCGGATCCCGAGCAGACGCAGGGCCTGTGCCGCCTGCTCGCGCGACGAGCCGATGCCGAAGCGGGAACCGGCGACGAGCAGATCGCCCGGTCGCACCCGGTCCGCGAAGCCCGGATCGATCGCCTCGAGGCAGTGGCGGGCGAGCTCCTCGATCGGGCCCTTCATGTAAACCCCCGGCGCGAGCAGATCGGTGTCGATCGCATCGCCCAGGACGTGCGCCGTTCCCTCGATCTCAGCCACCTCGGAGCTCCTCGTCGGCGGAACCGGCCGGCTCGGCGAGCAGGGGCCGCGGATCGCAGATGCGGCCGGCGACCGCGCTCGCCGCCACCGTGTAGGGCGAGGCGAGGTAGACCCGCGCGCTCGCCGCACCCATGCGGCCTTTGAAATTGCGGGCGGTCGAGGCGATGCAGGTCTCGCCCTCGGCCAGCAGACCGGCGCCGTAGCCGGCGCAGGCCCCGCAACCGGAGGGCAGCAGGATGGCGCCCGCTTCGACGAGCGTGGCGAGGGTGCCGTCGGCGGCCGCCTCGCGCCAGACCCGGGCCGAGGCGGGCGCGACGAGCAACCGGGTCCGCGCCGCCACCCGGCGCCCGCGCAGGACTCGGGCCGCCATCCGCAGATCGGCGAGCTTGGCGCCGGTGCAGGCCCCGAGATAGGCCTGATCGATCGGTGCCGGCTCGACCTCGTCGACCGGGGCGGCGTCGGCCGGGCTGTGCGGGGCGGCGACCTGCGGGGCGAGGCCGGTCAGATCGAGCCGGAGCTCGCTCGCGACGGGGGCGTCGGGGTCGCTCCGCCAGCGCGCGAGTTCCTCCGGCGCGAGCTCCACCCCGAGCCCGCCGAGGAACGCCGCCGTGCGGGCGTCCGGTTCGATCAGACCGGTGATGCCGCCGAGTTCGGCCGCCATGTTGGCGAGCGTGAGCCGCTCTTCGGCGTCGAAGGCGGCGAGCCCCGGGCCGGCATATTCCACCACCCGGTAGTCGGCACCGCCGAGGCCGAGCCGGCGGCAGAGGGCCAGCATCACGTCCTTGGCCACCACCGCCCGTCCCGGCACACCCTCGAGGAGGATGCGCATGGTCTGCGGCACCTCGAGCCAGATCTCGCCGGTCGCGAGCACGGCGGCCATCTCGCTCGCCCCGACCCCCATGGCGAACGCACCGAAGGCCCCGGCCGTCGGCGTGTGACTGTCGCCGCCGACCACGAACATGCCCGGCCGGACGTGACCGTGTTCGGCGAGGACGATGTGGCAGATACCCACCATGTCGTAATGGCGAGCGACGCCGTGCTCGCGGCCCCAGCGGCGGGTGAGATCGAGGATACGGGCGCTCTCCGCGTCGACCGCCGGAGCGTAGTGGTCGGAGACCAGCACGATCCGGGTGGGATCCCAGGGGCGCACGCCGAGCCGCTCGAGGATCGGTGCGACCCGCCGCGGTCCGCCCGAATCGTGCAGCATGACGAGATCGACCCGACAGGTGACGAGCTCGCCCTCCTCGACCGCGGCACGACCCGCGGCCCGGGCGAGAATCTTGGCGGCCAGCGTTCGACCCATGCTCAGAGCCCGAGATAGGCGCGGTGCAACCGGTCGTCGGCCAAGAGCGCGCTGGCCGGACCGGCGGCGACGATCCGGCCCTGCTCGAGCACGTAGGCGCGGCGCGCGACGGCGAGGGCCTGGACGACGTTCTGCTCGACCAGCAGGATCGCGAGGCCCTGGCGAGCGAGATCGGCGGCGAGCTCGAGCACCTGGCGCACGATCATCGGGGCGAGCCCGAGGGAGGGCTCGTCGAGCACGAGCAACGAGGGCTCGGCCATCAGACCGCGGCCGATCGCGAGCATCTGCTGTTCCCCACCGGAGAGCGTTCCGGCCGGCTGGCCGAGCCGTTCGGCGAGACGCGGGAACAGGCCGAGGACCCGCTCGAGGTTGGCGCGTCGCCGCGCCCGGCCGCGCCGGTAGGCGCCGAGCAGGAGGTTCTCGCGGACCGTGAGGTTGGTGAAGATGCGCCGACCTTCCGGCACGTGGACCAACCCGCGGGCGAGCACGGCCTCGGCCGCGAGACCGCCGATCGGTTCGCCGGCGAAGCGGATGCTGCCGGCGCGCGGCCGCAGGAGTCCGCTCAAGGTCCGATTCAAGGTGGTCTTGCCGGCGCCGTTGGCGCCCAGGAGTGCAACGACCTCGCCCTTCTCGACGTCGAGGTCGACGCCGCGCAGGATCTCGACCGGACCGTAGCCGGCGCGGAGCTCACGCACCTCGAGCACGCGCGCTCTCCGTCGCCACGAGCCGATCGACACCCTCGCCCAGATAGGCCTCGATCACCGCCGGATCGCGAACGATCTCGGCCGGTGTGCCGGCGGCGGCGAGGCGTCCGCCCACCAGCACGAGCACGCGATCGGACAGCCGCATCACCGCCTGGAGCACGTGCTCGACGAGCAGGATCGTCACCCCGCTCGCACGGATGTCGCGCACGACCGGCTCCATCTCGGCGACCTCGGCCGGGTTGAGTCCGGCCAACACCTCGTCGAGCAACAGAAGCCGCGGCTCGGTCGCGAGGGCTCGAGCGAGCTCGAGCCGCTTGCGCCCGGCCACGGTCAGCGCCGCGGCCTGCTGATCGAGGCGGTCGGCGAGCCTGACCCGTTCGGCGACCCGCTCGGCGAGAGCGCGGGCCCGCCGCGGCGAACGGTGCCGAACGAGCGCGCCCACGGCGATGTTCTCGCGCACCGTGAGGCCGGCGAAGGGACGAGTGATCTGGAAGGTGCGCACGAGACCCGCGGCGCACAGGCGATGCGGTGGCAGGCCGGTGACGTCGCGGCCGGCGAAACGCACCCGTCCGGAACTCGGTCGAAGAAAGCCGGAGACGGCGGCGAACAGCGTGGTCTTGCCGGCACCGTTGGGGCCGATGACGGCGACGATCTCGCCTTCCGGCACCGTGAAACCGACCCCGGCGAGGGCGGTGAGCCCGCCGAAGCGGACGCACAGATCCTCGACCTCGAGCAGGGTCAAGGAGCCGCTCCGGCGCGCGCCGCGCGGGCTCGGGCGAGCCCGGCGAGCCCGCCCGGCAGGAAGCGCACGATCAGGATCAAAACGATGCCGTAGACGACCAGGTTGGCGCCCGTCGCACCGCCCGTGAGCGCGCGGCTCGCCTCGCCCAGGAGCTGGAGGAGGAAGGCACCCGCGAGCGGGCCCGCGACCGTGCCGGCACCGCCCACGATCGGCCCCAACAGAGCCTCGACCGAGACCTGCGGCCCGAAGGCGATGTGCGGGTCGAGATAGAGGAAGTACTGGACGTAGAAGGCCCCGGCGGCGGCGGCCAGGGTGCCCGAGAGGAGGATGGCCCGCATCTTGACGGCGAAGGGATCGACGCCGAGCGCAGAGGCCGCCTCCTCGTTCTCGCGGACGGCCACGAGCCGCACACCCAGGCGCGAGCCCGCCACCGCTCGGGCGACGAGCAGGCTCGCGGCACAGAGGAGCAGAGCGAAGAGATAATAACCGCGCCGATCGGCGAATTGCAGCCGCTCGAGACCGGGGGCGAGGGGCAGGAGCAGGCCGACCCCCGCGCCGGTGATCTCGAGGGTGTTGGCCAGGATCCGCAGGACTTCCGCGAAGGCCAGGGTGACGAGCGCGAAATAGGAGCCGCGCAGGCCGAAACGGAAGCTCGCGAGGCCGATCACCCCGGCGACCGCCGCCCCGGCGAGCAGCGCCGCCGAGAAGCCGCTCCACGCGTCCCAGCCGAAGCGCAGCTGGAGGATCGCCGTGGCATAGGCCCCGGCGCCGAAGAAGGCGGCGTGGCCGAAGGAGAACTGGCCACCCATGCCGCCCAGGATGTTCCAGGCCTGGCCGAGCGTCGCGGCCTGGAACACCATGATCCCGAAATGGACGAGCGTCCCGGATTCGACGAGCCAGGGCAGAGGTGCCGCCAGCAGGAGAACGAGCACAGCCGCGCGGTCGCCGAGGCCGGCGTTCACAGCGGCCGCCCGAGAAGGCCGGTGGGACGGAACAGGAGCACGGCGATGAAGATCGCGAAGATCCCGATCTGCCCGAGGCTCTCGCCGAGGAAGAGGCCGCCCAGGCTCTCCACCACCCCGATCAGCAGGCCACCCCAGAACGCGCCCCAGAAGCTGCCCATCCCGCCGAGGACGACGATGGTGAAGGCGATCAGCACGAAACCGTGCCCCACCTGGGGCGAAACGTAATAGCTCGGCAGCAGCAGGCAGGCGGCGATCGCCGAGGTCGCGGTGCCGATGGCGAAGGCGAGCGCGAAGGCGTGGCGGACGTCGATGCCGACGAGCCGAGCCGCGTCGCGCTCGCGGGCGACCGCGCGGATCGCCCGGCCGAGATCGGTCCCTTGGACGATCGCCCACAGCAGTGCGGTCGCCACGAGCGAGCCCAGGAGCGCCACGAGCTTCGCAACGGGCAACAGGGCCGGGCCGAGCGGGACCATGGAGAACGAATAGGCGGTTTCGATCGTGCGGGTGTCGGAGCGGAACGCCACGAGGGCCAAGTTCTCGAGGACCAGGGCGAGGCCCAAGGTGACGAGCAGGATGTTCTCGTCGCGCTCGCCGCCGGCGGGCGCGATCACCCAGCGGTGCAGGGCGTAGCCGACCAGTGCGGCGACCGGCACCAGAGCCGGAAGCGCGAGATAGGGATCGAGACCGAGCCGCTCGTGCAGGAAATAGACCCCGTAGAGGGCGAGCATCAAAAGGCTGCCGTGGGCGAAATTGACGATGTGCAGCACCCCGTAGACGAGCGAAAGGCCGAGGGCCACGAGCGCGTAGACCGCGCCCGTGGCGAGCCCGTGCAAGGCCGAAGCGGCGACGATCGAAGGGTCGACCACGGTCGCTTCACCTCGCGCCGGTGCGACGCGCCCGACCGGGTCAGGCCCGCGGCATCGGGAAGACGGGCTGGGCGGTCGCGAATTCGCGCGGGAAGATCACCTGGATGTCGCGGCCGAGGACCTGGGTGTTGAGCGGCCGCGCGCCCTGGTTCTGGCCGTTGACGAAGCGGGTCGGGCCGTAGGGCATGAAATGCCCGTCCCAGCTGCTCGTCGCCAAAGCCTCGACGATCCGCTCGCGGTTCGCCGAACCGGCCCGCTCCAGGGCATCGGCCAAGAGCCGCACCGCCTCGTGGGCGAGGAACACCTCGTAGGTGTAATAGAGCCCCTTCGCCTCGACCTTGCGGCGCAGCTCGAGCGCCGCTGGCTTGCGCGGATCGTACCAATGATTGCAGTCCATGATGTAGGCGGCGTCGTCCGGGAACTCGGCGACGAACTTGAAGCTCGACGCCGCCCCGCCCAGGACCGAGTAGATGCCCTTGGGCCGCACGCCCTGTTGCCGCATGGTGCGCGCCAAGAGAACGTACTCGTTGTAGTAGTTCGCGGGGATGACGAGATCCGGATCGAGCGACTTCATCTTGAGCACGATGTTGGTGAAGTCGCGGGTCGGATTGGCGTGTTTGACGACCTCGAGGACCTCGAAGCCGCGGGCGGGCAGCTCCTTCTGCAGGAGCTGGGCGGTGCCGGTGCCGAAGAGGCTCTCCTCGTGGACGATCATCACGGTCCGGGCCGGCTTGCCGGCGGCCTCGTTGAGCGCCGCGAGGTTGGCGATGGCGATCTCGGTGATCACCCCGTAGCCGGGGCAGAAGCGGAAGGTGTTGGCGAGCCCTCGGCCGACGATCTGATCGGAAACGCCGACATCGACGATGTGCGGGATGCCGTAGCGCGCGGCACTCTGGGTGGTGGCGAGGCTGATCGCACTCGCATAGGCACCGACGATCGCCGCTACGCCCGCCTCGTTCATCTTCTCGACCTCGGCCGCGCCGATCTCGGGCTTGGACTGGGCGTCGCCGAGTACCGGTTCGAGCTTGGCGCCGCCCAGGGCGCGGATGCCGCCGGCGGCGTTGATGGTCTCGACGGCGAGCAGCGCACCCTCGCGGCACTGTTGTCCGGAGAAGGCGAGGAAGCCGGTGACCGGGTGCAAGAGCCCGATCTTCACCGTCGCCGGCTGGGCGCGCAGCACGGCCGGTGCCGCCAACAGGCCGGCACCGCTCGCCGCCGTCGCGAGCAGCGCCCGCCGCGGCCAACCCCCGCGCACGGAACGATCGCCCGTCGTCATCCTTCGGCCTCCTCTGTCGTTCGTTCTCCCGCGGGCGCGGCACCGGCGCCGCCACCCGCGACCCAGGGGCCCGGCTCACCCTTCGCGCGAGCGAGGGAGAGGCGCAGCCGATAGCGGTCCGGCCGATAGAGGCCGGTGATGTGCTCGACGGGTCGGCCGCCGCGCTCGCGCACGAGCCGCTCGACGACCAGAAGCGGCGCCCCCACCGGCACCTCGAGCAGGGCGGCGACCGGTGGCTCGGCGAGGGTCGCCGAGACCGTCTGGTCGGCGCTGGCGACCTCGATCCCGGCCTCCTCGAGCAACGAGAGGAGCGGTTTGTGGGCGAGGTCGGTACGGCGCAGGCGCGCCGCCACCGCACCCGGGATCCAGGTCGACAGATGCGAGAACGGACCGTCGTCGAGAAGCCGCAGCCTGATCGCGTGCAAGACGGGCGAACCGGGCTCGACCTCGAGCGCGCGGGCGATCTCGGCGGGTGCCGGGCGATCCTCGGCCGCCAACAGCCGCACCCGCGTCTCGAGACCCATGGTCAACAGGTTCTCGAACAATCCCTCGAGCGTCGCGCGGACCTCGCGCACCGAGGCGCCCGGCCGCAGCCGGGTCCCCCGACCGCGGCCGCGCTCGACGAGGCCTTCCGCCTCGAGCTCGCCGAGCGCCCGGCGCGCCGTGACCCGAGCGACGCCGAACTCGGCCATGATCTCGAATTCGCTCGGCAGCCGCCCGTCCGGCCCGTAGCGACCCGAGGCGATGCGCTCGCGCAGCACGAGATAGACCCGGTGATAGAGCGGGGTCGGCAACCGTGCCGTCGTCGAAGGGGCGAGCGAGCCGCTCAGGAGGGCCTCCCTCGGTCTCGAGCGCTGTCGTTCCTTGATCCATTGTTCCGACAATAGGACATCTCCGTCAAGCAGGGCTCCGTTCCCCTTCGTCGCGCCGTGCGCTAGAAACCCGCCCCGAGCCCGACCGAAAGGACCTGCCGCATGCGCTCTCGCCTCGCTCGTCTCGGCCTCGCCGCCGCGGCCTGCCTCGCCACGGCCGAGCCCGGCTCGGCCGCCGATCCCGAGAACACGCTCCTGATCGACCTCTCGACCGGCGGCCGGGTCGTCATCGAGATGCTGCCCGAGATCGCTCCCAAGCACGTCGCCCGCATCAAGGAGCTCGCCCGCGACGGCTTCTACGACGGTATCGTCTTCCACCGCGTGATCGACGGCTTCATGGCCCAGACCGGCGACCCGACCGGCACGGGCACCGGCGGCTCGGGCCGCGGCAAGCTGCCCGCCGAGTTCTCGAAGGTCCCCTTCGAGCGCGGCGTGGTCGGCATGGCCCGCACCCGGGATCCGAACAGTGCCGACAGCCAGTTCTTCATCATGTTCGCCCCGGCCCCGCACTTGAACGGCCAGTACACGGTCTGGGGCCGGGTGATCGAGGGCATGGAGTTCGTCGACCGAATCGCCCGCACCGAGCCGCGCCCGCCGGCCCAGCTCGACCGCATGGTCAAGGTCCGGCTCGCCAGCGACCAGCGCTGAGCCGCGCGGGAGACCGGCCGTGGCCGTGCTCGTCACCGGGGCCGCGGGCTTCGTCGGCCTGCACGTCTGCAAGGCCCTGCTCGCCCGCGGCGAGACGGTGATCGGCATCGACAATCTCAACACCTACTACGACCCGGCGCTCAAGCGGGCGCGTTTGGCCGAACTCGAGCGCGAGCGGGGCTTCCGCTTCCACCGCCTCGACATCGCCGAGCGCGAGGCGATGACGGCGCTCGCCCGCGAGCAGGCCCACGAGATCCGTGCGGTCGTGCACCTCGCCGCGCAGGCGGGCGTGCGCTACAGTCTCGAGCGGCCCTTCGACTATGTCCGCTCCAATCTCGAGGGGCACATGGTCGTGCTCGAGACCTGCCGGCACCATCTGCCCGAACTCGAACATCTCGTCTATGCGAGCTCGAGCTCGGTCTACGGCGGCAACGAGAAGGTTCCCTTCAGCGTGGAGGACCGTGTGGACCGCCCGGTCTCCCTCTACGCCGCCACCAAGCGGGCAGACGAGATCCTCTCGCAGGCCTATGCGCATCTCTACGGCATCCCGCAGACGGGCCTGCGCTTCTTCACCGTCTACGGGCCGTTCGGCCGGCCCGACATGGCCTATTACAGCTTCACGGATGCGATCGTCGCAGGCCGGCCGATCACCCTCTTCAACGAGGGGAGGATGCGCCGCGACTTCACCTGGATCGGCGACGTGGTCGACGGCGTGCTCGCGGCACTCGACCGGCCACCATCGGCCGCGCCGGGCCGGGCGCCGCATCGGCTCTACAATCTCGGCAACCACGAGCCGGTCGAGCTGCGCCGTTTCGTGGCCGTGCTCGAAGAGGCGATCGGCAAGAAGGCCGAGATCCGCCTGGCACCGATGCAGCCCGGCGACGTGGTCGAGACCTATGCCGACATCGAGGCCACCACCCGCGATCTCGGGTGGCGCCCGACCACGCCGATCGAGGTGGGCCTACCGCGCTTCGTCGCCTGGTACCGCGCCTACCACGGCATCGGTGGACCGCTCTGAGGGTGTCCGGCCCTCGAGCAGCGGCTGGCGGCTCTCGATCCGCTCCTCGAGCAGCGCCATGAACCGGTGCCGGTCGAGGCCCGGCGGGATCGGCTCGAGCATCTCGACCACGGCTCGGCCCGGCCGCTTGAGGAACGAGCGCCGCGGCCAGAAGAGCCCGGTGTTGAGCGCCACCGGCACGACCGGCACGGCGAGCGCGGCATAGAGCGCCGCCACGCCGGACTTGTAGTCGGGCGGTGCTCCGGGCGGCTTGCGCGTGCCTTCGGGGAAGATCACGATCGAGCAGCCGCGCGCCACCGCCGCTCGGGCGCCGCGCACGAGCGACTTCAAGGCGGTCGCGGCCCCGCCCCGGTCGACGAAGATGCAGCCCGTGCGGGCCAGGTAGAGCGAAAAGAACGGGATTCGTGCGAGCTCCCGCTTGAGCCCGTACACCACGTCGGTGCGGATCAGGTGGAAAAGGAGCGTGTCGAGCGCGGACTGGTGCTTGGCGGCGAAGATCACGGGGCCCGGCGGGATCCGCTCGAGCCCGCGCAGTTCGACCTCGAGGTCCACGATCGCACGCAGGAGCGCCCGCACGCCGACCATCCAGGCGCGCGCATAGCGCCGGACCGCCCGCTCGGAGAGGAAGGGGAGGGCGGGCAGGCCCGCGAGCACGGCGATCGCCGTGTAGACATAGAAGGCCAGGTTGAAGGCCGCCGAGCGCAGCCAGACGATCGGCCCGTCGTGCACCCCGCCGCTCCCTTGGTTCGCCCCGACCGTCGCCGGAGCGCACGCCGTCGGCAAGCCCTCGGGCGCAACGCTCTTCTCGAGGGACCGTCTCGCCGGCTTCTCGCCGACCGACCGCGGCTCCGGTCGGTCGAACACCCAGAGGCCGGGCGGTGGCGGGTCGCTCGCGGGCGGCGCGGGTGGGGCGGAAGGGCTCGACCGGCGGCGACGTCGCCTCGCAAAGCGCGGCGAGAAACCCAGGGCGCGGCACACGGCGAGCCGGAATCTGTCCTCGCGCGAGAGCGACCGTTTGCGGCGGCGCGACCGACGGCCGGGCGAGCGGCTGCGGCGAGCCATGGTCGAGCGCGGTCGCCGGAACGCCCGCTCAGCGCAGCCGGGCGAGGCCGTGCGCCGCGGCGAGCCGGGCGGCGAGCGTGATCAGGAGGGCGGCGAGCACCGGCACCATGGCGAGCAGGATCCAATCGAGCGGCCGCGGCACGACCGGGACGAGCCGGAGGCCCCAGAGCGCCGGCAGGTGAACGAGCCCGACCACGCTCGCCAGCGCCGCCGCGAAGCCCACGCTGCCGCCCCTGAGCGCGCTCCCCATCGCATGGAGCTCGAACTGCCGGGCGACGTAGCGGTCGGGTGCCCCCAACAGACGCAAAAGATCGACCGTCTCGTCGTGCAGATCGAGGCTCGCCCGGGTGACGAGCACGACCACGACCACGAGCACGACCAACACGAGGAGCCCGGCCCCGCCGCCGATCCAGCGGAGCCGCAGCGCCGCCTCCTCGAGAGCACCCGAGGCGGGTCCGGTCTCGTCGATCAGGGCGTTCGGGACGATCGCCCGCACTCGCCGGGCGAGCTCGGGCAGATCGGGCACCACACCCGGCTGGAAGCGCACGTCGACCAGGCGCGGCAGCGGCAGCTCGGCCCGCGCCTCGGGCGCCACGGCGCCGAACCAGGGCTCGATCAGCTCGCCGAGCTCCTCCTCGGAGACGAGCGCGGTCCAGGCGACCCCGGGCATCTCCTCGAGGGCCGCCCGCACCCGAGCGAGCTCGGCCTCGCCCGCGGCCGGATCGTCGACCGCCGGCAAAGCCACGGTCACGATGCGCGGTCGCTCCGCGAGCCGGTCCACCGCCGCCTGCGCCAGCACCGCGACCGCACAGGCGAGTACCGCGAGGAAGACGAGCCCGCCGATCAGCCAGGTGAGGAAGCGGCTCGCCGGCGTGTCGTCGAGCGGCAGGTCGAGCTCGGCGGTCGCCATCGCCCTCACTCCGCCGCCGCTCGGCCGGCCGGCAGCGGCCGGATCAGCCGACCCCGCTCGAGATACAGGACGGGAAAGGTCCAGCGCCGCAAGAGCTCGCGCGAATGGGTGGCGAGCACGACCGCGGTGCCGAGCCGGTGCAGCTCGCCGAAGAGGAACATGAGCCGCTCGACGCGGGCGGGCTCGACATTGCTCGTGGGCTCGTCGGCGAGCAGGAGGTCGGGCCTGGTCACCACGGCCCGGGCCACGGTGACGAGTTGGCGCTGGCCCATCGACAGCTCGGCCGGCTTGGCCTCCATCCGCTCGGCGAGCCCGAGCCAGGTCAACATCTGCGAGACGTAGGAGGAGATCTGCTCCTCGTCCGCCCCGCCGATGCGCAAGGGCAGGGCCACGTTGTCGAACGCGCTCAGATGCTCGAGCAGCCGAAAGTCCTGGAACACCACGCCGATCCGCCGACGCAGCCGGCCGAGCTCCTCGCGCTCGACCATCGCCACGTCGCGCCCGAACAGCACGATCCGGCCGCGCGAAGGCGGCACCGACAGGCTCATGAGGCGCAGAAGCGAGGTCTTTCCCGCTCCGCTCGGACCCACGAGATAATGGAAGCTGCCGGCGTTGATCGTAAGATCGATGTCGCGTAGGACCTCGTCGGCGGAGCCGTACCGCATGCCGACCCCGTGCAGCTGCAGGATGGTCGCCTCGCTCCGGTCCCCGTCCACCGCCATGCCCGACCCGGTCGACATGCCCACCGCATATTGCAGATTGCGCGAATTTCGTCCACTAGGAAACAACCATTCGGCGATACACCGCCGCTCCCGTTGCCTTCGGGACGAGCCATGATCGTCACCTGCCCGGGCTGTGCTGCGCGCTTCCGGGTCGATCCGGCCCGGCTCGGGCCCACCGGCCGGCGAGTGCGCTGCTCGGCCTGCGGTCATCGCTGGCTGATCCGCCCCGGGCCCGCGGCTCCGCAGCCGCCCGCGCCGTCCGCGACCGCCGGCCCGGCTGCGGCGTCCGAGCCGACGCCCGGGCCCGCCACGGCGGGCCCGGAGACCGGTGCGGCCGGGACCACGGATCTGCCACCGCCGCTCGCCGCGGCACCGCCGCTCGGTCAACCCCCCTCGGGGCGTGGTGCGGCGATCGCCGGCTGGCTCCTCGTGGTGCTCCTTCTCCTCGCGCTCGCCGGCCTCGTGGTCGGTCGCAACGAGGTCGTGGCCGCCTTCCCCCGGGCGCTCGCGATCTACGACCGGCTGGGCCTGCCGGTGACCGCGCGGCACGGCCTCGAGCTCCGCAACCTCGCCTCGCGGCGCCTCGAGGAGCGGGGGGTCACGGTTTTCGTGGTCGAGGGCGAGGTCCACAACCTCACCCGGGCGGAGCGGCCGATCCCACCGGTCCGCGTGGCGCTTCTCGACGGCGAGGGCCGCGAGCTCGGGTCGGGGCTGTTCCGCGCCGCGCAGTCGACGGTCGCCGCGGGGGGCGTGGCCCGCTTCGAGGCCCGGATGGTCGACCCGCCGGCGCTCGCGCGCAGCTTCCGTGTGGCCTTCGAGCCCGGCTCTTGAGACCGTGCCGCAGAGCCCGATGCAGCGGGCGCTCGCCGAGGCGGAGGCGGCCGCGCGCCGCGGCGAGGTGCCGGTGGGCGCGGTCGTGACCGGGCCCGACGGTACGGTGCTGGCGGCCGACGGCAACCGGATCGAAGAGCTCGCCGATCCGACCGCGCACGCCGAGCTCCTTGTGCTGCGCGCCGCCGCCCGTCGGCTCGGCACGCCGCGGCTGGTCGGTTGCGATCTCTGGGTGACCCTCGAGCCCTGCCCGATGTGCGCCTATGCCACGGCCCTCGCGCGCATCCGCCGGCTCTACTTCGCCGCCTGTGACCCCAAGAGCGGTGCCGTCGAGCACGGACCGAGGCTCTTCGCGAGCCCGGTCTGCCACCACCGGGTCGAGGTCTACGGCGGCATCGGCGAGCGAGCGGCGGCCGAACTGTTGCGCGCCTTCTTCCGCGCCCGTCGCTGAGCCCCGGCGAGGCGGGGGCGAGCCCGTCCGCTCAGCCCGTGGGCTCGCGGCCCGAGCCCGCCACCGGGCCGGGGGGCGGCAGCTCGCGCGGCTCGGCGGGCCGCGGCTGCTCGGCCACGGGCTCGTCCTCCTTGAGCCCGGCCTTGAAGGTCTTGATGCCCTTGGCGAGGTCGCCCATCACCGTGGGCAGTTTGCCGGCGCCGAAGATCACGAGCACGATCCCGAGGATCAGAAGCGCTTCCCAGAAGCCGAAGGCCATGGGTCCCTCCCGCCGGCACCGACCGTCGCCGCCGTCATCTGGGACGCCGCGTGCCCGGGGGCAAGCACCGCAACCGCCTTCCGCCTCGGGCGAGGCCCCTCAGCAGCCGCCGGAGCCCTCCGTGCCGCCCTGGCTCGACTGCGGCTCGTCGAGACGCGACCGCAGGCCGGCCCGCCGCAGGCCTTCGCCATAGAGCTCGAGGTCGCGGGCCCGGAGCAGCGGATAGTGCCGTTGGAACGCCTCGAGCGAGAGGCGCGGCTCGATCCGATAGATCTCGACCAGGCGGGCGGCCGCTTCCTCGCGCCAGCCGAGATGGCCGAGGGCGGCGAGCATCGGCAGGTAGCAACCGAGCAGGGTGGGCTTGCGGGCGATCAAGGGGCGCGCGGTGGCGACTGCCGCCTCGAAGCGGCCGGCCAGGAGGTGGGCGAAGACCTCGGCGCGCCCGAACAGGGCGAGGAACGGATCGAACGGTGAGAGCCGGCGGTAACGCGCCATCGATTCGAGTGCCGCCTCGGGCTCGCCCCGATAGCAGAAGACGAGCGCTCGCCGCGCCCAGGCCATCGGCATCGCCGGATTGCTCGCGACCGCCCGCTCGCAGAGCCAGAGCGCCTCGTCGTGCCGCCGCTCCAGGACCCGCTGCTGGGCGAGCGTGCACAGTGCCAGGGCCTCGAGCGGATCGAGCTCGACGGCACGGCCGGCGGCGGCCGCCACCTCGGCGATCAGCTGGGCATGACCCTCTCGCCAGGGATAGCCCGCCCGCAACATCTGCACGGTGGCGAGCCAGGCATGGGCGAGCGCATGGGTCGGCTCGATCCGCAGCGCCCGGCGCAGGAGCCCGGCCGCCTCGGCGAGTCGCGCCATGTCGAGGCTGTAGACCAGGCGGGCGGCGCGCAGCACGAGGAGATGGGCCTCGCCCCGGGCGGTCTTCGGCGGATCGACCCGGGCGCTCTCCTGCAGCACGAGTTCGCGGGCGAGCCGTGCCGCGACCGCCGCCGCGAGGCCACCGGGCAGCTCGGCGAGCGCTGCCGGACGGATCGTCTCGTGATCGGTCCACAAGAGCCGGGCGCTCGCGGCCTCGATCAACTCCACCCGCAGGCGGAGGCGGCCCTCCTCGTGGAGGACCCGGCCGTCGACCAGGTAGCGGACTCCGAGCCGTCGGGCGATCGCGAGCGGATCGGCGAGCTCACGGGCGAGCGAAGCGGCCGAGCTCGGTGCCGCAACGAAGATCCAGCGGAAGCGGGCGAGGGCCGCCGAGATCTCCTCCGCGAGCCCCTCGCCGAGCGAGGGCAGATCGTGCGGCCCACCCTGCTCGCGCAGCGGCATCACGACCAGCGAGGTGGTGGCCGGCGGCTCCTCGAAGATCGGCTCGGCGAGCCCGGCCGAGGGCACCGTACCGGCTCGAATCTGCGCCAACAGGCGCAATGTGGGCTCGCTCGGCCGCGCGTCGAGGAGCCGGTCGAGCGCGTCGCGGCAGGTCTCGAACTGGCGAATCGCGGCGGCGGTGTCGCCGCGTCGCGCGTGCAGCAGCATGAGCGCCCGATGGGCCGGCTCGTGCGCCGGCTCGATCGCCAGGATCCGGCAGGCCAGGGCCTGCCGTTCCTGCGGGTCGCCGGCCGCCTCGAGGCGTCGCTCGAGCACGGCCAGGGCGTGCGCACGCCAACGAGCCCGTTGCCCGGCGAGCCACGCGTCGAAGGCGGCGCCCAGACCTTCGAGGCCTTCGAGGAGCTCGCCCGGTCCCTGTTCCCGGGCACCGCCGTCCTTCGTCGGGATCCCGGCGCGTTCGCCGGTATCGAGCGCGTCGACCACGATCCGACGGATGTCGAGCGCCACCCGATCGCGCTCGGTCCGCAACAGTCCCGGTTGGTCGAGGCAGCGGCGGAGCTCGCGCAGAGCCTGTCGCAGGCTCGCTCGGGCTTGCTCCTCCGGGCGGTCCGCCCAGAGCAGGCCGGCGAGACGCTCGCGCGCGACCGGCTGCCCCTCGGCGAGCGCCAGGATCGCCAACAGGCCGCGCACCTTGCGGCCCACCGGCGTGCGGTCCGAGCCGTCCGGCCCGCGCAGCCGACAGCCGCCCAGAAGCTCGAGGCGCCAGCCCCCGAACGCGACCGGTGCGGCTTCGCTACCGGTCCCGTCGCGCCCGGGAAATGCGCCGTCGCGCGAAGCCATCGGCACGGCGCTCCAACTTCCTACCCTTGGCCTCGAATCGGATTGTTCACGACGAATTCACGTCTGTCACCTGCAGCCGGCGGTCGCAGATCACGTTCGCTTGCGCGCGCCGTGCGATCGGGTTGCCGCGCGCGTTCGCGGATCCGGTCCCCGCGGGGCCGGCCGCCGAACCTTCGTCTTCGATCGCCGGGGCGGGCGACCGTCCCGGCGCTTTTTTTCTTCCGGGCGCGCGCCGAGAAGGCGCCCGAGAGAGCCCGCCGGGCGAGGAAGCCGCACGAGCCGGCTCGACGCCCGCACCCGGCTGCGCTAGGGGCAGCGGGTCGGCTGGAACGGTGGTGCGGACGTTCGACGATGGAGTGGTTCGAGGAGACGCTCTGGCCCAACTGGGCGCAGAAGATCCGGGTCAAGGAGGTCCTCTACCACGAGAGGACTCCGGTCCAGGACCTGATCGTCTTCGAATCCTGGAGCTGGGGCCGCGTCTTGGCGCTCGACGGGGTCGTCCAGGTGACCACCGCCGACGAGTTCGTCTACCACGAGATGATGATCCATCCGGCGCTGCTCGCCCATGGCCGGGTCGAGGAGCTCTTGATCGTGGGCGGCGGCGACGGCGGCTGCCTGCGCGAAGCCTGCCGGCACCGCTCCGTCCGGCGAGTCACCCAGGTCGAGATCGACGCCGGCGTGATCGAATTCTGCAAACGTTATCTGCCGACCGTCTCGGCCGGCGCCTACGACGATCCCCGCGTCCGGATCGTGATCGCCGACGGCGCCGCTTTCGTCCGCAACTGCCCCGACCGGTTCGACGTCATCGTCGTCGATTCGACCGATCCGCGCGGGCCGGGCGAGGTGCTGTTCACCGAAGAGTTCTATCGGGCCTGCCGGGGGCTCCTGCGGCCCGGCGGCATCATGGTCACCCAGTGCGGCAATCCGGCGATCTACCCCGACGAGCTCGTCTTCACCCAGGAGCGCCAGCGCCGCGCCGGCTTCGCCGACGTCACCTACTTCTTCGCCCCGGTGCCGACCTACATCGGCGCCAACATGGCGCTGGGCTGGGCCTCGGACGAGCCGGCACACCGCCGGCTCAGTCTCGAGGAGCTGCAGCGGCGGCCGGTGCCGACCGGGCTGCGGCACTACACGCCGGAGATCCATCTCGCAGCCTTCGCCCATCCCGCCTGGATGATCGAGCGGGTGGGCTACTGAGCCGGATCCGGGCGGTGCATAAGTCGGTACCGTGCGAGGGCGATTGCGCCGCGCAGGCGAGCGCTCGGCAGGTTCGGTCGCTTGTCTTAACGATGCGGTAAGGTTAGTCGGCTAGACACGACGGCGCGAAGGACGCGCCGCCGGCTTCGGGGAGTGCGTCGGGGCCGCTCGGGGGAGTGGCTCGTGGATGGTCCGTCAGCGGGTGCGACGATGGTCAGCAATGCTCTCAAGACCAACCGGGCGGAGGCGGTCGGTGGTGCGGCCGAGACCACGCCGGTCGAATGGCCGTTCGCCGAAGGTGCTGCCCTCGACGGGCTGCTCGCCGACCCCGGCGAGGACGTCGTGACGTTGGCGCTCGCCGACCTGGTCCAGGACAGCAACGGCGAGATCGTGCTGTTCAACGATTCCAACCTGCGGCGGCTCGCGCTCGTCACGAGCGCCACCGAACTCGCCCGCGGAAAGGCACCCCACCACGTCACCGCCGCCGGCGAGGACGTCACGGGCTTCGCCTACGTCACCTTCGACAACGGGGTGACTCTCTACTACGAGCCGCAGCTCGAGCTCTTGGTCCATCCCGAGCGCGGCTGACCCGTCCCGCGGCCCCGGGTGCGAGCGCGATGCCGGACCAGCCGGTCGTCGACAGTCACGTCCACCTCTACGACCCCTCCGTCCTGCCCTATGGCTGGATGCGTGGCGATCCCGTGCTCGACCGGCGGCACGGCCTCGCCGAACTCGACCGGGCGGCCGGCGCGGTCGCCATCGAGCGGCTGGTGTTCGTCGAGGTCGCGGCCGATCCGGGCCACCATGTCGAAGAGGCCCGCCGCGTCCAGGCGCTCGCCGACCGCGATCCGCGGATCGGTGCGATCGTGGCGCACGCCCCGGTCGAGCGCGGTGCCGCGGTCGAGGCCGAGCTCGACGCCCTCGCCGCGCTGCCGGCGCTGCGCGGCATCCGTCGGCTGATCCAGGACGAGCCCGACCCCGCCTTCTGCCTCGCTCCCGACTTCGTGGAAGGGGTGCGTCGGGTCGGCGCACGCGGCCTCGTCTTCGAGCTCTGCCTCAAGGCCGGGCGCGGCCAGCTCGGCCCCGCCGGCGAGCTCGTCCGCCGCTGCCCCGAGACCCGCTTCGTCCTCGACCATCTGGGCAAACCGCCGATCGCCACGGGCGAGCTCGACCCCTGGCGGCAGGAGCTCGCGGCCATCGCCCGCTGCCCCAACGTCGTCTGCAAGATCTCGGGGCTGATCACCGAGGCCGACCCGGAGCGCTGGACCCGGGCGGAGCTCCGCCCCTGTCTCGAGCACGCCTTCGCCTGCTTCGGCCCCGAGCGCGTGCTGTACGGCAGCGATTGGCCGGTGAGCAGCAAGACCCACCTCTACACCACCTGGGTGGCGATCCTGGACGAGTTCCTCGCGGGCTGCGACGCCGAGGCGCGCGAGCGCTTCTGGCGCGGCAACGCCCGCGCCCTCTACCGGCTCTGACCACGAGCTCCGATCTCCGGCTGCCGAGCGCCGCCGCGAGGCCCGCGCGGTGGCGGACCCCCCCTCCCTCCGCGTCGCGAGACGGCCCGGCGGCCTCGCCCGAGGCTCCGGCCTCGGCTAGTTTCCCGCCCGGTCTTCGCGAGGGAGGCGTCGATGGAGGAAGCGCTGCCGCGGCGGCGGGTCGGGCGGACCGGTCTCGAGGTCACGGTGCTCGGGCTCGGCGGTGCGCCCCTGGGTGATCTCTACGAGAAGATCCCGGATCCGCGCGCCTGGGCGACGATCGAGGCGGCGTGGGAGGCGGGGATCCGGCTGTTCGACACGGCACCCCTCTACGGCCACGGGCTCAGCGAGCACCGGATGGGCGAGGTGCTGCGCTCCAAGCCGCGCGATGCTTTCGTCCTCGCGACCAAGGTCGGCCGCCTGCTCGAGCCCGCCGATCCGCGGACGATCGACCGCGGCCAGTGGGCCGGCGGGCTCGCCATGCGCTGGCGCTTCGACTACTCGGCCGCGGGGGTGCGCCGCTCGATCGAGGACAGCCTCCAGAGGCTCGGCCTCGAGCGGATCGACATCGTCTTCGTCCACGATCTCGATCCCTGGTGGTGCCCCACGCCCGAGGTCTTCGAGGAACGTTTCCGCGAGCTGATGGCGGGTGGTTGGCGGGTCCTGAGCGATCTGCGTGCGGCGGGCACGATCCGCGCCATCGGCCTCGGGGTCAACGCGGTCGCCCCCTGCCTCCGGCTCGCCCGCGAGGCCGATCCCGACGTCTTCCTGCTCGCCGGCCGCTACACGCTCCTCGAGCAGGGCGGCCTCGACGATCTCCTGCCGCTCGCCCGCGCCAAAGGTTTCTCCATCCTGCTGGGCGGTCCCTACAATTCCGGCATCCTCGCGACCGGTGCGGTGCCCGGCGCGCGCTACGACTACAAGCCCGCCCCTCCCGAGATCCTGGAGCGCGTGCGGCGGATCGAGGCCGTTTGTGCCCGCCACGCGGTGCCGCTCAAGGCCGCGGCCATCCGCTTCCCCTTGGGTCTCGACCGGGTGGCGGCGATCGTCCCGGGTGCCGTCCGGCCCGAGGAGGTGCAGGAGAACCGGCGCCTCGTCACCCTTCCGATCCCGCGCGCCTTCTGGGAGGAGCTCGTGGCCGAGGGGCTCCTCGCCGAAGGCTGCCCCTTGCCGCTCTGAGCGCTCGGGCGCGGGGGGGCCCGCCCGGTCGCGCAGGGCGCGCGCTGCCGAGAAGAGACCCGGTCGGCCGAGGAAGAAAAAGGCCCGCGCGTGCCGGAGAAGGGCCCGCGCGGGCCGCAAGGATGTCTCAGCCCTCAGCGCTCTCGTCTCTAGGGTCGGAGATCCGTCCGGTCTGTGGTGTTCCGCACAGGTCTCGGCTGCCCCTGCGCCTATAGCCGGAAGCGGGTCCGGTCACGCCCGCGGCCGGGCCCGGGGAGAGGCGATAGGGGCCGACGGCCGGCCTTCGGAGGCAGGGCCGCCGCCGGCCGAGGAGGACCCGATCATGGCCCTGTCCGAACGCGACCTCGCGATCGTCCAGCTCGGCGTCGATTCGCTCACCCGGACGATCGGCGAACTCGGCCTGACACTCTTGATCGAGCAGGATTTCGACGGGCTCGCCGCGTTCCTCCGGGCGCGCGGCGGCTTCGTCAATCCGAGCTTCGATCCGGCCTCGAGCCGGCTCGGTTGGCGCGATTTCTGGGTGCATCTGTTGGACCCGGCGGGTCGCTCGATCGGCTGCAGTGCCGAGAAGGTGATCGAAACCGAGGACTTCATGGAGGAGGTGGCGACCGGTCGGATCTGGTACGAGGGCGGCTTCGCGAGCCGCGGCGGACCGCCTCGCATCGAGGTCGTGCAGCCGAGCGTGCGGCTCTCCGGCACGCTCAGCCACTCGGGCTCGACCTGGGTCGATCCCGCCTGGCGCGGCCAGGGCCTCGCCATGCTCATGACCCGGCTCTCGCGGGCACTGTCCTTCCGCAATCACGGCGTCGCGGCCAATACCGGCTTCGTCCGCCACAGCCTGTACGTGACGCCGGTGCCGACCGAGAGCTACGGCTACGCCCATGTCGAGAAGTGTCTCGACGGCTTCTTTCCTCCTCAGAACGGACCGGAGGTACTCTATCTCTGCTGGATCACGGACACCGAGTTCGTCCGTTCGGTCGAAGCGCTGCCCGAGCATTCCCGCCATCCCGTGCCGCTCGGCCGGGCCGAGGCGCCGCCGCGCCGCCCCGAGCCGGTCCGCGCGTCGGGTTGAGGGCTCTTCCCGGCGAGGGTGAACGGGGCACGGCATCGGGTTACGACCGGACCGCGAAGTCGTTTGGTTAACAAAAGGTTATCGCCGAGAACGGGTCCGCCGCGCTGGTCGCGGCCTCGACTCCCGGCGGGACCGGCGGTGGGCGCGAGCCCCCGCCGCGTTCCGCGGAGCCCAAGGAGGACCCGCCCCGTGTCGTCGTCCAACGCCTCTCCGGTCTCGCTCCAGGACGGGATCGACGCCCTCACGGACGCCGTCGCCCGCCTCGGCCTCACCCTCGTGATCGAGCGCGACTTCGACCGCCTGGTCCGCTTCCTCGAATCCCGGGGCAGCTTCGCCAATCCGAGCTTCGACCCGCGCAGAAGCCGCCTCGGCCCCGAGGATTTCTGGCTCGCCGCGGTCGAACCCGACGGCTCGATCGTGGCGTCGAGTGCGGAGAAAGTGATCGAGACCGAAGACCTCATGGAGGAGGTGGCCACCGGCCGGATCTGGTACGAGGGCGGCTTCGCCCGCAGCTTCGGTGTCGAGCGGATCGCCACGATCGCGGTCTCGACGCGCCTGTCCGGCCGCCTCAGCCATTCCGGCTCCACCTACGTCGTGCCGGCGCACCGCCGCTCCGGCCTGGCCATGTTCCTGCCCTGGCTGTCGCGAGCGCTCTCCTTCCGCAACGCAGGCTGCCTCGCCAATACGGGCTTCGTGCGCCAGAGCCTCGCCGACACGCCCGTGCCGGTGCGCTCCTACGGCTACGCTCATGTCGAGAAATGCCTCGACGGCTGGTTCCCGCCGCAGGGCGGTTCGGAGATCCTGTATCTCTGCTGGATCACCGCCGAAGAGTTCCACGCCAAGCTCGCGACCCTGCCCGAGCACCCCCGCCATCCGGTGCCGCTGCCGGCAGCGCGTCGCCTCCGTCCGGTCCCGGTCCCGGCGCGCGTGGCTCCGGCCGGCTGAGCCCGGTTCCTGCCGCCGGGAGCGGCCCGCTCTCGACGAGCCGGCAGAGCTGCAGGAGCTCCTTGACCCGCACCCCGTCGTCGGCGGTCGGCAGCAGGAGCTGGCGCCAGCGCTCGACCGCGAGCGGTCCGCGCACCACGAACTCCTGCACCAACGCCGAGCCCGTGAAACGGACGGTCCGCTGATCCTCGCGCAACAGCTCGCCGAGCGTACGTCTCGCCGCTTCGGGGTGAACCGCCTCGGCGGTCGCGAGCGCCTCGAGCCGGCCGAGCGGGGCCGGCTCGCGCGGGCCCGGCGGCGCCAGCCACTCGGCTTCCGGCAGCAGGAGCCGGAGCTGTGGGGTATCGAGCGCGCAGCGGGGCGGCAGGAGGCCGTCGATCCGCCGCTCCATCCAGGCCCGCAGCGCGACCTCGAGGGCCGGGTCGGCACCGTCGATCGCGGCGAGCGGCAGCGGGCGCTTGGCGAGCCAGACGAGCGCGGGCATCGGGTCTCCCGAGGAGGCCGCCGGGTCGGGGGGCCCGGCCGGTCCGGCCCGGCTTCCGCCCCTCGGCGACGCGCCCATCATCGCCCTCGAGCGTAAACGGCCCGCCAAGGCCCGCCCGGGACGCTTTCGACCGCGCACTCCGGTACCAACGATCCGGGTCCCGAGGGGTCAGCCGCCGACCTGGAACAGGCGCGCCCGCTCGGCGTCGACCTGCCGTTCCGCCTGGGCCAGGGCCCGCTCCCAGGCCTCCAGCCACTCGCGCCCGTACTTCTCGACGAACCAGGCCTTGGCCGCCTCGCGCCCGGGCAAAAGTTTCGCCTTCTCCTCGGGGGCAAGGACCCGGATCGTCCCGCCGTCCTTGACGAACTGCTCGTAGGCCCGGCTCTCGAAGGCCTTGTTGAAGTCGACCTGGACCCGCGCCATCTGCTCCACCCCGTCCGCGACCAGGATCTGCAGGTCCTTGGGCAGAGAACGGAACCAGGCCTCGCTCATCCAATAGAAGCCGTAGAGATACATGTGCTCGTCGATGACGACGTGCTTGACGACCTCGTGCAGCTTGTTCGGCACCACGTCGGTGATCGCGATGTTGAGGCCTTCGGCCACACCGGTGGCGAGCGAGGTGTAGACCTCGCCCCAGGGGATCGGCACCGGGTTGGCGCCGGCGCCGCGGACGAAGGTCACCTGGATCGGGCTGTCGACGATGCGGATCTTCATGCCGGCGAGATCGGCCGCCTTGAGCACCGGCTTCTTGGTGAAGAAGCTGCGCCAGCGGCCGGTGTTGCCCATCGCCACGAGCCGCACGTTGCCGGTCTTCTTGAGGACCGCGTCCCGGAGTTTCTCGAAGAACGGCCCGCGGCCGACCGCCTCGGCCACGAGATCGTCCCGGATCATGTAGGGAATGTCGGTGACCTGGAGTTCGGGAAAGAAGGCCGAGGCACCGCCCACCGAGGTGTGCGTGAGCTCGAGCGTGTTGAGCTGGACCTGCTCGAACAGCTCGCGGAACTGGCCGAGCTGACCAGCCGGGTAGATCTCGACCTTGATCCGGCCGCCCGAGCGGCTCTCGAGGAAGGACTTCAAGAATACGCCCGGCACGTGATCGTCCGAGTACTCCGTGGCCGGTCCGACATGGCCGTACTTCAAGGTGAACTGTTGGCCCGCGGCCGGCGCGGTCGAGGCCAGCCCGAGTGCGGCGAGCGAGGCCAGGAGGAGGTTGCGCATCGACGGTCTCCCTGATCGGGGGCGCGTGCCCCCTCGTTCAGTCGGCGAAACCGAAAAGGCGCGGCAGCGCCATCGACAGATCCGGAACGTAGGTGACGAGCATGAGGACGACGAACAGGACCAGATAGTGGGGCAGCATCTCCTTGGCGATCCGCTCGATCGGCTCACGGGCGATGCTCGAGGTCGCGAACAGGATGAGCCCGACGGGCGGGGTCGCGAGCCCGATCGAGAGGTTGATGCACATGATGATCGCGAAGTGGATCGGGTCGACCCCGAGCTGGGTCATGGTCGGCGCGAGCACCGGCCCGAGGATCAGGATGGCCGGGCCGGCGTCCATGAACATCCCGACGAACAAGAGGAACAGGTTGATCAGGAACAGGAGGGTGAGCGGGTCGCTGCCGAGCCCGAGCAAGGTGGCGGCGAGCTTGTTGGGCAGGCCCGACATGGTGGCGGCCCAGCCGAACACGCTCGCCGTGCCGATCACGAGCAGGATCGCCGCCGAGGCGATGCCGGAGCGGAGCAGGACCTGCGGCAGGTCCCGCAGGCTCAGCTGGCGATAGACGAGCATGCCCACCAAGAGGGCATAGACCACCGCCACGCCCGCGGCCTCGGTCGGTGTCACGATCCCGAGCAGGATCCCGCCCAAGATGATGACCGGGGCCATGAGCGGCAGCACCGCCCCGAGGCTCGCCGCGCCGAGCTCGCGTACCCCCACCCAGTGCTCCTTCTTGGGATAGTTGCGCCGGCGCGCCACCCAGTGGTTGGCGAGCATGAGGCCGGCGCAGACGACGAAGCCCGGCACGAATCCGCCGAGGAAGAGTGCCGCCACCGACTCGCCCATGGTGAAGGCGTAGACCACCATGATGATCGAGGGCGGGATGATCGGCCCCATCACCGCCGAGGCGGTGGTCACCGCGGCGGCGAAGGGACGCCCGTAGCCCTCCCGCTCCATCGCCGGGATCAGGATCGAACCCAGAGCCGAGGCGTCCGCCACGGCCGAACCCGAAAGCCCGCTGAAGAACATGCAGGCGAGCGTGTCGACCTGGGCGAGTCCGCCGCGCAGGTGTCCGACGAGCGCGTTCGAGAAGCGGATGATCCGCTCCGTGATGCCGCCGACGTTCATGAGCTCGCCGGCCAGGATGAAGAGCGGGATCGCGAGCAACGGGAACTGGTTGATCCCGGTGAACAGCTTCTGCGCCACGAGGGTGAGGAACTGGGCCCGGTCGGCCGCCAGAAACGCCGCCATGGGCGCGAGCGCCATGGCGAACACCACCGGCACCCCCAAGAGCACGAGGAGGAGGAACAGCCAGACGAACCCGGCACCGATCATCGCCGCTCCCGCCCGGGGCTCAATTCGCGCTCGCCATCGAATCGCCCGCCGCCGCGGGCGCGCGATGGCGCTCGGGAGCGAGCACGTACAGCCAGTGCCGGCCGGCGAGCTCGAGCGCCACGAGGCCGAGGACGGCGCTGCCGATCGGGATCGCCGCGAACACCCAGGCCATCGAGACGTCGCCGATCATCGCCATGACCTGGACCCTGCCGTTCCAGGCGAAGCGCGTCCCGTAGTGGACGAAGGCGGCCATCAGAGCCGCCACCACGAGCATCACGGTACCGAGCAGCGCGTGCCGGGCGCGGGGCGGCAGGGCGTTCGGCAGGATGTCGACGCCCACATGGCCGCCCGCGGGCAGCGCGAGCGGCGCGCCCGCGAAGGCGAGCCAGACCATCGCGTATTTGGCGACCTCCTCCGACCAGGAGAGCGCGTTGTCGAGACCGTAGCGCCAGATAACCGAGATCGCGATCACCACCGCGACGAGCGCGAGCAGCGCCACCGTCGCGACTCGACAGAGAACCAGAAGCGGCGCGTTGACACGGGCGAGAACGGCCACGAACCGCTCGAGCGCGCTCAGCATCGACCGGCGTCCATGCCCGGCCGCACCCGGCCGGCGCCATTCGGCAGCCGCATCGTTCGGGCTCCGAGGCCTCCCCGGAGCCGAGAGTGCGGGCGGCCCGGACGGGCGTCAAGAACGGCGGCAGGGGTCGGCCCGCCGGACGCCTGCCGCGAATTCGAGCAGCTGGTCGTCGGGCTCGAGCACCATTGCCCAAAAATTGGTCAGCCTCTTCGACCGTGGCGCCGCGCCGGCCGTTCTCGCGCCGCCGGCACGATTCTTGTTCCCGGCCGGAGCGGAACGGGCAGCGGGCCGACCGGAAGGCCGCCGCGGATGCAGGAGAAGAGGACGCCGATGAACCGCTGGCTGATGGTGACGATCAGCGCCCTGGGGGCAGGGCTCGCCGGTGCGGGGCCGGCCCTCGCCGCCGAGCCGACCCTCGACAAGGGCGACACCGCCTGGATGCTGACCTCGACCGCCCTCGTCTTGATGATGACGATCCCGGGTGTGGCCTTGTTCTACGGCGGCATGGTCCGCAAGAAGAACGTGCTCTCGGTGCTCATGCAGGTCTTCGCGATCTGCTGTGTGGTCTCGCTCGTCTGGATGGTGGCCGGCTACAGCCTCGCCTTCACCGACGGCGGTCCCTATCTCGGCGATCTCTCCAAGATGTTCCTCGCCGGTATCGGCAGGGAATCGCTTTCCGGAACCATGCCGGAAAGCGTCTTCATGATGTTCCAGATGACCTTCGCAATCATCACCCCCGCTCTCATCGTCGGAGCTTTCGTAGACCGCATGAAGTTCGGGGCGATGCTTTTGTTCACGATCCTCTGGTCACTCCTGGTCTACTCCCCAATCGCGCACTGGGTCTGGGCGGTCAACACGGGATTCTTGGCCAGAGACGGCGTGCTCGACTTCGCGGGCGGGACGGTCGTCCACATCAACGCCGGCATCGCCGGGCTCGTGACCTGCCTCGTGCTCGGCCAGCGGATCGGCTACCGCACCGAGCCCATGGCGCCGCACAATCTCGTGCTGACGGTGACCGGCGCCTCGCTGCTCTGGGTCGGCTGGTTCGGCTTCAATGCCGGTTCGGCGGTGGCCGCCGACGGTCGCGCCGGCATGGCCATGGCCGTCACGCACATCGCCACCGCCGCGGCGGCGATCGCCTGGATGCTCGCCGAGTGGGTGGCCAAGGGCAAGCCCTCGGTCCTGGGCATCGCCTCGGGTGCCGTGGCGGGCCTCGTCGCGATCACCCCGGCCTCGGGGTTCGTCCTGCCGAACGGCGCCCTGGTGATCGGTCTCGTCGCCGGTCTCGTCTGCTTCTGGGCCTCGATCTACCTCAAGAATTGGCTCGGCTACGACGACAGTCTCGACGTCTTCGGCGTGCACGGCGTGGGTGGCATCGTCGGGGCCGTGCTCACGGGTGTGTTCGCGGTCGAGGCGGTGGGTGGCGTACCCGGCCTCCTCGAGGGCAACGCCGCCCAGGTCTGGATCCAGATCAAGGGGATCGTCTGGACGATCGCCTGGTGCGCCGTCGCCACCTTCGTGATCCTCGTGATCGTCAAGGCGATCGTCGGCCTCAGGGTCGACCGCGACAGCGAGCGCGAGGGCCTCGACCTCGCGCTGCACGGCGAGGCGGTCCAGTGACCCCCTTCTTCACCGAGCCTCCCTCCACTCGACCGCCCGGTCCGCCGGGCGGTCTTTTCCTCCTTCGGGTCGCGCGCGGGCGCGGCTCGACCCGCCTTCACACCGGCTGAGGGCCGTGCTTTTCTCTCGGCTCCGAGATCCCGCGGGCGAGCGGGACGCTGATCAGGGGAGCGAGCGAGATGGCGACCGTGCTGCGGCCCGATCCGACTTTCTACCCGAGCCCGAGGCTCGCGACCAAGGCGCCGCCCGAGACCTTCGCCTATGTCGTCGCCTTCGACCCGAACCGGGCGCTGCCCGACCGGCTCGCGGTGGTCGACGTCGATCCGGCCTCGGCCAGCTACGGGCGCATCCTGCACGAGGCCGAGGCCAGTGCCGCGGGCGACGAATTCCACCATTTCGGTTGGAACGCCTGCAGCTCGCATCTGTGTCCGAACGCGCCGCACCCGCACGTCGAGCGGCGCTATCTCCTGGTTCCGGGCCTGCGCTCCTCGCGTATCCACGTCTTCGATACGAAACCGGATCCCAAGCGACCGCGGCTCGTCCACGTGATCCAGCCCGAGGAAATCGCCGAGCGCGCCGGCTATTCGCGGCCCCACACCGTCCATTGCGGACCCGAGGGCATCTATGTGTCGGCCCTCGGCAACGGCCAGGGCAAGGGTCCGGGTGGCGTCTTCCTCGTGGATCCCGAGAGCTTCACCGTCCTCGGCCGCTTCGAGATCGATCGCGGACCACAATACTTCGCCTACGACTTCTGGTGGCATCTCGGTCACGACACCCTCGTGACCAGTGAATGGGGCACGCCCGACATGGTCGAGGACGGTCTCGTCCCCGATCTGATCCTGGGTGCCAAATACGGCCGCCGGCTGCACTTCTTCGACCTGCACAAGCGCCGGCACCTGCAGGAGATCGATTTCGGCGACAAGTACCAGCTCGTCTTCGAGCTCCGCCCGGCGCACGACCCGACCAAGGCTTACGGCTTCGTCAACTGCGTCCTCTCCCTCGAGGACCTGTCCTCCTCGATCTGGCTCTGGTACCGCGAAAACGGTCGCTGGGCCGTGCGCAAGGTGATCACCGTCCCGGCCGAGCCGGCCGATCCCGATCTCCTGCCGCCCGTTCTCAAGCCCTTCAAGGCCGTGCCGCCGCTCGTGACCGACATCGACCTCTCGGTCGACGACCGCTTCCTCTACCTCTCCTGCTGGGGCACGGGGCAGTTCCTGCAATACGACGTCTCCGATCCTTCGAACCCCAAGCTCACGGGCGAGCTCCGGATCGGCGGCATCGCGAGCCGGGCGCCGCACCCCGCCGATCCCGCACGGCCCTTGAACGGCGGGCCGCAGATGGTGGAGGTGAGCCGCGACGGCCGGCGGATCTACTTCACGAACTCGCTCTACGGGGCGGTCGATCCGCAGTTCTACCCGGACGGTATCGAGGGCTGGATGGTGAAGGTCGAAGCCGACCCGGCGGGTGGCATGCGCTTCGATCCGCGCTTCTTCCTCAGCTGGCCCGGACCGCATCGGCCGCACCAGATCCGCCTCGAGGGGGGCGACGCCTCCTCCGACTCCTACTGCTATCCGTCGTGAGGCGACGGAGAAGGCAGCGCCGGAACCGCGGCCCGCGGGTGCCTCCGGGAGCGTGAGCGAAGAGTTCGCGCCCTGGCTCCTGGTCGCGGGGCTCGGCGCCTTTCACGGCCTCAACCCGGCCATGGGCTGGCTCTTCGCCGTGGCGCTCGGCCTGCACCGCGGCTCGGGCCGCACCGTCGTTTGGGCGATGGTGCCGATCGCCCTCGGCCACGCGCTCTCGGTCGGGGCCACCCTTCTCGTCTTCCTCGCCCTCGGCACCGTACTGGAGCTCGCCTTCCTGCGAAGGCTTTCGGGCGGGCTCCTCCTCGCCTGGGCCGTTTGGGTCTTCCGCCGCGGCCATCCCCGGCGGGTGCGGGTCGGCATGACCACCGGGGGAGCCGGGCTCCTCCTCTGGTCCTTCACCATGGCGAGCGCACACGGGGCGGGGCTCATGCTCCTGCCCGCCCTCGTGCCGATCTGCTTCGCCGATCCGAGCGGTGTGTCGCCTCGTCTCGCGACGACGAGCGCGCGCGCCCTGCTCGTGGTGTTGGTCCACGGCGGGGCGATGCTCGCCGTCACCGCCTTCCTGGCGCTCCTCGTCTACCGGATCCTGGGGGTCGCGGTGCTGCGCAAGGCCTGGATCAACCTCGATCTCCTCTGGGCGATCGCCTTGGCCGCGACCGGCTTCTGGCTGCTCCTGGCCTGAACGCGCAGCCCGCCTCGAGGCGCGCGCGGCTGTCCTGTCGGTGTCGTTCTCCTATCGACCCGCCCCAACGAAATCGATCTTCGTGCGCGAAGCCTCGACGCCGATCCTGGAGACGCCGCTTCGAACGTCACGCGTTTCGCCGACGAGCAATCGTCGGACGTGTTTCACGTCCTCGATGGCCGACAAAGGCGCACCTCGCTCGTTCGTGGGTCGAGAGACACGTTGGATCCGGGTCTACTACAAGGGCTCCGAGGAGCCGGACCGGAAAAAGCGCAACCGTCGAATGCGGGCCGATCTCGTTCTCGATCGGCAGAAACGTGATGTCTATACGAGCGAATATATCGAGGACTCTCCCGATCCGGCGGAACTCGATCGCGCCGAGCGCCGATCGGAAGCCGCGCGCATCAAAGGTTATTTCGAACGTATTCGCGCATACTCCATCCCGTTCGTCGTCATCGAGCCCGAAGTCGGTCTCGAGTCGATCTGCCGCGTATTCGAAACGATCAACTCGACGGGAACACGCCTCACCACCTTCGACCTCGCCGTCGCACGGTTCTTCCCGAAACCGGACCTCCGGGAGCTGATGGATGCGGCGAAAGAGCGTGCGCCGCTCCTCAGCCGTTACGATGTGGACGGCGATCGTATTCTGCAAATTGTTGCGATGGTTCGCGCCGACAAAGAAAATCGCGTCCCGGAGCCGTCTCGGAGCGAATTGCTGCGGCTGCCCGGCTCTTGGATCGAGCAAGAGTGGGACTTGGCGGTCGACTCCATGGTGCGCGCCTCGGAGTGGGCGTCCCGGAACGGCGCTCGGCCGGGAACGCTCCCCGACTTCGGTATCCTCGTTTCCCTGGCTGCTTTCATGCGGCTCTTTCCCGACGAGGACCGCAGGATCGACGAGGATCGGGGTGCTGCACTCGGGCGATGGTATTTCTCGCGTCTGTCGAGGCCCGGAGCACGGGCCGCCGCCAATTGGCTGATCGGAAGAGATTTCGTCGATCTCGTGCGGCACAAACGGGAAGGTTCGCCTCTCACCTTCGAGGAGGTCCGGCTATCGGAACAAGCGATCGTCGAGATGCCCGAGCAGGATAATCGCTTCAAAGCGCTTCAATGCATCATGGCGAGTAGCCTGAAGATGGACCTGTTAACGGGAAACGATTTGACGGGCGACGAGATCGAAGAACATCATATCTTTCCAAGATCACAGAGAGCATTTGATCCGAGAAGGCGCAAACTCTACGACTCGATCGCAAATCGTACACTAGTCCTGAAGAGCACAAATCGCGCCCTGAGCAATGAGCGACCAAGAGTTTATATCGAACGATTGATCAAGAGTGCGCGAGAGGCAGGCGTTGTCGAAGGCCTGCGCGCGAGATTGCGGGAGCACCTGATTCCCTGGTCCGAGTTCGTCGACGAACCGGGCTTCGCCGATCGTTTCGAAGAGCGGAACTTCGAGCAGTTCCTGCGGGATAGAGCCGGCCTGCTCCTCCAGAAGGTGAGAGAGACCATCGGGGAGTCGTTGCTGATTCGGGGCGATGTCGGCCCGGAGGCCGAGGAGGGCGAGGTCGAAGAGTGAATCGGCGCTGCGGGAGCCGAGGGAGCGCTCGGCGCGGCGTCACGAGGCCGCGCCGCGCTCCTCGCCCCGCCCGGCGCCCCGGTTGGCGATCCCGAGCGCGTAGATCGGGAACTGCGGCAGGAGGAGAAAGCCGGTCTCCTCGACCGGCGGGGCACCTTCGGGCCGGGTCATGCGCGAGCCGGCCGCGGCTCACGAACGAGAATCGACCGCCTCCGGTCGGGAGCTCGCTCGTCGCCCGTGCGAGCCTCGGGAGCGTCGCGACGGACGCTCGCCCCCGCGTCCGGGCCGCGCAGAGAAGGCGGCACGGATCCGGCCCGGCTGCCCAGCGAGCCCGAGGGCGGTTACGTCACGATCCCGACCATGTTCCGCGGTGCCGGCCTCGCAGCCGTTCGACGCCGCGTCCTTTGGCCGATCGAGCACGGTCTCGACGGCCGCTCCGCAACCTTCCTCGCGGCCGGTGCGGCCGGCGACTTCGCGACGATCGGCTTCGAGGAGCGCTGCGTGGTCGCCGAAGCGATGGTCGAGGCTGGGACGACCATCTCGACGAGCTCTGCACGGAGCTCGCAGGCCTGCCCTCGAGCCGTGGCCGGCCACCTGCCCGCGACATCCGCCCGGTCTACCGCGAACGCTGCCCGCGGATGCCGATCCGCGCCGGCTGCTCGCGCGTCCGGCCGGCCGAGCCGTGAGCGAGTCCCGCTCCTTCGCGGCCGTCTCGGGCCTTCGGGCTGCGCCAAGAGCACCCTTCTGCCGGTGATCCGGGACTCGTCGCGGTCTCCGCCGGAGGGATCGCGATCGACGGTCGGCCGGTCGCCCGGCCGCGGACCGAGATCGGCATCGTCTTCCGGTCGCCGGTCCTGGTCGATCGGCGCGACCTGCTCGGCAACGTCCTCCTGCAGGCCGATCTGCGCGGTCTCGACCGGTCCCTTCGTCCACGACCCGCCGCTCGTGTCGATGGACGAGCCGCTCGGCGCGCTCGATGCCATGACCGGCGAGCAGCTCCAGGCCGATCTCGAGCGGCTCTGGATCCGCCCGGGCAAGACCGTGATCCTGGTCACGCACGCGATCGAGGAAGCGGTGCAGCTCGCCGGCCGGTGATCGTGCTCTCGCCGCGAGCCGGCGGGATCGTCCGCGATCTCGAGGTCGCCCTGCCGCGGCCACGCGGCCTCGAGGCCTGCGAGCCCGCCTTCCACGCGCTCGTGGCCGAGATCAGGCGGATCTGCCAGGGCTGCGGCTTCCTCCGAGCCGCCCCGTGTGGCTCCGCTCGCGACCGCCGCACGCCTGCCTCTCGCCCTCGATCGCGCGACGGGGCGGCTCTTCGCGCTCGCCTTCTTCGCCGCCTGGGAAGCCCGCGGTCCACCTCCTCGAGGCGCCGCTCTTCATCGCCCCGCGACCCTCCTCCGTGCTCTGGCGGCTCTGACGCGACCCGCCGCAGCTCTTCGTCGGGATCAAGGGTGCCGCCGTGGACGCCACGGTCGGCGCCACCACCGCCGAACCCAGATCGCGGCGATTCCGCACTCGGCTACTCCATCCGGATCGCCACCGGCGATCCGGATGGATCTCGCCTTCGCCGTCATCCTCGCGCTCGTGGCCCTCGGGCTCGCCGTTCGGCCTCGTCTTGCTGGTCGAGCGGCCCTCGATCCCCTGGCCCGCGAGCCGGCGCGTCCGGCCCGGCGCGAGCACGCCGGCCCGAGCCGCTCCCTCGAGGAGCGAGCTCGACCCATCGCCCGCCGCGCCGGCTGGATCGGACCGCCGCCTCGACGAACGCCACCCCGGCCAACCCCTCCTCGACCCCGGGCAGCGGTCCGATCCCCGGGTCCGGCGCGCGACCCTCGATGCGGGCCAGGATCGCTTCCGCCGCCTCGCGGTAGAGTGTCGCGAAGCCCTCGAGATAGCCCTCGGGATGGCCTGCCGGGATCCGGCTCGCCCGCACCGCCGCCGGGTGCGCGCCCGGTCCCGCCCGGCGGATCACCCGCGGCGGCACGCCGAGCGGCGCGAAGCGCAGGGTCTCGGGCTCCTCCTGGGCCCATTCGAGCCCGGCCTTCTCGCCGTAGACCCGGAGCCTCAGGCCGTTGGCGTTGCCCGGCGCCACCTGGCTCGCCCAGAGCATGCCGCGGGCGCCGCCGGCGAACCGCAAGAGCAGGTGCGCATTGTCGTCGAGCGGTCGGCCAGGGACGAAGGTCTGGAGATCCGCCGCCACCGCCTCGATCGCGAGGCCCGTGACGAAACTCGCGAGGTTCGCGGCATGGGTGCCGATGTCGCCCGTGCAGCCGGCGGGGCCGGCGCGGGCCGGATCGGTGCGCCATTCGGCCTGCTTGTGGCCGGCCCGCTCGAGCGGCGTGGCGAGCCAGTCCTGGGCGTATTCGACCTGGACCACCCGGATCGGTCCGACCAGCCCCTCGGCCACCACGGCCCGCGCCTGCCGCACCATCGGATAGCCCGTGTAGTTGTGGGTCAGCACGAAGACCAGGCCCGAGCGGGCGACGGCCTCGTGCAGCCGTCGCGCCTCGCGCAGCGAGGTCGTGAGCGGCTTGTCGCAGATCACGTGGATGCCGCGCCGCAGGAAGGCACGCGCCACGGGCGCGTGCAGATGATTGGGGGCGACGATCGCGACCGCCTCGATACCACGCGAAAGCCGCGCCTCGCGCCGCGCCATTTCCTCGAAGTCGGTGTAGGTCCGGTCCGGGGCGAGGCCGAGCTCCGCGGCCGAGCTCCGGGCCCGCTCCGGATAGCTCGCGAGGCAGCCGGCCACGAGCTCGAAGCGGTCGTCGAGCCGGGCCGCCATCCGATGCACCGCGCCGATGAAGGCACCCTGCCCGCCGCCCACCGTGCCGAGTCGGATCCGCCGCGGTCCGCCGCCCGGCAGCTCGGATGCGCGCACCATCGCGGTGGCCTCCTCACCCGCGCTCGAGGCCGAGCCGGCGGCGCACCGAGGCCCGGTTCTCTGCCCCGGCCGCGAAGTCGTCGAAGCTCCGCTCGGCCGGCCGGATGATGTGCCGGGCGATGAACTCCGCTCCCTCGCGCGCGCCGTCCTCGGGATGCTTCAGGCAACATTCCCATTCGAGCACCGCCCAGCCGCCGTAGTCGTACTGGGTGAGCTTCGAGAACACGCCCACGAAATCGACCTGGCCATCGCCCAGGGAGCGGAACCGGCCCGCTCGCTCGGCCCAGCCGGAGAAGCCCGAATAGACCCCCTGCCGGCCGGTCGGGTTCAGCTCCGCGTCCTTGACGTGAAAGGCCTTGATCCGCTCGTGGTAGATGTCGATAAAGGCGAGATAATCGAGCGCCTGCAGGACGAAGTGGGAGGGATCGTAGTTGATGCAACAGCGCGGGTGGTCGCCGACCGCGGCGAGGAAGCGCTCGAAGCTCGTGCCGTCCATCAGATCCTCGCCCGGGTGGAGCTCGAAGCAGACGTCGACGCCCGCGGCATCGAACCGGTCGAGAATCGGCCGCCAACGTCGGGCGAGCTCGGCGAAGGCCTCCTCGACGAGCCCCCCGGGACGCGGCGGCCAGGGATAGAGATAGGGCCAGGCGAGTGCCCCGCTGAAGGTCACGTGCGCGGAAAGCCCGAGCCGGCGGGAGGCCTCGGCGGCGAGGCCGAGCTGGCGGACGGCCCAATCCCGGCGAGCGCTCGGGTCGCCGCGCAGCGCGGGCGGGGCGAAGGCGTCGAAGGCCTCGTCGTAGGCCGGGTGGACGGCGACCAGCTGGCCCTGCAGATGCGTGCTGAGCTCGGTGATCGAGAGCCCGTGCCGGTCGACGGTCTCGCGGATCTCCGCGCAATAGGCCTCGCTCGTGGCGGCCCGTTCGAGGTCGAACAGGCGCCCGTCCCAGGTCGGGATCTGCACACCCGTATAGCCGAGCCCGGCGGCCCAGCCGCAGATCGTATCGAGATCGTCGAAGGGCGGTCGATCCCCCGCGAACTGGGCGAGGAAAATGCCGGCTCCCCGGATCTGCCGCATCGCCGCCTCCCCACGCTCGGACCTCGGACCGGCCGCAGCCGCTGGCCGACCACCGGCTCCGCCCGGCGCCATGCGCGCCGCGGCGCTCGAGAGTGCGGGCCGGCGGCCCACCTTTGCGCGACGGTAGACCAAAGACGGCCCCGGCGTCAGCGGTGGCCGAGATCGGCGAGGCAGCATCCGGCGTCGTACGATTCTCGCGGACGCGGCCGCCACGACCGTCCGGTTCCGGCACGTCTTCGACCTCGAGACCGAGGTCTACGTGCGGGAGGGGGTCGAGTCCTTCGACGCCACCCGCAACGACGCCGAGATCGAGGAGCGGATCGTCCCGTTCGCCCGGTACCGCACCGGCTCGTCCGCGCGGTCGCCTCCGGCGAAACGCCCGACATCCGCTGCATCGACGATCCCGACACGACGAGCTTCGCCTCCCGGGAGGCCCTTCTCGACCTCTCCGAGCGGATCGCCGCCTCGGGCGACGTCTCGAAGGACGTCTGTCTCCCCGGCCCCTGCTCGACCGTGCCGTGGCCCGGCGGGATCGACGGCGTGCCGCGCGACAGCGACACGACGCCGTCTGCTGCGACGAGGACCCGCTGAAGGCGTCCGGGCTCGCGCCGGAACCTCCGCCCGCCACCCGGGTCGATCTCGCTGCCGCGGCGAAGAAGCCGGCCTCGGCCGACAAGCGCGTCTTCGGCCTCCTCTTCTCCGCCCGCCAGGCCGAGGACGCGACCTTCCGGTGGCTGCCTCTCCTCCAACGGAACGGCGGCGACATCGGCCGGCTGGACGCCCCCGAGGCGGTCGAGGCGCCCGACAACTGGGTCTCCTACATCGTCTCCGAGACCACGAGCCCCGACGTGCTCACCTTCGACCGGTCGCAGTGCGTCGACCGCTCGATCGCCGGCAATGCGGGGATGGCGATCTCCGAGCCCCGGGACACACCGCGCGTCCACGACGACGCCGAGTGCGCCCGGGGCGCGGCGCTGTTGCCCGTGAACCACGAGAACATCCGCGCCTCGGCGCCGGGCGGCTGGAACCGGTGCGTCCCGGCCGCATCGAAACAGCCCGATCTCGCCTGGGACGTCGGCCGATGGACGATCCGCTCCGACCAGTCGGCCAACGCCCGCAAGTCCGGCCGGCTGCCGCCGCGCACCTACACCGAGATCGAGAACCCGCTCGATCCCGAGGCCTTCGAGACCTGTTCCGAACGGATGAAGAGCACGCGCGCCCACGGGCCGCGTCACCGAGTGGCCCGCGATCTCGCGCTCGATCCGGCTCGCGATCCAGAAGGCCGTGACCCGGCAGACGAGCTCGGCCGAGGCATCGAGGGCAATGGCCGCCGAGGTCGGCCGGATCCTCGCCGAACCCCCCTCCGATCGCGGCGGGGGCGACGGCCGACGACGCCGTGCGCCGCCGGCCCGGCTCGGCGGTCGAGCGGGCGGCCGATTCGCCCGCCCTCTACGGTGCGCTGGTCGGTCTCGCGCTCGCCTCCCTCCTGGCCTCCGTCGGCGACCCCTGGCCTACGACCGCCCGACGGGCTTCGAGGAGGTGACGGTCACGACGATGGCGCGCTTCGACCGGCCCTTCGTGGGCACGGCCGAACTCGAGGCCGTCTTCGCCGACCCGCCTTTCCCGCGGGTCCTCGAAAACGCGCTCGTCTTCACGATCGTCTGCGTGCTCGCCCTGGAGGCGCTCGGCTTCGCCCTCGCCCTCTTCTTCGGCCCGACTTTCCCGGGTGCGGTCTGGTTCGGCGGCGTCGTCGTGGCGGGCTGGATCCTGCCGTTCCTGATCGTCGGCGCCGTCTTCGAACGGCTCTACGCCACCCGTGGCGGGCTCATCAACGAGGCGCCGCGCGGGCTCGGCCTCCTCGCCCGCCCGGTCGACTGGTTCTGGAGCCCCGAGCATTCGCTCGTCCCGATCGTCCTCGCCGACATCTGGTACGGCACCCCCTTCGCCAGGATCCTGCTCGCGGCCGGGCTCGCCGGCCGGCCGAACGAGCTCTACGAGACGAGGGGGGGCGCCTCGGAGGTGGCGCGCCGGGCAGCGCTTCCGCCACGTCACCCTGCCGCTCGTCGAACCCACGCCCCTCGCGGTCCTCACGTTCTGCAGGATCGACACGCCGCGGCCCCCGACCCGCTGGTTTCGATGACCGGTGGCGAGCCCGCTTTCTCGAGCACGACCCTGCCGCTCCGGTCGTTCCTGTTCTCCTTCCGGCAATTCGGCTTCGTTGAAGATGCCGCGGTCGCGAGCCCGACGTTCGCCTTCGTGGTCGTGGCCGGCGCCCTCTGCGTCCGCTCGCCGACGAGCGAGGCCCGCCGCTGATGCACACGGGCCGAACCGCGCGTCGGTCCTGCACCGCGCTCGGCGCCGCCCTCGCTTCGCTCCGTCTCTGCCCGCTCTGTCGGACCTACGTCTCTTCGCTCGAAGGCGCGGCCGACCTCCCCGCGAGCCCGCCGACCCTCTGGCCCCAGGCGATCGACCTCTCGGGCTACCGGCTGGAGCTCCACGTGCGAGAACATCCCTCGCAACCCGCTCAACAGCCTCCGGATCTCGGCCGCGGTCACGGCCCTCGCCCCGGCATTCGCCGGCGGCTGCGCCTAGGCGACGGCCCGGCTGCGGTCGCGCTGGCCGATACCGTGGTCGAGCGCCTGGTCCAGCGCGTACGCGCCGGCATGGGCCTCGTCGTCCTCCATTCGGGCCACCACTCGAACATCTTCCGCCCGCTCATCGGCACCCCCTGCACGGTCGACCGGCGGGTCGCCGCGGACACGGAGCGGATGCGCGTCGTCGAGCCCGAGCACCCGATCTGCCGAGGCCTCGACCGCTACCTCGAGATCCCCCGCGAGGAGACGTACGGAGAGGTGTTCGAGGTCCCCGAGCCCGAGGAGGTCTCGATGATCTCCGGGTTCGCCGGCGGGGAGGTCTTCCGCTCGGCGCTCACCTGGACCCGTGGACGCGGCGAGATCTTCTGTTTCCGCGCCGGGCACGAGACCTACCCGACCTACCGGATTCCCGCGGTGCAGGCGGTGATCGCCCGCGGCTGCCATCGGGCCGCACCGGCCGTGCCGCCGGGGGCGCCACCGCAGAACATCCACCGCGAGCCGATCGAGCGCCTGCGCCGGGCCCCGCGGTCGCCGGCGAGGCCCGCTTCAGAGCAGCGTCCGCTCGGCGAGCCACCAGAGACCGAGGGCCGCGAGCAAGGCCGAAAGCCCGTGGACGAACACGGCCGGTCGACCGCTCTCGCCCACGGGATGCGGCCAGAGCCGATCGACCGCGAAGAGCGTCGGCATCGCCACGGCGACGAGCGCGAGCTGGCCCGCCTCGACCCCGAGGTTGAAGGCGAGGAGTGCCAGGGCGAGGGCCTCCTGCGGTAGCCCGTACTCCTGCAGCGCGTTCGCGAAGCCGAGCCCGTGCACGAGACCCAACAGGAGCGCCACCTTCCAGCGCCGGTCGACCTCGCGCGAAAGGAAATTCTCGACCCCGACCCAGACCACGGTCAGGGCCACGAGCGGGTCGACCAGGCGCATCGGCACCCGCACGAGGTCGAGCGCGCCGAGCGTGAGCGTGAGTGCGTGCGCGAGCGTGAAGGCCGTCACCACCTTCACGATCCCCATGGGCCGGCGGGCCCAGAGCAGGAGACCCAGAAGGAACGCCAGATGGTCGGCACCCGCCAGGATGTGCTCGATCCCGGCGAGGAGATAGGCGCGGGCGACCGCGAGCCGGTCGACCGGGCTCGAGAGCGGCACCCGCTCTGCACCGTCGCGCAGCACCACGTCGACCATGTCGTCGCCGCGGAAGATCCGCACATGCTGGACGAAGCGCGGGTCTTGCCCGGCCAGGAGCCGGCTCTCGAGCTCGAGCGACCCCGCCCGCTCGCCGCAGGGAAAGTCGAGCCGGACCTGCACCACGTGCCCGCGGGTCGAGATCTCGGCCGGCCCGGCCGGGCACCTCCGCCCCTCGACGAGCAGCGCGAGGCGGTCGGCGAGATAGGCAGCGAGCCGTGCGGCGAGCTCGGCCTGCCGTTCGGCCGGCACTTCCCGGGCCTCGCGATCGTAGAAGCGCCGGCCGAGCGCCACCTCCACATCCTCGGCGGCGAGCGCCAGCACGAGCCGAGTCGCCGCGGGCCCCGGCGTCACCTCTGCGAGGCTCGTGCCGAGCGGATGGGCGGCCGCCCCCCCGGCCGGGAGGAGCGCCGACAGCAGGATGAGCAGCCGAACCAGGACGAGCGAGGCGATCGGCATTCGGAGCCCGTGGTCGAGGTCGCGAGCGACCGGCCGATCGGGCGCCGCCCGGCCCCGACCGTCAAGCACCCGGTCTTATGCGCCGAGCCGAAGCTTCCGGCGAGCGCTTCGCCGCCGCCCTCTGGCAGGTCCACGGCGAGGTCGAGCTCGCCGCCATCGAGGTGACCTTTGCTGGCATCCGCCTGCCGGGGAGGAGGACGATGGCGGCCGCCTTTCGGCCGAGATCGAGTCCGCCCTCGAGGTTCCGCAGCGGGCCGCGGTGGCGGTCGACCGGCTCGCCCGGCCGGAGCCGCTGCGCTTCGCGCTCTCGACCGGCGGTGGGGCCGGAGCGCTGGTCGGCCCGGCGCTCGCGGCCCGTCTCTCGCGATGCGGCCGCGGCCGGGCCGCTCGAGCGGGTGATCGGCTCGTGATCGGCCGTCGCACGCTCCTCCCCGCGGGCCTGCCGCTCCTCCTGGGCGGCACGGCCGGTGCCGCGTTCCGAGCGGCGCGCGGCCGCGCCGCGCGCCCTCGCCGAGCGACGTGCTCGTCCGGGCCGACGGCAGCGTCCGGGTCCTCTCCTCCCGCGGCAACCGCCCGCTCCGCTACGCGAGCGGCGGCTTCGAGGAATTCCCGATCGAGGGCGAGAACGCCGGGCTCGGCGGGCTCGCCCCCGCACCGGACGGCGCGCTCTGGTTCGCCATGGCCCGCCCGAGGGCGCTCGGCCGACTGGCCGCCGGGCGGATCGAGATCTTCCGCCTACCGGGCGAGCGCGCGCTGCCCTTCGACGTCGCGGTCGATGCGGCGGGTGCCGTCCGGTACGCCGACATCACGGGCTTCGCCGGCCGGCTCGAGGGCGCATCCGTGATCGACCGAGTGCCCGTCCGGCCCCCGCCGCCGCGCGACCGCACCGGCCGGGCGGGTCCCGCCGCCCCGTTCGCCCCACCGTACCCCGGTGCGGCCCGGACGGCCGGTCGGCGGCCGGTCGGGCGTGCGCCGTCGACGCTGCCTCGCCCGTAGACCGTCGGCGCCCGCAGAAACTCGTTCGACCGGGTGCGGCTCTCGCCGCCTGCCGCAACGGGTCCGGGACGTCTCGCGGGGTGGCGGACTCGCCGCCCACGGCGGCGCCTCCACCACCGGCCTCGGGCCCGTACCGACCGGAGGGACGCCTTCGCGAAGCCGCGCCTTCGGACCTGGGCGAGGCCGTCGCCCATGGGGACCCGACGGCTCGTGCCCTCCGCCCCCGGCTCCCTCTCGCAGCGCCGAGGGCGACCGAGCCGGAGATGGCCGGTGCGATCCGGGACGGCGAGCCGGCCCCGTCCGCCGCCCGCCTTCGACCGGGAGGCCGGCTGCCCGCGGGGCGCGCTCCGTGTCCGCACGACGGGACCGCCGCCGAACGACAGCCGGCCGTGCGGACCTCGAGGCGGCGAGCCGGCCGAGGACCGGCTCCACCGGCCGACAGCGGCAGGGCTCACCGCCACTCGGGCCGGCGCGCGTCCCCCGCCACGGGCCCGATCTCTCCCGACTCGCCCCACGGTGTGCCGGACGAACGCGCCATCGACCGACGCCCGGCGCCGCGGATCACGGCGGTTCGACCGAGCGGGGAACGTGCGTGGTCGTCCGCCGAGCCGATCCCCGCCGGGTCCGTGTGGCTCGCCGGTCCCACGAGCTGCTCGACGCCGAGGCGAGCCTCCTTCGCGCGACAGCGGTCCGCGCGCATGGTCGGGGTACCCGGCGGCGGATCGGTCTCGCTCGCCGAGGCGCGGCGGCACCGCCGACAGCCCCCACGACATACGACGTCGCCTCGCCGGACGGACGCGCCGATGGCTGCTTGCCGTGGCCGCCCCGTACCGTCCCTCGGCTGACCGGTGCCGGCTCTCCGCGAAGGAGGCCGGCTCGGAGTCGCGACACCAAGAGGGGCCCGGAAGCCGTTCGAAGTCCGGCGAACGCGCGGCGGCGGCGCCGGCCTCTCGGGCCCATCCCGGGCCCGCTCGACGGCGCCTCGCCGAACGCGGTCGAGGAGACGGCCCGGCCCTCGTCCGGAGCACGATGCCGACCCCGATCGGTGGCCGGCGGCCCGGATTTCGAACCGGCCTCCCCGACGGACGGGACCCGGGCAGAGGGCGGCATCGCGCGACGGGCATCGCCCTGCCCGTCCGGCTCCGCCGAGTCCGGCAGTGGCTCGAACCGTCACCCGCCTGCTTCGTGCCCGGACACCCGGAGCGTGATCCCGACGGTCGAGAGCGGACCGTGCTCGGCCGGGACGGGCGATGGAGGCGGGCGAGCCGCCCGCCGCCGGGGCCGGCGGCGAGCCGGGCAGAAACGGCGCGATTTCCGCGGGCGGTGGTGCACGCCTTTCGGCGCGCCGCCATCCGCTCCGGAACCGCCGGAGGCCCCGCCGCCTCGGCTGCGCGAGACCGGGGCGCCGGCGAGAACCGACGAGCACAGCCGCTCGCGAGACCGGCGCGGGTCGGCCCGGATCGGCGAGAGGTTCCCGCAACACCACCCCTGCACCCGTGGTCGGGACCAGCGCCCCTCCGCCGACTTCGCGGCAACCACTCCCGGCCCGAGCCCGGCTCGATCCGTATGCCCCGGACGAGACCGATCCCGGCGGGGGGCCCCCGGTCGGCCCGCGCCGGCGGAAGGCACGCTGCCGGGCGGCCAGCCAGCCGATTCCATCGGGCCCGTCCCCGCCCGACCGCGGCGTGCCCGCACGACGGGACCGCCGCCGAACGATAGCCGGCCGGGCGGACCTCGAGGCGGCGATTCCGGAACCGACGCGGTCCACGGAGCTACCTCGGCGCGATCGGCTCTCACCTCGGCCGGTTCGCCCGTGTCGCTGGCAGTGCGTTCCGCGCCTCGCGCGACACCCGTCCGGGAGCGTATCTCCCGAAGGCCGGGGCCGGCCCCGTTCGCCGGAGAGGCCGGCCCGAGCCCGGCGAACGATCGTTCGCCGACATCGTCGTCGCGCCGCGCGGACGGACGTCGAAGGCTACGTGCATCGCCCGCCTCGTGCCGCCCTCGCGCCACCCGATCCGGGACCGCCCCGGGCCCGGCGGCGCGCGTCGAACCCACGCGAGAGCCCGGGCCACGTTCCGACGGCGGCGCAGCTTCGGCGCCGGCGCGGCGCCGGGCGAGTCGGCCCGTCGTGCCGGGACTCCTTCGCGCGCCGGGACGCCTTCCGAAGGGGCCGAGGCGAGCGCCCACCGATCGACACCGGGAAGCTCCTCGGCCCGCGCGCCGGATCCCGGCGAGCTCTCCGAGCCGGCCCGGTATCCACAGAACCCCGGCCGCCGGTCCACGGCCTCCGGTACGGTGCGGTTGCGGCCCGGCCGGGCTTCCGTCCGAACCGCTCCGGCCGGTTCGTCCGCGCCGTCCGCCCCGGCCCGGCAGGGCTCGCCGCGACCCTGCCCCGTCCCGAGGGTCGGATCCGGGGGGATCTCGGGCCCAGAGGCCACAACAGCCGAGCGGGCCGCACGCTCGCCGCCGGCCCACGGCCCGGCGGCCGGCAGGGTGCCGTCGGGTCCGCCGGCCCCGCAGCCCCGCTCGCCTCGAGGGCCCGCCTCCGGCCGGCGGCGTGTCGAGCCGGCTCCCCTCGGGTCGAAGGAACCGCGAGCCCGCCCCGATGCGACGCCGAACGCCGCAGCCCCGAACCGCTGCCTCGAACGGCCGGTTCGTCCGCGCCGTCCGCCCCGGCCCGGTTCCCGATCCCGTCATCCCCGAACCCGGCGCGGGTTTTCCGCAGACCCGCCGCGGCTCGCGCCCCGAGCGAGGGTGAAAAGCCCTTCCCGGCGGTCGAAGAACGTCGCATCGCCCCTACCGGAAATCGGCCGGGGAAGGGCCGACGCCGCGACTTCGGGTCTCGCGCGCGGGGGCGCCGGGGTGACCGACGCGACCGAGGGCCTGTCCGAGGGCCTTCGGGTCTCGCGCGCGGGGGCGCCGGGCCACCTCTCGGGCGGCCGGCGCGGGCTGTCGCTGCCGCTCCCGCCGCTCGAGCGGTCCGACGAGCCGGCCGCGACGAGCGCGGAGCTGCAGGGCCCCCTCGCGGCGGACCACCCTGTTCGGCCGCCCGACCAGTGGCCAGCCGGACCCGAGCGTTCGCACGCTCCCTCTGCGAGCGACCGAACCGGCCGGACCCGCGGCCGCGGACGCGATCGCGGCGGTGGCGGGTTTCCCATCGACACGCCGGGCGTGCTCGGGCATCGCGCCGCCGTCCTCGAAGACCCGCTGGGCCCCGGCTCGGGGCTCGACCCCGAAGCACGCCCGTCGGGACCGCGGGCCGCCTCGGCCACGGCACCGCGCCGGGTTCTGCCGCGGGGCGGCGTCGTACCCGCGATCGACCGCGCGGGCGCTCTCGGATCCACGGGCGAGCCGGCCGGAGGCGTTGCCCGGAGCCTCCGAACACTCCAGGGCTCTCGGGCTCAGCGCTCGACCCGCAGGGCCACCCGTCGCGGCCGCGTGGCCGCCGCGACACCGGCACCGACCGGCCCGGGAGGCCCGGGGCCGGGGGGCCCCCGTTGGGCTGCCACCCTCGCTACCGCCGGAGCCGCTCGGGCCGCCGGCGGTGGTGTCGCGCCTGGCAGCCGGTGACGCTCCAGCTCTCCACGAACCAACTCCAGCAACAGCCTGCGGGCGGCCGGCTCGGCGAAGGTGTGGCCGACGCCTTCCACCACCCGGACCTCGAGCCGGCCGTCCATCAGCGGGCCACGGCCGCCGTCGACCAGCCGATCGAAGATCGGCAGGCCGGGATCGTCGGCCGCGTAGACGACGAGCAGCCGCGCCCCGCGCTCGACCAGTGTCCGCAACGCGCGCGCCGGCCAGGAGGCCTCGACCACGAGGCGCCGAAAGGGTCTCGAAAGGCGCGCCGCGGCACGGGCGGCGAGGCGCTCGCCAAGGACGCGAAGCGCGGGCACGAGTTCGCCGCGGCCGGACAAGGCCCGCCACCAGGTCCTCGGGCGGGCCAAAAAGGCCAGCAACTGACGCGTTCGCACGAAGACGAGGGGGTGGAAGGGTCGCCAAGCGAAGCGCGGCAGGTTCACGAGGACGAGACCGACGAGCCTCGGGTCCGCGAGCGCTGCATGAAAGGCCATGAAGGCACCGGAGCACACCCCGATCCCGACGACGGCGCGCGCACCCCGGGCTTCCAGCAGGTCGAGCGCCGCACGGACCTCGAGGATCGCGCCGCGCCGGTAGATTTCGCCCGCCGGCTCGCCGGCCGGAAGGGCGCTGTCGCCGATTCCGCCGAGGTCGAGCCGGAGGCTGCGCAGACCCTCGCCGGCCAGGGCGCGCGCGAGCTCGACCGCGGAGCGGCCGGCGCCGGCGCGCGGCGTGGCACCCGTATTGAGGACGAGAAGGGCCGGCGAACCCGCCGCCGCCGGGCCGGGTGCGGGCTCGCAGAGCGTGGCGACGAGCCGACCGTCCGGCCCGAACCGGAGGGTCCGTTCGACGAAGCCCGGGCCCTCGAGGACGGCCTCCTCGGCGCAGCCGACCGCGGCCGCCGTCCGAGCGGTGCCGGCCGGCGCGGCTTCGGCGAGGAAGCGAACGACCCGATCGATCGCCGTTCGCGGTGGTTCCGAGAGGAGCGGATCGCGCATCAGCTCGACATAGCCCTCGAACGGCTCGGTCTCGACGACGGCGCCGGCCGCCGCCCAGGCGCGAGCCGGGACCGCGCTCCTGGGCGCATCGGGCCGCCCGAGGATCAAGACCCGCGGGGCGGGTGGCCGCGACGCGCCGAGCGGGTCGAGCCTCGCGAGTGCGGCGAGCGCCCCGCCGTCGAGCGCGAAGCCGCCGGCCACGAGCCCGTCGCTCCCGGCCGCGGAGCCGCAGTCGGTCGGTCCGGCCTCGGCGAGCCGGGCCCACGCCCGCAGCTCGCGTGCGAAGGCCCGCCCGCTCGCCGGTGGCGCGAGAAGGACGAGGCGCTCCACGCCACCCAGCCGGAGCGCCGCCTCGGCCGCCAGAAGGGCACCGAGGCGAAGCCCGACGAGCGCCACCTCTCGGGCTCCGGTTCGCGTGCGCAGGAGGTCCACCGCAGCGAGCAGAGCGGCGATCCAGTGGTACGGGAGCGGCGCTTCGGAGGGTGGATCGAGGGAGTCGCCCGTGCCCGGTAGGTCGAACGTCAGGCAGGGTAGGCCGGCCGCGGCGAGGGCCTCGGCGAGCGCGAGCAAGCCGCGGTGGACGCAGAGCGCCTCGAACCCCCAGGGTGGGCAGAGCACCACCCCGCGCCCGCCCGTCGCCGGATGGAGCCGGCCGAGACAGTTCGCGAAGGCGAGGGGGATCACGACCGCGTCCCTCCGCCACTCTCGCCGTAGGCCGACGCCGCCGGACAGTCGAGACTCCGTACCCGGCCACGGGGTCGAGCCCCGGGGCCGGCCCGCCAGGGCTGCAGCTCCACGAGCCGGTCGCGGTTCGGCGTCAGGTGGAACCAGGCGGCCGCGGGCCGGAACACCTCCTCGTCGATTTGCACGAAACGGGCCAGGCGACGGCAACGCAAGCGGAGCCGCCAGCCGTCCGACCCGCCCTCGAGGGCGACCTCGAGCCCCGGGTCGCGACGACCCGAATCGAGCCGGCCGATCAGGTGCACGGCCTCGTCGACCAGGGCCTCGTTGTGCGGGTCGAAGATGCGGGCCACGACCGCATCGTGCTGGGGCGGCCCGAAGCGGTAGGCGCAGCTCGGGTCGACGAAGCCCGGCAGGAGCTCGAAGACGGAGAGCGTCAGTGCCCCGTGGCCGTCGACCCGGAGCTCGCGCTCTCCGCGCGCGATCGGCACGGCACCCTCGCGCAGGCAGAGGATCTCGAGCCGGACCGCGACCGGCTCCGGCCGATCGTTCAGGAGATGGACGTCGATCCCGTCGAGCCCCTCGTCCGTGAGCAGGAGCTGAAGGGGCTTGAGGACCTGTGCCATGGCGTGCCAGGCGGGCTTCGGCGAGCCGAAGGCGTCGAGCACCCCGAACCCCGTGCCGGGCGAAAGGTCACGGGCGTGCCAGACGAGCGCGCCACGGCAGGCCGAGCCCGGTCGGCGCCAAGCCGTGAGCACCCGTCGCACGAGCTCGACGGCGGTCGCCCGTGACAGCTCGAGCCAACGCTCCGGGTCGACCCGCCGGAGCTCCCGCGCGTCGACCCCGAACAACTCCTCGAGATAATGTTCGCGAACGTCCTCGAAGTCCCAGGAAGCTCGGCGGTCCCGCGGCACCAGCGCCTTCCATCGCGGGTCGTGACCCACCCCGACATCGGCCGGGACCATCCGCGCGAGGCTCGCCGCCTCGACCGGCTGGGCGATCGCCAGACATTCGGCGGCGAAGCGCGGCGGAGCGGCCCGCGCCTCGGCGATCGGTCGCAGATACGCCCCGACACCGTAGGCGTGGCTCGGCCCCTCCCGGGAGGCGAAGGGGCGCGGGCCGCCCATGGGGGTGTGCGGAAGGAAGGGCAGACCGGGGCGCAGACGCTCGACGAGCGCCGCGAGCTCGGTCGTGAACCGCTTCCAACGCGGCTCGGCGCGTTCCCACTGGCCGCACATCGCCGCCTGCTGAGCGATCTCGCTTCCCCCGCACAGAAGGGCGAGCGAGGGATGCCCCTCGCTGCGGTCGAGCAGCGCCGCGGCCTCCTCGAGCAGGGCCGCACGCCAAGCCGGATCCTCCACGGGATAGTCGAGATTGGCGAGCATCAGGTCCTGCCAGACCAGGATCCCGAGCTCGTCGCACAGCTCGTGGAACGCGTCGTCCTCGTAGATCGTCGTGCCCGGCACCCGCAGCATGTTGCAGCCGGCCTCGCGCAGAAGGCGCAGGCTCGGGCCGACGGCCTCTCGACTGCCGTCGAGACCGACCGGATCGACCGGCATCCAGTTGGCGCCACGCGCGAAGACCGGCACGCCGTTGATCCGGAAACCGAAGCCGCGTCCGTCCGGGCCGAGGTCGATGCCGACCGAGCGGAACCCCGTCCGGCCGAGCTCGAGCCGCTCGCCCCCGACGGTGACGGACAAAGGGTGGAGCGCGGGTTCGCCGTGCGTCCAAGGCCACCAGGGCGCGAGCCCGGGCAGCACGAGCTCGGTGCGCAGCCGATCCGGTCCGGCTTTCGAAAGGGGAAAACGACGCTCGCCGATCCGGAGCTCGCCCGTGGGCGGCTCGCCACCGCGCCAGCACGCACGCAGCTCGACCGCGAGGCAGGCGACACCTTCTTCGAACCCGGCGGTGATCCGAACCGAACGCGTCTCGAGCGGTCCCGTACGCTCCACGAGCCGGACGGCGCGCCACGGGCCGACGATGTCGATCGGCGGGCACCAGCCCGGCATGTGGCCCAAGAGGGTCGTGCGCCGATGGCGCAGGCCGGGGCTCGCCACCATGGCCGCCGGCCAGCCACCACGTGTCCCACGCGTCCGCAACGCCGGCGCGAGCGCTCGAAAGGCGAGGTGCAGCATCGCCCCCGGCGCGAGCCGGACGGGGACCCGGTGGCGGGCGAACATGCTCTCGGAGCGGAGGAGGAGCCGGTCGTCCAGCCAGACCTCGGCGATCGTCGCGAGCCCTTCGAGTTCGAGCGTGCGCTCGCCCTCCTCGTCGAGCCGACGGCGGTACCAGACGTCGTGCTCGTGCAACGGGCTCGGCGCCGCCCGCGACCAGCGAGCGGCACGCTCGAGAGCCGCCGCCGCGGTGCCCGGGACCGGCGCCGGGATCCAGGCGAGATCGGCGGGAAGGGCGCCCGGACGGCTCGCCCGGCCGGGCTCGGTCAGGGCGAGCTCGAAGCCGCGGTCGAGCGCCACCCGCCGCTCGCTCGTGCTTTCGAGGATCCGGCTCACCGCCCGCCCCCGAGCGCGCGATAGAGGATCTCGAGGCAGGCCCGGCGCGCCGTCTGTAGCCGGTCGAGCAGAGGGTCCGGGTCGATCGGCCGACGCCGGTGGACGGCCCGTGCGATCTGCATCTGGAGCGTGTGGGCGCCCCGGGCGAGATCGAGAGCGGGGTCGATCGCGGGACGAAGCTCGTGGTCGCCGGCGCGGGCGAGCCACGCGAGATGGGCGGCCAGGAGCTCGAAGGCGGCACCCAGCTGACGCGTCAGGTTGAAGGCCCAGCGGTGGAACAACTCGATCGGCTCGCCGAGCAGGCGCGCGAGTTGGCCCGCGAGGTCGAGCCGCCAGAGGGCGATCGGGTCGTGCCGGAGGGCGGGCTCGAGGTGACGACGGAGCAGGAGGAGAGCCCGCTCGGCGAGGGCATCGGGCGGCGGGATCGGGCCCTGCTCGACCGACTCGGCGTAGGGCGGCAGCAGCTCCGGGGGGGCCCGCCCGGCCGGGCCCGAGCGCAGGATGCCGTCGACGTCCCCCCCTTCGGCTTCGAACCAGCCGCCGTTGTGGACGTAGCCGAGCCGGCGTCGGACCGGGTCCAGGGCGGTGATCGCGATCGTCGTCTTGGCGTGCGATCGGTGCCAGGTGAGGCCGCGGGTGTCGGGCAGATGAAAAGCGTCGACCTCGAGCAGCACCGGACGTCCCCGCGCGAGTTGGACGAGGACGTGCGGCTCGATCCCGTCCCAGAGCGCGAGCTCGACCACCCGCAAACCGAAGAGCGCCTCTAGATCGGAAAGCGGAGGCTTGAGGAAAGTGAACTGGTCGCCCTCGTACGCGACCGCGAGGCCGAAGCCGAGCGCCGCCTCGGGCGGATGGCCGAGGGCCGCCAGGAGCTCGATCCAGAGATCGGCATAGCAGGAGGTCTCGGGCCAGAGCCGATCGGGCGCGTGCAGGGGGTGCGGACCGCGTGGGCTGCCCGGCAGCGCGACGAGAGGGCCCGGCGGCACGGGCTCAGCTCCACAGCACCGCGCGCACCGACCGCGGCCAACGTTCGGGGGCGAGCCCGTGATGCCGCAACAGGGCGATCGCCAGCCGTTCCAGCCCGAAGCCGACGCAGGCGCTGTGCGCGGCCTCGCCCGTCGCGGTCCGCAAGCCGAAGGTCCGGCCGAAATGGTCCTGATGATAGTTGAAAGAGAGACAGGCGGTCGGTTGCGCGCCGTCCAGGATCGGCACGAGGAGCTCGAACTTGAGGCCCTGGTCCTTCTGGCTCGTGGCCATCACGCGCCCGCCACGACCGAAGAACGGATCGTGCGCGGTCTCGATCGTGCAGGGCAGCGCCAGGCGCTCGACCATGCGCCGGCCGCGCTCGAGCCAGGCGGCGCGAAAGGCGCGAACCTCTTCTGGCGTCCCGAGCCGCACCAGCTCGCGCATGCGGAAGACCTGCAGCCGCGTCGGCTCCCGCGAAGGCTCGTGACGGAAGCACCAGGAGGCGACGTCCACCAGTCCGCCTCCGGCCGGGAGCGGGCCGCGCGCTGCGAGGGTCGGATAGACCGGGTAACAGGCGGCGGGGACCAGGGCGAGTTCGGTCGGCCTCTGACACCTCGTCCAGTCGCGCCCTTCCTCGAGCGCCGCGAGCAGCTCGCGGTGATCGCGCTCGTCGCCCGCGAAGGCGTGAACGGTACCGGCCAGATGCGGAAAGCCCTTGAGGTAACCGCTGCGTTCGAGCGTGCGGCGGGGTAGGGCCGGGGGGAACCGGAGGCGCTCGGCGCCGTCCTCGGCGGCGAGTGCGCTCACGAGACCGTCGAGGCGCTCGAGGAGCTCCTCGAGCACGGCCGATCGGCCGTAGAGCCCGTCGACGCCGGTCGAGAGGAACAGCCCCGCGGCCAGGAGCTCCTCGAGCAGGGCGTCGGGCGCGAGCGCGGTCGTCATGCGAGGTACTCCGGCTCGTCTTTGACCACCAGGACGAGGCTCGCGCTGTGCGCGGTGATGCGGTCGTTGTTGATCATGATCGGGGCCGAGAGCAGGTCGCGCAGCGGCCGCGCCACGCTCCAGGGGCTGTCGTTGCGGTATCCGGCGATGCCGGTGACCTGGAGCGCGTCGAGCGCCGCTGCGACGCATTCGCGCGAGCACCAGGTCTTGAGGTTGTTGAGCTCGAGGGCGAGCGTCATCGGCAGGGGCCCGCACGCCGTCTCCCAACGTCGCGTCGCGTCGGCGATCGCGGCCCGGACCGCTTGCAGCCGGCTCGCGGCCTCGACCAGGCGCCCGGCGCCGGGCGGCGCCTCGCCCGGGCGACGGCGGGCCGCGGCGCGCAGGAAGGCGCGCGCGCGAGCGACGGCAGCACCGGCGATGCCGGCCCAGAGCGCGCTCCAGAGGAGGTGCGTGACGGGCACCATGGTCCGCTCGGCGATCTCGGCGAAGGATTCCGGGAGCACCCGGTCGGCCGGCGCGTCGACGTGCAGCCAGTAGCCTTCCGAGCGGGTGCCGCGCATGCCGAGCGCGTCCCAGCCGGTGGTCCGCTCGAGCCGGTAGTCTCCCTCCTGCAGCGACAGCAGGACCTGATCACCGGGCGGTGCCTCGGGCGCCCGCCGTGCGGTGGCGAGAATTCCCTGGGCGTGTGCGCCGTAGGAAATGACGGTGGCGTTCTTGGCGAGGCGGATCCGCTCGCCGGAGCGCTCGACCGCGCACAGGCTCGAGCGCAGGTCGCCGCCCGGGCCCGCCTCGCTGGTCGCCGAGGCGAGCAGCGGTTGCTCCACCGCCAGCCGGGACAGGAACGCGCGGTGGAACGGGGCTTCGCGACCGTGGCGGACGAGGCAGGCGACCTGGATCTGGTGCATCGCGAAGACCATGGCCGTGGCCCCGCAATGCCGGCCGAGCAGATGCGCGATCTCGGCGACCTCGGCGAGCGTCGCGCCCTCGCCACCGAGCGGACGCGGCACCATGACCCCGAGCAGCCGCTCGGCCGCGAGCGCCGCCACCGCCTCGCGGGGAAAGCGCGCCTCGCGGTCGACCGCCTCGGCATGGACGGCGGCGACCTCCACCGCGACCCGGCGGGCGCGTTCGAGCGGGCTCATGCCGGTGTCTCGTCGGGAAGGAGCTCGCGCAGGGCGGCGGCCAGGTCGGCGATCGTCTGGAAGGTCCTGCGGGTCAGCAGCCGGTCGGGGAACTCGACGCCGAACCGGTCCTCGAGCGCCAGCATGAGGTTGACCGTGTCGTGCGAGGTGAGGCCGGCGCGGTAGAGATCGTCGCGATCGCCGAGGGCGGCGACGTCCAATGCCAGATAGCGTTCGCGCGCGATGAGCGCGCGGATCTCGCTCTCGAGCCGTCCCACCACGGCAGACCTCCGTCCTCGGCCCCCGCCGCCGAGCCACCGGGCCCGGGCGGCGCCCCTGGGGCCGTCACCCGCCCTCTTTGTGCATCGGGTTGAGTTGACGAAGGGTTAACGACGCGGACTTCGAAGCGGCGGCAGGCCCGCTTCGATCGCCGCCCGCCGCGGCTCCAGGAAGGGTGGCAGCACGAGCCGCTCGCCGAGCCGCTCGACCGGCTCGTCGACCGCGAAGCCGGGCCCGTCGGTGGCGAGCTCGAGGAGCACCCCACCGGGCTCGCGCAGGTAGAGCGAGCGGAACCAGGTGCGTTCGATCTCGCCGGAATGTCGCACACGAGCCGCGTCGAGGCGCGCCGCCCAGGCGGCGAGGCCCGCGCGGTCGGGCACCCGGAACGCGACATGGTGGACACCGCCGGCGCCGGGTCGGGCCGGCTCGAGGCCGGCACGGATCCGCAGCCGGACCTCGCCCGCCGCCCCGCCTGCCCCGAGCCCCATCCGGAGGACGGTGGTCCCGGGCTCGTCCGGGTCCGAGCCTTCGCCGAGCGGGCGGAAGCCGAGCCGCTCCTCGAGGAACCGCGCGGTGGGCTCGGCCCGCGGCAGGTCGATCACGACCGGCCCGAGGCCGCGGAGCTGCCGCTCGGGCGGCACAGGACTGCCGGTCCAGGGTATCGCGAGGCCCGCTCCTCGCCCGACCTCGAGCGAGAGCCGCTGGCCCTCGGGATCCTCGAAGCGGAGGCCGGGAGCGCCTCCGGGCTCCCGGGTCCGACGTGCGGCGATCCCGAAGCCGCGCAGCCGCTCCTCCCACCAGGCGAGGTCCGCCTCGCGGGCGACCGGAAATCCGGTGAGCCCGATCGCGTGGTTGCCGCGCCGCTCGCGCGGCAGGGCCCAGAGAAAGAAGGTGATGTCGGTACCGGGGCTGCCGACGGCGTCGGCATAGAAGAGATGCCAGGCCGACACGTCGTCCTGGTTCACCGTCCGCTTGACGAGCCGCAGCCCCAGCACCTCCGTGTAGAAGTGGAGGTTGCGGTCGCCGTCGGCGCTGATCGCGGTCAGATGGTGGAGGCCGCCGAGCGGCGGAGCGGAGGGGAGCACGGGTGCGATCTCGCGGTCGATGCCTCCCGAGGAGATGGGGTGCGCGGGGGCTCGCCTCAATCGCGGCCGTGCGGATCGCGTGCGCCGATCAGAAGCGCCAGTGCGAAGAGCAGCAGCACGATCGGCCAGACCAGCACTTGGGCGCCGTCGAGGCCGAAGAGGAGGGTCCGATCGACGAAGTGCTCCACAGCCGAGCTCCTATTGCTGCATCGTCCGGGGCAGCCAGAGCGCGATCTCCGGATAGGCGATCACGAGGAGGAGACCGATCAGCTGCAGGATCACGAAGGGCACGATACCGCGATAGATCTCCTCGATGCGCACGCGCGTGCCGGCCGTCCCCTTGAGATAGAAGAGCGCGAAGCCGAACGGCGGGGTCAAGAAACTGTTCTGGAAGTTCACCGCGACCAGGATGGTGAACCAGAGCATGATCTCGGGGCGGGCGACGTGCGCACCGAAGTCGAGGGCCTTGACGATCGGGTAGGCGACCGGGAGCACGATCAGGGTGATCTCGAGCCAATCGAAGAAGAAGCCGAAGAGGAAGACGATCCCCATGATCAGGAGCAGGACTCCCCAGGGGCCGAGCCCGAGATGGCGGATCAGCTCGCTCACCACCTGGTCGCCACCCAGAGAGCGGAATACATAGGAAAAGGTCGTGGCGCCGATGATCACGAAGAAGACCATGGCGGTGGTGAGCGTCGAGGCCCGGCAGACGTTGCGCAGGAGCTCCAGGCCGAAGCGGCCGTTGAGGACGCACAGGAGCGTCGCGCCGGCGGCACCCACCGCGGCCGCCTCGGTCGGCGTCGCCCACCCCAGGAACATCGAGCCCAGCACGAGGAAGACGAGGAAGCTCGGCGGCAACAGGCTCCGGCTCAACATGAGGAGATAGGCCCGGGCGGTACCGGGGCCGATATCGGACGGTGGCAGCGGCGCGATCCGCGGGTTCAGTCGACAGACGGCGAAAATATAGAAAAGATACAGTCCAGACAGGAGAAAGCCTGGCAGAAAGGCCGCGAAGAAGAGATCGCCGACCGAAAGCTGCACGAGGTCGCCCATGATCACGAGCATGATCGAGGGCGGGATCAGGATGCCGAGCGTACCGGCGGCGGCGATCGTCCCGGTGGCGAGCCGGTTACTGTAGCCCGCCGCCTGCATGGCGGGCAGTGCCAGGAGCGTCATCATCACGACCGAGGCGCCGATGATTCCGGTGGCAGCGGCCAGGATCGTGCCCATCAACGTGACCGCCATCGCGAGCCCGCCCCTGACCCGCTTGAGGACGATCCCGAGCGTGCGCAAGAGATCCTCGGCTACGCCCGATTGCTCGAGCATCGTGCCCATGAAGATGAACATCGGTACCGCGACCAGGACCGGGTTCTCGGCCGCCGTACCCCAGATCCGCACCGGGACGTTCAAGAACTCGATCAGCGAGAACATCCCGAACAGCCAGCCGAGAAAGCCGAACAAGAGCCCCACGCCGCCGATCACCGCGGCCACCGGCAGCCCGCTGAAGAGCAGTACGACGAGGGCGAGGAACATCGAGAGCGGAAGGAGATCCTCGACGTACACGGCCGCCCTCTCAGGTGCCGACCGGCGCAGCGGCCGGCCGGTGGAGATCGGAAAGGCGCGCGCGGACGTCGGGCGGCCCGAAGAGGAAGAGGAGATTCTTGAGCAGGATCGCGACGCTCGCGAGCAGGAGGAGGACCACCGAGAGCGGGATGAAGCTCTTGATCGCCCAGCGGAACGGCAGACCCAGGCCGGAGGAGGAACGCTCTCCCTGCGCGAAGGAAATCTCGACGAAGTGCAGCGACACCACGAGCACGACGAGGCAGAACGGGACGAAGAACAGGAGACAGCCGAGGCTCTCGATCCAGGCGCGGGCCCGCGGCGACAGCCGCTCGCGCAGGAGATCGATGCGGACGTGGCTGTCGGCGAGGTAGGCGAAGCCGAGCGCCAGACAGAAGTTCACCGTGTGGAGGTGCCACTCGAGCTCTTGGAGGAGCGTCGAGCCGAAGACGAAGAAGCGGCGGCCGACGACGTCGAATACGGTGACGGCCATGAGTGCCACCATGAGCCAAGCGGCCCGCTCGCCGATCCAGCGGACGAGCCGATCGAGCCGTTCGGCGAGCGCGAGCACGCCCATAGCTGGTTCTCCTCGAAGCGTGGCGGTGCGCGGGGCGGGCCGCCGGGGCGGCCCGCCTCGGCTTCAGACGGGAGGGGCCGGGCTGCGCGGGCTCACTCGAGGAAGCCCACCGCCTGCCACTGGGCGTACTGCTCGCGGAAGGCCTGGAGCGACTCGTAGGCCTTCTTGAAGTTCGGGTTCTCGGCCGTCTCTTCGGCCGCGACCTCTTCCCACGCCCTGCGGAAGGCGGCCAGGATCGGCTCCGGCCAGGTGTGGATCGTGATGCCCTCGGCGGCCATCTCGTTGAGGGCCTTGGCGTTGAGGGCGGCACCTTCGGCGAGCTGGGTCGCCAACTCTCGTTCGCAGGAGAGCTCGACCGCGAGCTCGTACTTGGGCGGCAGGGCGTTCCACTTGTCGAAGTTGACGAGGAGCTGGTTGAAGGTGAAGGGCTGGTGCGAACCCGGCAAATAGTAGTGCTTGGCGACCTGCCAGAGCCCCATCGTCTGGTCCATCACCGGCATCGAGAACTCGGCAGCGTCGATCACACCGCGTTCGAGCGAGGGATAGATGTCGCCCGGCGTGATGAGCTGCGAGGAGACCCCGAGCTTCTCGATCGTCCGGCCGCCGAGCCCGGCGATCCGCATCTTGAGGCCCTCGAGGTCGTCGACCGTCTCGATCTCTTTGCGGAACCAGCCCGAGGCTTCGGGCTCGATCAGCGAGCAGTCGATCGCCTTGATCTTCAACTGGGCGAGGATCTCGTCCTGGAGCTGCTGGCCACCGCCGAACTTCTTCCAGGCGAGGAACTCGGACGCTCCCGGCCCGAACGGCAGGGCGTTGAAGACCGAGAGCGAGCCGTCCTTGCCGATCCAGAGGCCGAGACCGCCACAGCCCATCTCGATCGAGCCGGCCTGGACCGCATCGAAGATGCCGCCGCCCGGCACGAGCGCCCCCGGCTCGTTGAACTGGATCCGGAAATTGCCGTCCGTGAGCTGCTCGACCCACTGGGTGAACCGGATCTGCGACTGGCCGATCACCGCGAGGCTCGAAGGATAGGCGCCGGCGAGTTTCCAGCGGAGCCGTTCCTGCGCTCCGGCGGCGGTCGCGGCGAGCGTCGCCGCCACCACACCGAGCACGGCCGCCACGCGGCTCCATCCTCTGCGATCCGTTCTCATCCTCCACCTCCCCGTCGCGGACCGGCCTCGCAGGCTCGCCCGTCCCGGGCCCTCACCGAGCGACGAACCCGTTCCCCGACCATCGCGCCGGACGCGACCCCCCGTCCCGTCGGGAGGGCGTCGGGCCGGCATCGGCCGCGTGGTCGCGAGCTTGCCGAGAAAAGGTTGAGAAAGAGTTGACGCCGACCACCCGGTGCCGCGCCCGCGCGGCGCTACTCGGCCGCGCGGCGGGCGCTCGCCGCCATCGTGCGGATCGCCCGGGCGAGCAGGGCGAGCCCCTGTCGGGTCTCGGCCTCGCCGACCCCGGCATAGCCCAACAAGAGCCCCGGCCGCGGCGGCCGGCCGCGATAATAGGCCGAGAGCGGCGGTGCCTCGACGCCGAGCCTGGCCGCCTCCGCCGCCACCGCCCGGTCGTCGAGCCCCTTCGGCAGCCAGCCCACGAGGTGCATGCCGGCCTCGGCCGGGGCGAGCTCGAGGTCGGGCCCGACGATCGCCGCGGCGAGCTCGAGGAACCGCGCCTGGCGCTCGGCGTAGAGGGCGCGCATCCGGCGGATGTGCTGGGCCAGCCTGCCGTCGGCGATGAACTCGGCGAGCGCAGGCTGGGCGAGCATCGGCGGATGGGTGTCGCTGATGCGCCGGACCCCGGCGAAGGCGTCGACGAGATGAGCCGGCACGACCATGTAGCCGAGCCGCAGGCCCGGGAACAGGATCTTGCTCATCGTGCCGACATAGATCACCCGGCCGTCGGCATCGAGGCCCTGCAGCGCCGCGAGGGGCCGGCCGGCGTAGCGGTACTCGCTGTCGTAATCGTCCTCGAGGACGAAGGCGTCGGCCGTGCGCGCCCAGTCCAGGAGCTCGAGCCGGCGGGCGAGGCTCATGGTCACGCCGAGCGGATATTGATGGCTCGGCGCGACGCATGCCATGCGCGCCGCGGGCGCCAGGGCGCGGCCGGCCGCCACCGACAGGCCCTCCCGGTCGACCGGCACCGGCACCAGCTCGGCGCCGGCCGCGAGCAACGCCCCCTCGAGCCCGGCATAGCCCGGCTCCTCGACCCAGACCCGATCGCCCGGATCGATCAGCACGCGCGCCGAAAGGTCGAGCGCCTGCTGGGCACCGCTCACGATCAGCACCTGATCGGCCGTGCAGCGGACCGCGCGGGCCGCCCCGAGATGGGCCGCCAGAGCTTCGCGCAGCGGCCGCCAGCCCATCGGGTCGGCGCCGATCAGAAACGAGGCCGGCGGCGCCCGCCAGTGGCGCTGGAGGAGCCGAGCGAACTCCTCGAAGGGGAAGGCGGCGAGCTCGGGCAGGCCGGGCGCGAAGGGCCGGGCCCGCGCGGCAGCGCGGGCGAGGCCCACGAGGCGGCGGCCGCGCGCCGAGGGTCCGGGAGCCCGGCCGGCCGGCCGGGGCGGCGCCTCGGCCCGGGCGGTGAGCGCGTCCTCGGGCAGCGAGCGGCTGACATAGGAGCCGGCGCCGACCCGCCCGCCCAGATAGCCCTCCGCCGCGAGCTGTTCGAAGGCGGCGAGCACGGTGTTGCGCGACACGCCGAGATCGCGGGCGAGCGTGCGACTCGCCGGCAGTCGTGCACCCGGCTGCAGCCGGCCCGTCAGGATCGCGTCACGGATGGCGAAGTAGAGCTGGCGGTAGAGCGGCTCCGGGGCGCTCGGATCGAGCGCGAGGCTGGCGAGGTGGGCGGGGCCGGGGCGGCGGCGGTGCGGGTGGAGCATGCTGATCCCGTGATTGGCTCCCTCGAAGCTACCCGGTCCCGGCTTCGCGGACCAGCCATTTCGAGCCTCCGGCCGGCCCCCGCGTGACGACCGCCCCTCGATGCTCTAAGGGCAGGTGCTCGCGCGGCAGGTGACGCGAGCCGATCTGCCGTGCGGCGGGAGGAGAGGATGCGCCGCGAGCGGTCGACCAAGATCCTGGCCACGCTCGGTCCCTCGAGTGCGACGCGGGAGCGGATCGAGGCGCTGTTCGATGCCGGTGCCGACGTGTTCCGCTTCAACTTCAGCCACGGCAGCCACGAGGACCACGCCGCCCGCTTCGCCATCGTCCGCGAGATCGAGAAGGCGCGCGGCAGGCCCATCGGTACGCTCATCGACCTGCAGGGCCCGAAGCTCCGGATCGGCGCCTTCGCCGAGGGCAAGGTGCTGCTCGAGCCGGGCCGGCCCTTCCGGCTCGACCTCGACCCGACCCCGGGCGACGTCTCCCGGGTCGAGCTGCCGCATCCCGAGATCCTCCGGGTCCTGACCCCGGGAGCGGAGCTGCTGCTCGACGACGGGAAGATCCGGCTGCGGGTCGAGCGGGCCGAGCCGGGCGCGGCCGAGACCGTGGTCACCGCCGGCGGACCGCTCTCCGACCGCAAGGGCGTGAACGTCCCGGGCGTCGTCCTGCCGATCCCGGCCTTGACCGACAAGGACCGCCGCGACCTCGCCTTCGGCATGGAGCTCGGCTTCGACTGGGTGGCGCTCTCCTTCGTCCAGCGTCCCGACGACGTGGCCGAGGCCAAGCGGCTGGTGGCCGGTCGCGCCTCGATCATGGCCAAGATCGAGAAGCCTTCGGCGATCGAGCGGCTCGACGAGATCGTCGATCTGGCGGATGCGATCATGATCGCCCGCGGCGATCTGGGCGTGGAGCTGCCGCCCGAGCGGGTGCCGGGGCTGCAGAAGAAGATCGTCCGCCGCGCCCGCGAGGCGGGCAAGCCCGTGGTGGTCGCGACCCAGATGCTCGAGAGCATGATCACCAACCCGGCCCCCACCCGGGCCGAGGCCTCGGACGTCGCGACCGCGGTCTACGACGGTGCCGATGCGGTGATGCTGTCGGCCGAGAGCGCATCCGGCGCCTGGCCGGTCGAGGCGGTGGCGATGATGGACCGGATCGTCACCCAGGTGGAGCGCGACGAACTCTATCGGGCCTATCTCGACGCCTTCCACGCCTCGGCCCGCCAGACCTCGGCGGATGCGATCACCCAGGCCGCGGCCCAGGTGGCGCACACGCTCGGCTCGGCCTGCATCGTCACCTACACGACCTCGGGGGCGACGGCGCTCAGGGCCGCCCGCGAGCGCCCCGACCATCCGATCCTGGGTCTCATCACCCGCATGCCGACGGCCAGGAAGCTCACCCTCGCCTGGGGCATCCACCCGGTCTTCACCGAAGACGCGCAGGATCTCGACGAGATGGTGCAGAAGGCCCGCCGGTTCGCCCGCAGCGAAGGGTTCGCCAAGCCCGGCAACTCGATCGTCATCACCGCCGGCCTGCCCTTCGGCACACCCGGCGCCACCAACCTCCTCCGGGTCGCCTGGGTGACCTGAGCGCTCGCCGCCGGCGGTTCGGCTTTCGTCGAGGCGCGGAGGGGGCGAAGCGGGCCGTTCGCCACGGAGCGCGGGATCTGTGGTCTTCTCCCGCTGCTCGTGACGAATATCCGCGGGATTGCTGAACGGATCGAACGTGCCCAATCTGGCCGCGGTTCTCGTCGGCGTCGACCTTTTGCGTGCCGCCCGAGACGCTCCCTGAGGGCGACCGTGGCGACGGAGGAGTTCCGGGGTGGGCGAGAAGGCTCACAGGAACGATTTGCTCGACGTGTTCGTGCTCGTGGACAACACGATTGCAAGCTCGAGGAGGAAAACGTTCGACACCGATCCGATAGTCGACGAAAGATGCTCTGCCATATCCATCGTGGTCAGCTCTGCGTACGAACCTCGCGGTCGGATACCGAAGCGGCGCCGATCGAAGCGCTCCTTCGCGCACCGGACCGGGCCGTGTGCTCGGAGCCGGAATTGGCCGCGAGCGCCGCTGCGGAGCGGCCGGCCGAGAGCGACGACCCGAGCCGAGACGCGTTGTTGCCGTACGATACGAAAGATCGTCGACGAACCCATCGAATCGGTCCTGTCGTATTCGGCGAGAAAACGATAGGTGGTGGTTCGAGGGAAAGCAAGCTGGTCTTCGGTAGTTGTGATTCTGGCAGAAGGGCTCGATGCTTCACGATTCGCGATGCCGGCAAACACTTCTGGCGAACTGCGGTCATTGCCCGGGATGCGATGTCGTTCTGGTGGCAGGGTGAACGATAGTCTACTGCTCCGGATCCTTCGTCTGAAAAAACCTGGCATTGGCAGGTCAAGAGTCGGGTGGGCGTCTCGGCTTTCCTGTTCGGAAAATGCTCGATAAAGTCAACCTCTGCCTCGAGGGCTGGCTGGATGAACTGTTGCCCGATCTCTAGAAAATACCGCGTGATCTACGCGGACCCACCCTGGACCTTCGCAACCTACTCGGCCAAGGGCAAGGGTCGCAGTGCAGAAGCACACTACGACTGTATGACCCTCGACGAGGTGAAGAGGCTGCCGGTCGCCGAGTGGGCAGCCGCCGATTCGATCCTCCTCCTCTGGGCGACGGATCCCCTCTTGGACAAGGCCTTCGAGGTGATCCGCGCCTGGGGCTTCACCTACAAGACGGTCGGCTTCTATTGGGTGAAGCGGAACCGGAGCGGCGTGGGCTTCTTCACCGGCCTCGGCTTCTGGACCCGGGCCAATCCGGAACAATGTCTGCTCGCCACCCGCGGCCACCCCAAGCGCCGATCCGCCGACGTTCCGAAACTCGTGGTCTCGCCCCGCCGCGAGCACAGCCGTAAACCGGACGAGATCTACGACCTGATCGAGCGTCTCTCCGAGGGGCCCTATCTCGAACTCTTCGCCCGCAGTTCGCGGCCCGGCTGGGACGCCTGGGGCACGCAGGTCGGGCTGTTCGATCGCGGCGAGGCTCCGACCCGACGCTGGCCCTCCAACGGCTATCCGGAGGCGGCCGAGTAGAGGAGCGCTTCGCGCGGTAGAGCCGACCGAATCGTGCGTCGCGGGCCGACGACGGCCTCTTCCCGGTCGGGCGAGCCTCCGCGGGGCGCTTCCCCGCGCCCGGCGGCACGGATCGCGATTCGCCCCCGGCACGGGGACGGACCCGCTGTTTTCGATCGGTGGCTCCGAGGCGCCGTCCGATACCGACCGTCCGCGAGCGGTCGGCCGGAACGCGAAGCCTCTCGAGCAGCCCAGCGGGCGCCACGCCCGCTGCGCAGGGCAGGCTACGGTTTCCTCGACGCCCATGCGAGCCGGACGCGTATGACTGCCCCAATACACAACTAATAGTTGTGCCGAGACGAACCTCGCCCCGCCGGTCTGCCCCGCCGACCCTCGCGCGCGACCTTGCGCCGATGCCGTTCATAAGATATTGTTCCTAACAGCGCGGGCCCCTTGCCGGAAGCCCGCGAGGCTCTAGCCTGCCCCGGTCCAGCTCCGCGGGGACCGCCCATGACCGAACTCGCCGACCGTGCCGCCCGTCTGCACCGCGAGGCGATCGTCTGGGATGCGCACGCCTGCCTGCCGCTCCACCCGGACGCCGATCTGGCGGTGCTGCGCCGCCACCACGCCGCCGGCGCCACCTTCGTCTCGGTCAACATCGGCATGGACATGAACCCCTTGCCGCAGGTCATGACCGTGCTCGCCTCCTTCCGGGCCCAGCTGCGCGCCCGGCCCGACCTCTTCGTACCGGTCGACACGGTCGAGGACGTCCTGCGCGCCAAGCGGGAGGGCAAGCTCGCCGTCGCCTTCGACCTCGAGGGGGCGATCCCGCTCCACGGCCGGCCGGAGATGGTGGCGCTCTTCTACGATCTCGGCGTGCGGCAGATGCACCTCGCCTACAACCGCAACAACGCGGTCGGCGGCGGCTGCTACGACGAGGACATCCCGTTGAGTCCGCTCGGCCGGCGCATCGTCGAGGCGATCTACGCCTGCGGCATGCTCATGGACCTCTCGCACACCGGCCACCGCACGAGCCTCGACATCATGGCGATGGGCCTCGGCCCGGTGATCTTCAGCCACGCCAACCCGCGCGCCCTCAAGGGCGATCGCCGCAACCTGACGAGCGAGCAGATCGACGCCTGTGCCGCCACGGGCGGCATCGTCTGCGTCAACGGCGTCGGCCGCTTCCTGACCGACCCCAAGGGCGGCACGAGCGCGGTCCTCGATGCGATCGAGTGGCTCGCCGAGCGGATCGGGCCCGCCCGGGTGGGCCTCGGCATCGACTACAGCTACCCGGCCCAGGGGCTCGACGACGAGCCGCCGGGCCTCGACCGCGACTATTGGTGGCCGCGGTGCGAAGGCTACGGGGGCGGCGTATCGGGCATCCGGATCGCCGCCCCCGAACAGCTCCCCGAGATCACCGAGGGGCTCCTCGCCCGCCGCTGGTCGGAGGAGGACGTGCGCGGGGTGCTGGGCGGCAACATGTTCGAGCTCGCCCGGCGGGTCTGGAAACCGACCCGCCGGCCGCCGGACCGCTGAGTGGGACTTCGGACCGGGGCCGGCGTCGGGCCGCTAGCCGCCCGCCTCGAAGGCACCGAGATCGAAGCCGCGGCCGGCCGCCGGGCGGGGGTCGAGGGCGAGCGGGTGGCGGTACTGCCAGCGCGGCTCGATCGCGAGCTTGCGCCAGGGCCGGACGGGGATGGCGGCGTCGATCGCGGGCGAGCCCGGGGCCGGCCGCCAGTCGCCGCGGGTCGGGTCGACGAAGGCCATCGTGGCGACCTCGAGGGTGGCCTCGACGAGCACGTTGCCTTCGGCCAGCCGGCCCGGCCCCACCACGAGATTGTCGACCAGGCGGACCGGGCCCGAACCGCGGTTGGCCACCGCCACCGTCTCGTTCTTCGGCCTGACGATCGTGTTGAAGGCGATCAGCGTAGCCGCGGTCGGGGCGTTCTTCTCCGAGGCGATCGAGAGGATCACCTTGTTCGGGCTCTCCGCCCGCTCGATCAGGAGATTGCCCAGGATCAGCGTGGGCGCGCCTTCGGCGACGTCGATCAGATAGGAGGAAGCGCGGCCGGGATCGTCCTCGATGCGGTTGTAGAGGATCCGGTTCTCGCTCGCCCGGGTCTTCACGTTGTGGCCGTCGACCGCGCCGTGGATCCAGCTGCCGATCAGAACGAAGGGCCGCGCCCCGTTGACGTAGATGTTGTGACCGGGCGGAACGCCGGCCTGCTCGAAGTCCGGCACGAGATTGCCGTAGAATTCCGAGCGCTCGATTCGGAGCTCGCCCTTGAAGTCGACAGCCGAGAGGATGCCGATCTCGTTGCCGTGGATCAGCACCTCGCGCAGCGTCAGATCGCCACCCTCGGCTCGGATGCCGGCGCCGTTCTTGTCCGGTACCCTCGAGCCCGTGAGCTCGACGTTCTCGACCGTCACCTTGCGGCCGGCGATCACCCAGACGGCCTTGCCCTGGGCACCCCCACCTCGGGCGTCGATCCGCGGCCGCCCGCCGACCCCGCGGATCGTGAGCCGGTTCGCCCGCCAGACCGCGACGTCCTCGTAAGTCCCGGGGTGGATCTCGACCGTGTCGCCGTCGCGGGCCGCCGCTGCGGCGGCACTCGGGGCGAGAAAGGCCCGGCCCGGGCCGACCTCGAGCAGCCGCCCGCCCTTGCCCTTGGCTTCCTCGGCCGCGAGCCGGGCCGGGGCCGCGACCACGTCCTCGACCGGCTCCTCCTGGCGGACCGCCCCCCCGTCCGGGTCGACCGGCACACCGTCGAACTCCATCCGGCGCACCTCGTGCCGCTCGAAGGGCAGGACGAAGACCCGACCGTCCACGAGCTCGATCCGGAGCTCGGCTCGACTCGCCCCGGCGAGCAAGAGCGCGAGGACCGTGACGACACCGAGTCTCGCCCATCGGTTCCGGGCCATGACCGCTCCCGCTCGCGCCCGAGGTGCCCGGGCCCTCGACCGTTCACCACCAGAGGTGACGAGGTCCCGGCGCACCGACCCGCCACTGTCGCATCGACCCACCCGACGGGCAAGCGGACCCTCCGGGCGCGCGCCCGCCCGTGCGTCGGTCCGTGCCGGACCCCGTGCCGGGTCGACCGCGGGCGCTGCGCGACGGCCGGTCCGCCGCCGGCCCTTCGGCTAGAGGGCGAGCGTGCGGACGAAGCGGCGCAGCTCCTCCTCGGCCGCGGCGGCTGCCGACCGAGCGCCCTCGAGCTCGCGGGCCAGGGCCTCGAGCCGGTCCTCGCTCGCGCCGAGCCGGGCCAGGTAGCGCCGGGCGAGGTCGCTACCGGCCGGCACCGCGGCGAGGTTGGCGCGCAGCCGGTCCTGCTCGGCCACGAGCTCGGAGCGCTCCCGCTCGAGCCGCGCCGCGCGGGCCGCGGCCTCGCCGATTCGGGCGCGGATGCGGGCGATCTCGGCCATCGCCCGTTCGAGGGCTGGCGGCAGGCTCGTGCCGGCGAAGAGCAGGCGCAGCTCCGCGGGGTCGAGATCGACGAGTGCCAGTTCGCGCCGCTCCGGCCGCTCGACCACGACCGGAAGCTCGAGCCGCTCGCCCGCCTCGAGCCGACGCTCGATCCGCCAGAAGCGCTCGCTCTCGGCCACCGCCGCCGGCTCGACCAGGCGGAAGCCCGGCTCGCGCGGCTGTTCCAGGACGACCGTTCGGGCCTCGCCCGGAAGCGGCTCGATCCGGTAGCGCACGGCCCGCCGCTCGACCCGGTCGAGGACCAGAACGCCGTCCGTGATCCGCAGTGCCACGATCCGCCCGTCCGCCTCGACCGTGCTCTCGATCCGCAGCCCCCGATCGACGGCGAAGGGCAGCAGTCGGCTCTCGCCGGGCGCAAGGAGGGGCAGCTCGGCGTCGCCGAGGAAACCGCCGCCCTCCTCGGCCGCGGCGAACACGGTGACGATGCCGGGGGGAAGCGCACTCGACCCTCGATTGAGCAGGCGGAGCGCGGCCAAGGGGCGCAGCGGCGCGCGGTCGGCCTGGAGGAGGACGATCCGTTCGGCCGGCAGGGCCCGATCGAGGACCGGCAGCAGCGCCGTGCCGCGTTCGGGCAGACTCACCGGTCCGGGCAGGCGGAAGATCGTGCGGGTCGGGCTCTCGGCCGCCTCGGCCGGAGCGATCTCGGCCGGCGCATCGGCCTTCGCGGCGACCATGGTCTCGGCCGCGGCCGCCGAAGGCGCCGCCGCCCGCACCCGGCCGCCGGCGGCGGGCGCGGCGCTGCTCGCCACCGGCGGCAGTCCGCCCTCGTCGATCCGCGGCCGAACCGGCTCCGGCAGGCGGACCGGCACGTCGGGCCGCTCGGCCCAGACCAGCCTCGAGAGCGCCTGGCGGAGCGTCACCGGGGCACCCGCGACGAGCGTGAGCTCGACCCCCTCCCAGTCCCGGCCGGTGCGGTTGTCGACCACCGCCCAGCCCTGCAGCCGGGCCTCGCGCGGCCCGAGGATCGCGCGGTAGGACATCTTCCAGACCGGCGCCTCGGCGAGCCAAGCGACCCGGACACGGCGCGGGCCGGGCCCCTCGAGCCGGACCAGGAGGCGCCGCTCGGCCGGCGCGCGGGCACCGGCCAGGCGCCCGAGCGCGGTTTCGAGCGCGCCCGCCACCAGGGGGTCGAGGATGCGGATCGCCTCCGCCTCCTCGAGCAGGATCGAGCGCAGGCCTTCGGCCGTGGCGAGGGTGAGCCGGTGGCGGAGGATGCGGGCCTCGCCCTCGAGGCGGTCCTCGGGCACGAGCGCGAGGATCCGGCCCTCGACCGCCTTCGGCCCGCCGACCACGACCGGCACGCCCCGAAGTGCCGCGAGGAGAGCTTGAGGGGTGGCGAGCTCGCGCTCGGCGAGCGGCAGGTCGCGGAAGAGGTCGGCCGTCGGCGCCTCCCCCGCGAGGGTGACCGCCCCGGCGGTCCCGGCCGGATCGTAGATCACGAGGCTCTTCAGGATGTCGTCGGCCTGGGCGCGGGGTACGACGAGCTCGAGCTCGGCCCGTGGCCCGACCGCGGCCGTATGGTCGAGGAGCGCCATCCCGGCGCTCGAGAGCAGCACCCGCTCGAGCCTCAGCTCGCCGGCCCGGACCGGGGCGGCGGTGCCGCCGGCCAGGAGGAGTCCGAGCAGGGGCAGCACGAAGCGGACCGGGGAAGGCGGCGCGGCCAAGGGCTGCCCTCCGGGCGGTGGACGGCGGGAGCCTATCACGGTGGGCTGCCCGCCGGAACGCGGGGCGCCAGCAGCATCGGCCCGTAGAGGGCGAGGAAGAGGGCGAAGGCCGCCACCCAGCCGAGGCCCGCGAACGGCACGAGGACGGCCGCCGCCTCGGGCAGGAGGGAAGCGGCGGCCCGGGCGAGGGCCGCGAGCGCGAGGAGGGCGTAGGCCGCGACCGTGCCGGGCGGGGCGGTGAGCGCTCGGCCGGTGTGGCCGCGGGTGGCACGGGTCATCACGGCCAGGGTCATGAGGCCGATCGCCCCCACCGTCCAGAGATGGGTCGAGGCCGCGGCGAGGCCCGGCAGATCGTGGAGGAGGCCCGCGCCGGCCGCGAGGAAGCCCAGGGGCACGAAGAGGTAGGCCAGGTGCAGGACCCAGAGAAGCGGCTCGGCCAGGACACGGAGGGGCCGCCAGCGGGCCAGGCGGACCAGGTGGAGGGCGCCCGCGAGGACCGCGGGCGGCCCTGCCGAGCTCGGCGGCAGGGCCAGGATCCGGTCGAGCAGGAGGAGCGCCAGGGCGAGGGCGGCGGCGGCGATCGCGAGGGCGTCGAAGCGGCCGAAGGGGGCCGGGGCGAGCGCGCCCGGGCGATGGTGGCGCAGCCAGTTGGTCGTGAAGGAGGGGACGATCCGGCCGCCGATCAGGAGGATCAGGAGCAGGAAGAGGGCGATGGCGGCATGGGCCGCGACCGGCGCCGGGCTGCCGCGGGCGAGCTCCAGGTGAAAGGCGAGCTGAGCGAGCGCCAGCAGCGCCACGAGGCCGACCACCGGATAGTTGCGGCGGTTGGCACCGGCCACGACCTCGCGAGCGGTGGCGACCAGAAGGGCCGCCGGAAAGACCAGCGTCCCGAGCGCCACGAGCACGGGCGGCGTGGCCGCTGCGAGGGCCACCGCGAGCCGGCCCAGAAGCCACAGGCCGGCGAGGCCCAGGAGCGGCAGGCCGGAGAGCGGCAGCCGACCGGTCCAGTTCGGGATCGCGGTCAAGAGGAAGCCAGCCACCGCCGCGAAACCGTAGCCGAAGAGGAGCTCGTGGGCGTGCCAGGCAGCGGGCGGCCAGCCGGTCGGCGGCGGCAGGAGGCCGGTCTGGAAGCCGGTCCAGGCGAGAACGGTCCAGAGCGCTTGCAGGCCGGCCAGGAGGAAGAACGGGCGGAAGCCGTAGGAGAGGAGAGCCGGGCCCGACCAGGGCCGAGTACGCGGGATCACGGCCATCGGCACCGCTCCGAGAAAAGGTCTACGACTCGTCGAGCTATTTCCGTCCGCCGGCGGCGGCGAGCCGGCCGAGCGTCGCAGCGGCCCGTGGTCGCAGTCGCGAACGGGTCGGAGCCGGGCCGGTCGGCCCGCGGCGGGGTGCTCGGACGGCCGGGCCCGCCGAGGCCGGCTGCGCGCGGTCGTGGGGGCGGGACGCCGTCGCTCCGCCCCCGTCCGGTCCGAGCCGGCCCGAGGGCCGGGCGGACCGAGCGCCGGAGCCGAGCCGGGGCCGGGTATGCACCCTCGACCGCTCGCCCTGCGGTCCGGGGCGGGCTAGGGTCGGGGCGGGAGGCCGCCATGCGCATCGTCGATCTGACCCGGCCGATCGTCGACCATTTCCGCTGGCCGGTCGAGCGCGGCATGCTCAAGGACCATGCCCGGGGCGATCTCTTCCAGGTCACCCGGATCGCGCTCGGCACACACGGCTTCACCCACATGGACGCACCCCGCCACTATTTCCCGGACGGTGCCACCACCTCCGAGGTGCCGCTCGCGGCCACGATCGGGGACGCCGCGGTGATCGACCTCCGGGACGTCCGGCCGAACGAGCCGATCGACGCCGCGCGACTCGAGGCTCGGGCAGGGCATTTGCACGAAGGTGACATCGCGCTGCTCGCCACCGCCTGGGACCGGCAGCGACCGCTCGAGGACGAGCGTTTCTGGCGCGAAGCGCCCTGGCTCACGCGCGACGCTGCGCAATGGCTGCTCGCGCGGGGGATCAAGGCGCTGGCGGTCGACTTTCCCCAGGACCGGGTGATCCGCGACCTCTTGGACGGCATCGTCCGGCCGATCGAGGAACACGTCACCCACGACGTCCTGCTGCGTCGCGGGGTGATCCTGATCGAGTACCTCACCAACACCGAGGCGCTCGACCGCGAGCGGGTCGGCTTCTGTTGTCTGCCCTTGAAGATCCCGGACTGCGACGGGGCACCGGCGCGGGTCGTGGCCTTCCTCGACGGGCCGCCGGCGACCGCCGGCGCGGGTGGGACGGGGGCGGGCTAGGCGGCGAGCGGGGCGGCGGCCGCCCCGCTGGTGGGCGCGCCGGGACGGGCGAACTCGGCCAGGAGTTCGGCGACCGCGGCCTCGATCGCCGCTCGGGCGGCCGCTGGCGTTCCGGCCGGGACCGGCTCGGGAGCCGCGGGCGCGGAGAAGGGCGCGGGGGCGAAAGCGGCGGCCGGCCGGAATCCGCCGGCCGGGCCGTGCTCTCGAGCCCCGTCCTCGGGCGGCGGTTCCCCACTCGGCCCGGGCTCGACCGGTCGGACGGTCGGGGCGGCCGGCTCGGGAGCCTCGTATCCGGCGAGCGCCTCCGCCGCTTCGGGTGGCGTCCACCGGCCCTCGTCCCGGGTCAGGGGTCGCCGGTCGGCTCCGGTCGGGTCGAGTGCGGCGGTCGGCCGGACCCGCTCCGCGGGCAGGTGCCTCGGCCGCTCGTCGCGCAGGCGCTGGAGCCGCTCGCGAGCGAGCTCGAGGTCCTTGGCGAGCCGAGCGGCGTAGCGGCAGACGGTGGCGAGCGAGGGCAGCCCGTCCGCGACCGAGCCGTCGAGGAGCGAGCGCAGCAGGCGGTCTTCGATGGCGTCGAGCCGGGCCCGCCGCCAATGGGCGGCGACCAGGCTCGCGAGCGCGAGCTCCTCGGCGGCGTCGGCCGGTTCCAGGCGGGCGGCCCAGGCGGCGCGGAGGTCCTCGGGGCCGGGCTCGGCGAGAAGCGCGGGGTGGGCGGTCGGGCTGCTCACGGGGGGCTCCTGTGGGTCGGAAGGTTGCAAGGATCATTATCAGATGATCGGCTTTGCATCAACAGATCTAGGACGTATAGCCGATCGCTGGACAATTGCCGGAGGCGACGCCGATCGCGCGCCCATCGGCTGGACGGTACTCCTTCCGCGAAGATGGAGGTGTCGGAGCCGCATGCACCGATCCTCGGGCCCTCGCCTTCCCCTCGCCGTCTTTCCGGCCCTGCTCCTTCTGGCGCACCGCCTCGCGGGCGCTCCCGACCGCCCGCCCCGTCCGCTCTGTCCGGTCCCGGGCGGGGTGGGCCCCGGGGTCCCGCCGGTTCTGCCGCGGCCCGAGGAGCGCGGGCTCGCCCGCGCGGCGACGGGTCGCGGCAGAACCGGGGAGGCTCCCGGCCCGTCGCCCTTCCGGTCGAAAGCACCGGTGCCGGCCGCTGCGGCCGCTCGGGTCGGGAGGCGAGATCGGCCGAGCGGGGGCTTGCGCGATCGCCCGCGGGCCGACAGACCTGGAGCCGAGGCGGCGGGGAGGCCGCCTCGAGGGGTTCGCCAGGGGGGATCCGGAGCATGCCGCGACGAGTGCTCGTCGCGGGCGCGCTCGTGGCGGCGCTCGCGCTCTCGGAGGCCGCGGGAGCGGCCGGGCCGGACCGGGACGGGTTCGACCAGGGCCCATTGCCCACCGACCGGTTGGATCACGATCTCTGGGCGCTCGCCCTGAACATCTACCACGAGGCCGGAGGCGAGGGCCGACGCGGCATGCTCGCGGTCGGCTGGCTCACGCTCAACCGGCTGCGCCATCCCGGTTTCCCGGAAACCCTCGTCGAGGTGGTGTTCGACGCCAACGGCAACGGCTGCGCTTTCTCTTGGACCTGCGACGCGGCGGACGACCGGCCGCGCGATCCGATCCGCTTCGCCCGGGCGCTCGCGGTCGCCCGCGAGCTCCTCTCGGCCGCCCCGCCCCCCGATCCGACCAGGGGCGCCCTCTTCATGCACGCGCGATCGCGCAAGCCCCCCGCCTACACGCGCACGCTTCGCCGCAGCGCGGTGATCGGGCAGAACGTCTTCTACCGGCCGAGCTGAGCCGGTACGGTCCGGCTCGGGCCGCGCCGGTCCCGAGCGAGCCTCGGGGCGGCCGGTACCGAGCGGCCGGTCCTCGAGGCAGGGGGAGAGGGAGATGCGGAGCTGGCAGATCATCCGCTGGGGCGCACCGCTCGAGCCGCGCGACTATCCCGACCCGAAGCCCGAAGGCCGGCAGGTCGTCCTGCGCGTGCTGACGAGCGGCATCTGCCATTCCGACCTGCATCTCTGGCAGGGCTATTTCGACCTCGGCGGCGGCGAGCGGCTCGACATCACGACCCGCGGGCTGCGGCTCCCCTTCACGCTCGGCCACGAGGTCTTGGGCGAGGTGGTGGCGGTCGGGCCCGAGGTGCACGAGGTGCGACCGGGCGACCGGCGGATCGTCTATCCCTGGATCGGCTGCGGAACCTGCACCGACTGCCGGCGCGGCGAGGAGCTGCTGTGCACCAAGCCGCGGGTGGTCGGCACCTGGCGCGACGGCGGCTACAGCACCCACGTGCTCGTGCCGGACGCGCGCTATCTCGTCGATTACGACGGGCTCGACCCGGCGGTCGCCTGCACCTACGCCTGCTCGGGCGTGACGGCGCTCTCGGCCCTCAAGAAGACCGGCCTCGTGCGCGACGACCAGACGCTCCTGCTCGTGGGCTGCGGCGGGGTCGGCCTGCAGGCCCTGCAGATGGCGCGTGCGGTCGTGCCGGGCCGGCTCGTGGTCGCCGAGCCCGATCCGAAGAAGCGCGAGGCGGCGCTGTCGGCCGGTGCAGACCAGGTGGTCGACAATGCCGATCCGAGGCTCGCCGTGCAGGCGGTCAAGGATTTCTCGGGCGGCGGGGCGGATGCGGCGATCGACTTCGTCGGCCGGCCGGAGACCGCCCGCTTCGCGATCGATGCGCTCAGGCCCAAGGGCGGCACGCTCGTCGTGGTCGGGCTCTACGGCGACCGGCTCGTCTATCCTTTGCCGCTCTTCCCCCTGCGGGTGCTGACCGTGCGCGGCTCCTATGTCGGCACGCTCGAGGATCTCCAGGAGGTGGTCCGCCACGCCCGCGAGGGGCGCTTGAAGCCCCTGCCGGTGACCAGGGTGCCGCTCGAGCGGGTCAACGCGGCGATGGCCGATCTCGCCACCGGCCGGGTGACCGGGCGGATCGTGCTCACGCCTTGAGGGTGGCCGAGCGGCGCCCGGCCTCCGCCGCGACGCTCTCGTAGATCTCCTCCTCCTGGGCGAAGTGCAGGCCCAGGATCGCCTCGAGTGCGTAGAGGGTGCGGCGGAGCTCGGGCAGGTCCTCGCTCAGCGGACCTTCGGGCGGGACCTCGGCCAGGAGGCGGCCGAGCCGACGGACGAGGTGCGCGATCTCGCGATGGGTGCGGCTGATCGGTGCCATCGGGTCGCGGCCGCCGAGCATGCGGGCGATCGCCGGGTGCAGCTCGCGCTCGTCGGCCCGCTCGTGCGGCAGGACCCGCTCGCGCAAGGCCGCTTCGACCGAAGCGAGCTCGTCCCGGAGCGCCGGCCCGTCGCCACTCCCGAGCCGGTCGGCGAGCGCGCGGATCCGCTGGATCAGGGGCCGCATCGCCGCGTGATCGGCCTCGAGGGCACGGACCCGCTCGACCGGCAGCCCCGGCCCGGCCGCGGCGAGCCCGGCATCGGCGCGCACCGCCCTGAGCGCGTTCAGGATCACCGCGACGTCGATCCCCTCCTGCAGAAGCGCCCCCGCGAGCGGGGGCAGGTGCCCGAGCGCCGCGGCCAGCATGCCGAGGCCCGAGAGCGCCATGCCGGCGAGCACGGACTGGAGTGCGATCGCGCGGGCCCGGCGGGCGATCAGGAGGGCGTCGACCAGCCGGTCGAGCCGGTCGACGAGGAGGACGACGTCGGCCGCCTCGGCGGCCGCGGCGGTGCCGCGCGCGCCCATCGCGACCCCGACCTGAGCGGCGGCCAGCGCCGGGGCGTCGTTGACGCCGTCGCCCACCATCACGACCACGCCCTCGGCCCGCTCGGCGCGGACCGCGTCGACCTTGTCGGCCGGTGAGCGGTCGGCCAGTACGTCGTCGAAGCCGAGGGCGGTCCCGATCGCTTCCGCGACCTCGGCCCGATCGCCGCTCAGCATGACGGTTCGGCGGATGCCGGCGGCGCGCAGTGCACGGAGCGCCCGTGGTGCTTCGGGGCGGATCGCGTCGGCCATCAAGAGCGCACCGGCGAGCGTGCCGTCGACCGAGACGAAGACCGGTGCCGCCCCGTCCCGCTCGGCCCGCCGCACGGTCCGCTCGGCCCAGGCGCCGAACAGGCCGCTGCCGTCGACATGGGCGAGCCGGCCGAGCCGGACCCGACGGCCGGCCACCGTGCCCTCGATGCCCTCGCCCGGTTCCTCGCGCACCGATTCCGGCAGCGGCAGGCCGAGGCCGCGCTCTCGCGCCGCGGCGACGATCGCCTCGGCGAGCGGATGGGCCGAGGCCTGGTCGAGCGCGGCCGCGAAGGCCAGGACCTCCTCGGCGGTCAGGCTGCCGCAGCTCTCGACGCCGACCAGCCGGGCGCGGCCGGTGGTGAGCGTGCCGGTCTTGTCGAGCACCAGGGTCGTGGCGCGGGCGAGCGTCTCGAGGGCACCGCCGGTCTTGAAGAGCACGCCGCGCCGGGCGGCGGCCGAGATGCCGGCGACGATCGCCACCGGGGCGGCCAGGATCAAAGGGCAGGGAGTGGCCACGACGAGCACGGCGAGGGCCCGGACCGGGTCGCCCGAGAGGAGCCAGGCGAGCCCGGCGGTGGCGAGGGTCGCCGGTAGGAAGACGAGCGCCCAGCGATCGGCCAGGCGGACGAGGGGCGCCTTGCTCGCCCGCGCCGTCTCGACCAGCCGGACGATCGCGGCGTAGGTGCTGCGGTCGGCCGTGGCGCGCGCCTCGAGACGGAGCGGCGGCCCGGCGTTGAGGGCACCGCTGCGCAACCTCTCCCCCGGCAGCCGGCGGACCGGCAGGGGCTCGCCCGTGAGCGCCGATTCGTCGAGGAGCGCGGGCTCGCCCAGGAGCACACCGTCGACCGGTACCGGCCGGCCCTGCGGGACGAGCAGCCGGTCGCCCGGCCGGACCGTCTCGACCGGCACCTCCTCGAGGCCGCCGTCGCGCTCGCGCTGGGCGGTGCGCGGCACACCGGCGAGCAGGGCCGTGAGTTCGCGGGTCGCACGCCGCTCGGCGAGCTCTTCGAGCACGTTGCCGCCGGTCACCATGAGCGCCACGACACAGCCGGCCAGATGCTCGCCGAGGGCGAGGGCACCGACCATGGCGAGGGCCGCGATCAGGTCGACCCCGGTCTCGCCGCGTGCCAGGTGGCGGGCGATCTCGACCAGCAGGAAGGCCAGGACCGGCACGATGCCGGCGGCCCAGATCCCGTGCGCGAGCTCCGGCCGGTCGAGCAGCCAGGCGAGCGCACCGCCCAGAAGGCCCGAGAGGGCCGCAAGGAGGGCCAGCCGGTGCGGGGTCAAGGACGCGATCGGGCTCGAGGCCAAGGGGCGGGCTCCACGGGACCGCGGGTCTTCGTAACGGTTCCGATCGAGCCGCGGCAGGGTCGCAACGCCGCACCGCGCGCGGACCGGCTGCGCCGCCCCACGGGCCGCGCTAGGCTGGGACCGGAAGAGGGGTGGAGGGTGCGATGGACGATCCGAGGCTGCGCGGCATCTGGGCGGCGGTGGTGACCCCGGTCGACCCGCAGGGCGAGATCGGCATCGAGCGCTACACCCGCCACGCCCGCTGGCTCTTGCGGCACGGCTGCCACGGGCTCGGCGTGTTCGGCACGACGAGCGAGACCCAGGCCTTCTCGGTGGCCGAGCGGCAGCGGGCGCTCGAGGCCTTCCTCGCCGCGGGCTTGCCGGCGGAGCGGATGATCCTCGGCATCGGCTGCTGCGCCCGGGCCGACACGGTGGCACTCGCCCGCCACGCACTCGGGCTCGGCGTCGCGCGGATGCTGATGCTGCCGCCCTTCTTCTACAAGAACGTGCCCGAGGAGGGGCTGGTGCGCGCCTATGCCGAGGTGATCGAGGCGGTGGCCGACCCGCGGTTCGAGCTCCTCTTCTACCATTTCCCGCAAGTTTCCGGCGTGCCGATACCGCATGCCGTGATCGAGCGGCTGCTCGTCCGCTATCCTTCGACGATCAAGGGGATCAAGGACAGCTCGGGCGACCTCGGCCACACGCTCGGCCTGATCCGTGCCTTTCCGGGGCTCGCCGTGTTCGCGGGCGCCGACCAGCATCTCCTGGACGTGCTGAAGGCCGGTGGGGCGGGCACTTTCTCGGCCGCCGCCAACCTGAACGGTGCCGCGAGTCGGGCGGTCTACGACGCCTTCGAGCGCGGCGATCTCGCCGCCGCCGAAGCGGGCATGAAGAAGGTGGCGGCGGTGCGCGAGGCGCTCCAGCGCCGGCCGCTGATCCCGGCCATCAAGCACGTGATCGCCGATGGCCGGCACGACGAGATCTGGCGGCTCGTGCGGCCGCCGCTCGTCGAGCTCGACCCGGCCGAGGGCGAGCGGCTCCTGGCCGAGCTCGAGGCGGCGGGCTTCGTCTACGACCCCGACCTCTACGCGGTGGCCGCCGCCTGAGCCCGACGCGCGGCGGGCTGATCCGGCCGGCCGGAACCGGCGTACCGGAAGCGGGATCGGCCTCCGGGGCCGGGGCGGTCCTGCTCCGCAACTTCGGCCCGGGCCGATCCGAACATGTTCGCGCGCGCCGGGCGCGAGACCTCGGTCGTGAAGCCCGCCGCTCCTGTGGCCGAGGCTCCCTCCGCCCGCGCACTTCTGATCGATCTCGCGGGCTTCCGGCTGATCGATCTCGCGGGCTTCCGGCTCGGCCGGTTCGCCTGCGTGCTCGAAGCGGCCCACGGCCTGCCCCGGCAGGGGCCGCTCGTCGCCCTGCCGGTGCTCGGCTGGCATTTCGCGACCGTCGCGAACCGGCGCGGCGATGCGCTCCTGCTGATCGGCGGGGCGCTCACGGGTCTCGCTCTCGACACCTCGCCGATCCGTGCCGAACGGATCGCTTTCGCGCAGGGTGTGCTGGTCGAGGGCCCGGGGCCCTGCTGGATGGTCTGCCTCCGGGGGCCGTTCGCCTCCACCCTCGACGTGAGCCTGCGCTGGTTGCGCGAGCGGCCGCGGCTCGCGGCGGTGCTCGGTGCGGTCGGTGGTCCCCTCGCCTATTGGGCGGATGGTGAGCTCGGAGCGGCGAAGATCCTCGAGCCCACCGGAGCGACGCATCTGGCCGTGGCGGCGGCCAACGCGGTCGCGACACCGGCTCTTCTCGCCGTCGCCCGTCGGCTGGACGGCTTCGCTTCGGGGAAGGTCCGCTGAGCGGCTTGCTGATCCTGCTCTCGGGCTGGGCGATCGTGGCCCTCGCCATGGTCTGGGCCTGGGACCGGCAGCGCCGGCATCGCGATGCCGGGATCGTCGATGTCTGCTGGTCGGTGGCGATGGGCTTTTTCGCGCTCTGGTGCGCGTTCTGGGCCGAGGGCGATGCGCTTCGCCGGCTGCTCGTGGGCGCGCTCGGCGGGGTCTGGGCCGGCCGGCTCGCCTGGTACATCGCGACCGACCGGGTGATCGGCAAGCCCGAGGACGGCCGCTACCAAAGGCTGCGAGCGCATTGGCGCGAGCGCGCCCAGCCCCTCTTCTTCGTGTTCTTCCAGGCGCAGGCGCTGGCCGCGGCGGTGCTGGCATCGCCCTTCCTCGTCGCGGCCTCGGTCGAGACGCCGCTGGCGGGGCCGGCGGCGGTGCTCGCGGTCCTGGTCTGGGCCGTTTCGGTGGGTGGCGAGTCCATGGCCGACCGCCGGCTCGCCCGCTTCCGCGCCGACCCGGCGAACCGGGGGAAGACCTGCCGGGTCGGGCTCTGGGGTTGGTCCCGCCATCCGAACTATTTCTTCGAGTGGCTGCACTGGTTCGCCTACCCGCTGCTCGCCTGGGGCGAGCCCTGGGCGGTGGCCGTGGCACTCCTCGGCCCGGCGCTGATCCTCGCCACGCTGCTCAAAGGCACGGGCATTCCCTACACCGAGCAGCAGGCCGCCGCCTCGCGCCCGGACTATCGCGACTATCGGGAGAGCGTCTCGATGTTCGTGCCCTGGCCGCCCGCGGAGAAGCGCCGGTGAAGAGCGCGATCGAGCTCGCCGAGAGCGGCTTGTTGCCCGATTCGGTGATCCGCCTCGGCATCCGCCGGATGCTCGCGCGAAGGCTCGAGGAGGAGGAACGGCAGGCGGCCGAGCGGGCGCGCTGGCGGGCGGAGCTCGCGGCCGGCCCCGTGACCCTCCACCCGGAGGCGGCCAACGCCCAGCATTACGAACTGCCCGCCGCCTTTTTCGAGCGGGTGCTGGGTCCCCGGCTCAAATACAGCACTTGCCTCTGGTCCGAGGGCGTGCGCGGGCTCGCCGAGGCGGAGCAGGCGATGCTCGATCTCACCTTCGAGCGGGCCGAGGTTCGAGACGGCGAGCGAATTCTCGAACTGGGGTGCGGATGGGGCTCGCTCTGCCTCCACCTGGCCGAGCGTTTCCCGAGGGCGCGGATCACGGCACTCTCCAATTCGGCGAGCCAGCGGGCCTTCATCGAGGCACGGGCGGCCGAGCGCGGCCTCGCGAACCTCGAGGTGGCGACCGCCGATGTCGGGCTCTTCGACACCGAGGCCCGCTTCGAGCGGGTGGTTTCGGTCGAGATGTTCGAGCACGTGCGCAACCATCGCGAGCTGGTCCGGCGGATCGGCCGCTGGCTCGTGCCGGAAGGCACGCTCTTCGTCCACCTCTTCGCCCATCGCCGCTTCGCCTATCCCTTCGAGGACGAGGGACCGGCGACCTGGATGGCGCGGCACTTCTTCACGGGCGGCATCATGCCCTCGCTCGATCTTCTGCCCGAGGCGGCTCGGGGTATCCTGGAGCTCGACGGGCAGTGGACGGTCGACGGTACGCATTACCAGAAGACGCTCGAGGCCTGGCTCTCTCGCCAGGACGCGGCGCGCGGCGAGCTCCTGCCGCTCTTCGCCGAGATCTACGGGGCGAAGGCGGCGCGTCTCGGGTTCCGGCGCTGGCGGATCTTCTTCATGGCCTGCGCCGAGCTGTTCGGTTTTCGCGGCGGCAGCGAGTGGCTCGTGGCGCATTACCGCTTCCGCGCCCCTGCTTCGAGCCGAGGGCGGGTTGCCGGCGCCGCACCGGCGCGGCATGGCTCGGCCGAGGCTCCGTGGAGGTCCGCCCCGGCCATGCTGTCCGCCGATCCGCTCGTCTGCTTCGCGCACGCCGCCTACCGGCTCGGCGATCGGGCCCGGGCGCGCGGGCTGCCCCTCCGCTTCCTCGAGGTGCGCGATCGGGCGGCGCTCGAGACCGCGATCGGCGAGGTCGAGGTGCTCGTGATCTCGGGGCTCTGGCGCGACGATCTGCTCGAGAAGGCACCGCGTCTGGCCTTCGTGCAGTCGATCAGCGCCGGCACCGACCAGTACGGCAAGGAGGCTCTTCGGGCCCGGGGGGTGCGTCTGGCGAGTGCCGCCGGCGTCAACGCCGCGGCGGTAGCCGAGCACGCGATGGCGCTCCTCCTGGCGCTCTCCCGGAAGCTCCCCGAAGCGGTCCGCAACCAGGACCGGCGCCACTGGCGGGGAATGATCGGCGATCTGGGCCTGCGCGAGCAGGAGCTCGGCGGCAAGACGATGGTGCTCGTGGGTCTCGGGCGGATCGGCGGGCGGATCGCGGCCCTCGCCCGGGCCTTCGGCATGCGGGTCCTGGCGGTCCGGCGGGATCCCGCGGCGGGGCGCGAGGGGGCCGATGCGGTGTACGGGCTCGACGCGCTCGACCGGCTGTTGGCCGAGGCGGAGGTGCTCTTGCTCGCCTGCCCGCTCACGCCCGAGACCGAGAACCTGGTCGATGCGCGGCGGCTCGCGCTGTTGCCGCCCGGGGCACTCTTCGTCAACGTCGCCCGCGGCCGCTGCGTGGAGGAAGCCGCGCTGCTCGAGGCACTCGGCTCGGGCCGGCTCGCCGGGGCCGCGATCGACGTCACTCGCGAGGAGCCGCTGCCCGAGAACTCGCCGCTCTGGTCGGCGCCGAACCTGTTGATCACGCCGCACAGCGCGGGCGAGACCCGGGCCTACGAGGATCGGGTGCTCGATCTCCTGGTCGAGAACCTGGCGCGCCTGCGGCGCGGCGAGAGCCGGCTCGTCAACGAGGTCGTCTGAGCGGCCCGCCGCCCCGGAGGGGGAGCGGGCCGGCCGGGGGTGCGCCGCGCCGGGGCCGGGGCTCAGGCGGCCAGCGGCATCGCCGGCAGGGCCGCATCCAGCGCGCGCTCCAGCCGGTCGAAGAGCTGGTCGATCTCGTGCTCCTCGATGACGAGCGGCGGGCAGATGCCGACCACGTCGCCGGGCAGCGGCCGCAGGATCAGCCCCTGCTCGAGGCAGCGGGCGACGATCTGGGCGGCGGCCTTGGCCTCCTGCGGGAACTGCTCCTTGGTCCGCTTGTCCTTGACGATCTCGATGCCGCCCAGGAGCCCCACCCCGCGCGCTTCGCCCACGAGCGGGTGGGCGGAGAGACGAACGAGCCGCTCCTGGAAGCGCGGGGTGACCGCGCGGACATGCTCCAGGATCCGATCGCTCTCGTAGATCTTCAAGGTCTCGAGGGCGACCGCGGCGGCCACCGGGTGGCCTCCGTAGGTGTAGCCCATGCCGAGCGTGCCGAGCCTGGCCGACTGATCGGCGATCACCTCGTAGAAGTCCCGGCTCATGAGCACGGCGGCGATCGGCAGATAGGCCGAGGACAGCTGCTTGGCGCAGACGACGAGATCGGGGCGGATGCCGAAAGTGTCGCAGCCCCACATGTTGCCGGTGCGGCAGAAGCCGTTGATCACCTCGTCGGCGACGAAGAGGATGTCGTGCTTCTTCAGGATCGGCTGGATCTTCTCGAAATAGCCCTTGGGCGGGACGACGACGCCGCCCGCCCCCATGACCGGCTCGGCGAAGAAGGCGGCGATGGTCTCGGGGCCGAGGGCGCGGATCAGCGTGTCGAGCTCTTCCACGAGCCGGCTCGCGAAGGCGCCTTCGCTCTCGCCGGGCAACGAATCCCGATAGTGCGAGGGGCAGGTGAGGTGGAAGAAGCGGTCGGACATGGGCAGATCGAAGCCCGTGCGGGCGTAGGCCAGGCCGGTCAGATGCCCGCCCGCCAGCGTGACGCCGTGATAGGCGCGCTTTCTCGCGATGATCCGCTTCTTCTCGGGTTTGCCGCGGGCGTTGTTGTAGTACCAGACGAGCTTGATCGCGGTGTCGATCGCCTCCGAACCGGAGTTGACGAAGAAGGCCTTGGCGATCGGCTCGGGCGCGATCGAGACGAGCTTTTCGGCGAGCTCGATCACCGGCTCGCTCGACCGGTGGGCGAAGACGTGGGTGTAGGGCATCCGCTCCATCTGGCGGCGGGCGGCCTCGACCAGGCGCTTCTCGGAGAAGCCCAACGACGCGCACCAGAGGCCGGAGAGCCCCTCGATATAGGCCTTGCCGTCGTCGTCGTAGACCCAGATGCCCTCGCCGCGGGTGATCACCAGCGGCCCCTGCTGCTCGTGCGCGCGCAGATTGGTGAAGGGATGGACGAGATAGGCCTTGTCGCGCGCCTGCAGCGAGTTCGGTGCCTGGCTCATGGGACGCTCCGTACGGCCGGCCCGACGTCGCGCGAACCGGCTCTCGCGGGCCAGTCTAGGGTCGCGCCCGCGGCGCGTCCACGCATCGCCGGCCGGACCTTCTTGTCGGTGACGCGATAGAGGCTATTTCGCCGGACATCCTCGCGCGGAGCGCCGCCATGGTCACGACCGAGACGCTCGAGCGTCCCAGGGATCGCAGCCGGCCCGCGGCCGGTCGCTTGCCGGCCGATCATCCGCCTCTGCCGCCGGCCCGGATCGGCGTGCTGCTCCTCAACCTCGGCACGCCGGATGCGACCGACTACTGGTCGATGCGGCGCTATCTCTCGGAGTTCCTCTCCGATCCGCGGGTGATCGACTACCCGGCCTGGCTCTGGCAGCCGCTCCTCCAGCTCGTGATCCTGAGCAAGCGGCCCTTCTCCAAGGGCAAGGAGTACGAGGCGATCTGGAACCGGGAGCTGAACGAGAGCCCCTTGAAGACGGTGACCCGCAGCCAAGCGGCCAAGCTCGCCGTCAGGCTCGCCGGGAGACGCCCCGAGATCCTGGTCGACTGGGCGATGCGCTACGGCAATCCGGCGATCGAGCCCGCGATCCGCCGGCTCGTCGAGCAGGGCTGCCGGCGGCTTCTGCTCATGGCGCTCTACCCGCAATACGCCGCGCCGACGACCGCGACCGCCTACGACAAGGCGTTCGACGCGCTCAAGACCTTGAAGTGGCAGCCGGCGGTCCGCACGCTGCCGTCCTACCACGACCATCCGACTTATGTCCGGCTCCTCGCCGACAGCATCCGCCGCCACCTCGCGGGCCTCGACTTCGTGCCCGATCTCCTCCTCATGTCCTATCACGGGGTGCCCAAACGCTTCCTGCTCGAGGGCGATCCCTACCATTGCCACTGCCAGAAGACCTCGCGGCTCGTGCGCGAGGCGCTCGGCTGGTCGGAAGAGAAGGTGATGGTCGTCTTCCAGTCGCGCTTCGGCCGCGAGGAGTGGCTACGGCCCTATCTGGACGAGACGCTCGCCGCTCTGCCCGCTCGCGGTATCAAGAAGATCGCGGTGATCTCGCCGGCCTTCGTGACCGACTGCCTCGAAACGCTCGAAGAGATCGCGGTGGCGGGCAAGGAAACCTTCCTCGAGGCGGGCGGCGAACGCTTCACCTACGTCCCCTGCCTCAACGACTCGGACGCGCACATCGACTTCCTGGCCGAGCTCGCCACGGGCGAGCTGCAGGGCTGGCTCGAGGGCTGAGGCCGCGACGGGCGGTCGCGGGTCGGGTTGCCAGAGCCGGCCGGATGCGGTACCGGCCCGCGACCCTATACGATCGACCGATGTCGAATGGTCCGTCCGCCCGGCGAGACGGGATGCAGGATACGGAGTCTCGACGAGACGGCGCCGGCCCCCTGGTCGGCAACCTTCTCACGCTCGCAGCGATCGTGCTCTGGGCGAGCTCCTTCCTCGCCACCGACCGGCTGTTGGCGAGCTGGAACCCGGTCTGGCTCACGGTCGGCCGCATCCTGGGGGCCGGCCTCATCCTGCTGGGCTTCTGCGCGCTGACCGGCAGGCTCGGCACGCTGCGGCCGGACTCCTGGCCCAAGACGGCGGGTGCGAGCGTCCTCGGCTTCGGCATGGCGGGGCTCGCCATCGTAGTCGGCCAGAAATATGCCGACCCCGTGACCACGGCGATCATCGTGACCTCGGGCCCCCTGATCTCGGCGCTTCTCGGCATCCTCGACGGCAGCGAGCGGCCGAGCCCGCATCTCTGGGCCGGGATCGCGATGGCGATGGTGGGCGGAGTGCTCGCGAGCCTGGAGCCCGGTTCCTGGCTGCCGGCGCCCAAGGGCGGCGAACTCCTCGTGCTGCTCTCGCAGCTCCTCTGGATCTGGTACTCGCGGATCTCGGCGAGCGGGCTCGGTGCGCTCGACGCGGTCGCCAAATCGACCCTGGGCCTGACCACGGGCGGCCTCTTCCTGCTCGCCGTGGCCGGCCTCGGGACGCTCTTCGGGCTCGTACCCCTCGAGATCGACACGAGCCCGACGAGCCTCGCGCTGCTCGGCTGGCTCGCCGGCTTCTCGATCGCCGTCTCGGTCTCGCTCTGGCTCGCGGGGGTGCGGATCCTGGGGGCGACGATCGCCTCGATCCACACCAACCTGGCACCCTTCTACGTCATGCTGATGGCGCTCCTGCTGACGGGCGCGGCACCCGGGCCCGGCCAGATCCTGGGCGGTGCGCTCGTGGCCGGGGGTGCGGTGCTCGCCCAGTGGCCCTCGATCCGCCGGGCGCTCGCCGGCCCGGCGCCGATCTGCTGAGCTCGGGCGAAGGGAGCCGAGCCTTGCCCCTGGCACTGCTCGAAGAGCGGATCGCGGCCGGTGCCCTCGAGGCCGATCCGTTGCAGAGGGCGGCGGCGGAGCGGCTGGCCCGGCTCGCCCGCGAGCTCGCCGAGACGGGTCCGGCCGAGCGGCCGCGCGGGCTGCTCGCCCGGTTGACGGGCGGGCGGCCGGCGGCTCCTGCCGCACCGCGCGGGGTCTACCTGCACGGCGATCCGGGCCGCGGCAAGTCGATGCTCGTGGATCTCTTCGTGGCCTCGGTGCCGATCGAAGCCAAGCGCCGGGTCCATTTCCACGAGCTCATGCTCGAGGTGCACGGGCGGCTGCGGGCGCTCCGCGCCGAGGCGGACCGGGCCGACCCGGTGGCCCTCCTCGCCCGCGAGCTCGCCGGGAAGCTCCGTCTTCTCTGCCTCGACGAGCTCGAGGTGCGCGACATCGCCGATGCCATGATCCTGGGGCGGCTGTTCCAGGGGCTCCTCGATGCCGGAGTGGCGATCGTCGCCACCTCCAACCTGCCGCCCGGCCGGCTCTACGAGGGCGGGCTCAACCGCGAGCTGTTCCTGCCGACGATCGAGCTCTTGCGCACGCGGCTCGACGTCGTGGCACTCGACGGGCCTGTCGACTACCGGCTCAGGCGGCTCGCCGGCGAGCCGGTCTATCTCGCCCCGCTGGGGCCCGAGACGGCCGAGCGACTCGCCCGGATCGTGACGGTGCTGACCGACGGCCAGCCGCTGCGACCCGACACGCTCGAGGTCCAGGGCCGCCGGCTCGTCGTACCGAAGGCGGCGGGCGGGCTCGCGCTCTTCCCGTTCGCCGAGCTCTGCGAGCGGCCGCTCGGAGCGGCCGACTATCTGGCGCTCACCGAGCGCTACCACACGCTCGTGCTCGAGGGCGTGCCGCTGCTCACCCCCGACCGGCGCAACGAGGCGCGCCGACTCGTGACGCTCGTGGACGCGCTCTACGAGCGCAAGGTGATGCTGGTGATGAGCGCCGAGGCCGAGCCCGAGCGGCTCTACCCCGAGGGCGAGGGGGCGTTCGAGTTCCGCCGCACGGTGAGCCGGCTGGTCGAGATGCAGAGCCGGGAATGGCTCGAGCGCTGCCGCGACCGCCGGCCGGAGCGGCTGCCGCATTCCTTCACGCCCTTCGCGCTCACGAGCGATCTGGGCTGAGGCGCATCCCCCGGGGCGACCGGGAGGCGAAAGGCGGCCCGCCCGCCCTCGTGCTCGCTAGAGTGGGACCGTGGTTGCGATCCTGCGCTCCCCGATCCGGCTCGTGCTCTCGCTGGCCGCGACCGTCTCCCTCCCGGTCGTCACGGCCACCGCGCAACAGCCGCCCGCCTGCCGGGCCGAGACGGTCGGGACGGTCGCCTGCATGGCCGGGCGGATGTGCGCCTGCGGGCTCGAGCGTGCGGGTCGGATGACCGGAGCAGCGGGCGGCTTCCGATGGGACTGCGGGATCTTGCGGCCGGCCTGCGGCGGCGGGCCCGACACCCCGGCCATGACCGGGGACTATCCCGAGACCCCGGCACCGGCCCTGGGTCTCGAACTCGGCCCGTTGCGGCCCGCGCAGCGCGACCCCCGGCGGTCGGATCGGTGAGCCGGGTGGCCGATTGCAGCTGCCGCGCGGGCGAGGCATAAGCGGATTTCGGGCGGTATCCCCGAAGCGCGGTGGGCGCGGCGGGGGAAGAAACGAGGAACCGATGCGGACGCTCGGCTGGGCGTGCGTACTGTCGTTGCTGGCCGGCTCGGCGGCGGCGCAGACGACCTTGATCGATCCGGACAGGGCCTGGCAGCGCCGCCAGGCGGACACGGTCGAGCGGCGGGCGGTGACCGACCCGGCCGGGGCCGCCACCCAGGCGCGCGAGGCGCGCCGGCTCATGGGTGTGGAGACCCGGGGCGCGATCGATCCGGAGGCGATCGAAACCGAGCGCCGGCTCGAGCGGGCGGCCCGGGCCGGCGGTCGCGCGGCCGGGCCCTTGCCGCCGCGTCCGGCGCGGGCGAGCGAGCCCCTGCCGTTCAGCGCCGACACCTCGCGCGATCGCGAGCTCTTCGCCGAGGAGCGCGACCCGCTCGCCACCGCCGACCTCCTGCTCGAGCGGGCGGCGGAGGGGATCGCCGAGGGCCGCACGGAGGCCGCCCGCTCCGACCTCGCGCTGGCCGCGGTCGAGCTGCAGATGGCCGCGGGCAGCGGCGATCCGCGGCGGCTCGAGCGGGCCCGCAAGCGGCTCGGCGAGCTCGAGGCGCGACTGCCCGGCCCGCGCTGAACCGCGCGCGGCCGGGCGCGGCCGGGGCACTGCCCGAGGCTGCTCGGCGCCCACGGGCAGGGCCTAGCCGCCGCGCGCTCGACGCCACTCGGCGAAGGCGGCACGGCTCGCCTCGCTCGCCGGGTACAGGCCGGGCAGCCGGTCGCCGGCCTTGACCCGCTCCTCGACGAAGGTCTCGTAGAGCGTCATCTCGACGGCCTCTTCGGCGACCTCGGCCGCCAGATGGGCCGGGATGCAGACGACACCTTCGGCGTCGCCCACCATCACGTCGCCCGGATAGACCGCGACCCCGCCGCAGGCGATCGGCAGACCGATGTCGGCGGCGTGGTGCCAGATCGGCCCGGTGGGCGGGCTCGGCCGGCGATGGTAGGCGGGGAAGCCGAGGGCGGCGATGCCGGGGCTGTCGCGGAAGCCGCCGTCGGTGACGATGCCCGCGACCCCGCGCACCTTGAGGCGGGTGATCAGGATGTCGCCGGCCGAAGCACCGCGCGGATCGCCGCGGCTGTCGACGACCAGGACCCGGCCCGGCGGGCAGGTCTCGATCGCCTTGCGCTGCGGATGTTCGGGGTCGGCATAGGCAGCGAGCACATCCAGATCCTCGCGCGCCGGGATCATCCGGAGCGTGAAGGCCTCGCCCACCATCGGCGGTTGGCCGGGGGCCACCGGGTGGACGTCCTGCAGGTAGACGTTGCGGAAGCCGCGCTTGAAGAGGCAGGTCGTCAAAGTGGCGGTACTCACCTGCGAAAGCCGAACCCGGGTCTCCGCATCCAGCGCCACGGATCTCCTCCTCCGCTCCGTCGTTGCGAGCGCGGAGCCTAGCAGGCCGGCGCGCGGGCGGGCATCCTGCGGCGCGCATCGCCCCCGCGCCACATCGGGAGCCCGCCCGTTGGAGCCCCTCCTGCGCCCCGCCCGTGAACGGGATCTCGCCGAGCTTCTCGCCATCTACGCCCCCGAGGTCCGCCACGGGACCGCGAGCTGGGAGTGGGAGCCGCCCGACCTCGAGGAGTATCGGCGGCGTTTCGTGGCGCAGCAGGCCACGCCCTGGCCGTGGCTCGTGGCCGAGCTCGAAGGCCGGATCGCGGGCTACGCTTACGCGAGCCGATACCGTCCGCGGATCGGCTATGCCTGGTGCGTGGAGGATTCGGTCTACGTCGCCGCTTGGGCCCGCGGCCGCGGGGTCGGCCGGGCCCTGCTCGCTGCGCTGGTCGTGGCTTGCGCCGAGCGCGGGGCACGGCAGATGGTGGCGGTGATCGGCGATTCGGCGAACGTCGCCTCGATCGCGCTGCACGGTAGTTGCGGGTTCCGCGAAGTCGGCCGGCTGCCGGCGATCGGCTTCAAAGCCGGCCGCTGGCTCGATTCGGTGCTGATGCAGCGGGCGCTCGGGGAGGGGGCCGCCACCCCGCCCGGCCTGCCGCCGCCCTGAACCCCGGGCTCGGGGGCGCGCCTCGGGGTCGCCGGGCAGGGGCCGCGCGAGCGAGAGGCCGGCCGGCGCCGCGACGCGCGGCCGCCATGCCGCGCTCCGGCTTGCGGGAGCGGCGGCGAGCCGCCATCTGCGGTCGGCACGGATCCGAAGCGAGGCAGCGAGCCCATGCAGGAAACCCAGCTCTTGATCGGCGGTCGGTGGCGGCCGGCCGCCGCCGGCGGCACCATCACCCTGATCGACCCGGCGACCGAGGAGCCGGTCGGCCGCGCCGCGCAGGCGGAGCGGGCGGACGTCGAGGCGGCGATCGACGCGGCGGTCGAGGGGTTCGCCCGCTGGCGCGAGGTGCCGGCCTGGGAGCGCTCGAACGTCTTGCGCAAGGCGGCCCGGCTCTTGCGCGAGCGGGCCGATACGGTGGCCCGGCAGCTCACGCTCGAGGTCGGCAAGCCCTTGGCGCAATCCAAGGGCGAGGTGATCGCCGCCGTCGAGTGCATCGACTGGTTCGCGGACGAGGCGCGGCGGATCTACGGCCAGACCCTGCCCGGCCGCACCGCCGACCAGCGCTTCGAGGTCCGCTACGAGCCGGTGGGACCCGTGGCGGCCTTCACCGCCTGGAACTTCCCGATTGTGCTGCAGGCCCGCAAGATCGCCCCGGCGCTCGCCGCCGGCTGCTCGATCGTCACCCGCCCGGCCGAGGAGGGTACGGGTGCCGTCAAGCTGTTGATCGACTGCTTCCTCGAGGCGGGCGTGCCGGCCGGCGTGCTCAACCTGCTCACCGGCGTGCCGCAACCGATCTCGGAGGCGGTCATGGACGACGACCGCATCCGCAAGGTGACCTTCACGGGCTCGATCCCGGTGGGTCAGTGGTTCATGCGGCGGGCCGCCGATACGGTGAAGCGAATGAGCATGGAGCTCGGCGGCCACGCTCCGGTGATCGTCCACGAGGACGTCGATCCGGAAAAGGCGGCACTCCTCTCGGCCCAGGGCAAGGCGCGCAACAACGGCCAGGTCTGCGTCTCGCCGACCCGCTTCTTCGTCCACAAGAAGCACGAGAAGGTTTTCGTCGAGACCTTCGCCGGCGCGCTCTCGAAGATGAAGATCGGCAACGGCCTCGACCCGTCGACCGAGATCGGGCCGCTCATCAACAAGCGGCGCCTCGAGTTCATCGAGAAGATGGTGGCCGATACGGTGGCGGAGGGCGCGCGGGTGGTCTGCGGCGGCAAGCGGCCGGCCGGTTTCAACCGGGGCTTTTTCTTCGAGCCCACGGTGTTCGACCGCGTGCACGACGGGATGCGCATCATGCGGGAGGAGCCGTTCGGGCCCCTGGCACCGGTCACCACCTTCGAGGACTTCGACGAGGTGATCGCCCGGGCCAATGCGCTGCCCTACGGGCTCGCGGGCTACGTGCTCACGAACTCCCAGAAGCTCGCCGCCAAGACGGCGGAGGCGCTCCGGACCGGCATCGTCGGCGTCAACACCTTCCAGGCGGCGACCGCCGAGATGCCCTTCGGTGGCGTGAACCATTCGGGCTTCGGGCGCGAGAACGGTGCCCAGGGCATGCTCGACTATCTCGACTGCAAGTTCGTCAACATCGTACTCTGACGCCTGCGTGGGGCGCTCTCCTGGAGCGCCCCACGGGCCCGTGCTAGCTTCTCGTCGGGTGACGGAGGGAAGGATGGCCGGGGCGTCGGCGCGGACTGCGGATCTCTCGCTTCCGGGCTTCCTCGCCTGGGAGGAGCGCCAAGAGCTGCGCTACGAGCGGGTCGGCGGCGTCGTGCGCGCCATGGCGGGCGGCACCCGTGCGCACAACAAGATCGCGATCAACCTCGTGCTCGCGCTGCGCGAGCCGGTCCGGCGGCGGGGCTGCGAGCTGTTCGGCTCGGACGTCAAGGTCGTGACCCCGCGCGGCGACGTCACTTATCCCGACCTCACGGTACGCTGCGGCCCGGGGAACGACCGGCTCACCACGGTCGAGGACCCGCTCGTCGTGGTGGAGGTGCTCTCCGAGGGCACCGCGCAGCACGATCTCGTCGTCAAGCGCCTCGCCTACAAGACGATCCCCTCTCTGCGGCTGATCCTCTACGTGGCCCAGGACCGACCGCGGATCGACCTCGTGCGCCGCGGGCCGGACGGGCGCTGGGACGACGGCGAGCCGGCCGTCGGGCTCGACGCGGTCCTGGAGCTGCCCGAGCTCGGCTGCGCGATCCCGCTTTCCGCGATCTACGAGGGTGTGAGCTTCGCTCCGGCCGCCGAGGAGGCGGGGTGAGCACGGCGCGGGCGGTGGATCTCTCGCTTCCGGGCTTCCTCGCCTGGGAGGAGCGCCAGGAACTGCGCTACGAGCGGGTCGGCGGCGTCGTGCGCGCCATGGCGGGCGGCACGCTGCGGCACGACCGGATCGCCTTCAACCTGCGTTCGGCCGTAGCGAGCGTGCTGCGCGGCCGCGGCTGCGGCCACCACGGCTCGGACGTCAAAGTCGTCACCCCGAAAGGCGACGTGATCTACCCCGACCTCACGGTACGCTGCGGCCCGGCCGACGATCGCCGCAGCTCGCTCGACGATCCGGTGCTGGTGGCCGAAGTGCTCTCGAAAGGCACGGCCGAGCACGATCTCGTCGTCAAGCGCCTCGCCTACAAGACGATCCCCTCTCTGCGGCTGATCCTCTACGTGGCCCAGGACCGACCGCGGATCGACCTCGTGCGCCGCGGGCCGGACGGGCGCTGGGACGACGGCGAGCCGGCGGTCGGGCTCGACGCGGTCCTGGAGCTGCCCGAGCTCGGCTGCGCGATCCCGCTTTCCGCGATCTACGAGGGTGTGAGCTTCACCGAGCCCGGTGAGGGCGAGAACTGAGGGGGAGTGCGGCCTTGGACGCTGCCGGCATGCGCGAGCGGATGCAGAGCGGGGAAACGGTCTTCGGGCTCGGCGTGCGGCTCGCGCGCACGGGCGAGATCGCGCTCATCGCCAAGGCCGCGGGCTTCGACTGGCTGTTCGTCGACATGGAGCACAATGCGCTCTCGATCGACACCGCGGCCCAGATCTGCCTCGCCGCGCAGGCCGCCGGCCTGCCGGCGCTCGTCCGCATCCCGGGCGACGATCCCTCGACCGCGGCGCGGCTGCTCGACGGCGGGGCGGCGGGGATCGTGGTGCCGCATGTCGACACGCCCGAGCAGATCGCCCCGATCGTCGAGCGCTGCCGGTTCCCGCCCCGGGGCCGCCGCTCGATCGGCGGGCCCTTGCCGCAGCTCCACTACGCCGCGTTGCCGGCCGCCGAGCACATGGCGAAGGCCGACGCTCGCACGCTCCTCGTGGCGATGATCGAGAGCCCGAAGGCGGTCGCCAATGCGGGCGCCATCGCGGCGCTCGCGGGCGTCGACGCGCTGCTCTTCGGCTCCAACGATCTCGCCCTCGAGATGGGCATTCCGGGCCGGCTCGACGATCCGCGGATCGAGACGGCCTATCGCGAGGTGATCGCCGCGGCGCGCGCGCACGACAAGCTCGTGGGGCTCGGCGGGGTCTACACGGCCGAGCTGCTCGAGCGCTACCTGCCCTTGGGCTTCCGCTTCGCGCTTCTGGGCTCCGATCTGGCGCTCGTGCTCGCCGGCGGGCGCGAGCGGGTGGCGACCGCGCGGCGGATCGTCGAGCGCTGAGCGCGGGCGGACGTGCGGACGCTCGTCCGAGCGTCCGCCGACTGTCTCCTGCGCCGGGCGCGGCGCGGCTCGTCCCGACCCGGGAGCGGACCGGCTCCGCGAGGGGCGATGCAGGCCGCCGGGCCGGCGGGAAGGGAGGAGCGCCGATGACACGGATCCTGATCGCCGAGTGCATGCAGGAGGTGAGCTCCTTCAACCCGCTGCCCTCCACGCTCGCCGACTTCGCGATCCTGCACGGCGAAGCGCTCTTCGCCCGGCGCGGGACGGGGTCGTATCTGGGCGGGGCGTTCTCCGTGTTCGATGCCGAGCCCGGGATCGAGCTCGTGCCCGTGACGAGCGCCACCGCGCCCTCGGCCGGGATCCTCGAGGCGGCCTCCTGGGTGCGGCTTCGGGCCGAGCTCACGGGCCGGATCGAGGCCGCCGCCCGCGGGATCGACGCCGTCTACCTCTCGCTCCACGGTGCCATGGCGGCCGAGGGCGAGCTCGATCCCGAAGGCGATCTCTTGGACGCGGTCCGCGCCATCGTCGGGCCCGCGGTACCGATCGTGGTCTCGCTCGATCTGCACGGCATCCTCACCCGCCGGATGCTCGCCGCGATCGACGGCTTCACCGTGCTCGAGACCTATCCGCACGTCGATTTCGCCGACACGGGCGCGCGGGCCGCCCGGCTCCTCCTTCGGATCCTGTGCGAGGGGCTGCGGCCGGCCTTCCTGCGGGTGCGGATCCCGGCGCTCGTGCGCGGCGACGAGCTCGTCACCAAGACCGGCTGCTACGGCGATCGGCTGCTCGAAATCGACCGACTGGAACGAGCGGGCCGGATCCTCGCGGGCGGGCTCTTCATCGGCAACCCCTTCACGGACGTGCCCGAGCTGGGCTCCCAGGTGGTCTTCTGCCACACGGGCGACCCGACCCCGCTCGAGAGCGAGGCGGTCCGCATCGCCCGGGCTTTCTGGCGCGATCGGGCGCGCATGCAGGCCAAGCTCTGGCCGCTCGCCGATGCGGTCGAGCTGGCGCTCGCCCTCGACGGGCCGGTCGCGCTCACCGATGCGGCCGATGCCACTTCCTCGGGGGCCACGGGCGATTCGAACGCGATCCTCGAGGCCCTGCTCGAGGCGGGCTGCCGGCGCCGGGCGCTCGTGCCGATCGTCGACGCGCCGGCCGCCGCGGCCTGCCACGCCGCGGGCTGCGGGGCCGAGGTCGGGGTGCGCCTCGGTGGCAGCCGCGATCCGGGCCGCTTCGATCCGATCGAGGTGACGGGCACGGTCCTGAGCCTGTCCATCGGCGAGGCCCGACTCGAGACCATGAAGGTGCCGATCGACGCCGGGCCCACGGCCGTGATCCGGGTGGGGACGATCACCATCGTGATCCTGAGCAAGCCGGCCTTCCTCTTCGACCGGGCGGTGTTCCGCGCGAACGGCCTCGAACCCGCCGACTTCGACATCGTGGTCGTCAAGTCGCCGCACTGCGAGCCGCACATGTTCGACGCCTGGGTGGTCAAGAACCTCAACGTCGACGCGCCCGGCTCGACGAGCGCCGACCTTCCGAGCCTCGGCCATCGGATCTGCCCGCGGCCGATCTATCCGCTCGACCCCGACACCCGCTTCGAACCGCGGGTCGAGCGGATCGCCCGCGCCTGAGCCCTCGGGCCGGCGTTCTCGAGGGTCGTGTTGCATCGCAGCAGGATCGCGTGTCATCTGGGTGCGCGATCGCACCGGCGGAGGGCGGCCCATGGCGCTCGAGGAGACCTCGCGCGAGCGACAGCAGGCGGAGCGGCCGGGGCCCGGCACGCCGTCGGATGCCACTCTCGGCGTGCTCGCCGACACGCTCGCCGAGGCCCGCGCCGCGGCGGAGCGCGACCCGCTCGCCAACCCGATCCAGAGCACCGCCTGCGCGCTGGCCGAGCGGCTGGTCGGGGGCCGGCTGGACGATGCCGCGCTCGATCGGCTCCTGCGCAGGCTGACGCTGGATGCCTTCCGCTCGCGGGCGGCGCGGCTGCGGGCCTATCTGGGGGAGGTCGACCCGGAGGCCAACCGGGCGCGGATCGCCTCGCTCGTGCGCGGGCTCGCGACCGGCCCCGACGGTGCGCCGGTCGCCTTCGAGAGTTTCGCCGAGCGGGTCGGCCGGCTGCGCTACGGCTTCGTGATCACCGCCCATCCGACCTTCGCGCTCACCGAGCGGCTGCGCGAGCTCCTGATCGCCCTGGCACTCGGCCTCGGGTCGGACGGCCGCCCGCTCGACGCTTCCGCCCGGGCGGCACTCCTGACCGAGGTCGAGGCGGTGGCGCACCGGCCGGAGGCGCGGATCGACCTCGCGGTCGAGCATCGCCAGTCGATGCGGGCACTGCGCAACCTGCGCGCGGCCATCGAGACCGTCCATGCGGCGGTGCTCGATGTCGGTGCCGAGCTCTGGCCGGAGCGCTCGCGCGAGCTCGCCCCGCGGCTGCTCTCGGTCGCGAGTTGGGTCGGCTACGACACCGACGGCCGCGCCGACATCGCCTGGCAGACGAGCCTCGCGAGTCGGCTCGCCCTCCAGCTCGCTCAGCTCGAGAACTACGCCGCGACGATCCGCGCGGCGCGCGCCGAGCTCGCGCCGGGCGAGCCTTTGGCACCGCTCCTCGAGCTGGTCGAGGCGCGTCTGGCGCTCGCCCTCAAATCCTGCGCCGACGAGCTCGAGGCCCTGAGGGGCGGACCCGGGGCCGTGGTGGAGGAGGCCGCCCTCGCCCGCCTCGCCCGCGAGATGGCACGCGGCCTGCCCTGGCGGCTGCGCGATTCGGCCGAGCTCGCCCGGCTCGTCGACCGCTGCATCGCCGAGGCCCGAAGGCCCGAGCCCTTGCGCCGGCTCCTCCTCCTGCGCGCGGCGATCGCGACCCAGGGGCTCGCCATGGCCGGAACGCATCTGCGGGTCAACGCGCTGCAGGTGCACAACGCGGTCAGGAAGCTCGTGGGCCTCGACCACCCGCCGGACGATCCCACCCACCGCCTCTCCTACATCGGGGCGATCGAGCGGTTGATCGCCGAGGTGAAGCCGGTGGCGATCAATTTCGGCTCGCTCGTGCAGGAAAAAGCGACCGCACGGCGGGCGATGATGATCGCGGCGCAGCTCTCGAAATATCTCGACGCCTCGGAGCCTATCCGCTTTTTGATCGCCGAGTGCGAGACGCCCTTCACGCTGCTCGCCGCCCTCTATCTGGCCGAGCTTTTCGGAGTGGCCGAGCGGCTCGACATCACTCCGCTCTTCGAGACCCGCAAGGCGCTCGAACACGGGGTGGAGATCCTCGACCAGGCGCTCGCCGTGCCCGCCTGGCGGGCGCATCTCGAGCGGCGCGGGCGGATCTGCGTGCAGACCGGCTTCTCGGACGCCGGCCGCTATCTCGGCCAGACCGCGGCGGCGGTGGCGATCGAGCGGATCCGCCTCGGACTCGTCGAGGTCCTGGCACGGCACGGGCTCGGAGGGCTCGAGGTCGTGATCTTCGATACCCACGGGGAGAGCATCGGCCGCGGTGCCCACCCCGAGAGCTTCGCCGAGCGGCTCGCCTATCTCGACACGCCCGAGAGCCGCAGGCGCTTCGCCGCGGCCGGCCTCCGGGTCGTCCAGGAGACGAGCTATCAGGGGGGCGACGGCTATCTCTTGCTGCAGAGCGAGGCCTCGGCCCTCGCGGTGGTGACCCGGGTGCTCGAGCACGTGCTGGCGCCGGTCGAGGAGCGGCCCGACCCGTTCTACCTCGAGACGGCCTACCGCGACGAGTTCTTCGCCGCGGTGCGGCTCTTCAACGATCGGGTGATCGAGGACCCGGCCTATCCGGCGCTGCTCGGCGTCTACGGCACCAACCTGCTCTATCCCTCGGGTTCGCGGCCGGTACGGCGCCAGTACGATGTCGGCAACCGGCCGATCCTCCTCGACCATCCCTCGCAGATCCGCGCCATCCCGCACAATGCGGTGCTGCAGCAGCTCGGCATCCTGGCGAACACGATCGGCGGGCTCGGCCAGGCGATCGCCAAGGACCCGGAGCGGTTCCACCGGCTCTATCGCGAGAGCGCCCGCTTCCGCTCGCTCGTGCGGATGGTCGAGCATGCTTTCATGTTCACCGACCTCGACGTGGTCAAGGCGCTGATCGACCGCTTCGACCCCGGCTTCTGGCTCGCTCGGGCGGCGGCGGCCCGCGATCCCGCGGTGGTCGAGGAGCTGCGCTCGGTCGCCGACCATCTCGAACGGCTCGCGCTGCACGACCGGCTCGCGCGGATCTTCCGGACCTTCCAGCGCGACTATCTCGACCTCGCGGCGGCCCTGCGCGAGCACCGGCGGCGGACCCGCGACGCGGGTGCCCGGCCGATCGCGGTCGATCCCGCCACCCGCGACAATCTCCACATGCTGCACGCCCTGCGCCTCGCCCTGATCGAGCGGCTGATGCGTCGGGCAGTGCGGATCCCCGACTTCTCCGACCGGCACGAGGTCACCCACGACGCGCTCGTCGAAACGATCTTCCGTCTCGAGGTCGAGCCCGCGCTCCAGCTCTTGGGGCAGATCTTCCCGATCCTCGAGAGCCCGCGCTCGGAGCAGGACTGGGGCGAGCCTTCCACCTACGCGGGCGATCGCGAGCAGTCCTACGCCCAGGAGCACGCCACGCTCTTCCGGCCGATGGCGGCCGATTACGACCTCGTGCGGCGGATCGGCTCGGCCATCGTCCACCATCTGGGCGCGTTCGGCTGAGACCTGCCCGGAAGCGGAGCTCCGGACGCGCGCCCGGCTTTTGACAAGGCCTTCGGCCGCCCGCAAGAAAGCCCGGGCGGCGGGATCGGGAGGTGGCCCTTGAGCGCAGCTGCGCGGCGCAATCTCGACATCGAGCGCCTCAAGACACTCCTTTCGACGATGGTGGCGATCCGCGCCTTCGAGGAAGAGGCGCTGGCCGCCCAGAAGGAAGGGCTCGTCAAGGGCGCCATCCACCCCTCGATCGGCCAGGAAGCGGTCGCGGCCGGGATCTGCCGGGAACTCCGGGGCGACGACGTGCTGCTCTCCACCCATCGCGGCCACGGCCACACGCTCGCCAAGGGCGCCGACCCCTTCGCCATGATGGCCGAGCTCATGGGCCGCGCCGGCGGCACCTCCCAGGGCAAGGGCGGGTCGATGCACATCGCCGACTTCTCGGTCGGCATGCTCGGGGCGAACGGCGTGGTGGCGGCCAATATCGGCATCGCCGCGGGGGCCGCGCACGCGATCCGGCTCCTGGGTGGCGACCGGATCGTCTGCTGCATCTTCGGCGACGGGGCGGTCAACCGCGGACCCTTCCTCGAAGGCCTCAACTGGGCCGCGGTCTACCGGCTGCCGGTGCTGTTCGTCTGCGAGGACAACGGCTTCGCCGCCACCACCCGGACCCGCGAGCTGACCGCCGGCCCGGGCCCGCTCGCCCGCGCCCGGGCACTCGGGATCGAGGGGGCCACGGTCGACGGCAACGACGTGCTGGCTGTGGCCGAGGCGGCCCGGGAGGCGATCGCCGCGGTTCGCGCCGGCAGTGGGCCGCGCTTTCTCCATTGCCTCACCTACCGGCTCTCCGGCCACACCGGGGCGGACGCCGCCACCTACCGGCCGGTGGCCGAGGTCGAAGCGCGCTGGAAGGATTGCCCGATCGCCCGGGCCCGCGGCTTGCTCGAGGGCGCAGGCGTGCCCGCGGCCGAACTCGCCGCGCTCGAGGCGGAGGCGCGCGCCGCCATCGCCCGGGCCGCCGCGGCCGCCCGCGCCGCTCCCTGGCCCGACCCGGCGCTCGCCTGGAGCGATGTGCAGGATCTGGGCGCGGTGCGCCGACCGGAGGGATCGGACCGTGGCTGAGATGAGCTATCTCGAGGCGGGGGCGCTCGCCCTCGCCGAGGCGATGCGGGCCGATCCGCGGGTCTGGGCGCTGGGTGAGGATCTCGGCCGGGGCGGCGTGTTCGGCCAGTACAAGGGGCTGCAGGCCGAGTTCGGGCCCGAACGGATCGTCGATACCCCGATCAGCGAGGCGGCGATCGTGGCGGTGGCGACCGGGGCGGCGATGCTCGGGACCCGGCCCGTCGTCGAGATGCGCTTCGCGGACTTCGCGCTCTGTGCCATCGACGAGCTCGTCAACCAGGCGGCCAAGGCGCGCTACATGTTCGGCGGCCAGACACGCGTGCCGCTCGTCGTGCGCGAGCCGATGGGCCGTTGGCGGAGCTCGGCGGCGCAGCACAGCCAGAGCCTCGAGGCCTGGTACGTCCACGTGCCCGGGCTCGTGGTCCTCGCACCTTCGACTCCGGCCGACAACCGGGCGCTGCTCGCCGCGGCGATCGCCTGCGACGATCCCGTGGTCTATCTCGAGCACAAGAATCTCTGGCCGCTCCGGGGCGAGGTGCCGGAGGTGGCCGAGGCCGAGCCGATCGGGAAGGCGCGGCGCGTGCGGGCGGGCGGCGATCTCACCCTCGTCTCCTGGTCGGCCACCGTGCACGAGGCGGAACGCGCGGCCGAGCTCCTCGCGGCCGAGGGGATCTCGGTCGAGCTGTTCGATCTGCGCTCGCTCTGGCCCTGGGACCGGGAGGCGGTGCTCGGCTCGGCGGCGCGCACGGGCCGGCTGCTCGTCGCGCACGAGGCGGTCCGCGATGCGGGGTTCGGCGCCGAGATCGCCGCCACCGTGGCCGAGGAGCTGGCCGTGCCGGTGGCCCGGGTGGCGGCACCGCGGCTGCCGGTGCCCTACAGCCCGCCACTCGAGGCCGAGCTCGAGGTCGATGCGGGGCGGATCGCGAGAGCCGCCCGAAGATTGCTCGAGCGGCGGCGCTGATCGACGCTCGAGCGTATCCGATTGCCGCCATCGGCGGCCGCCCGCCCCTTCTGCGGCCGGCGGCGAGCCGGCACAGTGGCTCTCGTTAACCAGGAGGGACCGCGGCGGATGGCATCGGCGTTGCGCAGGCTCGCCGAGAAAGCCGGGCGCAGCCTCGCCTACGCGGTGGCGCCGCGCTTCGCCGCCGCACGGACCTTCGCCCGGCTGCGCCGAGCGGGCCGCCTCGATCCCGAGCTCGAGCTGATCCCCGCCCTCTTGGAGCCCGATCGGCTCGGCGTCGACGTGGGGGCGAACGCGGGCTTCTGGGCGCTGGCCATGGCTCGCCACGCATCGCGGGTACTCGCGGTCGAGCCGATCCCCGAACTGGCCCGGGCCCTGCACCGACGGATGCCGCGGCAGGTGCGGGTGCTGGCCTGCGCACTCTCCGACCGGGAGGGCAGCGCCGCCTTGCGGATCCCCGCCGATGTCGGCCGGGCGACGATCGAGGCGGCCAATCCGCTGGGCGACGCGCCGGTCGAGCGGGTCCTGCGGGTGCCGCTGCAACGGCTGGATCGGTTGCCGCTCGAAGCCCCGCTCGGGCTCGTCAAGATCGACGTCGAGGGGCACGAGCTCGCGGTCTGCCGGGGCGGGGCCGAACGGCTCGCGGCCGATCGACCGGCGCTCGTGGTCGAGGCCGAGGAGCGTCACCGGCCGGGCGCGGTCGCGGCAGTCCGGGCCTTCCTCGCCCCGCTCGGCTATCGCGGTTTCTTCCTCGGCGGCTTCGGCCTCGAACCGGTCGAGCGGTTCGACCCGAGCCGCCACCAGCCGGTCGACGGCGCCGGCCGGCCGGCGCCCGGCGCCGAGGGCTACGTCAACAACTTCCTGTTCGTACCGGCCGAGGGGGTCGGCCGGCTCGAGGCGGCGGTTCGGACTCTGCCGCGCCGTGCGACGGGCGGACGGCCGGCTGCGCCGCCGGCCCTCCGGGAGCCGCCGTGCTGCGGCGCGGTCGGGGCGGCGGGCACGAAGAGTTGCTGACCATCGACGGTGAAAGCGGCGATCGCCGCTTGGCCTTCGGGGCCGGTGAGCCAGTCGACGAAGGCGCGCGCCTCGTCGATCCGGACGTCGGGGTGGCGGGCCGGGTTCACGAGGATCACGCCGTAAGGGTTCGAGAGCGCCGGGTCGCCCTCGACCAGGACGGCGAGCGTGCGCTTGTTGGCGAAGCCGGCCCAGCTCGCCCGGTCGGCGAGCGTGTAGGCGTCGAGCCCGGCCGCGATGTTGAGGGTGGCCCCCATGCCCGAGCCGGCCTCGCGGTACCAGGGGCCCGCCCGCCCCGGGTCGATGCCGGCCTTCTGCCAGAGCTCCTGCTCGAGCCTGTGGGTGCCGCTTTCGTCGCCGCGGCTCACGAAGGTCGCACGGGCGGCCGCGATCGCCCGAAGCGCCGCCACGACGTCGCGTCCGCCGCGCACCCCCGCGGGATCGGCCGCCGGGCCGACGAGGACGAAGTCGTTGACCATGACGTCCCGCCGCTCGAGGCCGAAGCCCGCCGCCACGAACGCGTCCTCGCTCGGCCGGTGGTGGATCAGGAGAACGTCGGCATCGCCGCGCTCGGCGAGTTTCAGGGCCTGGCCGGTACCGACCGCCACCACCTTGACCCGGATCCCGCTCGCCGCCTCGAAGAGCGGCAGGATTCGGCCGAGCAGGCCGGAATTCTCGGTCGAGGTCGTGGAGGCCAGGACGATCGATCGCTCGCCGGCACGCGCGGGCCCGAGGACGGCGTCGAAGGCCGCGAGGAGGAGCAGGGACAGGAAGAGGGAGAGCGCTCGAAGGCGGCGGCACATCGGTGGGTCTCCGGGGCGGGTCTCCGGGTGGGATCGTCAGTCGGGGAGCTCGCCCACGAGGAAGGCGCGGGCCTCGCGGCTCTCGGGCTCGGCGAAGAACCGGCTCGCCGGGGCCGCCTCGACGAGCCGGCCGCCCCAGAGGAAGAGGACGTCCTGGGCGAGCCTGCGCGCCTGGCCGAGATCGTGGGTGCTCATCACGATCGTCACGCCGCGGGCCCGCAGGTCGGCGAGGATGGCCTCGACCCGCCGGGTAGCGGCCGGATCGAGGCTCGCCGTGGGCTCGTCGAGGAGGAGGAGCTGGGGCCTGAGCGCCCAGGCGCGGGCCAGCGCCAGGCGTTGCTGCTCGCCCCCCGAGAGGGTGCGGGCAGCCCGCCGCTCGAAGCCCTCGAGGCCCACGAGGGCGAGGGCCTCGGCGATCCGCGCCCGGCGCTCGCGCCCGGGCACGCCGCGGGCGGCGAGGGCCACGGCGAGATCGCCCCGCACCGAGCGGCGCAAGAGCACCGGCTTCTGGAAGACGAAGGCCTGGGCGAGCCGGCGGCGGAGCGGGTCCGGATCGGCCCACAGGAGCCGGCCGCGATCCGGCGGGACGAGGCCGTGCAGGACCCGGAGCAGCAGGCTCTTGCCGGCACCGTTGGGACCCAGGACGACGGTGCAGCGATGCGGCTCCAGGGTGAAGGAGAGGCCGTCGAGGAGGCGGCGGCCGGCCGCCTCGACCACGAGCCCCTCGACCAGGAGCGGCAGGAGCGGAGCCGGCGCGGGTCCGACGACCGGGGCGAGCCGGCCGATCATCCCTCGATCCGGCGCGCCGCCCGGGCGAGGCCGGCGACGGCGAAGTTGACGGCCAGCACCACGAGCAGCAGGACGATCCCCAGGGCCAGGGCCTGGGCGAGCGCGCCCTTGCTGGTCTCGAGGGCGATGGCCGTGGTCATGGTGCGGGTGTGGCCGCGGATGTTGCCCCCCACGATCAGGATGGCTCCGACCTCGGCGGCCGCCCGGCCGAAGCCGGCCAGGCAGGCGGTGGCGAGCCGGTAGCGGGCGTCCCAGAGGAGGATCGGCACGGCCGCGAGGGTGCGGATGCCGAGCGAGGCGAGGTGCTCGCGATAGTCCTCGAGGAGGTCGGCCACGGCCGAGCGGGCGAGGGCCGCGACGATCGGTGTGACGAGCACGGTCTGGGCGATCACCATGGCGGTCGGCGTGAAGAGGAGGCCGAACCCGCCGAGCGGCCCCGCCCGCGAGAGCAGGAGATAGACGAGGAGGCCGACGACCACGGGCGGCAGGCCCATACCGGTGTCGACCAAGAGGACGAGAAGGCCCCGGCCCGGGAAGCGGGCGAGCGCCAGGAGCGCGCCGAGCGGCAGGCCCAGAAGGGCCGCGAGCGCGGTCGCGGTCAGGCTCACCTCGAGGGAGAGGGCCACGATCGCGAGAAGCTCGGGGTCGGCCGCGAGCAGGAGCCGAAACGCGGTCGCGGCCGCCTCGCCGATCTCGCTCAAGGGGCGCCCTTTCCGCCCGGTGTGCACGACCTCGATCCCGAGCCGCGAGCACGCGCCGAGGAACGCGCCCGAGCGGAAGTCGGCGCCGTTGTCGGCGCGAATCTGCTCGGGCAGGCCCCAGAGGCGGATGGCTACGGCTAGTACGCCGGACAGCGCCGCGGCCGTGCCGGTCCAGGCCGGCAGCACGAGCGCGCGCCGGCTCCAGACGTCGATGATGCCGTAGACGGTGCAGCGGCGGCCGCCCTCGAGCAGGACGTCGGAGGCGGTCGCGTCCACCTCCCAGCGCGCGTTAGGCCGCTCTAGATCGTCGTCGCGCCGGCCGAACGCCGGCTGGAAGCGCCCGCGCCACCGATCCGGCGCGCGAAGCGCCTGGTGGAGCGAGCGGTGCTCGCGCCGCCAGGCGGCTAGCCACCGCTGGGCGGCGCGCGGCGAGACCGCGTGGCCGGCGAGCTCGAGGAGCTCGGCCAGGCGGACGGCGGCTACGTCCGGCCGATCGGCCAGGATCGCGAGCGCAGCGTCGCGGGCCTGGCCTGTCAGGACGCAGGGGCGGCCGCGGCGGGTGATGGCGGGCGCTGGCGGCGTCGGCTCGGGCGCGTGCCTGGCCGGCTCTGCCCAGAGCCCGCGGGCGCGCAGCTCGGCCTGGACGGCGGCAGGCAGGTCGTCCTGCCGGTAGACGCGGGCCCAGGGCCACCTGGGGTGAGGCGAGGAAGGCCAGCCCTCGCGGCGGGCGAGGCGGCCAATGTTGCGTGCGTGGCGCGGCAGCGCGGCGAGCCGCAGCTCTGCGAGCTCGGCGGTGGTCCAGTGGCCAGGGCTGCGCACCGCCAGGGCCTCAGGCTAGGAGCGCCTGGTTGCCGCTCTTGGAGCGGGCGGCGTCGAGATCGTGGCGCAGGGCCGACATGATCTGGCGGCTCACCCCGCCGTGAGGACGCACGTTGGGACGGTGGCCCCAACGGCGGATGGCCATGAGAACGGCGCTGCGCGTGAAGCCTCGCTTGCGCGCCCAGGCCGCCACGCTCGGCTCTCCGAGCGCAGTGGCGAGGTGTCTGCTGCTTGAGAAGACAGCTGGATCGGGCATGATGATCCGTCACGCAACAGCGTGACGGATACGATGGTGGACAAGCGGCCGGATGTCAACCACGAAAGTGGACGGCGCGCGCGCAGCGGCTCTCCGCGCGCTTGGGGAGCGGATCAAGGTCGCGCTGGCGCGGATCGGGAGCGTGCGCGCGGCGGCGGCGCTGGTGGGCAGCTCGAAGTCGGCCGGCCATAAGTGGACACGGGGAGCGGCCGAGCCAGGGGCCTTGAGCCTGTGGAGGCTCGCCCAAGCTGCGGAGGTCGACCTGGTATGGCTCGTGAGCGGCCGGGGCTCGCCGGAGGGGCGAGCCGCGCCCGGTGCGTGGCGCCCCGATGTGATGGAGGAGGTCCTGCGGTTCCACTTCGATCTGCTGTGGCGGATGCGGCCCGACCGGTGGCCGACGCCGGACCGGTTTGCCGCGGCGACCCTTGCGATGTATGCGCTGGCGGTCGCCCGGGCGGAGGCGGACGGGGCGGCGAGCCCGAGCGAGCTGCTTGCGCTTTCTAGTTGTGAGGCGTGATCTGCGTTCGCGTTGTTGGTGGATGACCCACGGCATTTGGGCGGGTAGTGTCTGTGCTACAAGCGGGTAGGGGGCGCGCCGTGCGGGAATATTCGGATGTACGCAGGTACCTGCGCCAATTGACTGGGGCGGACGTTGGGAGGGGGGGGACGTTGCCGGTCGGCAAGCCGGGCGTTATCGTGGTGGTGCCGGCTCGCCACGTAGAGAAGGTGAGGCGGAGGGTAGGTAAGAGCCGCAAGCGGATGGGGCTGGTGCTGTGCATCGACTGATCGCGATCGGGCTGGCCGCGCTGAGCGGTGGGGCGGTGGGTGCAGGCGAGGTAGGGCCGCACCGGAGTTGCGTGGCCGCGGCGGAGTTGATGTTCGAGCGGGTGCTCGAGCATGCTTCCGCACGGGGCGAGATCACGGCGGCGCGGCGGGCGGAGCTGGCGCGGCCGGAGGAGCGGCGGAAGCTTGTGCAGGAGCTGGCGGGGCAGCTCGGCAGCGACGAGCGGTCCTGCTCGGTCGCGCTGGTGGCGGCGCTGGCGGCGCTCAAAGACCAGACCCAGGCGCCGAAGTGACGACGCTCCTATCGCGCCTACGGCATTCGCCGTTTGTGGTGAGACACGTGTCCTCGCAGCGGTTTGGGAGTGTGGTCATAGCGTCTCCCTGTCTGACAATGGCGCCGCGATTTGCCGCGCCTGACAGGAATTTGCAGTTGGGAGACGCTGGGAGACGCAGAGACGCAAGCGACGAAATTGAGACGCTGGAGTGTGCGCAGCAGCAGGCGCGTTCCTAGCTGGGCGCCGGGCGGTTTTGCGCCGTTGCAATGCGCTTTAACGCCTTGTGGATGCAGGCTTGGGGAGCCGCGGGGGCGGCGCGACGGGCCCTCGGGGAGCCCAGGGAGCGCCGCCCCCCGCGGTCGGCTGGCCCGCCTTCTCCCGACGTCGATATTCGCCTGTAGGAACGCCTCAGAAGGCGTTGGCGGTCCTCTGTTTTCCTCCATCCCTTTCCATAACCTTCGGGACCCGCCTTCCTGTCGGTCCACACCCGGTGCGCTCACGGTGCGCCGGGCCGGGTCCGCTCGAGCCGGCCGATCCGCTCCTCGGGGCGCTCCGGTCGGCTCTGCACGCCGCCCCGGGCCGTGTGCTCGCTCGAGGAGCACAGCGCCGTGTCGGCGAGCACCGTGGTCTCGTCGCCGAGCTCGCTGTCGCGGCTTTCGAGTTCGCCCGTCCGCTCCTCGATGCGATCGAGCCGCGCCTCGAGCTCGCGTCGCCGTTGCAGCAGGCGCTCCAGGTTCGCGGCGATGGGTTCGAGGTTGACGTTCATCGAAGAGCGGTCCGTCCGCGACGGCCTCGCCGTGGTGGCGAGCCGCCTCCACTATAGCGGGCCGGCCGGCCGCCCTCCACTCGGGCTCAGCCCATGGGCCAGGGTGGCAGGGGCGCCCGGATGCGCTCGAAGGCACGAGCCATCTGCAACACGCCCCGATCGTCGAACCGCCGGCCCACGATCTGCAGGCCGATCGGCAGGCCTTCCTCGTCGACACCGCAGGGCACCGAACAGGCCGGCTGCTCGGACTGGTTGAAGGGGGCGGTGAAGGCGATGTGTTCGAACGGCCGCTCGAGGTCGTTGCCCGGGCAGGCGTCCTCGGCGGCGTAGGGCGGGATCGGTATGGTGGGGGTCAGAAGATAGTCGAAGCGGTTGAGCACCTCCTGACAACGCCGGCGCATCTCGAAGAGGTCGGCGAGCGCGCGTGCTCCCTCGATCGCGCTCGAGCGGACCGCCGCCATGGCCCAGTCGCGCACGAAGGGCAGGACGCCCGCCACCCGCTCGGGCGGCAGCTCGAGGAGCTGGGCCGCGAGCCGGGCACGGAAGAAGAGGTCGAGGGCGTCGTAGAGCCGCCGCTCGAGGAAGGGATCGACCGGCTCGACCACGGCACCCGCGGCCTCGAAGCGGCGGGCGGCGTCCTCGACCGCGGCGCGGACCGCGGCGGTCGGCGGCAGCCCGGCACCGATGTCGAGCAGGAGACCGAGGCGCAGGCCGCGAGGCTCGCGCTCGAGATCGCGCGCATAGTGCTGCGGCGCGTAGGGCAGCGCCATGTAGTCGCGCGGATCGGGCTTCTCGAGCTCGTCCATGAGGAGGGCCGCGTCCCTCACGGTGCGCGTCATGGGCCCGGTCACCCGGCCGAGGAAGGGCGGGTCGATCGGCACCCGGCCGAGGCTCGGCTTCAAGGCGAAGATTCCGCACCAGGCGGCGGGCAGCCGGACCGAGCCGCCGATGTCGGTGCCGAGCGCGAGGGGTCCGTAGCCGGCGGCCACGGCGGCTCCAGCCCCGGAGCTCGAGCCCGCGGTGTTGCGGGCCGCGTTCCAGGGGTTGCGGGTCACACCGTGGAAGCTCGAGACGCCGGAAGCGAGCATCCCGAAATCCGGCATCGTGGTCTTGCCGAGCAGCACGCAGCCGGCTTCGCGCAGCCGGGCCGCCGGTGGTGCGTCGGTACCGGCGATCGGCCCGCCGGCGAGGGCGCGGGTGCCGATCGGGGTCGGCGTGCCGGCAGTGGCGACATTGTCCTTGATCGTGACCGGCACGCCGTCGAGCGGCGAGAGCGGCTCGCCGCGCCGGAAGCGCGCCTCGCTCTCCCGCGCCTGGTCGAGGGCACGGTCGGCGAGGACGAGGTACATGGCGTTGAGCGTACGGTCGCAGGCCTCGATCCGGGCGAGCGCCGCCTCCGTCGCCTCGACCGGCGAGAGCGTCTTCTTGCGGTAGGCGGCGGCGAGTTCGGCCGCCGAGAGATCGTGGATCGCCGTCATGTCGGTTTCCCCTGCGGACGCGCACCGGCCTAGCAGGCCGCAGCGGCCGGCGCCACGGCGCGGCGCGCGCAGCGCCTTCGCACGAGGCGACGGGCGTCGGGAGGGATTAGGCCCGACACCGTCTCCACCCCGAGGTCGCGAGAAAAGACGACCGTCGGATCGCGCCCGAAGACGGGGAAAGAGGTCGGGCGGCGACGAAAGACGTCACGGCACTCGGCGATCCGGGTCCGAGGGCGCGGGCTTCGGTTCGGCGGATTCGCAGCGGAGCACACGGTCCAGCGAGGCTCCGCGCCGCTCGCCCGGTCGAGGCGGCGGCGGGGCCGCGGGGGGACGAGGCGCTCGGACGGGCGAGGGAGAGGTCCGCCCGGCCGCCGGGGTGGTCGGTGTCCGCCGCGTGGCGGCCGCGGGGCTCGGAAGGCGGCAAGGGCGGCGACGATTCGAAGGGCGGCTGCGGCTCGAAGGGCAGCCACGGGTCGGCAGGCGGCGGCTCGAACGGCAGCGGTGGCCGCGAGGGGCGTCGTGGCGGGCCACGTTCGAGGGGCGGCTCGGGCACGGGCCGGCCCCGTCCGCTCCTCGGACCGTCCCGCGCCCGGTGCCGGTCGCGGCTCCCGTCGCCCGCCGCCGCCGCCTCGTCGCGGTGGGCCGGCTTCGGCCGCGCCGTCGAGCCCCCGGCGCTCGTCCTGCCGCTCCACGTGCTGCACCTCCGAGACCGCGCGCCGCCGAACCGCAGCGGTGCCACGCTCGCGGCACTCGCCTCGGCCGGCGCGCTCGCCACCCGCAGGCTGCACCGACGCGCCTCGCGGGCGGCGCCTCGCCTGCTCGCCCGTGCCGCCTCGCCGGTCCCGCGAGGCGGCGCCGCTCGGCCCGCTCGCGGATCGGCTCGAAGCTCCGCCCGGCGCCTCAGAGCACGAGTGTCAGCACCACCGGCAGGGTGAGGATCGCGAGGACCGTCGTCACGGTCGTGATCGCGGCCGTCAGCTCGGCGTCGCCGCCGAGCGCGCGGGCCAGGAGATAGGCGGTGCTCGAGGTCGGCACCGCGCTGCAGAGCGCCACCACCCCGAGCGCCGTCCCCTCGAGGCCCACCAGGCGGGCGAGGCCGATCGCGAGGAACGGCTCGAGCAGCAGCCGGCCGAGGGCGGCGGCCGCGATCACGCGGACCGCGGTGCCGCCGCGGATCGGCTCGAGCGCCGCCCCCATGGCGAGGAGCCCGAGGGCCAAGGTGGCGCGGCCCAGGACGAGGAGGGCGTCGAGCAGGAAGCGCGGCAAGGGCGGCCCGAGCAGGTTCCAGGCGAGGCCGGCGAGGCAGGCGAGGAGGAGCGGGTTGGTGGCGAGCCCCCGCAGGACGGCGAGCCGAGCGCGCGGCCCGGGGCCGTGGCGCGCCAGCACCCACACGCTCACGAGATTGGCCACGGGTGTGAGCGACCCCACCGCGACGGCGGCGGGGCCGAGGGCCGCCGGGCCGAAGAGGAGCGGTGCGAGGGCCAAGGCCGTGTAGCTGTTCCAGCGCACCACACCCTGGACCAGGGCGCCGAGCTGCGGCCCGTCGAGCGCCAGGGGCCGGCGGAGCGCGAAGGCGACCGCCGCCATCGCGAGCTGGGCCGCCACGAGCACGAGGGCGATCCGAGCCGCACCGGTGCCCCCGAGCTCGGCGCGGGCCAGCTCGACGAACAGCAGGGCGGGGAAGAGGACGAAGTAGGTGAGCCGCTCGATCGGCGCCCAGGAGGCCGCCGGCACCGCCCCGCTGCGGCGCAGGACGAGCCCGAGCGCCACGACCAGCACCACCGTCGAGAGCGCCTCGGCGATCACGGCCATGCCCCTGGGCTAGCCGCGCCGGACCGCGGCGGGCAAGCGCGCTCGGTACGGTAAGCCTTCGTTAACTCGAACGCGCTAGGGCGGGTGCATGACGGCCCGCATGCTCCGACTGCCCGTCCCGTCGGTGCCGGACTCGGTCCGGGCGGCGATCGCGTTCCTGCGCCGGCTGTCGGCATCGCTCGCCGCCCTGTGGAGCGGGCGATCCGCCGGCCGACCGGTCGCCGGTTCGGCCCGGCCCGGGTCCGGTGCGCAGACCCGCACGGTCGTGGCGCCCGCCTGCGCGGCGCGTCGAGGGAGGTTCGCGGCCGCGCCGAGGCGGACGGCACCGGATCGGGCGGCAGGCGGCTCAGGCGCGAGGCGCGTCGGGTTGGAGCTCGGGTACGGTGCGGCGGACCGGATCGAGCGCCAGCATCGCCGCTTCGGCCTCCAGAAGCCGTGCGAAGGGGTCGAGCGGGAAGCCGTAGCGGCGGGCGTTGTAGAGCTGCGGTACGAGCAGGCAGTCGGCCAGGGTCGGTGTCGGGCCGAAGCAGAAGGGGCCGGCCTCGCCTCGGGCCGTGCGCTCGCAGGCGGAGAGCCCCGCCTCGAGCCAGCGATGGTGCCAGCGGTTCTGGGCGGCCTCGTCGAGGCCGAGGTCGCGCTCGAGATGGCGGCGGACCGCGAGGTTGGAGAGAGGTGCCAGCTCGCAGGCGATGGCGAGGGCGAAACCGCGGACCCGCGCCCGGGCGAAGGGATCGCCGGGCAGGAGCGCCGGCTCCGGGAAGGTCTCCTCGAGCCATTCGAGGATCGCGAGCGACTGGACGAGGGGCCTGCCGTCGACCTCGAGGGTGGGCACCAGCGCCTGCGGGTGCTTCTCGCGGTAGGCCGGATCGGCCTGCTCGTTCCGCACGAGATCGACCGCGCGATACTCGTGAGCGAGGCCCTTGAGAGCGAGCGCGATCCGCACCCGCCAGGAGGCCGAGGAGCGCCAGTAACCCCAGAGCACGAGCCTCACGCCGGCGCCTCCCCCTGCAGCACCGCCGCCCGGGCGGTCTCGATCATGCGGTCGAGCAGATCCGGATCGGCGAGTCGTTCGGCGAGCAGGAGCACGAGCGCGGCATCCAGCCGCCGGCTCTGCTCGGTCGAGAGGTCGCGATGGGCGCGCACGAGCCGGACGAACAGGGCATCCGGGTCGCGAAAGCGCGGGCTCCTGTCGAGCTCGGCCATCACCGGGGTCTCCGATCGAGTCGAGCGAGGGCGCGGTTCCGTCGGCGCATCAGGCGGCCCCTCGGGCGATCGGCTCGCCGCGGCCCCAGAGCCGGGCGAGGGCCGCCGCGATCCTGGCCGGGTCCGGCTCGCGGAAGCGGGCGGCGACGTGCTGGTCGGGGCGCAGGAGGTAGGTGGTCCCGGCTCGGGCGTCCCAGCGCTCGGCGGCGAGGCCCTCGGCCGGCAGGTGGACGGTGCGCAGACCCGGCACGCTCGGTGCGACGGCACCGAAGACGAGGAGCGTGGGCTCGCCGCCCAGGCGAGGCAAGAGGAAGCCGCCGCCCGCGAGCGGCGCGTCGACGGCCGGCGCGCCCGGTCCCGGGCCGCCCGACCAGTCGGCGTCGTCCGGTGTCGAGAGCGGGCTCTCTCGATAGGTGTGCGGGGTCGACAGCCGGCCGGCGTTGACCATGGCCCGGGCGAACGGGTGATCCCTGGCGAGCAGGAGCACGGCGTCGCGATAGGCCCGGCCCGCCTCGCTGCGCGGGGTGATGAAGTCGGTCGCCCGGGTGGAGTGCAGGATGTTCTCGTCGGCCGCCGGGATCCGCTCGGCGTCGTAGCTGTCGAGCAACGTCTCGGGGGCCGCCCGGTGCAGGACCGCGGCGAGCTTCCAGGCGAGATTGTCGGCGTCCTGGACGCCGCCGTTGCCACCGCGGGCCCCGAACGGGCTCACCTGGTGGGCGCTGTCGCCCACGAACAGCACACGGCCGTGGCGGAAGCGCTCGAGCCGGCGGCAGCGGAAGGTGTAGACGCTCACCCATTCGAGCTCGAGCGGCGGCTCGGGCCCGAGCATGGTGCGGATACGGGCGAGCACCCGTGCCGGGTCCTTCTCGGCCTCGGGGTCGGCCTCGGCGCCGAGCTGGAAGTCGATCCGCCAGAGATCGTCCGGCTGCTTGTGCAGGAGGACCGACTGGCCCGGATGGAAGGGCGGGTCGAACCAGAAGCGACGCTCGGCCGGGAAGTCGACGCCGCGGATGATCACGTCGGCGATCAGGAACCGGTCTCGGAACACCTGGCCACGGAACGGCAGGCCCAGGGCCTCGCGTACGAAGGAGCGCGCGCCGTCGCAGGCGAGGCACCAGCCGGCATCGAGCCGGTAGCGGCCCTCGGGCGTCTCGACCTCGAGGGTGACCGAATCGGGGCCGGGCTCGACCGCGACGACCTTCGAGCGCCAGCGCAGATCCACCCGGCCGCTCGCGGCGCAGGCCTCCACGAGCCATTCCTCGAGGTGGTATTGCTGGAGGTTGACGAAGGCCGGCATAAGGTGGCCGGGCTCGGGCAAGAGATCGAACTCGTAGGCGAGCCGGTCCCGGAAATAGACCTTGCCGACCTTCCAGGTGACACCTTTGTCGAGCAGACGTCGGCCGAGGCCCAGCCGGTCGTAGATCTCGAGGGTCCGCTTCGACCAGCAGATCGCCCGGCTGCCGACGCTGACGGTCTGGTCGTCGTCGAGGACGACCACGCCGATTCCGCGTCGGGCGAGGTCGAGGGCGAGGGTGAGACCGACGACGCCGGCGCCCACCACCACGACCGGGGCGGTGCCGCGGCCGGCCGCGAGCTCGGCGGGCCGGCGGAAGGGGTACACCGGATTGACGCGGCCGCTCGTCACGACGCGATCTCCCGCCCGGTCGGCTCAGCGCTCGCCGCCGCCCGGCATGGGCACCACCTCCTCGCCTTCGAGCGCCTGCCAGAGCGCTCGGTCGCGCTCGGCCGTCCAGACCCGCGGCCGGTCGATGCCCTGCGCCTCGTCGTAGGCCCGGGCGACGTCGAAGGGCATGCAATGGTCGAAGATCGCCCAGCTGCCGAACTCCGCGCGCATCGCCGACATCGCCGCGGCATAGGCTTCCTTGAGGGGGGCGCCGGCCCGCGCCCGCGGGGCCACGATCGAGACGAGGCGCGTCACGAACGCCTCGGTGCTCTCGATCGCCAGCCGGCACTCGGCGGAGGTGCGGGCCGCTCGACCGCGACCGGGGACGAGTGCTTCGGGCTCGAGCGCGCGCAGCCGGCCGAGCGTGCCCGGCCAGTCGGCGAGATGAGCATCGCCGCAATAGGGCGTGGCGCCGAACTCGACGATGTCGCCCGCGAACAACACCCGCTCCTTCGGCAGCCAGACGACGATATCGCCCCGGGTATGGGCGCGGCCGAGATGGAGGATGCGGACCTCGCGCGAGCCCAGCCGGACGGTCATCGAGCCGGTGAAGGTGAGGTTCGGCCAGGTGAGGCCCGGAATCGTCTCCTTGCCACGGAAGAGCCGCGGGAAGCGGCCGATTTCGCTCTCCATGTCCTCCTGGCCGCGCTCGACGATCAGCTCCCGGGTCGCATCGGAGGCCACGAGGTGCGGGGCGCGGTAGGCCGAGGCGCCGAGAACACGGACCGCGTGGTAGTGGGAGAGGACGAGCCAGCGGATCGGCTTGTCGGTGACGGCGCGGATCCGGGCGATCACCGCCTCGGCCATGGCCGGGGTCGCCTGGGCGTCCACGACCATCACCGAATCGTCGCCGACGATCACGCCCGAGTTCGGATCGCCCTCGGCCGTGTAGGCGTAGAGGCCGGGCCCGATCTCTTCGAAGCTCACCCGTTTGTCGGCGAGATCGGCGGTGCTCGCGAAGGCCTTGCTCATGGACGGCTCCGATGGAAGGGGACGACGCGCTGCTCGATCGCGCCGAAGATGGAGCGGCCCTCGCCGTCGCGCATCTCGATGCGAATCGTCGAGCCCGGCCGCATGAAGGGCGTCCTGGGCGCGCCCGTCTCGATCGTCTCGTACATGCGCAGCTCGGCGATGCAGGCGTACCCCACCCCGCCGTTCTCGATGCTCGACCCGAAGAGACCTCCCTGACGGTTGGAGACCGTGCCCGAGCCCAGGATCGTGCCGGCGGCGAGCGAGCGGGTGCGGGCGGCGTGCGCGATCAGCTCGGGGAAGGAGAACTGCATGTCGCGGCCGGCGTCGGGCCGGCCGAACGGCCGACCGTCGAGGGTACATTCGAGAGCGCCGTGCAGGCGGGCGCCGTCCCAGAGCGGCCCGAGCGCGTCGGGGGTGACGGCCACCGGGGAGAAGGCCGAGGCGGGCTTCGACTGGAAGAAGCCGAAACCCTTGGCGAGCTCGGCCGGGATCAGGTTGCGCAAGGAGACGTCGTTGACGAGCATGACGAGACGGATCGCGGCGGCCGCCTCCTCGACCGTGGCCGCCATCGGCACGTCGTCGGTGACGACCGCCACCTCGGCCTCGAAGTCGAGGCCGAAGCTCTCGTCGATCAGCGGGATGGGATCGCAGGGGCCGAGAAAGCCGTCCGAGCCGCCCTGGTACAGGAGCGGGTCGGTCAGGAAGGAGGGCGGCATCTCGGCGCCGCGGGCGCGGCGGACGAGCTCGACATGGTTGAGGTAGGCCGAGCCGTCCGCCCACTGATAGGCCCGCGGCAAGGGCGAGGCGCAGGCCCGCGGATCGAAGGCGAACGTCCCCGCGGCCCGGCCCGCCTCGAGAGCCCGCGCCTCCTCGCGCAGGAGCGGTGCCACTTCGTCCCAGTGGTCGAGGGCCTGTTGGAGGGTCGAGGCGGCGCGGGCCCTGACCGCCCGCCCGAGATCGGCCGAGACGAGGCAGAGCCGCCCGTCGCGGCCACCTTCCCGGAGGCTCGCGAAGCGCACGGCCGCTCACTCGGCCGCGAGCTTCTGCGGCGCCGGCCGCTTCACCTTCCAGCTGTCGGCATAGTCCTGCCACTCGACCGCCGAGGCGGCGGCACCCACCTGCAGGGCGTCGCGGGTGTCGAGCATGACCGCGTATTCGTCGGTCGCGGGCTTGGGTTGGACGAAGGCGCGCTCGAGGGCCTTGGGGTGAGGTCCGTGGGTGAAGCCGCAGGGATGGAAGGTCATCATTCCGGCCTTGATGTTGTCGCGCGAGAAGAAGTCGCCGGCGTGGTAGAACAGGACCTCGTCGTAATCGTCGTTGTTGTGGAAGAACGGCACCTTGAGCGCACCCGGATCGGTCTCGAAGGGGCGTGGGGTGAAGGTGCAGATCACGAAACGGTTGGCCACCCATGTCGTGTGCGCCGAGGGCGGCAGGTGGTAGCGGTGGCTCGCGAGCGGGCGAATGTCCTTCACGTTGAGCCGGACCGGGGCGAGATCGCCGTGCCAGCCGACCGCATCGAGCGGGTTGAAGGGGTAGGTGCACACCGAGAGCGTGTTGTTGCGCTTGACGACGACGCGGGTGCGTTCCTCCGTCTGCTGCGCGTCGAACGCCTCGTCGATCCGGGGCGTGTCGAGCACCGCCGGGTCGAAGATCGCGTGATGGCCGAGGATTCCCTTCTCGGGCAGCATGTAGGTCGAGCCCGTGGCCTCGATCAGGAGGCAGGTCGTGGGCTCGACGGTCTCGAGCCGCCACATCGTGCTGCGCGGCAGCACGACATAGTCGCCGGTGCGAATCTCGAGATGGCCGTAGTCGCAGAAGAGATGGCCGCGGCCCTCGTGGACGAAGATCAGCTCGTCGCCGTCGGCGTTGCGGGCGAGATGGTCCATCCGCTCGGGGGCACGCCAGAAACGCAGGCGGACATGGGCGTTGAAGAGCACGTCGGGGGCGTCGAAGGGCGAGGGGTGCGGGCCCCGGATAGCGTTGAGGTCGAAGGCGCGCGGCCGCAGCGGCCCCTCCCAGCTCTCCCACCCCGTGGGCGGGTGGCGGTGGTACATCTGGGTGGCCGGGCCGAAGAAGCCCTCCTTGCCGAGCTCCCGCTCGAACGTGCCCTCCGGCAGGTCGGCGTGGGCCTGGCGGCTAGCGCGCCCCTCGAGGCGCGGGAAGCGGATATAGTGCTTCATGGGCGGTGCTCCCCTCGCAGCAGGGCTTGCCTGCCCGCTTTCGCTGCGGGATATTGTTTCGTATGAAACCAAAGTCAACCGTCGAGTCGGCCCTCGCGGAGGCTGCACCCACGGCCGGGCCCTTCCGACTCGATTCGTTCCTGCCCTACCGGCTGTCGGTGACCGCCAACCGGATCAGTCGGGCCTTCGCGCGCGCCTACGCCGAGCGGTTCGGCCTCACCATCCCCGAATGGCGGGTGATGGCGGTGCTCGGCACGGGCGGGCCGCTCGCGGCGGCGGCGATCGTCGAGCGGACGGCGATGGACAAGGTGAAGGTGAGCCGGGCGGTGGCGGCGCTCGAGGCGAAGGCGCTCGTGCTGCGCCGCCCGCACCCCGAGGATCGGCGCTCGGCCCTGCTCGAGCTCACCCCTTCGGGTCGTCGGGTGTTCGAAGAGATCGTGCCCTTGGCCCGTGCCCTCGAGGCCGAGCTCACGGCCGTGCTCGGGCCGGAGGACCGAGCGCTGCTCGCCGCGCTGCTCGGCCGGCTCGACACGCATCTTTCCGGACGCGGCGATTCGGCCCTCGATGCCGGCGATCCGGGGTGAGCCGGACGAGGTCCGAGGCACAGACGGCCCGATGCCGGCCGCACCAGGCCGCCGTCGGCTCTCGGCTCGTGTTCGGCGGTGTCGGGTCGGCGACGCTCGCGGCGCCGCTGGGCCGGCTCGACGCGCGTCTCTCGGGCCGCCTCGATCCGACCCGCGACAGTCCGCAGGCCCTTTGGGTCGGCTCTCGCCCGGGGGTGCGAGGTCCCCGACGCTGCCTGCTGTTTCGAGCCGGCCGAGCGTGGTGTAGCGAGGACCCTGCATGGCCGCCGCCGGGGTGGCGCCCGGCGGAATCGGCCGGTCCAGCTCGCGGGCGGGCTCGCGGAAGACGAGCTCGTACTCGCCGCTGTCGCCGTAGGGGACGATCTCGCGGACGGGAGCGAGGTGGGTGATCGCCGAGACCGGGGCCGTCCGATACGCCGCCACCCAGCGCACGAGGCCCGGCCTGGCCGGGGCGATCCGGACGGCGTACCAAGATTGCTCGCCGAGGAAGACCCTCTCGAAGCCCTCCGCCTGCGCCGGAACCACCAGGACGAGGTCCTCGTCTCGCGGGGCCGTCGGGGCCCGGGGGCGTACGGCCCGCACTTCCTCCAGGGCGTGCCCGCCGAGCAGCGGTAGGATCTGGGAGATGCGCGTGAGGAAGGCCTTGGCGTCGGCCTTGTCGACCTCCGAGAGGGCCGGTGCCTGAGGCTCCGTGGCGTTCAGGAGCTCGTAACGCCGCTGAGCCCGCGCCCGCGCGACGATCGCGTGCTCCAGCCAGCGCCGGATGCCGCCGTCCAGCACGTCGCCGTCGGACACGAAGAGGATGGCGCGGTCCGGGAACTCCTTCCGCGAGTCGTGCGTCCGCAGGCTCTCGCCGACGCACTCGCTCTCGCCGACACGGAGCGGCGGCAAGCCGTTCTCGGTTTCCTCCGGCTCCGTCAGGAGATAGACGCCGGGGTTCCGGAGCTCGACCCGGTCGGCTACGCGCGGCAGACGCTCCCGCCGAAAATGGAGACATCGGCCCGTCCAGAAGCTCATGCCGACGATCCGGAGCCCATCGGGATCGCCGGCGGGGACGAGGGTGCGGATCGCACAGGCGTCGGACAGGGTGCGTCCACCCCCGCTGGGGGAAGCCATCGACCATCGTCACAGTAACGGGTCGATGATCCTGCTCAGAGGACGACGTGCGGGGATGCTCGCTGAGGGATGGTCGCCGGCGGCACGGCGACGACGGCTCGATGCTGGGAGGGGTCCGGCGTGCCGTGAGCCGTTCGATGCGGGGCGGTCGACTCAGGGGAAGGGCGAGCCGTCGCCGATCGGCCGGGCCTCGGCCGGGACGGTGCGGGTGAAGCGCGGGCGATAGGCGAGCGCGCGCTCGCCGACCCGCACGAAGCGGTAGATGCGGCCACTGTCCCAGGAGAGCTCGCGGTCGAGGACGAGCTCGGTGTCCGCGCCCAACAGGCCCTCGTGATTGATCTCGTGGATCAATCGTGCCTGACCCGTGAAGCGCGAACCGTAGTTGAAGTCGATATCGTCGAAATAGAGGACGCAGCCCGTCGGCAGGACGTCGGCCAGCCGCTCGAGCACGGTTCGGGTCGAGCTGTAGAGGTCGCAGTCGAGCCAGACCAGGCAGGGCGGCGTCGTGCGCAGCTCGGCGAGCAGCTCGGGAACGAGGGTCGCCTCGAAATAGCCCGGGTGGAAGCGGGCGTTGCGGTAGCCCTTGGCCGCGCAATAGGCCTCGATCCGGGCGAGGCTCGCGCGATAGGAGCCCTCGATCCAGTCGTTGCCGCGGAAACCCCGGTCTTCCGGATCGGTCGCCTCGGGCAGGCCCTCGAAACTGTCGAAGCCGTGGTAACGGACCCTGTCCTCGAGGCCCAGATGGCGGATGGCGTAGAGGAGCTTGGCGGTGGCGTAGCCTTGCGCGGTGCCGAACTCGAGGACCGAGAGCGGCCCCTCGACCTCGCTCGCGAACTCTTCGAGCACTTCGTAGACGTGGTCGACGCGGTAGAAGCCGGTGGCCGCGCGCCGCAGCAGCTTGCGCGGCTTCGCGACGAGACCGCGCCAGAGCACGGTGCGCAGCCGCTCGCCCGGCACGAGCCGGCCCAAGAGGGCGAGCCAGCGCCTGAGGCCGCGCGTCCCGAGCCTTTGATCGTCGATGCTGGGATGCGGGTCGTCGACCCAGCTCGGACGCGTGGTCATGGCGGCTCCGGCGCGGCGTTCCGTGGAGGGGCTGATAGACCCCGCTTGCTCCCCCGTCGAGGCGTCGTCACACGTTCGACGTCTTCAAGAGCAGCGGGCGAGCCAGCCGTCGAGCTTGCGGCGCTTGAAGATCAGGCCGTAGCCGTCGTTGCGCGCCAGCGCGCAGTATCCGGTCTGCTGGCGGCGGTTCTGGGTGTACTCGATCACGAACACCGCCTTGCCGGCCCGGCGGAAGGGCTGGAAGAGCTGACATTCGTTGTAGCGGTAGCAGGATTCGACGAGCGCCCAGTCGAAATGGTCGACGAGCTCGGCCGCCAACAGCCCCGTGTTCTTGAGCCCGATCGAGAGGCCGCGGGCATGGGCGGCGGCGGCGAGCCAGCGGTCGAAGGCGAGCTGGTCGTCGCGGTCGAGCGGGAAGCCCGTGTCGTTCTCGAAGCCGTTCACGTTGTCCGCCTCGACCGTGTCGAAGCCCTTGGCACGGCAGAGATCGAGCCGAGCCTCCAGGATCGGGGCGAGAAGGTCGATGCGGCGGATGTCGAGCCAGCGCTCGCCGGGCCAGCCCTCGTAGGCTTTGCCGAGCACGACCGTGGGGAAGGCGGCGGCATCCGGGCGCCAGTCCTCGAAGGCTCCGGCGTTGACGTAGCAGGCGGTGCGCACGCCGCGGGCGCGGAGCGCGGCGACCGTCTCGGCGCTCGTGTCGAACAGGTCGAGCTCGAGGAGGTCGACCGGGCGGGCGAGATCGAAAGGCTTGGTGAACTGGATGTCGAAGCGGAGGCCCGGGGTGGGGATCCAGGTCTGGGCCGCGACCGGCACGACCCGGCCGAGCCCGAGGACCGCGAGGAGGAGGAGGGCGAAGCGGACGGCCCGGCCGGTGGGGCGAGAAGGAGACGAATGGTGCATGGAGATGCCGACTCCGAACATACCCTGGGACGACAATGAGTCCCCTCGGACCGATCGTCAACCGTACGGGAGCGGGGTGCGACGAGCTATCCGAGGTCGCGCGGCGGAAAGCGACCGGGTCTCGTACCTGGATATCTCGAGGGGTTCGATCGGCTTCGGGCCGCACCCGGCAGCCGAAGCCGGCTCGCGGCACGGGCGCGCAACAGGGCCCGGCCGGGGGCCGGGTCCGGCCGGCTCGGCGGACCGTCGAGCGGCGACGCGGCGGGGGGCGGTGAGTTCCGGGCCGGTCAGGCGCTCGCCTGCTCCCGCTCGCGGCCGCGCAGCCGGGCGAAGAGCGGCCAGAAGAGGAGCACGAGCCCGAGCACCATGATCGAGCCCACGAGCGCGTTCGAGAAGAAGATCGAGAAGCTGCCCTCGGAGAGGAGGAGGGCCTGGCGGAAGGACTGTTCGGTCCGATCGCCCAGGACGAGGGCCAAGACGAGCGGGGCCAGGGGATAGTCGAGCTTCTTCATCACGTAGCCCAAGACCCCGAAGATCAGCATGAGGACGATGTCGAAGGCGGCGTTGTTCACGGTGTAGGCACCGATCGCGCAGACGACGAGGATGATCGCGGCGATGATCGGGAAGGGGATCCGCAGGATCGCCGCGAACCAGGGCACGGCGACGAGCACGATCGCGAGGCCCACGACGTTGCCGAGATACATCGAGGCGATCAGGCCCCAGACGAAGTCCTTCTGCTCGACGAAGAGCATGGGCCCGGGCTGGAGGCCCCACATGATCAGCCCGCCCAGGAGCACCGCGGCGGTGGGCGAACCCGGGATGCCGAGGGTCAGCATGGGCAGGAGGGCCGAGGTGCCGGCGGCGTGCGCCGCGGTCTCGGGTGCGATCACCCCCTCGATGCGGCCGCGGCCGAACTCCTCGCCGTGCCGGCTCAGCCGGCGCGCCACGCCGTAGCTCATGAAGGAGGCCGGGGTGGCGCCCGCCGGCGTGATCCCCATCCAGCAGCCGATCAGCGCGGAGCGCAGCACGATCGCCCGGTGGCGCAGCATCTCGCCCCAGGTTCGCAGCACCGCCCGCAGATCGATCCGGCCCTCGCGACCGCGGAAGGTGAGGCCTTCCTCGATCGACTGGAGGATCTCCGAGATGCCGAACAGGCCGATCACGACGACGAGGAAATTGAAGCCGCGCATGAGCTCGGTCGAGCCGAAGGTGCCGCGCAGCTGGCCCGTGACCGTATCGAGCCCGACCCCGGCCAACAGGAAGCCGAGCATCATCGAGGCCATGGTCTTGAAGGGCGAGCCCGAGGAGAGGCCGACGAAGCTCGCGAAGGCCAGGAACATGACGGCGAAGAACTCGGCCGGGCCGAAGCGCAGGGCGAAGCCCGCCACGAGCGGCGAGACGAAGGTGATGACGAGGATCGCCACGAAGGCGCCGATGAAGGAGGAGGTGAAGGCGGCGGTCAGCGCCTCGGCGGCGCGGCCCTGCTGGGCCATCGGATAGCCGTCGAAGGTGGTCGCCACCGACCAGGGTTCACCCGGGATGTTGAAGAGGATCGAAGTGATGGCGCCGCCGAAGAGCGCACCCCAATAGATGCAGGAGAGTAGGATGATCGCCGAGACGGGCTCGAGGGTGAAGGTGAGCGGCAAGAGGATCGCGACACCGTTGGCACCGCCCAGGCCCGGCAGGACGCCGATCAGCACACCCAGCACGATGCCCGCGACCATGAGGGCGAGGTTGGTGGGCTCGAGGGCGATCGTGAAGCCGTGCAGGAGGGCCACGAGCTCGCTCATGGGGCGTGCGACTCCGCGCGACGGGGTCGTACAGGAAGGTCTTCAGAAGCCGAGGGCGTGCTCGACCGGTCCTTTGGGCAGGGGGACCAGGAACCACACCTCGAAGACCAGGAAGGCGGTGAGCACGAGGGCGGCCGCCACCGGGACCGCCTGGCGCAGGGAGAAGCCGCCCATGCCGCGCATGAACCAGAGCACGAGGGCGGCCGAAGCGGCATAGATGCCGACGAGGAAGATCGCGGCACCGTAGACCGCGGCCGGCACCAGCACCTGCGCCACGAGGAGAAGGCGCGGCCAGCTCGCGAAGAGGCGGCCGTCGGCCGGGCGAGCGAGCGCGCGAAGGAGGTTCACCCCGCTCGCGAACAGGAGGAGGACGCCGACCCAGAAGGGGAAATAGCCCGCTTCGGGACCGTCGAAGCCCCAGCCGTTGCCGAGCCGGAGCCCCTCGCGGATCGCGAGCCCGGCGACCACCGCCAAGAGCCCCGCGAGCAGGATCTCCATCGTCCGCTGACCGATCCCGCTGCCACCGCCGGCGAACTGCGGCATGATCCGACCTCCCCCGCTCGCCCTCGAACCGACCGCCCGCCGGATCGCCGACCCGGCGCGCGGGCCCGGCTCACTTCGCCCGGCTCACTTCGCCAGGAAGCCCGCCTCGGCCATGAGGCGGCGATGGCGCTCCTCTTCCCGCTCGAGCCAGGCCCGGAACTCGGGCCCGGTGAGCGCGGTACGGTTGAAGGCGCCCTGCGCCATGAGCTCCTGCCACTCCGGTGTAGCCAGAACCTTGTCGAGGAGATCGACGTAGAAGCGGACCTCCTCGTCGCGAACGCCGGCCGGCATGAAGATGCCGCGGAGCATCAGATACTCGACGTCGAGACCCTGGCTCTTGCAGGTCGGGATGTCGCTCCAGGCCTTCCCGTCGACGATCGTCTCGGGGTAGGGCATGGGCTGGGAATCGAAGACGCAGAGCGGCCGGACCTTGCCGGCCTTCCAATGGCTCACCGCCTCGATCGGGTTGTTGACGGTGGTGTCGACGTGACGGCCGACGAGCTGGACCGCGACTTCGCCGCCGCCCTTGTAGGGCACGTAGGTGAACTGGGTGCCGATGGCCTTGCCGAGCGCCACGGTGATGATGTGGTCCTCCTGGCGCGAACCGGTGCCGCCCATGCGCAGCTTCTGGCCCTTGGCGGCGGCCACGAGGTCGGCCACGCTCTTCCAAGGCGATTCGCTGTTGACCCAGAGAACGAACTCGTCGAGCGCAAGCATCTTGACCGGTGTGATGTCGGTCCAGCGGAAGGGCACTCCGGTCGCCAACGGTGTGGTGAACAGGCTCGAGAGGGTGATCAAGAGGAGATGGGCGTCCCCCTTCTTCTCCTTGACCTCGAGGAAGGCTTCGGCGCCGGCGCCGCCGCCCTTGTTCTGGACGACGATCGGCTGGCTCATGAGGTTGTGTTTGGCGACGATACCCTGGATCGCACGGGCCATCTGGTCGGCGCCGCCGCCCGTCCCGGCCGGCACGTAGAGCTGGACCGGCTTGCTGGGCTGCCAGGCGAGCGCCGAGGTGGCGAACGCACCAGCCGCCAACACCATTGCGCATCCGGCCAACACGCGTCGACAGGTGCTCAACATCAAATCCTCCCCACCGCGATCGGTCGAGAGGTATTAAGCGGGATCCTCACCGCTGTCAAAACACTTTGCGTGTTGCCGAGCGAAAGAAAATCTTTCGCCCCTTGTCGGCGCAGCCGACGCTCGGCAGGCTCGCCGCCCGTGGAGGGCGGAAAGATCGGGAGCCCGCCGGGATGAACCTCGCCCGTCTCTTCGCCCGTATCGCCCGGCGCGACGGCGAAGCGCCGGCGGTCGGGCTCGGTGCGCGCACCCTCTGGACCTACCGCCAGCTCGCCGATCGCGCCGCCCGGCTGGCGGGCGGCCTCCGCTCGAAGTTCGGCTGCGCTCCCGGCGATCGGGTCGCGATCGTGATGGAGAACCGGCCCGAATATCTCGAGATCGAGCTCGCCGCCTGGTGGGCGGGGGCGGCGATCGTGCCGATCAACGCCAAGCTCCATCCCAAGGAGCTCGGTTGGATCCTCGGGCACGCCGAGCCGCGGCTGTGCTTCGTCTCGGCGAAGCTCGCGGCCGCGCTGGCGGAGGCCGACCCGCCCGCCTCCTGTCGGGTGGTCGAGGTCGCGACGCGCGACTATGCCGCCCTGTTCGACGAGGCCGAGCCACCGATGGTGGAGGTGGGGGCGGATGCGCTCGCCTGGCTCTTCTACACGAGCGGCACCACGGGTCGACCCAAAGGGGCGATGATCACCCACGGCAATCTGCGCGCCATGACCTACGCCTACCACATCGACGTGGACGAAGTGGCGCCGCGCTCGGCCCTCTTGCACGCCGCGCCGCTCAGCCACGGCTCGGGCTGCTACGTGAGCCCGCATGCGGCCGTCGGCTCCTGCCACGTGGTGCCGGAGAGCGGCGGCTTCGACGAGGCCGAGGTGTTCGAGCTCTGGCGGGCCTGGGGCCGGGTGCACATGTTCGCCGCCCCCACCATGGTCAAGCGGCTGGTCCGCCACGCGAAGGCGCAGGGCCTCGCGGGCGAGGGGCTCGCCACGATCGTCTACGGCGGGGCGCCCATGTACCTGGCCGACCTCGAGGAGGCGCACGCCGTCCTGGGCTTTCGCCTGGCCCAGCTCTACGGCCAGGGGGAATCGCCGATGTGCATCACGGCACTCTCCAAACGCGAGCACGAGGCGGCGGCCCGGGCCGGGCGGAGCGACATCTTGCAGTCGGCCGGCACCGCCCAGCTCGTGGTGGAGGTGGCGATCGCCGACGAGGAGGGCCGCCGCCTGCCGCCCGGCGAGGTCGGCGAGGTGCTGGCGCGGGGGCCGAGCGTGGTGCCCGGCTATTGGCGCGATCCCGAGGCCACCCGGCGGACCATGGGCGACGGGTGGCTCAAGACGGGTGATCTCGGCGCGCTCGACGAGGCGGGCTATCTCACCCTCAAGGATCGCTCGAAGGATCTCATCATCTCGGGCGGGGCCAACATCTATCCGCGCGAGGTCGAGGAGGCGCTGCTCACCCACCCGAAGGTCAAGGAGGTGTCGGTCGTGGGCCTGCCCGACCCCGAATGGGGCGAGCAGGTGGTGGCCTGCGTGGTGGCCGAGCCCGGGACCCGGGCGGAGGAGCTCGACGCCCATTGTCTGCGCGAGATCGCCCGCTTCAAGCGGCCGCGGCGCTATGTCTTCCTCGAGGCCCTGCCCAAGAGCGCCTACGGCAAGATCCTCAAGCGGGAACTCCGCGACCGGCTCGCCCGCGAGGCGGTGGGCGAGGGGGGCTAGGCCCCGCCGACCTCGAGCCAGAGGCTCGTCTCGAAGGCGCCGGGCGGGAGCGGCAGGGCGGAAAGGGGGCCGGCGGCGATCCGCTCCGCCCTCCGCGTCGCCATCCAACGGCTCGCCCAGAGCGGGCGGAAGCGGGATCCCAGGAGGAGGGCCGCCACGACCGTCTGCTCGTTGTAGCCGCGCCAGGCCCAGCTCTCGGGATAGGCGTCGGGCAGGAAGACGTCGTGCAGGTGGAGGAGCACGCCCGAGGCGAGCCGGGGAAGGATCCGGCAGATCAGGAGGTCGACGTCGCTGCCGGGGACCGCGAGATGGCTCGAATCGACGAACAGCACGTCGCCCGGGCCCAGCGCGTCGGCGAGCGCGACCTCGCCCTCGCCGAGCAAATGCGGGCGGTGCTCGACCCCGGCCGGCAGCGGCGCGCGCGGCTCGGGGTCGACGGCCACGAGCCGGCCGCCGCCGTGGTCGCTCAACGCCCGGGCGAGGAAACGGGTGGAATGGCCCGAGCCGATCTCGAGCACGAGCCTCGGCCGGCGGTCGCGGACCAGGGCATAGGCGATCGCCGCATCGAGCCGGGGGAACCAGTCCTGGTCGAGGCGCGGGGCGGGGGCCGGGCCGCGCATGGCGGCGAGGGTACGGGCGTGGCGCTCGGCCGTGGCGAGGGTCGCGAGGAAGGCGGTCTCGTGGCGGGCGAGGAGCGGCTCGAGTTCGGGATAGGCGGCGGGCGGCCGGATGCGCTCGGCCCAGCGGCAGGGGAGGAAGAAGCCCGGGCCGCTCAAGGCTCGAGCACCATACCCTCGCGGCCGACGAGCGAGCCCGGCAGGCGGTCGCCGAGCGCGGCGTCGATCAGGTCGAGCTGGATGTCGTCGCGCTCGGGGTCGTGGTGGAAGGTCACGAGCCGGCCGGCGCCGGCCGCCTCGCACAGCCGCACGCCCTCTTCCCAGGTCGAGTGGCCCCAGCCGCGGAACCGGGCCATCTCGGCATCGGTGTAGGTGGCGTCGTAGATGACGATCTGGGCGCCCTCGATGAGGGCGAGCACGGCGGGATCGTGGCCGTGCTCGGGATGCTCGGTGTCGGTCACGTAGCAGACCGATCGGCCGCCGTAGTCGACCCGGTAGCCGGTGGCGCCGCCGGGGTGGCGGAGCGGGGCGGTCCGCACCCGCACGTCGGGGTAGGGTTCCAAGACGTCGCCCGCCTCGAAGTCGTGGAAGGCGATGCAGGCGTGCATGATGTCGAGCGGCACCGGGAAATAGGGGCTCTCCATGAGCCGGCAGAGCACTTCCTGCAGGCTGCGCCCGGCGCGCCGCAGATGGCCCGCCCAGAGCTCGAAGCAATTGCCGGGCTGGTAGGCCGGCTTGAAGAAGGGCAGCCCGAGCACGTGGTCGAGATGGGTGTGGGTGAGGAAGAGGTGGGCGTCGCGGCGGCCCTCCTCGCTCGCCGCCATGGCGTTGCCGAGGACGCGAAGGCCGGTCCCCGCGTCGAAGACGAGCCGGTGCGGGCCGCAGCGCACCTCCACGCAGGCCGTGTTGCCGCCGAACCGTCGGGTCGCCGGTCCGGGGCAGGGGACCGTGCCGCGCACGCCCCAGAGCTTGACCCAGAACTCGCCCGCACCACCCATCGTGCCGTCCGGTGCCGCTCCGCCCGCCGGGGACGGTCGACAATGAGCAGGAAAGCGCCCCGGCATCAACGGCGGCCGGGCCGGTGACGTTAGCGGTTTCTTAACCTTCCCGCGCCAGAGTGGCGGCCGACCGCCCGGGTCGACCCGCGGCGGGCCCAGAAGCCAGCCCGGAAGTCGAGGATGTCCGAGCCCATGCGAACCCTCCTGATCCTGTCGTTTCTGGGTCTTCTCGCGGGATCGGCGGCGGCCGGGACCGCCACCGGCAACCTCGCGATCACGGTCGAGGTGATCGCCACCTGCAAGGTGGGAGCCGCCTCGCTGGGCTTCGGCACCTACGGTGCCGGTCAGACCGCCGATCTCAAGGCCCAGGGCAGCATCGCCTACGAGGGCTGCGGCACCGGCCAGCTCAGGGTCCAGCTCGACGGCGGGACGAGCAAGAACACCGCCGCCCGCACGCTCGTGAACAGCGCCGGAAACAAGCTCGCCTACCAGCTCTTCCGCGACAGTGCCCGGACGAAGGTGTGGGGTATCGGCTCGAACGCGCTCACCTTCACTCCCTCGAGCGGCAGCGGTAGCCTCGTGGTCTACGGCACGATCCCGGGCGGCCAATCGGTACCGGTCGGCCGCTACGGCGACACGGTGCTCGTCACCATCGACTTCTGAGGTGACGGGTGCGGGCGGAGGGCCGCGAACGTTGGCGCTGGGCGCATCGTGGCGAGGGCCGCTTGCCGGGGCCGGTGCGCCCTCGTAACCAGCGTGCCGTCGGGTCCGGCTGCGACCGGAAGCGCGGGAGGCGGCGGTGAAGGCGAGTGCGACGGCCGAGCGGGCGACCCGGACGGTTTGCACGACCTGCTACATGTGCGCCTGCCGCTGCGGGATCCGGGTCCGTCTCGAGGACGGTCGCCCGCGCTTCATCGACGGCAATCGGGCGCACCCCGTCAATCGGGGCGTGGTCTGCGCCAAGGGCTCGGCCGGGATCATGCACCAGGAATCGCCGGCCAAGCTGCGGGCGCCCTTGAGGCGGGTCGGCGAGCGCGGCCGCGACGCGCTCGTCGAGATCTCGTGGGAGGAGGCGCTCGACATCGCCACCCGCTGGCTCGCCGAGGTGCGGGCGAGCGACCCCAGGAAGCTCGCCTTCTTCACCGGCCGCGACCAGAGCCAGGCCCTGACCGGCTTCTGGGCGGCCCAGTTCGGCACCCCGAACTTCGCCGCGCACGGGGGCTTCTGCTCGGTCAACATGGCGGCCGCCGGCATGTACACGTTGGGTGGCTCGTTCTGGGAGTTCGGCGAGCCCGACCTCGAGCACGCCCGGCTGTTCCTGATGCTGGGCGTGGCCGAGGACCACGACAGCAACCCTCTGAAGCTCGGCCTCGCCGCCATGAAGGCGCGGGGTGGACGGATCGTCGCGGTCAATCCCGTGCGCACGGGCTACGCCGCGATCGCCGACGATTGGCTGCCGATCCGCCCCGGCACCGACGGGCTCCTCGTCCTCGCGCTCGTTCACGAACTCTTGCGCTCCGGGCGGGTCGACGCAGCCTACCTCGCCGAATGCACGAATGCCGGCTGGCTCGTGATCGAGGATCCGGGCGGGCCCGAGGACGGGTTGTTCGCCCGCGACCCGGCGGGAAAGCCGCTCTGCCGCGACCGGCGGTGCGGGGATCTGCGGCCGGTCGACGAGCCCGAGGCGGCCCCCGCCCTGCGCGGTGCGGTCCGCCTGCCGGACGGGCGGCGGGCGCGGCCGGTCTTCGAGATCCTGGCCGAGCGTTACCTCGACCCCGCCTTCGGCCCCGAGGCGGCGGCCGGCACGACCGGCATTCCGGCGGCGACCATTCGAGCACTGGCCGCGGCGCTCGCGCGGGCCGCTTTCGAGGATCCACCCTTCGTGGCCGAGCCCTGGACCGACTGGCGCGGCCGCCGCCACGACGGCGTCGAAGGCCGTCCGGTGGCGGTCCACGCCATGCGCGGCGTCTCGGCGCACGCCAACGGCTTCCAGACCTGCCGGGCGATCCATCTCCTCCAGCTTCTCCTGGGTGCGGTGGACCGGCCCGGCGCCTTCCGGTTCAAGGCGCCCTATCCGCGGCCGATCCCGCCCGGCCCCAAGCCCTGCGGCAAGCCCGGCCAGGTGGCGGCCGGTCGGCCGATGCCGGGCATGCCGCTCGGCTATCCGACCGGCCCCGAGGATCTGCTGGTGGAGGCCGACGGCAGCCCTTGCCGGATCGACAAGGCCTTTTCCTGGGAAGCGCCGCTCGCCGCGCACGGCCTCATGCACAGCGTCGTCGGCAATGCCTGGCGGGGCGACCCCTACCCGATCGAGGTACTGTTCCTCTACATGGCCAACATGGCTTGGAACTCGTCCATGGCGACGAGCGAGACGATCGCCATGTTGACCGACCGAGATCCGGCGACCGGCCGCTATCGAATCCCGAAGATCATCTACAGCGACGCTTTCTACTCGGAGACGGTCGCCTATGCCGACCTCGTGTTACCGGACACGACCTATCTGGAGCGGTGGGACGCGCTCTCGCTGCTCGACCGGCCGATCGGCAGGGCCGACGCCTTGTGCGATTCGATCCGCCAGCCGGTCCTGGCGCCCGACCGCGACGTCCGGCCGTTCCAGGACGTGCTGATCGAGCTCGGCCACCGGCTCGGCCTGCCGGCCTTCACCCGCGAGGACGGCGCGCCCCGCTACCCGGGCGGTTACGCCGACTATCTGGTCCACCACGAGCGCGCGCCCGGGATCGGCCCGCTCGCGGGCTGGCGCGGCCCGGACGGAGCGGCGGTCGGCAAGGGGCCGCCCAACTCGCGCCAACTCGAGGCCTATGTCGAAAACGGCTGCTTCTTCGAGCATCGTTTCCCGCCCGGCCGGCGCTACATGAAGCCGGTCAACCGGGACTATCTCGAGCTCGCGGTCGCGCTCGGCCTCCTGGCCGAGCCGCGGCCGATCGTCGTGCAGCTCTGGTGCGAGCCGCTGCAGCGCTTCCGGCTCGCGGCCCGCGGTCACGGGCCCGTGCAGCCGCCCGAGCATCTGCGGGCGCGGATCGAGCGCTATTTCGATCCGCTGCCCTTCTGGTACCCCTCGCCCGAACTCGAGGCGGAGGACCGCTTCCCGCTCGCAGCGGTGACCCAGCGGCCGGCCGCGATGTACCATTCCTGGGGCTCGCAGAACGCCTGGCTCCGGCAGATCCTGGGGGAGAACCGGCTGTGCATCGCCCGTTCGACCGCCGCTGCCCTCGGGATCGAGGACGGCGATCCGGTCCGGGTCACGAGCCGACACGGCTCGATCCGGGCGATCGCCCGACTGGTCGACGGGGTGGAGCCCGGCACGGTCTGGACCTGGAACGCGATCGGCAAGCGCGGCGGCGCCTGGGGCCTGCCGGCCGAAGCACCCGAGGCGGTACGCGGTTTCCTCCTCAACCATCTGATCGACGAGCTCGCGCCGCCGGAATCGGACGGCCGCCGGCTGGCCAACGCCGACCCGATCACGGGCCAGGCCGCCTGGTACGATCTGCGAGTGCGGGTCGAGAAGGTCGGGGCCGGCGAGCCGGAGGCCACCGAGCCGCGCTTCGCTCCCTTGCCGCGGCAACCGGGCCTGCCGGATCCGCCGACCGTGCTGCGCTGGGGCGAGACCTTCCGCGGAGCCGGGCGATGACCGCGCTGCCCGACCCGCCGCCCGCCCGTCGCCTGGGGCTCGTGATCGATCTCGACACCTGCGTCGGCTGCCAGGCCTGCGCGGTCGCCTGCAAGGAGTGGAACGGTGGCGGCCATCCGGGCCCGCTCGCCGATCTCGAGCCCTGTGGCAGCCGGCCCGCCGGCACCTGGCTCAACCGGGTGCACGGTTTCGAGGTGGGCGAGGGCGCGGCCGGCCGCACCGTCTATTTCCCGCGCTCCTGCCTGCACTGCGAGAACGCGCTCTGCGTCACGGTCTGCCCGACCGGAGCCTCTTTCAAACGTGCCGAGGACGGCATCGTCCTGGTCGACGAGGCGAAGTGCATCGGCTGCGGGCTCTGTGCCTGGGCCTGTCCCTACGGGGCCCGGGAGCTCGACCCGGCGAGCGGCGTGATGAAGAAGTGCACGCTCTGCGTCGACCGGATCGGCGACGAGCGGTTGCCGGCCGAGGACCGCGTGCCCGCTTGTGTCGCCGCCTGTCCGGCCCGAGCGCGACATTTCGGAGATCTGGGCGATCCCGAGAGCGCCGTCTCGCGGCTCGTCGCCGAGCGGGGCGGTGTCGAGCTCCTGGGCGAGCTCGGTTACCGGCCGACCAACCGCTATCTGCCGCCCCGGCCCGGGCGTCGGCTCGCGGCCGAGGGCGAACGGCTCGAGGACGCGCCTGCCGAGGGCGGTTTCCTCGGCTGGCTCGATCGGCTCCTCGGCGGTTGAGGGGGCGATGCGACCCGCTGCCTCGCTCCTCCTCTTCACCACGCTCTCCGGCGCCGGCTACGGTCTGCTCGCGACATGGGCGCTGCTCGGGCTCGCGGGGGCGGTGCCGGCCGAGCCTTCGGTCGGGCTCGTCGGTCTCGGCCCGGCACTCCTCCTGATCGCGACCGGGCTCTGCGCCTCGAGCTTCCACCTCGGTCGGCCGGAGCGCGCCTGGCGCGCGTTCACCCAGTGGCGCACCTCGTGGCTCTCGCGCGAGGCGGTGGCGGCGGTCGCGACCTTCGCGCCGGCGCTCGCACTCGCCGGCTCCTGGCTCGCGGCGGGACGGGTGCCGGCGGTAGCCGCGCTCCTCTCCGCCGCCGGTGCGGCACTCACGGTCCTCTGCACGGGCCAGATCTACGCCACGCTCGTGCCGATCCCGCGTTGGCACCAGCCGCTCACCACGCCGGTCTTCCTGGCACTCGCGCTCGCCGCCGGTTCGGTCCTCGCCTTCGCCCTCGCCGCCGCATGGGGTCTCGATGCGACCGCGCCCGGCCTCCTCGCGCTCGCGGCGCTGCCGCTCGCCTGGGGCCTCAAGCTGCTCTGGTGGCGAGCGGGCGACACGGCCCCTCCGCGCGTCGAGGCCGCAGCGGCGATCGGTGTTCCGGGTCGCGGGCCGGTGCGCCTGGTCGAGCCGGCACACACGGCCGGCAGCTGGCTGCTCGACGAGACCGGCTTTCGCGTTGCGCGCCGGCACGCTGCCGCGCTCCGGCGGCTCGCGCCGGCGTTCGGTGGCGCCTCGCCCTGGCTGCTGGTGGCGGTCGGGCTCGCGACGGCCGGCGGCGCGCGAGTCGTCTGTGCCCTCGCGGCCGTGATCTCGCTCGCGCTCGGGCTCGCGATCGAGCGCTGGCTGTTCTTCGCCGAGGCGAGGCACACATCGGTGGTCTGGTACGGCGAGCCCGCCGTGTGAGCCGGGGGACCGCCACCTGGCGGCGATGCGGCTTTCCGGGCCGACGGCGGTCCACCGGGTGTCGGTGGCGCGGCCGCCCTCTCGATCCGGCCGGCGGCGCGGGTGTCGCCCGCCCGCGCAGACGGCGGAAGGGGCGCAGGCGGGGGCGCTCCTCGGCGGTGTCGGCCCCGCGCACCGCGTCGAGCCGGCCGCCGAGCCCGGGACCGACGCCTTCGCGAGCCCGGGTGCGGGTGGTCTCGGCGCGATCCGACGCTGCGACCGGTAGCCGTTCCCGACCACCGGCGTCGGGCGGGGCGAGCGGGCCGAACGGTGAGACAGCGGCGGTCGTGCCGGACGAACCGAGCGGGACCGCGGCGGCCGTGGCGGTTCCGATCTTCCGTTCGAGGGAGCGCGGCCGGTCGGTTCGGCTGCCGGCGAACCCGGAAGGCGGCGGGTGCGAACGGGTGCGGCCCGCTGCGGTCTCGGGCTGGTTCGAACCGGAGCCGTCACGAGCCGCGAGGAACCGGGGATGCCGGGGGTCTCGCCGGCCCGACGCCGGGCCGCCGTGTCGCAGAGACCGGCATCGGGGGACGAGCCGGACGAGGACCGCCCTCGGATCGGGGCCCGGCGGGCCGTGTGCGTTCGGGCCGCGGCCGGCGGTCGGGTCGGCGCCCTCCAGGCCGGCACGGGCGCCGAGGCGAGCGGAGGGGCCGCTCGGCTCGGCCGGGTCGGGCCGGTCGGCGGCCGGTCGGCAAGGGTCGGAGAGGACGGGTCGCGGGCCCTCTCTTCCCGATCGGGCGGGTCGACGGGAACCGGGGAGGATCGCCGGCCGAGCCGTCGGGAGGGGACGCGTGCGGGCGGGCCGCGATCGCAGCGGCTCCTGCCCGCGAGGTCGTGTCCGCTGCGGCGGAGGCGGGGCGAGCCGGGAGGGACGATCGGCAGGGCTCGGTCGGGTCGAGAGGCTCGGCGGGCCCGGCCGGGGCGGGTGCCTCGAGGAGCCGTTCGGTCGGGTGGACGACGCAGGAGGACCGGACGGAGGCGTACCGTGAACGGTGGAGACCCGGCAGAGCGTGTCGGGGCCGAGAGGCTCCGCGGGCGGGCCATCGGGTGGAGCCGTCGATCCCGCGCACGCCCGCTCCGCGGACGCTGTGGCTCGGCTGGCCTCGCCGTTCCGGCGCCGGCCCCCGGGTCGACGGGAGGCATCGGTTCGGGGCGCGCCACCGGGGCGGTCGGATCGGCGCTCGTCGGGCCTCGCGCGCCCCGGTCGGACGGAAGACCGGACCGGCCCGATCCGGCGGGTTGCGGGACTCGGCGCGACCTCGAGGGTCGATCGGGGCGGCGGACCGCGCGCTGGGCCGTTCGAGGCGAAGGCCGAAAGTCACCGACCACTCGGTCCGGCCCGCGTGGTTCGATCGGAGGCACGCGCCGACACCGGGAGCGCTCGCGATCACCGGCGAGGCCGGACGGGCCCGTCGGCGCCGCTGCCCGGGCTGGCCGAGCGGACCGGTGTGACCCCCGTTGTCCGCGAGCACGACCGGACGGGGCGAATCCGCCGACCGACGGGCCGGCGAGGCGAAACCCTCGTCGCACGCGGCGAGGGAGAGGCGCGGCCGATCTGCGGGTGGGAGGGCCACGAAGGACCCCGGCGCGCCTTCGCACATCGCGGCGGGAGGGGGGTGGAACCGGCGCCGCTGGTCCCGGAAGCAGTGGCCGTCCGCCGGACCGGGCGCGGGGCCCGGTCGACCCCGGGCGGAGCGAGCGTTCGAGTCGGCGAGGGGACGACGGGCCCGGTGCGGGCCACGTCGGCGTCGCAGCCGGCGACGGCGCAGCCGGCGGCCTCGCCCGGCGACACCGGCCGCGTGCTCGGCGATGCGGTGTCGCAGCCCGTGCGGGCGCGGCCGCGGGCTCAGCCGGCTCGGGCGAGGAAGCGCGAAGGCCCGGGGGCCAGGACGAGCCGCTCGCGCATGAAGGCCGTGACCTCGGCTTCCGGCATCGGTCGAGCGAAGTGATAGCCCTGCGCCTCGTCGCAGCCCTCGCGCTCGAGGAAGCGGCGCTGCAGGTCGGTTTCGACGCCCTCGGCCACCACCCGCCGGCCGAAGGTGCGGGCGATGCCGATGATGGTTCGAACGATCGCCTCGTCGGCCGGGTCGCGCCCGACCTCGCGCAGGAACGATTTGTCGATCTTGATCCGGTCGACGGGCAGCCGCTTGAGGCAGGCGAGCGAGGAGTAACCCGTGCCGAAATCGTCGATCGCGAGGCTCACTCCCATGGCGGCCACCGAATCCAGGCAGCGCCGGATAGTGATCTGGCTCGGATCGACGAACAGGCTCTCGGTGACCTCGAGCTCGAGCAGGTGCGGCGGTACTCCGGTCTCGGCGAGCAGCCGACGCAGGAGCGCCGGCAGATCGCGCTGGCGGAGCTGGGCGGCCGAGACGTTGACGGCGACCCGCACCGGCCAGCCGCGATCGAGCCACCGCCGCGCCGCCTCGAGCGCTTCTTTGAGGATCCACGCACCCAGGGGACGAATGAGGCCGTTGCTCTCGGCTACCGGGACGAACTCGACCGGCGGGACCATGCCGCGATCGGGATGACGCCAGCGGATGAGCGCTTCGCAGGCGACCACCCCCTGGGTCGCGAGATCGATCTGCGGTTGGTAGTGGACCAGGAACTCGCCGTTCTCGAGGGCGCGGCGCAGCTCGCGCTCCATGACCTTGCGGGCCTTGAGCGTGCTGTCCATGCGCGGGTCGAACAAGAGCAGCCGGCCGCCGCCCTCGCGCTTGGCCTCGTCGACGGCGAGCTCGGCGCAGCGCATGAGCTGGTCGAAGCCGCTGCCGTGGTCGGGATGGAGGGCCACGCCGATGGTGGCCGATGGGGCGATCTCCACACCGGCCACCTCGAGGGGACGGGCGAGCCGCTCGAGCACTTCCCGAGCGCGCTCCTGGGCGGCCGCGGCGTCGGGCAGGTCGGGCAGGAGCAGGGCGAAACGGTCGCCGCCGAGCCGCCCGGCCCGACCGCGCTCGCCGGCGAGCTCGACGAGCCGATCGCCGACCCGCCGCAGCACCTCGTCACCGACCGCGTAGCCCCAACAGGCGTTGACGTCCTTGAGACGGTCGAGATCGAAGGCCAGGAGCGCCGTGCGCGAGCCGGGCGCACCGGCGCGCAGCAGCGCCCCGGTGGCGAGCCGCAAGGCGAACTTGCCGGGCAATCCGGTGAGCGGATCGCGATCGTCGACCAGGTCGATCGGCAGGGGAGCCCGGCCGTCGACGGGGGGCTGCGGCGGGGCGGCGGCTGGCCGGCGGTCCGACCGACCCCGCAGGAGTGTGCCGAGCGAGACGAGGCTGCCGGCGAGTAGGATCGCCGCCTCGACCGGCTGCTCGCGCACGAGCATGCCACCGATCACGACCCCGCAGAGGAGGCAACCGAGGGCGAGGAGAATGGCCTGCTGCCTCGGAAGCGGATTCGGTGGCGGGCGGCCGTCCGAGCATCGAGCCCGACCGCCTGCGGCTTCGGGACGCACGCCCGGCGCCACCACCAGGAGGGCGCCCTCGGCCTCGCCCTCCGGGGCGAGGCTCACGACCGCCCTCGGCCCGGAGCGGTCGGGAAGCGGGACCGGACAGGGGACGCGGAACGGGTGCCTCGCATGCGCCCCTCTCTCGCGCTGGTTGATGCGCGCACCGTATCGTTTGCGCGCAAAGCCTCTTGTGCGGCAGGCCGTCGGGTTTTTCAAGCGCCCATATCGGTCATCTTAGGGTTGCGCAGCGATGGCCGGAACTTCGTGACCGGACGACGGACGGCAGCCCCGCGCGGTGCTCGATTGTGCCGCGTGCGCCCGCGTGCGATCTCGGCCGCCGGACGGGTTCGGGAAGGGGAGGTGGCGATGAACCGCATCGATCTCGGCGGCCGGCGGGCGGTGGTCACGGGCGGTGCCCAGGGCATCGGCCGGGCGATCGTCGAGCGGCTGCTCGATTCGGGGGCGGCGGTGGCGATCTGGGACCGCGACCCGGGCGAAGCGGAGCGGACCGCGAGCGAGCTCGCCGGGCGCGGCCGGGTGACGGTGGCGGCGGTCGACGTCACTCGCTGGCAGGAGGTGCAGGCGGCGACCCGGGCGAGCGAGGCGGCGCTCGGCGGGATCGACATCCTGGTGTGCAACGCCGGGATCGCCGGGCCGACCGTGCCGCTCGTCGACTATCCGATCGAGGAGTGGCAACGGATCGTCGACATCGACCTCACCGGCGTCTTCCTCTGCTTGAAAGCCGTGGTACCGCAGATGATCGCCCGCAACTACGGCCGGATCGTCAACGTGGCCTCGATCGCCGGCAAGGAGGGCAACCCGAACGCCGCCGCCTACAGCGCCGCCAAGGCCGGCGTGATCGCCCTCACCAAATCGCTCGGCAAGGAGCTCGCCGCTTACGACATCGCGGTCAACTGCATCACCCCGGCGGCGGCCCGGACCCGCATCTTCGAGCAGATGAGCGAGGAGCACATCCGCTTCATGCTCTCGAAGATTCCGCGCGGGCGCTTCGTCGAGTTGCGCGAGATCGCCGCCATGGTCGCCTGGCTGGTCTCGGCCGAGAACTCCTTCACGACCGGGGCCGTGTTCGATCTCTCGGGGGGCCGGGCGACCTACTGAGCGGCGCCCGGCTCGTGCTCGAGGCTCTCTGGACGGCGATCGTGGCGCTCCTGGTCACGGTCGATCCTCTGGGCCTCGTGCCGATCTTCGTGGCGCTCACCCCCGGCGCGGATGCGGCCGAGCGGGCGGCGATCGCCCGGCGCGCGGTGCTGCTCGCGGGTGCCGTGCTGCTGCTCTTCGCGGTCGCCGGCGAGGCGGTGTTGGCCTGGCTCGGGATCGGCATGCCGGCCTTCCGCGTCGCGGGCGGCCTGTTCCTTTTCCTGCTCGCCCTCGAGATGGTGTTCGAGCGACGCGGCCCGCGGCGCAGCGGCACCGCCGAGGATCTCGCCGACGATCGCCCGGGGGGCGATCTCGCCGTCTTCCCGCTCGGGATCCCGCTGATCGCGGGGCCGGCGGCGATCACCACGACCATCCTCGTGGCCGATCGGCTCGGTCAAACGGTGACCGGCCGGCTCGCCGTGGTCGCCGCGGTCCTCGCGACCCTCGGCGTCACCTGGGGAGCGCTCCTGGTGGCCGGCCGGCTCGCCCGGGCCACGGGACCGACCCTCATCGGGGTCGCCTCGCGCCTTCTGGGGCTGCTCCTGGGCGCGCTCGCCGCGCAGTACGTCCTGGACGGGGTGGCCGAGGTGCTCCGCCGCTAGCGGCCGGCCGCGTCCGATTCGATTTCGTTCGCCAGCGCCGCCACCACCTTCGGATCGTAGCGGTCGGGATGGCGGCGGAGCACGTCCAGGACCTCGGCCGGCGGCAGGGCGTCGCGGTAGGAGCGGGGCCGAGTCCGGGCGAGGAACACGTCGGCCACCGCGAGTACGCGGCCGGCCGGACCGATCGCCTCGCCCGCGAGCCCGCGCGGATAGCCGGTGCCGTCGAGCCTCTCGTGCATCTGGGCGATCGCCTCGGCGACGGGCAGGTCGAGCACGACGCCGTCGAGCACCCGCAGCGCGTGCAGGACGTGCTCCTGCATCCGCCGCTGCTCGTCGGGGTCGTGGCGGCCCTCCTTGTTGAGGAGCTCGCGCGGGACGAAGATCTTGCCGATCTGCGAGAGCTCGCCCGCGAGCCGGACCGTGGCGATGGTCTCGGGGTCGAGGCCCAGGCGGATCGCGAGCCGCTCGCCGAGCTCGGCGAGCGCCCGGCTGTGGCCCAAGAGGTGGGGATCGGCGAGCTCGACGGCGCGGACCAGGACCGCCACGGTCTGCTCGCGCCGCTGCGCGGCCCGCCGTCGCTCGGCCACGAGCTCGCTCTGATCGCGCAACACGCGCAGGAGCCGCGGCCGGCCCGTCTCGTCCGGCAGGACGAGCGCCGCCGCGTGCAGGATCCGCGCCCGACCGCCGAGGGAGAGCTCGAGCTCGGGCTCGACGGCGTGGCCGCTGGCGCGTGCCCGTCGGTCGAGGGCGGCGAGTGGGGCGACCGCCTCGGGCTCGATCAGCGAGGAGAAGACCCGGCCGACCAGCTCGTCGGCGCCGTGCCCGAGCCAGTGGCCGAGGGACCGATTGGCGTAGAGGATGCGGCCCGCTTCGTCCTCGAGCACGATCGCATCGGGCACCGCGCCGGTGATCTCGTCGAGCAGCCGGCGCTCGGCCTCGAGACGGCGGGCCACGGCTTCCTGCGCCAAGGCCATCGCCTGCGCGTGCCGGGCCGCCTGGCGCGCGAGCAGGAGCAGGACCAGGGCGGCGAGGGCGAGGCCGAGCCCGCCCGCGAGCGCGCGCAGCGTCCAGGCCCATTGTTCGACGGCGGCGAGCGCGAGCCGCGGGTCGGCCTCCTCGACCACCGTCCAGGGCAGGCCGCGGACCGCCGCCCGGGCCCGCGGCAGGTCGCTCGCGACCGACCCCTCGACCTCGGCCTCGCGACCTTCGGGGCCGAGCGCCAGCCGCGAGCCGTCCGGCTGGGCGAGCTCGAGCCGGGTCCGCACGCCGGGACCGTCGAGCGGCTGGTGGGCCAAGAGCCGGGCGAGCCGTTCGCCGGCCGGGGCGACCAGCAGGAGCGCGGCGCGCGACGGCTCGCCCGCCGCCGCCTCCGGGGCGGGCAAGGGCAGGGCCAGCGCGAGCAGGCGACCAGTCGGGCCGCCCTCGAGGAGAAGCGCCCGCGGCCCCGGCCCGCCGGCTGCGAGATCGCCGACGAGCGCCCGGCGGGCCGCGGCCGACAGGCCGTCGTCGCCTTCGCCCGCGAGCCGGGTGCCGTCGCGGGCGAGCAGCGCCACACCCACGAGCCCGCTCTGCCGAGCGGTCTCCTCGAGCAGCAGGGCCATGTAGGGCGCCTGCTCGGCGAGCGCCGTGGCGAGGCCGGGCTCGTCGCGGGCGAGGGCGGATTCTTGCGCGAACAGCCGGACCATCTCGGAGCCCGTGAGCCGACCGGCGAGCCCCTGCAGCCCCTCGATCCAGGTCGCGAGCGCTTCGGCGCGACCGGCGGCGAGCGCTGCGAGCCGGGCCTCGAGGCCCGCCCGCTCGGCCGCCCGTCGCTCGGCGATCAGCCGCTCGCTGCCGGTCAGGAGAGCGAGGGCCGCGGCACCCGCGAGGAGGAGGCCGAGGAGCCGGCCGCCCGGCCGCGCGCCGCGCGAAGCGACCGGCTGCGCCGCGGCCATCGGTGCGACCGCGGCGCTCGGGGTGGAAGCCGTGCCGTTCACCGGGCCCCCGTTCGGCCGCCGAGGAGCAGCTTGGGGTCGATGCGGGCGGTGAAGGTGCTGCTGCTGCTCACGTGCGCCCAGCGGGCCTCCTCGTTCACCGAGTAGTAGGGGACGTAGTGGCCCAACCGGTCATGTCGCAAGACGGCGTTGGTGACGTTGTCGAGGATCCAGACCTGGTCGTCATCGTCGCGGACCGCCAGGACCGCGTGGGCGAGGTCGCGCAGCGTGTCCTTCAGGACGACGATCCGCAGCCGCTCGGCCGGCACGCCGAGCTCGCGCAGCGAGAGATATTTGAAAATCGCGTAGTCCTCGCAGTCGCCGGAGCGGGAGAGGAACTCGAGGGGCGTGGCCCAATAGTCGCTGCGGCCCCAGTTCTGGTCGTCCGTCCGGTAACGGTACTGGTTGGCGAAGCGGTTGACGGCGTGGAGCTGGTCGATGAGGGGCGCGCCGTCGAGAGATTTCAGGAGCGCGCGCCAGGCGGCGGCACCCTTGCCCGGGCAGCGGGCCGGGTCGAGCGCGCATTCGCGCCAGAGCGGCCGCTCGCTCTCGACCCGCTCGAGCACGCCGCGCCATTGCGGCAGAGCGGCGAGCGAGGACGCTCGGAACTCGCGGGTGCCGAACAGGCCGAGCTCGACGGCATCGGCGGCCGAGGCGGCGGCCAAGAGGTTGGATGCCACCACGAGGCCCCAGATCCTGCTGCGCAAGGCGCGCTCTCCCGTTCTCGGCACCTTCTGGTGCAGGGCGCAGGATCGGCGGCTGCGATGAACGATCCCTTTCGCGGGTCCCGGAGGAGCCCTCGCCGCGTATCGGGATGCGCGGACATCGGCCGGGCCGTCGGTCCGCCGGCAGGCGGCACGCCGTTTACAAAGCACCCGGCCGCGGTCAGGATCCTCGACGATCTCGAACGTCGGGGAGAACGTCCGGCCGATCCGTCACGGGCAACGGCGGACCAGAAGGGGAGGCAGAAGGGATGCCGTCGAGGTCGTTCGCGGGCTGGGTGGTGGGCGCGGTTGCGCTCTTCGGCGTGGCCGGCGGTGCCGTCGCCAAGGAGGTCACGATCGGCTACCAGCTGATCTACAGCCCTTGGGCCGTGCCGATCACCCAGGGCCGGTTCGAGAAGGAGACCGGCTACAGCATCAAGTGGGTGAAGTTCGACAGCGGCGCCAAGGTCTCGACCGCGATGGCGTCGGGCGACGTCCAGATCGGAGTGATGGGCTCGAGCCCGATCACCGCCACGGTGAGCCGAGGCGTCGACGTCGTCCTCTTCTGGATCCTCGACGACATCGCCGCCTCCGAGGCCATGGTCGTGCGCGACGGTTCCGGCATCGACCCGACGCGGCCGGAGACCCTGAAGGGCAAGAAGATCGCCACACCCTTCGTGTCGACCGCCCATTTCCACACGCTCTTCGCGCTCGAGGTCTGGGGCATCGACCCGAAGACGGTCGAGGTCCTCAACATGCAGCCGAACCAGATCGCGGCCGCCTGGGAGCGGGGCGACATCGACGCGGCCTATGTCTGGGATCCGGCGCTCGCCCGGATCAAACGCAACGGTCGGGTGATGATCGACAGTGCCGCGCTGGCGGAGAAAGGCAAGCCGACCTTCGACGGGATCGTCGTCCAACGCGAGTGGGCCGACAAGAACAAAGACTTCATGGCCAAGTTCGTGAAGATCGTCGCCGAGGCCGACGAGCACTACCGCAAGAACAAGGACGCCTGGACGCCCGATTCGCCCGAGGTCAAGGCGCTCGTGAGCCTGTTCGGCGGGGAGCCCACGGACGTGCCCCCCTCGCTCGCGCTCTATCGGTTCCCGACCCTCGAGGAGCAGGCCTCGAAGAAGTGGCTCGGCGGCGGCAGGGAGAGCGGAGCGGCGCGCACTCTCGCCGCGACCGCCGAGTTCCTCAAGGCCCAGGGGCGGATCGACACCGTACTGCCGGACTATTCGAAGTTCGTCACACCGGCCTATGTCGAAGCGGCGATGAAGCTCGCGAAATAGTGCGGGCCGAGCTCGTCCCGGACACCCGCCCGCAGCCTGCCCCGGCCGCGCCCGCGGCGCGGTCGGGGCTCGAGGTGCGGGGGGTGAGCGTGGTCTATCCGGGCCCCGCCGGGCGCTCGGTGCACGCTCTCGACCGGATCGATCTCGCGATCGCGCCGGGTGAGCTCGTGGTGGCACTCGGCGCCTCGGGCTGCGGCAAGACCACGCTCTTGAACGTGATGGCGGGGTTCATCCGGCCGAGCGCCGGGGAGGTCCTGCTGGACGGCCGGCCGATCCGGGGGCCCGGCCGGGATCGGGGCGTGGTGTTCCAGCGCCACGCGCTCCTCCCTTGGCTCGACGTGCTCGACAACGTGGCCTTCGGTCCGAAGCTGCAGGGCGTGCCGCGCCGCGAGCGCGAGGCGATCGCGCGCCGCAATCTCGGCCTCGTCCATCTCGAGGAGTTCGTCCACCACAAGATCTACCAGCTTTCCGGCGGCATGCAGCAGCGGGTGGGGCTCGCCCGGGCGCTCACGAGCGATCCCGCCATGCTGCTCATGGACGAGCCTCTGGGGGCGCTCGACGCGCTCACCCGAGAATCGATGCAGGAGCTGATCCTCGAGGTCTGGGAGAAGACCGGCAAGATGGTCTTCTTCATCACCCACAGTGTCGAAGAGGCGCTGTTCCTGGCGACCCGGCTCGTCGTCATGTCGCCGCGGCCGGGGCGAATCCGGGAGATTTTCGAGCTCGAGTTCTGCCGGCGCTGGCTCGAGCGACGCGACGCCCGGGCGATCAAGTCGATGCCGGAGTTCATCGCGATGCGCGAGCGGGTGCTCGACATCATCTTCGGCGACGAGCGGGGGGGCGGGCGTGTCGGTTGAGCCACTCGGCCGGCTCTTCCGCCCGCGCGAGGCGCCGGCCGACCCGGGGCAGGCCTATGGCGCTCCCGGCCAGGGAACGAGCGGGGCGATCAGCGTCGTCACCGTGCTCGCCCTGCTGTTCCTGTGGTGGGCGGTGACCGCCGCCGGGCTGATCAAGCCGCTCTTCCTGCCGTCGCCGCAGGCCGTGGCGCAGCGCTTTCTCCGGGTGCTCGAAGAGGGCTTCGGTGGGGTGAGCCTCTGGAGCCACACGGCCGCGAGCCTCTGGCGGGTGTTCGCCTCCTTCGCCCTCGCCTGCGCGACCGCGATTCCGGTCGGCATCGCCATGGGGGTGAACCGGTGGGCGCGCGGGATCTTCGACCCGCCGATCGAGTTCTACCGGCCGATCCCGCCACTCGCCTATCTGCCGCTCACGGTGATCTGGTTCGGGATCGAGGAACTGCAGAAGATCGTGCTCATCTATCTCGCGATCTTCGCGCCCATGGCGCTCTCGGCCCGGGCCGGGGTGCGCTCGGTGGCGATCGAGCAGATCCACGCCGCCTATTCGATGGGGGCGAGCCGCGGCCAGGTGATCCTGCACGTCGTCCTGCCGGCCGCCCTTCCCGAGATCCTCACGGGCATGCGGATCGGCATCGGCTTCGGCTGGACGACGCTGGTGGCGGCCGAGATCGTGGCGGCCAAGGCCGGGCTCGGCTCGATGGTGTGGAACGCCGCCGAGTTCCTGGTCACCGAGGTCGTCATCATGGGAATCGTCATCATCGGGGCGATCGCCTGGGCATTCGACCTCCTGATGCGGCGGATCGAGGCCTGGGCGGTGCCCTGGAAGGGCAAGGCCTGAGCCGGCGCCGACGGCGCCCGGGCGGCCCGGGCCTCAGCCGGGTGCCGGCCCCGGTTCGGCGGCGAGGAAGGAATCCAGGCCGACCCAGCCCGGCTCGCCCGCGGCCGAGCGGATCGGCACGACGGTACCGTCGGCGAAGGCGACCAGCTCGACGTCCCGCAGAAGGGCGAGCTGGCCGACACCCGGCTGCCGCACGATCGCCGTCTCGCCCACGAGCCGGATCCGAAAATCGTCGGGGTCACCGGGCAGCACCACGGTGTCGGTGCCGGCGCCCCCCAGGATCGTGTCGAAGCCCGGGCTCGAGACGATCCGGTCGTCGCCGTCGCCCGCCTCGATCAGGTCGAATCCCTGGCCACCCTCGAGGACGTCGTCGCCGTTCCCGCCGAAGAGCCGGTCGGCACCGCCGCCGCCCCCCAGGCGGTCGGTTCCGTCCGTGCCGACGAGGCGATCGGGGCCGCGGCCGCCGAGCACCACCTCGAGCGGATCGCCGGACGCCTCGAGGAGGTCCGCCCGGGCGGTTCCCAGCACGAAGCGCGTGTGCGCCGGCAGGGCGAGCCAGCGCTCGGGATCGCCCGGCCGGTCCGCCACGCCGGGCACGATCCGCTCGGCCTCGCTCATCGCGAGCGCGGTGTCCGCGTAGAGGGCGAGCCGGTGCTCGAGCCCCCGTTTCGGGTCGAGAGCCGCGGCCAGGATCTCTTCGGCCGTGTCGAGGTCCTCCGGCCGGAACGCGGGCAGGCTCGCCTCGGGACGATCGGCGACCGCGTCCACACCCTCGCGCGCCACGCCGAGGGCGGCGAAGAGGGGGCTCAGATCGGAGAGCCGGGCCATGAGGTCGTCGCCGTGGACGATGTGCAGCATGTTCCCGAAGTCGCTCGTGCCGGGCGAGCCGGGCGAGCCGAAGGTGACGATCTCGGCGATCGCGGCGAGGGGGCTGGATGCGACCACCTCGTGGCCGAGCCGCTCGGCGAGGACCCCGCCCAAGCCGTGGCCGGTGAGCAGGATCCGCTCGATGCCGTTCGCGGGATCGGCGGCGTATCGCAGCGCGGCTTCGACCAGCGGGGCGTGGGCGGCAGCATAGGCATCGGAGCCGAAGCTGCCGCTCTTCGGATCGTAGCCGGTCAGAAAGGAGAGCTCGCGGCCGCCCTCGTCGCTGCCGCGGAAAGAGATGGCGAGGGTCTCGAGGCCCTCGAGCTCGCCCACGTAGACGTGGGCGGCACTGGTGATCGGCCCGAGCTCTTCCGCTGCGGAACCCGAGAGGTCGACGAGCTGGACGCCGTTCGGGGCGAGCTGCCCCAGCTCGAGCGGGATCCAACCGCGCAAAGGCGCGGTGCCCAGGAAAGACTCTTTCACCCGGTAGAAGGGCGTGTCGAAACAGGCGTCGTTGGCGAGTGCGACCGCCTCGACGAGCAGCGGGTTGTCGACGAAGCCGTCGGGGACGATATCTTTGTACTTTCGCCCGACGTCCCGGCCTGCCATGCGTCATTCCCCGACCGTGGGATCCGGCACCGCGCGACGATAGCTTCGCGCGAAGGGGGGCACGGCTGCGACCGGACGCCGCGGCACCGAGGGTAGGGGCGCCGTCGCGCAGACGTTCTCCGGGGGAGACCCGATCGCCGAGCTCAGCGGGCCGCCAGTGCGAGGCCGGGCAGGGCCACGCGTTCACGGTCGACGAGCCAGTGAGTCGCCGCCGCGCCGATCCACATGCAGAAGAGAGCGAGCCAGGCGGCGGTCGCGAAGACGGCACCACCCGAGACACCGGCGCCGACCGCGCAGCCGCCCGCCAGCATCGCCCCGAACCCCATCATCGCGGCACCCGCGATGTAGCGGCGCATGCTCTGGCCGTCCTTGAAGCCCTCGAGCTGCAGCTCACGGGCGAGCAGCGCGGCCAGGAAGGATCCGAGGAACACGCCCGGCACGAGGCCCACGTCGAAGTCGATGCTCTGCGTCGCCGGGGCGAGGAACAGCATGAGCATGTCGGCCGAAGGACCGCTGAAGCTGATGCTCTTGACGGTCACGGGCTCGAAGGAGGCAGTGGCGAGGTCGGCGGTGAACCACCAGGCGGCGGCGACCGCGGCGCCGACCCCGGTGCCGCCGATCCAGCCCCACGCGCCGATCCGGTGGCGCAGGCCGATGGCGGTCGCCACGGCGAGCGCGAGGAGACCCGTCGCGAGCCCGAAGCGGTGATCCAGACCGAGAAGGTCGAGCAGTCGGGTGAGGCGTTCGCCTTCGATCACCCAGAGCCCGGTCAAGGCCTCGCGCGCCGGGGCGAGGGCGCCGCGGAGCGAGGCTTGGGCCACGACCGCGAAGACGAGGCCGGAGAGCAGGGCCCTCAGATTGCCGTTGGCGGAGAGCACCAGGAGGCGGGAGGGGCAGCCGCGGGTGAGGATCATGCCCGAGCCGACGAGGAGCCCGCCCAGGACCGCACCCGACAGGCTCGCGCGGGGGGCGAGCTGGCGGGCCTCGGCGAGATCGGCCGCCTCGGCCAGCACGAGGAGCTGGGTGAGTGCCACGGCGGCACCGAACGCCAGGAGCCAGATCGCCACCTTGGGGCCGAGCCGGGCCTCGCTGAACTCGATGACCGCCGAGCGCAGGCAGAAGCGCGAGCGCTGGGCCATCGCCCCGAACAGCAGGCCGACGAGGAGACCGCCCAGGACGGCGACCACGGGCTCGCCCCAGCGATCGACGAGAAGCTCCAGGCTCATGCGCCCGCCCTCCGCAGCGGGAAATCCACACAAAAGACGAGTGAATTTCCGGATCGCCGCTGCCGGAGCGTAAATATAGGGTTCGAAGCTTCCCGACGCCAGGGCACACGGCGTCGCGGCGCGACGCGCGCGGTGTGCGGTGTCACTCGCGGGGCAACAGGAAGACGGCGGTGCCCATGGCGAGGCTGCCGAAGGTGACGGCGAAGCCGCCCATGGCGAGCAGGAGGGTGGCGATGCGGTGCTCGGAGGCGAGCCAGAGCTCGCCCAGCCGACCGATGTCGAACCAGAGCAGAGCGCCGAGAAGAAGCCAACCCGTGAGAACGCCGATCGCGGCGTTCTTGGCGAGGAAGACCAAGAGGCGCGTATCGCCGGGCATGCGCATCGGCCGGGGTCGCCCGAGGCGGGGCTGCGCGAACGCGGGCGGGCACCCCGCCCTCGCCTGCGCGATGATAGGCGCACCGCGAGCGACGGGGGAGACCCTCCGCGCCGCGGCCAGGGCCGTGTGCTCACCCCGCGCAGTCGAGGAGTGGGCCGAGCTGGCGCAGCCGCACGAGGATCGTACGGATGCGGTGTTCCTGGGCCGGTGTGCGCCGGGTCGGGTCGCGCAGGAGCGGGGCGGGGAGGATCGCGGCCAGAGCGGCGGCCTCGCGCTCGGAAAGGGCCGTGGCGCTCTTGCGGAACCAGTGCCGGGCCGCCGCTTCCGCACCGTACACGCCGGGTCCGAACTCGACGATGTTGAGGTAGAGCTCGAGGATCCGCCGCTTGCCCAACACGAGCTCGAGCTGCGGGGCGAGCCAGGCCTCGAGCAGTTTGCGGAGCGGATCGCGGGCCGGCCAGAGCAGCAGGTTCTTGGCTGTCTGCTGGGTGATCGTGCTCGCCCCGCGCGGTCGCTCGCCGGCCACGGCCCGATCGAGCTCGGCCCGAAGCGCGGGGAGATCGAACCCCGCGTGGACGCAGAAGCGGTTGTCCTCGGCTGCGATCACCGCCCGGCGCAGAGCGGGCGCGACCCGCTCGAGCGCGACCGGCCGATAGTCGATCCCCCGACCCTCGAGCCGGCGCAGCAGCATGAGCGGGGTGGCCGGCGGGTCGAGGAAACGGGCGAGGACGACGAGCGCCGAGGCGAGCAGGAGGAGGCCCAGGACGAGCCCGAGCAGGGCCCGCGCGAGCCGGCGGAGGACCGGGCCCGGGCTCACCCGATGGTGGGTAGTGGAGCCCGGCCGCCCGAGGCGCGGCGGGCCTCGACGAAGGCGAGCCGCTCGGCGCGGTCCTCGACGTTCCGCGCACGGGCGAGCCGGTTCGCACCCGCCCGCGGCGGGACGGGGCCGTCCGGGCGGCCTCCCGCTCGCCGGACCGGCGCCCCGAGCGTGTCGGGAGGGCTCGCTTCGCCCGCGAGCGGGGCCCGAGGGAGGAGCGAGGGCCGGGGGCGGCCGAGCTCTCGGCTCCGGGCGGCGCCGAACCCGGGATCGGTCGGGAGCGGGCCCCGTCTCCTCTCGCGGGGGACGTCGGGCCCGGCGAGCCCGTCGAAGCCGTCGAAGGGAGGCTCGGGGGCGAGGAACCGGGCGAGGAAGTGGCCGGGCGCACGGATCCTGCGCATCCGCCTTCGCTCTCAGGGCCGGGCGGCGTGGAAACGATTGGTGAAGCTCTTGATCGGCAACTCTTCGACCGTGGCGAAGCCGGCCTCCCGCAACAGCGCCTCGGTCCGCGCCGGGCCGAGGCACGTGCCGAGACCGGGCCCGCCCCGCGCTAGCGACTGGGTCGCGCAGTGGAAAAGGCTGAAGCCGTAATAGACCACGCCCAAGGGGTGGGCGTTGTCCGCGATCCGGTCGCCGGCGCGCGGCTCCATGACGAACAGCACGCCCTCGGGCGCGAGCCGACGGCGCACGGCTCGGAGCGCGGCCTCGGGTGCGACCATGTCGTGCAGGCAATCGAGCAGCAGCACGAGGTCGAAGCCCGGGTCCTCCGGCAGGTCGTCGACCGTGCCCTCGAGGAAGCAGAGGTTGAAGAGGCCGGCCTCCTCGGCCGCCCGCCGCGCCCGCTCGATCGCCCGCCCGTCCGGATCGACGCCCAGGATCTCGGCCTTCGGGAAGGCGCGGGCCAGCGCCATCGCCGCCTCGCCCACCCCGCAGCCGAGGTCCAGCGCGCGGCCGCCCGCCTCGAGCCGGGCTTTCGTCGCCGGCAACCGGGCGAGCCAATAAGAGGAGAGCCGCTCGCGATAGGCGCCGCCGTTCATGAGGTCGACCGCCTCGATCCAGTCGGCGTCGAACGCCTCCGGCGGGACGCCGCCGCCTTCTTGGAAGGCGCGGGCGACCCGCGGGGCCAGTGCCAGCAGAGAGGGGCCTGCCAGGAACAGACCGCCCATGAAGTGATCGGTGCCTTTCGAGGCGAGCAGGAAGGCGTGCTCCTCGGGCAGCCGGAAGGTGCCGGCCGCCGGGTCGTGATCGAGCCAACCCGCGGCCGCCATGCCGGCGCACCACTCCTCGACGTAGCGGAGCACGAGGCCGGTCCGCTCGGCGAGGGATGCGGCCGTGCTCGGCCGGCCGTCGGCCAGCGCTTCGAAGAGCCCGGTGCGCAGCCCCAGATAACCCATCCCGATCGCCATGGCGCCGGCCATGTCGCGATAGACCAGTTCGGCGAAACGCCGCGTGCGCTCCTTGTCCAAGGGCCGCCTCCCCCTTCCCGCCGGCGGGCACGACCGCGGATCCTAGCAGGGCGCGCCCGGAGCGTCTGCCGCGCCCGGTGCCGGGCGGGTCTCAGCCCGTGATCGGGTCGAGCTCGGCGTAGGCGGGAAGCCGGCGGTCGATCGGCCGGCCGGAGCGCAACACGGTCCGTCCGCTCTCGGGCCGAGCGAGGACCTCGCTCCAGCGCCGGCCCTCGAAGATCACGAGGTCGGCTGGAGCACCCGGCGCGATGCGGCCGCTCCGGTCGAGCCCCATCCAATCTGCGGGGCCCGTCGTCACCGCGCGCGGCCAGAGGCCCACCGGGTGGTCGAGATGGGCGATCCGCACGCCCTCGCGGAAGACCTCGAGGAGGTCGTGGTCGCCGAAGGCGTAGAACGGATCGCGACAATTGTCGGAGGCGAGCATGACCGGGACACCGGCGGCGGCGAGCTCGTGCAGCAGGGTGACGCCACGTCGGCGCGGGGTGCGGCCGGCGGCCCGGTCCTGCAGGTAGAGGTTGCACATGGGCAGCGACACGACGCCGATGCCGGCCTCGAGGAGGAGGTCGATCACCGCCGTCACCTCGGCCGGCTCGCGCGTCGCGAGCGAACAGCAATGGCCCGCCAGGATCCGGCCGCGATAGCCGTTGCGCAGGGCCGCACGGGCCAGATGATCGAGGGTGCGGGCGCCGGGATCGAGGCTCTCGTCGACGTGGCAGTCGATCTCGAGCCCGCGCTCGATCGCGAGGCCGAAGAAGCGGTCGAGATCGGCGTCGAGCTCGGGGCCCACGAGCGGCACGAGACCCAGGATGCCACCGTGGGCGGCCACGAGGTCGGCGAGCTCGCGCCCCTCGGGCCCTCGATAATGTTCGGGCATGGCGAGCGAGACCGCCTGGAGCTCGATCCGCCCGGCCCATTCCGCTCGGAGCTCGGCGAAGACCGGCCAGGAGATCGCCGCCTGCGGCGGGATGCTGTCGAGATGGGTGCGGATCGCGCAGGTGCCGTGCGCGAAGGCACAGCGCAGGCCGAACGTCATGCGGGCGCGGACGTCCGCGGCCGTCCAGTGGGCGACGCGGTCGGCCTCCACGGTGAGCAGTGCGGCCATGAAGGTGCCGTCGGGATTGGCGGCGCGCGGCCAGATGTGGCCCTTGTCGAGATGGGTGTGGAGGTCCACCGGGCAGGGCCAGACCATCCGCCGGCGGAGATCGACCGTGGCCGCGAGCGAGCCGGCCGGAGCGAGGGCCGCGATCCGGCCGTGGCACAGCTCGAGGTCCAGCGCCACGAGCCCGTCGGGATCGGGCAGGACGCCGTGGACCGGCTCGCTCACGAGGCAGGCGGGGACGGAGGCCCTTCCGAGCACGCAGCGCTCGACGGGCAGCTCGGCGAAGCTCGGGTCCATGGCACTCCTCCGGGCGACGATGGCGACGCGACCTGCTAAGCGAGGCGCGGACCACGGGACAAGGAGGGCTGCATGAGCCGGTTGCCGGCCCGCTGGGAGGAGCTCGCCTGGCCCGAGCTGCGGGCGCTCGACGCCGAGCGCACCGTCGTGCTCATGCCGGTGGGTGCGATCGAGCAGCACGGGCCCCATCTGCCGCTTTCGGTCGACGCGCTGGTCGTCGGGGCGCTCGCCGAGGCGGCGCTCGCCCGTGCCGAACCCGGACTGCCGCTCCTGGTTCTGCCGGTCTGCCCGTTCGGCAAATCCGACGAGCACGTGGACTATCCCGGGACGCTCACCCTCTCGGCGGCCACCCTCCAGGCGCTGTGGTCGGAGATCGGCGCCTCGGTGGCCCGGGCCGGGCTCAAGAAGCTCTTGATCCTGAACGGCCACGGGGGACAGGTGGCGACCGCCCAGATCGTCGCCCGGGATCTGCGCATCCGCCATCGCATGCTCGTGGCGAGCTGCTTGTGGCCGCAGCTGGGCCTGCCCGAGGGGATCTTGCCGGCCGACGAGCTGCGTTTCGGGATCCACGCCGGTGCCCTCGAGACGGCCCTCGTCCAGGCGATCCGCCCCGAGCTCGTGCGCGCCGACCGACTCGCCCGGTTCGAGCCCACGACCCGCGAGCGGGCGGTCCTGGCGCCGGTCCTGGGCGGGCTCGGCGCCTCGGGCTTCGGCTGGATGGCCCAGGACCTGCACCCTTCCGGGGCGGCGGGCGATGCGACCCTCGCTTCGGCCGAGCTCGGCCGGAAGGTGCTCGACCACGTGACCGGACGGCTCCTCTCCCTCGTACGCGAGCTCCGCGACCAGCCGCTCGGCGATCTCGGCCCGGGACCGCTCGGCAAGGGTTGAGGCTCAGCGTTCGCGGCGCACGGCACTCTCGTGCCAGCGGTGCAGGAGAAGGTGGGAGAGCGCGCCGAAGAGCAGGTAGATCGCCACGCCGGTGAGCGCCAAGAGGAAGAGGCCCGCGAACATCCGCGGGATGTTGAGACGGTACTGCGCCTCGAGCACGCGGAAGGCCAGACCGGTGCCGGTGCCGGCGGTGCCGGCCACGTATTCCGCCACCACCGCGCCGATCAGCGAGAGGCCCCCCGCGATCCGCAGGCCGCCGAGGAAATAGGGGAGCGCGGTCGGTAGGCGGAGGAGCCGCAGCTGCTGCCAGCGGGAGGCGCCGTAGAGCTCGAAGAGATCGCGCAGATTGTGGTCGGCCGAAGCGAGACCCAGCATGGTGTTCGAAAGGATCGGGAAGAAAGCCACGATCCAGGCGCAGAGCACGACCGCAGTGAGTGTGTTGTCGACATAGATCAGGATCAGGGGCGCGATCGAGACCACGGGCGTCACTTGGAGCACGACCGCGTAAGGGAAGAGCGAGATCTCGATCCAGCGGGAGAGCGAGCAGAGGAGTGCGAGTCCCACCCCGCCCAGGATCGCGGCGAGCAGGGCGAGGGCGGCGATCTTCACGGTGATCAGGAGGGAAGGCCAGAGCACCGGCCAGGAATAGACGAGCTCGCGGGCGACCAGGCTCGGGCCGGGCAGGATGTAGTGGGGAATGTCGTTGAGGCGGACGACCGCCTCCCAGCCGAGGAGGACGAGGAGCGCGATGAGTGCGGGTGCGAGGATCCGGGCGAGCCGGTCGCCCGCGGGCGCCCGATCGGCCGGCTCGACCGCCCCGGAGAGGCCCGCCCGTGGGGGCTCGAGGGTGGCGGCCATGCGGCGTCAGGCTCCCATGGCCCGGTGCAGCTCGGCCGAGACCCGTCGGCAGAGCGCGTTGTAAGCCGGCGAGGTGCGGAAGGCCTCGTCGCGCGGCCAGGGCGCCTCGATCGGGACCTCGGCCACGACCCGCCCGGGCCGCGGCGCCATGACCATGATCCGGGTCGAGAGATAGACCGATTCGTAGACCGAGTGGGTGACGAACACGACCGTCCAGCTCTGCGCCCGCCAGAGGGCGAGGAGATCGTCGTTGAGCTTGAGCCGGGTGATCTCGTCGAGGGCGGCGAAGGGCTCGTCCATGAGGAGGAGGCTCGGCCGGGTGACGAGGGCCCGAGCGATCGAGACCCGCATCTTCATGCCGCCCGAGAGCTCGCGCGGATAGGCGGCGGCGAACTCCGCGAGGCCGACCATCGAGAGAGCCTCGCCGACCCGGCCCTCGGCCTGCCGGCGGGGGACCCCCTGCAGACGCAGGGGCAGCCAGACATTGTCGAAGACGGTGCCCCAGGGCATGAGCGTCGGCTCCTGGAAGACGAAGCCGACGGCACCCCGGGGGGCACCTTCCGGCCCCAGGATCCGCCCGCTGCTCGGCCGGCCGAGGCCCGCGATCAGCCGAAGTGCTGTGCTCTTGCCGCAGCCCGAGGGGCCGAGCAGGCTCACGAATTCGTGCCGGCCGATGGTGAGGTCGAGACCGGCGAGCGCCACCGTGCCGTTGGCGAAGGTCTTGCCGACCCGCTCGAGGCGGACGAGCGGCTCCGAGGAACGCGCGTCCGCCCCCTCGCGGGCGTGCCCGGAAGTGGCGACCGCGAGGCTCACGGGCCGGTCAGCTTCTTCTTGAGGTCGAGGCCGTGGCCCTTGTTGACGAACTGCAGGGTGAAACCCTCCTCGTAGGGCAGGTTCGCCGGGTAGATGCCCCAGCCCACCGCCTTCTCGAAGAAGCTCTTCCAGCGCTCCTTGGTCATCGCGCCGATGCCGAGAGTCAGCGCGTCGCCCGAATCGACGATGCCGTATTTTTTCATCGCCGCGATCGAAAACGCGATCTGCTCGTCGTCCATATCGGGATTGTCTTTCTTGATCAGCGCATTGGCGGCCTTGTTGTCGCCGTAGAGATAGTTGTACCAGCCTTCGATCGAGGCGTTGACGAAGCGCTGCACCAGATCGGGGTTCTCCTTGACCATCTGAGCCCGCGCCTCGATGGTCGTGGAATAGGTGTCGTACCCGGCATCCGCCATCACGAGCACGACGGGCTCGAAGCCGCCCTGCTTGCGGATCGCGAAGGGCTCGGACGTGACGTAGCCCTGCTGGACGCTGTTCTTGTCCGCGAGGAACGGCGCCGGGTTGAAAGTGTAGGGCTTGAGCTGGGAATCGTGGAGCCCGTAGACCTGCTTGAGCCAGAGCCAGAAGGTCAGTCGCCCGTCGTTCGAGAGGAAGATGGTCTTGCCCTTGAGGTCGGCGAGCGAGCGCACACCGGATCCGGGATGGGCCATCAGGATCTGCGGTTCCTTCTGGAAGATCGCGGCGATCGTGACGACCGGTACCTTGTTCTGGGTGAAGTTGAACTGGCCGAACAGGTTGCCGCCCATGTTGAAGTCGATGCGCCCGGCGGCGATCAGCTGGCTGTGGTTGACCTGGGGGCCGCCCGGGCGGATCGTGACGTCGAGGCCGTAGCGGGCGTAGGTGCCGTCGGCGACCGCCTGGTAGTAGCCGCCGTGCTCGGCCTGGGCCTTCCAGTTGGTGCCGAAGGTGATCTTGTCGGCCGCCGACGCGGCGTCGCCGAGCAGCAGCAGGGCCGCCGCCCCGACGAGCCCGAGGGTCGTGCTCCCACCCCGTGCCGGCTTGTCGTTCCGATGCATGTCCGGTTCCTCCCGAAGGCCGTCCGGGCACCCGCCGGCCGACCACCCCTCCCGCGAAGCAAAGGACGTGCCGGCGTCGCGCGCCCGGCGTCCACCGTACCCCGCCCGCAGTGAATGTGCTCGCCGCGACGGCTCGCCGGCAAGAGCCCCTCAAGCCCGGCCGGCGGCGTTCTCGCCGCCGGTTCCGCGCCAGGTGCCGGCGAGCAGGCGGCGGGCGAACTCGCGACGGTCGGAAACCGTCTCGGCGGCCGGAGCGGTCGACGGCAGGGGGGCGGTGCGGGCGAGCCGGTCGGCCACGATCAGCACGGCGAGGAGGTGATAGAAGAGCTCGAAGAGCGCCATGTTGAGGAGCGCACCGCCGACCGCGTAGCCGACGAGGCTCACCTGCAGGGCCGCACCGAGGCGGGCGAGCTCGTGCAGGTCGGGCCGGCCCTGCTCGAGCCGCATGAGCCTGCCGGCGGTGATCAGCGCACCCGAAAGGATCGCGAGGAAGAGGGCGAGGCCCGTGAAGCCGAGTTCGCCCAAGACCTCGAAATAGATGCTGTGGGCGTTGAGATAGTCGGAATGGCCGCCGGCGCCGTGGCGGATGTTGTTCAGCACGAACACCCTGAAGCCGCCGCCGAGCCAGGGTCGGTCACGTGCCACCTCGACCGCCCAGGCCCAGGCGGTGAAACGGAGCTGGGCCGAGGCGTCGGTCCCGTACTCGTCGATCGTGCCCATCTTGGCGTACCAGGCCTCGGGCATGAGAAGGGCGAGCGCCAGGGCACCGGTGCCGCCCAGAAGGGCGAGCGGCAGCTTGGCCCGCGACCGCCACCAGAGCACCGCCGCCATCGCGAGGAGCGCCAAAAGGCCGCCGCGCGACCAGGTGCCGAGCACGGCGAGCACGGTGAGACCGCCGGCCGCGACGAGGCAGGCGCGCAGCCAGAGCGGCCGGCTCGTCTCGTAGAGATGGTGGAGGAGCGGCAGGATCATGACGAGCGCGAGCGCGATGCCGTTGTTGTCGGCCATCAGGCTCGGACTCGGTCCCAGCACCTGGTGGGCGCCGGCCGTAGCGAGCACGAAGAGGCCGCCCTTGACGCCGTAGAAGGCGATCGAAAGCGTGACGACCCAGACGAGCCATCGCAGCCGCTCCGGCCGGTCGACGAGGGCGGTCGTGAGGTAGAGCGCCAGGAGGATCTTGAGCAGCGCGTCGCGTTTTTCGGCGGCGAGCTCGGGCGCCATGGCCTGGGTCGTCGAGAGGACGGCCAAGAGGCCGAAGAGGGCGAGTAACGTACTCAGGGGGCTCCAGAGCGGCAGTTTGCGCTCGCTCGAGGCGAGCCAGCGCAGGAGTGTCGGGACGAACAGCAGCATCGCCCAGGGAACCTCCTGGGCGAAGCCGTGGGTCAGCCGGTGCGGGGCCATGAGCGAGACCCACACGTAGGCGAGCATGCCGATGTGTGGCCGGAACAGCGCGGCCGGTACGAGTGCTCCGACGATGGCGGTGAGCAGGAGATCGCGCATCCGGGCCCGGTCGGTTCCCGCCGGCCGCCGATCGGCCGGGCGGGCCGGGCGAGCTTAGGACCAGAGGCGGCGGGAGGCGAGCCCTGCGGGCCTCGCGCATACCCGGGTGTCGACCGTCGAACGGACGGCCCGTCCGCCGGGGCTCCCGTGATCGATCAAGTCCTCGGAAAGCAAAAGGGCCACGATCGACCCGACCGCGGCCCGATCCGATGGTCGAGAACCGTCTCAGCCGTTGACGGCGTCGCGCAGATTCTTGCCGGCCTTGAAGCGGACCGACTTGCTGGCCTTGATCGTGATCGGCTTGCCGGTCTGCGGGTTGCGGCCCTCGCGCGCGGCCCGGTGGGCGACCTCGAACACGCCGAAGCCGGCGATCGCGACCCGATCGCCCCGCTTGAGCGCCTCCTGGATCCCGCCGAGCACGGCGTGCACCGCCTCCGCCGCCTTGGCCTTCGTCATGCCGGTGGACTGGGCGACCGCCGCGTTCAGCTCGTCGAGGGTCATCGAAAGCTCTCCTTGGCCTTCCCGAGTAGAGCGGGCGCATATCATGAACCCCAGGAGTTGCAAATAGCTGGGGCAACGGACGCGATGCGTTCAACGGTGGTCGTGACGGACCGGACGCGGAAGGGCCCGGCGGACCGCGGGCAGGACGGCAGGATCGTGCTCTGGAATTGCAGCATTTTAGGATGTTTGTAGGCGAAAAGTCTTTCCGTCGGATGCGGATCGGAATATCAACTGGTGCGCGGACGGGCGACGTTAACCCGTCCTTAAGGTTGAGAGCGCAGCATGGGACCCGGTACCCGGTCGGGCCGCGCCCGAGGGACGCGGCCGCGACGGGTGGTCCCGCAAGGGAGATTCGCGATGGCGCGTGTCGAAGCCGTGGCGATGGCCGGGCCGAGCCTCGAATGGCCCGGCCTCGCCGACTGGATCGGGGTCGGTCGCGAGCTGGGCCGACGCTGGCTCCTCCTCTTCCGTTTCGCGCTCCTCAACGTGTTGGGCACGGCCCTCACGGCAGTAACGGTGGCCCAGGGTTGGCTCGGCGAGATGTTCGCGACGGACGCCCAGCACCTCGTCAAGCTGATCGTGCTCGTGTTCGTGGCCGGTCTCGCGATCGCCGCGGCGAGGGCCTGGCGGTTGAGCGCCGAGCTCAACGGCGTGCGCGACGGTAGCCCGGCGCCCGGGTCGAAGGCCGCCTGGTTCCTCGCCGCGACGGCCGGCCGCGACGGGGCCGGGCGGGCGGCCATGGCCGCCCTCCTCCGGCTCAAGCTGCAGCAACGCCTCTCGGTCCTGCGCTATGTCGCGAGCCTTCTCGTGCTCTTGGGGCTGATCGGGACGGTGGTGGGCTTCATCCGGGCGCTCGCCGGGATCGATCCCGCGACGGTCGGCGACGCGACCGCCATCGGTCCCATGGTCTCGCGGCTGCTGCAGGGCATGTCGGTGGCGCTCTACACCACCCTCGCGGGCTCGGTTCTCAACATATGGTTGACACTGAATTGCCGACTCCTCGAGGGCGGCGCCGCGCATCTCTATGCCCAACTGGTCGAGCGGAGCGAGTGCCGTGTTCGGGCGTGAGCCTGACGAGGATCCGGACGGCGCCGTCGTCTTCCGCGACCTGATCACCTTGGCGCTCGCCGGCTTCGTCACCTGCGTGATCCTGATCCTGCCGCACATCAACCCGGCCAAGGCGCGGCCGCGGCCGGAAGGGCTCGAGCCGCCCGGCAACGTGGTGATCGAGCTGCGCTGGCCGGATCCGATCGACGCCGATGTCGATCTCTGGGTGCAGGGGCCGGGTGACGTCCCGGTCGGCTACTCGAACAAGGGCGGTCGGCTGTTCAATCTCCTGCGCGACGATCTCGGGCACCGCGGCGACGTCTCCGGTCTCAATTACGAGGTCAGCTATTCGCGCGGGGTGCTGGCCGGAGAGTACATCGTCAACGTCCACCTCTACCGCGACCTGTCGCAGCAGCTGCCGATCCCGGTCACGGTCGTGGCGAGCGTCAAGCCGTCGGTCGGCGAGAGCGCCCGGCAGATCGTCGCCCGCACCGTCGAACTCGGCCGCGAGGGGGAGGAGCGGACCGTCTTCCGCTTCCGCCTCGACGAGCGCGGCGCGCTCGTGCCCGGCAGCGTCCACGATCTCGAGGTTCCCCTGCGTGCCCGGAGGCCCACGTGAGCAGCATCGTACCCCTGTTCGTCGGCCTCGCGCTCGTCGCGGGCGGGCTCGCTTGGCTCGCCGTCTGGTCGCCCCGGCGGCCGGCCGTGAAACTCGCCGCCGTTCTGCTCGCGGCGCTCCTGTTGCCGCTGGGCTACGCCGCCCTCGCCGACCTGCCCGGCCGGCCGAAGCCGGTGCGCGACGAATGGCTGCGGGCGAACGCGGAGGAGGCGGTGGTCCTCGCCTTCGACCTCGAGGAGGGGCGGGCGATCCATCTCTGGCTGCGGCTGCCCGGGGTAGGCGAGCCGCGGGCCTATCGCCTGCCCTGGAGCCGACCGCTCGCGCAGCAGCTGCAGGAGGCCGGCCGGGCCGCCGAGCGGGCGGGAACGGCGGTGGCGATGCGCCGGCCCTTCGAGCCTTCGCTCGACGACCGGGAGCCGCGCGTCTATCCGCTGCCGCAACCGGCCGGCCCGCCCAAGGAGCCGCCGGGCGAGGCCCTGGTCCTGCCGCCGCGTGCGGCGCTCGGCGGTTGAAGTCGGGCAGGGGCAGGCGTGCCTTCCGGGCGGACCGCCGAACGCTCGGGGTCGGGGCTCGGCCCCGGTGGCTCGGCCGCCGGCCGGTCGACCCCGTTCTCCCGGCGATCGGAGGTGTGCCAGTGGGCGGGGTCGGGCCGGTCCTTCAGGGCTCGATCCCGGCCAAGGCACAGAGGATCCGCCAATGCGCCTCGCTCACCGGCACGACGGAGAGCCGGGGCTGGCGGACGAGGGCCAAGTCGGCGAGGCGCGGCTCGGCCTTGATCGCCTCGAGCGGAACCTCGCGCGCGGTGCGGCGGACCGGCTCGACCCGAACGGCGGGCCAGCGCGGATCGCCCGGGTCCGGTCGCCAGGCGCGGGCGATCCGAACCAGGCCCACGATCGCCGGATGGACCACCGAGCGGTAGAAGAAGGCGAGCTCGCCGGGCCGCATGGCGCGCAGATTGGCCGCAGCCTGATGATTGCGGACCCCGGTCCACTCCGTGGCCCCCTCCTCGAGCAACCGTTCGAAGCTGTAGTCCGAAGGCTCGGTCTTGAGCAGCCAGTAGGCCATGGATTCGCGTCTCCCGCCGCCGCTTCCCGTTACCGGCTCGGGCCGAAGAGCGCCAGCCGAGCCACTGCGGCGTCGGGCCCCGGGCGAGCCTCGAACCGCCTCGTCCTTCGTCCGGCGCCGGGGCGATCTCTACCGCTCGGACCACGGTCGGCCGTCCCTTCCGCCTTTCCTTGTCGGGGCATCGGCGCGATCCCGTCCCGGCGCGGAGCCGATGTTCGCGACCGCCCGGGTCCGATGCGATATCCGCCCCGTCGCTCCGCGCCGGGCGTCCGCCGGCTCCGCGCCGCTGCCCGGTACGGGAGTGACGTCCGACCGTTCGAGATCCGGTCGGCAGGGCCTGCCTTCTGCGCTCCGACCCCGGCAGCCGGGGAGGCGACCCTTTCCGGCGCCCGTTGCCGCGGCCCGCCACGGTGCCCGCCGCCGCGGTGCGAGGAGGCTCGAACCCGGCGGGTCGGCGCCCCGTTCGCGCCGCGGCCGACCGCCTTCGTGCCCGCGGCCGCCGATCCGAGCTCTCGCACCGATGCCGCGGTCGGCCGCCCTGGCGACGGCTCCGCTCGCCGGTCGGGTGACCGGCCGCTCCGCGCCGTCGCCGAACCGGCCGAGCGCCGGCGCTTGCGACCGATCGCGGACCGGGCCGCCCGCGGCGCGGGTCGCGGCACCGACGACGGCTCGGGCCGCAGGCAAAACGGCGGAGGTGCGCACCTTCGCGGTCGCGGTTCGTTCGGCCCGCAACCGGGCCGTGGAAACGACGGTCCGATCCCCGCTCGGGTCGTCGCCGGGGCACCCGCGGGGCGCCCGGCCGTTCCGGGTAGGGGCACGACGCGTTCCGCTGCCGACGTCGGTTCGGTCGACCCGGGACCCCGCTCCGACCGCCGCATCGCGCGAGACCGGCGCCGAAGCCTTCGACCTCGGTTGCAGATCGGGCCCTGGCGCCTCCCGACTTCCGAACTCGGAGCGGTGCGTCCTCTCGAGCCCACGGCCGCTGGTCCGAGCTCTCGCGCCGGTGCCGCGGTCCGCCGCGGAGCCCGGGCCAGCGGCGCGTGGCAGGCCTTCCGGCCGTTTCGTGCCTCGTCGGGCGCCGGCCGAACGCCTCCCGCTCGGACGACGGCCGGCCGGTCGTGCGGCCCGTGTTCCCGCTCGAGGGAAGGGTGCGTCCCGATCCGGGCTTGGCGGCCGAACTTCGACGCGGCGAGCGTCGGCCGGGTCGGGGCGACGGTCGCCCGAAAGCCGACCTCCGAGGCGCGCACCCCCGCGCCGGATACCGGGGCCGAACCCACGGCTCGGCCCGAGGTCGCCACCCCGCCGCGCCGCCCGGGGCCCGACTCGCGGAGCTCGCCGCCGGCCGGTCCAGCGCTCGGAGGGCGTGCCGGGACCACCTCGCTACCGCTCGCCGACCCGGCACCCGACGCGCGACTCGGGGCCGGTCGTGCGGCCCGTGTTCCCCGCGCGAGTGCCGGGTGTTCTCGCACCCTCGGCCCGAGGTGGGGCACGGCCGTGGCCGCGGTCGTCACCGGGATACCGGTGCCACCGCGCGTCCGGGGCTCGGGCATCCGGTGCGCGCGGCGCCGGAGAGCGCCGGGCGCTCGCGCGACGCCGAGCCCAGGGTCGACCGCACGCGTCGCCCGGTCCCCGAAGCGAGACCCCGCCGCTTTTCCCCGAGCTCGATGCCGGGCCTAGGAGCGACCGCCCGCATCACCCCGCTCGCCGCCCGACCCCGTCGCGTCCGGGACGGCCGCGACCTCCCCCGGCTCGCCGGCGCCGCTCCGTCGGGCGAGCTCGGCGATGTCGAGACGGTAGAGCCAGAGGCCGCTCGCCACGATGATCGCGGCGCCGGCCAAGGTCGTGGACCGCGGCACGTCGCCGAACGCCAGGTAGCTCGCCGTCATCGCCCAGACCAGCTGGAGATAGTTGAAGGGGCTCACCCGCGAGGCCTCGGCCCGACGCAGCGCCAGGATGATCATGAGGTGGCCGATGGCACCCAGCACGCCGGTCGCCACCATGAGGGCGAGGTCGAAGAGCCCCGGCGTGCGCCAACCCCAGGGCAGGAGTGCGGTGAACAGGACGGCGCCCACGAGCCCGCTGAACAGCAACGAGACCAAGGGCTCGGCCTCGCGGACCATGCGGGTGCTGATCTGGTAGACGGCGTAGGCCGTGGCGCAGCCGAGCGCCAACAGGGCGCCCGGGCCGACTCCGCCCGCACCGGTGGGCCGAACGATCAAGAGCGCGCCGAGAAAGCCCGTGCCGATCGCGAGCCAGCGCAAGAACGACACCCGCTCGCGCAGCACGAGGAGGGCGATCGCCGCGACGATGATGGGGGAGAGGAAGGTGATCGCCGCCACGTCGCCGAGCGGGAGGTACATCAGTGCCGAGAAATTGAGCAGCGTGCTCGAGCCGAGCAGCACCGAGCGGGCGAGCTGGATGCCGGGCTCGCGGGTGCGCAGCGCCCCGACCACCGCACCCGGGATGACGATCGCCACGAACAGGACGTGGAAGAAGGTGCGGGCCCACAGGAGCATCAGGACCGGGTAGCGGGCCAGGAGCGCCTTCACGATCGCGTTCATGACGGCGAACAGGAGCCCGCCCGACGCCACGAGCCCGATCGCCGCGAGGATCGTTCGTCTGCCTTCGTCCACCCGTCCGTCCCGTCGCCCGATGGCCGCACCCGCCGCGGTGCGCTATCTGCCGCCCTCGGTGTCGCAGAGCCGGAGGCCCACCGCCATGCTCCATTTCGACGAGGCCGAGTTCGCCGAGCGCAAGGCCCGCACGCTCCGGGCCATGGCCGAGGCCGGGCTCGACGGGCTGTTGATGTTCAAGCAGGAGAGCATGTACTGGCTCACCGGCTACGACAGCTTCGGCTTCTGCTTCTTCCAGTGCCTCGTGTTGACCGGGTCGGGCGACCTCGTCCTGCTCACCCGCGCCCCCGACCTGCGCCAGGCGCAGCTCACCTCGATCCTCTCCGACATCCGTGTGTGGCGGGACCACGAGGGTGCCGACCCGGCCCGGGAGCTCGTGGCGATCCTCGCCGAGAAGGGTCTCCTGGGGCGCCGCCTCGGGGTCGAGTGGGAGGCACACGGCCTCACGGCCGCCCGAGGCCGGCGGCTCGCCGGCGCGCTCGAGGGCCGCGCCCCGACGGAGGACGCCTCGCTGCTCGTGAGCCGGCTGCGGCTCGTCAAGTCCCCGGCCGAACTCGTCTTCGTGCGCCGCGCCGCAGAGCTCGCCGATGCCGCCCTCGAGGCGGCGATCGCCCATGCTCGTCCGGGCGCCGAGGAGGGGGTGATCCTCGCCCGCATGCACGATGCGATCTTCGAGGCCGGCGGCGACTATCCGGCCAACCCGTTCATCATCGGCTCGGGCCGCGAGGCCCTGCTCTGCCGCTACCATGCCGGCCGCCGGCGGCTCGATCCGGTGGACCAGCTGACCCTCGAGATCGCCGGGGTCTGGCGGCAGTACCATGCCTGCCTCATGCGCACGCTCCTGATCGGTCCCGTGCACCCCGCGCACGCCCGGCTGTTCGAGATCTGCCGCGAGGCGCTCGCCGCCTGCGAGGAGCGGCTGCGCCCGGGCCGGACCTTCGGCGAGGTCTTCGCGGCGCACGCGACCACCTTCGACCGGCACGGGCTCGGCCCGCACCGGCTCAACGCCTGCGGCTATTCGCTGGGCGCGGTCTACGCCCCCTCCTGGATGGACTGGCCCATGGTCTATGCCGACAATCCCGTGCCGCTCGAGCCCGGGATGGTCGTCTTCCTACACATGATTCTGGCCGATTCGGACAGCGGTCGGGCGATGACGCTCGGGCGGACGCTGATCGTGGGCGAGGGCGCGCCCGAGATCCTCTCGCGCCTGCCGCTCGAGGTCGCGGTCGGTTGACGGGGCCGGGGCTTGGCCGGTCGGCACGCCGTTCGCTAGAGCGGGGACGGACGGAGCGGTGGCGGAACCGCCGCCCGCGGGTCCGGGCGCGGGACCGGCCCGTGCCCCGGGAACGCCCGACCCGAGCCCGAGGAACGCCATGTCGATCGACGCCTGCATCGCCGAACTCACCGACCTTCTCGTCGACACCCAACCGCAGCGGGTGCGCCGGCGCTCGCGCGACTTCTATTGGTACTCGCCCATCCTCAAACGCCGGCTCGACGCGGTGACGGCGGATGCGGTCGTCACACCGCGCAGCGAGGAGGAGGTGGTGCGCGTGTTGGCCGCCGCCTACAGGCACGACGTGCCGGTCACCGCCCGCGGCGGCGGCACCGGCAATTACGGCCAGGCGATGCCGCTCAAGGGCGGGATCGTGCTCGACCTCTGCGAACTCGCTGCCATCGAGCGGATCGAGCACGGCCGGATCCGGGTCCAGGCCGGCCTCAAGATGGCCGAACTCGACGCCGCGACCATCGCGCACAGCCGCCAGGAGCTCCGGCTGCACCCCTCGACCCACAAGACCGGGACGATCGGCGGCTACATCGCCGGGGGCTCGAGCGGGGTGGGCTCGATCACCTGGGGCCTGTTGCGCGACCGCGGCAACATCCTGGGGCTCCGGGTGCTCACCATGGAAGCCCGACCGCGCATTCTCGAGCTGCGCGGCGCCGACATCCAGAAGGTGAACCACGCCTACGGCACGAACGGCATCGTCACCGTCCTCGAGCTGCCGCTCGCGCCGGCCTATCGTTGGGCCGAGGCGATCCTGGGCTTCGAGGACTTCGCCGCCGCCTGCCGTTTCGCCGACGCGCTCGCCCGCGAAGACGCGATCCTCAAGAAGCTCGTCACGGTGATCCAGGCGCCGGTGCCGTACGATTGGCTGTTCCCCGAGCGTGGTATCGGGCGGGAGGAGACGGCCGTCCTCGTGATGGTGGCCGACTTCGCTTTCGAGGCGCTCCTCGATCTGCTCCGCCTGCATCCGGGCCGGCTCGTCTGGCAGGGCTTCACCGACGAGGCCACGGGGGGCAGGCTGCCGCTCTTCGAGTACAGCTGGAACCACACCACGCTGCACGCCCTCAAGCACGACCGGACGATCACCTATCTGCAGACGCTCTTTCCGCCGCCCGATCATCTCGACCGGGTGGCGGCGATGGCCGCGCGCTTCGGCGAGGAGGTGCCGTTGCACCTCGAGTTCGTCCGCTTCGGTGGACAGATCGCCTGTTTCGGCCTGCAGATCGTCCGTTACCGGAGCGACGAGCGGCTCGCCCGGATCATCGAGGAGCACGAGGCCGCCGGCTGCCCGATCTTCAACCCGCACGCCTTCACCCTCGAGGAGGGCGGGATGAAGAAGGTCGACGCGCAGCAGCTCGCCTTCAAACGCGAGGCCGATCCCAAGGGCCTGCTCAATCCCGGCAAAATGCTCGGGTGGGAGAATCCCGACTGGCGGCCGGGCGAGCGGGCCTTCCTCTACGAGGCCCGTTGAGAGCCGGCCGAAAGGTGCGCTCCGGCGGCGTCCGGCGGGCCGGTTCGGACCCGCGCGCCGCCGGCACGCATGCTGCGGGCGAGTGACGAGAAGAGGAGAGGGTGGACCGGCTCGAGCTCCTGCAGGCCTTCGTGGCGGTAGCCGAGAGCGGCGGTTTCTCGGCCGCCGCAACACGGCTCGGCCTCGCCCGGGCGCTCGTGAGCAAGCGCGTCGCGGCGCTCGAGCGCCGGCTCGGTGTGCGGCTCTTGGCGCGCACCACCCGCCGCGTCGGGCTCACGGGCGAAGGCAGCGCCTTCCTGCCGCGCGCCCGGCGCATCCTCGCCGAGTATCAGGAGGGGGTGGACGAGCTCGCGCGGCACCGCGGCGAGCCGCAGGGGCGGCTCAAGATCGCGGCGCCGATGAGTTTCGGCATCCGCCATCTGGGCCAACCGATGGCGAGCTTCGCCGAGCGGTTCCCGGCGCTCGAGATCGAGCTCGTTCTCGGCGACCGGTTCGTCGACCTCGTGGAAGAGGGCTTCGATCTCGCCCTCAGGATCGGTGATCTGCCGGATTCCTCGCTGATCGCGCGCCAGCTCGCGCCGGTCCGCGTCCTGCCATGCGCCGCACCGGCCTACCTCGCACGCTACGGCACGCCGCGCGAACCCGCCGATCTCGCCCGGCACCGCTGCCTGCACTACGGCTATTCGACCACCGGCCAGCGCTGGCACCTCGAGCGTGCGGGGCGGCGGGAGACGGTGACGGTGGAAGACCGCTTCGTCGCCAACAACGGCGACGTGCTCGCCGTTGCCGCCGAGGCCGGTCTCGGCATCGCGCTCCTGCCGACCTTCATCATCGGCGACGCCCTGCGCGACGGCAGGCTCGTGCGCGTGCTCGAAGGCTGGGAGTTGCCCCGCTTCGCCCTCTATGCGGTATGGCCACCGGGCGGGAGACCGTCGATGCGGGTGCGGGCCTTGGTCGACTTCCTGCTCGGCCGGTTCGGCGACCCGCCCTACTGGGACGCCGGAATCTGAGGTGCCCTCGGGATCAGGCGGCGGTCTTGGTCTCGCTCTTGGGCTCTTCCTTCGGCAGCTGGGCGGTCTCGTCTTCCTTCATGCCCTGCTTGAAGTTCTTGATGCCCTTGGCGAGATCGCCCATCACCGTGGGCAGCTTGCCGGCCCCGAAAATGATCAGGATCACCGCCAGCACCACGAGCCAGTGCCAAAGGCTGAACGTACCCATCTCCACCACTCCCGTGCCCGAGCGTCACGCGACCCTAACCGCTCGCTCGGGGTGTGCCAAGGCCGGCCACCCGTGAGCCCGCCGCCGCCGACCGCCGACGGTCGCCCAGAAGGTAGCGCGCGATCCGCATCGGTCGAGACCCCGGAAGACCGCTCGGGCAGGGAGACGCACCCTTGAGCCACCTCCTGGTCGACGTATCGGGCCACGGCTTCGGCCACGCGGGCCAGCTCGCACCCGTTCTCGCCGAGCTGCGGCGCCGCCGTCCCGGCCTGCGCCTCACGGTACGCAGCACGCTTGCCGTCGACGCCCTCGCGGCGATCCTGCCGGGGCCGTTCGAGACGGCCGAGCCGGCACCCGATCCCTGCCTCCTCATGCACGACCCGGTGACGGTGGACCGGGAGGCCACCCGTGCCGCCTACGACGCCCTCGAGGCCCGATGGGACGCGATCGTGGCGAGCGATGCCGACCGGCTGCGGGGGCTACGGCCCACCCTCCTCCTGAGCAACATCGGCTTCGTCGGCATCGCGGCCGCCGCCGCGGCCGGCATCCCGGCGGTGGCACTCGGCTCGCTGAACTGGGCGGACGTCGCCGCGGCCTACGAGGTCGCCTCGCCCGCCATGCTCGAGCGGATGCGCACGGCCTATCGCCTGGCCGACCGAGCCGTCCTCCTCACCCCGCATCTGCCCACCGAATGGCTCGAGCGGCGGGTGCGCGTGGGACCGGTCGCGCGGGTCGGCCGGGCCCGCCCCGAGGCGTTGCGGGCGGCGCTCGGGGTGACCGAAGGGATCGTGCTCGCCCTCGTGGCCTTCGGTGGGATCGAAGGGGCCGACCGGCTCGCGGGCCTCCCCGATCTTCCGGGCGTCCTCTGGCTCGCGGACCGGCTGGAGCGGCCGGGGATGCGCTCGACCCGCGGTCTCGCCTTGCCGTTCCCCGATCTCCTCGCGAGCGTCGACCTGCTCGTGACCAAGACCGGCTACGGTCTGTTCGCCGAGGCGGCCGCGGCCGGTACCCCGCTCCTCTATCGGGAGCGTCCGGACTGGCCCGAAGCACCCGGCCTCGAGGCCTGGATCCGCAGCGTCGGCATCGGCCGGCCGCTGCCTGCCGACCCGGACGCGATCGCCCGGGCGGTGGGCGAGATCCGAGCTTCGCCGCGACCGCGGCCGGTGCCGCCCGGCGGTGTGGCCGAGGCGGTGGCGGTCCTCAAGGGCTTTCTCTAGGAGAAGCCTCGGAAGCGGCCGGGGCATCGCCGGGTACCGGGGGCGGTCGGCGAGCGAGGGGAGGATCCCGATGCGGGCGTTCGAGATCCGGAGCGGTGGCGGCATCGACGGCTTGGCGCTGGTCGAGCGGCCGAGGCGGCAACCGGGCCCCGGCGAGGTGCTCGTTCGGGTCGCGGCCGTGGCGCTCAACTACCGCGACCTGCTGAACGTGAAGGACCCGGACGGCCGCGGCCTCGCGCTGCCGCGGATCCCCTGCTCGGATGCCGCGGGCGAGGTGCTCGCGGTCGGGCCGGGCGTGGCCGCGGTGCGGCCCGGCGATCGGGTGATGTCCTGCTTCTTCCAGGCATGGGAGGCCGGCCGGATCGGGCCCGCCGCGATGGCGAGCGCGCTCGGCGGCGCGATCGACGGTGTGCTCGCGGAAGAGGTGGTGCTGCGCGAGGCGGGTGTGGTCCCGGCTCCGGCCTCGCTCTCCCTCGCCGCGGCGGCGACCCTGCCCTGTGCCGGGCTCACCGCTTGGCACGCGCTGATCGAGAGCGGGCGTCTGTTGCCCGGCGAGACGGTGCTCTGCCTGGGCACCGGCGGGGTCTCGATCTTCGCCCTCCAACTCGCCGCGGCCCTGGGTGCCCGGCCGATCGTGGTCTCCTCGAGCGCGACCAAGCTCGAACGGGCCCGGGCCCTCGGTGCCTGGGCGGTGGTCGACCGGACGCGGGAGCCCGACTGGGAGCGCGAGGTGCTGCGGCTGACCGGTGGGGAGGGTGTCGACCACGTGGTCGAGGTCGGGGGTGCGGGCACCCTCGCCCGCTCGGTGGCGGCCACGCGCGTGGGCGGCCACGTGGCGCTGATCGGCGTGCTCGAGGCCGGCCGGATCGACCCCACGCCGATCATGCGCAAATCGATCCGCCTGCAGGGGATCTATGTCGGTTCGAAGGCCATGCTCCAGGCCTTCGCCCGGGCGGTCGAGGCCCTCGGCCTCGAGCCGGTGATCGACCGTCGCTTTCCCTTCGAGGAGGCGCGGGCGGCTTTCCGGGCGCTCGAAGCCGCCCGCCACTTCGGCAAGATCGTGATCGAGCTCTGAGCCCGAGTGGGCGGGCTCAGGCGAGGTCGATCACGCCCTCGCTCACGAGGGTCGCGAGGTCGGTGCCGAGATCGCCCTCGACCAGCGCCACGGGGACCGGTCGACCGCGCCCGCTGCCGTCGGCGTCGACCGAGACCACCGTGGTATCGCCCTTGCCGGTGAGGCGCACGAAGTCGGCGAGATCGTCGGTCGCCGGGTCGAAGCCCGAGAGCAGCTCGCCGATCAGCAGCCGGTCGCCGTCGGCCTGGCTGAAGTCGGTGACGATCGCGCGCGAGCGGGCGGCGTCACCCACGACGAAATCGTCGGCACCCTCGCCGCCCGTGAGGATGTCGCGGCCGGCGCCGCCGCGCAGCCGATCGTCGCCCGCGCCGCCGTCGAGCGCGTCGTTGCCGGCGCCGCCCAGGAGCGCGTCGTCGCCCTCGCCACCCTCGAGGACGTCGTTGCCGAGCAGGCCCGCGAGGACATTGGCCCCGCTGTTGCCGACCAGAAGATTGCGGAGGGCGTTGCCGACCGCCTGATGGTCGTCCGTGCCGTCGAGCTCGACGTTCTCCACGTTCTCGAAGCTCTCGAGCTCGATACTGTCGTCGATCACGATGGTGTCGGTGCCACCGCGGCGCTCTTCGACGACGCTCTCGAGCCCGCTGTCCAGGAGATAGGTGTCGTCGCCTCGACCGCCTTCGAACGCATCGAGGCCCGCACCACCATCGAGCAGGTTCGCGCCAGCATTGCCGAAGATCTCGTTGTCGAGGTCGTTGCCGGTGCCGTCGATCGCGTCGCGCCCGGCGAGAACGAGGATCTCGACATCGTCCGGCAGAGTGAAGCTCACGGTCGCGACGATTCGGTCCTCGCCCCCGTCCGCCTCCTCGACCACGACGTCCCCTTCGTCCGTGACGATGTAGGTGTCGTCGCCCGCACCGCCGGCCACGAGATCGTCGCCGTCGCCGCCGGCGAGCGTGTTGTCGCCGTCGTTGCCGGTGATCACGTTGTCGAGATCGTTGCCGGTGCCACTGAGATCGTCGCTGCCTTCGAGCGTGAGGTTCTCGACCTCGTCGGGGAGACGGACGCTCACCTCGGCGAGGAGCGAATCCTCGCCCTCGTCCTCGAGCTCGACGATCCGGTCGCGCTGCGAATCGACGAGGTAGAGATCGTCCCCGTCGCCGCCGCGCATCAGATCGTCCCCGAGCCCGCCGTCGAGCGTATCGGCGCCCGCGCCGCCGTCGAGGACGTCGTTCCCCTCGCCGCCCGCGAGGGAATCGTCGCCCTCGAAGCCCCGGAGCTCGTCCGCCAGATCGCCGCCCTCGATCTCATCGTCACCTTCGAGGAACAGGCCGAAGAAGGCGAGCGGATCGTCGTCGTCGATCGCCGCCATCATGTCGGAGGCCGCGGCGGCGACGTCGCTGATCGAGAACCAGTCGGCATCGTCCTCGTAGGCGTCGACGGCCTCGACCGTGCCGCCGACGAGCTCGGTCGTGTCGCCGTCGCCGTCCTCGTCGGTGTCGTCGTAGGCGAGATCCGTGCCCAGGATGTCGAGCGAGCGCGTGCCCGCGACCAGCTCGACACCGCCGGCATCCGCGAACTGCTCCTCCGCCTCGGCGAACGCACCGACCGGCGCGCTGCTCATCCGCAGCGCCTTCTCGAAATCGACGGAAAGGGATGCCATCCCCGTCCCTCCGCTGCCTCGGGCGAGCGGAGGTTACTCCGAACGGTCGGCGCGGTCCAACTCCGAGTTGAATAACAGCACGGACCGAATTGCCTACCGGTCTAGCTCGCGGCGAAGGCCCGCTCCATCGCCCGGCGGACCCGGACGGCCTCGTCCGCCTCGTCGATCGCCACGTCCGACCAACGGATCTTCCCGCCGGCGGGGATCGGGTTCAGGAGCTTGACGTCGTGGGCGAGACCGAGCGGCAGATAGCCCTCGCGCAAGCTCGCCTCGGCCGGGACCTGCTTGCCCCAGACGCAATAGCCGCCCTCGCCGTCCAGGATCTCGCCCGGGGCGAGGTCGCGCTTGGCGGTGGCCACGACGTCGGCATGGAAGCCGATCGGGGCACCGGTCGGCTCGCCCCTGAGCGCCACCGAGGCGACCGAGATGCCGAGCTCGAGGCCGATCAGATGCGTCGGCCGGTACATCGCCATGTAGGAGAAGGTCTCGTCGGGGAGGAGCCGGTACTCTTCCGCGCAGTACTTCACGTAGTCGTGGCCGCAGGCGACGACGACGTAGGTGCCCTGTTGGATCTCGTCGGGCACCGGCGACTTGTCGCGATAGAGCGAGGAGACGACCTCGGTCGTGCCGCGCACGGCGAGGCAGCCGCCGTCGGTGGCGGGCTTGCACACTTGGGCGAGCTTGCGCGCCGGGCAGGGCGGGAAGGAGAGCCCGTCGGGCTGCGGCCTGAGCCCCGTGGCGTTGCAGACCGCGCTCATCTCGATGCCGGACTTGGTCCCGTCGATGAAGCTGTTGAACATCTTGGGGTTCATCCGGCCGCGCTCGGCCTTCTCGCGCGACAGGCCGAAATGCTCCCAGACCGTATCGGGCGTCGAATGGTGGAAGGAGGGATGGTAGCGAGTCCCTTTGCCGGCGGCCACGACCTCGAAGCCGCAGGCGCGCGCCCAGTCGACGTGCTCGCAGATGAGCGCGGGCTGATCGCCGTAGGCGAGACTGTAGACCACACCGGCTTCCCTCGCCTCGCGCGCGAGCAGCGGCCCGGCCACCACGTCGGCCTCGACATTGACCATGACGATGTGCTTGTGCTCGGCGATCGCGGCCCGGCAGTGGCGGATCCCGACCTTGGGGTCGCCCGTGGCCTCGATCACGACCTCGATCGCCGGATGGCGCAGGAGGGCGGCCGAATCCTCGATCACGCAGGTGGCGCCGGTCTTCGCCGCTTCGTCGAGCGAGCGGGCGGCGAAGCGCTCCTCCTCCCAACCGCAATAGCGCAGATTGGCCGCGGCGCGGTCGGGCGCGAGATCGGCGATGCCGACCAGGTGCATGCCCGGGGTGCGGCGGACCTGGGCGAGGAACATGGTACCGAACTTGCCGGCTCCGATCAGCCCGATGCCGATCGGTCGGCCGGCGGCGGCCCGCTCGAGCAGCTTTCGGTGCAGGTTCACGGTGCGTGCCTCCCGCTGGTCGCCGCGTGCGGCGGCGCTATAGCGGGGCCGCGAGGGCGCGACAACGCGAGCCGGGGCGGGGAGGGGTGCGATGGCGGAAGTCAACCGGCAGTGGCGGCTCGTGCGGCTGGTGGAGGGCATGCCGAGCCTCGAGGACTGGCGGCTCGAGGAGAAGGCGGTGCCCGAGCCCGAGCCGGGGACCTTCCTCGCCCGCTCGATCTTCCTGGACGTCGCCCCCTACATGCGCGCCCGCATCGCGCCGGTCCGCAACTACGCCCAGGGTGTCCGCCCCGGCGAGGTCATGATCGGCGGCGCGGTCGCCCGGATCGTGGCGAGCCGCGCGGCCGGCTGGCGCGAGGGCGATCTCGTCGTCACCGATTTCGGCTTCGGCTGGCAGGACTATGCGGTGCTGCGGCCGGAGGCCGTGCGCCGGGTCGATCCCGCACTCGCCCCGCCCGAATGCTGGCTCGACGTGATGGGCCTCAACGGGGTCACCGCCTGGTTCGCGCTCTTCGAGACCGGGGCGCTGCGGCCGGGCGATCGGGTGCTGATCTCGGCGGCGGCGGGCTCGGTGGGCCAGCTCGCGGGTCAGCTCGCGCGGATCGCGGGGGCGGTCCCCTACGCCGTCGCCTCGAGCGAGCCCAAGCTCGCCTGGTGCCGCACGCTCGGCTTCGAGGGGGGGATCGCCCATCGCACGACCAACGATCTCGCCGGCGCCCTCCGCACGCTCGTGCCGGGAGGGGTCGATCTCTACCTCGACAACACGGCGGGGCCGATCCACGACGCCGTGCTGCAGAACCTGGCGCCACGGGCGCGTGTCGTCGTGGTGGGCACGGTGAGCCTCGCCGACCGGCTCGGCCGGCCCGACATCGGCCCGCGCTTCTTCCGCGAGGTGCTGGTCGCCCGTGCCCGGATCGAGGGGTTCCTCGTGCTCGACTTCGAGAAACGTTGGCCCGAGGCCTGGGGCCGGCTCGCCGAGCTGTTGCGCGAGGGGCGGATCCGCACCCGCTACGACATCGCCGACGGGCTCGAGCGCACACCCGAGGCCTTCCTGCGGGTCCTGCGCGGCGAGAACCTCGGCAAGCAACTCGTCCGGGCGAGCCCTCCCTGAGCCGGGCCGGGGCCGGCCGCCTCGGGCGAGCGCTCGGGCCCCCGGCTCAGACGTGGATCGGTTTGGCCCAGGCGGCGAGCGCCGCTTCCTTGACCGCTTCCTCGAGGGTCGGGTGCGGGTGGCTGGTGCGCGCCACGTCCTCGGCCGTCGCACCGAACTCGAGGGCGAGGGCGAGCTCGGCGATCATCGTGCCGGCCTCCGGGCCGATGACGTGGCAGCCCAGGACTCGGTCGGTCGCGGCATCGGCGAGGATCTTGACGAAACCCTCGCCGATCCCGACCGCGCGGGCCCGGCTGTTGGCCGCGAAGGGGAACTTCCCCACCTTGTAGGCGCGTCCCTCGGCCTTCAATTGCTCCTCGGTCTTGCCGACGGCTGCGACCTCGGGGTGGCAGTAGATCACGCCCGGCACGCGCTCGTAATCGTGCTGCGGCTTCTGCCCGGCGATCCACTCGATGCAGGCGATGCCGTCCTCCTCGGCCTTGTGGGCGAGCATCGGGCCCTCGATCACGTCGCCGATCGCCCAGATGCCGGGCACGCTCGTGCGGAAATGGCCGTCCGTCTTCACCCGGCCGCGCTCGTCGAAGGCCACACCGACCTCGGCCGCACCCAGCCCCTCGGTGTAGGGCCGGCGGCCGATCGCCACGAGCACCACGTCGGCACCGAGCGTCTCGGGCGGGCCGCCCGCCACGGGCTCGAGGGCGACCGTCACGCCGTCGCCGGTCCTGTCCACCCCCACGACCCGGGTCCCGAGCCGGAAGCTCATGCCCTGACGGGTCAGGATCTTCTGCAACTCCCGCGAGAGCTCGAGGTCCATCCCCGGGGTGATCCGGTCGAGGAACTCGACCACAGTCACCTTCGCGCCGAGCCGGCGCCAGACGGTGCCGAGCTCGAGGCCGATATAGCCTGCGCCCACGACCACCAGGTGCTCGGGCACGCGCTCGAGGTCGAGGGCCCCGGTCGAGGAGACGATCCGCTCCTCGTCGATCGCGACGCCCGGTAGCGGGGTCGGCTCCGAGCCCGTGGCGATCACGACGTTCTTGGCCGCGAGCTCGCGGCTCGTGCCGTCGGCGAGAGTGACCAGGACCTTGCCGGGGGCGGCGATGCGGCCGGTGCCGGTCAGGTGGTCGATTTTGTTTTTCTTGAACAGGAAGGCGATGCCCTTGGTGAGCCCGTCGACCACCTTGTCCTTGAAGTCGAGCATGGCCCCGAGGTCGAGGCGCACCTCGCCGGTGCGGATCCCGAACCGGTCGAGACCGTGGCGTGCTTCCTCGAAGAGGTGGGAGGTGTGGAGCAGCGCCTTGGAGGGGATGCAGCCGACATTGAGGCAGGTGCCGCCGAGCGTGCCCCGCTTCTCGACACAAGCGACCTTCATCCCGAGCTGGGCCGCCTTGATCGCGGCGACGTAGCCGCCCGGACCGCCACCGATCACGACGACGTCGTAGAGAGGCTCCGACATGCTGGGCGCTCCGGCGGTTGCTCGCGGACCGCGCGGCTCCTAGCAGCCGTCGGCGACGACGTCACCGCGGCGCGACGGCAGCAGGGCACCGTCCCGAGGCGGCGAGGCCCGCGGCGGCTCGGCCGCGGTCCGGCCCGGCGGCGGAGAGGCGGGACGGTCGGCACGGGGCTCCGGCGGCCGCCGGGGCGGCGGTCAGGCGGCGTCGCGGCGGCCGAAGCGCCGTTCGACATAGTCCTGGACCATCGCCTGGAACTCTCGGGCGATGTGCTCGCCGCGCAGGGTGGCGACCTTCCGGCCGTCGACGAACACCGGGGCCGCCGGGCTCTCGCCGGTGCCGGGCAGCGAGATGCCGATGTCGGCGTGCTTGCTCTCGCCGGGGCCGTTGACGATGCAGCCCATGACCGCGACGTTCAGGGTCTCGACCCCCGGGTAGCGGGTCTTCCAGACCGGCATCTGGGCGGCGAGCCAGCCCTGGATCTCGGCCGCGAGCTCCTGGAAGAAGGTGCTCGTCGTGCGGCCGCAACCCGGGCAGGCGGCCACCTGGGGCGTGAAGGAGCGCAGCCCCAGCGACTGCAGGATCTGCTGGCAGACCTGGACCTCGAGGGTGCGCGGCTCGCCGGGCGCCGGGGTGAGCGAGCAGCGGATCGTATCGCCGATCCCCTCCTGCAGGAGGAGCGAGAGCGCGGCCGTCGTGGCGACGATGCCCTTCACGCCCATGCCGGCCTCGGTCAGGCCCAGATGGAGCGCATAGGCCGAGCGGCGGGCGAGCTCGCGGTAGACCGCGACCATGTCCTGCACCCGGCTGACCTTGGCCGAGATCACGATCCGGTCGGCGGGCAGGCCGATCCGCTCGGCCTGCGCCGCACTCTCGAGGGCGGAGCGGACGAGGGCCTCGCGCAGCACCGCCTCGGCCGGTTGCGGGTCGGACCGGGCGGCGTTGGCGTCCATGAGCCGGGCGGCCAGGTCCTGATCGAGCGAGCCCCAGTTGACGCCGATCCGCACCGGGCGGTCGTGCCGGAGCGCCGCCTCGATCATCTGCTCGAACTGCCGGTCGCGCTTGTCGCCGAAGCCGACATTGCCGGGGTTGATGCGCAGCTTGGCGAGGCAGCGGCCGAGCTCGGGTACCTCGGCCAGGAGGCGATGGCCGTTGTAGTGGAAGTCGCCGACGAGCGGCAGATCGCGCAAGCCCATGAGGTCGAGCCGGTCGCGGATGACCGGCACGGCTCGGGCGGCGGCCTCGTTGTTGACCGTGATCCGGACGATCTCGGAGCCGGCGCGGGCGAGCTCGACGATCTGGTCGGTGGTGGCGTCGGGATCGGCGGTGTCGGTATTGGTCATCGACTGGACGACGATCGGCGCGCCGCCACCGACCGTCACGGCGCCGACCCGCACCGCGTGCGTGCGGTGCCGGCGGATCTCGGCGACTGCGACCATGGCCTTCTCCCGCTCGCCCGCCCCGCCCGGCCGGGACGGCGTGCTCACGGGTGTCCGAGACGGGCGCGCAGAGAGCCGGGTGCCAACGGGACGTCGCGCAGCACCTTGCCGCTCTCTCCGAGCACGCCGAGCGATTTGCCTTCGACCACGACCTCGAGCCCGCCGGCGTTGCCGGTCCAGAGTGCCAGATCGTCGCGCTCGGGCAGAACCAGGCGATCACCCGGCTCGAGGGTGCGGGTGCGGACATAGTCGCGCCCGGCGCTGCGGATCTGCACCCAGGCGCTCTCGCGGGCGATCAGCACCACCCGGCCCTCGCTCGGGCCGAGCGCGGCCTCGCGGCCCGTGCGGGCGCGGTCGCCGTCGAGTGCCGCCAGGAGGGCGGCCGGCGAGGGGCCGTCGGAAGCGACGGGACGAGCCGGCCGCTCGGCGGCCAGCGCGCCGGTAGCATCCCGGCCGGGCCGGGAGACCGGCGGCAGGTGGATCGGCTCGTCCGGCTCGGCCGCCACGAGCGCCTGCAGCTCGCCGCGCTCGACCGCCGCCACGGGTGCCGTGGGGCGCGGCGCGCTCGGCGGGGCGACGGGCGGCGCGGCCGGTGCGGCCGAGCGCGCGGTCGCGGGCGGGCTCGGAACGGAGGGTGGTCCTGCGAGCATCTCGCCCGCCAGACGGCCGAGCTCGCCCGGCACGGCAGCGACCCGCTCGAGGACCGGCTGGTCGCGCCAGAGCATGTGCCAACTGCCGTAGAGTACGCCCACGAGGATGATCGAGGCGGCCACGAGCACACCGCGCGGCCGCCGGTCCTCGTTCGCGGCCCGCGGTACCACGAGCTCCGGCGGCGGCGGGGCGCCGTCGAAGGTCTCCTTGACGAGCCGCACCACCTCGGCCCCGTCGAAGCCCAGATGGTCGGCATAGGTGCGCAGGAAGCCGAGCGCGTAGGCGCGCCCGGGGGTCATCGACAGATCACCCTCCTCGAGCGCGAACAGATAGGAGGGCTTGATCCGGAGGATCTCGGCGACGGCGTAGAGATCCTCGCCCCGGGCCTGGCGGGCCTCGCGCAGTGCCTTGCCGATCCGGCGGAGCTGCTCGGCACGCGTATCGCGAACGTCCGCGGTCTGACGGCTATCTCGACTGCTCATGGCCGGTCCGAGGTCGCGAGGAGGCGGACGCCGAGACGGCTCCCTGTCGAAGAGATAGCAGAGGCGCCGGCAGGCGCCAAACGCTTCGGCCGGGGCCGCGTCGCCGCATATGCTTCAGCTGGCGACGCTCGTGCCCGGCGGCAACACCACCTCGTGATCGATCGCCCAGGCCAAGAGGCGGCGGCGCAGCGAGCGATCGGAAAGGTTGAGAAGCGTCTCCAGATAGGCGGCCAGCCGGCTCGCGTCGAGGGAGCGGATGGTGGCCTTGACGGCACCGATCTCGGAGGCCGCCAGCGACAGCCGGCGGATGCCGATGCCGACGAGCGCCATGGCCTCGAGCGGCCGGCTCGCCATCTCCCCGCACAGCGTCAAGGGTACGCCGGCCGCCCGGCAGCGTTCGACCAGATCGCGCAGGAAGGCGAGCGAGGCCGGTGCGAGCACGTCGTAGCGCTCGGCCAGCGTCGGATTGCCGCGGTCGCAGGCGAACAGGAACTGGAGCAGGTCGTTGGAGCCGATCGAGACGAAGTCGACCGACCGCAGCAAGGCGTCGAGCTGCCAGAAGAGCGCCGGCACCTCGAACATGACGCCGACCTCGAGGCGCTCCGGGCGCGGCCGACCGGACGCCACGAGCCGCTCGACCTCCTGGTCGAGCAATCGGCGTGCGGCGGCGAGCTCGGCGACCTCGGCCACCATCGGGAACATGATCGCGAGGGGCCGCCCGTCCGCCGCCGCGAGCAGGGCCCGGAGCTGGTCGCGCAAGAGTGCGGGGCGGTCGAGGGCGATGCGGATCGCCCGCCAGCCGAGGGCCGGATTGTCCTCGGGCGGCGCCCGCCAGTAGGGCAGGTGCTTGTCGCTGCCGATGTCGAGGGTGCGGAAGACCACCCGCCGGCCCTGGGCGAGGTCGAGCACGCGGCGATAGACTTCGGTCTGCTCCTCGACCGTGGGCCAGCTCGGCCGGGTCATGAAGCCGAGTTCGGTGCGGAACAGCCCGATTCCCTGAGCACCGCTCGCCTCGAGTGCCGGCAGGTCGGCGAGGAAGGCGGCGTTCAACCCGAGCCAGACCTCGATCCCGTCGCGCGTGGTGGCCGGCAGGTCCTTGAGCGCGGCGAGCTTGCGGTGGCGCTCGTTGCGGGCCTGGACGGTGCGGGCGAAGGCCTGCAACACGTCTTCGCCGGGTCGTAGGAAAACTATCCCATTCTCGGCGTCGAGGGCCACCGGATCGCCCGGCTCGAAGAGCGCCATGGCCCCCGTGACGCGGCCGACCAGCGGCACGCCGAGAGCACGGGCGACGATCGTCACGTGCGCGGTCTTCGACCCCTCCTCGAGGATGATCCCCTTGAGGCGACTGCGGTCGTACTCGATCAGCTCGGCCGCCGAGAGGTTGCGTGCGACCAGGATGCAGTCCTCGGGCACGGCTGCGGGATCGTGCGCGCTGCTGCGCCCGGAGAGGTGGAGCAGGAGGCGGTTGGCCAGATCGTCGAGGTCGAGGAGCCGCTCCTTGAGGTAGGGATCGGCGGCGTGGCCGATCCGCAGCCGGGTCTGCTCCTGGATCCGCCGCACGGCCGCCTCGGCCGACAGGCCGGTGTCGATCGCCTCGCGGATCCGCCGGAGCCAGCCGGCGTCGTCGGCGAACATACGGTAGGCCTCGAGCACCTCGCGATGCTCTCCCGAGGCGAGGTCGGCGCGCGCCAGCATCCGGTCGAGCGAACTGCGCAGCGCGGCCATCGCCGCTTCGAGGCGGGCCCGCTCGGCCGCCGGATCGTCGGCCAAGAGCCGTTCGATCTCGATCCTGGGCGCGTGCAGCCAGGCGCGGCCGACGGCGACCCCCTCGACGAGCCGGAGCGCCTCGAGTCGGCGGCGCTCGGGCGGCAGACCGCCGAGGTCGGTGTAGCGCTCGCGGTCGATGATGCCGCCCGAGGCGAACATCTCGGCGAGGACCGAGGCGATGATCTGCATCGCGTCGATCTCGTCCTCGCCGTACTGGCGGCGGGCGGTGTTCTGGATGGTGAGCACTCCCACCACCCGCCCGGAGCGCAGGATCGGCACCCCGAGCATCGAGTGGTAGATCTCCTCGCCGGTCTCGGGGCGGTAGGCGAAGTTCGGGTGGCTCTGGGCGTCGGCCGTGTTGATGACGTCGCCGGTGGCGGCGATCGTGCCGACCAGGCCCTCGCCGACCCGCAGCCGGGTGCGGTGGACCGCCTCGCGGGCGAGGCCTTCGGTGGCGAAGAGCTCGAGCACGTCGCCGGCGCGTTGGACATAGACCGAGCAGACCTCGGCCACGAGGTCGGCGGCGATCATCTTGACGATCTTGTCGAGCCGTTGCTGCGGGCTCGTGGGCTCGGCGACCGCGGCGACGAGCCGGCGCAGCAGCCGGCGGGCCGGGATCACCTCGCTCGGCCGGCGCGCCTCGGCCCCCGCCTCGCCGCCGACCCAGCCGCCGATCGGCGGGTTCACCCCGCCATCGCCACCCGCGGGCGGCGCTCCCCGAGGCGGCCGAGGGCGTCGTTGGCCTGCTCGACGAGTTCGGCCAGGATAGCGCTCGCCGGCTGGATCCGGGTCACCATCCCGACGCTCTGCCCGGCCATCAGCGAACCGTTCTCGACGTCGCCCTCGATCACCGCGCGGCGCAGCGCCCCGGCCCAGAAATGCTCGATGGCGAGCGAGGCCTCCTCGTAGCTGAGCTCACCGCGCCGGTAGCGGGCGATGACCTCGTGCTGGGTCTCGACGAAGCGGCGGGTGCCGGCATTGGCGAGTGCCCGGACCGGGATCACCTTGAACTGCGGGTCGACCTGCACGGAGACCACGGCATCGCGCGCGGCGGCGCGCAGGAACGCCTGCTTGAAGGCAGGATGGGCGATCGATTCGCTGGCACAGACGAAGACCGTGCCCATTTGCACGCCCGCCGCACCCATCAGCAGATAGGCGGCGATCGCCTGGCCGTGGCCGATGCCGCCCGCGACGAACACCGGCACCTCGGGCACGACCGGCAGGATCTCCTGGGCGAGCACCGAGGTGGCGACCGGTCCGACGTGGCCGCCCGCCTCGTGGCCCTCGACGATCAACGCGTCGACCCCCTGGCGGACGAGCTTCCTGGCGATCGCCGCGGCCGGGGCGAAGGCCAGGACCTTGAGGCCGGCGCCCTTGATCCGGGCGATCGCCTCGCGCGGCGGCAGGCCGCCCGCGAGCACGACGTGGCTCACCCGCCGATCGATGCACACGCTCACGAGCTCGTCGAGCGCGGGGTGCATGACGATGAGGTTGACGCCGAACGGCCGGTCGGTGAGCGCCCGGGTGGCGTCGATCTCGGCGGCGAGCGCCTCGGGCGGCATCGAGCCGCAGGCGAGCACCCCGAAGCCACCGGCGTTCGAGATCGCCGAGACCAGGTTGCGCTCGCTCACCCAGGTCATCGCACCGCCCATGAGGGCGAGCTCGCAACCCAAGAAGTGCCGGCCGCGGGCCCAGAGCGCGTCGAGGAGCTCGCAAGCGCGGGCGGTCGGCACGGGCGTCAGGCCGCGTCGAGACCGTAGGCGCTGTGCAGCGCCCTGAGCGCGAGTTCGGTGTACTCGTCGGCGATCAGCACGCTGATCTTGATCTCCGAGGTCGAGATCGCCTGGATGTTGATGCCCTTGTCGGCGAGCGTCTGGAACATCTTGTGGGCGATGCCGGCGTGGCTGCGCATGCCCACCCCGATCACCGAGACCTTGACGACGTTCGGATCGGCCACGAGGCGCTCGAAACCGATGCGCTCCTTGACCCGCGCCAGCACCGCCTCGGCGCGCGGCAGGTCGGCCTTGCTCACCGTGAAGGTGATGTTGGCGAAACGGCCGTCGCGCGAGACCGACTGGACGATCATGTCGACGTTGATGTTGGCCTCGGCCAAGGGGCCGAACACGGCGGCCGCCACCCCCGGCCGGTCCTCGACCTGCTGGACGGTGATCCGGGCCTCGTTGCGGCTGTAGGCGATCCCGCTGACGATCTGGCTTTCCACGATCTCGTCCTCGTCCACGACCAGGGTGCCGGGTCGGTCCTCGAAGCTCGAGAGGACCTGCACGCGCACCCGATGCTGCATGGCCAGCGCGACCGAACGGGTCTCCAGGACCTTGGCGCCGACCGAGGCCATCTCGAGCATCTCCTCGTAGGTGATGCGGTCGAGCTTCCTGGCCTTGGCGACGATCCGGGGATCGGTGGTGTAGACCCCGTCGACGTCGGTGTAGATGTCGCAGCGCTCGGCCCTGAGCGCGGCGGCGAGCGCCACGGCCGAGGTGTCGGAGCCGCCGCGGCCGAGCGTGGTCACCCGGCCGTCCGGACCGATCCCCTGGAAGCCCGCGACGACCGCGACCTTGCCCTCCTCGAGGCAGGCCCGCACCGCCTGCGGCTCGATCGCCACGATCCGCGCCTTGCCGTGGGCGGCGTCGGTCCGGACGCCGGCCTGCCAGCCGAGGAAGGAGCGGGCCGGCACGCCGAGCGACTGCAGCGCGATCGCGACGAGGCCGATCGTGATCGGCTCGCCGGTCGAGACCACCTGGTCGTACTCGGCCGGGTCGTAGCCCGCGGGGTCGAGCCCGTGGACCCAGGCGACGAGCTGGTTGGTCGTGCCGGCCATGGCCGAGACCACGACCGCGACGCGATCGCCCGCCTCCACGGCGCGCTTGATGCGGGCCGCCACGTTTCGGATGCGGTCTAGATCGGCGACGGAGGTGCCGCCATACTTCTGGACGATGAGGGCCAAGGAACCGTCTCGCGCTCCGCTGCGCCGGGCGAACGTCGTCGCCTCCGTGGACGCAGGCCTCGAAGTCGCGGCTCTCGTACAGGCGGATGGACCCATGGGCAAGGCCGAGGAACTCGCGGCGGACGAGGCGGTGGATCGCGCCGAGCTCGACAAGTTCCGGGCCATGGCCCGACGCTGGTGGGATCCGCACGGCCCCGTGCGGCCCTTGCACCTCATGAACCCCGTCAGGATCGACTGGTTGTTGCGCCAGTGCCGGATGCATCTGCCCTGCGGCGAGGGGAGGCGGCCGCTTTCGGGTCTGCGGGTGCTCGACGTGGGCTGCGGCGGTGGGCTCCTCTCCGAGCCGCTCGCGCGACTGGGGGCCGCGGTCACGGCGATCGATCCCGAGCCCGCCAACCTCGCCGTCGCCCGCGAGCATGCGCGGGAAGCCGGTCTCGCGGTGGATTACCGAGCGACGACCGCCGAGGCGCTCGCGGCCGAAGGGGATCGGTTCGACCTCGTGACCGCCCTCGAGGTGGTCGAGCACGTGCCGGACCCGGCCGGCTTCGCCGGGGCGCTCGCAGGTTGCGTCCGGCCGGGCGGGCTCGTGGTGCTCTCCACCCTCTCGCGCACGTTCGCGGCCTGGGTCGCGGCGATCGTCGCGGCCGAATATCTCCTGGGCTGGCTGCCGCCCGGGACCCACCGGTGGGGTCGCTTCCTGCGCCCTTCCGAGCTCGCCCGGCATCTGCGCGGGGCCGGGCTTCGGCCGGTCGGTCTCACCGGGCTCGCCTTCGAGCCGGCCTACCAACGCTTCACCCTCGGCCGCGACCCGGGGATCAACTACATGCTCGCGGCGATCCGCGAGTCGGCCGGCGTTCCGGCGTAGCCCAGCGAAGGATCGAGCCGCTCTTCGACCAGCCGGTCGAGGCGGGCGACGATCTCGGCCGGCAGCTCGTCGCGATAGCCGCCGACCTTGCCGCGCCGCACCTTGAAGCTCGCCGGATCGGCCGGGTCGCGGGCCTGCAGCTTCTCGGTGCGGAAGAAGCCGCTGCGCTCCTTCTCCTTGAGGGATTCGAAAGAGGCGAAGGCGACCGCCGCCTCGAGATCCTCGGGCAGGGCGGGCAGGCCGAGGAAGTGCATCACGCGGTCGAGCTCCTCGACCGTGCGGGCGCGCAGATCCTCGTAGCGCACGAGGCACGCGTCCGGGTGCTGGCGGGCGAGCGCCGTCCAGCGCTCGAGGAAGTCGACCACGCTCGGCAGGCCGTAGCCCGGGTCGGTGACGAAGGTCGCGAGATCGATCGCGGCCATGTCGACCGGCAGACCGATCCGGGCCCGCGTCCGCGCGGTCGAGCGCCGAGCGTGATGATGATACCAGGATACGATCGTGTCGCGCGGATCGCGGACCAGGAGGAGGAGCCGCTTGCCCCGCACGAGGTCCGGCAGGCGACGGCGGATCGCCCGGGGCTCGTTGCGCTCGTGGGTCGAGAAGACGACGGGAATCGACGGATCGAGGCGGTGGAAATTGTCGCCGTCCCAGAGCTCGTCGACCGGCACGCCGCGCGTGCGGTGCAACAGGTGCGAGAGGAGGGTCACGAGCCAGGTCCGGCCCGACTTGGCGTGGCTCACGAGCACGAGATCGGCGGCCTCGAGCTCCGGCAGCCGCTTGCGGGTCCGCCGGCGTTCGTCTTTGAGGCGGCGCCAGAGTTCGACGAGCGACCTCATGCCGCGGTTCCCTCGGCGTCGCCGGCCTCGACGAGCGGCAGGCCCGTGCGCCGATGCACCGCCGGTTCGCTGGTCAGGAGATCGGGCCGCCGGGCCGCCAGACACCGCAGGATCGAGATGTCGGTCGGTGCGTGTGCGCTCGCCGCGCTGCCGCGCTCGGCGATCAGCGGGTTCTCCCCGTAGGCGTGGGCGAGGGTGAAGTCGAAGCCGGCCATCACGATCCGATCCCAGCGTCCCTCGGCGAGGCCGATCGCCACGGCGAGCAGGCCCGTCGAGGGCTGCTTGCGGGCGATCGCGGCCGCGACCTCGGGATCGCCGCCGCAGAGCTCGAGGACCAGGTCGTGGTAGTAGCGGGCGGGCCGGCTGACCAGCTCGTCGTAGCGATAGTCGAGGGCACGCAGCCGGCGGCGCAGCTCGCGGGCGGACATCCGCCGCATCCGCAGGGCGGCGAAGAGCCGGGCGAGCGGCCCACCCGAATCGGCCTTGGGCCGGCGGACATGGTAGAGCCGCCCGGTCCGCAGACCCGCGAGCCGGCGCAGCGAATGCTCGTCCGAGGCCTTGCCCGAGGTCAGCACCGCGGTGACCACGGTGAAGACCGGATCGGGCAGGCCGAGTGCGCGGGCCGAGAAACCGGAGGCGTTGGCGCAGGCGACGGCGTCGATGCTGCCGCGCGGCGGCAGGACCGGCGCGGGCTTGGAGCCGAGAACGAGGAGCGTGGGCAAGTCCGGCCTCAGCGGTCGGTCGGGCGAGCGGCCGTCGGACGGGCGGCCGTCGGCCGGCGGGTGGCGCGGGCCCGCTCGGCCGCCAGCACCGCCTCGGCGAGCGTGCGGGCGAGGCGCGCGAGGGCCCGGCTCATCGCCGCGACCACGGGCTCCATCCCCGGGCCCGGCTCGATCGGCTCGGCGATCACGCTGCGCTCGAGCCGGAGGGGCCGGTCCCCGCTCCGGCCGAAGAGCTGCCAGCGGGCCTCGAGCTCGACCTCGCCGTCCTCTTCCGCCTCGAAGCGCAGGATCTGGACGGCGAGCCTGTGGTCCGGCTGGACCTCGCGGTCGCTCGGCAGCTCGATCACGGCGTCGGTAGCGAGCAACCGGGCGAGGCTCTCGCGCAGCACCCGGCCGAGCATCACCTCGAAGCGCTCGCCCCAGCGGTCGAGCTCGGCGAGCGCGAGTCTCGTGCGGCCGCGCCGGGTGACGAGCTCGGGCCGCTCGAGATAGTCGACCACCTCGATCGGCCCGACGCCGAGGACGAGCGGGGCCGTCCGCGATGTCCCCTCGAGCGGCCCCTCGGGCTCGACCGCGAGGAGGTGCAGACGGACCGGCGGGGAGCTCGCGCAGCCGGCGGCGAACGTCCCGAGGCCGAGGGCCACCACCGATCGTCGGTCGAGCGGGTACCTCATCGCGTGTCTCCCGGCCGGCCGCGCAGAAGCGCCTCGGGGTTGCGTTGCAGAAGTTCCGCGAAACTCCTGAGCGCTCGCGCCGCCGAGGCCGCCTCGCGCAAGAGGGCGGCGAGGTCGGCCCGGCTGCGGGAGTCGCTTCCGAGCAGCGACTCGAGCGCGGCCGCCCCGTCGCGCGCCCGATCGGCCGCCTCGCGCAGGCTGCGCAGGAGTGCCGGGGTCTCCGCCTCGGCGACGCTCGCCGCCCGCCGCAGGCTCTCGAGCGTCGCCGCGAGGCCTTCGAGCGTCCGGCCGACCTCGCGGCCGCGGGCGAGCCCACCCACGGCCCGCGTCGTCTCGCGCAGTTCCTCGACCAGGGGGCCGAGCGGCAGCGCGGCGAGCTTCTCGAGAACGCCGGTCAAGGAGGCACTCAAGGTCTCGAGCTCGGTCGGCACGGAAGGGATCAGCGGCAGGCCGCGTACCGTGCGCATCGTCGCGGGGCCGGATTCCGGCCGGAAGTCGAGATCGACGTAGAGCTCGCCCGTGAGGAGGCTCGCGGTCTTGAGCTGGGCACGGAGGCCGCTCTCGACGAGCTCCTCGAGCGAGACCCGGCGGGTGGGCTCGCCCGTGTCGGCGTCGATCGGCGAGACCCGCTCGGGCTCGAGCTCGAGGCGCGCCTGGACCACGAGGCCGCCCACCCGCTCGTGCCATGCGAGCGTCACGTCGGTCACGGTGCCGATCCGGATGCCGCGCGTCTCGACGGCGCTGCCCGCCCTGAGGCCGCGGGTCTGGCCCGTGAACTCGACGAGCACCGGGATCTTGCGGGTCAGGCTCGCGCTCATCGCCGCCGCCCGGTCCGGATGGAGCGGGAAGCGGCTGCCCGGCGGAGCCGGCGGCTCGCGCTCGGAGGTTTCGCCCCCGTCGAACTCGACCCCGCCCAGGACCAGCGCCTGCAGCGAGCCGAGCTGCAGGGCGAGACCGCCGCCGTCGGTGCGGACGCTCACCCCGCTCGCGTCCCAGAAGCGGGTCCGCGGCCCGACGAGCCGGTCGTACGGCGCCTGGACGAAGATCGGGATCGTCACCCGCCCCCGCTCCGGGTCGAGGCGGTAGCCGAGCACCTGGCCGACCGGGATGCCGCGATGATAGATGGGGGCGCCCCGCGAGAGGCCGCCCAGCCGCTCGGCCTCGAGCTCGAAGCGGGTGCCGGGCACGGTCGAGCGGATCAAGGGCGGCTCCTCGAGACCCACGAACTGCCGCCGCGGCGAGCCCTTGGTGCCGGGATCGACCTCGACGAAGGCGCCCGAGATCACGGTGCCGAGCCCGGAGACGCCACCCGCCCCGATCCGCGGCCGCACGATCCAGAAGCTCGTGTCGTCGAGGAGGAACCGCTCGGTGCCGGCGTTCATCTGCAGAGTCACGAGGATGCGCGACAGGTCCTCGCCGAGTGCCACCCCGGTGACCGTGCCGATCTCGACGTCCTTGTGCTTGACCTTGGTCTTGCCGGGCTCGAGTCCCTCCGCGCTCTCGAAGCTCACGGTGACGATCGGTCCGCGATCGCGGATCGAGGCGTAGACGAGCCAGGCGGCGATCGCCACGGCCACGAGCGGCACGAGCCAGATCAGGCTCGCGACAGGGTGGCGGCCGGGGCGGAGCTCGGCCTCGCCCACGGCCGCGAGGTCTTCGCCGCTCTCGCCGCGCTCGAGCGTCCTCATCGTCCTGCCTGCCCGGCCGGGATGCGTTCCTGCCCGATCGGGGGCCGTTCCTGCCAGATCAGGCGCGGATCGAAGCTCGCGGAGGCGAGCATGGTCAAGATCACGGTCGAGGCGAAGGCCGTGATCCCGGCTCCCGCCTCGATGGTCGCGAGCGCGCCCATGTCGACGAGTGCGACGAGCAGCGCCACCACGAACACGTCGACCATCGACCAGCGCCCGACGAATTCGACCGCGCGGTAGAGGAGCGTGCGCTCCTGCCGTCGCCAGGGGATCCCGCGCCGGCCGGTCACGAGCAACAGGCCGAGGGCCAGGAACTTGAAGATCGGCACGAGCACGCTCGCGGTGAACACGACCGCCGCCACGGGGTACATGTGCAGCCGGATCAGGAGCACCACGCCACCCAGGATGGTAGTGGGCTCCGCTCGGCCGAGGCTGGTCACGGTCATGACCGGGAGGAGGTTCGCGGGAAGATAGAAGGCGAGCGCGGCGAGGAGGAACGCCCAGGCCCGGGCGATCGCCTCCCGGTCGGGCAGGTGGACGGGGCCGCCGCAGCGCGGGCAGCTCGCCCGCTTCCGGCCGCGGCGCAGGACCGTCACCTGGCCGCAGGCCCGGCAGCCCACCGGCCGTCCGGCCCGCGGGTCGATCCGGGCGAGCGTCGCCTGCGGGCCGAACCGCTCCCAGACGTCGTGGTGGTCGAGCGTCGCATCCGCCGCGGTCGCGAGGAGGAGGGCGGCGAGGAAGGCCCAGAGCCCCGGGCCCGGCTCGAGGGTCGCGAGGTCGGCGAGCTTGACCCAGGCGACGATCACCGCGAGCAGGAACACGTCCAGCATCGCCCAGGCGCGGAGCTCGTCCGCTAGCCGGAGCGCGAAGACCTGGCCGGGCAGGCGCAGGCGCATCAGGAGCGGGCCCAGCGCCCAGAGCGTGGCCAGCATCTTGGCCGCGGGGAAGAGCAGGCTCGCGCCCAGCACGATGCAGGCCAGGAGCGGCATGCCCTCGCGCCAGAGCCGGGCGACCCCGCTCGCCAGCACCACCACCTGGCCGCGCCCCTCGAGCCCGAAGGCGAGGAAGGGGTGCAGGTTGGCGGTCACGAACAGGACGAGGGCCGCGAGGTAGAGATGGACGGCGCGGGTCACCGAGCCCGGCACCACCCGGCGCAGCACGGCGCGGCAGCGGGCGCAGAGGACGAGCCCCGGGGCCGGCAGGGCCCGCTGGATCTGGGCCAGGCCGCATTCGTGGCAGACGAGGAGGGGTGCCAGCCAACGGCCGCGATCGGGCGCGCTCATCGGCCGAGACTAGCAGGCGGACCCGCCCCGACCAACCGCCGATCGGGCGCGGCGCGGCCTTCGGGCGCGGTTCAGCGTTTGACGACCCAACGCCAGAGGAACTGGTTGTCGGCCCGCTGGACGAGCTCGATGCCGTCGCGCACGCCCCAGGCGAGGGCCTGCTGGTGCAGCGGCACGTAGCCGACGTCCTCGTGCAGGATCCGCCAGGCCTCGCCGATCAACCGGTCGCGCCGGGCGAGGTCGGTCTCGGTCAGGATCTCGTGGGCGAGCGCGTCGATCCGCGGGTTGGAATAGCCGCCGATGTTGAAGGCGCCGGCACCCGAGCCGTCGCGGGTGACGACGAGGTTGTACAGTGCGTTCCAGGAATCGAAGCTGCCGGGCGTCCAGCCCAGGAGGTAGAAGCTCGTGTCGTAGCCGCCGGCGGCCAGGATCTTGGCGAAATAGACCGATTTGGTCTGCGCTCGGAGATTGACCTTGATGCCGACCCGGCCGAGCATGCCGACCACGGCCTGACAGATCTGCTCGTCGTTGACGTAGCGGTCGTTGGGGCAGTCCAAGGTCAGGGCGAAGCCGTTCGGATAACCCGCCTCGGCCAACAGCCGGCGGGAGGCCGCGGGATCGTAGGGCCAACGGACGAGGTCCTTCGGGAAGCCCTGGATGCCCGGGGCCACCAGGGCCGCCGAGGGCGTCGCCTGGCCGCGCATCACCTTCTTGGCGATCGCCTCGACGTCGATCGCCTGGTAGACGGCCAGGCGCACGCGGCGGTCCTTGAACGGGTTCTTGCCCTTGACGTCGGAGCCCAAGAGCTCGTCGCGCCACTGGTCGAGACCCAGGAAGATCGTGCGCAGCTCGGGGCCGGTCAGCGCCTTGACGCCCGGTGTGCGGGCGATCCGGTCGGTGTCCTGGATCGGCAGCGAGAGGATCAGGTCGAGCTCGCCCGACAGCAGCGCGGCCACCCGGGTGGCGTCGTTGGCGATCGGCCGGAAGACGACTTCCCGGAGGTTGCCTGGTGCCGTTCCCCACCAGCCGGGATGACGAACCGCGACGGTGCGCACGTCCGGCTCGCGCAGCGTCACCTTGAAGGGCCCCGTGCCGTTGGTGTGGAAGGCGGCGAAGCTCGAGCGCGGGTTCTTGATGTCGACCGGCTCTGCGGCGCCGTTGGCGAGCGACCACTCCTTGTCCATGATGTACCAGGTGTCCCATTCCGCGTGCAGGATCGGGTTGGGCACCTCGGTGACGAAGTCGACCGTGTGGTCGTCGATCTTCACGACTTCCTTGACGGTGGCGAGCCGGGTTTTGAGGTCGGAGGTCGGTCGTCTCACCCGCTCGGCGGAGAACAGCACGTCGTCCGCGTCGAACGCGCCACCCTCGTGGAAGCGGACGCCCTTGCGCAGGTGGAACCGCCAACGGTCCTTGGCGACGAGCTCCCAGCGCTCGGCGAGCCCGGGCTCGATCGCGAGATCCGGGCCGCGGGTGGTGAGGCCCTCGTAGACGTTGCCGAGATAGCCCAAGGTGAAGGTCTCGTTGAGGCCGTAAGGGTCGAGCGTTCCGACGTCGCCCTGGAAGGACACGCGCAGGGTCTGTCCGCCGGCCGGTGCGGCGAAGAGGCCCAGCAACAGGCTCGTGAGCAGGACCTTCGGGAACGGCATCGTGACCTCCGCGCGCGTCGCCTTTCCGACATGATCCCGGCGGCTGACGACGTTGTCAATCTACGGTAGTGTAGTTGCGAGAAATGAAAACTAAATGGTTGACGGAGGTGGCGTCGGTCGGGCCGATCTGGACTTCCGGCCGCCGGGTGCGACATAAGAGAGCATGAGCGGCAAGGAGCTGAGCGAGCGGGTCGAGGGCCGGGTGGCGGCGTTCCTCGAGGAGCTCGCGCGGGTGCCGGCGACGGCCGCCCCGGCGGCTCGGGGCCGGCTCATCGTGGCGCTCGATGCGACCGCCTCGCGCGAGCCCACCTGGGACCGGGCCTGCGAGGTCCAGGGTCAGATGTTCCTGGAGGCCGGCCGGCTCGGCGGCCTCGAGGTGCAGCTCGTCTTCTATCGCGGTTTCCACGAGTGCAAGGCGAGCCGTTGGGTGAGCGACAGCCGGGCGCTCGTCGAGCTCATGACCCGGGTCCGCTGCAAGGCCGGCCAGACGCAGATCCGCCGGGTGCTGCGGCACGCGATCGCGGAGGCCCGGCGCCAGCCGGTGCGCGCCCTCGTCTTCATCGGCGACGCGGTGGAGGAAGAGCTCGACGAGCTCGCCGCTCTCGCGGCCGAGCTCGGCATCCTGGGCGTCCGCGTCTTCCTGTTCCACGAGGGCGACGATCCGCGCGCCGAGCGGGCCTTCCGCGAGATCGCCCGGCTCACCGGCGGCGCCTGTTGCCGGTTCGACCGGAACGCGCCGAACGAGTTGCGCGAGCTCTTGGGTGCCGTCGCCGCCTACGCCGCGGCCGGCCCGGCCGTGCTCGAGGATCTGCGGCGACGGCCGTCGGCCGCGGTCCGTCTCTTGGCCCGTCAAGTTCGCGGCTGATGTTGCTCTATCTCTCCGCCGGTGCCGCCGCGCTGGCCATTCTCCTCTTGCTGGCGCGCTGGATCGCGCGGCTCTCGCCGAGCGATCTCACCCACGCGGCGCGTACCTTCCTCGCCGTGTTCAGCACGCTGGCCGGGACGGGGCTGATCTTTCTCGGCCGCTACGGGCTCGCGATCGTGACCCTGGCGGCGGCGGTGATGGCTCTGCGCTCCCTGATCAAGGGCCGGGGCGGGGCGGAGCCCCTCGAGGCCGAGGTCGGGACCGGTGGTGCCGCCCGGGTCGAGACCGCGCTGCTCGCGATGGAGCTCGACCGGGCGAGCGGGCGGCTCGACGGGCGGATCAAGAGTGGTCGGTTCGCCGGCCGGACGCTCGGCGGGCTCGACCTCGGGGAGCTTCTCGCGCTGCTCGAGGAGGCGCGGGCGAGCGACCCGCCTTCGGTCGCGCTGCTCGAGGCCTATCTCGACCGCCGCGAGCCGCGCTGGCGCCAGCGGGGGCGCGAGGACCGGCGGACCGGCGCGAGCGATCCGGCCGCCATGGACGAGCGGACGGCCCTCGCGATCCTGGGCCTCGAGCCGGGTGCCGGGCCCGAGGAGATCCGTGCCGCCCACCGCCGATTGATGGCGAAACTGCACCCGGACCACGGCGGCAGCGACTATCTCGCGGCCCAGATCAACCGGGCCAAGGAGGTCCTGCTCGGCCGGCGCGGCTGAGCGGCTTGTTGAAATTTTAACGAACCCGACGGTAGAACCCGTGGCCATACGCGGAACGCGACCGTCCAACCGGGGCGGCCGCGCCGGCCGATTCCCCGAGGAGATCGCATGGCGAAGGTCCGCAAGGTCGTGCTGCCGGTGGCCGGGCTCGGAACGCGCATGCTGCCGGCGACCCGGGTGCTCCCCAAGGAGATGCTGCCGGTCGTCGACAAGCCGGTCGTCCAGTACGCGATCGAGGAGGCCCGGGCCGCCGGGATCGAGCAGGTGATCCTCGTCACGGGGCGCGGCAAGACGCTGATCGAGGACCATTTCGACCGCGCCGTCGAGCTCTTCGAGACGCTCGCCCGGCGCGGCCGCGAGGCCGAGCTCGAGGCGCTCCTGGCCGAGACGCCCGAGCCCGGCGGGCTCGTCTACACCCGCCAGCAGGAGCCCAAGGGTCTCGGCCACGCGGTCTGGTGCGCCCGCCATCTGGTCGGCCGCGAGCCCTTCGCGGTCGTGCTGGTCGACGATCTGATCGATGCCCCGGTGCCCTGCCTGGCCCAGATGATCGAGGTCCACCGGCGGACCGAGGGCAACGTGGTGGCGGTCATGGAGGTGCCGGCCGAGCAGACGGCGCGCTACGGGATCGTCGCACCGGGTGTCGACGACGGGCGGGTGGTCGAGGTCCGCGGCCTGGTCGAGAAGCCACGGCCGGAGGTGGCCCCTTCCCGGCTCGCGGTGATCGGCCGCTACGTGCTGATGCCCGAGGTCATGGACGAGCTCGCTCGGCACGAGGTCGGCGCCGGCGGCGAGATCCAGCTCACCGACGCGATGGCCCGGCTGATCGGCCGCCAACCCTTCCACGGCCTCCGCTTCGAGGGCCGCCGCTTCGACTGCGGCGACAAGCTCGGCTACCTCGAGGCGATCGTGGCGCTGGCCGCCCGGCGGGCCGACATCGGGCCCGCCTTCCGCGCGCTGCTCGCCCGCTATCTCTGACAGGCCTGCGGAGCCCTCCGATGCGCATCGCCATGATCGGCACCGGCTATGTCGGCCTCGTCTCGGGGGCCTGCTTCGCCGAGTTCGGGGTCGACGTCACCTGTGTCGACAAGGCGGCCGACAAGATCGCCATGCTCGAGGCCGGCCGCATTCCGATCTACGAGCCCGGCCTCGACGACCTCGTGGCGCGCCACCGGGCGGGAGGGCGGCTGCGCTTCACGAGCGCGCTCGAGCCGGCGCTCGAGGGAGCGGATGCGATCTTCATCGCGGTCGGCACCCCGACCCGGCGCGGCGACGGGCACGCCGACCTCTCCTACGTCTTCGCCGCCGCCGAGGAGATCGCCCGCGGGCTCGACCATCCGGCGCTCGTGGTCACCAAATCGACCGTCCCGGTCGGCACCGGACGGCGGCTCAAACGGCTGTTCGAGGAGCTGCGGCCCGATCTTCCGATCGACGTCGCCTCGAATCCGGAGTTCTTGCGCGAGGGCTCGGCGATCGAGGACTTCCTGCGCCCCGACCGGGTGGTCTGCGGTGTCGAGACCGCGAACGCGCGCGACACGCTGGCCGCACTCTACCGACCGTTGAACCTGATCGAGACGCCGATTCTCTTCACCTCGATCGAGACGGCCGAGCTCATCAAATACGCGACCAACAGCTTCCTCGCCACCAAGATCACCTTCATCAACGAAATCGCGGATCTGTGCGAGCGGGTCGGTGCCGATGTCCAGCAGGTCGCCCGCGGCATCGGCCTCGATGGTCGGATCGGCCGCAAGTTCCTGCACGCCGGACCGGGTTACGGGGGGTCCTGCTTCCCCAAGGACACGCTCGCGCTCCTGCGGACCGGCGAAATGCACGGCGTCCATCTGCGGATCGTCGAGACCGTCGTCCAGGTCAACGAGGCTCGCAAGCGCCGGATGGTCAAGAAGATCCTCGATGCCATGGGGGGCGAGGTCGCCGGCCGTCGGATCGCGGTTCTGGGCGTGACCTTCAAGCCCAACACCGACGACATGCGGGAGAGCCCGAGCCTCGTGATCGTCCCGGCCCTACAGGCCGAGGGTGCCGAAATTCGCGTCTACGATCCGGAGGGCCGGCGCGAGGGCGAGCGGCTGCTGCCGGGTGTCGCCTGGTGTGCGGACAGCTACGAGGCGGCGACCGGCGCCGACGCGGTCGTGCTGCTCACCGAATGGAACGAGTTCCGCGGGCTCGACCTCGAGCGGGTGCGCAGCCTGGTCCGGCAGCCGATCCTGATCGATCTGCGCAACGTGTTCGATCCCGAGCGGGCGAGCCGGGCCGGATTCGCCTATACGGGCATCGGTCGGCCGCCGCGCCGGCCGGGCGGCTGAGCGAGCGGGGAGGTGGGCGTGGCGAGCGGGCATCGGTTCCATCCCACGATTCTGCGCGAATACGACATTCGCGGGATCGTCGGCCAGACGCTCTTCCCGGCCGACGCACGGGCGATCGGCCGGACCTTCGCGACCATCGTGCGCCGATCGGGCGGGCGCCGGATCTGCGTCGGGCGCGACGGACGGCTGAGTTCGCCCGAGCTCGCCCGTGCCCTGATCGAAGGCGTGCGGGCCGCCGGGGTCGACGTGGTCGACCTCGGCCTCGGTCCGACGCCGATGATGTACTTCGCCGTGCACGAGCTCGACACCGACGGCGGGATCCAGGTCACCGGCTCGCACAACCCGCCGAGCCACAACGGCTTCAAGATGATGCTCGGCAAGGCCTCGTTCTTCGGCGAGCGCATCCAGGAGCTCGGGCGGATGGCGGCGGCCGGCGACGTCGAATCGGGCGAAGGGCGCCTCGAGCAGGTCGATCTGCTCGACCGCTATGTCGAGCGCCTGGCGCGGGACTTTCGCGGCGACCGGCCGCTCGACGTGGTCTGGGACGCGGGCAACGGCGCCGCCGGGCCCGCCATGGCGGCGCTCGCCCGCCGGCTGCCGGGCCGTCACCACTGCCTGTTCGCCGAGGTCGACGGCCGTTTCCCCAACCATCATCCGGACCCGACCGAGCCGCACAATCTCGAGGCGCTGATCGCCGCGGTCGAGGCCCGGGGAGCGGAGGTCGGGATCGCCTTCGACGGCGACGGCGACCGGATCGGCGTGGTCGACGGTCGCGGCCGGATCATCTGGGGCGACCAGCTCTTGACGATCCTGGCGGCGGACCTCCTCGCGCGGCTGCCCGGATCGATCATCATCGCCGACGTCAAGGCGAGCCAGACCCTGTTCGACGAGATCGCCCGGCTCGGCGGTCGACCGCTCATGTGGAAGACCGGGCATTCCCTGATCAAGGCCAAGATGGTCGAGACCGGAGCGCCGCTCTCCGGCGAGATGTCCGGCCACATCTTCTACAAAGACGGCTTCTACGGCCACGACGACGCGCTCTACGTCGCGGTTCGGCTGCTCGACATCCTGGCGCGCGGCAACCGAACGCTGGCCGAGCTGCGCGATTCCATGCCCGTGACCTTCAGCACCCCGGAGGTCCGCTTCGACTGCCCGGAGGAGCGCAAGTTCGCGGTGGTGGCCGAGCTCGCCCGCGGCCTCGCCCGCGACGGCGCCGAGGTCGACACCACGGACGGCGTGCGGGTCCGCACCCCCGACGGCTGGTGGCTCCTGCGGGCCTCGAACACCCAGGCGGTCCTGGTCGCCCGCGCCGAGGCGAGCACCGCCGAGGGCCTCGAGCGGCTCAAAGCCCAGGTCCGCGAGCGGCTGCGCGCGGTCGGCATCGAGCCGCCGGCGAGCTTCTAGCGGCGTCCGGCAGAAGAATGCCCGGGCGGGGCCGGTGATCGGCGAGGCCGGACACGCGGCAGCGAGTCGCGCGCCCCTTTCCGGCCGCGGCCGGCCTCTCGGGGACGGGGTCTTAACCTCCCGTTAACGCTGGGGCCCTAGTCTCGGGGCCGAGGCGACGATCCGGCGACGGGCCCACCCCGCGCGCGATCGTCGGCAACGACGGTGGCGGGGCCGGGCTCGTGGCGAGGGTCGGTGAGCGATCGACGGGGTTGCGCGGAAGGAACGGCGGCAACCGCCTCGCGTTCGGATCGCCTTCCCACCCGCGTCGCCGCTGCCTTCGGGCCATGGAGACCTCGGGCCGCATCGTGGCCCGCGGCGCCGCCGTCCTCGCGAGCGGGGTGCCGTCGTGAGCCGGCCCCTGCCCAGGCGCCGGCCCGCCCGTTGCTTTCCGGCCTGTGCCTTCTTCCTGCTCGCACTCCTCGTGCTCGGGCAATTGCGATCCGTCCAGGCCGAGGAGGCGCGGCTGCGGATCGTCGCCCATCCCGAGTTCGCCCGCCTCGTCCTCGAATCGTCCGGCCGCGCCGTCGGGCTCCGGGTGACGGGACGGACGGCCGAGCTGCGCCTCGATCCTGCCGGGCCGATCACGGTGCCGCCCCTGCCGGCCGCCGCTCGCACCTGGTTGCTCGCGGCCGAAGCGCGCGAGCAGGGTGCGCGGCTCGCGCTCGCCCTGGCACCCGAGGTGACGGCCCGGCTCGTCGAGCCGGGGCCCGGTCGGGTCGTGGTCGACCTCCTCCGCGACCGCGGCCCGGCGCCGCCGATCGGCCCCGAGGCAGGCCCGGAGCCCAGCGTCGGCGGGTCCTCGGCTCGGGCCGGCCCGCCGAGGTCGACCGTTCGGGTCCGCTCGGGCGACCATGCCGGTTTCCGGCGGCTGGTGGTCGAAGGGCCGGGGGTGGATCGGCTCGGGCTGCGGCTCGAGGGCGAGAGGCTCGAGATCGCCGGGCCGCCCGGAGCCTTGCCGCCGATCGTCGAGGCGCTGGAACGGCTGGCGCCGACGGTGGGTCACGTGGAGGCCGGGGAGGCGGTGCTGCGCGTCGAGCTCGCACCCGGAGCGCGGGTCGTGAAGCGGGCCGCCGGCAGGGACCAGCTCGTCCTCGACCTTTTCCCGCCGACCGCCGAAGGGCCGACATCGTTCGAGGAGCGCGAACCGGCGGCGGCGACCTCGACCGATCCGCACCCGCCCGCCGAGGTCGCGAAGGCCGACCCGCGGGCCGCGAACGCGGTCCCCTCCGGCCCGGTGTCCGCGCCCGACTGCCGAGCGATCGACCCGCGCCGCGGGCTCTGTGTCCGTCTCCGGACGACGGCCGAGTCGGCCGAGCTCGGCCTGCTCGCCGAGCCGCGGCCCGGTGCGGCCGTGCTGACGTGGGACGGGGCGCTCTGGGTGGTGCTCGACCGGGCCGTCGAACGGTTCGCGGTCGAGCGGCTCCCGGTCGATACCGGGCCCGCGGGCGACGGCGACGCGCTGGTGCGGTCGATCCGACCGGAGCCGCATCCCGAGGCCACCGTCCTCCGCCTCGACACGAAGGTGCCCGTGAGCGCGGAGGCCGAGCCCACGGCGAAGGGCTGGCGGCTGCGGCTGCGTCCCGGCATCGCTCGACCCGCGCCGGGCGAGGGACGGATCCTTCGGCTCGTCGACCCGCCCGCGCTCGCGATCGAGACGGCGGCGAAACGCGTCGTTCTGCCCGCTCCCCTTCTCGGCAGCGAGGTGTCGGTGCTGGCGGCGAGCGAGAAGACCGGCCGGATCGGGCCAAGACGCTTCGTCGATCTCGAGATTCTCCCGACCGTGCAGGGGGTGGCCTGGCGGGCGTCGGCCGAGGATCTGCGCGCGCGCCGGGTCGGCCGGCGTTGGCTGATCGACCGCCCGGGCGGGCTGCGTCGCGAGCCGGCCGACGCCTCCGCCGGTGCGACCCTGCCGACGCCACGGGCGCCCGTCGAGGGGCCGGCCGGCGGCTCCGTGGCGACCGCGAACCCGGCCTCGGCCGCGAATGCGGCCGCAACCGCCCGCACGCCGGCCGTTGGCGGCGGGGCGCTTCCCTTCTCGACCAGCGCCGCGCCCGCCGCCTCCCCCTCGAACGACGCCTCGGGGCACGGCCCGGACGGACGTCCGCCCGGGCCGGGCGGGGGCGCGCGCGAGGAACGGGGCGGCGCGGCGCCGAAGCTCGCTTCGCCCGCGGCGTCCGAGGCGCCGTTCCCCGGTCGTGACGGGCCCGCCGCTGCGGGTGCCACGGGTGGCGAAGCGAACGGCGAGCGCCGGAGCGGGGCACCGCCGTCTTCCGGCGAACCGCCGATCGGCCTCGCCCGGCTCGCTTCGGCCGCCGAGCCGGGAGGCTCGGCGATCTCGGCGGGTCTCCTGGACCGACGCGGGGCGGCCGACGCCGAGGCCCGGGCGGCCATCGACCGCAGGCTCGCGCGCGAGGCGCTGGCACGAGCCCGGGCGGCCGAGGCGCTCGCTCTGCTGGGCGATCCCCCTGCCGCGTCGGACACGGCGGCCGATCCGCCTGCCGACCCTGCGACCCGCGCGTTGGCCGGGGTCGCGGCCGTGTTGCTCGATCGGCTCGCGGCCGCCGAACGCCTGCTCGACGATCCCCGGCTCGCGGCCGATCCCGAAGTGGCCCTCTGGCGGGCCGTCGCCGCGGCCCGAGCCTTCGACTGGCCGCGGGCGGCACGCTCCTACGCCGCGGCCGGCCGGACGTTCCAGAGCTATCCGCCGCTTCTCCAGCGTCGGCTGGCGCCGGTCGTCGGCCGCATCCTGGTCGAGAGCGGCAAACCCGCCGGCGCTCTCGCGATCCTCGATCTCGCCCGTCGGCTCGATCCCGACCCTCGCGAGGCGGCACGGCTCGCCCTCGTCGAGGGGCTGGCACTACAGCGCAACGGTGGCCTCGATGCCGCTGCGGCGGCCTTCCGGTCGGCGGCCGAAGCCGGCGATCCGCCGACGGCGATCGAGGCCCGATACCGGCTCGCCCGCCTCGAGCAGGCGCGCGGCCGAGCCGGCCCGGACGAACTCTCGGTGGAGCTCGGCCGTCAGCGCCTGTTCTGGCGCGACCATCCGGCCGAGCCCGAGATGCTCGCGGGCCTGGTCGAGCTCCTGGCGGCCGCCGGCCGTCCGGCCGAAGCGCTGGCGGTCGCCCGCGACCTCCGCACCCGTCATCCGAACGCGCCGCCCGCCCGGGCCGTGAAGGACCGGATGCGCGACTGGCTCGTGGCGGCCGTCGAGGCGGCAGGGGAAGGACCGGCGGGGGCGGTGGCCGGCTTGCGGCTGGTGCGGACCTATTCCGAGCTCGTGCCGGACGGCGAGGCGGGGGTGGGGCTCGCGCGCTCGCTCGCCCGCCGTCTGGCGGCCTCCGGTCTGCCGGGCGCCGCGGCCTCGGTCCTGACCGAACACGGCCTGCCTCGACTGCAGGGCCCGGCCCGGGCTGAGCTGGTGCTCGAGGTGGCCGAGCTCCTGCTGCGCGCCGGCGGTCGCCGCGCCGTCTCGGCGCTCTTGGACGCCGAGGCCGGCACCTTCGCGGTTGCCGGCGCGACGCGGGCGCGCGCCGAAGCGCTGCGCCGGACGGCGGAACGGCGCGCTGCGGCGGAGACGGCGTCCGACGACGCCGGTTCGAGCGCCCGCGCCCGGCTCGAGGCGGCTTGGCGCGGGCGGGATTGGCGGACGGTGGTCGAGACGGGGACGGCGCTGCTCGCCGGAGCGACCGCAGACGAGGCCGAAAAGCGCCGGCTCCTCTCGCGGGTGGCCGTGGCGCTCCGCGCGGAGGGCCGTGCCGATGCGATGCGCGAGCTGATCGAGCGCCATGCGCCCGTGCTGCGGGACCTCTCGCCGACGGACCCCTTGTCCCGCCTGCTCGGTCTGCTCGCCGGCAGGCCCGCCTTGGCCGGCGACGCCCTCGAGGTCGCGAGTGCGCTCTCCGGCGAGATCGCGGCCTTGCGTTCGGCTCTCGGCCGCGGCCGGTGAGCGGTGCTCGGACCACCGGCGCCGCGGCGGCCCGCCCGGCCGTGGCGTCGCACGGGAACGCCTGCGGGAGGCCGGCTTGGGGTCCCAGGGTCGGAGCCGCGCTCGACGGCGAGCTCGCGCCCGCGCCCTCGGCTCTCGGTTCGGGCCGACGAGCCGCGCCAGGACCGAGTCCCCCGTTGGTGGCGCCGGAGGGGACGCCCATCGCACGAAACTCGGCGCGTTCGAGTGCGGTTCGGTTCGACCGGGAGCTCCTGGCGCTACGCTCGGCTCTCGGCCGCGGTGGCCGAGCCGCGCTCGGGCCTCGAGGCGCTCGGCTGTTCGGCCACGGCGACGGCCACGAGCGAAGCGCCGCGCCGGAGAGCCCTAGCCCAGGGCCTCGGAGAGCTCGGCCGCGCGGCGTCGGCGCCAGGCGAAGGCGTGCGCGATCATGAGTTCGAGATCGTCGAGCCGCGGTCGCCAGCCGAGCAGCGAGCGGATGCGGCTCGCATCGGCCACCACCTCGGCCGCATCGCCCGGGCGTCGCGGCGCGGGCCGGGTCGCGACCCGCCGCCCGGTCACCCGCTCGACCGCGGCGACCACCTGGCGGACCGAGAAGCCCCGGCCGTAGCCGCAGTTGAGTACCGCGCTCGCACCACCGGCCAGCAGGTGGTCGAGGGCCGCCCGGTGCGCCTCGGCGAGATCGCTCACGTGCACGAAATCGCGCACGCAGGTGCCGTCCACGGTCGGGTAGTCGGTACCGTAGATCGGGAGCTCCGGCCGGCGCCCGAGCGCCACGTCGAGGGCCACCCGGATCAGATGAGCGGGGCCGGTCTCGGCCTGCCCGGCGCGGCCTTCCGGATCGGCGCCGGCGACGTTGAAGTAGCGCAGTACGACGAAGGGCAGATCGTGAGCGGCGGCCGCATCGGCCAGCAGCCGCTCGACCATGAGCTTCGACCAACCATAGGGATTGATGGGCACCGTCGGTGCGTCCTCGCCGACGGGCGATCGTGTCGGGCTGCCGTAGACCGCGGCCGTGGAGGACAGCACGAAAGCCGCCACGCCGTGGCCTACGCAGGCCTCGAGCAGGCCGAGCGAAGCGGCGAGGTTGTTACGGTAATAGGGCAGCGGGCGGCGGACGCTCGCCGGGGCCACGATCGAGGCCGCGAGATGGATCACGGCCACGACGTCGTGGCGCCGGAGGGCGGCCGCGACCGTGCTCCGATCGGCGACGTCGCCGATCACGAGCGCGCAGTCGCGATGGAGCGGCCGCAGCCGGCCGGAGCTCAGATCGTCGAGCACCACGACCGGCCAGCCGGCGGCGCGCAACGCCAGCACCACGTGCGAGCCGATGTAGCCGGCCCCACCGGTGACCAGCACGCTGCCCGGAGCGCTCACCGGCCGGCCGGCTCCGTTCCGGCCGCGGCCGCGGAAGCCGTCGGGCGGGTTCCTTCGCGGGCGCGGATGTCCCCGCCGCGTCGAGCGCTACGGTTGATTCTGTTGCGCAAAGAAAAAAACCGCAAAGTTCCGAACTCCACCTGCCCGTCCTGCCGACCGGGTGGCCGAACTAGCAAACCCGAAGGGGACAAGACCAAGAGATGTTCACCATCGTGTTTCCGGGTATGTCGGCGGACGCCGCTCGCAACTTGAGCCCGTAGCGAGGGTATGGCAGGTGCAACGCGAAGGTACGAGGGTCCGCCCCGGGGGCGGGTCCGGGTGGTGACCGGGGAGAGGATGGTGCACCGAGAGGTGGCGGGCCGGCGATCGACCGGCCGGAGCGCGATCGCGGCGCTGCTGACCGCTCTCGTGGTGGCCTGTTCGAGCCTCCCCGAGGCGCCGTCGGAGCCCGAGTCGATCGAGGTCCCGGCGGGATCCGCGACCTACCGGATCGCCGCGGGCGACGATCTGCAGATCTTCGTCTGGCAGGACCGCGACCTCTCGCTCAAGGTCCGGGTGCGGCCGGACGGGCGGATCTCGATGCCGCTCCTGGCCGATGTCGAGGCGGCCGGGAAAACCCCGGCCGAGCTCGGCCGCGAACTCGAGCGCCGGCTCGCCGACTATGTCCAGCGGCCGCTCGTCACCGTGATCGTGACCGACTTCCTGGGCCCGCTCGACCAGCAGATCCGCGTCGTCGGCGAGGCCATCAAGCCGCAGAGCCTGCCCTGGCGACCGGGGATGACGGTGCTCGATGCGATCATCGCCGTGGGCGGCCTCACCGCCTTCGCCGACGGCAACCGCACCGTGCTCGTCCGCCGCACTCCTGACGGTCCGCGACGCTACCGGGTACGGGTCGCGGACCTTCTGCGCGAGGGCGACATCGGCGCCAATGCCGGTCTCGCTCCGGGCGACGTCCTGATCGTTCCCGAAGCGCTCTTCTGAACGGCCATGCAGCCGACGCTCGACCAGATCCTCGGTCTTCTGCGGCTGGTTCGGCGCGGCCGCTGGACCTGCCTCGCGATCGCCTGGGCGGTGGCGGCGATCGGGTGTCTCGTGGTGGTCCTCCTGCCGAGCCGCTACGAGAGCACCGCGCGGATCTTCGCCGACACCGACGGTATGCTCGGGCCGCTCCTCAAGGGCATCACGGTCGAGACCGACCTCACTCGTCAGCTCGACGTGATGCAGCGGACCATCCTGAGCCGGCCGAACCTCGAGCGGGTCATCGACCGGGCCGGCCTCGCCGGCCGGGCGCCGGACGCGATCGCGCGCGAGCGCCTGGTGGCCGATCTCAAGGCCGGGATCCGAGTGACCTCGCAGGGCTGGAACCTGTTCACGGTCGCCTATCGCGATTCGGACCCGGCGGCCGCCCAGCGCGTGGTCGCGGCGCTTCTCGAGATCTTCGTCGCCGCCAATCTCGGCGTCGGCCGCGAGGAGCTCGAGGTGGCCCGCCGCTTCATCGACGAGCAGATCGCCGTCCAGGGTCGGGCGCTCGACGAGGCCGAGCGGCGGCTCGCCGAGTTCCAGAAGCGCAACGCCGGCACCTTGCCGGGCGAGCAGGGATATTTCGCGACCGTCCAGGAGGTCCGCCGGCAGATCGCGGAGACCCAGCGCGAGCTCGATGCGGCGCGGGCCGAGCAGGCGGCACTCCAGCGCCAGCTCGCGAGCGTGCCGCCCACCGTGAGCGCGGCGCGCGCCGCGGCGGCCGGCAGCGGCGCCGGGCGCGGGGTCGCCGACGAGCTCGCGGCGCTCCGCCGCCGGCTGATCGAGCTGCGCGCCCGTTTCACCGAGCGCCACCCGGACGTGGTCGCGACCGAGGAGGCGATCGCCGCGCTCGAGGGCCGAGCCCGGGGTGCCACGGATGCGACCGTCGCGGCACCGGTCTCCAACCCGGTCTACGAACAGATCCGAGTGCGGATCGCCCAGAAGGAAGCCGAGATCGCCAACCACGAGAGCCGCCTCGCGCGGGCCGAGGCCCAGCTCGCCCGGCTCGAGGCGCAGGCGCGCACCATGCCGGAGACCGAGGCCGAGCTGAAGCGGCTGATGCGGGACTACGAGGTGATCAAGCGCAATTACGACGAGCTGCTCGAACGGCGCGAGGCGGCGCGGATCGCCCAGGAGGTCGACAGCCGGACCGACCGGGTGAGCTTCCGCGTGGTCGAGCCGCCGACCACCCCGCTCGTGCCGGCGAGCCCACCGCGCCTCTTGATGCTCGCCGCGGTGCCGGTGCTCGCCGGGGCCGCGGGAGTAGGGGTGGTGATGCTGCGCGGGCTCGCGCGCGATCCGTTCGACAGCGTGCGCAAGCTGCAGCGGACCTATCCCTTGCGGGTGCTCGGCGCGGTGAGCGAGGTCGTGACGCCGAAGGAGCGGGCGCGTCGGCGGTTGAACGATGCCGTCTTCGCCGCCGCCAGCGCGCTCCTGTTCGTGCTCGTGGTCGGTGTCGCGGTGGCGGAGCGGTTGCAGCTCACCGTCCCGCTTCGATCGCTCGTGGCCGAGCGGCTGATCGGGAGCGGCGCGACGTGAAGGCGATCGGGCCGGCACGGCGCGAGGCGAGACCGGTCGAGCCACCCGCCGTCCCGCTGCGGGCGGTCGAGGGCGGGGCGGCGAACCGCACCTCGGAGGCGCCGGGGGCGGGCGCCCGGCCCGAGACACGGGCGGGCGGCGGCCCGGCCCCCGAGGGCGCGGATCCGCGCGGAGCCGGCGCCTCGATCCGCCGCGTCGAGCTCGACCGCGCCCGCCTCCTCGAGCGCGGCTTTCTCGATCCGCTCGGCGGTCGAAGCGGGCTCGGCGAGGAGCTGCGGCTCGTCAAGCGAGTCCTCCTCGAGCGGGCCTTCGCCTCCGGTGCCCCGGCCCGCGAGCGGATCGTCACGGTGACGAGCGCCCTACCCGGCGAAGGCAAGACCTTCCTCGCCGTCAACCTCGCCTTGAGCCTGAGCCTCGAGCGCGACGCCCGTGTCCTCCTGCTCGACGGCGACCCGATCAAGGCCGCGGCCGTCGAGGTCCTGGGCATCCCGCGCGCGCCCGGGCTCGCCGAGCTCCTGGGCCCGACGCCGGTCGACCCGGCCGAGGTGCTGGTGCGGACCTCCCTCGAGCGGCTGATGGTGTTGCCGCCGGGCGCCCCCGAGCCGCGCTTCACCGAGCTCCTCGCGAGCCGCCGGATGCAGGCCCTCGTGCGGGCGATCCTCGCCACCGACCCCGGGCTCGTGCTGCTGATCGACGCACCACCCCTGCTCGCGAGCAGCGAGGCACAGGCCCTCGCCCACATGGCCGGCCAGACCGTCCTCGTGGTGGCCGCCGAGACGACCCCACGGCGCTCGGTCGACGAGGCGGTGGCGCTGATCACCGAGCACACGGAAGTGCAGCTTCTGCTGAACCGTGCGCCCGGTCGGGCGGCCGAGGCCTACGCCGCCTATCTGCGCGCCGGTGACTCGCCGAGGGGCGGCCGGACCGGTGGCTCGGGCAGCCGGCTCGCGACGACTGCGGGTGCGGCGGCCGGCTGGCTCGCGCTCCTGGCGCCGCCCATGGCCCTCGGCAACTGGCAGGTGGTGCCGCGGATCGAGCTCGCCACCGCGGTCACCGACAATGCGAAGCTGCAGCCCGCCCGGCAGGCCGAGAGCGACCTCGTGGGTACCGTCGGCGCGGGTGTCCGGCTCGAGAGCGAGCAGGGCCCCGTGCGCGGTCGCATCGACTATCTGGCCAAACAGTACCTGTTCCTCGAGACGAGCTCCGGCAGCGAGCTGCGGCACACCCTCGAGGGTACGGTACGCGCCACCCTCGTTCCCGACCGGCTCCATCTCGACCTCGCGGGCACCATCGGCGACGTGTTCGAGGGCGGCCGCGAGCTGCGGCCGCGCTCCGAGTTCAACGACCTCGACAGCCGGACGACCCGCATCGCCGGCACGGTGAGCCCTTTCCTGACCGCCGAGCTCGGGCCCTTCGGCCGAGGCACGCTGCGCTACCGCTTCACCGACGTTCTCCACCTCGAGGAAGAGGATCTGGCGGACGTCCGCGCGAACACGCTGCTCGGGCTCGTGAGCCGGCCGGGCGGGATCGAGCGGGTCGGCTGGAACGCCGCCCTGGCGGTCGACCGGGCTGATGTGAGCCGCTCCTTCAATGCCCCGGCGCGGCGGACCGACACGGCGCTCGCCACCCTCGATCTCGGCCTTCCCGTGACACCGCTCACGGCGTTCCTGGTCGGCGCCGGCTGGTCCTACCTCTCCGACGAGACGCTCGGCGACGGAGGCGGCGGGGCGCCCTATTGGCGGCTCGGCTTCGAGCGCGGGCTCGGATCCGCAGCGAAGCTGCGGGCGACCGTCGGGCAGATGTTCGGCACCATCGTGGCCGACGCCCGGCTCGACCTCGAGCTCGCGCCGCGCACGCGGCTGCGGCTCGGCTACGAGCAGGGGCTCAGGACCCGCTTCGACGAGGTGCGCAGCGCGCTCACCGATCCCGAGCGGCTCGCCCCCGACCGCGCGGGAGCGCCCGCCGGGCAGGAGGCCGACCCGGATGCGAGCGAGCGCCAGCGCCTGCTCCGCACACTGGTCCCCGAGCGCGTGCCGGTGGTCGAGGACGTGGTGAGCGAGGTGAAGCGCGGCCGACTGATCCTTTCCCACGAGCGCGAGCGGACCCTCGCCCGGATCGGCGGCTATCTCCAGGCGAGCCGGCCGGAGGCCGGCGGCAACAGCAACCTCGAGGGCGGCCTCGAGGCCGGGCTGATCCGCAGGCTCGACCGCCGCCACGAGCTCGAGCTGCGCTTTTCCTACGATCGCCGTCGCCTCGACGAGGACGAGACCACGGCCGACGACCTCGGCTTCACCGCGCTCTGGCGGCGCCGGATCGGCGAGGGGACCAGGATCGAGGTGGGCTACGACTTCTTGCACCGCTTCACGCCGGGCGACCGGGACGTCACCGCGAACACGGTGTTCGTCCGGGCGGTCAAGGAGCTCTAGGTCGGACGAGGGGCCCGTGCAGCCGACCTACACGACCTTCTACCGACTGCGCCGGCGGCCCTTCCCGCTGGCCCCGGACCTCGGCGCCTATCTCGCGACCGAGAGCCACCGCCGGGCGCTCGGCTGCCTCTCGCACGCGCTCGGACGCAGCGAAGGGATCCTCGTCGTCACGGGCGAGGCCGGCGTCGGCAAGACCCTCCTCGTCCGTTACCTCGAGGCGCGACTCGGCGCCCGCCGGGTCCTGGCGCCCGTGCTCCCCGCGGTGGCCCGCGGGGGCCGGGTCGTGCTCGAGGCAGTCGCCGCGGCGCTCGGGCTCGATGCGCGAACGGACGGCTCCGGGCCGAGCTCGCGGACCGTCGAGGCCGCGCTCCGCGAGCGCGCGCCGGAGCGCGGATCGCTTCTGCTCCTGCTCGACGAGGCCCAGGTGGCGGCGGCCGAAGCTCTCGATGCGCTGCGGCCGCTCGTGGGGCTCGCCGGCTTCACGGGTCCGCTCCTCCGCCTCGTGCTGATCGGACGGCCCGAGCTGCGCGAGCGGCTCGCGGCGCCGGTGCTGGCCTGGCTGCGCGAGCGGATCGTCGCGAGCCATCGCCTCGCACCCCTCGAGCCCGAGGAGATCCGCCCCTACATCGAACAGCGGCTCGCCCGGGCCGGCTGGCAGGACGATCCGCGGCTCTCGGCCGAGCTGTTTCCGGCGGTGCGGCTCGCGACCGGGGGCGTGCCGCGCCGGATCAACCAGCTCATGACCCGGGTGCTGGTCCTGGCCGCGCTCGACCAGCGGCACGAGCTCGGCGCTGCCGACGTCGAGGAAGCGCTCGATGCGCTGCAGGAGGATCCGTCGCCGGCGCCCTCGGTCCCCGAGCCCCGAGCGGTCGCCGCCCTCGAGGCCGGCCCCTGGCGGCGCGAGGTGGGGATGCTGCGCCGCCGGCTGGACGCGCTCTACGACGAGCTCGCCCGCGAGCGGCGGCGACGCGACGATGCCGAGGCCGAGGTCGCGCGGCTCCGCGACGAGCTCCGGCGGCTCGGCATCGAGCCGCCCGGGCTCGACCCGCTGGGCGAGGACGAGGAGGCGGTCCTCCAGCCGGCATGGGCGGCAGCGGGAGGCCGGCATGGCTGACCGACCGGCCCCGTCGCCCGTCGCTCGCCACGCCTTCACGGTCGACGTGGAGGAGCATTTCCACGCTCACGCGCTCGGCCGCTGGTATCCGCCCGAGCGCTGGGCCGGTCTCGAGAGCCGGGTGGCGACGAGCACCGCGCGGCTGCTCGACCTCCTGGCCGAGGCCGGGGCTCGGGCCACCTGCTTCGTCCTCGGCTGGGTGGCCGAGCGGCAGCCGGCGCTGGTCCGCCGGATCGTCGCCGCGGGTCACGAGCTCGCGAGCCACGGCTACGCGCACGAACCCCTCTGGGCGCTCGACCGTGTCGCCTTGCGGGCGGACCTCGCCCGGGCCAAGGCGGTCCTCGAGGATGCCGCGGGTGTCGCGGTCCGCGGCTACCGTGCCCCGAGCTTCTCGCTCGACCCGGCCTGCGCCTGGGCCTACGCGGTCCTGGCCGAGACCGGCCACGGCTACAGCTCGAGTGTCCATCCGGTTCGCCTCTCGGCCTATCGCAGTGCCGTGGGCCCGCGCCGGCCGCGGCGCATCGAGGGCGTGCTCGAGGTGCCGGTGAGCACGCTGCCCATGGGTCCGCTCGGCAACCTGCCTTTCGCGGGCGGCGCCTGGTTCCGCCTGCTGCCCGAGTGCTGGACCCGTTTCGCGCTCGCCGGGGTCGCGCGGCGAGGCGAGGGGCCCGCGATCTTCTACCTCCATCCCTGGGAGCTGGACCCGGGCCAGCCGCGCCCGCCCGGACTCGATCTGCGCACCCGCCTTCGCCATTACGGCGGGTTGCGGGGAGTCGAAGGCCGGCTGCGGCGACTCTTGCAGCAGGTGCCTTGGGATCGGCTCGACCGGCTGCTGCCGGCGCTCGCACCGGTCGGGCCGTGAGTTCGTCCGAGCCGCCGATCCGGGTCCGCGAGGTGGTGCCGGCCGACTGCGCGGCCTGGGACGGGTTCGTCGAGGCGCATCCGCGGGCGACCCCGTTTCATCTCTGGGGCTGGCTCGCGGCGGTGCGGGAAGCGCTCGGTCATCGCTGCCCGGCGCTCGTGGCCGAGCGGGCCGGGCGCATCGTGGGCGTGTTGCCGCTCGTCGCGGTCGAGAGCCGGCTGTTCGGTCGCGCCCTGATCGGCACGGGCTTCGCCGTCGAAGGCGGGCCCCTCGTCCTCGAGGCAGCGGCCGGGGCGGCGCTCGTCGAACGGGCCGAGAGCCTCGCGCGCGAGCGACGGTTCGTCCGGCTCGAGCTGCGCTGTCCGCCTCCCGACCGGCCGGGCTGGCGGCCGCTCGCCGGTCGTCACCTGAGCTTCCGCCGCGCTCTCGATCCGGATCCGGAGGTCAACTTCCGCAACTTGCGCAACAAACAGCGCAACATGGTGCGCAAGGGGCGGGGGCTAGGCCTACGGATCGAGCCCGACCCGGGCTGTCGCCGCTTCTGGCCGCTCTACGCCGCGAGCGTCCATCGGCTGGGCACACCGGTGTTGCCGAAGGCCTGGTTCCAGGCGCTCGAGCGGGTGCTCGGCGATCGTTGCGAGACGCTCGTCGTGCTGCACGGCGACGAGCCGGTCGCCGGGGTGCAGAGCTTCTATTTCCGCGACGCGGTGATGCCCTACTATGCGGGCGGGATCGAGGAAGCCCGTCGGCTCGCAGCGCACGATTTCATGTACGACGCGCTCATGCGCCGGGCGGTGGCCGAGCGGGGCTGCCGGCTGTTCGACTTCGGCCGCAGCAAGGTCGGCAGCGGCCACGCCGACTTCAAGCGGCACTGGGGCTTCGAGCCCGAGCCCGTGGTCTACGCCCACTGGTCGCCCGACGGACGGCCGCCGCCCGACCTCGACCCCGGGAGCGAGCGCAACCGGCTCCTGGTCGCGGCCTGGCAGCGCCTGCCGCGCGGCCTCGCCGACCGGCTCGGGCCCCGGATCGCCCGCCAGATCGGCTGAGCCCTTGGCCGAGATCGTCTTCCTCGCCCACCGGCCGCCCTGGCCGCCCGACAAGGGCGACAAGATTCGCTCCTGGAACCTGCTCCGTCACCTCGCGGCCCGGCACCGCGTCCGGCTCGGCGCCTTCGTGGACGATCCCCTGGATCCTCCCGCGCTCGAGGTGCTCCGCGGGCTCTGCGCCGAACTGTTCCTGCGCCCCCTCGGCCGGGCCCGGACGGTCGGACGGATGGCGCTCGGGCTCCTGCGCGGAAGGCCCCTGAGCATCGCCCCCTGGTCCGATCCGACGATGCGGCGCTGGGCACGGGACCGGCTCGCCCGCGCCGATCTCGCCTTCGCCTTCTCCGGCCAGAGCGCGGCCCTCTTGCTCGACCCGCCCCCGGGCCGGCCCTGGCTGCTCGACCTGGTCGACTGCGATTCCGAGAAGTGGCGGGATTATGCGCGGGCGGCGCGCGGGCCGCGTCGCCTCCTGTTCGCCCGCGAGGCCGAGCGGGTGCTGGCTCTCGAGCGGCGAGCGGTGACAGCGGCCGCGCGGAGCTTCCTCGTGAGCGGAGCCGAGGCGGCGCTCCTGGCTGCGCGCGCCCCCGAGACCGCGGCTCGGATCGCGGTGCTCGAGAACGGAGTCGATGCGGCCTTCTTCGACCCGGCCGCGGTGCCGGGTCCCGACCCTTGGCCGGAGGGGCCGGGCCCGCGTCTCGTCTTCACGGGCGTCATGGACTATCCGCCGAACGTCGATGCCGTGCTCTGGTTCGTGGACGCGGTGCTGCCGCGCCTGCGCGCCGAGTTCGGCCCGGTTCGGTTCGCCGTGGTCGGGGCGCGGCCGACGGCGGCCCTTCGCGCCCGCGCGGCACCACCCGAGCTCCTGATCACCGGCCGCGTGCCGGACGTCCGTCCCTGGCTCGCCCGGGCGGAGGTGGCGGTGGCGCCGCTTCGGATCGCCCGGGGGGTGCAGAACAAGGTGCTCGAGGCCTTGGCGATGGCCCGCCCCGTGGTCGCCACGCCGCGGGCCGCGGAGGGGCTCCACGCCGTACCGGGGCGGGAGCTCCTCGTGGCGGCCGACCCGACCGGCCTCGCCGCGGCGATCGCGGACCTCTTGCGTGCGCCGGAGCGGGCACGAGCCCTCGGCGCCGCCGGTCGGGCCTACGTCCTGCGACGGCACGACTGGACGGCGACCCTCGCCCCGCTCGATCGGGCGATCAGCGCGCTGCTCGAACGCTAGCTCGATCCGGCCCGGCCTCGAGCGGGACCGCCACGCCGAGGCCCGCGGCGAGCTCTTCGACCCGCCGGGCGTTGGCGTCCCAGGTGAGGTCGAGGGCCTCCACGGCCGCCCGGGCCCCGGCACCCAGCCGGGCGCGGAGAGCCGGATCGGCGGCGAGCCGGTCGAGGCCCGCCTCGAGCCCGTCGGGCCCGACGAGCCAGGCGCTCTCGCCGTGCCGGACGAGCTCGCGGATGTTGGCGGCGTCGGGGGCGAGGATCGCCCGGCCGAGCGCCATGTACTCGACGAGCTTCAAGGGCGAGGCGTAGTCGACCACGGCGGGTTGCAGAGCGATGTCGAAGGCGCGGATCACGGTCGCGATCCGCTCCCGCGGCACGATACCGAGGAACCGCACCCGCCCCTCGAGGCCGAGCGCGGCGGCACGGCGACGCAGATCGGGCAGGGCGGGGCCGTCGCCCGCGACCAGCAGCATCGTCTCGGGCGAGGGGGCGCGGGCGAGCCAGTCGAGCACCGCGGCGAGGCCGTGCCAAGCCTTCACGAACCCCACGAAGCCGAGCACGAGCCGGCCCTCGACGCCGAGCGCCCGGCGCGCCTCGGCCTCGTTCGGGGCGGTCTCGAGCCGGCCGAGGTCGACTCCGTTGGGTGTCACGACCAGCCGCTCGACCGGCACGCCCGCGGCGCGCACCCGCGCCGCCAGGACGGTGCTGACCACGAGCACCCGGTCGGCCCGGCGCCAGATCGCCCGCTCGACCGCGCGGGCGAACCGCGGCAGGGCGAGCCCGTCGAAGCGGGCCCGTTCTTCGGCCAGCGGAGCATTGACCTCGAGCAGGAGCGGCACACCCAGAAGGACGCGCGCCAGGGCACCGGCCGGGGTGTGCAGGCTGTAGCGCTCGTAGATCAGGTCGGGCCGCAGCCGCCGGGCGGCGAGGACGAGCCGCAGGGCGGCGAGCAGGCCGTAGCCGAGCTCGAGCAGCTCGTAGAGCGCGGCCGGCAGGGCTCGTTTCAGCCGATCGACGACGCCACCCTCGGCCCCGAACGGTCGGTCCTCGTAGAGCGGCGGGGCGAGGACCGCCACCGCGTGACCGCGTCGTTGCAGGGCGCGGACGAGTTCCTCGACATGGACGAGCTGGCCGTCCTTGGAGGCGAGGCGGTGATGGTAGAGGATTCTCAAGTTCGGTTCCTCCCGCGCGCCGCCCATTCGGCGAGCACGGATTCGAAGAGCGCGATCTGGCCGGCGGTAGTCGGCTCCCAGCCGAACCGTTCGGCATAGGCGCGGGTGGCCGCCCGCGGCGGCGGTGCGGCGAGCAGGGCGCGAATCGCCGCGGCGAGCGCGGGCCCGCTCCGCTCCTGGACGAGCCGACCGGCCTCGGCTGCTGCTACCACTTCGGGTGTGCCCCAGACCGCGGTCGCCACCACGGGGGTACCGCAGGCCATCGCCTCGAGCAGGACGTTGGCCCAGCCCTCGCGGGAGGAGGCGAGCACGAGGCAATCGGCACAAGCGTAGAGCTCGGGCAGCCGCTCGTGCGGCAGCGCGCCGAGGAAGCGGGTCCGCTCGGCCACACCGAGGGCCTCCGCCCGCCGGCCGAGGGCCGCGCGCTCCGGGCCCTCGCCCACGACGAGGAGCGTGCAGTCCGGCAGCTCGGCGAGTGCCTCGAGGACGAGGTGCACGCCCTTGCGCTCGACCAGCTGCCCCACCGCCAAGAGAACGGGGCCCGAGAGACCCATCGCGCGCCGCAGTCGCTCGCGGTCGAGCGGCCGGAACAGCTCGAGATCGACGCCGTTGCGCAGCACCCGGATACGGGCCGGATCGGCCCCGAGCTCCTCGTAGACCCGCGCGAGCGCGGCGCAGACCGCGACGAGACCCTGGGCGCGGCGGATCGCCCAGACGATCCAACGACGCGGCAAGGGATCGAGCGCGATCCGGTTGAGATCGCTGCCGCGGGCGGTGATCACGAGCGGAAGCGCGAAGCGGCGGGCGAGGAGCGCCGCGGCGACCCCGTCGGGGTAGACGTAGTGCGCATCGAGCAGGTCGATCCGCTCGCCGCGGGCGAGCATCCGGGTCAGACGTGGGGCGAGGGCCCGGTAGATCGCCCAGGGCTGGAGGGGCACGCCGAGGCGCGGCAGGTGCAGGTAGCGGGGATATTCGACCGGGATGCCGTGGCGGAGCTCCGCCGCCGGGGTCGCGGCGAGCGGCCGCCAGGCCGCTACCCTGTCGGCACCGGGCGGGCACCAGGGCAGGGGCGCGAGGACGCGCGGTCGGACGCGTCCACTGGCGGCGAGTCGGCGGAGCCGGTTCTCGACGAAGACACCGAAGGTCGGTCGCGCCCGGCTCGGGTAGAGGCCGGAGACGACGAGGGTGTGGCAGGCGGCGGGCGGAAGCCCCACCGGACTCACGACGGGGGCGCTCCGGCGAGGCCCGGGCGGAGGGGGCGGCGGATCACCGCAGCCAGTTGGACGAGCAGGGTCCGCTCGGCGCCCGCCGGCCGGCCCGCGAGCCACCAGAGCGCCCCGAGTGCGGCGAGGAAGACGGCCCCGCCGACGCCGATCCCGGCCGAGAGGCGCAGGGCCGGGGACTCGATCGCGGCCGAGGTCGGCAGGACCGCCGCGGCCATCGCCCCGGTCGCGAGGAAGGTCCGCCAGGTGGCGGCCAGGAGCCGAGCCGGACGGAGGTCGAGCAGCCGGCTCACGATCGAAAGGGCGAGGACGAGCTGGAGCCCGGCGCAGAGGGTGAGGGCGAAGGCCGCACCCTGCACTCCCCGGCGGCTCACGAGGAGAAGGAGGAGCGGCACGAGCAGGAGCAGGTAGACGGCCAGGAGCACGGGCTCGATCCGGACCCGGCCGAGCGCCAGGAAGACCGGGCCGGTCGTGGTCGAGACGGTGCGCATCGCACCGTAGAGCACCAACGCCTCGATCAGCGGGACGGCCTCGAGCCAGCGGGGGCCGAGCAGGACCAGGACGAGCGGCTCGGCCAAGAGGCCGATACCGGTGGCGGTGGGCAGGCAGACCGCGAGCACGAGGGCGAGCGTCTCGAGATAGCCGTCGGCCAGTCGGCGCGGCTCGTGAGCGATCCGCGCGAAGCCCGGATAGATGGCGCGAGCCACGGGCTGGGCGAGCTCGCTGGTCGGCAGATCGGCGACCTCCTGGGCGATCGTGTAGAGGCCGAGGGGGCCCGGGCCCGCGAGTTTGCCCACGATCAGGGCGTCGATGCGCTCGCGCACGAAGCTCAAGGCGTTGTTGGCGAGCATCCACTTCGAGAAGCCGACGAGTTCGCGCACCCGGGCGAGCGACGGGCGCGGCCGGTAGGCGGCCATGCCGTAGCTCGCGAGGAGGAGCACGACCCGGCGGGCGATGACGGCCGCCACGAGCGCCCGCCAGTCGCGCCAGAGGAAGGCGAGCGCGAGCCCGGTCCCGAACTGGGCGAGCCGGCCGTAGAGGTGGAAGCGGAACTCGCGGGCGATCTCGAGCTCGCGCCGGAAGTCGACCGTGCCGATGTTGCCGATCCCCTGGAGGAAGGCGGCGAGCGCGAGCCACCAGAGGATCGGCTCGAGGCGCGGATCGGCGAAAAAGTCGGCGGTCGGGCGGGCTAGGGCCAGGAGCAGGAGGGCGAGCAAGAGGCCCTTGAGGACCTGAAGCGTCCAGGCCGTGTCGTACTCCGGCCGGCCGGCCTCGCGGTCGCGGATGATCGCGAGGTCGAAGTTGAAGTCGCTCGCGATGTCGAGCAGGGCGGCGATCGTGGTGGCGAGGGCCACGAGGCCGAAATCCTCGGGTGTGAGCAGCCGTGCGAGCACCAGCATGCTCGCCACGCCCAAGAGCCGGGTGGCGAGGCGCAGCGCCACCATCCAGGCCGCCCCCGCGGCCACCCTGCGTCCGAGATCCTGCACTCCGGTACCCGTTCGCGGGAGGCGCGACGCCACCCGTCCTCTCGTTGCGCGACAGGAGTTGACCATCCGTGACAATTGATATCCTTAAGTCGGGGACGGGGAAACCAAGGAAAGCCGGGCATCGGCGATCAAGGGCCGAGATGCGTATCTTTCGGCATCACATCGAGCTACGCTTTCTTGCTCTAGGGTTGATCGAATCCGGCGTGTTCCTCGCCTGTTTTTATATCGGATACTTTGCGCGCTATGCCGACCCTAATCTTCTCACCTCAGAGTTGATAGCGCACGTCCCTTCCGCCCTCACCTACACCTCGGTGATGATGGCGAGCTTCGTGGCCCTCGGTCTCTACGAGCGGGCCGCGGTCGGCGACATGGCGGTCGTCGCGATCCGCATGCTGGCCGCCTTCCTGGGCGGCTTCGTACTCCTGACGGTGATCCTCTACCTGTTGCCCGACCTCAAGGTCTGGCGCTCGGGGCTGATCATCGCGATGCCCGCGAGCCTCGCCGCGATCCTCCTCGTGCGGCGGATTTTCCTTTGGCTCGTCGACCGCGACGCGTTGAGCCGCAAGCTGCTCGTGTTGGGCGATTCCTCGGCGATCGCCGACCTCGAGGCCTGCCGGCGGCGGCTCGGCCTCGCGCCCTTCCGCATCGTCCGCCGTATCGAGCTCGACGGCCTGCCGGACCGCCCGAACGACGAGGGCTGGCTGCTCGACAGCTGCCGGGCCGCGGGTGCGGAAGAGATCGTCGTGGCCGCGGTCGACCGGCGCGGCCGGTTGCCGATGGAGGCGCTCTTGCGCTGCCGCCTCGCCGGGATCCCGGTCTGCGAGTACCACGATTTCTGCGAGCGCGAGACGGGCCGGGTCGACCTCGAGCGGCTGCGGCCCGGTTGGCTCGTCTTCAGCGACGGCTTCGGCCAAAGGAAGCTCGACGCGGTCGCCAAGCGCCTGTTCGACATCGTCTTTGCCGGCCTCGGCCTGGTGCTCGCGGCGCCGCTCCTCTTGCTCGCGGCGGCCGCCGTCAAGCTCGAGGACGGCGGGCCCGTCCTGTTCCGCCAGGAGCGGGTGGGGCGCAACGGCGTTCCGTTCCGGATCCTCAAGCTGCGCAGCATGCGGGTGGACGCCGAGCGGGACGGACCGCGCTACGCGGCGATCGGCGACCGACGGGTGACCCGGGTGGGTCGGTTCCTGCGGCGGACCCGCATCGACGAGCTGCCGCAGCTCGTCAACGTGCTCAAGGGCGAGATGAGCTTCGTGGGCCCGCGCCCGGAGCGACCGGTCTTCGTCCAGCAGATCTGTGAAGTCCTTCCCTATTTCCAGGTCCGTCACCAGCTCCGACCCGGTCTCGCCGGTTGGGCTCAGCTCAATCACCCCTATGCCGCCGACATCGCCGATACCCGAGCCAAGCTCGAATACGACATGTACTACATCAAGAACTGGAGCCTCTTCCTCGACATCCTCATCCTGGCGCAGACCCTTCGCGTCGTCGTCTGGGGCAACGGGGCCCGTTGAGGTGCCATGATCGAGCCGGAGGCGCTCACGACCTGGTGCTCCGCGCTCGCGGCGGTCACTTTTACCGCGATCTGGCTGCTCGCTTCTCGATCCTCGGGCGCACGGCGGAACCGCGCCGAGGCCCGCCTCGAGACCGCCCTGCTCGCCACGGCGCTCGCCTCGGCACTCGGCGCGGCGACGCGGCTCACGCCCGCCGTCGCACCCGTCGCCCGCGCCGCGACGCTCCTCGAGCCGTTCGCCTGGGCTCTGGCTCTCGCCGGCTGGCTCGAACGTCCCGACGCGATCTGGGAGGGGATGTCGGCGCGCGGCCGGCGCCTCCTCCTCCTGGCCGGCCTCGCCCTCCTGCTCGGGACGAGCCTCGAGCCGTCGGAAGCAGCGGCCTACGCGGCTCTGCGCGGCGGCCTCGCCGCGTCCGGCCTCGCGGCCCTGGCCGCCCTGCTGCGCCGGCTCGACGAGGACGGGTTCTGGAAGCTCAAATATCTGCTCGCGGCCGCGTTCGCCATCCTCGTCCTGCACCTGGTCGCGGCCGCGCGAGTGCTCCTGGCGGGAACCGGCGGAGCCGGATCGTCGGACGGTCCCGAGCTCGGCCGGGCCCTGCTGACCCTTCTGGCCGCGCCGCTCGTGCTGGTCTCGCTGCGCCGGCTCGACGAGACGGCGCTCCTACCCCTGCACGGTCGGGCGGCGGCGGAGGGGGTGCTGCTCGCGGCACTCGTGACGGTCTACGGTGGGGCCGTCGGCTGGCTCGCCTACGAGGTGCACGTGGCACTCCCGGCTGCGGGCGGCGACCTCGTGCTCGCGGGCGGCCTCGGGGTGATCCTCGTCTTCGCGCTCGTGCTCGCTTCGGGCAGTGTCCAGGCGCTGCTGCGCCGCCTGCTCGGCCGCGTGCTCGGGGCACGCTTCGACTACGAGCGCGAATGGCTGCGCTTCATCGAGACCGTGGGCGCGGCCGAGGCCGACGACGGACTGCCCCTTCGGGTGATCCGGGCGGTCGGCGAGGCGGTCGATTCGACCGGCGGCGCGGTCTGGCTGCGGACCGGCCGCGACCGTTACGAGCTGCAGGCGATCCGCAACCTCGACCGTCCACCCGTCTCCCTGGTCGAGGCCCCGGGGCTCGCCGACCTGCTCGCCCGGATCGACGGACCGCTCGAGCTCGACCGGCTGGCCGCGGTGCCCGATTCGCCGCCCTGGCCGGACTGGTTGCCGCGACCGCCACGGGGTTGGCTGATCCTCCCGCTCGTGCACCGCGGGGCGCTCTCCGGGCTCATGGTCCTGGCCGAGCCGCGCGCCGCCCGCCGGCTCGGTGCCGAGGAGCGCCGCCTGTTGCGGCTGCTCGCCCGCGAGGCGGCCTCCTACCTGGCCGAGGACCGCGCCACCCGGGCGCTCGCCGAGGCCCGTCAGTTCACCGCCTTCAGCCGGCGCCTCGCTTTTCTCACCCACGATCTCAAGAACGTCGTGGCCGAGCTCGCGCTCGCCGCGGCCAACGCCCGGCGCCACCTGCACGACCCCGAGTTCCGGGCCGATCTCGTGCGCACGCTCGACGAGGTCGTGGCACGCCTGCGCGGCCTGCTCGACCGGTTGCGCGGCGACGCCGGCGGCGATTCGCACGAGGTCGACCTCGTGCGCCTCCTGGCCACCGCTCGCGGTTCGCGGCCGGAGCGTCGGCCGCGACTGGTCGCGGCCGACAGCGCCCTGCCGGCGCGGATCGACGGCGAACGGCTCCTGGCGGCGGTTCGACATCTGGTCGACAACGCCTTCGAGGCCACGGGCGAGCGTGGACCGGTCGAGCTCGGGGTGCGCAGCGAGCGCGGCGTGGCGGTCATCGAGGTGCGCGACGGCGGACCCGGCATGCAGAAGACCACCGGCGAGGAGACCGCCTTCCGGCCGTTCGTCACGACCAAGCCCGAAGGGCTGGGGCTCGGGCTCGTCGCCGCCCGCGACCTGGTCGAGGGCCTGGGCGGGCGGCTCGAGGTGGAAAGCCGGCCCGGCCGCGGTACCATCGCTCGCATCCTGCTGCCGCGCTTCGAGGAGGTCGCGTGAGCGGCAACCGCCTCCTGGTCGTCGAGGACGATCGCGGTCTGCAGCGTCAGCTCCGCTGGCAGCTCGACGGGTTCGAGCTCCTGCAGGCGGGTGACCGGGCGGAGGCCATGAGCCTCCTCGTGACCCGCCGACCGGCGGTGGTCCTGCTCGATCTCGGCCTCCCGCCGGATCCTTCCGGGGTCTCCGAGGGCTTCCTCGCGCTCGAGCAGATCCTCGCGGCCCGCCCCGCGACACGGGTGGTCGTCATGACCGGCCGGGAGGGACGCGAGCACGCTCTGCGGGCGATCGCCGGCGGCGCCCTCGACTTCCACGCCAAGCCGGTCGACCTCGCCGTCCTGCGGCTCGTGCTCGAGCGGGCCTTCTTCGTGAGCACCCTCGAGGCCGAGGCGCGCGCAGCGGCGGCACTCGGCGAGCGGCCCGCTCTGCCGGGCGTGGTCGGCGCGAGCCCGGCGCTGGTCGCCGCCTGTCGGATGATCGAGCGGCTCGCCGCCGCCGAGGTCAGCGTGCTGATCACCGGCGAGAGCGGCACCGGCAAGGAGGTGATGGCGCGTGCCCTGCACGAACGGTCGCGCCGGCGGACCGGCCGGTTCGTGGCGATCAACTGTGCAGCGATCCCGCCGACCCTCCTCGAGGCCGAGCTGTTCGGCTTCGAGCGCGGTGCCTTCACGGGGGCCCTCAAGCGCACACCGGGCCGTCTCGAGCTCGCCCAGGGCGGCACGCTCTTCCTCGACGAGATCGGCGACCTGCCGCTCGAGCTCCAGGCCAAGCTCCTGCGGTTCGTGCAGGAGCGGGTGATCGAGCGGCTCGGCGGGCGGGAGGAGATCCGCCTCGACCTGCGCATCGTCTGCGCCACCCATCGCGACCTGCGCCGGGCGATGCTCGAGGGCCGCTTCCGCGAGGATCTCTACTATCGCCTCGCCGAGGTCGAGGTGGCGCTGCCGCCCCTGCGCGAGCGGCCGGGCGATGCCGTGCTGATCGCCCGCCATCTGCTCGAAGCTTACGCCCGCGAGCAGGGGCGGTCGCCGGTCGAGCTCGGCGCCGACGCGCTCCGGGCGATCGACGGCCACGGCTGGCCCGGCAATGTGCGCGAGCTGCAGAACCGGCTCAAACGCGCCGTCCTGCTCGCCGAGGGTCGCAAAATCACGGCCGCCGACCTCGGCCTGGCCCCGGTCGAGGCGGAGGAGGCGACACTCGATCTGCGCCGGGTGCGCGAGCGCGCCGAGCGCGAAGCCCTGGTTCGTGCAATGGCCCGCACCGGCGGCAACATCTCGCGGGCCGCGGCGCTTTTGGGCGTCAGCCGGCCCACCCTCTACGACCTCCTGCGCCAGCATCGCCTGCGCGACTAGCGGGGCTCCGGCGACCGGCCGCGCCCGACCGGTCCGCCGCCGGCCGTCCTTTCCAGGAGCTCGAGCAGCGCTTCTGCCGTGGTGGGCTCGCCGCCGAGCTCGCCGAGCACGAGATCGAGCACGCCTTCGAGCCGCTCGACGAGCGCCGCGCAGGCGGCGGCGTCGGCGGCGTAGGGGGTGTTGCCCGGGGCGAGCGAGGGACTGTGCAGGGAGAGACACAGGACCCGGTGGCCGCGAGCCACGAGCGCCCGCACGAGCCGGGCCTGCTCTGCGAGGGTGAAGCCTTCGGGCGTGAGCGTGACCCGCTCGAGCAGCCCCGTGCGGGCGAAGAGCCCACCGAGGCGCAGCCGGGCGAGCAGCGGCCGATCGAGCAAGCGTGCCACGGTCGGCAGCGGGCCCGAGAGGCCGACATGGCCGCAGCTCATGGGCAGCTCGAGGAGCCGGCGGCCCGGGCCGAAGCGGAAGGGCCGATCGGGCATGGCGCGATAGTCGGGACCGCCGTCGGCGCGCAGGTCGCGCCGCGGATAGCCGGACAGATCGACCCGATAGCCGAGCCGATCGAGCGTGGCGGCGCTCGCCGGCCCGAGCCCGTAGCGGCCCGCCTTGTAGACCCTCGGTGCGATGCCGAAGGCCTCGCCGATCCGCTCGCCCAGGACCGAGAGCTTGGCCGCCTCGACCTCCGGGGCGAGATTGCCGGCATAGGAGGTCGCCGGGCCCAGCGGCTCCTCGAAGGGTGGGGTCACCCACGGGTGCAGATGGGAGCCGAGCGCGATCGTTCCGCTGGCGAGCAGCTCGCCCAGGATCGCCCGCCCGTCGGCCGCGGCCACCACCGGCAAGGTCACGACGCAGGTCGGCACGACCCGCCACCGCTCGAGCCGCCGGACCAGCCGCGGAAGCTCCCGCAGCGCCCGGACGTCGTGGCGGTCGCGGGAGAAGGGTGCCCTCCAGTCGAACGATTCCTCGGTGTCGATCACGAGATGGAGACGAAGCGGCGCGTGCGCCGGCCAGACCACGGGCTCGACCGGGCCGAAGATCGCGTCGGCGGACCAGTTCACGGGCCGTCCGCCGGCCGGGGCGGCGGCCAGCCTCCCTCGAGCAGGACCCGCCAGGCCTCGACCATCCGTGTCTCCTCGTAGACGGCGCGCACCCGCGCCCGGTTGGCCGCCCCGAGCCGTCGTCGCAGCGCCGGCTCGCCCGCGAGCCGGGCGAGGGCCGCGACGAGCCCGGCCTCGTCGCCCGGCGGCAGCACGAACGGCCGGTTTTCGGCCGCCACCATGGTCGGCACGTCGCCGACCGCGGTCGCCACCACCGGCAGGCCCGCCGCCATGGCCTCGAGCAGGGCGAGCGGCATCTGCTCGGTGTCGGAGACGAGCAGAAACAGGTCGGCCGAGGCCAGAAGCTCGGGAACGTCGGGCCGTGCACCGAGGAGCAGCGCCCGCTCGGCGAGCGGTGCCGCGAGCGCTTCGACGGCAGGCCGCTCGGGACCGTCGCCCACGAGCACGAGGCGCAGGCGCGGCCGCTCCGGCAGTGCCGCGAGGAGGCGCAAGAGCCGCTTCGGGTTCTTCTCCGGCCGCAGCCCGCCGACCGCGATCGCGACCACCTCCTCGCCGTGGCGGCGCAGGCCCGGCTCGAGCGGCCGCGCGCGAGCGTAGCGGTCGACCGCGACGCCGTTCGGCACCCGGGCGAGCCGCTCCGCCGGTACCTTCCAGCACACCCGCGCGATCCGCTCGAGGGTCCGCGACACGACGACGAGCCGGGCCGGACCGCCGAGCGCGAGCCGTCGCGTCCAGACCCGCCGGGCGAGCTGGCGCCCGTCGCTCTCCTCCGGCCCGAAGCCCTCCTCGAGGTGGAGCTGTGGGCAGAGCGGTGCCGGCCGATTGGCGAGCAGCCAGTCGATCGCGCCCCAGTTGACCGTGACCAGCAGGTCCGGTCGCTCGGTCGCGAGCACCCGGCGCAACCGCAAGAGGTCGGCGGGAGTCGGCAGGCCGCGGCGGCCGCGCGGCACCTCGAGCAGGCGGACCCGGGTCGGATCGCAGCGGGCGAAGGCGTCGGTCACACCGTCCACCGCCACCACCGTGTGCCGGAACCGCTCGCCCAGGAGCTCGGCCAACCGGGCGAAGCGGAGCTGCGGTCCGCCTGCCGCGAAGGTGGCGAAGACGTGCAGGATCCGGCGTGCGGGCTCAGGCCGGGTCTTCGGCATGGACGAGGATCGCCCGGGCACGGAAGACCGCCGGATCGGCGACCGGCCGCCAGCCCAGATCGCGCTCGGCGTCGGTCGTATCGAAGCGGGCCAGGAGGCCGCGCGAGCGCAGGTCGCGCAGCGAAGGCGGCGGCACGCTCCGGCCGCCCATCCGCTTGACCGCCCATTTCCCGAACTCGAGGAGGTGCTGGCGCCAGAGCGGTTGCGGGTGGAACGTCAGGGGCCGACCGAGCGCGCGGGCGAGCTCGTCGAGATAGTCGCGCGCGCTCCAGCGCACCCCGCCGACGAGATTGTAGGCCCGCCCGGCGATGCCGGGCACCTCGAGCGCGCGCAGGATCGCCTCGGCGACGTCCTCGACGAGCACGAAAGGGAGCGGGTTGCGACCGTCGTTCCACCCCAGACAATGCTGCGGCCGGTTGAAGGTGCCGAGGCCGGGATGGAGCGGGCCGGCGCCGGCGCCGACGACGAGCCCGGGTCGCAGGATCACGAGCTCGGGCCCGCCGCGGGCGGCGAGCTCGGCGAGCCGCAGCTCGGCCAGCGCCTTGGCCCGGGCGTAAGGGCCCCGACCGGGATGGCGGTCGACCGGCGTCGCGCCGGTCACCACCGCTCGGGGGTCCCCGAGCCACAGGGCGGCGATCGAGCTCAGCTGGACGAACCGCTCGACAGCGGCCGTCGCCGCCGCCCGGAAGAGGGCGCAGGCACCATCCACGATCGCCCGCTCGATCGCCGCCGGCTCCTCCAACCCGCCGGCATGGGCGAGGTTCACGACCGCCCGCACGCCCGCGAGCGCGCGGCCCAACGCCGCGGCGTCGCGCACGTCGCCTCGATGGAGGAGGACGCGCGGATCGTCGAGCGGCGGCGAGGGATCGTCGAGGGCGCGGGCCAGCACCGCCACCGGGCGGTCGCGGGCGAGAAGCGCCGCGACCGTGGCGCGGCCGATGAAGCCGCTGCCACCGACCAGGAGGATCTCGGCGCGCGGCGGCGCGGGGCGGGTCGTGCGCGGCGGCCGCGGCGGGTCGGGTGCCACGGCTGCGATCGCCTCGCACAGCTCCACGAGGCGCCTCCCGCGCGCGGCCTCGAGCGGGCCCGCCTCGCGCCGGTCGAGGCCGGCGTGGAAGGCGGCCACGGCCCCGCGCACGGTCGCGAAGAAGCCGTCGGCCCTGGGCCCGAGGCCGAGCTGGTGAAGGGACGCCCGGATCAGATCGCCACCGCTCTCCCGGAGTAGGCCGAAAGCGAGGCCGCCGGCCCGGGACCAGCGATCGACCGCCTCGTGCCGGTGCCCCGGCAGCTCGAGCGCGAGCCGGCCGTCCACCATGTCGAGGCGAGCGAGCCCGTCGCTGCAGGCGCACAGGAGCTGCCAGACCGGGGTGGGAGCACCGAGCGCGAGCTCGAGCTGGGCGGTTCCGAGCGGCCCGTCGAGCGCGAGCCGCCAGTGGGTGCGGATCGAGCGACCCGGCGCCGCCCGCCGCGGCGGACCGGGCCGCGCATCCTCGAGCCGCAAGGGTCCCAACAGCACGTCGAGCAGCGAGAGGGGGTGCACGGCCTGCTCGAGCAGCAGGTTGAGGGAGGAGCGGAACATCCAGTGATCGAGCCGGCCGGTCTCGAGCTGGCGCAGCGGCAGGGCGAAGATCGAGGCGACGTGCCGCAGCCGGCCGAGCCGACCGCTCGCGAGTGCCGCCCGCAGCCGCAGGAACGCCGGATGAAAGAGATAGTTGTGATGGCAGCCCAGGACCGAACCGGCGCGCACCGCCTCGGCTTCGAGCGCCCGCGCCTCCCCGCCGCTCGCAGCCAGCGGCTTCTCGACCAGGAGGTCGAGCCCGGCGGCGAGGAGCGGGGCCGCCACAGCGGCATGGAGCGGCGGGGGTACGAGGACGTGCGCGGCCTCGCAGATCCCGGCCGCCGCGAGCTCGCCCGGCGCGGTCAGGACCTGCGGGACCCCGAAGCGGTGCGCGAGTCGCTCCGCCCGTTCCCGCACGGGATCGACGATCGCGGCGATCCGCACCCCGGGCAGCCGGGCGAGCGCTTCGGCATGGGTCGCCGCGACATGGCCCGCGCCGACGAGCGCTACCCGGCGCAGCGGTCCCGAACGCTCGATCTTCTCCCCCACGTCCACTCCATCGGCGAGCCGCCCACGGCCGTTTTCGAGCCGCGCTTCTTGACACGGCGGGCCTCGTCGGTCGACGGCGAGCGAAGGCCCGGCGCACTCCGATGGCGGGGCGGGGCGGTCCGGGATGGCTCGAGGCTCGCGACCGTCGCCCGGGGAGCACGGCGCGGGCGGGAGGTGGGCATGGCGCGGAGCGGCGAGGCGGCCGGAGGGGCCGTCGACGGGGCGCGGCGCGGCGCGGCTCCGAGTGATTCGGGCTGGGCGTCGACCGGTTTCGCGCGGCTGCTCGGGCGGATGACCGGGCCCGGCGGCATCCGGCTGCACACGATCGCCACGATGCGCTGGATCGCGGTGATCGGCCAGCTCTTCACCGTCCTCTTCGTCCACTTCTCGCTCGGGATCGAGCTGCCGCTCGCGCCGATCCTCCCGGCGATCCTGCTCTCGGGCCTGCTCAACCTGGCCCTCGTCGTCTCGTTCCGGGCCGCTGCCCGGCTCGGCGAGTGGCCGGCGACCGCGCTCTTCGCCTACGACGTGGTCCAGCTCTGTTACCTGCTCCTGCTCACGGGCGGACTGCACAACCCTTTCGCCGTGCTGCTGTTGTTGCCGGTGGCCATGGCAGCGGCCACGCTCGGCATGGTGCCCACCGTGTCGATCACGCTCCTGGCCGTGGTCGGCGCCGCCCTGCTCGCGGTCCTGCCCGAGGGGCTGCCGTTCCGCGGTGGTCCGCTCGTGCTGCCCGGGCTCTATCTCCTCGCGGCCTGGACCGCCCTCGGGCTCGCCGCGATCCTCGTCGCCATGTTCACCTGGAGCATCGCCGAGGAGGCCCGCCGGCACGCCGCCGCGCTCGCCGCGACCCAGCTCGCCCTCGCCCGCGAGCAGAAGCTCTCCGCTCTCGGCGGTCAGGCGGCAGCGGCCGCGCACCTGCTCGGCAGCCCGCTCGGGACGATCGCGGTGATCGCCAAGGAGCTCGTCCGTGGGCTCCCGGAAGACAGCCCCTTCGCCGAGGAGGCGCGCGAGCTGCAGGCCCAGGCCCAGCGTTGTCGGGAGATCCTCCAGACCCTCGGCCGCCGGCCGCAGGACGCGACGGACGCGCGCTTCGCGCGAGCCCCGATCAGCGCGCTGTTGCAGACGATCGCGGAGGAATTCGCCCGCCCGGGGGTGACGCTCGAGGTGCGGGTGGAGCCGGAGGAAGGGGGGGTGGAACCCGAGCTCGTCCTGCCCCCGGCGCTGCGCCACGCGCTCGCCAACTTCATCGACAATGCCTGGCGGCACGCCGAGAGCCGGGTCGAGATCCGCGTCCGGCCGGGACCTCAGCGTCTCACCCTCGAGATCCTCGACGACGGACCCGGCTTCCCGCCCGAGCTTCTCGAATGGGTGGGCGAGCCCTATCTCACCACCCGCCGCAGCGAGGGCGGGCTGGGCCTCGGCATCTTCATCGCCAACACCTTGCTTGCCCGCAGCGGCGCCGTGGTCCATTTTGACAACCGGGCGAAAGGAGCGCGCGTGACGGTGGTCTGGCCGCTGGCCGAACTCGAGCGCGCGCAGGAGGAACGAGACGGATGAGCCTCGAGCCCACGGGGGGGCCGGGCGGCGGGACGGCCGAGCGGCCGGGCCTGGCCGAGGGACCGGTCCTCATGCTGGTCGACGACGACGCCCCGTTGCGGCGCAGCCTGCAGCGGGCGATGGAGCGGCGCGGCTTTCGGGTGTTTCCGGCCGAGAGCCTGAAGGCCGGTATCAGCCTCGCCCACACGATCCGGCCGGATTATGCCGTGATCGATCTCCGCCTCGAGGACGGCAGCGGGATCGATCTCGTCAAGAAACTGCGGGAGCTCCACCCCCAGGCGCGGGTGGTGATCCTGACCGGCTACGGCAACATCGCCACGGCGGTGGCGGCGGTGAAGGCCGGGGCGATCGACTATCTCGCCAAGCCGGTGGACGCCGACGACGTGATCGACGCCCTCTTGGCTACCGGCACGGGCCTGCCGCCACCACCCGCCAACCCGATGTCGGCGGATCGGGTGCGCTGGGAGCACATTCAACGGGTCTTCGAGCAATGTAACCGCAACGTCTCGGAGACCGCGCGCCGCCTCAACATGCACCGCCGGACCCTGCAACGGATCCTCAACAAACGCGCGCCCAGGGAGTGAGCCTCGCGGCCGATGGGCCGGCGAGTGTCGAGGGGAGGCCGACCGAGATGGCGAGCGAGCGAGAGGCGGTGGCCGCGCCGAGCGGCTCGATGCGCGTGCTGTTGGTGGACGACGATGCGCCCCTGCGGCGCAACCTCGTACGCGCCCTGGAGCGGGAAGGGTTCAGCGTGGCGACCGCGGCGAGCCTCAAAGAGGCGTACGACGTCGCCGCCGAGGTGATACCGGACTGCGCGGTACTCGATCTCAACCTCGAGGACGGCCACGGCCTGCAGCTCCTCGACACGCTCAAGGAGCTCCGACCGGGCTGCCGGATCGTGGTGCTCACGGGCTACGACAGCATCGCTTCCTCGGTGGTGGCGCTCAAGTCCGGGGTGACCCACTATCTCGCCAAGCCGGTCGCACCCGAGGCGGTCGTCGCCGCGCTGCGGGGCGAGCTCGAGGAGCCCACGGTACCGGCCGACCAACCCATGTCGGCGGATCGGGTGCGCTGGGAGCACATCCAGCGGGTCTTCGAGCAATGCAACCGCAACGTCTCGGAGACCGCCCGCCGGCTCGGCATGCACCGCCGCACGCTGCAGCGCATCCTGGCCAAGCGCGCGCCCCGCTGAGCCGGCCCGGCGCGCTCGCGGAGGTTCGCCCTTCGCGCGCCCGCCGCCCCCGGGCCCACCCGAAGTCGGGTAGCTGCGTCCGGAAGGGGGTGTTCGATCGCTCCCGTGGCGGAAGGTCCCCGGCTTCCGGCAGGTTTTCGATCGGTACCCGGGTGCGGCGAGATACCCCGATGGTCCACGCTTTCGACACGCTCTCGCCTCGGTGTTCCGATCGGTGCCCGGGTGCGGCGAGGCCGCAGCGAGAGCGCTTCGAGCCCGCGTGCTCTCCGGCCCGTCTCTCGCTGTCCCGGACGAGCGATCGGTTCCCTGACGACGAACGGGCGACCACGGGCAGATCGCCCGGCCGGCCGTCGGATGCACCTCGCCTCGGGAGGAGCACGAGGGACCGCGGCACGAGAGGCCGGCCGCGTCTTTTGGTTCCCGGAGCGCGCCGTCTCCGCCGGCCACGACCGGCGGACGATCCCCGGGCCGAGCCCGCGGCCGATCGCCGGACCCGGTACGGCGCCGAAGCGACGAGGGTCGCCCGGCGGGTGCTCAGGTCCGCCCGGCGAGCGTCTCGAACATCACCACGTAGCCGCGCCGTTGGGGGTCGCCCTGGCCGCCGCCGAGCGCGAGGGCGATCGCTTGGGAGGTGCGCACCTTGCCGGGCGAGACGTAGGTGGCGTTGAAGCCCGCCCGGCCGAGCCGGCCGTCGATCAGGCTCGCCCACATCTCCTTCATGTTCGGGCCCCTGAGTATCATGATATTGTCGAGCCGCTTGCCGACCGTGGCCTTGGCGTCGAGATTGAGCCAGAGAGCGAAGGCCCGGTTGAGCTGCTTGATCTGCCGCTCGGCGTCGAGCACGAGGGCGGGCAACGGACAGGCTTCGAGCACCCGGACGAGATCGTTGCTGTTGCCGGCGAGCGACAGTCGCTCGAGTTCGCTCTGCAAGGCGTTCGAGCGCAGCCGGGCGTGGACCAGCGAGAAGGTCCGGAGCGTCGAGGCGAGGTTCGTGCGGTCGGGGGTGGCGGCCGCCACCTCGTTGATCAGGGCCGACAGCCGGATCCCCCGCCCGTCCGCCACCTCCTTGAGGTAGCTCCAGAATTCGGTCTCGAGCTTGATCGAGGTGCGCACCTCGCCGATGCGCATGGTCTTGCGGATCATCCGGCGTGCCCTTCGCTTGCGGGAGCGTTAATGCGCACTCCGATACACCAGCCGTTGCGTCCGTGCGATTGAGAGGGAAGATGAGCCGCGATACCCTAATTATGCGTTAACAAAGACGCCCGTTGACGCTACCTCCCTCGAAGACCGGCTCCACTCGCTCGGAGGGCCCGCATGAACGCTCCGGCCGCTTCGCCCACCGCACCCGCGGCGCCCGCGCCGACCCCTGCCGGCCCGGTGGTCCTGGCGCAGGCCGGACCGGCGGGTGGCGCGGCCGCGACCGGGCCCGCCGGAGCGACGCCGCCACCGGCCACCACCGCGGCACCGGTCGCCGGCCGGGTCGAGGTGCCACCACCACCGCCGGGCCAACCGGCGGAGGTCAAGGTCCTGCCGGGCATGCGCCTTCTGCTGCCCGACGCACAGTTCCTGCCGCCCCAGGCCAAGTACCTGGTGCAGGGCGACGATCTGATCATCCAGACGGCCAATGGCGGCGTCCTCACCCTCGAGGACTTCTTCGCGGTCCCGAACGCCACGATCTCGGTCGCCGGCCGCCCGCCGGTCACCAACGCGTTCCTGTTCGAGAACGCGGTGGTCGACGCCGCCGGCCAGACCATCATCCCGACCGCACCACCGACCGGCCCGCAGCCGGCGACTTCGGGCAATGCCAGCTTCTCGCCCTATGCACCGGGCGACATCGGCACGGGCGTGCCGATCACCGGCCCGCTCGACCCGACCGATCTGTCGCGCAGCGTGAGCTTCGAGGAGCCGCGGCGCTTCGACCTTCTGCCCGGCGAGGGAGGTGGGCCGCAGCCACCGATCAACACCCCGCCCACCGTGACCATCGGCGCCACCGTCACCGCCACCATCAGCGCCGACCCGATCGGCTTCAACCCCGGGGGTAATCAGCCGCTGCCACCCACCGGCGAGGGCCGGCCGATCGACGAGAACGCGGTCAACGGCCTGCCGCCCGGGCTCGTCACCCTGGATACCGCGCGGGAGATCGAGATCGTCTTCCGCGGCGAGGTCGCGGGCCTCGTCGACTCCCTGGGCTTCTTCCGGGTCGGGTCCGACGGCAGGATCACGGATGCCCGTATTCTCTTCCCGCAGGTGAACGGCTTCGACACCTCGCCCTCCTTCCAGGACGGCAAAGGACCGTTGCGACCGGGTGACAGCGTCTCGCTCGGTGTCGTCCCCGCCGGCACGACGCTCGGATTCTTCATGGTCCAGCACGGCGGCAAGCTGCCCGGCGTCGATCTGAGCGCCGGGCGGATCGAGGTCCGCGACCCGGTGACCGGGGGCCCTGCAGACCTCGATTCGCCGAGCGGCCCGCCGCGCTTCGTCCACATCGCCCCGAACGGCACCGAGACGGTGCTGCCGGTCGTCTTCGTCGCCAACGACCCCGATCCCTCGACGCCGCGCAGCAACCCGCTCAATCCGTTCGGCCTCGCCTACGTGATTTCGGGCTTCGAGAACAGCAGCGGCGAGGTGGTGGCGAATTTCGAGGACCTGGCGGGCCCGCTCGGGACCCGGGTGCCGGTGCCCGGCACGGTCGATCCCGAGACGGGCGGGCCCTGGGTGGGTCGCGCGGACCGCGACTTCAACGACGTCCAGTTCGCTGCCCGCTTCGGCGAGGTCTCGCTCGGCGACGTTCTGTTCCTCGGCAACGCCTCGGGGATCCTGAACGCGGCGATCGCCGATGCCGACGGTGACGATCTGAACGCCGCCACCGTCCGGCTCACCGCCGGTGTGCGGGCGGGCGACACGCTCGGCCTCGCCGCGAACGCCGATGTCGACGGCGACGGCGTCGTCGACGGCACGGCGATCCGCGTCACCCGGGTCTCGGCGACCGAGCTCGCCTTCAGCGGCCTCGACACGATCGAGAACTACGAGAAGGCTCTGGGCCTCGTCACCTTCACGAACAGTACCGGCACGATCGTCGCCGGGGCGCGGGACGTCACCGTCACGGTGACCGACGAGCGGGGTGCGACGAGCGATCCGGCCACCACCCGGCTCGTCGTCGAGGACGACCGGATCGTGCTCGGCGACGACAACGACGCCTATGTCGGCACCGACGTCGCCGAGGCGGTCTTCGGCGGCAAGGGCGACGATTCGATCTTCGGCCTCGGCGGCAACGATCTGTTGATCGGCGGCAGCGGCAACGACACCTTGAACGGCGGCGACGGCAACGACGTGCTGATCGGGCTCGGCGGACGGGACGTCCTGGTCGGTGGTCGCGGCGCCGACCGGTTCGTCCACACCGCGCTCTCCGACGGCTTCGACATCGTCCGCGACTTCAACAGCGCGGAAGGTGACCGGCTCGATCTCGAGAAGTTCTTCCGCGGGACGGCGTTCGATCCGGACGCGCCGGACGCGTCGAGCTGGCTGCGGTTCGTGACCGTCGATTTCGACGGCTCGGGCGGGTTGAACGACGTGCGGGTCGAGGTCGACCGCGACGGCTCGGGCGCAGGATACGGATTCTCGACCGCGTTCGTCGTCCTCAACCAGCTCGTGCCGTCCCTCGTCAACCTCGAGAACGCGACCACCTTCGGTAGCGCCTGACGCGGCGCGCCCGGGGGTAACCCGCGACCCCCCGGGCGGGCGCCGAATGTCGCAGCGCAGCATGGCGGAGCGCCGGCCGTCTCGCCTTGTCGCCGGTGGGGGGTGCGGCTAGAAGGTGCGCGGCCCGAACGGCGGCGCACAAGCCGCACCCGAGAGCGAAGGTGACGCCATGGCACGCAGGAAGATCGCGCTCGTCGGCGCCGGCCAGATCGGTGGAACACTCGCCCTCCTGGCGGCCCAGCGCGAGCTCGGCGACGTGGTGCTGGTCGACGTCGTCGAGGGCGTGCCGCAGGGCAAGGCGCTCGACCTCGCCGAGACCGGCCCGGTCGCAGGCTTCAACGCCGCGCTCACCGGCTCCAACGATCTGGCCGCGATCGCCGGCGCGGATGTGGTGATCGTCACCGCGGGCGTGCCGAGGAAGCCCGGCATGAGCCGCGACGATCTGATCGCGGTCAACGCCGGGGTGATCAAGGGCGTGGCCGAAGCGATCGCCCGCCACTGCCCGCAGGCCTTCGTGATCGTCGTGACCAATCCGTTGGACGCGATGGTCTGGGTGATGCAGAAGGTCTCGGGCCTGCCGCCGCGGCGCGTTGTGGGCATGGCGGGCGTGCTGGATTCGGCTCGCTTCCGCTACTTCGTGGCGAGCGAGCTCGGCGTCTCGGTCGAGGACGTCACCGCCTTCGTCCTCGGCGGCCACGGCGACACCATGGTGCCGCTCGTCCGCTACACCACGGTGGCCGGCATCCCGCTCCCCGACCTCGTCGCGATGGGCTGGATCTCGCGCGAGCGGGTGGACGCGATCGTCCAGCGGACCCGGGACGGTGGTGCGGAGATCGTCAATCTCCTCAAGAGCGGCTCGGCCTTCTACGCCCCGGCCGCCTCGGCGATCGCCATGGCCGAGAGCTACCTCCTCGACCAGAAGCGGCTCCTGCCGTGCGCCGCCCATCTGACGGGTCAGTACGGGGTGCACGATCTCTATGTCGGCGTGCCCGTGGTGATCGGCGCGGGCGGCGTCGAGCGGATCGTCGAGATCCCGCTCACCGCCGAGGAGCGGGCGATGTTCGAGCGGTCGGTCGCGGCCGTCCGGGCGCTTTGTGCGGCGGTCCAGCTCTGAGGCGCCGGCGGGCGCGGCTTCGACGAGGCGGGCATGAACATCCACGAATACCAGGCCAAGGCGCTCCTGCGCGAATACGGCGTGGCCACCTTGCGCGGTCGCGTCGCCTACACGCCCGAGGAGGCCGAGCAGGTGGCGCGCGAGCTGCCCGGGCCGGTGTGGGTCGTGAAGGCGCAGATCCACGCCGGCGGCCGCGGCAAGGGCGGCGGGGTCAAGCTCGCCCGCTCGATCGAGGAGGTGCGCCAGCTGGCCGACGCCATGCTCGGCATGACCCTGATCACCCACCAGACCGGCCCGCAGGGCCGGGTCGTCAAGCGGGTCTATGTCGAGGAGGGCTGCCGGATCGCCCGCGAGCTCTATCTGGGCGCCGTGCTCGACCGGGCGACCGCGCGGGTCACCTTCATGGCTTCGACCGAAGGTGGGGTCGAGATCGAGGAGGTGGCCAAGCGCACGCCCGAGAAGATCCTCAAGGTCGCGATCGATCCGGTCACGGGCTTCCAGCCCTTCCACGGCAGGAAGCTCGCTTTCGGGCTCGGGCTCGTGGGCAAGGAGGTGCAGAAGGCCGTCGCCTTCATGAAGGGCCTCTACGCCTGCTTCGTCGAGAAGGACGCGAGCCTCGTCGAGATCAACCCGCTCGTGCTCACCGCCGAGGGCGAGCTCGTCGCCCTCGACGCCAAGATGAACTTCGACGCCAACGCGCTGTTCCGCCAGCCGCGCATCGTCGAGCTCCGAGATCTCGACGAGGAAGACCCGCACGAGATCGAGGCGAGCCGCCACGAGCTCAACTACATCAAGCTCGACGGCAACATCGCCTGCATGGTCAACGGCGCCGGCCTCGCCATGGCGACCATGGACATCATCAAGCTCTACGGTGGTGCGCCGGCCAATTTCCTCGACGTGGGCGGTGGTGCCAGCAAGGAGCGGGTCACCGCCGCCTTCAAACTCCTGCTCTCCGACCCCAATGTCGAGGCGGTGCTCGTGAACATCTTCGGTGGTATCATGCGCTGCGACGTGATCGCCGAGGGTGTGGTGGCCGCGGCCCGCGAGGTCAACCTCAACGTGCCGCTCGTCGTCCGCCTCGAGGGCACGAATGTGGAGCTCGGCAAGCGGATCCTCTCCGAGTCGGGCCTCTCGATCATCCCCGCCGACGATCTCGCCGATGCCGCGCAGAAGGTCGTCGCCGCCGTCAGGAAGGCCGCCTGATGTCCGTCCTCGTCGACAGCTCGACCAAGGTGATCTGCCAGGGCTTCACCGGCGCCCAGGGCACCTTCCACTCCGAGCAGGCGATCGCCTACGGCACCCGCATGGTGGGCGGGGTGACGCCCGGCAAGGGCGGCGAGACCCATCTCGGGCTGCCGGTCTTCGACACGGTCGCGGAAGCGAAGGAGAAGACCGGCTGCGACGCCTCGGTGATCTACGTGCCGGCCGCCTTCGCGGCGGATGCGATCCTCGAGGCGATCGACGCCGAGATCCCGCTCGTCGTCTGCATCACCGAGGGTATCCCGGTTCTCGACATGGTGCGGGTCAAGCGGGCGCTGCAGGGCTCCAAGACCCGGCTCATCGGACCCAACTGCCCGGGCGTGATAACCCCCGGTCAGTGCAAGATCGGCATCATGCCGGGCCACATCCACAAGCCGGGCTCGATCGGCATCGTCTCGCGCTCGGGCACCCTCACCTACGAGGCCGTGGCCCAGACCACGAAGCTCGGGCTCGGCCAGTCGACCTGCGTGGGCATCGGCGGCGACCCGGTCAAGGGCACCGAGTTCGTCGACGTGCTGGAGCTGTTCCTCGCCGATCCCGAGACCGAGGGCATCGTCATGATCGGCGAGATCGGCGGCAGTGCGGAGGAAGAGGCGGCCGAGTTCCTCAAGCGCTCGAAGGTGAAGAAGCCGGTCGCCGGCTTCATCGCCGGCCGCACCGCCCCACCGGGGCGGCGGATGGGCCATGCCGGTGCGATCATCGCCGGCGGCAAGGGCGGTGCGGAGGAGAAGCTCGAGGCGATGCGCTCGGCCGGCATCACCATCGCCGAGAGCCCGGCCGGCATCGGCCGAGCCATGGCCGAGGCGCTCGGCCGCTGAGACGGGTCGGGGCGCCGGGGCGGCGCCCTTCGGCTGGAGGAGAGCGGACGGGCATGGCGACGCGACGCGAGCTCGAGCAGACCTCCTTTCTCTACGGCGGCAACGGCGCGTTCCTCGAGGAGCTCTACGCGCTCTACCTCGCAGATCCGCAGAAGGTCGATCCCTCCTGGCGGGCCTATTTCGACGAGCTCGGGCCCGACAACCGCCAGCTCTTCGAGCGGGCACGGGCCGCCCTCGCACCCCGCCCGCGCGAGTTGCGCCTCGTGGCCGACCGGGGAGCGCTCGCCCCCGCGCAGCTCGCGCCGAGCCTCGATTCGCCCGCCATCAAGGCGTTGGTCCGCGACCATCTGCGCGTGATCATGTTGATCCGCGCCTATCGCGTGCGCGGCCACCTGATCGCCAAGCTCGATCCCCTGGGCCTCACAGGCAACGACTATCATCCCGAGCTCGACTGGCGCACTTACGGTTTCGGCGAGGCCGATCTCGATCGGGAATTCTACCTCGACTACGTGCTCGGCCTCGAGAAGGCGACGCTGCGGCAGATCGTCGAAGTCCTCCAGCGCACCTATTCCGGCACGATCGGCATCGAGTTCCTCCACATCCAGGACCCCGAGCAGAAGGCCTGGATCCAGGCCCGGGTCGAGAACCCGGCGACCTTCGCCACGGCCACGGCCGAGGAGAAGCGCGAGATCCTGGAGCAACTCACGGTCACCGAGGCCTTCGAGCAGTTCCTGCACGTCAAGTTCCCGGGCACCAAGCGCTTCGGGCTCGACGGCGGCGAGAGTGCGATCCCGGCCCTCGAGACGATCATCCGCACGGCCGCTACCCTGGGCGTGGAGGAGATCGTGCTGGGTATGCCGCATCGCGGCCGGCTCAACGTGCTCGCCAACGTGATGGGCAAGCCCTACGCCGCGATCCTCTCGGAGTTCCAGGGAGCGGCCGTCTACGACCGGTTCCTGGGCTCGGGTGACGTCAAGTACCATCTCGGCACCTCGACCGACCGCAGTCCGCCCGACGGCCGTAGGATCCATCTCTCGCTCACCGCCAACCCTTCGCACCTCGAGGCGGTCAACCCTGTCGTCATGGGCAAGGTGCGCGCCAAGCAGCGCCAGCGCGGCGACACGGCCGAGCGGGCGCGGGTCATGGGCCTCTTGATCCACGGCGATGCCGCCTTCATCGGCCAGGGCGTGGTGCACGAGTGCCTCGAGATGTGCGAGCTCAAGGGCTACCGAATCGGCGGCGTCGTGCACCTGATCATCAACAACCAGATCGGCTTCACGACGAGCCCGCACGCCTCGAGGAGCTCGCCCTACCCCTCCGACGTCGCCCGCGGCGTCCAATGTCCGATCTTCCACGTCAACGGCGACGACCCGGTGGCCGTCACCCGGGTGGCCCGGCTCGCCACCGAGTTCCGCCAGAAGTTCAAGAAGGACGTGGTGATCGACCTCTGGTGCTATCGTCGCCACGGCCACAACGAGGGCGACGAGCCGTCCTTCACCCAGCCGATCATGTACCGCAAGATCGCGACCCACCCGACCGTGCGCCAGGTCTATGCCAAGGCGCTCGAGCAGGAGGGAATCGTGGGGCCCGGCGAGGCCGGCGAGCTCTTGGCCGCCGTCAACCGTCAACTCGAGGCCGCCCACGAGGCCTCGCGGACTTACAAGCCGAACCAGGCGGACTGGCTCGAGGGGGCGTGGAAGGGGCTGAAGCGCGCCCCGGAGATCTACGAGCGCGGCTCGACCGCGGTGCCCCTCGACAAGCTCAGGGAGCTCGGCGAGCGGATCACCGAGCTGCCCGAGAGCCTGCGTGTCCATCCCCGGCTCAAGCGGATCATCGCTCAGCGGCGCGAGGCGATCCGCACGGGCGAGGGGATCGACTGGGCGACGGCCGAGCATCTGGCTTTCGCCACGCTCTTGGCCGAGGGCTTCGCCGTCCGGCTTTCGGGCGAGGACGTGGGTCGCGGCACCTTCAGCCAGCGCCATGCCATCATCTACGACCAGGAGACCGAGGAGCGTTACGTCCCGCTCCAGACCATCCCCGAGGATCCGCACGATTTCGAGTGCTTCGACAGCCACCTCTCCGAAGAGGCGGTCCTGGGCTACGAGTACGGCCACAGCCTCGCCGATCCCAACTGCCTGACGATCTGGGAGGCGCAGTTCGGCGACTTCGCCAACGGTGCCCAAGTCTATTTCGATCAGTTCATCAGCTCGGGCGAATCGAAGTGGCTGCGGATGTCGGGCCTGGTCTGCCTCTTGCCGCACGGCTACGAGGGTCAGGGCCCCGAGCACAGCTCGGCCCGGCTCGAGCGCTTCCTGCAGCTCTACGCCGAACACAACATCCAGGTCTGCTATCCCTCGACCCCGGCCAACTATTTCCACATGCTACGGCGGCAGCTGCATCGTGACTTCAGGAAGCCCCTGATCGTCATGACGCCGAAGTCGCTCCTGCGGCACAAGCGCTGCGTGAGCGCCCTCGCCGAGTTCGGCCCCGGCACGAGCTTTCACCGCGTGATGTGGGAGAGCCCGTCGTCGGAGGCCGATCGCGCGGTCGAGCGGGTCGTACTCTGCTCCGGCAAGGTGTTCTACGAGCTCCAGGCGGCCCGCGAGGAGGCCGGGCTCGACGGCAAGGTGGCGCTGATCCGCCTCGAGCAGCTCGCTCCCTTCCCCGAGGAGGCGCTCACGACCGAGCTGGCCCGCTACCGGTCGGATGCCACCTACGTCTGGTGCCAGGAGGAGCCGCGCAACATGGGCGCCTGGTTCTTCGTGGCCCCGCGCCTCGAGAACATCATGGAGGCGCAGGGCAAGGTCCAGCGCCGACCGATCTACGCCGGAAGACGGCCCTCGGCCTCGCCGGCCACCGGCTACCACGCCGAGCACGAGCGCGAGCAGCGCCAGCTCGTGGCCGAGGCCCTGGGCCTCGCCTGACCGACGCCCCGGGGAGGACCTGCGATGAGCATCGAGATCCGTGTGCCGACCCTCGGCGAATCGGTCACCGAGGCGACCATAGCCCGCTGGCTCAAGCGGCCGGGCGAGCCGGTCGCGCAGGACGAGCCCGTGGTCGAGCTCGAGACCGACAAGGTCAATCTCGAGGTGCCGGCGCCGGCGGCCGGCGTGCTCGAGGCGATCCTGGTCGAGGCCGGCAAGGACGTCGCCGTCGGCACGGTCGTGGGCCGGATCGCCGAAGGGCCGGCCGCCGCGGCCGTCCCGCTCTCGCCCGGCGCGCCCGCCCCGGCCGCGGCTCCTCCTGCCGCGGCGCCGACCACGCCCGTAGCGGCCGCCGCTTCGGCCGAGGCCGAGGTCCGAGCGGGTCCCGCCGCCCGCAAGGTCGCGGCCGAAGCCGGCTTGCCGCTCGCCGCGGCCGCCCCGACCGGACCCAAGGGCACGGTGACCAAGGAGGACGTGGCGCGCGCGCTCGCCCCGGCCCCGCAGCCCGCCCCGGTCCCGCCTGCCGCTCCGGCACCTTCGGGCGAGCCGCCGCTCCGCACCGGCCGCGAGGAGCGGGTGCGGATGACGCGGCTTCGCAAGCGCATCGCCGAACGGCTCAAGGAGGCGCAGAACACCGCGGCCATGCTCACGACCTTCAACGAGGTCGACATGAGCGCCGTCGTCGCTCTCCGCGACCGCTACCAGGACGTCTTCACCAAGAAGCACGGGGTCAAGCTCGGCTTCATGAGCTTCTTCGTGAAGGCGTCGATCGAGGCCCTGAAGGCCTTTCCCGCCGTCAATGCCGAGATCGACGGCGACGAGATCGTCTACAAACACTATTACGACATCGGCGTGGCGGTCTCGACCGACCAGGGCCTGGTCGTCCCGGTGGTCCGCGACGCGGACCGGCTGAGCATGGCCGAGATCGAGAAGGCGATCGCCGATCTCGGCAAGCGGGCCCGCGAGGGCAAGCTCGCCATGCAGGAACTTCAGGGCGGCACCTTCACGATCACCAACGGCGGGATCTTCGGCTCGCTGCTCAGCACACCGATCCTGAACCCGCCGCAGGTGGGCATCCTCGGCATGCACAAGATCCAGGAGCGGCCCGTGGTCGTGGCCGGCCGGATCGAGGCCCGGCCGATGATGTACCTCGCCCTCTCCTACGACCATCGGATCATCGACGGGCGCGAGGCGGTCTCGTTCCTGGTGCGGGTCAAGGAGTGCATCGAAGCACCCGAGCGGATGCTCATCGAGGCCTGAGCCGGCCGGATCGCCGCGCCCTCAGGGTTCCTCGTTCTCGGCGAGGGCCCGCAAGGCCTCGAGATCGGCGATCCGCACCTCGGCCCCCGCGGTCTCGACGCCGAGGCGGCGCAGCTTGGCGAAGGCGCGCGAGAGGGTTTCGGGCTGCATGCCGAGCCGGGCCGCCACGAGTGTCTTGTCGAGCGGCAAGGCGAGTGTCACGGGCGAGCTCTTCCCCTCGCCGAGTTTGACGAGGAAGGCCGCCAACCGCTGAACCGTCGAGCGGCGGGAGAGCGCCTCGATCTGCCGCACGAAGCCCTGCAGGCGCCGCGCCATCGAGGCCATCATGTTGAGACAGAGGCGCTTGTCGGCGGCGAGGGCACCCAGGAAGGAGCTCGCGGGCACGGTCAACAGACGGGCAGGCTCCGCCACCTGAGCGCAGACCGGGAAGCGACCCGACGCCAGCATGGCGGCTTCCGCGAAGCTCTCCCCGCGGGTGAAGAGCGCGATCGTGATCTCCGCCCCGTCCGGCGTCTCGCGGTAGAGCCGCACCCAGCCGTCGAGCACGACGTAGAACCGGTCGGCCGGATCGCCCTGCAGGAACAGCACCGTGCCGCGGCCGGCCTCGCGGACCTGGGCGTCGGCCAGGAGGTCGGCGAGCCGCGCCGGCTCGAGGTTGGCGAGGAGCGGCAGGCGGCGGACCAGCCCCAGCTCCACCGGCGTCATGCCGGTGCGGCGCAAGAGGCCGTCGGGCTCGTCGGCAGCCGGGGCCGGCCGAGGCATGGCACCCCCTCCCGCGCGCCATGCTGCCGGATACCGGTCGCTCGGGAAAGAGCGGATCGTGTTCAGGCCCCGCTGTCCTCCGGCGGCGGGGCACCGCGCCGGGCCAGCTCGGCCCGCCGCTCGGCCCGCGCCCGCCGCTCGATCAGGGGCGGACACAGCCGGTCGTCCCAGAAGTTCACCTGGCAGCGCAGGCAGTGGATGCACTCGCCCGGATGGATCCGACCGTCGGGGTGGATCGCCTGGACCGGGCAGGTCGTGGCGCAGATGTGGCACTTCTGGCCGCACTGCCAGCGCCGCTCGAGCCATTCGAACTGTTTGAGACGGGCCGGCAGGGCGAGGGCCGCCCCGAGCGGGCACAAATATCGGCAGAACGCCCGCTCGACCACGAGCCCGGCGGCGAGCAGAAGGAGCGCCCAGGCGACCCAGGGCGGATCGTGGGCGAAGCGGAGCACGATCGCGGTCTTGAAGGGCTCGATCTGGGCCGCCCGCACCGCCTGCTCGAGCGAGCCCAAAGAGAGCCCGAGGATCGCGAGGAGGATCGCGAACTTGATACCGCGTGCGCGCTCGTGGACGGGGAAGGGGATGGCGAGCCGGGGGATCCGCAGCAGGCGGCCGAGCCGGGCCAGGAGCTCCTGGAGGGCCCCGAACGGGCAGAGCCAACCGCAGAACACGCCGCGGCCGAGGAAGACGAGGGCGAGCGCCACATAGGCCCAGAGCACGAAGATCAGGGGCTCGAGCAGGAACAGGTCCCAGGAGAAGCCGGTCAACAGAGCCTGCGAGAAGGTGAGCACGTTGACGATCGAGAGCTGCGCCTTCGCCCAGAAACCGATGAAGAGCAGCGTGTACGACAGGAAGACGAGGCGCAGCCGGTCCCAGAGCACCCGCCGCCCGACGATCCAGGGCTGGAGCGTGAGGATCGCGGTCAAGACGAAGAGCCCCGCCGCGAGGATCGCGAGATCGATCGTGCGCGCCCGCCACACCGAAAGCCAGGCGGGTTCGGAAGGCGGCTCGGCGAGCGGCCGCAGGAGGGCCGGGGGCGGGGCGTAGGGCAGCTCGAAGAGGACGGCCGCCTCGGGGTTCTCGAGCGAGGGGAGGAGGAGCTGCAGGCGCCAAGGCTCCTCGGCGCGAAAGCCGCTCGAAGCGGGGAGCACCAGCAGCAGGAGTTCGCGCAGCTCGGGAGCGGCGGCGATCGCGAGCCGCTCGACCGGCCGGCGCATCGCCGCCTCGACGGGGATGGTCCGCTCGCCCTGGACGATCGCCAGACGCTCGAGCCGCCCGGTCCGCCGCCAGGCCGTTCCGGTGATCGAGGCGAGGCCGCGGGCGGCCAGGAAGAGGAGCTGGTCGTCGGCCGCGAGCTCGCCCAGGAGCCGCGCCTCGGCTCGTTCGCCCACGAGGTTGCGGAGCACTCGGGCCGGCGTGGCGAGACCGGCCCAGACTTCGAGAAACGGGGCCTCGGGATCGGGCGGGCCCATGGCCTCCGGGAACAGGCGGATGCCGCGGCGAGCGAAGGCGAGTTCCGCCTCGCGGTTGGAGAGGCGGAGCCGGACCAGCGCACCCAGGGCCTCGAGTTCGGGCCAGGAGGCGGGGGCGAAGCCCTCGCGGTCGAGCCGACCCGTCGGGCCCAGGAGGCCCTTGGCGCGGGCTACCGCGCGGGCGGACTTGACGAGCGCGTCGTGCAGGACGAGCGAGGTCATGGTGGCCCCGCTCACCGCGTCGATGCCGCCGCGGGCCGCCGCTCCCCGGCCGACCTCGACCGGGGCGCGCACCTCGCGGCCGACATAGCGGTCGAGAAAGGCCTCGAGGTCGCGTTGGTCGCGACCGGTGATCAGGATCGGCTCCTTCTGCTCGAGGATCGCCGCGCCGGTGATCCGCCCGGCCAGGTCGAGGCCCACGAGGAGATCGAGTCGGGCACCCGAATAGCCGGTCGAGCGGACCGTGAGCCAGGAGGAGAAGACCCAGCCCACGGGCTGACCGGCCCGATAGGCGGTGGCGGCGGGCGGGTTACCCTCCATCGGGCCGAAGGCGTCGGCTCCGGGAAAGGCACGGCGGAAATCCTCCGGCCCGGGCTCGCGGGCGCGTGCCCCCGCCACCAGCAACAGCGCGAGGACGAAGGCGAGGCAGAGACGGGCCACGCGCGAGGCTCCGCGGATCGGCTCGTCCGACAGTCCAGCGCAGCCGCGCTCCTCCGACCTTGACCGCCGTCAAGGACGCGGCTCGGCGGTCATGCTCCGCTTCGCACGCCAGCAGGAGTCCCGCAGAGGGGGGTCACGATGAGGACGACCGGTCGCGTGCGGATGCTCGCCAGCACGGGCGTGGCGCTCGCGCTGCTCTGGGCCGGCGGGGCGTGGGCGCAGCAGGCACCGTCCCCGGCCGAGCTCGAGAAGCACAAGCCGACGGTCCCGCCCTACGAGCCGTCGCTCGACGTTCTCAAGGAGAAGGGACTGGACCAGCCGGGTGCCAAGCCCGGCATTCCCGCCCTGAGCAAGGCCGAGTTCGAGGAAGCCAACCAGATCTATTTCCAGCGTTGCGCGGGCTGCCACGGCGTGTTGCGCAAGGGGGCGACCGGCAAACCGCTGACCACCGACATCACGCGGCAGAAAGGGGCGGAGTATCTCAAGACCTTCATCGAGTACGGCTCGCCCGCCGGGATGCCGAACTGGGGCACCTCGGGCGATCTCTCGCCCGCCCAGGTCGAGCTCATGGTCAAGTACCTGTTGAACGAGCCGGTCGCTCCGCCCGAGTGGGGCATGAAGGAGATGCGCGCCTCCTGGAAGGTGATCGTGCCGCCGGAGGCCCGGCCCAAGACCCAGCAGAACAAGCTCGACATCGACAATCTGTTCTCGGTGACGTTGCGCGATACCGGCAAGGTCGCGCTGATCGACGGTGCCACCTACGAGATCCGAGCGGTCTTCGAGACCGGTTATGCGGTCCACATCTCGCGGCTGTCGGCTTCGGGTCGCTACCTCTTCACGATCGGGCGAGACGGACTCGTCAACCTGATCGACCTCTACATGGACCCGCCGCAGACCGTGGCGCAGATCAAGGTCGGCTACGAAGCCCGCTCGGTCGAGACCAGCAAGATGGCGGGCTTCGAGGACGTCTACGCGATCGCCGGCTCCTACTGGCCGCCGCAATACGTGCTCATGAAGGGCGACACACTCGAACCGCTGAAGATCGTGAGCACCCGGGGAATGACCTGGGACACGCAGGAATACCATCCGGAGCCGCGCGTCGCCTCGATCGTCGCCTCCCATCACCGGCCGGAGTTCGTCGTCAACGTCAAGGAGATCGGCCGCATCGACCTGGTCGACTACACCGACATCAAGAACCTCAAGGTGACCTCGATCGAGGCCGAGCGCTTCCTCCACGACGGCGGTTTCGACCTCTCCAAGCGTTACTTCCTGGTCGCGGCGAATGCCCGCGACAAGATCGCGGTGGTCGACCTCAAGGAGGGCAAGCTCGCCGCGCTGATCGAAAGCGGCGGCAAGACCCCGCATCCGGGCCGCGGCGCCAATTTCGTCACCAAGGAGTGGGGGCCGGTCTGGGCGACCTCGCACCTCGGCGACGACACGATCTCTCTGATCGGCACCGACCCCGAGAAGCATCCGCAATATGCCTGGAAGGTCGTCAAGAAACTCTACGGCCAAGGCGGCGGTTCGCTCTTCATCAAGACCCACCCCAAGAGCCGCAATCTCTGGGTCGACACGCCTTTGAACCCCGATCCGGCGATCGCCTCCTCGGTTGCCGTCTTCGACCTCGACGATCTCGACAAGCCGGCCGAGATCCTGCCGATCGGCGACTGGTCGGGCATCGCGCAGGGCATGCGGCGGGTCGTCCAGGGCGAGTACAACAAGGACGGCACGGAGATCTGGTTCTCGGTCTGGAACGCCAAGAACCAAGACAGTGCCATCGTCGTGGTCGACGACAAGACGAGGAAGCTCAAGAAGGTGATCAAGGACCCGGTGATCGTCACACCCACCGGCAAGTTCAACGTGATGAACACCCGCAAGGACATCTATTGATCCCGAGCGGGAAGGCCCGGGCGGCGCCCCCGCCCGGGCCGCGCTGTCGGCGATTTCGGGATGCGATCGATGCAGCCACCGACGGTCCATCTGGTCGGAGCCGGGCCGGGTGACCCGGAGCTCCTCACGCTCAAGGCGGCACGCCTCCTCCAGCTCGCCGACGTCGTCGTGCACGACCGGCTCGTGGGCGAGGGCGTACTCGCCCTGATCCAGCCGCGCGCCCGCCGCATCGACGTCGGCAAGGCCCCGGGCCGGCACGCGCTGCGCCAGGAGGAAATCAACCGGCTCCTCCTGGAACTCGCCGCCCCCGACCGGGTCGTGGTCCGCCTCAAGGGCGGCGATCCCTTCGTCTTCGGCCGCGGCGGCGAAGAAGCGCTCTTCCTCTTGCGGCACGGGATCGCGGTCGAAGTGGTCCCGGGGATCACCGCGGCCTCGGGGTGCGCCGCCTCCGCTCTGATCCCGCTCACCCATCGCGGGCTCGCCACCGGCGTGCGGTTCGTCACCGGCCATTGCCGGGAGGACGAGCCGCTCGAGCTCGACTGGCCGGGCCTCGCCGACCCCGAGACCACGCTCGTCGTGTACATGGGGCTCGCGCAGATCGACAGGATCGCCGCGCGGCTGATCGGAGCCGGCCTCTCGCCCGCCACCCCGGCGGCGGCGATCGCCGAAGGCACCACCGCGCGCGAGCGGGTCGTGCGGGCACCGCTCGCTGCGATCGGCGAGGCGGCGCGCGCCGCCCGGCTCGGCTCGCCCACGCTCTTCGTGATCGGCCGGGTGGTCGAGGCCCTGACCCTGCCGCTCGAGGCGACACCGCCGGCTGCCGGCCTCGCCCGTCTCGAGGTCTTGGGCCATGCCTGAGCGCGCGGCGGCCGCCACGCTCCTCCTCCTGCTGCTCGCGGCCCCCGGCCGGCCGGGCGAGCCGGCCGCCTCCGACCCGAGCCCGCCACCGGCGCGTCGGGCCGAGCTCGTTCATCTCCTTCGACACGATTGCGGCTCCTGCCACGGGCTCACCATGAAGGGCGGGCTCGGGCCGCCGCTCCTGCCCGAAAGCCTCGCCGAGAAGGACCGCGCGGCGCTGGTCGCGACCGTGCTCGAGGGCCGACCGGGCACGCCCATGCCGCCCTGGAAGCACGAACTGGCCGAGGCCGAGGTCCGCTATCTGGTCGATCTCCTGGTCGAGGGGAGGGTGCCATGAGACGGCGTACGGCGCTCGCGCTCGGCCTCGCGACCCCGCTGCTGCCGAGGCGGCCCGCAGCGGCCGACTGCCCCGAGTTCCGCGGCACGGGCGATCTCTTCGTGATCGTCGAGCGTGCCCGCGGCTCGGTCCTGATCGCCGAGAGCACGGGCAACACGATCCTCGGCCGCGTCGAAGGCCTGGGCGATCTCTCCCACGCCTCGCTCGTCTTCTCGCGCGATGCCCGCTTCGCCTTCGTCTTCGGTCGGGACGGCGGGCTCTCCAAGGTCGATCTCCTGGAGCGCCGCCTGGTCGCCCGGCTGGTCCAGGCCGGGAACGCGATCGGCGGGGCGATCGCCCAGGACGGGCGGATCGTCGCGGTGGCCAATTACGAGCCCGGTGGCGTGCGCCTCTTCGATGCCGCCACGCTCGCACCGCTGCTCGAGGTCCCGGCGGTGGGCGCGGACGGCAAGCGCTCGAAGGTCGTGGGCCTCGTCGATACGGCCGACAACGGCTTCGCCTTCACCCTCTGGGATTCGGGCGAGATCTGGCTGCTCGATCCCGCCGATCCGGCGGCCCCGCGGATCACGAAGTTCCCGGGCATCGGCAGCCTGCCCTACGATGCCAACGTCACCCCCGACGGCCGCTTCTACGTGGCGGGCCTCTTCGGCGAGGACGGCCTCGTCCTTCTCGACCTCTGGCACCCCGAGATGGGCCCCAAGCGCATCCTCGACGGCTACGGCCGGGGCGAGGAACCCTTGCCGGTGTACAAGATGCCGCACCTCGAGGGCTGGGGTACCGCCGGCGAGCATCTGCTCCTGCCCGCCGTCGGCCGGCACGAGGTCCTGGTGGTCGACCGGCGGAGCTGGCGCGAGGTCGGCCGGATCCCGCTGCTCGGCCAGCCGGTCTTCGTCGTGGTCCGACCGGACGGGCGCGAGGCCTGGGTGAGCTTCGCCCATCCGAAGAACGGCGCGGTTCAGGTCCTCGACCTCGAGCGCCTCGCGGTCGCCGCCACGCTGACGCCCGGCCGCGCCGTGCTGCACCTCGAGTTCACCCCGCGCGGTGAGCGGGTCTGGCTCTCGGCGCGCGACGACGACCGGGTAGTGGTCCTGGACAGCCGGCGCAAGGAGCCGCTCGCGAGCCTGCCGGCGGACAAGCCCTCGGGCGTCTTCTCGACCGCGCGAGCGCACCGGATCGGGAGCTGAGCGATGGGTGCCACCGCTTCCGAGCCCGCGCCGTTCCGGGCGACCGCCCTGCAGCGGGCACTGCTCGAGCGCTTTCAGCGCGAATTGCCGCTCGTGCCGCGGCCCTACGCGGCGATGGCCGAGGCCGTGGGCGCGAGCGAGGCCGAGGTCATCGCGGCCCTGGCCGGGCTGCAGGCGGCGGGCGTGCTCGCGCGCGTGGGCGTCACCCTCGCCCCGAACCGGGTCGGGGCGAGCACGCTCGCGGCCATGGCGGTGCCGAAGGAACGGCTCGCGGACGTGGCGGCCCTCGTGAGCGCCTTCCCGGAGGTCGACCACAATTACGAGCGCGAGCACCGCTTCAACCTCTGGTTCGTCGTCACCGCGGCGAGCCGTGCCGAGGTCGAGCGCGTGCTGGCGAAGATCGAGGCCCGGACCGGCCTGCCGGTGCTCGACCTGCCCCTCGAGCGGCCCTTCAAGCTCGATCTCGGATTCCCGCTGTCATGGAGCTGAGCCCGTCCGATCGCCGCCTCCTGGCTGCCCTCGAAGAGGGCCTGCCGCTGGTGTCCCGGCCGTTCGCTGCCCTCGCGGAACGGGTCGGCCTCGCCGAGGAGGAGGTCCTCGCCCGGCTCGAGGCCCTGCGGACCGCCGGGGTGATCAACCGGATGGGCCTGATCGTTCGCCACCGGGAACTCGGCTACCGGGCCAACGCCATGCTCGTGCTCGACGTTCCGGACGAGGCGGTCTCGGCTCTGGGCGGGCGGCTCGCGCGCGAGCCTTTGGTGAGCCTCTGTTACGCCCGGCCGCGTCGCCCGCCTCTCTGGCCCTACAATCTCTTCTGCATGGTCCACGGCCGCGAGCGGCTCGAGACGCTGCGCCAGGTGCACGCGATCTTGATGCGCACCGGCCTCGAGACGGCGCCGCGCGCGGTCCTCTTCTCGTGCCGTCGCTTCGTCCAGCGCGCCGCGCGCTACGCTCGCGGTGCGCCGCAGCGCGGGGAGGTGGTGCCGTGAGGAGCGGCCATCTCGACCCGATCGACCGGGCGATCGTAGAGAGCCTGCAGCGTGGGGTGGCGATCGTCGAACGGCCCTTCGCCGAGCTCGCGACGATTCTCGAGACCACCGAGGAGGCGGTCGTGGCGCGGCTCGCGCGGCTCGTCGAGAGCGGGGTCGTCGGTCGCTTCGCGCCGATGCTCGATGCCGAGAAGCTCGGCGGGGCGGTCACGCTCTGCGCCATGGCGGTTCCGGCCGAGCGGTTCGAGGAGGTCGCCCGCCTGCTCGAGGCGATGCCCGAGGTCGCCCACAATTACGCGCGCGAGCACCGGCTCGACATGTGGTTCGTGCTGGCGGTCGAGCGGCCGGAGCGGCTCGCCGAGGTCGTGGCGGCGATCGAGGCCCGAACGGGTCTGCCGGTCCTGAACCTGCCCAAGCTCGAGGAGTACCGCCTCGAGCTCGCCCTGCCGGTCTGAGGGTGCCGCCGATGTTCGATCCGATCGACCGGCGGATCCTCGTGGCGAGCCAGGACGGGCTGCCGCTCACGGCCACCCCCTTCGCCGACCTCGCCCGCAGGCTCGGGCTCGAGGAGGCCGAGGTGTTGGCGCGGCTGCGGCGACTGCAGGCGGCCGGGATCGTCCGGCGGATCGCAGCCGTGCCGAACCATTACCGGCTGGGCTTTCTCGCGAATGCCATGACGGTTTGGGACGTAGAGGACCGCGAGGTGAGCCGCCTGGGCCGGCTCGTGGGTGCTCTACCGTTCGTGACCCACTGTTACCGGCGGCCGCGGCACCCGCCCGACTGGCCCTACAACCTCTTCGCCATGGTGCACGGCCGGAGCCGGGCGGAGACGGAGGCCCGACGCTCCGAGATCGCAGCGCTGCTCGGTGCCGCGTGCCGCGCTTCGGACGTGCTCTACAGCACCCGGATCCTCAAGAAGACCGGGCTGCGCCTCGCACCGGCCGTGGAGCCGAGGGAGTAGCGACCATGTTCCGCCTGAGCCGCTTCCTCGAGGAGCTCGTCCGGCCGACGCCCGCGCGCCGGCGGGAGCCGAGCGGCCCGGTCGTGATCTGGAACCTGATCCGCCGCTGCAACCTCAATTGCATCCACTGCTATGCGCTCTCGGCGGACGTCGACTTCCCGGGCGAACTCTCGACCGGCGAGATCCTCGTCGTCATGGAGGATCTGCGGGCCTTCGGCGTACCGGTGCTGATCCTCTCGGGCGGCGAACCGCTCCTGCGCCCCGACCTCTTCGAGATCTCGAGGCACGCCAAGGCCCTGGGCTTCTATCTCGGCCTCTCGAGCAACGGTGCCCTGATCGACGAACGGATCGCCGATCGGATCGCGGAGGTGGGCTACGATTATGTCGGCGTGAGCCTCGACGGCATCGGCGCGGTGCACGATCGTTTCCGCCGCCAGGAGGGCGCTTACGCCCGCTCGCTCGCCGGCATGCGGCTTCTGCGCGATCGCGGGGTCAAGGTCGGCCTGCGCTTCACCCTCACCGAACGCAACGTCGAGAGCTTCACCCCACTCCTCGACCTCATGGAGGAGGAGCGGATCGACAAATTCTACCTCTCCCACCTGGTCTATTCCGGCCGTGGCCGGCGCTACCGGAAGGACGACGCCGCCCACGCCACGACGCGCACCGTCATGGACGCACTGATCGAGCGGGCGTGGCGGCACCTGCGGGAGGGCCGGGGCAGCGAGTTCGTAACCGGCAACAACGACGCCGACGGCGTCTACTTGCTGCGCTGGGTCGAGCGGCGGTTGCCCGAGAAGGCCGCGCATCTACGCGCGCATCTCGAGGCCTGGGGCGGCAATGCGAGCGGCGTGACGATCGCCAACATCGACAATCTCGGCAACGTCCACCCCGACACCTTCTGGTGGCACCACAGCCTCGGCAACGTGAAAGAGCGGCCCTTCTCGAGGATCTGGCGGGATCTCTCCGACCCGATCCTCGCGGGCCTGAGGCGCCGGCCGCGGGCGATCTCGGGGCGCTGCGGGCGCTGCCCGCAATTCGCGATCTGCGGCGGCAACACCCGGATCCGGGCGCTGCGCACCTACGGCGATCCGTTCGCCGAAGACCCCGGCTGCTACCTGACCGATGCCGAGCTCGGCCTCGAAGGCGAGGAGACGGCCCGTGCGGCGGCTTGAGTTCGCTCTCGCAGGAGCCATCGCGCTCGCGCTCGGGTCGAGCGTCGAGGCCGACGAGGCGGCGACGCGCGCGCTCTACACGAGCCATTGCGCCGTCTGCCACGGCGGCGACCGATTGGGGGGCACGGGTCCGGCGCTCCTGCCTTCGAACCTCGGCCGGCTGAAGCCCGAGCAAGCCCGGACCGTCATCGCCCGGGGGCGCGAGGCCACCCGCATGCCGGGCTTCGCCGGGACCTTGTCGGAGGCCGAGATCGACGCTCTCACGGCCTGGGTGTTCCGCGAGCCCGAGACCCCGCCCGACTGGACATCGGCCGACATCGAGGCCTCGCGCCGTTTCTTCCTCGATCCCGCCACCCTGCCCGATCGGCCGCTGCACGATGCCGACCCGCTCAATCTCTTCGTCCTGGTGGAGCAGGGCGATCACCACGCCTCGATTCTCGACGGCGACCGGCTCGTGCGCCTCGCCCGCTTTCCGACCCACCTGGCCGTCCACGGCGGCCCGAAATTCGGCCCCGACGGCCGCTTCGTCCATTTCGTGAGCCGCGACGGCTGGGTCCTGCGTTACGATCTCTGGTCGCTCCAGCGCGTGGCCGAGGTCCGGGCCGGCATCAACGCCCGCAACATCGCGATCTCGGCCGACGGCCGGGTGCTCGCGGTCGCCAACTATCTGCCACACACGCTCGTCCTCCTCGAGGCCGCGACGCTGCGGCCTTTGAAGGTGATCGAGGCCACCGATCGGAAGCGGCAGAAGAGCTCGCGGGTGAGTGCCGTCTACGCCGCCCCGCCCAGGAACGGCTTCGTCGTCGCGATGAAGGACATTCCCGAGCTCTGGGAGATCGATTGGCGTCCCGACGCGCCGCCCGTCTTCGAGGGCTTCGTGCACAGCCACGAAAAGGGCATGATCGAAGCCCTGCCGAGCTCCGAAGGACCCTTCCCGATCCGCCGGATCGACGAGCTCCCCGAGCCCCTGGACGATTTCGTCTTCGATCCCTCCTGGCGCCACGTCGTCGGCTCCTCGCGCGACGGGACCAAGCTCCGGGTCGTGAACCTCGACGTCCGGCGGGTGATCGCGGAAGTTCCGGCGGCCGGCCTGCCGCATCTCGGGGCCGGGATCACCTTCGAGCGGCAGGGCACCCGCCTGCTGGCTTTCCCGAACCTGCGCGAGCCCACGCTGACCGTGCTCGACACCCGAAACTGGCAGGTCGTGAAGCGGCTCGAAACACTGGGGCCCGGCTTCTTCCTCCGCTCGCACGAGGCGAGCCGCTACGCCTGGCTCGATGCGAGCCTCGGCCGCAAGCGGGACACGGTACAGGTGATCGACAAGGAGACGCTCGAGATCGTGAAGACCGTGACGCCGATCCCCGGGGCGCTGGCCGCCCACACCGAGTTCGACCGGCACGGTGCCCGCGTGTGGTTATCGGTCGGCGAGCGTGACGGCACGGTGGTCGTCTACGATGCGCGCACGCTCGAAGAGCTCGCCCGGATCCCGGCCGACAAACCCTCGGGCAAGTACAATGTCGGCAACAAGATCGGCCGCTCGGAAGGGACCAGCCACTGAGCGCCCCGGCTTCGCTCCTGATCGCCGGCCACGGGGTCGCGGGCGGGCCCGGGGTGGCGGCCGGGCACGCCCGGGCACTCGCGGCCGAGCTGCCCGGGCTCGCCGTCGAAGCCGGCTGCCTCCGGGGCGAGCCCGCGGTCGAGGCGGTCGCGAAACGGCTGCCGAAGCCCCTGATCGTCGTGCCGCTGCTGATGGCCGAGGGATACATCCTGGACCACTTGCGGCAGCGGCTCGGCGGGATCGCGGGACTCGTGGTCACGCGCCCGCTCGGTGTGCACCCCGAGCTCGCAGCGATCGCCGCCGAGGCGGCCGAAGCGACCGCAGGGGCGCGCGGCTGGCGCACGGACGTCACCACGCTCCTGCTCGTGGGCCACGGCACGCCCCGCCATGCCTCGAGTGCGGCCACGGCCGAGGCGCTGGCCGGCCGGCTCGCGCGGACCGGTCGGTTCCATGGTGTCGAGACGGCCTTTCTGGAGCAGCCGCCCTTTCTGGCCGAGTGCCTCGAGACGCTCGGCGCCGCCCCGGTCGTGGTGGTCGGCCTCTTCGTCGATGCCGGGCCGCACGGCCGCGACGATGTCGAGGCGGCGATCGCGGCGGCCCCGGGGCCGGTCGCCTATACCGGCCCGATCGGTCGGCTCCCGACGATCCGCTCGATCCTGCGCGAGCTCGCCGGGGTCTAGCCGGTCGGCGTCAGGCGGCGCGGGCGAGCCGCGGCCGCTCGCGCCAGAGATCCTCGGCCAGTTCCTGCGCCTCGGTCGGCGTCCGGACTCGACCCAGAAGATGCAGCGCGAGTGCGGCGGTGCCGATCACCGCGGCGCGTGGCCCGGCCGCCTGCAGCTCGCCGGTCCAGAGTGCGCCGAGCCGGCGTACGTCGAGCGGCTCCTGCCGCCAAGGATGCCGCTCCTCCGCGAGGAGCGCGGGCCAGCTCTCCTCGCGCACCTCGCCCTTCTCGACGCGCAGGACCCGACAAGGCTTCTCGGGATTGCGCTGCGCCTCCCCACCACCACCCTTGAACACGGCGCAGCTGCCGCCACCCAGGATCTGCTCGGCCTCGGCGTGGAGGGCGAGGTAGGGCGGATGGAAGACGCCCACCATCCGCGCCCGCGCCCGCGCCGGGTCGAGGGCCCGGACCAGGCTGTTGACGGCGGTACGCACGCCGAGTCGCCGCTTGAGCTCGAGGAGGTCGAAGAGCCGCGGCGAGAGGACCTCGATCGGCAGATAGGCGAGCCCATCGCGATCGAGCGCACGGGCCGCCTCGGTCGGGCTCGAGGCGATCGGGAGTCCGAGCGCGGCGAGCCCCTCGCGGGTACCGGCGGGCCCCTCGCCCCCCACCCCGTGCAGGAGTATTCGCACACCGGCGAGTGCCAGGAGCCGGGCCGCGAGCAGGAACCAGGGCAGCTGCTTGTGGGCGTCGGCATAGGAGGGCCAGTCGAGGTCGACCGCGAGCTCGGTGAGATCCGCCAGCCGGGCGCGGGCGGCGCGCGCGAAGCCTGCGATCTCGGCCGCGCTTTCCCCGCGGGTGCGCAGCGTCAGGAGAAACGCACCGAGCTGGAGCTCGTCGACCCGCTCCTCGAGGATCGCCGCCATCGCCGCCTCGGCCTCCTCGAGGCCGAGTGGTCGGGAGAGCGTGGGGCCCCGGCCCACGATCCGGAGCACGCCCACGAACGGATCGCCCGCACGATAGACGAGATCGGCCATCGCCCGCTCCCCTCTCACACTCCGAGCTTCTTGTGCAGCCGCGCGTCCTTGGCCTTGAAATGATCGACGAACCAGTCGCGGACCGCGCGCGCGAGCGCATCCTCGTAATCGAAGTACGCATCGGCCGCGTGCGCGTCCATGATGTCGCGCAGCTCGTCCAGGAGTTTCTCGTGGTCTGCCTTGTGCTCGGCGTACTCGTCGTAGCGATACTTTCGCATGATCGTCTCCTCGAGCGCGAAATGCGCCGAGATCCGGGCGAACACCTCCCCCAGGAAACGCGCGACCTCGTCCTTTCCAGCACCCGACCGGAGCGTGGCGTGAAGCCCGTTGATCAGCTCGACGAGCTCCCGGTGCTCGTGGTCCACGTCGGGGATCCCGGTCTCGAACTCCGTGCGCCAGACGATCAAGGACAAGGTGGCGTCTCCCTCAGCGGATCACGAAGCCGCCCCGATCGGGCTGGAAATCGATCGCCAGGTTCTGCCAGGGTCGGAGCTCGAGCGCGAAGCGCTGCTCGACGTCCCAGCCCTCCGCCCGGCCGCTGTCGGAAAGCCGCAGGACGAGCGTATGCCGACCCGCCGGCACGGCGAACTTCTCGTAGAGCCGCGACGGCCCGTCGCCGGAGAGGCCCGTGGGCGGGAGCGTGCGGGCGAGGAGCGGGCGATCGTCGAGCACGGCCTCGAAGCGCAGCGGTACCCGTTCGCGCCCGCAGTCGGAGGGCCGGCGCTCGCGTGGCGGCAACTTGGCGATCTCCTCGGCGGTGAGCTTCCTGCAGGGCTCCTTGCGCTCGCCGCCGTGGGCGAAGGCGATCAGGAGTTGCGCTGCGTCCTTCGGGAACTGCGGCCAGACGGGCCGGGTCGCGAACAGGCCGGTGAGGAGTGCCGCGGCCGCGTAGAACAGGAGCTGGCCGGCCCACCGGGCGGGGCTAGACACGGCTCGCCTCCACGAGCTCGGGCAGGCCCGCTGGGCGCTTCGGCGTTGCCGCCGGCGGCAGCGCCTCGAGGGACCGGGCGAAGGCCGCGAGCTCGGCCTCGAGCGCGCGCCGGCCGAGCCGCCCGGCCCAGAAGGTCCGAAGCCGCGCGGCCGGCACCCGCTTCCGCAGATGCGGATCGCGCACCCGGGCGAAGCGGGCCTCGGTCCAGGCGATTCCGAAGCGGGCGTGGCAGGCGTTCTCGGCGCAGCCCGTCACGAGCACCCCATCGGCCAGGTTCCGGCTCAGGACGTAATCCACGAAGGCGGGCGGCAGCTGGCCCGCGCAGGCCAGGCGGACGACCCCGACCCGCGCGTTCGCGAGCCCCTCGAGCGACACACCCTCGCCACAGCCGAAGACCATGACTCGGCCGCGTCCGGAAAGCCGCGCTCCCTCGAGCTCGACCCGATCGCGCAAGAGCGCGATCGAAAGGTCGGGGAGGTCGATACCGGGCGACAGCTCGCTCGCTCGGCGGAACGGCATGGCGGTCGGGCAGGCGCCGGCGCAGATCCCGCAGCGCACGCACAAGGAGGGATCGACCCGCGCCTCGGCGGCGAAAGGCGCCGCGTCGCTTCGGGGTACCATGGTGATGGCATTGTAGGGGCAGTCGGCGAAGCAGCGCGAGCAGCCGTTGCAGTTCGCGAGATCGACGCGCGCGGCCCGTGCCTGCCGCATCGGTGGCAGCCAGGGGATCGCGAGCGCGAGGCCGAGAAGGAAGAGGGCACTGCCCCAAGTGAGCGGGGCGGGCAGGCGCTCGAGGAGCGGGTAGAGCGGTAGATAGAACCAGTCGAGGCCGACCTCGCCGGGCACGGTCGCCAGATCCGCGGGCGGCTGGCTCACCGCCGGATGAACGAGCGAGAGGAGGAGGAGGGACAGAAAGCTGCCGAGCGCGAGCCCGCGCGGCGGGTTGATCTCGGGCCTGCTCACCCTCTGCAGATGCACCCACATCAGGATCAGGGCGATCAGTGGTACGGCGATGTGGATGAACACCATGAGGGTGAAGAAGCGGCTGTCGAGCATGGAGGGCGCCATGAAGTTGCGCGCCACCGGCTCGCCGAAGACGCCGAGCGCGTCGAGCCATTCGGTCGTGACGATCGCCACGTACTGAGCCAGCCGGTCCCAGACCAGCCAATAACCGGTGATGCCCGCGACGAAGACCAGCACTAGGACGACGATCCCGGTGACCCAAGAGAACCAGCGCACGCCGCGGTAGCGGTCCTGGCCGAACTCCCGTAACAGGTGGAGAACGGCCACGATCACGAGCGCGTCCGAAGCGTAGCGATGGAAGGAGCGCATGACGCCCGCGAGATACCATTGCTCGTGGGTCATGGACTGGATCGAGGCGTATGCTTGCGTCACCCCGGTATCGAAGAAGATGTAGACGTAGATCCCGCTCGCTGCGACGATCCAATAGAAGAAGAAGCCGAGCGCGCCCAGATTGAGAAGGGGGTTCCATTGCGCCGGAAAGGCACGGCCCAAGAGGCTCTCCGCCCGATCGAAGGCGAAGCGGACGGTACGGCGGAGGATCTGCATGAGGCTCAGGCCGATGCCGGGCGCCGCAGCCACTCGCGGACCATCCAGGCGAGCACGCCGGAAAGCGTCGCCCCGCCCACGACGAGGCCGATGAAGAAGGCGTAGGAGAAGGTGTAGCGGTCGGCGCGCGGGTCGTAGACCGTGCAGAACCAGCGGATCCGGTCGACCAGCGCGGGCAAGGACAGGATCGGCCGGTCGCGGCCGAGCACGACGTCCTTCAAGGGCTCGACGATCTGCGGCGTGGAAAAGACGCCACCGTAGATCTGCCGGTAGAGCCGGCCGTCGCGGTCGATCACAGAAACCAGCGCCAGATGATCGAAGCCGCCGGCCGCGGGCCAATAGGCGAAGCCCAGGGTCTCGGCGAGCCGGTCGATGGTCGGTTGGTCGGCCGACACGAACCGCCAGTTCGGCAGATCGACCCCTTGGGCGCGGGCGAAGGAGCGCAGCCGCTCCGGCCGGTCGTTGCGAGCGTCGAAGCCGACCGTGAGGATGGTGAAACTGTCCGCGCCGAGCGTGCGCTGGGCCTCCACGACCGCGGGATAGAGGTTCTGGACGAGCGCCGGGCAGACCGTGCTGCAGCCGGTGTAGACGAAGGAGACGAGGACCGGCCGGCCGCGCAAGCTCGCGAGTGCCACCCGCTCGCCCTCGGCGTCGACGAGCTCGAGGTCGGGGATCACCCGGCCGACGGCTGCCTCGCCCTTGGCGAGCGCCTCTTCGGCCGTGAGCGCCGGCTCCGCCGCACCGTCGGCCGGCAGCAGGAGAAGGGCGAGGAGAAGGAGGAGCCGACGCATCAGCCGGCGCCCTGGAGCAGCCGGTCGACCACCGCGCCCGTCAAGAGCAGCGAGAGCTGGGCGAGCGAGGCCAAGAAGGCGCGGATCGCGTTCTTCTTCGTCGGCTCGCGCACGAGCAGCCGACATTTCCAGGCGAACCAGGCACCACCGACGATCGCCGCTGCGAGATAGAGCGGCCCCATCGAGAAGAGCGCGGGCAGAAGCGCGATCAGCCCGAGGGCCACCGCGTGCGCGAAGACGATCTTGGCCGAGACCGCATCGCCCATCAGCACGGGCAGCATGGGCACGCCGCATTTCGCATAGTCCTCCTTGGCGGCCATCGCGAGCGCCCAGAAATGCGGCGGGGTCCACAAGAAGAGGACGATCGCGAGCAGGATCGGCTCGGGGGCGAGGCCCGGGTCGACCGCGGCCGCACCCGCGAGTACCGCGAACGAGCCGGCGAGCCCGCCGACCACGATGTTGAGCCAGGTCCGAGGCTTGAGCCAGACGGTGTAGATCAGCGCGTAGGTGAGGGCCCCCGCCACCGTGTAGAGCGCGGCCCAGCTGTTGGCGGCGGCCGCGGCGAGGCCGCCGCCCGCGATCAGGAGCAGGATGATCGACGCGTACCACGCCGGACCGGCACGCAACCGGCCGACGACGAAGGGCCGGCGCGCGGTCCGCCGCATCCGCGCGTCGAGCCCCCGTTCCCAGAGCTGGTTGAAAGCCCCGCTCGCGGCCGAGGCCAGGAAGACCGCGAGCGCGAGCAGCCCGATCCGCTGCGCTTCGGGCAGAGGACCGGGGGTGACCGCGATCCCGGCCATGGCCGAGGCCGTGATCACCACGCCGATCCGCAGCTTGAACACCGAGACGAGATCGGCGGCGAGGCTCCGCGGTTCTCCGAGGATGCTGCGCACGGCCCGGCCCTCCCCCGCGTTCCGCCCGTCCTCAACCCATCGGCCAGAGCTCGGAGAGATACTTCCAGTTCACGAAATAGTAGAGGACGAAGGAGACGAAGAACACCGTGATCAGCACGTAGGTGCCGGGCAGGTGCAGCGTTCCGGCACTGCCGTATTTGCCGACCGATTCGGCCACCACCGCCGCGGGTGCTGCCGAGATCGGAGTCTTCGGGCCCTCGGGACCGACCCGCTCGCCGAACAGCACGCTCGCGACCGTGACGATCACGTAGAGCGCACCGCCCACGGTCGCGAGGATCGCGAAGAGGCCGTTCAGGCCGAGCATGAGGAAAGCGGCACCGGGATAGTCGAAGCCGAGAGCGGCATCGGAGAAGGTGATGTCCCAGTGCCGGCGCGAGACGCCGAGCGTGCCCGCCCCCATCATGAAGAGCGAGATACCGCCGGCGCCGATGCCGAAGAGATAGGGCTGCCACTTGGCGAGCTTCGGGAACATCACCTCGCGCCTGAAGATCAAGGGCAGGACGAGGTAGGTCACGGCCATGAAGGCGAGGGTGGTGCCGGCCACGACCGTGGCGTGGAAATGGCCCGGTACGTAGAGGGTGTTGTGCATCATGATGTTGAGCTGCTCGGCGCCGAGCACGACACCGCTGATGCCACCCAAGAAGCCGAAGAGCACGAGCGAGAGGAACATGCCGGCGAAGGCCGGGTTGTCCCAGGGGGCCTTCCGCAGCCACTCGAAGATGCCGTTGGTGTAGCCGCGGGCCCGCTGCGCCGCCTCGATCGCCCCCGGCACCGTCATGCCGTGGATCATCGAGCCGAGCACCGCGAGATACATCGCATAGGACGTATTGAAGACCTTCCACTCGGCGGAAAGACCGGGCTCGACCAGCATGTGGTGGGCCGAGGCGAGCTGCAGGAACAGGATGTAGAAGAAGAAGGCGAGCCGGCTGACCTTCTCCGAGATCGGCTTGGCGCCGAGCACGAGGGCGCCGATCAGATACCAGACCGCGACGTGCGCCGAAACGTTGATCTGCTGGCTCGAATGGCCCATCCCCCACCAGACGAGCTTGTACATGACCGTGTCGATGTGGCGGATGTAACCGAGCGACCAGAGGAAGGTCGGGATCAGGATGATCGCGCCCGAGGCGATCGTGAACACGGCGATGATCGCCGCGGTCAACGCCCCGAAGGTCACGAGCGGGATCGACCCCTCGTAGGTCTTTTCCTCCTTCGCGATCACGAGCGTGCCGAAGAAGACGAAGCAGGCGATCAGCGCCCCCACCGCGAACAGGATGAGGCCGAGATAGAAGAGCGGCGAGGCCTGCATCGGCACGTACGAGGTGAACATCACCGAGCTGTCGCCCCGCAGCACGGCCCAGTTGGTGGCGAGGGCCCCGAGCACCATCAGCACGAAGGCGACCCAGGCCATCTGCGGCGCAGCCAGTCGGGAATTCAGGATCACGGCCGAGGCGAAATAGAGGACCGCGACCTCGAAGAAGATGATCCAGAGGAGGAGAACGTTGATCCCGTGCGCGGTCAAGACGAGGTAGAAGGCGTCGGGGCCGAGAAGGTGCACGCCCTGCCAGCGGGTGAGCGCCACCATGAGGCCCAGAAGCCCGCCGATCGCGAGGAACACGACGGCCGCCACCGCGTTCGCCTTGATCAGCGTCTCGGCCGCGGCGTCGACCTTGAGGCCGGTCACGGGGCAGGTGCGGAAACGGGCCGCGAGCGCCGCGAGCCCGCCTGCGCCGGTTGCGACGGCTGCCATGGCTCAACCTCCCTTGCCGGGCTCGACCACCCGGATGCGACCGGTCATCTGGTGATGGCCCACGCCGCAGAACTCGTTGCAGACGACCGAGAACACGCCGCTCTCGGTCGGCGTGATGGTGAGCACGTGTTCGATGCCGGGATGGATCTGGATGTTCATGTTCACCGGCTGCAGCGAGAAACCGTGCTGCCAGTCGAGCGAGGAGAGATGCAGCCGGTAGGTCTTGCCCTTCTCGAGCTCGAGGACCGGCCACCACTCCCACAGGCGCGCGAGCATGTAGGCGTCGGCGCCCGGCGGCACGCGCGCCACCGGGATGCCGGTGTTGCCCTCCTCGCCGACCTTGTACCGCTCGACGAAGGCTTCCGTGCGTGATCGGAAGAGCTCGGGGTCGATCCGGTAGACCTCGGTCGACAGGTTCTGCCGCCCCTCGAGGTGCCACCAGATCATCATGACGAACATGACGACACCCCAGAGGAAGGCGACGGCGACCCAGAGCAGCTCGCCCTTGGCCACCGGCTCGTTCCACCAGATCCTCGCTTCGGGCGGATGGACGGCCATGGCGGCTCTCCCTCAGCGCGCCACGGGGATCTGGGAGAGCTCCATCACCCCCCAGAGCAGGTACAGCACGGTCGGCGAGGCGACCCCGAGGAAGAGCAGCAGGAACGGGTTGTCGAGCACCCGCTGCATGAAGGGGATCCGCTCGGGGACGCCGGTCCCGGTGGTCTCGGCCATGGCGTTCCTTGCCTCCGCTCGTCTGCGCGACCCGCCCCGGCCGGGGCCGAGGGGTCGCGATCTCGAGCGACGCTACGCGGCACGGCCGACCCCTTCCTTGACCGACGTCAAGGCGCGGCCGCGGCCGATCTCCCACCCTCGGCATCGATCGTGGTGGAGGACGCATGCGGGCGGGAGCGGATCGACGCCGGCTCTTGCGGCTGATCGGGCTCGCAGGAGCGGCGCTCCTCGTGCCGTCGAGCGTGCCGAGAGGGCCGCTCGCGACCCGTTGGTACGGTGTCGCGCTCGGCGCGCCGGCCCGGATCGAGCTCCTGGGCGTCGAGCCCGCCCGGGCGCGATCCCTGATCGCCGCCTGCCTCGAAGAGGTGGCTCGGCTCGAGGCGATCTTCTCGCTCTACGATCCCGAGAGCGCTCTCTCGCGGCTCAATCGCGAGGGTGTGCTGCGACGGCCGCCGGCCGAGCTCCTCGAGGTGCTGGGACTCGCCCACCGCCTCGCGCAGCTCAGCGAAGGAGCCTTCGATCCGACGGTGCAGCCGCTCTGGCTCGCCGTCGCCCGAGGCGCCGGACGCGAGGAACGCCGCGCCGCCCGCGCACGCGTGGGCGTTCGGGAACTCGAGGAGAGCCCCGAAGCGGTCGTGCTGCACCGCCCGGGGATGGCGGTGACGCTCGACGGGATCGCCCAGGGCTATCTCACCGATCGAGTCGCCGAGCTCCTGCGATCGCACGGTGTCGACCGGGTGCTGGTCGATCTCGGCGAGCTCCGGGCGCTCGGGTCGCGCCCCGACGGCGCGCCTTGGCGCATCGGCCGCTCCGAGCCGACGCCGATCGCTTTGACCGAGGGGGCCCTCTCGACCTCGTGGCCGTTCGTCGACGGTCGACCGCGGATCCTCGACCCGCGCACCGGCGAGCCGCCGGCCGGCTTCGAACCCGTGACCGTCCAAGCCCCGGAAGCGGTCGTCGCCGACGGGCTCTCGACCGCGCTCGCGGTCGCCGATGCGGCCGCGGCCGACCGGCTCTTGGCGGCCTTCCCGGGTGCCCGGCGGGTACCGGCGGCCTGAGGGCGCCGGCCGCCGGCGCCTTCCCCGCGATCGAGAGCGAGCCTTCGGGTGTCCGCCCCTCGGTGAACGGCGACGTGCCGTTCGACGGTGTTCGGGCCCGTGGGCCTTCTGGGCACACTGCCGGGTCTCGCGCTTCTCGTCCTCCTCGCCTTCGGGGGCCGGAGCGTGCAGCTCCTGGCCCCGCTCGCGGCCCTCCCGGCCGCCGCGACGGCTACGGGCCGCACCGGCTCCCTCGCGCCCGGCTCGCTCGTGCTCCGTGTGTCGGGCGGCCTGCGCCATCGGATCGCCCTCGGCGGCTCGGCCCACGCAGCCCGCGCGCAGGACGTCGAATTCTCTCCCGGCCGCTCGCCGAGATGCGCGAGCGGAAGTTCCGGGTACGTCGGGCGGCCGCGTCCGGCGACGGGGCCCTCGCCGGGGCCCGGAACGGCCGCCAGATCGCCGGGCTCGGCGGCGTCCGCGGCTGCGACGCGGTGCGCCGTCCCGAATGCGATGCGGGCTTCGTCTACCGCGAGGAGTGGTGGCGCAGATCCTCCAGCTCGAGGGGCCGCGCCGCGAGGACGGCGCCCGGCTCGACAACCGGCTCGTGGTCGCGGCCCGAGACGGCTCAGCCGATCGATGCCCCATCGCGTCGACCGGCCCGGCGCAACTCGGTCAGCCGGGCGAGGATGGAGAGCGCGATCTCCTCGGGCTCGATCGCCCCGATCGGCAGCCCGGCCGGGCATTCGACGCGCTCGGCCAGATCCGGCCGGGCGAGGGCCGTCGAGAGTGCCGCGAGCTTGGCCCGCGAGCCGACGAAGCCGTGCCAGCGGGCGGGAATCGCGAGGGCCGCCTCGAGCGCGGCCCGATCGCCCCGCCCCTGGGTCGCGACGAGCACGAAGCGGAGCCCTGCGAACCGGCTCGGGGCCTCCTCGAGCGGCAGGAGCTCGGCCGCAAACCCCGCCCGCGCGTGATCCTCGGCTGCGATCCGGACCCGATAGCCGAGCCCGAGCGCGAGCTCGGCGGTCGCCCGGGCGACCGGTGTTTCCCCGAACAGAAGGAGCTCGGGCGGCGGCAACACCGGCTCCACGAACACATCCAGCGTGCCGCGGCTCGGGCAGAGATTGGCGGCGAGGAGCACGCCGTCTCGTTCCTCGCCCGCTGCCGTGCCCGCGCGCGCGAGCTCGTCTTCGGGCCGCACCGAGACGAGCCGCGGTCGCCCGTCGGCGAGTGCGGCGCGAGCGGCCCCGACGACCGCCGCCTTGGCGCAGCCGCCGCCGATCCAGCCCGCGACGATGCCCTCCGCCGTGATCACGGCCTTGGCGCCCGGCTTGGCGGCGGTCGCACGGATCGCGCGGACCACGGTCGCGAGCGCGAAGGGCTCGCCGCGTGCTCGGAGTTCGGCCGCCCGGGCCTCGGGCTCACCGGAGGGCGGCCTCATCGGCGATCCCCGATTCCGCGCGGTCGCCGGCCGCGGGACCGCAGGAGAACCCGCTCGAGGGCGAGGAGATCGGCCGGCCCGCCTCCCGGTGCGACGAGATCGGCCCGACGGTGGGCGAGGGCGAGAGCGCGCACGGCCGAGCGGTCGCTACCCGAACCCGCGAGCGGATCGAGCCAGAGCAGGAGCCGGGCCCGGCGGCGCAGCCGGCCGAGCTCGCGTTCGAGCGTCTCGAGCGGGCCCGTCTCGTAGCCGTCGGAGACCACGACCGCGCAGGAACGGCCCCGAAGCGCCCGACCGGCGTGCCGGCGGTTGAAGCCGGCCAGCGCCTCGCCGATCCGGGTGCCGCCGCCGACCCCCTCGGCGAGGAGCGCGAGGGCGGCGGCGGCGCGCTCGGGATCGCGCTCGCGCATCACCCGGCCGACCGCCACGAGGCGGGTGTGGAAGAGCCAGCCATCGGTCCGGGGCAGCCGGGCGAGGCCGCGCAGGAAGCGCAGATGGAGCCGCATCCAGGGCCGCATCGAGCCCGAGACGTCGATCAGGAAGGCGAGGCGCAGGGGCCGGACCCGCGGCCGCTTGCGCAGGAGCGCGAGCGGCCAGCCGCCCCGCTCGAGGCTCGCCCGGATCGTGGCCGGGAGATCGAGGGCGGCGCCGCGCCGGGCCCGCTTCTGCCGGCGGATCAGCCGAAGCGCGAGCTTCCGGCCGATCCGCTCGGCGAGCGCCTCGACCGCCGCACCCCCGTCGGTCGCCAGCAACGCCCGGGTATCCGGCGTGCTGCGGCGTTCGGTCGGCGAGGCGAGCGCAGGGCGGCCGATCACGAGCGCGTCCTCGTTCCGTCCGCCGCCCTCCCCGGCCACGTCCTCCCACGCCCGCCCCCCGCCGTCTCGTCGAGCGGCGAGCTCGACGAGCGTCGCGGGCCGCCGCCGGCCGGCCTCGCCTGCCGGCGAGATGCGCGCGCGTAACCCGCCGCCAGCCAGGAAGAAGGTGTCGAACAGCGGGTCGAAGCGGCGCCACTCCTCGCGGTCGCGTACGAAGAGCGCCCGCAACGCGGGACGAACCACAGCCGGACCCCGGCTCCAGCGCGTCTCCAGGATCCGGGCGGCATCGGCGAGCTCGCCCGGGCCGGCCGCGAAGCCGTTGGCACGCAGCAGCAGGGCGAAGCCCGAGAGCCGCTCGCAGAGCCGGGCAGCGAGCGGATCGGCGGCTGTGCCCGCCGGGCTCACGCCACCTCCGCGAGCCAGCGCTCGACCGCCGGCCGGTCGAAGCGCAGCCGGTCTTCGCGGGTCTTGAGCAGGCAGGCGAGGGTGCGCAGGACCGCCTCGGGCGACTGCGCGACCCGCGCCACGCCCAGGCCCAGAAGGGCCGCCGCCCAGTCGAGGGTCTCGGCTATCCCGGGGGGCTTCTGTAGTTCCGCCCGCCGCAACCGCGCCACGAGCCGGGCGACGTCGCGGGCGAAGGCCTCGCCGACCGCCGGCAGCCGCGCGCGCAGGATCGCCGCCTCGCGTTCCGGTTCCGGGAAGTCGAGCCAGTGGTAGAGGCAGCGGCGGCGGAGCGCGTCGGAGAGCTCGCGCGTCGCGTTCGAGGTCAAGATCACCTTGGGGATCGACCGGGCGCGGACGGTTCCGAGCTCGGGGACGCTGATCTGGAACTCGCCCAGGAGTTCGAGGAGGAAGGCCTCGAACTCCTCGTCGGCCCGGTCGATCTCGTCGATCAGCAGGACCACCGGCCGCTCGGAGCGGATCGCGGCCAGGAGCGGCCGCTCGAGCAGATAGGCCTCGGAGAAGAGCTCGGCCTCGATCGCCTCCGGGCTCTCCTTGCCCTCGCGGATCCGGATCGCCAAGAGCTGGCGCTGATAGTTCCACTCGTAGACGGCCTGGGCGCGATCCAGGCCCTCGTGGCACTGCAGCCGGACGAGCCGGCTGCCGCGCGCCTCCGCCAGTGCCCGGGCGAGGTCGGTCTTGCCGACCCCGGCCTCGCCTTCGAGCAGGAGCGGTCGGCCCAACAGCTCCTGGATCTCGAGGGTGGCGAGGAGCTCGGGGTCGGCGACGTAGCCGGCCGCCGCGAGCGCCGCGCCGAGCGCCCCCTCGGCCGGCCGGCCGGTCTCGCCCGCCCGCTCGGGCTCAGCCATGCAGGCCGAGCTGGTCCGCCGCGAGCCAGATGCGAGCATGGTCGTGCGGCATCGGGACGTGGCGGACGCCCAGGAAGGCGAAGGCGTCGTTGACCGCGTTCGAGAAGGCCGGGACCCCGCCGACATTCGGGCTCTCGCCGACACCCTTGGCGCCGATCGGATGGTGCGGGGAGGGAGTGACGGTGAAGTCGGTCTCCCAGCGCGGCGTCTCGACGGCGGTCGGCAGGAAATAGTCCATGAAGGAGGCGCCGTGGACGTTGCCGATTTCGTCGTAGCGGATCTCCTGGCCCATCGCGATCCCGAAGGCTTCGGTGAGACCGCCGTGGATCTGGCCCTCGATGATCATGGGATTGATCCGCGTTCCGCAATCGTCCACCGCGTAGAACCGCCGGATCGTGTAGACTCCTGTGTCGACGTCGATGTCGAGCACGCAGACATAGGTTCCGAACGGATAGGTCATGTTCGGCGGATCGTAATAGCTCACCGCCTCGAGGCCCGGCTCGAGCCCCGGCGGCGGGGAATTGTAGGCGACCCAGGCGATCTCCTTCATCGACTTGTAGCGATCGGGAGCGCCCTTGACGCGGAAGCCGTCGACGTCCCACTCGAGATCGTCCTCGTGGACTTCGAGCAGGTGCGCCGCGATCATCTGCGCCTTCGCCCGAATCTTGCGCGCCGCCGTGGCGATCGCCGCACCGGCCACGGGCGTGGAGCGCGAGCCGTAGGTGCCGAGGCCGTAGGGGGCGGTGCTCGTGTCGCCCTCCTCGACCGTGATCATGTCGGCCGGGATGCCGATCTCGGAAGCGATGATCTGGGCGTAGGTGGTTTCGTGGCCTTGGCCTTGTGACTTGGTGCCCATGCGCGCGATCGCGGCTCCGGTCGGATGCACCCGGATCTCGCAGGAATCGAACATCGCGATCCCGAGAATATCGCAGTTGCGCGAGGGACCCGCGCCCACGATCTCGGTGAAGGAGGCGACCCCGATGCCCATGAGCGTCCGCGTCTCGCCGCGCCGGAAAGCCTCCTGCCGGCGCTTCTGCTCCTCGCGCAGCGCCCGGTAGTCGACGGCCGCGAGCGCCTTGTGCATGGCCGCGTGGTAGTCGCCCGAATCGTATTCCCAACCCAGCGCCGAACGGTAGGGGAACTGCTCCTTGCGGACGAAGTTCTTGAGCCTCAAGTCGGCAGGATCCATGCCGAGCTCGCGCGCCAGAATGTCGACGATCCGCTCGATGCAGTAGGCCGCCTCGGTCACCCGGAAGGAGCAGCGATAGGCGACCCCGCCCGGCGCCTTGTTCGTGTAGACTCCGTCGACGACGACGTGGGCGGTCGGGACGTCGTAGGAGCCCGTGACGATGTTGAAGAAGCCGGCCGGCCACTTCGACGGATCGGCGCAGGCGTCGAAGGCGCCGTGGTCGGCGATCACCTCGACCGCGAGCGCGGTGATCCGGCCCTCGCGGGTCGCCCCGATCTTCGCCTTCATGTGATAGTCGCGAGCGAAGGCGGTGGTCGAGAGGTTCTCGATCCTGTCCTCGATCCACTTCACCGGCCGGCCGGTCACGATCGAGGCCACGACCGCACAGATGTAACCCGGATACGCCCCCACCTTGTTGCCGAAGCCGCCGCCGATGTCGGGGGCGATCACACGGATCTTGTGCTCGGGCAGCTTCGAGAGGATCGAAGCCACGGTGCGGATCACGTGCGGCGCCTGGAAGGTGCCCCAGAGCGTGAGCTCGCTCCGGATCTTGTCGAAGCTCGCGACACAGCCGCAGGTCTCGAGCGGGCAGGGGTGCACCCGCGGATAGGTGATCAACTGCTCCACCACGACTTCCGAGCGGGCGAGCGCCTCGCGCGTGCCGGCCGCATCGCCGATCTCCCAAGTGAAGATGTGGTTCGGGTGCTTCCTCGGCCCGTGCGCGCCATCCTTCTTGTCCTTGATGTCCTCGCGCAGGATCGGGGCGTCGGGGCTCATCGCCCGGAACGGGTCGACGAGCACCGGCAGGGCCTCGTACTCGACCTCGACCGCCTCGACCGCATCCGCCGCGAGGTAGCGGTCCTCGGCCACGACGAACGCCACCTCCTGATTCTGGTAGAGGACCTTGCCGTCGGCCAGCACCATCTGGACGTCGCCCGCGAGGGTCGGGATCCAGGCGAGATCCAGGGGCTTCAGGTCCTCCGCGGTGAGCACGGCGATCACCCCGGGCATCGCCTTGGCCCGGCTCGTGTCGATCTTCTTGATCCGGGCATGGCCGTAGGGCGAGCGGACGAAGTCGCCGAACAGCATGCCCGGCAGCTTCACGTCGTCGACATATTGCCCCTTGCCCTGGACGAAGCGGACGTCCTCCACTCGCTTGCGCCGACAGCCGAGCCCCTCGAGCCGGGCGCTGCGCTCCTCGCGGGTGAGCTCCTCGGTCCTGCTCATGCCGCGGCCTCCATGTTCTTCGCGGCCCGCACCTTCGCGGCCGCCGCCAGGATCGCCTCGACGATGTTCTGATAGCCCGTGCAGCGGCAGAGATTGCCCGCGATCCCGTAACGGACCTCGGCTTCGCTCGGGTCCGGGTTCTCCTGCAGGAGTCGCCAGGCGCGCAGGATCATCCCGGGCGTGCACCAGCCGCATTGCAGGCCGTGATGCTCGCGGAACATCTCCTGGAGGACGTGCAGCGTGCCGTCGGCCGCGGCCATCCCCTCGATCGTGCGGATCTCCTTGCCCTGCGCCTGCACCGCGAGCACCGTGCAGGACTTCACCGACACCCCGTCGAGGTCGACCGTACACGCCCCGCAATGGGTGGTCTCGCAGCCGATGTGGGTGCCGGTGAGGCCCAGTTCCTCGCGCAGGAAATGGACGAGGAGCATCCGCGGCTCCACGAGCCGCTCGACGCTGCGCCCGTTGACGGTGGTCGTGAGGGCGATCTTGCTCATCTCGGGGCTCCTCGGGTTCAGCCGCGGCCGGTGGCGCGGGCGAAGGCCTTCTCGAGGGCGCGGCGGACCATCACCCCGCCGACCTTGCGGCGATAGCGAGCGGGCCCGCGCCCGTCGCTCGCCGGCTGCATGATCGCCTCGGCCTCGGCGGCGGCCTTCGCGAGCGCCTGGGGGTCCAGCTCGGTCCCGATCACGGCCAGCGCGGCCGCTTCCGCCAGGAGCGGGGTGTCGGCCAGGTTGGTGAGGCCGATCGCGCAGCGCACGACCCGACCGCCCCCCACCTCGAGAACGACCGCAGCCGCCGCGGTGGCGTAATCCCCCACCTTCCGCTTCAGCTTCTCGTAGGCCCAGCCGTGTCCCGTGGGCGGGCGGGGGATCTCGACCGCGGCCAAGATCTCGCCCGCCCGAAGCGCGGTGACGTAGGCCGCCTCGTAGAAGCCACGCGCCGGCACCCGCCGCTCGCCCGCCGTACCGACCAGGACGTAGCTCGCATCGAGCGCCACCATCACGGCAGGCATGTCGTTACCGGGATCGCCGTTGGCGAGATTGCCGCCGATCGTGCCGCGGGCGCGGACCTGCGGGTCGGCGATCTGGAACGCGGTCTCGCGCAGGATGGGGAGCACCCGGGCGAGCTCCTCGTCGGCGAGGATCGCCCGCTGGGTGACCATCGCACCGATCCGCACTCGATCGGAGCCGATCGCGATCCCCCGCAGCTCCGCGACCTCGCCGAGGTCGACGAGATGGGCGGGGCTCGCCAGACGGAGCTTCATCATCGGCAACAGGCTGTGGCCGCCGGCCAAGGGCCGGGCCTCCTCGCCGAGTCGGGCCAAGAGGGCCGTCGCCTCGGCGAGGCTCGAGGGGCGGTGATAGTCGAAGGGTGGCGGGATCATCGAAGCACGCCTCCCGATCGTCGCTCCTGCCGGCGCACCGGCCGGCCGATCCTCGAGAGGCGAGCCTGGTGTGGCGGGCCGAGCGGACAAGCGCCGGCGGCGCGCTCGCGCACGAACCGACCGTTCCGCTGCACGAACGGCCCGCGAGCGCCGGCGTCTCAACCCGAGGCGCGCAGGCCCAGACGGCGCTCGAGCTCGGCGAGCCGGCCGCGGCTCACCGGCACCTCGTGCGCGGGCTCGCCGGCGAGCGAGAGGATCGCGCCCTTGCCCGCGCGGCGCAGCGCTCGCACCCGATCGATGCGGACCAGATGGCACCGGTGGCACCGGTAGAAGCCGAGCGGCGCGAGCTTCGCCTCGGCCTCGGAGATCGACCAGTCGCAAAGGCCCTCGCGGCGGCCGTCGAAGACCCGGCTGTAGTGGGCTTCGGCGCGCAGCCAGCTTATGTCCTCGGGCGCGAGCAGCCGGATGCCGTCGAAGCCCCGGACCGGGACGCGCAGCGGCGCCCTCGCCTCGCTCGGCGACGGCCCGGGCGCGGCCGACGGGTTCGCCGTCCGGGGCGAAACATCGAGCCTCGGTGCGGGCCCGGGGGCAGCGGGCAGCGCCGCAGCCGGGGCATCGGGCAGGAGATAGAGGAGAAAACCGCCCGCCACGACGAAGCCCAGGAGGGAGACGACCAGCGCGAGTTCCTGCTCGCCCAACACGAGTTCGTCCGCGGCAGCCGCGCAGAGGCTCGCGAAGTCGAGCTCGACCCCGGCCATCGCGGTGTAGTGCAGGCCCGCGACCGCCACGCCGAAGAGGAGCGCGCTCGGGGCGAGCGGCAGCTTCGTCTGCGGTCGGGCGAAGGGCAGGAGCGCTCCGGCCGAGACGGCGATGCCGACCACGATCGCAGCACCCGCGAGGAGCGGGTCGTGGCCGACGCAGAACACGCCCCGCAGCGCGCTCATGCCGAGATAGTGCATGGTCGCGATGCCGAGCCCCATGGCGACCGCCGCGAGCGCGAGCCGCGAGGGGCCGGGCGGCACGGCGGCGGTGACGAACACCGCCACCCCCACCACGAGCACGCAGACGAGGAAGGAGAGGAGGGTCGGCAGCACCGCGTAGCCGACCCCGGCCGGGAGGTCGGCCGCGAGCATGCCGACGAAGTGCATGGTCCAGATGCCGAGCCCGAGCGCCCCCGCGGCCGCCGCCAGCAGGAGCCGCCGAAGCACCCCCGCGGCCGTCCGCGAGGAGCACGCGAAGCCGAAGCCGACATAGCCGCCCGAGGCCGCCAACAGGATCGACAGGAGCACGAGCCCGGGGTCGTAGCGCATGCCTCCCGCTCCGTCGTTCTCCCTCGCTCTGCGCTACGATCCACCGGGCGGCCCCGACCATCAAGTCCCGCGGGCCCGGCCGGCTGCCCGCCGCGCCGATCGGCACCACCCGGGCGGCACCGCCGTGCCCCGCTACGGCTTGCCCGCCGGCTGGCCCGGGGATATCGGGCGGGGCACCGTCTTCGGTGGACGGGTGCGGGGAGGCGGCGATGGCGGAAGCGAGGAAGGTGATCATCACCTGTGCGGTGACCGGGGCGATCCATACGCCCTCGATGTCGCCGCATCTGCCGGTGACCCCGCAGGAGATCGCGGATGCGGCGGTGGGAGCGGCCGAGGCCGGGGCGGCGATCGTCCATCTCCACGCCCGCGATCCCGTGACCGGCAAGCCGGACCAGAGCCCCGAGGCGTTCGGCCGCTTCCTGCCGCTCATCAAGCAGCGCTCGGACGTGGTCGTGAACCTCACCACGGGCGGCGGGCTCGGCATGACCGTCGAGCAACGGGTAGCACCGGCCGCTACCTTCAAGCCCGAGGTCGCCAGCCTCAACATGGGCTCGATGAACTTCGGTATCTTCCCCATGCTCGGCCGCTTCAAGGACTTCAAACACGACTGGGAGCGACCCTACCTCGAGAACAGCCGCGATCACGTCTTCAAGAACACCTTCAAGGACATCGAGTACATCCTGAAGACCTGCGCCGGCAACGGCACTCGCTTCGAGTTCGAGTGCTACGACACCGCCCATCTCTACAACCTGGCGCATTTCCTCGACCGGAAGCTGGTCGAGCCGCCGCTTTTCGTGCAGACGGTATTCGGCATCCTGGGCGGGATCGGGACCCACCCCGAAGACGTGCTGCACATGAAACGGACCGCCGACCGGCTGTTCGGCGACGCCTATCGCTGGTCCGTGCTCGGGGCCGGCCGGGCCCAGATGCCGATCGCCGCCATGGCCGCCGCGATGGGCGGCAACGTCCGGGTCGGGCTCGAGGATTCCTTGTGGATCGGGCCCGGGAGGCTGGCTGCGAGCAACGCCGAGCAGGTCAAGAAGGTGCGGCAGATCCTGGAGGGTCTGGGGCTCGAGATCGCCACCCCGGCCGAGGCGCGCGCGATCCTCGCCTTGAAGGGCGGCGACGCCGTCGCCTTCTGAACCCGCGACTCGAACGCCCGCCGGGCGCCCCTCACCACAGCACGGCGGCCGCGTCCGGTGCGGTGACCAGATCGCCCAACGCTTCGATCGAGCCGCGTGGAAAGCCGCTCGCCGCGCGCCCGAGAATCTCGGCCACCGTGAAGGTACCGTCGGCGAACGCGAGCAGCTCGACCTCGCGGAGCACGTCGCGCCCCTCCGCACCGTCCCGTCGGTCGAGATCGCGGACGATCAGCTTACCGCTCGAACCCTTGACCCGGTAGTCGGTCGAGGCCCCGGCGAAGAGCGCGCGATCCTCGCCCGCCCCGCCGACGAGCCGGTCGTCGCCCGCGCCTCCGTCCAGGGTGTCGTCACCCTCGCCGCCGTCGAGCGAGTCGCCGCCGCCGCCTCCCTCGAGCCGGTTGTCCGCCGCGTTGCCGATCACGAGATCTGCCCGTTCGGTGCCGATCGCGTTCTCGAGGATCGTGCCCGGGGCGATGCCGAGCGTGAGCTTCTGCGGCGGTCCCCCGGTCTCGGCAGGCGGGCCGACCGCGCTCGCGGCGCCGGGCCGCAGATCGAGCCGCACACCCCGGGTGAGGTCCGAGAGGTCGATCGTGTCGGTGCCGCCCGTGTCGCAGAGGGTCCGCCAGATCCGCTCGCCCGCCTCGAACCGGTAGACGGTGTCGCCGGCCGCGGTGTCGCGCGCGGCCCCGTAGAGATAACGGACCGCCGCGATGTCCCCGAGCATCGGTGTCTCGGGGAAGTCGTCGCCGCCGAAGGGCCGATCGACGCTCGCCCCCCGGTAGGCCCGGTAGCTCATCACCGTGAAGCCGAGATGATCGTCCGCTCGAGCGAGCGTGACGGCACGGAGTTCGGCTTCGTGCGGGTGCTTGAGCCCGAGGGCGTGGCCGATCTCGTGGAGGAGCACGAAGAACTCGTAGCCGCCGGGCTCGTAGGCGATCTCGGTCGGGAAGGAGGTCGACAGCCAGACGTCGCCGGCCTCTGCATCCTCGCCCGGGAAATAGGCTTGGGCGGTGCGCGCCGCGTCGGTGGCGGCGAAACGCAGGGTCGCGGGCCCCTCGCGCTCGTCGGTCTCGACGAAGCGGATGTCCGCCACCGCCGCCCATCGCCCCAGCGCCTCGCGCACGGCGGCACGCTGGCTCGTCGAGAGCGGTGTGAAGCCCGCCTCGGGCTCGCCGATCGCGCTGTAGGGCGAGGGATAGCTGTCGGCGCTCTCGGCGAAAGCATAGGTCAAGGTGACGGGTTCGCCCGGTGCCTCGACCCAGCTCGGGCCGGCGAGCAGGCCGTCGATCCGCCGCTCGCCCGAAGCCGGTACGGTCACGGCGACGGAAGCTCGCGGCGACGTGTCGAGGGGATCGTCGCGGGTCGAGGCGCGGTAGAGAAGGGGCCGCATGGCCGTCCTCATGGAATGCGTGGCCGCCGACCGCAAGCCTGCCCGCTGCGCGTTAACGAAACGGCAAGCCGCCCTGCGGCATTCTGTCGGAGTGCGCGGCCGGACGCTTCTCCTGTCGCGTCGGGCGTCCGGATCGGCTAGCGGTCGCCCGGGGGCCGCGGGCCGGTGCCGGGCCGGAAGCGGGACCGGCCGGTCGTGCCCCGCGGCCGGACGGGCTTTGGAACGGGACGTGACGGGCGAGCGTGCGAGGGAGGCCGAACTGGCGCGGTACGGCGGAACGACACCCGCTGGCCAGCGCCTGCGCAACCTCGTCTCCTTCGCGATCGGTGCCGCCATGCTCCTCCTGGCGCTCTGGGTCCTGCGCCGCTGGGCGGCGCATGTCAGCCTCGAGGATCTCGCGAGCGAGCTCCAGGCGATCCGACCCTCGCGGGTCGTTCTCGCGATCGTCTTCAGCCTCGCGAGCTTCGTCGCTCTCTTCGGCTACGAATACTATGCCTGTCGGTTCATCGGCCGACCGATCACATGGTTCCGGGCCGGCATCATCTCGTTCATCACCCAGTCGATCGCGCACGCGGTGGGCTTCGCCGTGTTCGTCGGCGCCACGGTCCGCTACAAGCTCTACAGTGCCTACGGTTTCGGCCTGTTCGAGGTCGCCAAGATCCAGGTCTTCTTCACCGCCACCTTCGGCCTCGGCTGCCTGACCCTCGCCGGCGGCACGCTCCTGATCGAGCCCTACGTGCTGGCCCGGGCCGTCGGGGTGTCGGAGCTCTGGTGGCGGTTTCTGGGGGCGGGGCTGCTCGGCGTGGTGCTCGCCGTGCTGGTCTGGGGGACCTGGTTCCACCGGCCGATCCGGGTCGGCGGCCAGGTCTTCGAGCTGCCCTGCGTGCGGGTGACGGCCCTGCAGATCGTGCTCGGTGTGACCGACCTCGGTTGCGTCGCCGCCGCCCTCCACGTGCTCCTGCCGGGCGAGCTCGGCCTCACCTACTTCGAGACACTCGGGGTGTTCGTGGCGGCCATCACCCTCGGCCTGATCAGCCACGTGCCGGGCAGCCTCGGCGTGTTCGAAGGTGCCGCGCTGGTCCTGGTCGACCCCTCGCCCGACCTCACCGCCGCCGTGATCGGCGCGCTCATCATGTTCCGTGCCTGCTACTACATGCTCCCGCTGCTCATGGGCTCGGTCCTGTTCGCCGCTCTCGAGGCGCGCCGCTGGCTCCAGTCCGGTCGGCCGGTCGGCGAGGGCCGCGGCTGAGCCCGCCCGGCGGCCCCTCCGCTCCCGCCCGCGGGGCCCGGCCGTGATCCCGGTCGGCGACGAGAACCCGGCCCATCGACCGCCGGTCGTCACGGTCGCGCTGATCGCGCTCTGCGGCCTCGTCTTCCTCGCCCAGCTCACCGTCCTGGGCGGACTCGAGCGGAGCGTCTGGCGGCTCGGGCTCGTGCCGGCCGTGCTTACCGGCGAGGCCCGCCTACATCCCGGGCTCGCTGCCCTCCCGGCACCCCTCACGCTCGTCACCTCGATGTTCCTGCACGGCGGCTTCCTGCACCTCGCCGGCAACCTCCTCTACCTCTGGATCTTCGGCAACAATGTCGAGGACCGGCTCGGACATCTGCCCTATCTGCTTTTCTACCTCGTGGCCGGGCTCGCCGCCGCCGGGCTGCAGGTCGCCCTCGAGCCCGGCTCGCGCCTGCCGATGGTGGGGGCGAGCGGGGCGATCTCGGCCGTGCTCGGCGCCTATCTCGTCTTCTGGCCGCACGCCCGGGTGCTGATCTTCCTTCCGCTGCTGCCCTTCTTCCTGCCCCGGATCCGCGCCGGCTGGCTGCTCGGTTTCTGGTTCGCGATGCAGCTCGCGGGCGCCTTCGGCTCGCCGAGCGAGGTCGGCGGGGTCGCCTTCTGGGCGCATGTGGGGGGCTTCCTCGTCGGGCTCGCGGTGGGGCTGGCGCTGCGCGGCCGCCGGCCCGCGGGTCCTTGGGGCCCACGTCCCTGAGATGTCGGGCGAAACTCTCTAAAATCTCTTCGAGTTTCTCAGAGATTGCTGAAGTAATAATTGTCGAATCGAAATCGAAAGTTCTTGCGCCATGTCGAACGCCAAATTAACCATGGTGGCGGGAAAACAGAGGTCCCATGAAGAGCCGGAGCCGACGGGAAGGAACGGCTGCCCGGCCGAGGGAGAACCACGATGGCCGTGTCGACCCGCTCGCTGCACGCCCTTCTCGCCCGCACCGACAACGACAATCTGCCGCTCCGGTCGGCCGGTGCGGCGCGGCCCAACGTCCTGCCGTTCGTGCCGCGCAACCGCACGCTCGACCTCGACTATCCGAACCTCGCCACCCGCTTCGAGGCCGAGACCGGTATTCTCTGGGCGCGGATGAAGCATCGCGAGCGGGCCTGCTACACGCCCGAGATCATGCGCGACATGCGCGACTTCCAGCTCCATCTGCGCGATCTCTACGCCGGCGCCTCGCTCGACGAGTGCCCGATCCGCTGGCTCGTCTGGGCCTCGGACGCGCCCAAGGCCTGGAGCCTCGGTGGCGATCTGCAGACCTTCACCCGCATGATCCGGGCCGGCGACGAGGCCGGGCTCAGGGCCTACGCCCATCTCGCGATCGACATCCTCTACGACAATCTGATCTGCATGGACCTGCCGATCCTGACCGTGGCGCTGATCACGGGCGATGCGATCGGCGGCGGCTTCGAGGCGATGCTCACCGACGACGTCGTGATCGCCGAGCGGGGCGCCAAGTTCGGCCTGCCGGAGATCCTCTTCAACCTGTTTCCGGGGATGGGCGCCTACAGCTTCTTGAAGCGCAAGGTCGGCCCGGGTCTCGCCAAGCAGCTCGTCGAGGACGGCATCACTCGCAGCGCCGAGGAGCTCCGCGAGCTCGGCCTGATCGACCGGGTCTGCGATCCCGGCCGCGCCGAGGCCTGCCTGCGCGAGATGGTCGCCGAGAGCGCGGCCCGGTTCCGCACCGTGAAGACGCTGCGCCAGGTCCAACATCGCGTCGACCCGATCACCCGCCGGGAACTCTTGGACGTCGTCGACCTCTGGGTCGATCTGGCGATGCGCCTCTCCGACAACGATCTGCGCCGGATGGACTGCCTCGCGCGCGTGCAGGAGCGCAAGCGCGCCGCCGGCTGAGGGGCTTCAACCGCCCGGCCCGGTAGCCGCCGGGCCGGGCCCTCGGGCGCCCTCGGGCAGGCTCGCGAGGAAGGCGCGCAGCGCCGCCTCGAGCCGGTCGAACTCCTCGCGCAGCCGGGCGAGCTCGGCCCGCCCGCGCATCACGAGGGCGGCGTCGTCGATGCCGCGCCAGGAGAGGCAGAGCTCGAAGATCGCCCGGCCGCCCATGTGTGCCGCGCTCGAGCGGAGCGCGTGCGCCTGGTCGCGGAAAGCGCGGGCGTCACCGGCTGCGACGGCCGCCTCGAGCCGCTCGATGGTCTCGCGGCCGTCGGCCAGGAAATCCTCGATCAGCTCGGCCAGGAAGCCGCCGCCCTCGTCGAGCCGACGCAGGGCCTCGAGCCGGCGCTCGTCGAGCACGCCCTCGCCCGACCCTGCCTCCCTCGCCCCGCTCGGCGGCGGGGCCTTGGCGGCCGGTGCGGCGCCGCTCGGGGCCACGAGCCGGTCGATCGTCGCCACGAGATCGCCGGCGTCGATCGGCTTGGTGAGATAGCCGCTGAAGCCGAGACGCCGGCAGGCCTCGCGCGACTCCGGGGTGGCATCGGCGCTCAGGGCCAGGATGGGCGGCAGCTCGGCCGGGTCGTGGGTGAAGCGGAGGAGCTTCACGGCATCCATCCCGCCGAGACCGGGCATGCCGAGGTCCATGAGCACGAGGTCGAAGCGCTCGCGCTCGATCCGCTCGACCGCGCCGTTGCCGTCCTCGACCACGACGACGCTGTGCCCGGCCCGCTCGAGGATCGCCTTGATGACCTTCTGGTTGGTGCGGTTGTCCTCGGCCACCAGGATGCGCGCCTGCCGGGCGGCCCGGCGCTGGCTCGCCGGCGGTGCGGCGAGGCCGCCGTCGGGCGGAGCGAGCGCGGCGCGCAAACAGGTCGCGAGCACGGCCGGCTCGGGCTCGGGGGGCAGATCGGCGAGTGTCAGGCTCGGGCTCTCGCCCTCGGCCCCGACGGTCACGATGTCGATCCGCTCGCCGAGCTCGGCGAGGGCGCCGGCGACCTCGCTCGGCCGCAGCCGCGCGCCATCGAGCAGCAGGACGTGCCGCCCCTCGGTCGCCCGCACCGCCTCGACGATCGCCCCGACATCCGCGACCTCGACCAGGCGCGCGCCGAGCGCCCGGATCCGGGCGGCGAGGTCGGGCCGATCGGCGGCGAGCACGACCGTGCCCTCCGGCAGCGGCTCGTCGGCGGGGGCGGCGGGGTCGGGCTCGAACGGCAGCTCGACCCAGAAACTCGAGCCGCGGCCGGGGCTGCTCACGAGGCCGAGCGTGCCGCCGGCGAGGGTCACGAGCTCGCGGGCGATGGCGAGCCCGAGACCGGTGCCGCCGTAGAGCCGGTGGATGGTCGTGTCGGCCTGGGTGAAGCGCTCGAAGATCGCCTTCTGCCGCTCCGGCGGGATGCCGATCCCGGTGTCCTGGACCTCGAAGCGCAGCCGCACCCGGCCCGGCTCGGCGGGCAACGGGCGGACGTCGAGCAAGACCCCGCCCGCATGGGTGAACTTGACCGCGTTCGCGAGCAGGTTGAGCAGCACCTGGTGGAGGGCCTGGACCGGGCCCACGAGGCGCGAGGGGGTCCGGGGGTCGAGCCGAAGGCGCAAATAGAGTCCCTTCTCGCGCGCCTGCTGGTCGAGCAGCGCGCGCAGGAGGGCGAGGCGCGCGAACAGGTCGAAGGGCGCCCGCTCGAGCGTGTAGCGGCGCTCTTCGAGCCGGGCGAGGTCGAGGATCTCGTTGACGAGGCCCAGAAGCGTGCGGGCCGCACTCCGGACCGTCCCGTTCATCGAAGCCTGCTCGGGATCGAGCCGGGTGCCGGCCAGGAGGTCGCTCATGCCGATGATGGCGTTGAGCGGGGTCCTGAGCTCGTGGCTCATCATGGCGAGGAAGCGGCTCTTCACTCGGCTCGCCTCCTCGGCCCGCTCGATCGCGTGGTTGAGCTTGCCGAGCAGCACCGAGAAATAGGCCGGCAGGATCACGAGCGCCAAGAGCAGGGCGATGTCGAGCGAGGGGACGGTTCGCCACTCGGCGTTGAGAGTGATGACGATCGCGAAGAGGAGGAGCGAGGTACCGGCGGCGGCGAAGAGATAGGGTCTGCCGAAGCGGAAGCCGTGACCGAGGATGACCCAGAGGAGGATCGGGTAGAAGAGGGCGGTGGCGAACCCGCCCACCAACATCACCCCGTTGAGCCCGACCGTGTCGATCAGCATGCCGACGATGCGGCGGGCCGGCACGGCCTCGGGGCGCAGCACGATGTGGGCGAACAAGAGGACGGCCAGCACGAGGCTTGTGCCGCTGATCAGCAGACCCCAATCGACGATCGCCTCGTGATCGGCGAGGTCGCTCGGCAGCAGCAGGACGTAGCCCGCGATGAACAGCGCGAAGAGGACGCGGATGAGCGCCTGCTCGTGCTCGCTGTCGGGACGGCCCGCCAGCCGGCGCCGGCACCAGCGCAGGAAGACCGCGAAGCCCGAAGGCTGCGCGCCGGCCCGCTCGGTTCGGGGCTCGGGGCGGGAAGGCGAGGGTACCGCGGCCAAGGGGCGCGCTCCGGCCCTTCAGAGCCAACGGCCGTCGAGCATCCGCCGCTCGAACTCGGCTGCACTCAGAGGTGGGCTCACGAGGTCGCCCTGGACCTCGTTGCAACCCAGCGCCTCGAGCCGCTCGAGCTGACCGCGGGTCTCGACACCCTCGGCGATCACCGTGAGACCGAGGCTGTGACCGAGATTGATGATCGCCCGCACGATCACCTCGTCGTTGGCACTCTGCTCGAGGTTCTGGACGAAGGACTGGTCGATCTTGAGCCGTCGGACCGGCAGCCGCTTGACGTAGGAGAGCGAGGAATAGCCCGTGCCGAAATCGTCGAGCGAGAGCGAGACGCCGAGCTGGTGCAGGTAGCGCAGGCTCGCCGAGGCCGTCTGGCTGTTCTCGATCACCGCGTTCTCGGTGAGCTCGACGTCCAGCGAATCGGGGGCGAGGCCGGTCTCTTTGAGAACCCGCTCGATCAAGAGCTCGACGCCGCGCTCGCGGAACTGGACGGGTGACAGGTTCACCGAGAGCTGCAGCGGCCCGAGGCCGCGGTCGCGCCAGCGGCGGTGCTGGGCGCACGCGGTGTGCAGCACCCAGGCGGTCAACGGCGCGATGAGCCCGATCTCCTCGGCGAGCCGGATGAACTCGCCGGGCCGCAACAGGCCACGGTGCGGGTGGTTCCAGCGCACCAGCGCCTCGATCCCGACGATCCGCCGGGTGGCCAGCTCCATCTGCGGCTGATAGTGCACCAGGAACTGCTCGGCCGCCAGGGCCTGGCGCAGCTCGCGCTCGAGGGTGACGGCGCGGCGCGCGGCGAGGTTCATCTCGCGGGCGAAGAAGCGATAGGCGTCACGCCCCGAGGCCTTGGCGCGGTACATCGCGAGGTCGGCGTTGCGGAGCAGGGTCTCGGCCGTCTTGCCGTCGGCCGGGTAGAGGGTGACGCCGAGGCTCGCCGAGAGGTGGACCTCGTGGCCGTCGGCCACGAACGGCTCGGCGAACGCCTCGTTCAGCCGCCGGCAGAGCTCGGCCGCGTCCTCCGCCCGCTTGAGCTCGCTCTGCAGGATCACGAACTCGTCCGAGCGCAGCCGGCCGATCCGGTCGCTCTCGCGCAGCCGACCGGCCAGGCGTTGAGCGACCGCGCGCAGGAGCTTGTCGCCGATCGCCTCGCCGAACGCCTCGTTGACGCCCTTGAAGCGGTCGAGGTCGAGATGGAGCACGGCCAAGAGCTCGCCCTGCCGGCGGGCCCGGGCGATCGCCTGCTCGAGCCGTTCGCGGAACCAGGGCAGGGTCTCGAGGCCGGTCAGCGGGTCGTGGCGAGCGGCCTCCCCGCCGGCCGCCTCGGCGACCTTGAGCTCGGAGATGTCGAGCGCCACCGTGACCACCCGCTCACCCGCCGTCGGGCCGCCCGGCAGCGGCGCCTTGGTGACCGCGAGCCAGCGCAGGCCCGCGGGCCCGAGCATCGTGTCGTAGCGCGGCACGAGGAGGGGCTGGCCGCTCTCCCGCACTTTCTCGTCGAGCACCCCGTGCCGGGTGGCGAACTCCTCGCCGTGGACCTCGACCAGGCGCCGCCCCAGCACGGCCGCCCGCTCGACGCCGAACAGCGTCTCGTAGGCGCGGTTGACGAAGGCGAGGCGGCCCTGCTCGTCGGTAGCGCTGATCGCCACCGGCAGCTGGTCGAGGATGCTCACGCGGATCGCCTCTTCGCTGGCCTGGAAGCCCGGGGCACGCTCGGCGAGCGTCTGTTCGAGCTCGCGGGCGCGGCGGGCGAGGAGCTGGCGCTGGCGGCGCAGAGCCAGGAGATTGCGGGCGCGGGCGCGGAACTCGAGATGGTCGACCGGGCTCAACAGGAAGTCGGTGGCCCCGGCCTCGAGGGCCCGGTAGCAGAAGTCGCGGTCCTCGTAGACCGTGACCACCACGATCGGTACGTCGGCGAGGGTCTCGGTGGCGCGGATCTTGCCGATCAGGGTCGCCCCGTCCATCTCCGGCATGTTGTAATCGGTGATGACGAGGTCGGGGGCGAGATCGGACGTCATCCGCGCGAACGCTTCGACCGGGCTCGCGAAGGCGTGCACCTGCAATCCCTCCTCGACCGAGCGCGCGAGACGGGTCAGGATGTTTCGGCCGGTGACGCGGTCGTCGATGACGACGATCGTGGCCATGCGGTGGACGCCCGTTCGGTTTGGGCCGGCACGCGGGGCGCGCGTCTCGCCTTCCACCGAAAGGTTAGAACCTCCCCGTCGAGATATCAAGGATGAGATGAAAATTTGGCTAAAATACCATCGATCGACCCCGAGGCCGGTCGCCCCGGCCTTCGAAGATGCCTGCGCCCGGGTTCGATAACGATGGCTAACCATATGATCGAGAAGGGAAAGAGGGTCGCCCTCGCGGGCGACCCTCTCCCGGGGTCCGTTTTGACGTCGAGCCGTCCCGAGCGTCGTCGTTGGCCCGATCGCCGCTGGGGACGATCGAGATGCTAACCTGCAAGTTGAAATGGTGCAAGCCCGGCCGGGACCCGGTTGAACGACCGGGCGGGTGCTCGCAGGGATCGGGAACGGAACCGTGAGCCGGGCCTATCCGGAGCGCCCCGTGGTCGGGGTCGGTGCGGTCGTCTGGCGCGGCGAGCGGGTGCTCCTGATCCGGCGAGCGAAGCCGCCGCGGGCGGGCGAGTGGTCGTTGCCGGGCGGAGCGCAGGAGCTCGGCGAGGGCGTGCTCGAGGCGGCCCGGCGCGAGGTGCGGGAAGAGACCGGCCTCGAGCTCGTCCGGATCGAGCTCTTGACCGTCGTCGATTCGATCGCCCGCGACGAACAGGGGCGGGTGCGCTGGCACTACACTCTGGTCGACGTCTGGGCGGAGGCGGCCGAGGGCGAAGCCCGACCCGGCGGCGACGCCGCCGAGGTCGGCTGGTTCACCCTCGACGAGCTCGAGGGCCTCGGCCTGTGGAGCGAGACGCTGCGCGTGGTGCGGCTCGCCGCCGAGCGGCGGGCCGCCGCCCGCTGAGGCCGCGCCTCACTCCTCCCGGTCACCGCTCGCCAGCACCCGGGCGAGGTTGCAGAGCGCGTCCTGGTGCTTGCGGTTCGGGATGTTGGCGAAGTTGCGAGCGAGCTCGAGCAGCATGCGCTGTTGCGGCATGAGCTCGGCCTGCCTGGGCTTCGCCTTGTGTTCGGGGTCTACGTCCTCGAAGAAATAGCCGATGTCGACCCCCAGTGCCTGGGCGATCTGGTAGAGTCGACCGGCCGAGATCCGGTTGATGCCGGTCTCGTACTTGTGGGCCTGCTGGTAGGTGACCCCGATCAGCTCGGCCATCTGCTGCTGGGTGAGGCCGAGCATGATGCGGCGCTGGCGGATCCTGAGGCTCACATAATGGTCGACGTCGAGAGCGCGGCTGCGGCCGCCGGCACCGCGGCCGACGACCTTGCTGGCGAGCTGGTTCATGAGGCGTGGTCTCCGGGGGCTGAGGGCACGGCGTCGAAGCCCGGCTCGTTGCGCATCGGATTTGGATAAAATACCGGCGGTTTTTTAAACTTCCAGAGAAAATTGATTTTCCAATCAACCTGAATAGCTACGCTCTTTAATCCGCTCCGCTCGCGACGAAGGCCTCGCCGGCCACCGTCCCCACCACTCGCCGGGCGCTCGCCAGGCTCGCGCCCAGGAGGGTGGGCGCGTTCCAGGCGGCGAGATCGAACAGCTCCGGCCGCGCCCCGGGCAGGAGCCGCCGCAGCAGCCGGCGGCCGTCGGCGAGCTCGGCCAGGACATCGAGGCCCAACAGCTCCTCGAGCCGCACCTCCGCCGCCAGCACGAGCACCACCTGGCCCGGCCGGTAGGCCGGCACCATGGTCTCGTCCGCCACCCGCCAGCCCACGAGTTGGTCGTCCTTGAGCGCGAGCGTACCGAGTTCGACCGGCTCGGCGAGCCCGCCCGGCCCGATCCTGCCGACGAGCGGGATGGCGCTGCGGCGGGGATGGCGGCCGAACAACAGATATTCGGGCGAGGTGTCGAGGGCGCGGGCGAGCCGCTCGACGATGTCGGGCGGGGGCGCGTACTCGTCCCGTTCGTAGGGGCCGATCGCCGTCTGGTGCCGGCCAACGAGCCGGGCGAGCTCGGCCTGCCGCAGACCCTTGGCGAGCCGCAGCGCCCGCAACCTGCGGCCGAACGAGGAGCCGTGCCCGATCACCCGACTTCTCCCCCGAGGGGCTAGTGTCGAGGCCAGCTCTTAGCAGAGACGTGCATTTCTCGTCTAGGGCGACGCGGGAACGAGGCGCTGCCGGCTCCTCTGTTCCGCGACCGCCCGGCTCGGGTCGAGCCGCAGCCCGCCGCCGTCCGCCCAGATCGCGGCGAGGTCGCGGTAGTGCCGCGAGAGCGGGTGGCCGACCTGGCCCGTCGCGGTGACCGCCCAAACCCCGGGCTCGGCCAGATCGGCGACGAGCCGCAGGCCCGCACCGTGGTGTGCCGGAAAGGGACCGCCTGGCCCCGCGGCCCGCCAGGCCGCCACGGCCACCGTCGTGGCGTCGCCGCCCACCGGCAGGGCGAGCGAGAAGAACCGTCCCAACACCGGCAGCTCGGCGAACGGCCGGTGCGGCATCAGCGCGGGATGCTCTTCGCCCCAGCGTCGGCGCCGCCACTCCGCTCCGTGCCGGGCTTCGAGGGCCGCCACCGCCGCCTCGAGCGCCTCGGCGACCCGGCGGGCGCAGCCCGGGGGACCGCCGCACCAGGCCTGCCGCTCCTCGAGGATCCGGCGCAGCACCTCGGGCCGCCGCAGCCCGAGCTCGACGGCGAGCGGGCCGAGCTCGTCCGCCCGCAGCCGCGAGCCGAGCGCCTCGAGCCACGCGGCGAGCAGCACGGGCTCGCTGCGCTCGGCTTCCATCCTCCCGTCGAACGCCGCGAGCGCATCGAGGAGCTGGCGGTGCGGCGATCCTTCACCCAAGCTCGTGCGCGCGAGGCGCACGAGGACCGGTAGGAGCTCGCGGGCGACCGCCGAGAGGAGGTCCCGCTGCACCGCACGGGCGGCCGTCGCGTCGATCCCGGTCCGCCCGTCGAGGAGCTCGTGCAGCCGAAGGGCGCGCGCCGGGCCGTCCCACTCCGCTGTGAGGAGGTGCGGGTAGTCGGGGCCGATCACCCGGTTGTTGGCGTTCAGGAGAAGACCGACGGGCGGGTCGAGCCGGCGCGGCAGTTCCCGGTTCGGGATCCAGCCGAGCCACTCGGCCGAGCCTTCCGCCGCGACCGTCGGCAGCCGGCCGTCGCCGACCTTCCGCAGCGGGATCCGCCCCGCCACCACGAGCCCGATCCGCCCGGCCCGGTCGGCGAAGGCCACGTTCTGGACCGGGCTCGCGAAGTCCGCGAGGGCGTCCAGGATAGCCTGCGCGTTCCGCGCCCGGGCCATCGCGAAGCCGGCCGCGAGCGTCCGATCGTCCGTCTCGAGCCCGGTCCAGCGCAGCGCCAGGAGCTCGCCCGGCTCCGCCCCGTCCGTTCTCGTCGGGAGGTCGGAGATCACCGGCCCGTATCGGGTGATGCGCACGAGCAGCCGCTCGGGTTCGGCGAAGCGGACGCGGATCGTCTCCTCGACGAGGCCGAAGGGCTCGCTGCCGCCGGGCACGAGATAGCGGCCCGGATCGGCCGGATCGGGCCGGATCCGCACGAGGTCCTCGGTATCCGCACCGGTCGTGGTGAGCCCCCAGGCCACTCCCTCCGTCCGGCCGATCACCACCGCCGGCAGGCCCGGGATCGTACCGCCCAGCACATCGAGCTCCGGTGCGCGGAGCGCCGCCAGATACCAGATCCCCGGGGCGCGCAGCGGCAGGTGCGGATCGCTCGCGAGGAGGGGAGCACCCGAGGCGGTACGCGCCCCGGCGAGCACGAAGACGTTCGAGCCGAGCCCGCCCGAAAGCTCGGGCAGCACCACCTCGAGCGCCGCGCGGAGCCGCTCCTCGATCGGATCGGCCGCCGCGAGCGTTCCGGGATCGCCCGGCCCCTCCGCCGGCAAGAGGAGCTCGAGATCGGCCGGTTCGAGCAATCGTGCGAGCCGGGCGCGCAAGAGCTCCCGTCGCCAGGCGCCGGCCACCTCGAGGGCCAGCAGCCGGTGGATCAGGAGGCTGTCCTCCGGCCGCCAGGGCTCGGGCCGCTCCTGCCAGAGGAGCTGGAACTCGGGCGGCAGCGGTCGGGCGGCGGCGATCGCCGCGTTCACCCCCGCGGCATAGGCCTCGAGCAGGGCCCGCTCTTCGGGCCGATAGGCGGCGAGCCCGGCTTCCGCCACCCGGGCGAGGCCGAGCGTGCGCACGAAACGGTCGAGCGGCAGGGCCCGCGCGCCCACGAGCTCGGCGAGCCGCCCCTGGCCGATCCGGCGCGAGAGCTCGAGTTGCCACAGCCGGTCGGTGCCGTGGACGAAGCCGAGCGCGAGCCAGGCGTCGCGCTCGCTCGAGGCCCGGATCGTCGGCACCGCGTACTCGTCGCGCAGGATCTCGACCGGTCCGTCGAGGCCCGCGACCCCGACCTCGCCTTCGTGGTCGGGCAGCGAGGCGAGGAGGAGCCAGGCGAGCGCGCCGGTGGCCGCCGCGAGCAGAGCCGCGAAGCCCGCGAGCACCCGCCCGATCGCCCGCCGCACGGCGCCCCCTCAGCCGAGCATGCCGCGGGCGGCGAGGTCCCGGGCGAGCCGCTCGGGCCCGCGGAAATGGTGCGTCCCGAAACCGAGCCGCTCGGCCGTGGCGATGTTGGCGGCGCTGTCGTCGACGAAGAGGCAGGTCTCGGCCCGCCGACCCGTCGCCGCCAAGAGATGCTCGAAGATCGCGGGTTCGGGCTTGATCGAGCCGAGCGCGCCCGAAAGGAGGATCCGCTCGAACCGGTCGAGGAAGCGGAAGGCCTCCTGCTCGCGCACGAGCGGAAAGGTCTCGGCCGACCAGTTGGAGAGGGCGACGAGCGGAACGCCGCGCTCGGCGAGCCGCTCGAGGATCGCGACCGTCCCCGAAATCGGCCCGCCGATCATCTCGATCCAGCGCTCCCGCCAGGCCCGGATCGCGCCCTCGTATTCGGGATGGCGGGCGACGAGCTCGGCCACCGCCTCGGCGAAGGGGCGACCGCGATCGAGCTCGGCGTTCCAGGCGGGCGTACAGATCTCGGCGAGGAATCGTTCCATGGCGGCCTCCTCGGCGAAGATCCGCCGGTACAGCCGGCGCGGCTCCCAATCGATGAGTACCCCGCCGAGATCGAACACCACGAGCGTCTCGCGCACCACGATTCTCCCGAGGGACGGCCGCCGCGGCCGCCTACCCCTTCCGCCCGCCCGGCACGCGTCGCAGGATGCCGCGCCCACCGGAGGGAGACCCGAGCCCTTGGCCGAGCCCGACCCCCTGCCGTGCCAGCGCCACCTCTTCGACCTGCCGCCCGAGCTGGCCTATCTCAACGCCGCCTACATGACACCCCTGTTGCGCGAGGCGGCACGCGCGGGCGAGGCCGGCCTCGCTCGCAAGCTCCGGCCCTGGACCATCCGGCCCGCCGACTTCTTCGAGGAGTCCGAGCGGGTCCGTGCGCTCGCCGCCCGGGTCCTCCGGGTGGATGTCGAGGGCGTGGCGATCGTGCCTTCGGCGAGCTACGGGATCGCCGTCGCCGCCGCGAACCTGCGGACCGGTCCCGGGCGGCGGGTCCTCGTCCTGGCCGACCAGTTCCCCTCGAACCTCTACGCCTGGCGCCGGCTCGTGGCCGAGCAAGGGGGCGAGCTCCTGGCGGTCGAGGCCGGCCCGGACGGCGATCTCACCGCTGCGGTCCTCGACGCGCTCGACGAGCGGGTGGCGATCGCCGCCCTGCCGCAGGTCCGCTGGACCGACGGACGGCTCGTCGACCTCGAGCGGGTGGGGGCTCGCTGCCGTGCTCTCGGGGTGGCGCTCGTCCTCGACCTCACTCAGTCGGCGGGCGCTCTGCCGCTCGATCTCGATCGCGTGCGGCCGGCCTTCGCGGTCGCCGCGACCTACAAATGGCTGCTCGGTCCCTATGCGCTCGGCTTCCTGTTCGTCGCGCCCGAACGGCGCGACGGCCGGCCGCTCGAGGAGGGCTGGATCGCGCGGCGGGGTGCGGAGGACTTCACCCGCCTCGTCGACCACACGGAGGCGTGGGCGCCCGGGGCCCGCCGCTTCGATATGGGCGAGCGCTCCAACTTCGCGCTTCTGCCGGTGGCGGCCGTCGCCCTCGAGCGGATCCTGGAGTGGGGGGTGCCGCGGATCGCCGCCACCGTCGCCGCGCTCAACCGGGAGCTTTCGGCCCGGCTCGAGACGATGGGTCTTGTGACCCTGCCCGAACGGCTGCGCGGGCCGCACTTCTTGAGCGTGCGGCTGCCCGAGGGGACGCCCGCCGATCTGGTCGGCCGCCTCGCCCGGTCCGGCGTGTTCGTCTCGCGGCGCGGCGAGCATCTGCGGGTGACCCCGCATCTCTACAACGACCGGGCCGACATCGAGCGGCTCCTCGCCGCTCTCGCGCCTTTCGCTCCGGGCGGTGGCAGCCGCGGCGCCGCTCGCTCGCAGCGGACCGGTTGAGCTCGGTCGACTCAGAACAGGATCGTCCGATCGAGCTCGCGCAGGACCGAATCGAGCCCCATGCCGAGCAGGACGACCTCCTGGATCGCCGCGTTCGTCCCGTCGAGGTCGACCAGCACCGAAGCGCCGAGGTCGAGGAACCGGACGCGTTCGGGATCGCCGCCGAAGGAGCGGAAGTCGAGCACGTCCTTGCCGAGCTCGAGATCGTGCACCGTGTCGAGGCCGCTGTCGGGGCCGAAGCGGAAGACGTCGCGGCCGCGCACGAGCGCGGGATCGCTACCGGGATCGATCACGTCACCATGGAGCTGGTCGTCGCCGGGGCCGCCGTCGAGCACGTCGTCCCCGCAACGGATCGCACCGTTCGCCGAGGCCGCGTCGCCGACCAGGAGGTCGTTGCCGGCGCCGCCGACGAGCCGGTCGCGCCCGCACACCACGGTGTCGTTCACTTGCAGCGCATCGCCGACCAGGAAATCGTCGCCCACGCCGCCCGACAGCCGGTCGTGCCCGCCGCGGGTCGCACCGCTCATGAGCTGGGCGTCGCCATAGAGCTCGTCGCCGTCGCCGAGCCCGACGAGCCGGTCGTCGCCGCCGCGTGCACCGCCCGCGATCTCCTCGCCGTCGCCGACGAGCAGGTCGAAGCGCAACCCGCCCGTGATCCGGTCGTCGCCGCCACGGCTCTGCTCCAGGAGGAAGCGGGCGTCGCCGTAGAGGAAATCGAACCCCTCGCCGCCGAAGAGAACGTCGTCGCCACCCTTCGCCGTCCCCTGGAGGGTCTGGGCGTCGCCCGTGGCGAGATCGTCGCCCTCGCCCAGCGTCATCCGATCGTCGCCGCCGCGCCCACCGCCCCGGATCCGGTGCGCGTCGCCGAACACGAGGTCCGGCCCCGGCCCGGCGAGGATCCGATCGGAAGCCCCACGGCCGGCCCCTTCGATCACCCATGCATCGCCCACCACCAGGTCCGACCCTTCGAGAGCGAGGATCGTGTCGTGGCCGCCTCGCCCACTCGCGAGGCTACGGCCGTTGTCGGGGAAGGCTGCCCGGTTCTCGGCGCTGAACGGATCGCCCAGGATCTCGTCGTTCTCGACCGTCCCGACCAGCCTCTCGGGGACACCTCCTCCCGGCGGTCGGCCCCGTCCGTTCCCGATGATGACCGCCATGACGCCGCTATCGATCCTTCGCTCTATCGATCCTTCGCGTAACGCTGCGACCATGAACGAGGGCCGCGCGCGGCGAAAGCGCCTACACCCTGCGGTAACGGGACGCAGCCGAATCCGCGAGTAACGGTTGCGTCAGTCGCTTCCCGACCGGCCGAGCGCACTGCCTTCGTCCCGACGCGGCAACGGCCCTCGAACTCAGCGGATCTCGAGGTCGGCCCGGCGGTTCCCGTAGCGGCAATAGCCCTCGTAACCGCGGCCGCGGCGGCGCAGCTCCAGGGTCATGCGGATCGAATCGCCGACCCGGCGCACGTCGCTCGTGCCTCGGACCTCGAAGCCGCGGTCGATCGCCTCCGCGCGGCAGGCCTCCCTTGCCCGCTGCGCGAACGACCCGTCCTCGCCCTCCACACGCTCCATCGCGAGCCGCACCCGCCGGCTCGAGCGGTCGTAGGTGCAGCTCCCGCGATAGTTCCACCCGTCTCGCACCGCCCGCATGTCGACCCGCACCTCGTCGCCGATCCCGGTCACCCCCGCATCCGCTTCGATCTCGCGGAAGCCTTCGGCCCGCGCCTCGGCTCGGCACTCCTCCTCGGCCCGCGCGGCCGCCCGCGGCGGCACCGTGTTACACCCCGCCAGCGCGAGCCCGGCGAGCATCCCGACGATCGCGATGGAGCCGCGCATGCCGCCCACTCCGTTCCGCCTTGCCCACCTACGGCTCCTAGGCGCCCCGCAGCCGCCACTCAACCGCGGCGGCGGTACCCGGGGTGGGCTGCGTGTCGATCGGCCCCTTTTCCCGGGATGACGGACGAGCGATTTCGCGTTACAGTTGAAATATGCCTCCGGCAATCTTCACCGAACGCGCCCGCGTGCCCATCTCGTTCCCGAAAGGGGAGGGAGCCATGGGTACCGCTCGACACCTGGTTTGTCCCGCGTGCGGGACCGTCAATCGGGTGCCGGTCGACCGACCGGCGGAAGCCGCGCGCTGCGGACGCTGCCGGGCCCGCCTCTTCGAGGGCCGGCCGATCGCGCTCTCCGCCGAGACTCTGGCGCTGCATCGCGACCGCTCGGATCTGCCGCTCCTGGTCGATTTCTGGGCCCCCTGGTGCGGGCCCTGTCGGGCGATGGCACCGGTGATCGAGCAGGCGGCCGCTCGGTTGGAGCCGCGGGTGCGGGTCGCCAAGCTCGACGTCGAAGCCGAGCCCGGCCCTGCCGAGGCGCTCGGCATCCGGTCGATCCCGACCCTCGTCCTGTTCGCGGGCGGCCGCGAGCGGGCGCGGACCAGCGGGGCGATGCCGCTGCCGCAGCTCCTCGCCTGGGTCGAGCGGGCCCTCGCATGAGCCCGGCCCCGCCGGTCGCCCGGCTCACCGAGGCGGTCCCGCTCGCCCGACGGCTCGAGCGGATCGACCTCTTCGGAGGGCTCGACGAGCGTGGGATCGGGGCCGTCCTGCCGGCCGTGCGGGTGCGCCATTTCGAGGCCGGCCAGGCGATCGTCGGCCGGCTCGACCCCGGCCGCGAGGTCTATTTCGTACTCTCCGGCAGGGTCCGCGTCACCATGTTCGCCGAGAGCGGGCGCGAGGTGGCCTTCCGCGACCTCGCCGCCGGTTCGAGCTTCGGCGAGATCGCGGCGATCGACGGCGAGCCGCGCTCGGCGGACGTGGTGGCGCTCGAGGAGTCCCTGATCGGGACCATGAGCGCCGCCGACTTCTGGGCCCTCTTGCGGCGCGAGCCGGCGGTCGCCGAGGCTACGCTCAAGAAGCTCGCTCGGCTCGTGCGCGCCTTGAGCCAGCGGGTCTACGAGTTCGCGAGCCCGGTCCCGGCGCGGATCTGTGCCGAGCTCCTGCGCCTTTCCGGGCTCGAGGGCGGCGGCCGCGGAACCGGCCGCATCGCCCCGCCGCCCAAGCACGCCGACATCGCCGCCAAGGTCAGCACCCATCGCGAGGCGGTGAGCCGGGTCCTGAGCGAGCTCGCCCGCCGCGGCGTGCTCGCCAAGGGTCGAAGCGAGATCCTGATCAAGGACCCGGCCGCCCTCGAGCGCTACGCCCAGGGCCTCGAGCGGCTGCTCGATTGAGCCCGCTCAATCCGCCGCGCAGCCCGCCATCCGCGCCCGCAGCCGCACGAGTGCGTGCACCGTCTCGATCGTCGGCACCGGGAGCCCCACGAGCCCGGCCATCTCGATCACCGCGCCGACCAGCGCCGCGATCTCCATCGGCCGGCCGCGTTCGAGGTCCTGCAGCATCGAGGTCTTGTGGGCGCCGACCGCGGCCGCCCCTTCGATCCGCTTGTCGACGTCGATCGGGAAACGCACGCCGAGCCGCTCGGCCACCGCCTGCGCCTCGAGCATCATGGCGCGGGCCACGGCCCGCGTGCCGGCATCGGCACAGAGCACATCCAGCGTCGCCTGGGTGAGCGCGCTCAGGGGATTGAAGGCGAGATTGCCCCACAGCTTGACCCAGATCTCGTCGCGGATCCGCGGTCGGACCGGTGCCTTCAGGCCGGCGCTCACGAGCGCCTTCGCGAGTGCCTCGACCCGGGCCGTGCGCTCGCCCGTGGGCTCGCCCAGCGAGAAGCGGTCGCCCTCGACCAGGCGCACCACCCCGGGCTCGTCGACCTCGGCCGCGGGGTAGACCACGCAGCCGATCGCCCGCTTCGGGTCGAGCCTCTCCCAGATCCGCCCACCCGGATCGACGCTCTCGAGCCGCCGGTCGCACCACGGCCCCTCGAGCCCGTGGAAGTACCACCAGGGCACCCCGTTCACGGCCCACACGAAGGCGGTCTCGGGCCCCATGAGCGCCTCGAGGGCGGGAATCGCGGGGCCGATCTGGTGCGCCTTCAGGGTCACGATCACATAGTCCTGCGGGCCGAGCTCGCGGGCTTCGGCGCTCGCCCGGGGCCGGGTCGTGATCCGTTCGCCCTCGGCCAGGAGCACGAGGCCCTTGCCGCGGATCGCCTCGAGATGCGGGCCGCGGGCCACCAGCGAGACCTCGTGCTCGCCCTTTTGTGCGAGGCGGGCGGCCAGATAGCCGCCGATCGCGCCCGCCCCGAAGACACAGATCCGCATCAGGCGAGCCCCAACCTCTGGGCGAGCCCGATCCGCTGGAGCTTGCCCGTCGCACCCTTGGGGATCTCGGGAAGGATCACGACCCTGCGCGGCACTTTGAAGTCGGCGAGCCGGGTCGCGGCGAAGGCGCGGATCTCTTGCTCGCTGGCACTCGCCCCCTCCTTGAGCACGACCGCGGCCCCCACCTCCTCGCCGAGCTTCTCGTGCGGGATCGCGAAGGTCACGCACTGGGCCACCGCCGGATGGTCCATGAGCACCTCGTCGACCTCGAGCGGGCTCACCTTCTCCCCACCTCGGTTGATGATCTCCTTGAGCCGACCGGTCAGCCGCAGATAGCCCTCGGCGTCGAACACGCCCTCGTCACCGGTCCGGAACCAGCGCCGCCCCTCGGCCTCGAAGAAAGCCTTGGCGTTGGCCTCGGGGTTGGCCTCGTAGCCCCGCGTCACGTTCGGACCCGAGATCACCACTTCGCCCGTCTCGCCGGGGCCCCGCAGCACGGGTGCCAGCGGATCGGCGATCCGCACGAGCGGCCCCGCCGGCAAGCCCACCGAGCCCGGCTTGCGTACCGCCGGCGGCAGTGGATTGCTCGTCATCTGGTGCGCCGCCTCGGTCATGCCGTAGCTCTCGATCACCGGGCAACGGAAGGTCGCCTCGAGCGCCCGCATCACTTGCGGCGGCAGCGAGGCCGAGCTCGAGCGTATCAACCGGAGCTCCGCCCGGGCCAACGCCTCGGGGTTGCGCTCGGCCCGCGCGAGGATCGCCTGGTGCATGGTCGGCACGGCCGTGTACCAGCTGGGACCGGCCTCCTCGAGCCAGGCGAAGAAGCGGAGCGCGTTGAAGCCCGGGGTGCAGAACACCGAGCCGCCGGCGGCGAGCGAGGCGAGCACCGCCGCCACGAGCCCGTGGATGTGGAAGAGCGGCATGATGTTGAGGCAGCGGTCTTGCGGCCGGAGCGCGAGGGTCGCGCCGATGTGCCGGGCGGAGGCCACGAGGTTGGCGTGGCTCAAGGGCACGAGCTTGGGCCGGCTCGTGGTCCCGGAGGTGTGCAGGAGGAGCGCCGTCGCTTCCGGCCGCGGCGCCGGCTCCACGGGTTCGGCCTCGCCGAGCCCGAACCTCCCGGCCTCGGCTCCTTCCGGGACCGAGAGACGCAGCAACCTCATGCCGCGCCGGCGGGCCACCGTCACGGCCGGGCCCTCCTCCTCGGCCGTGACGAGCACGGCCTTGGCCTTCAGATCGTCGAGGTAGAAATCGAGCTCCTCCTCGCGATAGGCGGGGTTCAAGGGCGCGGTGGCGGCGGCGCAGGCGAGGGCGAGGAAGGCGGTGGCCGCCTCCGGGCCGTTCGGCAGGACGATCGCCACCCGATCCTCGGGGTCGATGCCGTGCGCCCGCAGCGCCCCGGCGACCGAAGGAATCATCGCCCGCAGCCCGCCGAAGGTCAGCGGCGGCCGGCCGGGTGCGAGGATCGCGGGCGCTTCCGCCGAGCCGCGCCGCAACAGATCCGGGATCGTGCCTTCCGTGTCGCCCGCCATGACCAACCCCTTCCGCGTTCCGCACGGGATCAAGCCGGTTTGCGCGGCAGCCGGCAAGACTATGTCTCGTCGAGGAACGCCCCGTTCGGAGAGTCGCGATGTCGCGCCCCGCGCTTCTGGCCCTGCCGCTCCTCGCCGGCTTCGTGAGCTTCGCCACGTCCTGCAACGGCCTCCATGTCGGCGCCGGTGCCACCTCGCTCGCCGCCGAGGCGCCGATCCTCTTCGAAGATGCCGGGACCCGGTTGCGCGTCGAGCCGATCGCTGGCCCCCTCGAGCATCCCTGGGGCCTCGCCTTCCTGCCGGGTGGCGGGATGCTCGTGACCGAGCGGCCGGGCCGGCTGCGGCTGATCGACGAGGCCGGCCGGCTCGACCCGGAGCCGATCGCCGGCGTGCCCGAGGTCTGGGCCCGTGGCCAGGGCGGGCTCCTGGACGTCGCCCTGGCGCCCGACTTCGCCACGAGCCGGCTCGTGTATCTGTCCTACGCCGCCCCGGTCGGCAACGGCGCGGCCACCAGGGTGGCACGCGGCCGGCTGGTCGACGGCCGACTCGAGGGCGTCGAGATCGTGCTGACCGCCGACCCGCCCGGCGATACCGGCCGGCATTTCGGCTCGCGCCTGGTCTTCGGCCGCGACGGCAAGCTCTACGTCTCGACCGGCGACCGTGGCCGGATGGAGCGCGCCCAGAAGCTCGACGATCTGGCCGGCAGCATCCTGCGCGTCGAGCCGGACGGCCGGATCCCGCCCGACAACCCCTTCGTGGGCCGGCCCGGAGTGCGGCCGGAGATCTGGGCCTACGGGATCCGCAACGCCCAGGGCTTGGCCTCGAACCCCTGGACCGGCGAGCTCTTCGAGCACGAGCACGGGGCGCGCGGTGGCGACGAGGTCAACATCATCGAGAAGGGCGCCAATTACGGCTGGCCGCTCGTCACCCACGGCGTCGACTACACCGGCCTGCCGATCGGTCGCGGCAAGACCATGCCCGGCGTCACCGACCCGCTCTGGGTCTGGACTCCCTCGATCGCGCCCTCGGGCATGGCCTTCTACGACGCCGACCGGATCCCGGGCTGGAAAGGCAGCCTGCTCGTGGGCGCGCTCGCCGCCCAGATGTTGGTCCGCCTCGAGCTCGACGGCCGTCGGGTCGTGAAGGAGCATCGCTTGCTCCAGGGCGAGCTCGGCCGGATCCGCGACGTCCGGGTCGGCCCCGACGGCCTGGTCTATCTCCTGACCGACGAGGCGCGCGGCGCGCTCTGGCGGCTCGACACCGCCTCCGGCTGAGGGGGGCTGCGTGCGCCGGACTTGCCGAACCGCGCCGGCCGGTGTCGGTGGGGCGGCGTGCACACGAGGGGGAGGCTCGCATGCGCCGTCGCATCCTGCTCACCGTCGCCGCGGCCGCGGTCGCGCTCGCCGCGCTGCCGGCCGCGGCCGCCTATCCGGAGCGGCCCGTCCAGATCATCGTGCCCTGGGACGCCGGCGGCGGAACCGACATCTCGGCGCGGATCTTCGCCGCCGGTCTCGAGAAAGAGCTGAAAGTCCCGGTCAACGTCGTCAACCGCTCGGGCGGCAGCGGCGTGGTCGGGCACGCGGCGATCGTCAATGCCGAGCCGGACGGCTACACGCTCGGTGTCGGTTCGCCCGAGCTCGCCTTTCTCAGGACCATCGGCCTCGCCGACATCGGGCCCGACAGCTTCACCCTGATCTCGCGGATCACGGTGATCCCGGCCGGTGTCACCGTGAAGGGCGACGCACCCTGGAAGAGCTTGGCCGAGCTCCTCGATTCGGTCCGCAAAGAGCCGCCCGGCACCTACACTGCCTCCGGTTCCGGGCAGGGCGGCTCCTGGCACATGGCGATCGCCGGGCTGCTCGCGAGCCAGGGCATGGAGACGGATCGGATCAAGTGGGTGCCTTCGCGCGGCGGCGCGCCCGCCCTTAAGGACCTCACCGCCGGCGGCATCACCATGTTCACGGGCTCGCCGATCGAGGGCAAGGCCCTGATCGAGGCGGGCCAGGTGCGGCCGCTCGCGGTCATGGGCCCGTCCCGCTCGCCGATCTTCCCGGACGTGCCGACGCTCAAAGAAGCGGTGGGCTCGGATTGGACTTACGAGAACTGGTTCGCCTTCGTCGGCCCCAAAGGCCTGCCGCCCGCGATCGTCCAGAAGCTCGCCGAGGCGGGGGCGCGGGCGCACGCCTCGCCCGAGGTGCAGGATGCCATGAAGGCCCGCGGCGTCCAGCCGCTCTGGGACGGCCCGGAGGCCTTCCCCGCCTTCGCCAAGGCGTTCGAGGCCAAGGCCGCGGACATCCTGAAGCGGCTCGGCCTCGCCAAGAGCTGAGCGCGGCGGCGCCGGGCCTCGCCCGTCGGGCGGCGGATCAGCCGGCCGTCGCCCGACGCTCCGCCCAGCGCTCGATCAGATCGAGCAGCTCGCGATCCTCCGGGAGCTCGATCAGGACCCGCACCAGGAGATCGCCCTGCCGGCCGCTGCGCGGGTCCTTGATCCCCTTGCCCTTGAGGCGGAGCAGTTTGCCCGAGCTCGTCCGCGGCGGCACACTCAGTGCCACCTCGCCGTCGAGTGTGGGTACCCGCACCTTGCCGCCCTTGACCGCGGTGACGAGCGGCACCGGCTGATCGACCAGTACGTCGAGCCCGTCGCGGCGGAAGACGGGGTGCGGCGCCACCTTGATCTCGACCAGCGCATCGCCCGGCCCGGCCGGCCCCGGCTGCCCCTTGCCCTTGAGCCGCAGCACCGTGCCGTCGCCGCTGCCGGCGGGGATCGTGACGTCGACCGCACTGCCGTCCGGCAGGACGATGCGCCGGGTTCCGCCCTTGGCCGCGGTCAGGAAGTCCACCTCGGCCGTGACCTTGACGTCCTCGCCCGCGGTGCCGCCGAAGCCGGTGCCGAACCCACCGGCGAAAGGCCCGGCGCCGAACGGGCCGCCGGCGCGCCCGGCACGGCGGCGGGCGCCGCCGAAGAGGTCGCCCAGGATCTCCTCGAAATTGATCCCGCCGGGTCCGCCGAACTCGAACCGGGTGCCGCCCGCCCCGGCGCCGGGATGGAAGCCGCCCTGGGCGAAGACCCGTTCGCGGCCCTGTTCGTCGATCTCGCCGCGGTCGTAGCGGGCCCGCTTGGTCTTGTCCGAGAGGATCTCGTAGGCCGCCGAGATCCGCTTGAACTTCTCCTCGGCCTTCTTGTCGCCCGGATGCAGGTCGGGATGGCAGGTCTTGGCGAGCTTGCGGAAGGCACGGGTGATCTCTTCCTCGCTCGCGTTTTTGGCGACTCCGAGCTCGTCGTAGAGCGAGCGGCTCATCGCGTGGCCTCCGAACGAACGAGGGGGCGGCGACCGAGGCCGCCGCCCCCTTGCCTCTCACGAGCTCCGGGCGGGATCAAGCGGCCTTGGCGAGCTCGCCCGCCTCGCCGCCCTTGGTCTGGATGGCGATGGTGCGGGGCTTCAAGGCCTCGGGCACTTCGCGCACGAGCTCGATCTCGAGCAACCCGTTGTCGAGCCGGGCGCCCTTGACCTCGACATGCTCGGCGAGCGCGAAGCGCCGCTCGAAGGCCTGGCGGACGATGCCGCGCTGAATGACCTTGACCTCGGCCTTCGGCTCGGCCGGCTGGCCCTTGATCACGAGAACGCCGTTCTCGACCGAAATGGACAGCTCCTCGGCCTTCCAGCCGGGCAGCGCCAGCACGATCGCGAAGCGATCCTCGCCGGTCGCCAGGATGTCGTAGCTGGGCCCCGTGTCGACTGCCGCCACGCTCGAGACCAGCCGGCTAGCGAGGCGGTCGAAATCACGGACGGTGCGGTAGAAGGGGCGCAAATCGATCGTCGTCATCTGATCCTCCATTGAGCGATCGCGACGGGTGGCGCTCCGGAACGGACACGCCGATTACCCCGACCGGACCCGAAGGCGGCATCCGGTCGCCCTTCGAGATGGGAAGGGCCGGCCTCTGTTCAAGAGCTGATCTTCGGGCTGGCACCACCGCGCGGCCTGGTCTAGAGCCTCGGCGCGAGCCGAGGAGGGGCCGATGCCGCTGCTTCTGGGAGCGATCGCCGACGACTTCACGGGTGCCACCGACCTCTGCAACATGCTGGTCAGGAACGGCATGCGCACGGTGCAGCTGATCGGCGTGCCACGCCCCGACCTCGAGCTCGACGAGGTCGATGCGGTGACGATCGCCCTCAAGTCGCGCACCGCACCCGTCAAGGAAGCGGTCGCCGACAGCCTCGAAGCACTCGACTGGCTGAAACGTCGCCGGGTGCGGCAGGTCTTCTTCAAATATTGCTCGACCTTCGACAGCACGCCCGAGGGCAATATCGGCCCGGTCGGCGATGCGCTCGCCGACCGTCTCGACGCTTCGATCGCGATCGCCTGCCCGGCCTTTCCCGAGACCGGCCGGACCGTCTATCAGGGCCACCTCTTCGTGGGCGATCGACTCCTGTCCGAGACCCACATGGCCCATCACCCGCTCACCCCGATGACCGACAGCGACCTCGTGCGGGTGCTCGGCCGCCAGACCCCCCGCAAGGTCGGCCTCGTCAGCTACCCGACGGTTCGCCGCGGCGCCGTTTTCATCCGCGACCGGCTCACCGAGCTCCGCCACGAGGGCTGCCGCTGGGCGATCGTCGACTGCCTCGAGGACGCGGATCTCCTCGCGATCGGCGAGGCGGTGGCCGACCATCCGCTCGTTACCGGCGGCTCCGGCGTGGCGATGGGCCTACCGGCCAATTTCCGGCGCACGGGTCTCCTGCCCGAACGCGGTGCCGAGGCCGCGACCCTGCCGCCCGTGCCGGGTCCGGCGCTCGTGCTCGCCGGCTCCTGCTCGGCCGCCACCCTCGGCCAGATCGAGGCGTTCCGCGCCGAGCGGCCGTCCCACCGGCTCGACCCGCTCCGGCTCGCCAAGGGCGAGGGGATCGCCGAGGCGATCGGCTGGGCCCGCGAGCACCTGGCCTCGGGGCCCGTCCTGATCTACGCGAGCGCGCCGCCCGAAGAGGTCCGCTCGGTGCAGGAGCGGCTCGGGCGCGAGCGGGCCGGCGCACTCGTCGAGGAAGCCATGGCGACCATCGCCCGCGAGCTCGTGGGAGCCGGCGTGCGGCGGCTCGTGGTCGCGGGGGGCGAAACGAGCGGTGCCGTGGTCAAGGCGCTCGGCATCGAGGGCCTCGCGATCGGCCCGCAGATCGACCCGGGCGTTCCCGCCACGGTCACGATCGGCAAGGGCCCGCGCTTGGCGCTCGCCCTCAAGAGCGGCAATTTCGGCCGGCGCGGCTTCTTCCTCCACGCCCTCGAGGTCATGCCGTGAGCGAGGCCGCCCGCCTCGCCGAGCGGCTCTGCACGCTCGGCCGCTCGCTCTTCGCCCGCGGGCTCACCTTCGGCAGTTCCGGCAACCTCTCGGTGCGCTTGCCCGAGGGCGGCTTCCTCGCGAGCCCCACCAACGTCGCCCTCGGCGACCTCGACCCCGCCCGGCTCGCCCGGCTCGACGATGCCGGCCGGCCGATCGGTGGCGATCCCCCCACCAAGGAAGTGCCGATGCATCTCGGCATGTACCGGGCGCGACCCACGGCCGGTGCGGTCGTCCATCTGCACTCGACCTGGTCCGTCGCGGTCAGTCTCCTGGACGGGCTCGATCCGGAGGAGCCGATCCCGCCCTTGACGGCCTATTACGTCATGCGGGTGGGGCGACTGAGGCTCCTCCCCTACATCCCACCCGGCGATCGGGCGCTCGGCAGCGCGGTCGAGGCGGTGGCCGACCGCCACCACGCGATCCTGCTCGCCAATCACGGGCCCGTGGTGGCCGGCTCCTCCCTCGAGGCCGCGGTGCACGCGATCGAGGAGCTCGAGGAGACGGCCAAGCTCTTCGTGCATCTCCAGGGCCGGCCGATCCGGCCCTTGAGCGCCGAACAGGTCGAAGAGCTGCGCCGCCGGTTCCCCGGCTGAGCCGCGCATGCTACCATTCGCCCCATGGCGACCAACCTCGACGATCTGCCGATGAGCGTGGCCGAGTTCCTCCGCTTCGAGGGGGAGCCCGACCGCCGCTACGAGCTCGTCGACGGCCGAATCCGCATGATGGCGGCCGGCAGCAACGACCACGGTACGATCGCGGGCAATTGCTGGGGCGAGATCGATCGGCGCATCGAACGGCGCCCGCCCTGCCGCGCCCAGGTCGAAGGTGGCATCCAGGTGAGCGACGATACGTTCTACGTCGCCGACGTCGTGCTCACCTGCAAGCCGTCCCGCGAACAAACGGTCAAGGATCCGCTTTTGATCGTCGAGGTGCTCTCGCCCGGAACCCGCGCTCAGGACAAGGGCCGCAAGCTCGACGACTACAAGGGCCTGGCGAGCGTCATGGAGATCTGGCTCGTCGATTCCGAGCGCCGCACCGTCCAGGTCTGGTGGCGCGAGGCGGACGGCTGGTCGGCCCGCGACTTCCTCGGCAGCGCCGCCTTCGAGAGCCGAGTCCTCGAGGACCGGATCGCCCTCGACCGGCTCTACCGCAACACCGAGCTCTGAGCGAAGGCCCCGCCGCTCCTACCGCCGCCGGTAGGGCGCGAACCAGCCGAGCCCGTCCTCGGTCCGGCCCCTCGGGCGGTATTCGCAGCCCACCCAGCCCCGATAGCCCACCCGGTCGAGCACCTCGAAGAGATAGGGGTAGTTGACCTCGCCGACATCCGGCTCGTGCCGCTCGGGGACACCCGCGATCTGCACGTGCGCGGTGATGTCGGCAAAAGCCTCGATGTGGCGGGCGAGATCGCCCTCCATGATCTGGCAGTGGTAGAGGTCGAGCTGCAGCTTGAGGTTGGGCTCGCCCACCGTCTCGACGATCCGTCGTGCCTGGGCCTGGTAGTTGAGGAAATAGCCCGGGATGTCGCGCGTGTTGATCGGCTCGATCACGAGCGTGATCCCGGCTTCCGCGCAACGCCGCGCCGCGTAGCGCAGATTGTCGACGTAGAGCGCCTCGCGCGCCGCCCGCTCCGCTTCCGATGGCAGGAGCCCCGCCATGCAATGGAGGGTCCGGCAGCCCGTCGCCCGCGCGTAGCGGAGCGCCGTCTCGAGCCCGTCGCGGAATTCCGCCTCCCGGCCGGGCAGCGAAGCGAGGCCGCGCTCGCCCTTCGCGAAATCCCCGGGCGGCAGGTTGAAGAGCGCCTGGACGAGCCCGTGGCGGGCGAGCTCGGCGGCGATCGCCTCGGGCGGATGCTCATAGGGGAAGAGGAACTCGACCGCCTCGAAGCCGGCCGCCGCGGCCCGGCCGAAGCGCTCGAGGAACGGTACCTCCGTGAACATCATCGAGAGATTGGCGGCGAAGCGCGGCATCGGCGTCGTCCTCCCCGACCGGGCGGCCTCGGCCATACGCGCTCCATCCGGAGCCGGCAACCGTCAGGCGGGTGCCGCTCGGCTGCGCTCCGGTAGGCCCCCCGCCCGGATCAGGAACGCCACGACCGCATCGAGCCCTTCGCCCGTCTTGAGGTTGGTCATGACGAAAGGCCGCTCGCCCCGCATCCGCCGGGCATCCGCCGCCATCACCTCGAGCCGGGCGCCGACGTAGGGGGCGAGGTCGATCTTGTTGATCACGAGCAGGTCCGAGCGCGTGATCCCGGGCCCGCCCTTTCTCGGGATCTTCTCGCCCTCGGCCACGTCGATCACGTAGATCGTGAGGTCGGCGAGCTCGGGGCTGAAGGTGGCGGCCAGATTGTCACCGCCCGATTCGATCAACAGGAGCTCGAGGTCCGGGAAGCGGCGGCGCATCTCGGCCACGGCCGCGAGGTTGATCGAGGCGTCCTCGCGGATCGCGGTGTGCGGGCAGCCGCCCGTCTCTACGCCCAGGATCCGCTCGGCGGGCAGGGCCCCCGCCTCGGTCAGGATCCGCTGATCCTCCTTGGTGTAGATGTCGTTGGTGACGACCGCCATCTCGTAGCGGTCGCGCAAGGCCTTGCAGAGCGCTTCACACAGCGCGGTCTTGCCGGATCCGACCGGGCCGCCGATGCCGACACGGAGAGGACCATTCGGGCTCACGAGCGGAACAACCTCGTGTATTGGGTTTCGTGCGAAAGCGAGCACCAGTCGAGCACGAGGCTCGCCGTGCCGAGCTCCTCGAGCCCGGCCCGCTCGGCCCGTCGGGCAGCGGCCGCCACCGCAGGCTCGAGCGCCGCCAGCGCCCGCTGCCCCGCGGTCTGCCCGAGCGGGATCAGCCGCACCGCGGCCGAGACCAGGTTCGCCACGACCGACTGCAGGAACGCCGCGAGCGCGGGGGACCGTGGCACCCCGTGCGCGGCCGCCACGGCCCCGACCGCGAGCGGGTAGGCGAGGGCGGGCGGCCGCTCCGGCTCGTCCAAGAACCCGGCGAGGCTATCGTCGGGATCCGGCCAGGCGGCCAGACAGGTCCGGGCGAAGGCGGCACCCTGCGCGCTCGTCTCGAGCAGGAGCTCGGCCGTCGCGGGCAGGGCGGCCGCCAGCGCGCGCAGCTCGGCGAAGGCCGCGCGATCGCCGGCCGTCACCGCCTCGTGGGCGTGGGCCCAGAGGATCGCGTCCTGGCCGAGCGTGCCGTGGCCGAGCAGGTCCTCGAGCCAAGCCACGAGCCCCGCCTCGTCGTGCACGAGCCCGGCCTCGACCGCCTGCTCGAGCCCGTGGCTGTAGGAGAACGCACCCACCGGGAAGCCCGGCGAGAGCCAGGTGAGGAGCCGGTAGAGCGCGGCCTCATCCATGCCCGTGGCCGGGCCCGTACCCGTGGTCGTGGCCGTGCTCGTAGGCGCCGTGTTCCGGGTCGAAGGCCGCGTCCTCGCGTTCGAGCCGGGCGCCGAGCCGCACCAGCAGGTCCTCGAGCACGTGGTCGGGGCGGATGCGCAGCCGATCGGGGAGGATCTGCGCCGGCGTGTGCCGGTTGCCGAGGTGCCAGGCGAGCCGGGCGAGCGTCTGTGCGTCCGGCGCCAGGACCTCGACCACGGGCTCGGCGGCGGCGCGCACGCGCAGCCGGCGCCCGTCCTCGAGCAGGAGCCGATCGCCCTCGCGCAGATGCCGCGCCTCGGGAAGGTCCAGAAGGATCGTCTCGCCCGAATCGGTCCGGATCGTCATCCGCCGCCGGTGGCGGTCGTCGTAGACGAGCGTCACGCCGTCCGCGACCGGTCCTCCGGCATCCGCCCCGCTCTCGACCGCGACCGCCCGCACCATCCCCCGCCCGCCCCGCTCGCCGTCAGTAGAGGAAATAGCGCTGCGCCATGGGCAGCACACGGGCGGGCTCGCAGGTCAACAACACACCGTCCGCTCGCACCTCGTAGGTCTCGGGGTCGACCTCGATCGCGGGCGTGGCGTCGTTGAGGACCATCGAACGCTTCGAGACCGCGCGCGTGTTCCGCACCGCCTCGAGCGGCCGGGCGAGCCCCCAGCGCCGCCCCACCCCGGCCGCCACCGCCGCGGCACTCGTGAAATGGACCGCGACGTGTTCGCAGGCCCGGCCGAAAGCGCCGAACATAGGCCGCACGTGCACGGGTTGCGGGGTGGGGATCGAGGCGTTGGGATCACCCATCGGGGCCGCCACGATCACCCCCGCCTTGATCACCATCTCCGGCTTCACGCCGAAGAAGGCGGGCTTCCAGAGCACGAGATCGGCGAGTTTGCCGACCTCGACCGAGCCCACGATATGCGCCACCCCCTGCGCGATCGCCGGATTGATCGTGTACTTGGCGACGTAGCGCCGGCAGCGGAGATTGTCGTTGTCGCCCGTCTCTTCCGGCAGCCGGCCGCGCTGGACCTTCATCTTGTGCGCGGTCTGCCAGGTCCGGCAGATCACCTCGCCGACTCGGCCCATCGCCTGACTGTCCGAGGACATCATCGAGATCGCCCCGAGATCGTGCAGGATGTCCTCCGCGGCGATCGTCTCCTTGCGGATCCGGCTCTCGGCGAAGGCCACGTCCTCCGGGATCGAGGGGTCGAGGTGATGGCAGACCATGAGCATGTCGAGATGCTCGTCGACCGTGTTCACCGTGTAGGGCCGGGTCGGGTTGGTCGAGGACGGCAGGACGTTGCCGAGCCCGCAGACCTTGATGATGTCGGGAGCGTGGCCGCCGCCCGCGCCCTCGGTATGGAAGGCGTGGATCGTGCGGCCCTTGAAGGCTTCGATCGTACTGTCGACGAAACCCGATTCGTTGAGCGTGTCGGTGTGAATCGCGACTTGCACGTCGAACCGCTCGGCCACCTCGAGGCAGCAATCGATCGCCGCCGGCGTGGTGCCCCAGTCCTCGTGCAACTTGAGGCCGCAGGCCCCACCCTCGATCTGCTCGGCGAGGCCGCGCTCGAGGCTGGCGTTGCCCTTGCCGAGAAGGCCGAAGTTCAAGGGAAAGGCCTCGAGCGCCTGCAGCATCCGGCCGATGTGCCAGGGCCCGGGCGTGCAGGTCGTGGCGGTCGTGCCCGCCGCCGGACCGGTGCCGCCGCCGAAGAGCGTGGTGAGCCCGGAGAAGAGCGCCTCCTCGCAGATCTGCGGGCAGACGAAGTGGATGTGGGCGTCGATCCCTCCCGCCGTGAGGATCCGCCCCTCGCCTGCGATGGCCTCGGTGCCGGGCCCGATCACGATGTCGACTCCGCTCTGGGTGTCCGGGTTGCCCGCCTTGCCGATACCGACGATCCGCCCGTCCCGGATCCCGACGTCGGCCTTCACGATCCCCCAATGGTCGAGGATCACGACGTTGGTGATCACGGTGTCGACCGCACCCTCGGCGCGCGAGCGCTGGCTCTGCCCCATGCCGTCGCGGATCACCTTGCCGCCGCCGAACTTCACCTCCTCGCCCGGCACGGTGTGGTCGCGCTCGACCTCGATCCAGAGCTCGGTGTCGGCGAGCCGGATCTTGTCGCCGACCGTGGGCCCGTACATGTCGGCGTAAGCCGCGCGGGCGATCCGGTAGGGCATCGGCTCAGGTCTCCCGGTCCAACGGGCCCATGACCGCGGCGCGGAAGCCGAACACCCGGCGCACGCCGCCATAGGGCACGAGCGTCACCTCGCGGCTCTGCCCGGGCTCGAAGCGCACGGCGGTGCCGGCCGGGATGTCCAGCCGCATGCCGCGTGCCCGCTCCCGATCGAAGCGGAGCGCCGGGTTGGTCTCGGCGAAATGGTAGTGCGAACCGACCTGGATCGGCCGGTCGCCCGTGTTCGCGACGAGGAGCGTCACGGTCGGCCGGCCGGCGTTCAGCTCGAGCTCGCCCTCGGCGGTGCGGATCTCGCCCGCGATCACGGCGGCCTCAGCGGATCGGCCGATGGACGGTCACGAGCTTGGTGCCGTCCGGGAACGTCGCCTCGACCTGGACCTCGGGAATCATCTCGGCCACGCCCTCCATCACCTGCTCGCGGGTCAGGACCTCGGCACCGCGCTGCATGAGCTCGGCCACCGACCGGCCGTCTCGGGCACCTTCGAGCACCGTGTCGGTGACGAGCGCCACGGCCTCGGGGTAGTTGAGCTTGACGCCCCGCTCGAGCCGCCGCCGCGCGACCATGGCGGCGAGCGAGATCAGGAGCTTGTCCTTCTCGCGTGGACTCAGCTGCATGCCTCCTCCGGACCCCCGCCCGGCCGCGATCCGCCGGTGCGCACGGACCGCCGGCCTCGCCCTCGCTCGTCGAGCAAGATGCGAGCAAGACGGATGCCGGCCGCCGTGGTCGAGCCCGTCGCGGCGGCGGGTCGGCCGATCTGCCCATGGATCGGGCAGGACCTGCCCGCGAATCGAGCAGGGTGCTCCGCGCGAGCCCGAGCCGCGCATCCTCCGCCGCGCACGCCACCCCTGGCTCGCGAGGCGGAAAAGCCCGCCGTGTGCGGCTCAGCAGCGCCAGACGCGCGGCAGCTCGGCCGGGCCGCCGAGCGCGCCCGTGAGCAGGGCCACGGCCGGGGCGAGTGCTCGCCGCAGTTCGAACCCGTCCCGAGCGAGCAGCCGGGCCAGGAGGCAGGGCGTGCGGAACCCGGCCGCGGCCCGCACGGCCGTTCCTTCGAGGCGCGCGCGCAAGGGCTCGACGAGCGCCTCCACCCCGGGGCCGAGGGCGAGGAGGGTCGCGAAGGCGCGCGCACCACCCAGGAGCGCCGGCCGGTCGGCCAAGGCCTCGATCGGCCCCGCCAGTCGAAAAGGCTCGTGCCAGACCGGCCGCCCGTCGATCCGGATCGTGCGGCGCTCGAGGAGCCGGCCCGTGTGCACCCGCTCGCCGCGCGCGGTCCGCCCGAGCACCACCGCCTCGACGAGCAGGAGGCGCGCATCGCCCGCGAGTTCGGCCTCGAGTGCCCGGTCGAGCCGGCCGCCGTCGAACAGGATCGTCTCCTGCGGCAGCCAGAGGAGCGTGCCGCCCGCTGCTACCTCGAGCCGGGTCCGGATCAGCGCGTCGGGCCCGATCGAGCGATAGACCTTCTCGGCCGCCTGGCCGACCGCGAGCAGCGCCGCACCCGGTCCGACCGCGAGCCTCTGGTCGAGACGGTCGCCGCCCGCGAGCCCGCCCGCGCTGTTCACGAGCACCGCCTCGAGCGGCCCCTGCGGGGTCTGCCGCGGGAACCGCGCCTTGGCCGAGCCCTCTTCGCGATGGAGGACGAGCCGGCTCGCGCCCTCGCGCAACCCCACGGCGAGCTCGAGCCGGCCTGCGGCGCGCTCGAGTCGCGCCGCGCCGACCGGGGCCGCCCGCTCCACGCTCAGCGCGGGGCGCAGATCGGCCCGTAGCATTCCGGCCGGCGATGGAGCGCGAAGTCGAAGATGTGGTCCTTGATCTCGCGGCAGCGGTCGAGATCGGCCCGGGCCACCGCCACCTCGTCCTCGAGCGTGCCGCACATCGCCACGATCTCGCCCGTAGGCGCCACGATGCAGCTCTGGCCGATCAGGAGGCAGCCTTCCTCGACGCCGCACTTGGCACTCGCCACCACCCAGGTGCCGTTCTGGTAGGCACCGGCCTGCAGCACGAGATGGTTGTGGAAGTTCTGCAGATGGTCCTGCTGCGGCACGGGCGGATAGTGCTGCGGAGTGTTGTAGCCCACCATCACGAGCTCGACGCCCGCGAGGCCCAGGACCCGCCAGGCCTCGGGCCAGCGCCGGTCGTTGCAGATCAGGATGCCCATCCGACCGCCCAGAGTCTCGACCGTCGGGAAGCCGAGATCCCCCGGCTCGAAATAGCGCTTCTCGAGATGCTGGAAGGGCCGCCAGGGCTCGAACTCGCGATGTCCCGGCAGATGGACCTTGCGGTACTTCAAGATGGTCCGCCCCGAAGGGTCGACCAGGATCGCCGTGTTGAACCGCCTGCCGTCGACCGTCCGCTCGGCATAGCCCAGATGGAACGCACAACCGAGCTCGGCCGCCGCCTCGAAGAGCGGCCGCGTCGCGGCGTTCGGCATCTCGGTCTCGAAGAAGGCGTCGAGCTCGGCCTCGTCCTCGAAGGCCCAGCGCGGGAAGAAGGTCGTGAGCGCGAGTTCGGGGAACACCACGAGCCGGGCGCCGCGCCCGTGCGCTTCGCGCAGGAGCGCGATCAGCCTGCGGACGACCCGCTCGCGCGTCTCGCTTCGGGCGATGGGACCGAGCTGGGCAGTGGCGACGAGCAGCTTGCGGCTCACGGCTGGCCTCCTTCAGCGGGCGAGAACCTCTTCGGGCCCTCGGCCGACGAGCGAGCGGTAGACCTCGACGTCCGTTGCACCTTCCGTGCCGAAGACGAGCAGCCGGCTCTCGGGCCCGAGCCCGAGCGCCGAGCGGAACGCCGGCACCGCGGCCACGGCGAGCGCGCCCGCCAGCCCCGCGACCCCCGATTCGCCGATCACGAGCGGCGGATCCCCCGCCACACCCTCGGCCAGGAGGCGCATCGTGGCGACCGCCGCGTGGTCGGGGATCGCGAGGAACGCATCGGCGAGCTCGTCGAGGACCCGCCAGGCGAGCAGCGACGGCTCTCCACAGGCGAGCCCCGCCATCACCGTGTCCAAGGCACCGTCGACCGCGACCGGCCGGCCGGCTCGGCAGGAGGCGAGAAGGCAGGCCGCCCGCTCGGGCTCGACGACGACGATCCGCGGCCGCTCTGCCCCGTAGCGGCGCCCGAGGACGCTCGCGACCGCCGCGGCGAGCCCGCCCACTCCGGCCTGCAAGAAGACGTGGCTCGGCCGCTCCGTGCCGAGCCGGTCGAGCGCCTCCTCGGCCATCACCGCATAGCCCAGCATGACGTCGCGCGGGATCGTCTCGTAGCCCTGCCAGGAGGTGTCGGAGACCAGGATCCAGCCTTCCGCCGCCGCGACCTCGGCCGAGCGCCGCACCGCGTCGTCGTAGGTGCCGGGCACCACCCGCACCTCGGCTCCGAGCGCCTCGATCGCACGCCTGCGGCCCGTGCTCACGCCCTCGTGGACGAAGATCACGCAGCCGCAGCCCGCCCGCGCCGCGCCCCAGGCGACCGCCCGGCCGTGATTGCCGTCGGTGGCGCAGGTGACGGTGATCGAACGGCCGTGCGCCGCGACCGCACGGGCCACCGCGAAGCCGCCGCCGAGCGCTTTGAAGCTGCCGAGCCCGAAGCGGACCGACTCGTCCTTGAGCAGGACGCTGGCGAGCCCCGCCTCGCGAGCGAGCCCGTCGAGTCGATGGAGCGGAGTGGGGGCGTAGCCCGGCCAGCTCCGGATCGTGCTCGATGCCGGCTCGAGGCTCGCCTCGTCGAGCACCGCCCGTGCGGCCGGGCTCGCCGTGGGCCGGGCGCGCGGGTTGCGCACGAGCGTCGCGGTCTCGGGGCGGCAGGCGGCGGGCAGGATCTGCATCGGCGGGGCTCGCGGCGGAACGCCCGCCTTCTCTCGCCGCCCGCTCGCACAGGCAAGCCCGCGGGCGTCAACCGCCCGTTAACCGCCGGGTGCCAGGATGCGGGTGGCCCGGGCGGATTGACCGGCGCGCGGCCCGGCGGCAGCTTGCACGACCGGGCGGGCCGGCCCCTTCGCTCGGCCCGTGCAAGGAGGTCCGGTGGCGTTGGAATCCTCGGCCCCGACGGTGGGCGCGCTGCGCGAAGCGATCCTGCAGAAGCTCACCTACGCGGTGGGCAAGGATCCCCGCCACGCTCGGATCCACGACTGGTACATGGCGACCGCGCTCGCCGTACGCGACCGGATCGTCGATCGCTGGATGCCCACCACCCGTCGCGTCTACGCTTCGGGCGAGCGCCGGGTCTACTATCTCTCGCTCGAATTCCTGATCGGCAGGCTGCTCGGCGACAATCTCTCCAATCTCGGCCTCCTCGAGGAGGTGGACACCGCCCTGGCCCAGCTCGGCGTCGCTCTCGAGGAAGTCCGGGCGTGCGAGCCGGACGCGGCCCTCGGCAACGGCGGGCTCGGCCGGCTCGCGGCCTGCTTCGTCGAGAGCATGGCGACGCTCGGCATCGCCGGCTTCGGCTACGGCATCCGCTACGATCACGGCCTCTTCCGCCAGCAGATCCGCGACGGCCGCCAGGTCGAGCTGCCGGAAGACTGGCTCACCTTCGGCAATCCCTGGGAGTTCGAGCGGCCCGAGGTCGCCTATCGGATCGGCTTCGGTGGCACGGTCGAGGCACCCGAGGGCCCCGCCGGCCCCGCCCGTTGGAGGCCCGCCCGCACCGTCGTGGCGGTCGCCTACGACACGCCGATCGTCGGCTGGCAGGGCCGCAGCGTGAACACGCTCAGGCTCTGGTCGGCGCGCGCTCCCGAATCGATGCGGCTCGACGTGTTCAACCGCGGCGAGCATCTCGACGCCTTCGCCGAGCAGCTCGCGGCCCAGGCCATCTCGCGCGTCCTCTACCCGGACGACAGCACGCCGCGCGGCCTCGAGCTCCGCCTGCAGCAGGAATATTTCTTCACCTCGGCCTCGCTGCAGGACCTGCTCCGCCGCCATCTGAGCCAGTTCGGCGACTTCCGCTCGCTCCCCGAGAAGGTCGTGATCCAGCTCAACGACACCCATCCGGCGCTCGCCGTCCCGGAGCTGGTTCGCCTCCTGGTCGACGAGCACGGCCTCGGCTTCGACGAGGCCTTCGCGCTCACCCGGGCGAGCGTGCGCTACACCAACCACACGCTGCTGCCCGAGGCGCTCGAGAGCTGGCCGCTGCCGCTCTTCGACCGGCTCCTGCCGCGCCATCTGCAGATCGTCTTCGAGATCAACGCCCGCCATCTGGCAGCGGTGCGTGCGCGTCCCGACTGCGACGACCAGCTCCTGCGCGCCGTCTCGCTGATCGACGAACGCGACGGCAGGCGGGTCCGGATGGGCCATCTCGCCTATGTCGGCTCGACCGTGGTCAACGGCGTCTCGCGGCTGCACGGCAGGCTCGTGCGCGAGAGCCTCTTCGTCGAACTCGACCGGGTGCTCCCCGGGCGCATCACCCACGTGACCAACGGTGTCACGCTGCGGCGCTGGGTCGAGCAGTGCAACCCGGCGCTCGCCGCGCTGCTCGGCGAGGCGCTCGGGCCCGGCTGGCAGGTCGACGGCGAGCGCTTCGAGCGGCTGCGGCCCTTGGCCGAGGATCCCGCCTTCCGCGACCGTCTGGCCCGCGCCAGGCGGGCGGCGAAGCTCCGCCTCGCCCGCTGGGTCGAGCGCGAGCTCGGCCTGGCGCTCCACCCCGACGCGCTCTTCGACGTCCACGTCAAGCGCATCCACGAATACAAGCGCCAGCTGTTGAACCTCCTCGAGACCGTGGCGCTCTGGCAGGCGATCCGGGCCGATCCGGCCGGCGACTGGCCGCACCGGGTCAAGATCTTCGCGGGCAAGGCCGCGGCCGGCTACCACCGCGCCAAACTGATCATCCAACTGGCGTGCGACGTGGCGCAGGCGATCCGGGCCGATCCCCTGGTCGAGGGTCGGCTCGAGGTCGTCTTCCTGCCGAACTACAATGTGAGCCTCGCCGAACTCGTGATCCCGGCGGCGGATCTCTCCGAGCAGATCTCGACCGCCGGGATGGAGGCTTCCGGTACCGGCAACATGAAGCTCGCGCTCAACGGGGCGCTCACGATCGGTACGCTCGACGGCGCCACGGTCGAGATGGCCGAGCGGATCGGCAGGGAGCATCTGTTCCTCTTCGGCCTCTCGGCCGAGGAGGTGGCGGCGCGACGGGCGCGCGGGCTCGACATGACCTCGCTCGTCGCCGAGACACCGCGCCTTTCGGCCGCCCTCGAGGCGATCGGCAGCGGTCTGCTGTCGCCGAGCGAGCCCGAGCGCTACCGGCCGATCGTCGAATCGCTGCGCCACCACGACTGGTTCATGGTCTGCCCCGACTTCGCCCCCTATTGGTCGGCCCAGCGGGCGGTCGACGCGCTCTGGCGCGATCCCGCGGCCTGGTGGCGCGAGGCCGGGCTGTCGATCGCCGGCTGCGGCTGGTTCAGCGTCGACCGGGCGATCGAGGAGTATCGCGAGCGGGTCTGGGGGCCGGCCGCGGGGGCGCGTCGGGCCGCCGAGGCGAGGGCGCGCCCGGCGCCGGTCGCGGCCGGATGAGCCCGGTGGACGGCGCTCGCAGGGTCGTGCCATCCTCGCCGTGGCCGGGGGAGGAGCGGCCGGCCGCCGGCCGACCGGGGCGGATCGGGAGGGTGCCATGCCGAGCACGGCGCTCGTCCGCCAGGCGATGGCCTACGTGCTCGCCGGCGGGCGCGGCTCGCGGCTCTTCGAACTGACCGACAAGCGAGCCAAACCCGCGGTCTATTTCGGCGGCAAGACCCGCATCATCGACTTCGCCCTTTCCAACGCCCTCAATTCCGGCATCCGCCGCTTCGCAGTCGCCACCCAGTACAAGGCCCACAGCCTGATCCGCCATCTCCAGAACGGCTGGACCTTCTTCCGCCAGGAACGCAACGAGAGCTTCGACATCCTGCCGGCCAGCCAGCGCGTCACCGAACACCAGTGGTACTTGGGCACGGCCGATGCCGTGTATCAGAACATCGACATCATCGAGAGCTACGGGCCCGACTACATCGTCGTGCTGGCGGGCGACCACATCTACAAGATGGACTACGGCGCCATGCTGCGCCAGCACGTGGAGAGCGGGGCCGACGTCACGGTCGGCTGTATCGAGGTGCCGCGCGCCGACGCCCGAGGTTTCGGTGTCATGCGCGTCGACGCCTCCGACCGCATCCTCGACTTCGTCGAGAAGCCGGCCGACCCGCCGGGGCTGCCGGACCGGCCCGACCGGGCGCTCGCGAGCATGGGCATCTACGTCTTCGCCACCCGGCTGTTGTTCGATCGGTTGCGCGCCGATGCGGCCGATCCGACCTCGAGCCGCGATTTCGGCAAGGACCTGATCCCCAAGATCGTGGCCGACGGCAACGCCTTCGCCCACCGTTTCACCCGCTCCTGCATCCGCTCGCGCGAGGAGGCCGAGCCCTATTGGCGCGACGTCGGCACGCTCGATGCCTATTTCGACGCCAACATCGACCTGACGGCGACCGTGCCGGCGCTCGACATCTACGATCGCGGCTGGCCGATCTGGACCTATGCCGAGATCACCCCGCCCGCCAAGTTCGTCCACGATCTCGAGGGCCGGCGCGGCAGCGCGGTGAGCTCGCTCGTCTCGGGCGGCTGCATCGTCTCGGGCGCCACGCTGCGCAACTCGCTCCTCTTCACGGGCGTGCACGTCCACTCCTGGGCCCGCCTGGAGCGCGCGGTCGTGCTGCCCTATGTCGACATCGGCCGGCACGCCCGGCTCAAGGACGTGATCGTCGATCGCGGCGTGCGCATCCCCGAAGGCCTCGTGGTCGGCGAGGACCCCGAAGAGGACGCCCGCCGCTTCCGCCGCACCGAGCGCGGCGTCTGCCTGATCACCCAGCCGATGATCGACCGGCTCGTGGACTGAACGCTTGCGCCGGCTCCGCGAAGGCGCGCCCGAGCCGCCCGGCCTCACCCCGTCCCCGCGGGGCGTCAACGTGGCGATCCCGGCCCCCGAGGCCGAGCGGGTCGAGCTCTGCCTGTTCGATGCGGCGGGCGAGCGCGAGCTCGAGCGGATCGCGCTGCCCGAACGCAGCCACGGCGTCTGGCACGGTCTCCTGCCCGACCTGCCACCCGAAACCCGCTATGGGCTGCGCGCCTACGGGCCCTTCGATCCCGAGCGCGGCCTCCGCTTCAACCCGCACAAGCTCCTGCTCGATCCCTGGGCGCGGGCGATCGACCGCCCCTTCCGGCTCGCCCGGCCGCTGTTCGGTTACGATCCCGACGATCCCGCGCGCGATCTCTCCTTCTGCCGTCTCGACAGCGCCGCGGACATGCCGAAGGCGTGCCTTCTGACGCCACCGCCCGCGACCGGGCCGCGGCCGGCCACGCCCTGGCGGACCACCCTGCTCTACGAGCTCCACGTCAAGGGCTTCACCCGCCTCCACCCCGAGCTGCCGCCTTCGATCCGCGGCACCCTCGCCGGGCTCGCCCATCCGGCCGCCCTCGAGCACCTGGTCCGCCTCGGGGTGAGCGCGGTCGAGCTCATGCCGATCACCGCCGCCATCGACGAGCCGCACCTCGCCCGCAAGGGCCTCGTCAACTATTGGGGCTACAATCCCGCCGCCTTCATGGCGGTCGACCCGCGCCTTCTGGCCACGGGCGAACTCGACGAGCTCGCCGCCGCGATCGAAGCGCTGCACGGTGCCGGCCTCGAGGCGATCCTCGACCTCGTCCTCAACCACACGGGCGAGGGCGACGAGCTCGGCCCCACCGTCTCCCTGCGTGGACTCGACAACCGCAGCTACTACCGGCTGCGGCCGGGCGAGCCCCGCCGCTACGAGGACCCCACGGGCTGCGGCAACGCGCTCGCGGTCGACCGGCCGATCGTGCTGCGCCTCGTCATGGACGCCCTGCGCCACTGGGCGGCGCTCGGGGTCGACGGGGTCCGCCTCGATCTCGCGACCACGCTCGCCCGCGAGGAAGGGGGCTTCGCGCCCGGCGGCCCCTTCCTTTCGGCCCTGCGGCAGGACCCCCTGCTCGCCCGCTTGAAGCTCGTGGTCGAGCCCTGGGACGTCGGCCCCGGCGGCTGGCGGCTCGGGGCTTTTCCGCCCGGCACCGCCGAGTGGAACGACCGCTTCCGCGACGAGATCCGCCGTTTCTGGCGCGGTGATCGCGGGCTCGTGGGGGTTCTCGCGACCCGCCTCGCGGGCTCGGCCGACCTGTTCGCGCACCACGACCGCCGGCCCTGGGCGAGTGTCAACTTCCTCGCCGCCCACGACGGCTTCACCCTCGCCGACCTGGTCGCCTATTCCCGCCGGCACAACGAGGCCAACGGCGAGGAGGGGCGCGACGGCCGGGCCGACGAGCCGTCCTGGAACCACGGTGCGGAGGGGCCGAGCGGCGATCCCGCGGTCCTGGCCGCTCGCCGCGCCGACATGCGCGCGCTCCTCGCTCTCCTTCTCTCTGCCCGCGGCACGCCCATGCTCGCCATGGGCGACGAGCTCGCGCGCAGCCAGGGCGGCAACAACAACGCCTACTGCCAGGACAATCCGACCTCCTGGCTGGATTGGACGCTCGACGAGGACCGCCGGGCGCTGCTCGCCACGGTCCGCCGGCTCGTGGCGTTGCGCCGGGCGCACCCGGCCCTGCACGACGATCGCTTCCTCACCGGCGTCCCGGCCGGCGGACCCTTGCCGGACGTCACCTGGCGGCGGGCCGACGCCGCGCCCATGAGCGAGGCCGACTGGCACGACCCCGACCGTCGCCACCTCCTGGTCGATCTCTGCCTCGCCGGCGAGGACGGCGCCGACCGCGTGCTCCTCGTCGTCAACCGGGAGGAGCGGCCGCTGCCGCTCGTCCTGCCGCCGCCGCTCTCGCGCTGGTGGCTCGTGCTCGATACCGCCCGCGAGCGGCCGGCCGCACCCCTCGGCCCGGCGGGCGAACGGCTCCTCGCCCCGGCCCGTGCGGTCTTGCTGCTCGAGGACCGGGCTCAGCCCACCCTGGCGGCGTAGCAGGCGCGGCCGACCGCGCAGAGCCGACCTTCGGCGTCCGCCACCTCGACATCGGCGAGAGCCACCGTTCGGCCGAGCTTTCGGACCGCGGCGGTCGCGACCAGCCGAGCACCCGTCGCGGGCCGCAGATAGTCGACCCGGAGGTCGATCGTCGGGACCCCACCGCCCAGGCCGAGCGCCACCGCCATGTCGCCCGCCACGTCGATCAGCGCCGCGATCGCTCCGCCGTGGAACTGTCCGCTGCCCGCCGTCCGCTCGAGCTCGGGCCGAAGGGCGAGGGTGGCCACGATCCGACCGGTCGCGGGATCGGCCGCCTCGACCCTGATACCGAGCCCGGCGATGTAGGGCGAAGCCAGGAACAGCGCCTCGAGCGCCGCCGCATCCCCGAGCGCGCCCGCCGCCGGGGCGTCCTTCGCCGGCCCGTCGTCGCCCGCCGCGCTCACGGCACGAGCACCAGCTTGCCGAAGAAGCGCCGCTCGACGAGTGCTCGCACCGCCTCGGCCGTCTCGGCGAGCGGCCGGATGCTGTCGATCACCGGCACGAGCTCGCCCGCCGCCGCCATCGCGTAGACTCGCCCCTGGTCCTCCATGGTCCAGCCGTTCGAGCCCACGATCGACAGCTCGTAGGTCCAGACGTAGCGGGCGTCGTTCGGTGTGGCGTAGCCGGCGGTCGCTCCGCATACCAGCATCCGCCCGCCAGGGGCCAAGCATTTGAGGCTCTCTACCCAGGTATCGCCTCCGATATAGTTGATCACGACCTCGACCCCACCGCCACCCTGCATGCGCGGTTTGCCGTAGTCCCGCCAAATCACCTCGCGGAAATCTTCTCGGCTCGTGTCGATCACCTTGTCGGCACCGAGCTCCTTCAGACGCTCGAGCTTCCAGGGCGCACTGCCGCAGGCGACGACCTCGGCGCCCGCCCGCTTGGCGAGCTGGACGCAGGCGGTGCCGACCCCGCCCGTCGCGCCCAGGATCAGCACCCGCTCGCCGGCCCGGATCGCCCCGCGCGTGGTCACCATCCGAAGTGCCGTGCCGTAGGCGACCGGCAGCGCCGCTGCCTGCTCGAAGCCGAGCCCCTCGGGCAGCCGGATCAGCCGGTCGGCCGGCACCCGGACGCGCTCGCAGCAGGTTCCGAGCCGGGTCTCGCCGGTCATCCCCTCGCCGGGCACGAGAGGGTGGAACCCCACCCGCTCGCCGACCCGCCAGCCCTCGACCCGCGCGCCGACCGCCTCGATCTCCCCGCAGCCGTCGCCGCCCGGGATCATCGGCAAGGGGGTGCGAAGCGCCGTGGTCTTGCCGAGGATCATGGGCTCGAAGCCGTTCAAGGCGGCCGCCCGGATGCGGATCACGACGTCGTCGGGCCCGCAGACGGGATCGCTCACCTCCTCGTATCGGAGCTGTTCGGGCCCCCCGTGGGCGTGGAACCGGATCGCCCGCATGCCTGCCCTCCGCGAACGCGGCCTTCGATCGTCGCCGGGACGGGTTTTCGGGCCCGCCTCGAGCGGCTTAGATGGCCGCGCGCGCGCCAGGAAGAGGTCGCGTGGAACGCAGCCCTGCCGCGACCGGCAATCTCGCCTATTGGCTCGCCCCCTGGGCGGAGCGGGAGCCCGAGCGGCCGGCTCTGATCGACCTCGCCTCGGGCGAGCGTGCGCTCGACTACGGCACCCTCGATCGGCGGATCGACCGGGTCGCGGGGCTCGTGCGCGATGCCGGCATCGGCCCGGGCGAGCGGCTGCTCGTGGCGATCGGCAACCGCGCCGAGTTCATCGAGGCCGTGTTCGGGGCGATGCGGGCGGGTGCTGTGCCCGTGCCCCTCAACACGCGCCTGGGCGCGGCCCAGCTCGCCCACTGCATCACCGATGCCGAACCCTCGGGGGCGATCCTCGAACCCACCGCCGCTCCGGCCGTCGCCGGGCTCCTCGAGGGCAGGCCGCTTCGGCTGCGCCTCGCCCTGGGCGATCCGCCCCCGGGCTTCGACCCCTTCGAGCCCGCGGTCGCGGCGGCGCGCCCGCTCGGCGAGCCCGTCGTCCTGCCCCGAGGGGCGATCTGCTTGCTCGCCTATACCTCGGGCTCGACCGGGCGCCCGAAGGGCGTGCCCTTGACGCATGCCGGCCAGATCTGGTGGCTCGACCGCCTGCTGCGTTACTGGCCGCAGCCCGAAGACGCCCGCTCCCTCCTCGCCATGCCGCTCTACCACAAGAACGCCATGGCGGGTGCGGTGAAGCCGCGGCTCGCCTCGGGCGGCTCGATCGTGCTGATGCCGTCCTTCGCGGCCCGCCCCTACCTCGAGGCGCTCGCCCGCTACCGCTGCACGCATCTCACGGGTGTGCCGACCCTCTTCGCCCGCATTCTCGAAGAGCGCGATCTTCTCGACCGCCTCGACCTCTCCTGCGTGAAGTCCGTGGCGGTCGGTTCCGCCCCCGTGCCGGATGCGCTCTTCGAGGCGATGTGCCGGCGGTTCGCGGGCGCCTTCGTCTACCAGTCCTACGGCCTCACCGAGGGCGGCCCGGTGATGTTCGGGCCACCCGGGGACGGCCGGCCCGTCCCGCTCGGCAGCTGCGGCGTGCCCTGGCCCGAGGGCGAGGTCCGCCTCGTGGGAACCGACGGCCGGCCGGGCGAAGTGGGGGAGCTCTGGGTCCGCAATCCGGGCGTGACGCCCGGCTACCGCAATCTGCCCGAGGTCGACCGCGAGCGCATCGTCGAGGGTTGGCTTCGCACCGGCGATCTGTTCCGGCGCGACGGCGACGGCTTCTACTACTTCATGGGCCGCACCGACGACATGTTCGTCTGCGGCGGCGAGAACGTCTACCCGATCGAGGTCGAGAGCCTCCTGCTGCGCCATCCGGCGGTGAGCGAGGCCTGCGTCGTGCCGGTGCCCTACCGCGACAAGGGCGAGGCCCCGGTCGCCATGGTCTCGTTGAAGAAGGGTCACAGCGTAGACGGCGAAGCGCTCCGCCGCCATTGCCTCGAGCACGGTCCGGCCTACGCTCACCCGAGGCGGGTGGTGATCGTCGACGAGCTGCCGCTCACGGGCGCGCGCAAGATCGACCGGCAGGCGATCGCCGCGCGGCTTCGGGCACTCTGCGCCGATCTGGCGGAGACCCGGCATGGCTGAGAGCCGAAATGCCTGAGAGGAGGCGGCGGATGCGCGGCGTGGGCGATCTCGACCATGCGGTGATCCTGGTGGCGGACCTCGACGAGGCCGAGCGCCGCTACGCCGCCCTGGGCTTCCGCACCACGCCCCGCGGCTACCACTCGGCGCATATGGGTACCGCCAACAGCACCGTCGTGCTGCCCGACCGGCGCACCTATTTCGAGCTCCTCTCGGTCACCGTGCCGACACCCGCCAACGCCGCCCAGCGCACCCGCCTCGCCCACCGGCCCGGGCTCCACGGCCTCGCTTTCAAGACCGAGGACGCCCGCCTGGTCGCGGCCGAGCTCGCCGCCGCGGGGCTCGGCGAGGGCGCGGCGGTCGACTTCGCCCGCGCGGTCGAGCTCGCCGATGGCCCGCGCGATGCTCGCTTCACCGTCGCCCGCAGCCGGGACGGCGCGATCCCGGGGGCCTGGTGCTTCCTCTGCCAGCACCACACCCCCGATCTGGTCTGGCGGGCGGACCATCTCGAGCAGCCGAACGGGGCCACCGCACTGGTCGAGGTCCTGGGCTCGGCCGCCGACCTCGACGCCCTCGAGGCTCCCTGGCGGCTCCTGCTCGGCGAGCGCGTGCAGCGCATCGCGGACCGTCTCGAGGTGCGTACCGGCACCGCCACGCTCGGCTTCCACGAGCCCGAGGCCCTGCGCCGCCGGCTCGGCGCCGCGGTCGAAGGGCTCGACCTCGAGGAGCCGGGACTCGTGGCGCTCGTCTTCGCGGTCGCCGACCCGACCCGCGCCCGCGCTCGCGTCGAGGCGGCGGGGATCGGCGCATTCGAGGCACCCGACGGTTCGCTGGTGGTGCCCGCGGCGGCGGCCTGCGGGGTCGTGATCGCGTTCCGTCCGGCTGCGGCCGGGTGAGGCGAGGGAGGCGGGAATGCGCAAGGGACTCTTCCTCGGGCTAGCGGTGGTGGCCTCGACCGTGCTCGCCGCCGCAGAGGCCGCGGCCCAGCAGATCAAGTGGCGGATGGCCACGATCGACACCGAGACCGGCGTCTACTTCACGAACATCGCCAAGCCCTTCGCCGAATGGGTGGACCGCCTGACCAACGGGCGGATGAAGATCGATCCGCTGCCGGCCGGCACCGTCGGCAACATCTTCAAGCTGCACGAGGCGGTCGAGGACGGGCTCGTCGAGATGGCCAACTGGCCGCCGGTCTTCCTCGGCACGGCCGATCCCACCAACGCCATGATCGCCACCTTCCCGACCGGGCTCGGCACCGATTCCTTCCTCGCCTGGCTCTACGTCGGCGGCGGCGCCGATCTCTGGGTCCGCCACCGACGCGAGACCATGAAGATGCACGCCCTCGTGCTCGGCAGCGGGCCCTCGGAATGGTTCGCTCACAGCCACGTGCCGATCCGCACGGTCCGGGATCTCGAGGGCGTCAAGTTCCGCACCCTCGGCAACTGGGCCGCGGTCCTCAAGGACCGCTTCGGGGCGGCACCCACGACCGTGCCCGGGGCCGAGATCTACGGTATGCTCGAGAAGAAAGCGATCGACGCGGCTGAATATTCGATGCCATCGGAGAACTTCGCGAAAGGTTACCACGAGATCGCGCGATACGTCGTCTACCCGGGCATCCACGCCCCGGCCTGGGCCTTCGAGGGCCTCATCGAGCTCGAGACCTGGGAGAAGCTGCCGCCCGACATCAAGGTCGCGATGGAGGCCGCGGCCCGGATCGTCACCCACGAGAGCATGCTCAAGATCATCGACGCCGACCTCGATGCGGTCGGCAAGATCATGGCGGGTGGCCGCAACGAGGTCATCCGGCTCTCCGACGAGTTCCAGGCCGAGGCCCGCAAGGCTGCCCGCGCCTGGGCCACGGAGGCGGCCGCCAAGGCCAAGGCCGCGGGCAATCCCTGGCCGGAGCGGGTCGCGAATTCGATCTTCGCCTTCCAGGACCGCTGGATCGCCAACTCCAAATACCTCGTCGTCGACCACCGCGATTGAGCCCGTGCCCGGGCCGGCCCCGGCCGGCCCGCCGCGCAGGAGACCCGACCATCGCCTCCTTCCTCCTCGACCGGCTCCTCCCCGCCCTCGACCGAGTCGGCCGCCTGCTCGCCTTCCTCGCGATGCTGCTGGTCCTCGTGCTGATCGGGGTGATGATCGCCGAGGTGGTCGCTCGCCGTTTCTTGAACGCGCCGACCATCTGGGCCAACGACGTCACCTACATGACGAACGGCACGATCTTCCTGTTGGCCGCCGCCTGGACTTTGCGCCGCGACGGCCACGTCCGGATCGACTTCCTGTCCTCGCGCCTGCCCGCACGCCTCCAGCACGCGATCAACCTCGCTTTCTACCTCCTGATCTTCCTGCCGGCTCTCTGGCTCACCTGCAGCGAATCCTGGGCCAAGGCCTGGCGCGCGTACGTGCGCGGCACGCGCGAGAACATGAGCAGCTGGGAGCCGCCGATCTGGCCCTTCCTCGCCGGTATCACGCTCGGTGTGCTGGGCCTCACCCTCCAGGTCGCGCTCGAATCGATCCGCCACGCGATCGGCGTGAAAGACCCGACCCGCGTCCCGCCGCCGGGTGGTGCGCGGCAAACGCCGGCATGAGCGAACTCCTCCCGGGCGAGGTCTGGGCCGGGCTCATGTTTCCGGCGCTCTTTCTCTTCATCTTCTCGGGCGTGCCGGTGGCCTTCGCCCTCCTGGGCTGCGCGTTCCTCTTCGGCCTGCCGCTCTACGGCGACAAGATCGGCCTTCAGCTCTACGCGGGTATCACTCAGACCGCCTCGAACTTCCTGCTCTCGGCCGTGCCGCCCTTCGTCTTCATGGGCTGCGTGCTCGAGCGCTCGGGCATCGCCGAGCGGCTCTTTCAGGCCATGCTCGTCTGGCTCGGCCGGCTGCCCGGCGGCCTCGCGCTCGCCACCATCGCCATGGCCGCGGTGATCGCCGCCTCGACCGGTATCGTGGGCGCGGTCGAGGTCGTGATCGGTGTCATGGCGATCCCCGTCATGCTCCGCCGCGGCTACGACAAGACCCTGATCTCGGGCACGATCTGCGCCGGCGGGTCGCTCGGCACCATGATCCCGCCCTCGCTCGTCGTCGTGATCTACGCCTCGGTCGCCAACCAGTCGGTCGGCCAGCTCCTGGCCGCGATCCTGCTGCCGGGCCTGCTCATGGTGGCACTCTTCCTGGCCTGGATCCTGGGCCTCTGCCTGCTGCGCCCCGAGGCGGGCCCGCCGGCCCCGGTCGAGCCCCTGCCACTTTCCCGAAAGCTCGCCCTCACCGCCACCGGGCTCGTGCCGGCCGCACTCCTGATCGCCGCCGTTCTCGGGGCCATCCTCGCCGGGGTGGCGAGCCCGACCGAGGCCGCCTCGGTGGGGGCACTGGGCGCGGTCCTCCTCACCGCCTTCTACCGCCGCCTCTCGCTCGCCGTCCTGCGCGACAGCCTCGAGCGCACGCTGCTCGTCAACGCCATGATCCTCTTGATCGTGGTCGGCGGCTCGATGTTCGCGGGCGTCTTCCGCGTGCACGGCGGCCACCGCCTCGTGGCCGAGCTCGTCGTCGGTACGGGCCTGCCGCAGCTCGGCATCGTGCTGCTCCTCCTCGGCATCGTCTTCCTCGCGGGCTTCGTCCTCGACTGGGTCTCGACCGTCCTGATCTGCCTGCCGATCTTCCTTCCGATCCTGGCCGAGGCGAAGATCGACCCGATCTGGTTCGCCACCCTCATGGTCGTCGTCATCCAGACGAGCTATCTGACCCCGCCCATGGCACCCTCGATCTTCTACCTCCGCTCGATCGCCCCGCCCGAGATCGGCTACGGCCACATGGTCCGCGGTGTGGTGCCGTTCGTGGCGGCTCAGCTCCTCACCCTCGCCCTCGTACTCGCCTTTCCGGTGCTCGCCACCTGGCTGCCGAAGGCGCTGATCGGAGGCTTCTGAGCCGATGGTCGACGCGCACCGCGATGCGGGCCTCTCGGCCTCGCTCTGGGCCGCGACCGCGCCGCGCGGCCCGGCGCTGCCGACCCTTCTGGGCCCGATCGAGGCGGACGTGGCGATCGTCGGTGCCGGCTTCACCGGCCTTTCGACCGCACTGCACCTGGCCGAGGCGGCACCCGCCCTCGCCGTCGTCCTGCTCGAGGCCGAGGAACCCGGCTTCGGTGCCTCGGGCCGCAACAACGGCCAGGTCATCCCGACGCTCACCCGGCCCGATCCCGACGAGCTCGTGGCTCGGCTCGGTCCCGAGCGCGGCGAGCGGTTCGTCGCGCTGGTGCGCGACTCGGCCGCCTTCACCTTCGAGCTGATCCGCCGAACGGGCATCGCCTGCGATGCCGTCCAGGCCGGCTGGATCCAGCCCGCCCACAGCCCCGAGCGTTTCGAGCGGGTCAGCAAGAAGCGCTTCGAGCAATGGGCGCGGCGCGGAGCCGAGGTCGAGCTCCTGGAGCCGAGGCGGCTCGCCGAACGGCTCGGCAGCGAGGCCTGGTACGGCGGCTGGGCCGCGCGCACCGGCGGTCATCTGAACCCGCTCGCCTTCGCCCGCGGCCTCGCCCGCGCCGTGATCCTGCGCGGTGCGCGGCTCTTCGTCCGCTCGCCCGTGACCGGCCTCGAGCGGGTGGGCGCCCGCTGGCGACTTTCCACACCCCGCGGCCGGGTCGAGGCCCGCCGCGTGCTGCTCGCCACCGCCGCCTATTCCGGTACCGCCACCGGTGCTCTCGCGCGCAGCTTCGTCCCCTTCCGGCCCTGGATGCTCGCGAGCGAGCCCTTGGGCGAGCACCTCCGCCGCTCGGTCGTGCCGGGCGGCGAGGCGGTCTCCGACACCCGGGCCGACCTCCGCTTCCTGCGCTGGACCGCGGACGGCCGCCTGGTGTCGGGCGGGGCGCTGGCGCTTCCCCTGGCCGAACGGCCGCGCCTCGAGCGGCGGGTCGCCGCATTTCTCGGCCGTGCTTTCCCGGTCCTCGCCGGGCTGCGCTTCGACTACGCCTGGAGCGGTACCGTCGCCGTCACACCCGACCGGCACCCACACCTGTTGCGACTCGGGCCCGAGCTCTTCGCCTGGATCGGCTGCAACGGCCGCGGCGTCGCGCTCGCGACCGCCCTCGGGCCGCACCTCGCGGGCCTCCTGCGCGGCGAGGAGGAGCGCCATCTCCCGCTGCCGCTCGAAGAGCCGGCGCCGATCCCGCTCCCGCGCCTCTCCGCCGCCCTCGCCCGGCTCGCGCTCCCCTACTATCGCTGGCTCGATTCGCGGCCCTGAGCTTCGGCCTCGGCCAAATGCGCGAGCACGACGCCGCCGAAGGCCTGGTCGGTCGGCACGATGTCGATGCGAGCGAGATCAACGTGCGGCGGCAGCCGCAGCGCCGCGACCAGCACGCGCGCCACCTCCTCGGGCCGGATCGAGCGGAAGCCGCGATAGAGCCGCTCCTGCACGAGGGCTCGATCACCGCCCATCGCATCCAGATAGATGTCGGTCTCGACCCGGCCGGGGGCGAGCTCGCTCACGCGAATACCGGTGCCGACGAGATCGAGCCTGAGGTTCTGCGCGAGCATCGAGACCGCCGCCTTGGAGGCGGTGTAGACCGCCATGGCCGGGTAGGGGTGATGCGCCGAGATCGAGCTCAGGAGGAAGACGTGGCCGCGCCGACGCGCCACCATCCCGGGCAGCGCCACCCGGACCGTGTGGAACGCCGCCTTGACGTTGAGGTCGAGCATGCGGTCGAGTTCGTGCCGGCCCATCTCGAAGAGCCGCTTGACCGCGCTCACGGCACCCGCGTTGACGACGAGCACGTCGAGCTCGAGCGGGCCGATCGCCGCCTCCAGGGCGGCCGTGTCGGTGACGTCGAGCGGCAGCGGCCGGCAGCCGGTCTCGGCCGCGAGGGCGGCGAGCGCTTCGGCCGAGCGGGCGACCGCCCAGACCTCGAGCCCCTCGGCGCGGAGCGCGCGCACGATCGCGGCACCGATCCCGCGCGAGGCGCCGGTCACGAGCGCGGTCCGATAGGCCTGGGTGGTGGTCACGGTCGATCCTCCTGGAACAGCCGGCGGAGCCGCTGGCCGAGCCGCTCGAGCGCCACGACGGCGGCATCGAGGGCCCGGGTCATGTGCAGGGTGCCGTGCGCGAGGCCGGGCCAGACCACGAGTTCGTGCCGGACGCTCGCGGCCGCGAGCCGCTCGACGAGCGCGCGGCTCTCGTCGAGCAGCGGGTCGAGCCCGGCCGCGGCCACGACGAGCGGGGGCAGGCCCGATAGCTCGGCGAGCAGCGGCTCGGCGAGCGGATCCGAGCCGTCGCGGTGGTCGGGCGGCAGATACTCCGCCCAGAACCGGTCCAAGAGTTCGGGCGGAAGCAGGAAGAAGGGATCGGCGAAGCGCCTACGCGAGGCGCCCGCGAAGCGTCGCCGATAGCCTCCATAGACCAGGAGCCCCGCCCGCGGCAGCGGTCCGCCCGCATCGCGCAGCCGCAACAGCGCGGCGAGTGCCAGATTGGCCCCCGCCGAATCGCCGCCCACCACGATACGTCCCGGATCGAGGCCGAGGGCGGCACCGTGCTCGAGCACGAAGCGCAGCGCCGTGGTCGCATCGTCCAAGGGTGCCGGGAAACGGTGCTCGGGGGCGAGGCGGTAGGCGACCGCGAGCACCCGGCAGGCACTCGCGAGCGCGAGCCGCCGGCAGATCCCTTCGTGGCTGTCGAGCCCGCCCATGATCCAGCCGCCGCCGTGCAGCCAGAGGAGGAGCGGCGCGGGTGCGGCCGTGCCGGGATCGTAGAGCCGACAGAGCAGGGGACCCGCGGGCCCGGTGATCGCGACCGGCTCGATCCGCGCCACCGGCAAGAGATCGCGGTTCCAGGCCGGGGCGAACCGGCGGTCCATCCAGGCGCGCAGCTCCGCGATCGACCAGGTCGCGGGCGGCGGCAGCCCGGCCGCCTGCCGCCGCGCCTGCTCGAGCAGCGCCCGGAGTTGCGGGTCGATCCCCGCCGCCGCCTCGGGCAACGGCGCCTCGTCGCCCGCCCGGGCGGGACCCGGCGCGGCCGCCGCGAGGGCCGCGCGCACGTCCTTCTCCATCACCCGCCCGTCGGCCCCGCTCCGCGCGAGCCGAGCGAGATCGAGCCCGTGCTCGCGGGCGAGCCTCCGGGCGATCGGCGAGGCCGGCACGAATCGTCCCTCGCTCGGGGTCGCAGGGCCACGATCACGGGCCCCCGGTGCGGCCGCCGCGAGGGTCCTCGGGGCCGGTTCCGCCGGATCGAGCGGCGACGGCGCCCCGGTCGACGCGTCGAGCCCGGCCGCGCTCGGCGGCTCGGACCCCTCCACCCGCAGACGGCAGACCACGGTGCCGAGCCCCACCTCTCGCCCCGGCTCGACCAGCAGCGCCTCGACCACACCCGCCGCCGGGGCGCTCACCTCGCTCGCCGCCTTGGCGGTCTCGACCACCGCGAGAGGCGCTCCGGCCGCGACCCGGTCGCCGACCGCCACCTGCCAGGCGACCAGGAGCGCACTCTCCATGTACTCGCCCGCAGCACCCGCGAGCCGGACCTCGAGCAGCCCGCCCATCGCCCGTCTCAGGAGAGGCAACGCCGGGCGGCGGCGGCGATCCGCGCCGCGCTCGGTATCGAGGCCCGCTCGAGGGGCTCGGCATAGGGGATCGGCCGGTCGGCCGCTCCCAGGCGCTGCACCGGTGCGTCGAGCCAGGCGAAGGCCTCCTCGGCGATCGTCGCGGCGAGCTCGGCGCCGAAGCCCGCGAACCTCCAGCCCTCGTTGACCACCACCGCCCGATGGGTGCGGCGGACCGAGCTCGCGAGCGTGTCGACATCGAGCGGCCGAAGCGTGCGGACGTCGATCACCTCGGCCTCGATGCCCTCCTGCGCGAGCCGCTCGGCCGCGCCGAGCGCTTCGAGCACCATCCGGCTCGAGGCCACGAGCGTGACGTCGCGGCCGGGCCGGCGGATCACGGCCGGACCGATCGGCTCCAGATGCTCGCCCACGGGCACCGGTCCGCGGGTGTTGTAGAGCGCCTTGTGCTCGATGAAGACGACCGGGTTCGGGTCGCGGATCGCGGCCGTGAGCAGGCCCTTGGCGTCGGCCGGGGTGGCCGGCATCACGACCTTGAGCCCCGGGATGTGGGCGACCCAGGCCTCGAGGCTCTTGCTGTGCTGCGCCGCCGCCCCGGCGCCGACCCCGCCCTGGGTGCGCAGCACGAAGGGCAGCCGCACCGCTCCGCCCCAGATCCAGGGTAGGACCGAAGCCTGATTGACGAGCTGGTCGAGGCAGAGCGGCAGGAAATCCGCGTACATGATCTCGGCGACCGGCCTGAGGCCCGTCATCGCCGCCCCGATGGCGAGTCCGCAGATGGCCTGCTCGGCGATCGGCGTATCGCGCACCCGCAGGGGCCCGAACTCGGCGAGGAGGTCCTTCGTCACCTTGAAGACGCCGCCATAGACGGCAACGTCCTCGCCGAAGACGACGACCGAGGGGTCGCGCCGCATCTCCTCGACGAGCGCCTCGCGCAGGGCCTCCCCGAAGCGCAGCTCACGCACGGGCCGCCTCCCGCGCCGCTCCCGCTTCCTCGACATATTCGGGGGCCGCGAGCGCCTCGGCCGCCGGCAACGGTGCGGCGAGCGCCGCTTCGAGCGCGGCCGAAAGCTCGCGCTCGGCCTCGCCCTCGAGGGAGAGGAGGGCGCTCTCGCCGAGCTCGGGCAGGAGCTCGGCGCGCAGCCGGAGGATCGGGTCGCGCGCCCTCCAGGCGGCGATCTCGGCCGGGTCCCGGTAGCCGCCGAGATCGCTCGTCGAGAACCCTTCGAGCCGGTAGGTCCGGGCCTCGATCGAGCTCGGTCCCCCGCCACGGCGGGCTCGGGCGGCGGCCTCGGCCACCGCGGCGAACACCGCCCGCACGTCGTTGCCGTCGACCGACAGGCCCGGCATGCCGTAGCCCCTGGCGCGGACGGCCAGCTCGGCGACCGCGGACTGGGCCGCGGTCGGCACGGTGAGGCCGAAGCCGTTGTGCTCGATCACGAAGACCACCGGCAGCCGCCACAGGCCCGCCAGGTTCATGGCCTCGTGGGCGGCGCCGATCTGGGCGGCACCGTCGCCCAGGAAGGCGCAGACGACGCGCGGCTCTCCGCGCACCTGGAAAGCGAGCGCCTGGCCGACCGCCACCGGCAGCATCCCGCCCACGATCCCGCAGCCCCCCAGGAGCCCGACCGCGGGGTCGGCGACCAGCATGTGCCCGGCCCGGCCGCCGCAGCTGCCGGTGGCCCGGCCCAGGATCTCGGCCAGGAGCGGGCCGAGCGGCACTCCCTTGCCGACATAGTGCGCGTGGCCGCGATGCGTGCTCGTCACCACGTCTTCGGGCTCGAGCGCGGCCGTGGCGCCGATGCCGACCGCCTCCTGCCCGTCGCAGCGGTGGATCGGCCCGCGGGTGCGCCCCTCCGCATGGAGCCGGCCGAGCTCCTCCTCGAGCCGGCGCACGAGCACCATGCGGCGATACATCTCGCGCAGCTCGCCGAGCCCCGGACGGTTCAGCAAGGCTCCCTCCCGGTTCGGGCGGCCCAGGTCTCGGCCGCCTCCACGACCACGTCGTTGATCGCCTGCCAGGGGATCCGCTCGTCGAGCCAGCCGGCGAGCCTGCCGGCCACCAGCACGAGCTCCTCGAGGATCGCGGCGGCCCGTGCCGGCGAGAGGGCCAGCGCGCGTCGCCCGAGGGCGAGCGGCTCGGTACAGCCCACAAGGCCGTAGAGATCGCAGAGCCGACGCTCGGCCTGGTCGAGGAGCAGCGTGGCCGCGCGGGCGGCGAAATACGGGTCGCTCGCCGCCTCGGCCAGGAGCTTCCAGAGCGCTTCTTGCAGCTTGCGCGCCTCGGCCTCGGCCAGCAGCAGCGGGCCGGCCGGCAGGATCAGGCCGCGGCGGGCGACCAGTGCCTCGAGCGCCGCGGGCGGAGCGGCCCACAGCGTTTCCCGGGCGGCCGCGAGCGCCGCGAGCGGCCCGCTCGTTTCGGCCGGCTCGGTCGCGGGCGGTGGTGCCGGCCCGTCGAGCCGCTCGAGCCGGCCGCGGAAGGGTCTTCGGCCCTGCTCGCGGCGGATGCGATCGCCGAGCTCGGCCACGGGCTCGACCGGCCCCTCGACCCGACCGAGCACGGTCACGGGCGCCCGCTCGGCCTGCAAGGGGCCGTACAGCAGCTCGAGGAACTGCCGCTCGGGCCAGTAGAGGAACGTCCCGGGCGGCAGCGCACTCACTTCCGATGCGGCCTCGAGCGGCACCAGGAAGGGCGCGTGCCAGAGCAGGTGGCGGCCGGCGATCCGAGCTGCGTGCAGGTCCACCGGCATCGGCAGGGCGCGCAAGAGCGCCTCGGTGGTGCGCGGCGACTCCGGCCGGTCGAGCCGGAGCACGAGCCGAAGCGCATCGAGGCTGAGGACGAGGCGGTGCACAGAGGCTCCCTCGGGCGCGCCTCTTCGCCACTAGCAGAGCCGGCGGAGGGCGCAACCGCGCGGGCCGCGGGTCTCGCTCCCGGCGCAAATCGACATATTGACATGGCGATTTTAAAACCTACCTATCGGCAATGTCGCAAGGCGATCGACCCACCCTCGCCGAGCTCGCGGAACGCTCGGGCGTCGAGCCGCGCACGCTGCGGAGCTGGGTCCAGCAGGGCCTGGTGCCCGGCCCGGACCGGCGTGGCCGCGACGCACGCTATCCCACCGCCGCGCTCGAGCGCGTGCTCGCGGTCAAGGCGCTGCGCGACCGCTACGGGCTGTCGCTCGGCGCGATCCGGCGCGAGCTCATGCTCGCCGATCCGGCGCGCTTGCGGGCGCTCGCGGCGGAGGGGCGGGGCGAGCCGGCGTCGACCGCCCCGCCGCCCGGAACGGCCGCCGCCTACCTGGCGGAGCTGCGGGCGGCCGGGATTTTCGGCCGGAGCAGTGGCCGCGGCCCGCCAGCATCGGCCGCCAACCGTGGCGAGATCGCACCGGCCGACGGTCTCGCCCGGCTCGCCCAGGCGCTCGAGGCCGCGCACGGTGGTCCGGCGCCCCGACGGGCCCGGGCCGAGCCGTGGCTCCGGATCCCGATCACCGCCGACGTCGAGCTCGTCGTCAGCGGTGCGCTTCCCGCCGATCAGGTCGCCCGCATCGAGCGGGTGGCCGATCTCGTCCGTGCCATCCTGACCGGAGGACCCGCCCATGAATGATGCCACCTTCGATCTCGACCTTCGGCTCGACCGGGCGATCGCGCGGCGGGAAGGCGGGTCCGAGCGCCACCTCGTGGCCCGCGTCACCGCCCGACGACCCGCCGGCACGGCACCGCGCCGGCCACTCGACCTCGCGCTCGTCGTCGACGCGAGCGGCTCGATGCAGGGCGCCAAGCTCGAGGCCGCCCGGGCGGCGGCCGCGGGCGTCGTGGCCGGGCTGGCCTCCGCCGATCGGCTCGCCCTGGTCTCCTTCGCGGGCGAGGCGATCGTCCATCTCGAGCCCCGAGCGATGGACGCGGACGGCAAGGTGCTCGCGGCACGCGCGATCGCGGCGCTCGAGACGCGCGGCAACACCGACCTCTCGGAGGGCTGGCTCGCCGGTGCCGACGCCCTGGCCCGCCACGCCCGCGGGTCGGAGGCGGTCGCCCGGGTCCACCTGCTCTCCGACGGGATGGCGAACGCAGGCATCTGCGATCCGGACGAGCTCGCCCGGCACGCGAGGGAGCTCGCTCGGCGCGGCATCGCGACGAGCACGGTCGGAATCGGCGACGACTACGGGGCGTGGCTGCTCCAGGTCCTCGCCGCCGAGGGTGGCGGCACCATGCACGACGCCGAGCACCGCGCCGATCTCGTCGACGTGCTGCTGGGCGAGCTCGAGGGACTGCGCGACCTCGTGGCCGAAGAGGTCCGGCTCGAGCTCCTCGTCCCGGCCAACGTTCAGGCCGAGCCGCTCGGTGTGCACCCCTACCACGCGACGGTCGGTTGCCTGTCCCTCGCCCTGGGTGCCCTCGGTCGCGATCAGGCGCGCGAGGCGGTCGTCCGCCTGCGGCTGCCGGCCGGTTCGGCCGGCGATCAGATCCTCCTGGGTGCGGTGGTCCGCGGCCGGCCGGCGGGCGGGGTGGGCGAGCTCCGCGTCGGGCCCGAGGAGGTCGTGCTCACCCTCGTGGAGGCTCGCGACGAGGCTCGTCAACCGCGCGACCCGCTCGCAGCGCTCGCGGTGGCGCGCGCCTGGCACGCGGGCGTCCTGCAGCGGGCGAGCGAGCTCAACCGGAGCGGCGCGAGGCACGCGGCACGGGCGATGCTCGAGGCCGAGCTGCACCGCTTCCGGCACTATTGCGAGGGGCTCGAGGAGGCGGCCCCCCTGGTCCACGACCTCGAGCTCCTGCACCGTCGGGCCGGGTACGAGTGGGGCGAGCGGACCCGCAAGGAGATCGCGCTCCGCGCGTTCAAGGCCGGTCGGCTCGAGGTCGATCTGCGCAAGAGCGGCCGAGCCGCCTGGCAGCGGCGCCTGATCGACCTCGATCCGGAGGAGGGCCCGCTGCCCGGGTCGCCGCCCTCGCCGTGAAGGCCGGCACGGGTCCGAGGGTCCGCGCGTCGATCGGGCCCTAAGCGGCGTCGTTCGTCCGCCGACCCGGCCGGGCGCATGGCGACGGCGTCCCGTCTGTCGCAGGGGTGCCGCCCGACCCCGACCGCCGGGCGGTTCGTCCCCTGTGCGACCCGGCCGTGGCTCGCCCGGGCCCCCGCCGGCACGGGACCAAGCGCGTGGCCGGCGCGTCTTCTCGGCACGCGTCGCGCGCACGGCCTCGGCCGAGCGCGACGCGAACCCGCCGCTCGGCTGCGAGGTCCGCGAGGAAGTCGGGGCCGCGCCGTCTGCGCGATGCCCAGCGGGCAGACCCGCCAAGCGCCGGCGAGCCGGAGCGCTCGACGGCGCGAAACCGATCGCGATCGACGGGTCCGCTTTTCCGCGGGACGGGCCGCGGATCGGGTCGCGGCCCGCTGGCTCGGGCGGACGAGGCGGCTCCTGCGCGAAGCGGCAAGGGGGCGAGCTCGGCCCGGGACGCACGCTTCGACGCCGGCCCGGCCGGAGAGGGGCCGATCCTCTACACCTCGCCGGCTGTCCGCTCCAACCGTCGGCGAGAACCGTGGGCCGATCGCGTCCCGGAAACGGGGCGGTTGCCGCTCGTAGCGGGCGGCCACCGCCCGATCCGGCCTCGCACCGTCCGGAGCGCGGCTGCGGCGCGCCGGTGCGGGGCGGCGCCTTTCGCGGCGAGAGGTCCGCCCTGAGCCGAACCGCGGCGGTCCGTTCCGCCCCGACATCGACCGTTCGGCGGCGAACGGCAGCGGCCCGCGCCGGGCGACGGCACGGGCGATCCGCGATCCCGGCCACGCTGCCGGTGCTCACTCGCCGTAATAGCCGGCGAGCTGTCGCCAACGCCGACGGTCAACCGCGCCATCGAGACGCTGCCGGTGCTCACTCGCCGTAATAGCCGGCGAGGGCGAGCCGGGCCGCGCGGTCGCCGGGTCGGGCCCAGAGCGCCGCCTTCTTCGTGTCGACACGGTTGAGCACCGCACCCGCGAGCTTGCCCTCGAGTTCGCGGGCCTCGGCGAGCGCGCGCGCCGCGAGCGTGCGCGCCGTCGTGCCCCAGCGTACGACCAGGAGAGCCCGGTCCACCGAGGGTGCGATCAGCCGCGCATCGGCCACCGCGAGCAGTGGTGCCGTGTCGAGGAGCACGAGATCGAAGCGCGTCCGGCAGGCCGCGAGCAGCCGACCGAGCCCCTCCGGGCCGAGCAGGCGGGTCGGGCGGTCGAGCCGGGCGCTGCCCGGCAGGACCACGAGGCCGGTCGCCGGGTCGAGGCGCAGCACGCTCTCGAGGGTGCACTCCCCTCTGAGCAGCTCGACGAGGCCGAGCCGCGGCTCCGGCCCCAGCAGCTCTCGCACCCGCGGACGGCGCAGATCGGCGTCGATCAGGAGGGTGCGCAGCCCCTCGGCGGCGGCGAGGCGGCCGAGGCACATGGCGAGCGTCGTCTTGCCCTCGCCGGGCAAGCAAGAAGTGATCAGCACCACCCTGCCGCGGGCTTCGCCCGGCCCCGCCACGAGGCTCGCGAGCACACCCCGCACACCCTCGGCGAAGCGTCCGTTCGGCCGTTCGAGCAGGTGCGCCTCGGGGGCGGCGGTCCGCCGCGGCAGGCTCGGCAGCGTCGCGAGGGGTGCGAGATCCAACACTGCGCGCAGGTCCTCGGCCGTCCGGAAGCCCTTCTCGGCGAGCTCGGCGAGGTAGACCGCCACGAGGGCCACGATCGTCGACACGGTGAAGGCCACGGAGAGGACCAGACGCGGCTGCGGGAAGGCCGGTGCGGTCGGCGGCACCGCTTCGGAGATGATCCGCGCGTCGGGCCGCTGCGCCGCCTCGCCCTGGGCGCTTCGCTCGACCTGCCCGAGATAGGACTCGTAGAGCCGGCGGCTGATCTCGGCCCGCTGTTCGAGCGCCTCGAGCTCTTGGCCCATGCGGTCCCGCTCGGCGGCGCGCGCCTTCACCCGGTCGAGCTCGCGCTCGAGTGCCTGCTCCTTGGCCCGGGCGATCTGCAGCAGCCCCTCCTGCTCGCGCAGGAGGGCCGCCTGCTCCGCCTCGATCCGTGCCTGCAGCTCCGCGATCTCGCGCCGCGCATCGACGATGCGGGGATGTCGGTCGCCGTACTCGGCCTTGAGCTCGGCCTCCCGGCGCAGGCTCTGTGCCTTGAGCGCGTGCAGATTCTGCAACAGCGTCGACGAGCCGAGATCCTCGACCGGTGCGACCGGCTCGCCGCGCCGGATCTGTTCCTTGAGCCGAGCGATGCGGGCCTCCTTGGCGGCCCGCTCGAGCGAGGCCGCGACCAGCTCGCGCTCGAGTTGAAGGAGCCGCTCGCCGTCGCGGCCGACGCGGTCGCCGCCGGCGGCCGCCCGCTCGCGCAAGGCCGCGAGGGCCGCGAGGTCGGCCTCGTGCTGCGCCTTGGCGGCGGCCAGCCGCTCGCCGAGCCATGCCGCGGCCCGCTCCGCCCGCTCGACCTTGCTCGCGAGCTGGGCCAGGAGATAGTGTTCCGCCACCGCGTTGGCGATGCGGGCCGCCTTCTCGGGGTCGGCCGCTTTGAAACTCACCGCGATCGCGTAAGTGCGCCCCTCGCGCGTCACCGTCAGACGTTCGAGGAACCGGTCGACCAGCTCGGCGGTCGGATCGTCGGCCGGCTCTTCGCGCGGATCGATTCCCGCACCGGCCTCGGGCGCACCGGCGAGCCGCTCCCACAGCCCCGCCAGGATCCGTCCGGGCGAGGGCAGGGGGGTACGCAGCTCGGGATCTTCCATCAACCTCAGGTTGACAACGATCTCGCGCGCGAGCGAACGCGAGGCCAGGATCTGCGCCTGGCTGTCGACCAGCGCGCTGTCGACCCCGCCTTGGGCCAGCCCCGGTGCCTCTCCGGGCCGACCGCGATCCGGGTCGATCAGGACGAGGGTGCGGGCCACGTAGGTGCGCGGCACGAGGGCGAGCAGCCCGACGCTCAGGCCGCAGCCGAGCAGCAGGATCGTGGCGATCAGCCCGGCCCGTCGCCGCAGCACGAGCACGAGCTCGAGCAGCGACAGCTCGTTGCGGGGCGAAGCGGCGCTCACGGCACCGGCGAGCCGGGCCCGATCCGGCCGGCCTCGACGTCGGCCGCACTCGCGAGCCAATCGAGGGCGAAGATCGGATTGCCGCCGAGCAGCCGGATCCGCAACCGCTCGGCCGTGCCCGGCCTCTCTTCCGGCGGTGCCGGACCCGGCACCGGGAGGTCCTCGGCAGCGCCCGGCTCGGCTCGCACGGTCGGTCCCTCCTCGCCGCCGCGACCTCCCTCGGCCCGATCCGCGGTGCCGAGCGCGCGCGCACCCGCCGTCGCCGCGATCGCGACCAACGCGAGGAGGAGGACGAGCACCGACCACCGCACCACGGTCGGCCGAGAAGCCGGGACGAGATGGACGGCCATGTTCTGCCACCATCGGTTGATCCTACGCGACCATATACCGCAAAAGTTGACGAAGTCTCAACGCCCGCCGTTGTTCGGCGTCCCCACCCGTACCCAGGGCCAGCCCCCTCGTGTCTCCGCCACCTCCCGTCGCCGGATCGTCCCCTCCGGCTCGAGCCAGAGGGCGAGGCCGCCGCTCCCGGCGAGCGCCCGCGGGCCCACGAGCGTGGCCGGTCCGCCGCCCGGACAGCGCTCGGGGCCCAGCCGGGCGATCACGAGCCCCGGCTCCCGACAGGCCTCGAGCAGCGCCTCGAGGCGGCGCGCGAGCGTCACCCGCGCCCCGCCCCGCTCGAGCACGCAGCCCGCCCGGTCGCAGCGCGGTCCGACCGCTGCACCGTCCGGCGCCGGCCCGCCCAGGGCTCGAAGCAGCGCGTCCTCGACCAGTTCGTCCCGCTCGAACGCCAGGACCCGGGCGCCTTCGGGTGCGCGCGCCGCGATCTGGGCGAGCCAGGGTGTGGCGACGAGGTCGGGTGGCCGCTCGCGGGCGATCAGGAGCGCCGCCGGCAGGAGTGCCAGGACGCCGAAGAAGCGCCAGGGTCGGCGCCAAAGGGCGAGCCAGAGGCCACCCGCCCAGAGAACGGCGAGCGCCGAGGCCGGCCAGAGCGGCACGGACAGCGCGGCACCCGGCAGGGCGGCGGCCCAACGCGCCGTCGCGAGCAGGAGCTCGACCCCGATCCCCATCACCCGCACCGCGGGCTCCTCGAGGCCGAACGGCACGAGCAGCACGGCCAGGAGACCGGCGGGCATGATCCAGAAGGTGGTGAGCGGTACGGCCAGGAGGTTCGAGACCACCCCCGAGATCGCCACCGTCTGGAAGTGGAAAGCCGTGAGCGGCGTCGTGGCGAGGCTCGCGACCAGGGTCGTGGCGGCCACACCCAGCGGGTAGCGCAGGAGCCGCACGAGGATCCCGCCCTCGCTCGCGGCGAGCCGCCGGCCGGCCACCTCCCAGACCGCGATCAGCGCCAAGACGGCGGCGAAGGAGAGCTGGAAGGAAGCTCCCTCGACCGCTTCCGGTCGCAGCAGGACCACGACCACCGCCGCCCACGCCAAGAGCCGCATCGAGAAGGGGTCGCGGTCGACCAGGATCGCCACGAGCCCCACCGCGACCATGAGGAAGGCCCGCTGGGCCGGCACCGAGGCTCCCGCGAGCACGAGATAGAAGGCGGCAGCGAGCAGGGCCAGAAGCGCCGCCGGCTTGCGAGCCGGCCAGCGTTCCGCCACCGCCGGCACGAGTGCGAAGAGCCAGCGGCCGGCCAAGAGCACGGTACCCGCCACGAGCGACATGTGCAGGCCCGAGATCGAGAGCAGATGGGCCAGGCCCGAGAGCTGGAAGTCGCGCCAGATCGCGGCATCCAGGCCCGCTCGGACACCCGTCACGAGGGCCGCCGCCACCGCCCCCGCGGGCCCCGGCAGCGGCTCGGTGAAACGCTCGGCGAGCCGTGCCCGAAGTCGGGCCACTGCGAGCTCCGCGCCAGGTTCGCCGGCCTCGAGCGACGCCGGCCGGCCGAGGGCCCAGCCGACCGCCCCGATCCCCTCGAACCAGGCGTGGCGGGCATGGTCGAAGCCGCCCGGCACCACCGGCCCGCGCGGCGGCTGCAGCACCGCCCGCAGCCGGATCCGCTGGCCCACCTCGAGCTTCTCCCAGCCGTGGCGGACGGTGAGCCGCACCCGCTCGGGTGTGGCCGTCGGTTCGAGCCGCTCGATCCGCAGCCGGTCGAGCACCAGCCTCACTCCGGGCGAACGCGGCTCGAGCTCGGCGATGCGGCCGTCCAGGGTCCACACACCGGCCCGCGGCAGAACCGGCGCCTCGACGAGCGCGAGCCGGGCGGCCGCCGCCAGCACCCCGAGGGCCAGGGCGGCGAGGCCGGCGAGCGGCAGGGCGCGGAGCGGCCGGGCCGACCACAGCGCGATCGCGGCCCGGCCGGCGAACAGACCGGCGAGCCCGACCGGCACGAGCGCCGTCGTCGGCAGCGGGGCCGGCAGCGCGAAATAGAGGAGCACGCCCGCGGCGATCGCCACCGGCAGCCAGAGCAGCCACCGGTCCGATTCGCCGAGCAGCGCCCGGCCGAACGCCCGGACCGGCGCGAGCAACGGGCGCCGGCCGGTGCCGGCGGGTGCGAGCGAGGCGGCCGACGGGTGCAGCGCGGCGTGCATGGTGCCCCGAGACCGTGCTAGAGGCCGGCCAGCGCACTCTCCCCCGAACCGCCGGGTTTTTCAACCATGAGTGTAACTGTCCGCTTCGCGCCCTCGCCGACGGGCTATCTGCACATCGGCGGCGCGCGGACCGCGCTCTTCAACTGGCTGTTCGCCCGCCATCACGGCGGGCGCTATCTCCTGCGCATCGAGGACACCGACCGGGCCCGCTCGACCGAAGAGGCGATCCGGGCGATCCTCGACGGCCTGCACTGGCTCGGGCTCGATCCGGACGAGCCGCCCGTCTTCCAGTCGAGCCGCTTCGAGCGGCACCGGGAGGTGGCGTTACGTCTGCTCGCCGAGGGCAAGGCCTATCGCTGCTGGGCGACACCCGAGGAGCTCGAGGCGATGCGCGAGAAGGCCCGCGCCGAGGGTCGTCCGATGCGCTACGACGGCCGCTGGCGCGACCGCGACCCGGCCGAAGCACCGCCCGGCGTGCCACCCGTCGTCCGCCTCAAGGCGCCGACCACGGGCGAGACCGTGGTCGAGGATCTCGTCCAGGGCACGATCCGGGTCGCCAACGAGCAGCTCGACGACATGGTCCTGCTGCGCTCCGACGGCACGCCCACCTACATGCTCTCGGTCGTGGTCGACGACATCGACATGGGCATCACCCACGTCATCCGCGGCCACGACCATCTCACCAACACCTTCCGCCAGAAGCAGCTCTACGAGGCGATCGGCGCGCCCTGCCCGGCCTTCGCCCACATCCCGCTGATCCACGGACCGGACGGCGCCAAGCTCTCGAAGCGCCACGGCGCGCTCTCGGTCACCGAGTACCGGACGATGGGCTTTCTGCCCGAGGCGATGCGCTGCTACCTCTTGCGGCTCGGTTGGGCGCACGGCGACAAGGAGCTGTTGACCGACGAGGAGGCGATCGCGCTCTTCGACCTCTCCGGCGTCGGCCGCTCGCCGGCCCGCTTCGACATGGCCAAGCTCCTCAACGTCAACGCCCACTTCCTGCGCCAGCGGAGCGACGAGGACCTGATCGCCCTCCTGCCGCCGTTTCTCGCCGCCGAGGGCCTCGTCCTCGGGGGCGAGGGCGAGCGCCGGCTGCGCGCCGGGATGGCCGGCCTCAAGGCCCGTGCCCGCACCCTCGTCGAGCTCGCCCGCGGTGCCGCCTTCTATCTCCGGCCGCGGCCCCTGCCGCTCGCCGCCGATGCGGCCGCCCGCCTCGACGAGACGGCGCGGGCCACACTCGCCGCGATCGCGCCTCTGCTGGCGGACGAGCAACTGCCCTTCGAGGAGCCGGCGCTCGAGCAGGCCTGCCGCGCCTTCGCCGAGCGGCGGGGCGTCAAATTCGCGAGCCTCGCCCAGGCGCTCAGAGTCGCCCTCACGGGCTCGACGGTCTCGCCCGGATTGTTCGAGGTCATGGTCGTGCTCGGCCGGGCGGAGGTGGTGGGCCGCCTCGAGGATGCAGCCGAGGGTCGCAACCCGGTCCTGCCGCCGTCGAATTGAAGCCGCTCCGGCCGGCTGCTACGGTCCGCACGGCGCCTTCTGCTGCAACTGCGAAGGACGCCGCCCAGCGAGGAGGACACCCGATGAGCCAGGCTACGAGCCCCTCGACCGCACGCCTGGTGATGCCCGACGGCCGGGCGGCCGAGCTGCCCCTGCTCGAGGGGACCATGGGCCCGCCGGTGCTGGACGTCCGCAAGCTCTACGGTGCCACCGGCGCGTTCACCTACGACCCCGGCTACACCTCGACCGCGAGCTGCGAATCCAAGATCACCTATATCGACGGCGACCAGGGCGTCCTTCTGCATCGTGGTTACCGCATCGAGGACCTGGCCGCCCACTGCACCTATCTTGAGGTCTGTTACCTGCTTTTGCAGGGCGAGCTGCCGACCCGCGACCAGCTGGCCCGCTTCGTGCACGACATCACCTACCACACGATGGTGCACGAGCAGATCAGCTACCTGTTCCGGGGCTTCCGCCGCGACTCCCACCCCATGGCGGTGATGATCGGCGTGATCGGCGCCCTCTCCGCCTTCTATTACGAGGACCTGAACGTCGACGATCCCCACGCCCGGATGGTCGTCACGCACCGGCTGATCGCCAAAGTGCCGACGATCGCCGCGATGGCCTACAAATATTCGATCGGGCAACCCTTCGTCTATCCGCGGAACGATCTCGATTACGCCTCGAACTTCCTGCACATGATGTTCGCGGTGCCCTGCGAGCCCTACAAGGTCAATCCGGTGATGGCGCGGGCACTCGACAAGATCTTCATCCTGCACGCCGACCACGAGCAGAACGCCTCGACCTCGACGGTCCGCCTGGTGGGCTCGACCGGTGCCAGCCCCTACGCCGCGATCGCCGCCGGAATCGCCGCCCTCTGGGGTCCGGCGCACGGTGGTGCGAACGAGGCCGTGCTCGGCATGCTCCGGCAGATCGGCTCGGTCTCCAACATCAAGTCCTTCCTCGAGAAGGTGAAGGACCGCGATTCGCAGATGCGGCTCATGGGCTTCGGCCACCGCGTCTACAAGAACTACGATCCCCGGGCCGCCGTCCTCAAGAGCAGCGCCGACGAGGTCCTCGCCGAGCTCGGCCACAAGAACAATCCACTCCTCGAGATCGCCAAGGAGCTCGAGAAGATCGCGCTCGAAGACGAGTATTTCGTCAAGCGCAAGCTGTTCCCTAACGTCGATTTCTACTCGGGCATCATTCTCGAGGCCATGGGTATCCCGACGCGGATGTTCACCGCGATCTTCGCGCTCGCGCGCACCGTCGGCTGGATCGCGCAGTGGAACGAGATGATCCAGGACCCGCAGCAGAAGATCGGCCGCCCGCGCCAGCTCTACACCGGCCAGACCGAGCGGCCCTTCCTGCCGATCGAGGCCCGCGGCTAGCCGACTCCGCCCGGCCCGGCGTCGGCCGCGCCGCGGCTCGCCATCACCTTGGCCGAGAAGCTGCACTCGGTGGCGATCTCGCCGCCCACCCGAGCGCGGCCCTCGAACTTCCAGATGCCGAGCTTCTGGCGAAGCAGTACCACCTCGAGGGCGAGCGTGTCGCCCGGCCGCACGGGGCGGCGGAAGCGGGCCTGCTCGACGGTCGTGAAGTAGACCGTCGTACCCTGCGCGTCCGGGCCGAGGCTCGCGACCGCGAGCACCGCCGCGGCCTGGGCGAGCGCTTCGACGATCAGCACCCCGGGCATGATCGGATCGGCCGGGAAATGGCCCGGGAAGAAGGGCTCGTTCAGGGTTACGTTCTTGATCCCGACCGCCCGCTTGAAAGCCTCGACCTCGGTCAGCCGGTCGACCAGCAGCATCGGGTAGCGGTGCGGGATGGCCCGCATGATTCCGGCATAGTCGACGTCCGGCAGTCGCGTGCCGACGGCCGTGCTCTCGCTCGTCATCCTCTCCTTTCCCCCCTCGGGCCCGGCGCGCGCGGGCCCCTTCGCTTCAGTTGGCGGCCTCGGGCACTTTCACGCTCGGCAGCTTCCGGTCGAGCCGGGCCATCACCTCGTCCGTGATGTCGATCCTGGGCGAGTAGAGCAGCACCGCCGAGGCCGGCAGGACGAGGTTGAAGCCGCGGGTCTCGGCGAGCTCGTCGACGATCTCCTTGAGCGCCTGGCGAACCTGGGCGTTGGCCGCACCGAGTGCCTCGTCGAGCTGCCGTCGTCGCTCGTTGGAGGCGCGCTGCAGCGCCTGTACCGCCTCCTCGTACTCCTTGCGCTTGGCGGCGAACGCCTCGGCCTCCAGTACGCCGCGCTGCCGGGCGAGATCCTTGCCGACCTCGTTGAGCCGCTGCTCCTCCTTGGCGAGCTGGTCGAGGTAGAGCTTGCGGCGCACCTCGATCTGCTGCTGGATGCTCTTGGCGGCCTTCGAATCCCGGAGGATCCGCTGATGGTCGACCACAGCCGCGACGGCGGGCGGCAGCGCCTGGGCGACGGCCCGCGGCGCGAGCGCGAGAACCCCCAGGACGAACGGTCCCACGACCAGGAGCCGCCGGCCGAACGGCGACCGGTCGGGCGCGCGCCGCCTCGTCAAGCCGCCCGCTCCCGGCTCAGAACCGGGTGCCGAAGGAGATCCGGAAGGTCTCGGTCTCGTCCTCGTCCTCCTTGCGCACCGCATAGCCGAGATCGATCGCGAGCGGACCGAGCGGCGAGAGCCAGGACAGCCCGACGCCGACCGAGGCCCTGAGATCCCCGCTGTCGGCGATACCCCCGCCCTCGAGGTCGACATCGGTGAGCGTGCCGACATCGGTCCAGGCCCGGCCGAAGAAGCGCAGCTCCTTGGGCAGGCCCAAGGGGAAGCGGAGCTCGGCCGTGCCGACATAGTAGAGATTGCCGCCGAGCGCGTCCTCGGTCCGCCGGTCGCGCGGGCCGATCCCGGCGAAGCTGAAGCCCCGGAAGGTCGAGCCGCCCACGAAGAAACGCTCGGAAAGGGTCACGTCCTCGCCCGCGAAGCCGAAGATGTGGCCGGCCGAGAGGCCGAGATTGAGCACCCAGTCGGGGGCAAAGGGATAATACCAGTCGGCCCGGCCCTCGTGCTTGACGTAGCGGCTGTCGCCCGCGAGGCCCGCCACCTCCTGCTCGAGCCGGACGGCGTAGCCCTCCGAAGGGAGGAAGCGCTGGTCGCGGCGGTCGTAAGTGAGGCTGTGGCCGACCGCCGAGGTCCAGCGCGCTCCCTCCTCGGCCTTGATGAAAACGGAGGCGTCGTCGTCGACGTCCTGGATCTGGGTCCGCTTGAGCGAGTAGTACACGCCGTGCCGCAGATTCTCGGTCAGCGGATAGCTGGCGCGCAGTCGCCCGCCGGTGATCGTCTCGTCGAAGTTCGATTCGCTCTGATAGTCGGTCTTGGTGCGGAACACGTCGAAGCCGGCGGCGAGCTCGCGGTCGAGGAACCACGGCTCGGTGAAGCTGAGCTGGATGTTCTGCCGGCGCCCCGAGATGGTGAAGTTGGCGGTCAGATCCTGGCCGCGACCCAACAGGTTGCGCTCGCGGAACCGGATGTCGCCGAGCGGTCCGTCCGAGGTCGAGAAGCCGGCGCCGAAGGAGAGTTCGCCCGTAGACCGTTCGCTCACCTTGACCTTGATCACCGTCCGGTCGGGCGCGCTGCCCGGCTCGTTGCGCACCTCCACCGTCTCGAAGAAGCCGAGATTGATGATGCGCTGGCGCGAGCGGCGCAGGAGTGCGGCGTTGAAGGCGTCGCCCTCGGCGAGCCGGATCTCCCGTCGGATCACCGAATCGAGCGTGCGCAGATTGCCCGAGATGTCGATCCGCTCGACATAGACCCTCGGGCCCTCGCGCACGTCGAAGGTGACGTCGACCGTGAGCGCGTCGCGGTTCTTGCGCTGCACCACGTCGATCTGGGTGAAGGCGTAGCCGAGCGAGCCGAGCTGGTCGGTGAGCCGCTGCACCGTGGCCTCGAGCTGATCGGCGTCGAACACCGCGCCCGGCTTGGCCAGGATGCTCGCCTGCAGCTGTTCGGGGGCGAGATCGCTCACTCGGCTCCGGATGTCGATCGTGCCGAACTTGTAGACCGGCCCCTCGTCGAGGGTGAAGGTGATGTAGAACTCCTTGCCGTCGGGCGTGAGCTCGGCGACCGCCGAGACGACCTGGAAGTCGGCGTAGCCGCGGGCGTTGTAGAACCGACGCAGGAGCTCCTGGTCGAACTGGAGTCGGTCGGGGTCGTAGGTGTCGTCGCTCGTGAAGAGCCGCCACCAGGCGGCCTCCACGGTCTGGATGACACCGCGCAGCGTACTGTCCGAGAAGGCCTCGTTGCCGACGAAGCTGATGCCCCGCACCTTGGTGACCGGGCCCTCCTCGATCTCGAAGACGAGATCGACCCGGTTCTGGTCGAGCTCGATGATCTTGGGCTCCACGCGGGCCGAGAAGCGGCCGCTCCGGCGGTAGAGGTCGAGGATCCGGCCGACCGCGTCCTGCACCCGCGCGCGGGTGAAGACCTGACGCGGCCGGATCGCCACCTCGGCTTCGAGCACCTGGTCGGTAATCGCCCGGTTGCCCTCGAAGGCGATGCGGTTGACGATCGGGTTCTCGACCACCTCGACCACGAGCCGGTCGCCCTCGCGCCGGACCCGGACGTCCTCGAACAGCCCCGTGGCGAACAGCGCCTTGAGCGAGGCGTCGATCCCTTGGGCGGTGAACGGCTCGCCGCGGCGCAGCGTGAGATAGCTCTCGATCGCCGCCCGCTCGACCCGCTGATTGCCGCTCACCACGATCTCGCGGATGCGGCCGCCCGTCTGTGCCGCGGACAACGCGGGCTGACCCAGCGCCACGGCCGCGACCAGGGCCGCACCCACGAGGGGGCGTCGCCAGCTCTTGCGCATCCTAGGGTCCTTCTCGTTGGGGCAAGGGGAACCCGGGGGTGGGCCTGGCCTCAGGAGATCAGCCCGGCCAGGAACTCGACGATCTTGAGGTGCACGAGGTCGTTCCAGGTCGCGAACACCATCAGGCTCAACACCATGGCCAGGCCCATGCGGAAGGCGATCTCCTGGCTGCGCTCGGTGAGCGGCCGGCCGCGCACCGCCTCGACCGCGTAGAGCGCCAGATGGCCACCGTCCAGCATCGGGATCGGGAACAGGTTGATCAATCCGAGATTGATCGACAGGACGGCCGTGAACCAGAGCGCCGGCACCACCCCGTCCTTGGCGATCTCTCCGGACATCTGCGCGATCCTGAGCGGTCCGCCGAGCTCCTGCGTGCCGCGCGCCCCCACCACCATCTCGTAGAGGCCCTTCAAGGTCCCGCCGATCATCCGACCGGTCTCGAGCACCGCCTCGACCACCGCCTCGACCGGGCCCGCCCGGCGGAACTCGACCCCGGCCCGGCTCACCCCGATGAGGCCGATCCGATGCACGCCGCCCAAGCGGTCCTGGAGCTCGCTGAGGCCCGGGGTCACGGTGACGACCAGCTCCTCGCCGTCGCGGCGGACGGTGAAGGCGAGCGGGATCTCGGGGCTCGCCCGGACGATCGTCTGCAGTTCCTCGAAGCTCGCCACGGGCCGGCCGTCGACCGCGAGGATCCGATCCCCGGGCCGGAGGCCCGCCGCGGCCGCCGGGCTGTCCGGCTGCACCGCACCGATCTCGGCCGGGGTGAAGGGCCGGCCGCTCACCACGAACAGGACGGCGAGCAGGAGGATCGCGAAGAGGAAATTGGCGCCCGGGCCGGCCGCCACCACCGCCGCTCGTCGCCCCACGCTCTGCGCCTGGAAGCTCTCGGGATCGCCGGCCGCCGCCGGATCGGGCGCGGTGCTCGTGGCATCCGCGTCGCCCAGCATCTTGACGTAGCCGCCGAGCGGCACCGTCGCGAATTTCCAGCGCGTGCCGCGCCGGTCGGTGAAGCCGAACAGCTCCGGCCCGAAGCCGATCGAGAACACCTCGACCCGGATCCCGCAGGCCCGTGCCACCCGGTAATGGCCCCACTCGTGGACGAACACCACGATCGAGAGAATGATCAGGAAGGGGACGAGGTACTGCCCTACGAGACCCACGAGGTCCATCACCCCTCCGTTTCAGCGACCGCGCGCCGGGTCGCCGGATCCGATGCGCGCCTCGGCCAGACGTCGCGCCTCGAGGTCGCAGGCCAACACGGCTTCGAGGGAGCCGGTCGGCGCGTCCTCCAGGCTCTCGAGCACGCTCTCGACCGTGCGCACGATGTCGAGAAAGCCGATGCGCCGGGCGAGGAACGCCGCGACCGCCACCTCGTTGGCGGCGTTGAGGATAGTAGGGGCCGCTCCACCCCGCCGCAAGGCGCGCCGGGCGAGTGCGAGGGCGGGGAACCGGTGCTCGCTCGGCGGCTCGAAGTCGAGCCGACCGACCGCCAAGAGATCGAGCCGCGGGGCGGCGGTGGCGAGTCGGCCCGGCCATCCGAGCGCGTGCGCGATCGGGATCCGCATGTCGGGAGCGCCGAGCTGGGCGAGGAACGAACCGTCGGTGAACGCCACGAGGCTGTGGACGATCGACTGCGGGTGGACCACCACCTCGATGCGCGGCTCGGGCACGCCGAACAACCGTTCCGCCTCGATGATCTCGAGGCCCTTGTTCATCATCGTGGCGCTGTCGACGCTGATCTTGGCACCCATGGACCAGTTCGGATGCGCCACCGCCTGCTCGGGTGTGGCCCGCTCCATGGCCTCGAGCGACCAGGTCCGGAAGGGGCCGCCCGAGGCCGTGAGAATCAACCGCTCGACCGTCTCCGGGGAGGCCCCGCCCAGCGCCTGGAAGATGGCGTTGTGCTCGGAATCGACCGGCAGCAGCACCGCCCCGGCCCGCCGTGCCGTCTCGAGCACGAGCGGTCCGGCCGAGACGAGCGGCTCTTTGTTGGCGATCGCCACGATCGCACCCCTTCCGAGGGCGGCGAGCGCGGGCGCGAGCCCGGCCAGTCCCACGATCCCGGCCATCACCCATTCGGCCGGCCGCAGCGCCGCCTCGACGAGCGCCGCCTCGCCCGCCGCCGCTTCGATGCCGGTCCCGGCGAGCGCCTCGACGAGCGGGCGATAGGCAGCGGGATCGGCCACCACCGCGAGCCGGGCCCGGTGCGTCCGGGCGAGGGCCGCGAGCGCCGCCACGTTGCGCTGTGCGGTGAGCGCCTCGACCCGGTAGAGCTCCGGCCGCTCGTCCAAGAGCGCGAGCGTGTTGCGGCCGATCGAGCCCGTCGCACCCAAGACCGTGACGCTGCGCGGCCGTTCGGGGGAGGGCGGCAGCCGCCCGCCCGTGCCGGTGCCGGCGATCGCGAGGCCCGGGCCGCGCGCGCTCATCGGCCGAGCGCCAGGAAGAGCGCGAGCGCCGGGGTCGCCACCAAGAGCCCGTCGATCCGATCGAGAACGCCGCCGTGGCCGGGCAGGAGCGTGCCGCTGTCCTTCACCCCGGCCCGCCGCTTGAGCCAGGATTCGAGCAGGTCGCCCGCCTGGGCGACGAGCCCCAGCACGCCGCCCAGAACGCCCGCCGCCGCGTGCGACCAGTCGAGGGCCGGCGCACCCAGGGCCCCCACGAGCACCGCTCCGGCGAACCCGCCCAGGAGCCCCGCCCAGGTCTTGCCCGGGCTGATCGCGGGCGCGAGGCGGGCTCCGCCGATCGTCCGGCCGGCGGCGTAGGCGAGGGTGTCGGTCGCCGCCACCACCGCCATGAGCCACAGGACGAGGGCGGCACCGCGCGGCTCCTGCCGCAGCCAGAGGAGCAGGGCCGCGGGTAGGCCGAGATAGAGGACGCCGAGCCCCGTCCGGTGCGGCACACCGCCGGGCAGCAGGGCCGCGAGCGCGGCGGCGAGCGGGGCACCCAGGAGGAGGATCGGCCAGGCGAGCCCTCCGGCACCCGCGACGACCGCGAGCCCCGCGGCACCACCCACGAGGAGCGGGGCCAAGAGCAGAAGGGCGCGCCCGGCCGACGAGGCGCCGGTGGCGAGCGCCGCCCACTCGCGCGCGGCGAGCGCCAGCCCCAGGAGGACGAGGAGAGCGAGCCAGGCGCCGCCGAGGAGGACGGCCGCGGTCGCGAGTGCCGCCAGGACCACGCCCGAGGCGATCCGCCGCGCCAGCGCCGGTTCGAGCCGGCGCTCAGCCCGGTCGGGCGCCATAGCGCCGCTCGCGGCGGCCGAACTCGGCGATCGCCGCCGCGAGGTGCTCCTCGGTGAAGTCCGGCCAGCCGATCGGCAGGAAGACGAGCTCGGTATAGGCGACCTGCCAGAGGAGGAAGTTGGAGATCCGCTGCTCGCCCGAGGTGCGGATCAACAGGTCGGGGTCGGGCACGTCGGCAGCGTAGAGCGCCCGGGCGAACAACCGCTCGTCGATCTCGGCGGGATCGAGCCGCCGCTCGCGCACCGCGAGCGCGATCTCGCGTGCCGCCCGCACGATCTCCTGGCGGCCGCCATAGTCGAGGGCGATCACGAGATCGAGCCGGCTGTGGTTTCGGGTGCGCGCCTCCGCCCGTTCGATGAGTTCCACGATGTCGCGGTCGAGCCGCGCCCGCTCGCCGATCACCCGAAGCCGCACGCGGTTCTCGTCGAGCGCGTCGATCTCCTTCTGCAGATAGAAGCGCAGGAGCCGCATGAGCTCGCCGATCTCGCTCAGCGGCCGCCGCCAGTTTTCGCTCGAGAAGGCGAACAGGGTGAGGTAGCGCACCCCGAGCCGCACGCAGCCCTCGACCGCCCGGCGGACCGCCCGGGCCCCCTCGCGATGGCCGGCCACGGTGGGCAGACCGCGGGCCCGCGCCCAGCGGCGATTGCCGTCCATGATGATCGCGACGTGAACGGGAGGCGCACCGGCCGCCGGCTCGGGCGGGCACGCCTCGACGGCGGCGAGCGCACTCATCAGACCTGTCGGATGTCCTTCTCTTTCTGCTCGAGTAGTTTGTTGATCGCTTCGATGTGGCGGTCGGTGAGCTTCTGGATCTCGTCACCGATCCGCTTGTATTCCTCGTCGGAGAGGTGGCTCTCCTTGTCGGCTCGCTTGAGTTGGTTCAATCCCTCGTGCCGCAGATTGCGGACCGCCACCCGGGCCTGCTCGGCATATTTGTGGGCGGCCTTGACGAGCTCGTTGCGTCGCTCCTGGGTGAGCTCGGGCAAGGGCACCCGCAGCGTCTGCCCCTCGGTCACCGGATTGAGGCCGAGCCCGGCGCCGCGGATCGCCTTCTCCACCGCCTTGACGAGCCCGCGGTCCCAGACGTTGACGAGCAGCATCCGCGGCTCCGGCACGCTGATCGAAGCGAGCTCCTTGAGGGCCATGTGGCCGCCATAGGCCTCGACCTGGACGGGCTCGAGGAGGTTGGCGTTCGCCCGCCCGGTCCGCAGCCCCTGCAGCTCCTTGCGCAGCGCCTCGACGGCCCCGTCCATCCGCCGGGCGAGCTCCTTGAGGTCGGGTGCCTGGGCACTCATGCCGCCTCCTCCATGATGATCGTGTGCGGCCCCTCTCCTCTGACGGCGCGGGCGAAGGCGCCCGGGGCGTGCACCGAGAAGACGATGATCGGGATCCGGTTCTCGCGGGCGAGCGCGATCGCCGAGGCGTCCATGACCTTGAGGTCCTGGGCCAGCACCTCGAGATAGCTCAGCCGGTCGAAGCGCCGGGCGGCGGGGTCGCGTTTGGGATCGGCCGAGTAGACCCCGTCCACCTGGGTGCCCTTGAGGATGCAGTCGCAGCCGGTCTCGGCGGCCCTGAGCGCCGCTGCGGTATCGGTGGTGAAGAACGGGTTACCGGTGCCGGCGGCGAAGATCACCACCCGGCCCTTCTCGAGGTGTCGTACCGCACGACGGCGGATATAGGGTTCGCAGACCGCGCTCATCGGGATGGCCGACATCACCCGGGTCGGGATGCCGGTCTGCTGCTCGATCACGCTCTGCACGGCGAGCGCGTTGATGACCGTGCCGAGCATCCCCATGTAGTCGGCGGTGGCGCGCTCCACACCGGCGGCCGCGAAGGTGCTGCCGCGCACGATGTTGCCACCGCCGATCACCATGCAGACCTGCACGCCCATGGCGTGCACGGCCGCCACGTCGGCCGCCAGCCGGCGCAGCACGTTGCGGTCGTGACCGAACTCGCGCTCGCCGAGCAGCGCCTCGCCCGACATCTTGAGGAGCACGCGGCGGAAGCGCGGTGCCGTCGCGGGACCCGCTTCGCGCTCGTTCATCGCCGCGCGCTCCCCCGCCCTCCGGATCAGGACCGGGTCAGCTTGGCGACCTCGGCCGCCAGATCGCTACTCTCCTTCTCGATGCCCTCGCCGAGTTGCAGGCGCACGAAGCCGGTCACGGTGATCGGCGCACCGACCTCCGCCGCCACCGCGGCCACCACCTGCTTGACCCGCTTGTCCGGGTCGACGACGAAGGCCTGCTCCATGAGCACCGCCTCCTCGTAGAACTTCCGCAGCCGGCCTTCGACCATCTTGGCGACGATCGGCTCGGGCTTGCCCGAGGCGCGCGCCTGCTCGGCGAAGATCGCCCGCTCGCGCTCGACCACCGCCGGATCGAGCCCGGCCGGATCGACGGCCAGCGGGTTGGCGGCGGCGATGTGCATGGCGAGCTGCTTGCCGAGCCCGACGAGGGCCGCCGGCGGCGCGCTCGACTGCAGGCCCACGAGCACGCCGAGCTTGCCGAGCCCGACCGCCACCTGGTTGTGGACGTAGCCCGCGACCATGCCCTCGCCGACCTCGAGGAAGGCGGTTCGGCGCAGGTTCAAATTCTCGCCGATCACCGCGATCGCCTGGGTGATCTCGTCGGCCACGGTCCGCCCGGTGGCCGACACGACCATGCGCTTCAAGACCTCGACGTCGCCCCTCGCCCCCGGGGCGAGCCCGGCGATGTGGTGGACGAGCTGTTGGAAGGTTTCGTTGCGGGCGACGAAGTCGGTCTCCGAATTGACCTCGACCAGCGCCCCCACGGTCCCCTCGAGCCTGAGCCCGATCAGACCTTCGGCCGCCACCCGGCCGGCCTTCTTGGCCGCCGCGGCGAGGCCCTTCTTGCGCAGCCAGTCGGTGGCCGCCTCGATGTCGCCGCCGCTCTCCTCGAGCGCGCGTTTGCAATCCATCATGCCGGCCCCGGTGAGCTCGCGCAGCTGCTTGACCAGGGAGGGGGTGATCGCGCTCATGCTCGAACCGCTCTCGCTAATGCTCGTCGGGCCCGGCGCCCCTGGGCGCCTTCGGCCGGTGGTTCAGTGCGCCCGGGCCTCGGGCCCCGGCTCCTCGGCCGGCACCATCGCCTCCTCCGGCAGCAGCTCCTCGACCGGCTGCTCGATCGCGCCGATGTCGACGCCGCTCGAGACCATCTCGGCCTGGATGCCGTCGAGCACCGCGCCGACCGCCAGATCGCAATAGAGGTGGATGGCCCGGCTGGCGTCGTCGTTGCCCGGGATCGGGTAGCGGATGCCGCGCGGGTCGCTGTTGGTGTCGCAGACCGCGACGACCGGGATGCCGAGCTTGTTGGCCTCCTGGATCGCGATCGCCTCCTTGATCGTGTCGATCACGAACAGGATGTCGGGCAGCCCGCCCATGTCCTTGATGCCCCCCAGCGCCCGCTCGAGCTTGTCGCGCTCGCGCTGGAGATGGAGCAGCTCCTTCTTGGTCCGCCCGGCCTGGGCCTCGGCGGTCTGCGCCTCGAGCTCGCGCAGCCGGCGGATCGACTGGCTGATCGTCTTCCAGTTCGTCAGCATGCCGCCGAGCCAGCGATGGTTGACGTAGTACTGGCCCGAACGCCGCGCCGCCTCGGCGATCGGCTCCTGCGCCTGCCGCTTGGTGCCCACGAACAGGACCCGACCACCGCCCGCCACCGTGTCGCGGAGCGCCATCAGGGCCCGGTGCAGCATCGGCACGGTCTGAGTCAGGTCGATGATGTGGACGCCGTTGCGGACGCCGTAGATGTAGGGCGCCATCCGCGGGTTCCAGCGCCGCGTCTGGTGACCGAAATGCACGCCCGCCTCGAGGAGCTGGCGCATGGTGAAGGTGGGGAAGGCCATGGCCCGGGGATCCGCTTCGTTCCGGTTGATCCGCCGCGGGTGAGCACCCGGCCTCGCCGGGCACCGGAAACAGGGCGCACGCGTGCGCACCCACACCCGCGTGTGAGGTCCGCCGCTATCTACAGGCGACGCCCTTCCGTGACAAGCGCCGCCGATGCCGCCGTTCGCGCCTCGGGGCTCACGAGCGCGGCCGCAGCCGGAACGCCGGCCGCCGGTCGGGATGCGTCGTCACCACCGCCACCGGCAGCACCCGACGCGGGCCCACGAGCTCGAGCCGGTGGCGGGCCAGCAGCAGTGCGAGGACGGCACAGGCCTCGACCAGGGCGAACTGGGCACCGATACACACCCTGGGGCCGATCCCGAAGGGCAGATAGGCGAACCGGTCGACGGGCGGCGCACCGGGCAGGAAGCGACGCGGGTCGAACCGGTCGGGCTCGCTCCACAGCCGCTCGTGCCGGTGCAGCACCCAGGGGGCGACGACGACGAGATCGCCCGGTGCCAAGGTACGGCCCGCGACCTCGTCCGGCTCCGCGGCCTCGCGGACGATCGTGAAGGCCGGCGGATAGAGCCGGAGCGCCTCCTGGACCACCGCCCGAAGGAGCGGGAAGCCGCCCGCCTCGGCCGCCTCGCGGCCGCTCGCCTCCTCGGCCGCTTCCTCCTGGACCTCCGGTGCCAGTGCCAACAGATAGGCCGACCAGAAGAGCGCGAGCGCGGTCGTCTCGTGGCCGGCGATCAGGAAGGTGGCGATCTGGTCGCGGAGCTCGCGCTCGGAGAAGCCGCGCCCGGTCTCCGGGTCGCGCGCGGAAACCAGCGTGTCGAACAGGTCGGCCGGCGGGTCGGTCACCCCCCGTGCCCGCCGCTCGGCCACGATCTCGGCCACGAGCGCGAACCAGGAGCGGCCGAGCCGGCGGCGCAGCAGCTCGGCCGGGCTCGGCCAGCCGCGCGGCAGCGCGAGGTCGAGCAGCGAGGGACGGGCGAGCCGGGTTCCGTAACGGTCGAGCCGCTCGCGCAACCGGCGCGTGTAGGGCGCGAGCGTCTGCGAGAACAACGCCTCCCCGGCGATCTCGAGGGTGAGCTCCTGGAACAGGCCCAGAAGATCGACGATCCGCCGGCCTTCTCGAGCGAGCCGGTCGAGCGCCGCGGTCGTTCGACGAGCGGCGGTAGCCGCCACGAGGCCGAGGCTCCGGGGCGCGAAGGCCGGGGCCGCGGTTCGCCTCTGGAAACGCCAGGCCTCGCCCTCGGCCAGGAACAGCCCGTCGCCGATCATCGGGTGCAGGATTCGCAGCGTCGCGGGCGTGCGCCCGTAGGCCCCGGCATTGTCGACCAGCACCCGGCGGATCGCAGCGGGCTCGTTCAAGAGGAGGCTCTGCCGGCCGAGGAACGGCCCGGCGAGCACCGGCTCGCGATAGGCCGGCTCGCCCCAGGTCGCGAGCGCGTTGCGGCGCAGCTGCAGGAGGGTGCGCCACTGCGGCCGCGGCACCGGCAGCGGTCTCGGCCGCGGCGGTCGGGGCAGCACCCACCCCGCACCGTGCTCCGCCCCCTCCGCCACCTTCGCCGCCGTCATCGCCCCTCTCCCGAACCTCGCCGCGCTCCCTTGCGCACCGCCGCGGGCGCCGGGTCGACCCGCCGCGGCACTCGGCGCCGCACCGCCATGCCCGAAGACCGCTGGGCGCACCGCCCGCCGACCGCTAGGTCGGTGGCGGGACCGCTCGGGAGAGCCCCTGCCGTGCACGCGTTCCTGCCGCTCGCAGGCCTTCTGGGCGGGGCCGCCCTCGCCCTCCAGGCCGCGGTCAACGCGCAACTCGTGCGCGGGCTGGGCCATCCCGTCCTGGCCGGGGCCGTCTCCTTCTTCAGCGGCATCCTCGCGATCTGGACGGTGGTTCTCCTCCTGCGCGTACCGCTCGCCCCGATCGCCGAGGCGGCCTCCCGGCTGCCGCACTATGCCTGGTGGGCGGGTGGTGTGCTGGGCGCCACCTACCTCTGCATCAACATCTGGCTCGTCCCGCGGCTGGGTGCCGCGGCCGTGGTCGTGCTCGCGGTCGCGGGCCAGATCCTGACCGCCCTCGCTCTCGACCATTGGGGCCTCCTGCGACTGCCCGTCCACCCGGCTACCCCCGCCCGGCTCCTGGGGGCCCTGCTCGTGCTCGTGGGCGTGTGGCTCGTCGTGCGGCGCTGAGGCGGGGGGCTTCAGAGGTCGAGCACGAGGTCGACCCGGGTCGCCAGCGCCTCGGGCTCGAGGGCGGAACCGTCGACGAGCTCCATGAGCACCCGGGCCCGGGCCGCCGGGTCGCGGATCGAGCGGAACAAGGCGTCGCGCTCGTTGAGCGGCTCGCCCGCCACGTAGAGCTGGCTCACGAGCCGTCCGGTGCCGGGCACGACGACCGCCACGTGGATGTGCGGCGTGCGGCCGGGATAGGGCACCGGGCGGATCGTGCGGAAGCGGAAGGCACCCTCGGGGCCGACGAGCGTCCGCCCGTAGCCCTGGAAGCCCGGATCGGCCCGCTCCTGTCCGGGTGCGCGCGGGTGGCGATAGACCCCGTGCGCGTCGCACTGCCAGATCTCGACCATGGCCTCGGGCAGGGGCCTCCCCCGGCGGTCGAGGACCCGGCCCTCGAGGTGCAGCACACGCCCGAGCGCCCGCGCCGCCGCTCCCTCGACCCGCACCAGGTCGTGGTCGCGGTCGGCCGGCAGGCTCACGGGATAGAAGGGCCCCTCGGTCTGCCCGGGGGTGGGGACGAGCGGCCCCTCGGCCGCGACCACGGGGCCCGCGAACGCCAGGCCCGAGAGCCCCAGCACGAGGGTCCGGCGATCGATCTCCGCCTGCAAAGCTCTACCCTCCGGCTCGGGATCCCGACCGGCTCGGGATCCCGAGCAGAGAGTAGGGCGACCGGCGGCGCCGACCAGGGCCGGCAGGATGCGCCGACGCCCGGCCGATCAACCCTTGGCGCGCAGACGGATCATGTAGGTGTCGTAAGTGTACTCGGCGACCTGCCACCAGAGATACTGCTCGCTGCGATAGGCCACCACGCTGTCGTGCAGCTTCTTGAAATCCTCGTTCTCTTTCGAAATCTCGGCGTAGAGCTCCTTGGCGGCGTTGAAACAGGCCTCCATGACCTCGGCCGGGAAGGGCCGGAGCTGGGTGCCCTGGGCCACCAGGCGCTTGAGCGCGGCCGGGTTGAGATGGTCGTACTTGGCGCTCATCCAGACGTTCGATTGGGCCGCCGCGGTGTGGCAGACGTCCTTGTAGAGCTTCGGTAGCTCGTTCCACTTGGCGAGGTTGAAGATCACGTGCGGGCAGGGGCCCGGCTCCCACCAGCCCGGATAGTAGTAATACTGCGCCACCTTGTAGAAGCCGAGCTTCTCGTCGTCGTAGGGCCCGACCCACTCCGCCGCGTCGATCGTGCCCTTCTCGAGGGCCGGGTAGATGTCGCCCGCGGCGATCTGCTGCGGTACCACGCCGAGCTTCTGCAGGATCCGGCCGGCGAAACCGCCGACCCGGAACTTGAGGCCCTGCAGGTCGGCCATCGACTTGATCTCTTTACGGAACCAGCCGCCCATCTGGCAGTTGGTGTTGCCCGCCGGGATCCCGTAGACGTTGAACTTGGCGAGGAACGCGTTCAACAGCTCGTTCCCGCCGCCATGATAGAACCAGCCGTTCATCATCCGCGCGTTCAGGCCGAAGGGCAGGGCCGTCCCGAAAGTGAAGGCCGGGTTCTTGCCGAAATAATAGTATGTCGGAGTCTGGCCGCACTCGACCGTATTGTTCTGCACCGCATCCAGGACCTGTAGACCCGGGACGATTTCCCCGGCCGCGAACAGCTGGATCTGGAATCTGCCGTCGGTGAGCTCGGAAACCGTCTTGCAGAACAGTTCGGCACCACCGTAGAGCGTGTCGAGGGACTTCGGGAAGCTCGACGCCATCCGCCACTTGATGGTGGGCATTCCTTGCGCGATCGCCGGTTTCGGGAACGAGCCGGCGGCCGCGACGGCGGCGGCACCCGCGCCCGCCACGAGCTCGCGACGCTGGACCATGATCAGCCTCCCCCGGCGCCCGACGGCCTCGGACGGGACCGGGGCGCCGGGCCCGGTCCTCGCCCGCGCCGGAGGCTAGGCGCCGTCTCGTCCGGCTTCAAGGACGCGGCCGCCGCCCGGCCGGTGGCGGCGTCGGCTCGGCCGGCAACAGCTCGCCGCAGCGCTCGACCCGATGCCGGCGGCCGACCTCGCCCGCGAACAGGCGCGAGAGCCCGATCGGGTCGCGGTCGAGTTCGACGCTCTCGACCACGAGCAGGCAACTTCCCCGCTCGAGGGTGCCGCGGGCCCGCACCCGGACCGTGTGGTCGAAGAGGGTGAGGCTCTCGCCCACGAGCCCGCCGAGCCCGGCCGGCACGGGCTGGACGTGTCGGTTGCGCAGTGCCGCCTCGCCCTCGACGCGAAAGCGCCCGCCGCCCACGGGCTCGGCCGTGACCCGCAAGAGGCGCGCCTCGCGCCGGTTGCCCTGGCAGACCCGCTCGCAGGCCTCCTCGAGGACTGCCACGAGGTCGGGCCGGGCCTTCACCTTCGCCGTGACGTCGACCGGCGCCGCCCCCGCCCCGGCCGCCCCGAGGGCGCCCGAAAGGAGCAGGGCCGGGAGCGCGGCCGAGGCCCGCGCCGCCTCAATGCGCCGCGTCCCAGCTCGGACCGGCACCGGTGTCGACCACGAGCGGCACCGAGAGCCGCGCCGCCCCCGCCATCACCCGCTCGAGCAGCCGCCGCGTCGCCTCGACCTCGGCTTCCGGGACCTCGAGCACCAGCTCGTCGTGCACCTGGAGGAGGAGCCGTGCTCGCGACCCCGCCCGCTCGAGCGCGCGTGCCACCCCGATCATCGCGCGTTTGACGATGTCGGCCGCGGTGCCCTGGATCGGCGCGTTGATCGCTTGCCGCTCGGCGTAGGCGCGCCGCGAAGGCAGCCGGTTGTTGATGTCCGGGATCCAGCAGCGCCGGCCGTAGAGCGTGGTGACGTAGCCCTTCTCCCGCGCCTCGGCCTTGGCCTTCTCCATATAGTCGCGAATTCCCGGATACTGCTCGAAATAGCGGTCGATATAGGCCTTGGCCTCGGCCTGCGGGATGCCGAGCCGCTGCGACAGGCCGAACGCCCCGATTCCGTAGACGATCCCGTAATTGATCGTCTTGGCCGACCGACGGAGCTCCGGTCCGACCTCCGAGACCGGCACCTTGAACATCTGCGAGGCCGTGATGGCGTGCACGTCTTCGCCCCGGGCGAAGGCCTCCTTCAAAGGCTTCACGTCCGCGATGTGGGCGAGGATCCGCAGTTCGATCTGCGAATAGTCGGCCGACACCAGGAGATGCCCCGGGTCCGCCACGAAGGCCTCGCGGATCTTGCGCCCTTCGGGGGTGCGGATCGGGATGTTCTGCAGGTTCGGATCGGTCGAAGAGAGCCGGCCCGTGCTCGTGGCGGCCAGCATGTACGCCGTGTGCACCCGCCCCGTGGCCGGGTCGATCCGCTCGACCAGCGCGTCCGTGTAGGTCCGGGTGAGCTTCTGCAATTGCCGCCACTCGAGGATCACCTTCGGCAGCTCGTGGCCCTGGGCCGCGAGCTCCTCGAGCACCTCGGCCCCGGTAGCGTAAGCGCCCGTCTTGGTCTTGCGGCCGGTGCCGCCGAGGGCGAGCTCGTCGAACAGCACCTCGCCCAACTGCTTGGGCGAGCCGAGGTTGAAGGGCCTGCCGGCGAGCTTCGTCGCCTTCTCCTCGAGCGCCAGCATCTCCTGGCCGAAGACGGCCGACAGCTCGCGCAGCCTTTGCGCGTCGACCCGGATCCCCGCCCGCTCCATCCCCGCCACGATCGGCGGCAAGGGCCGTTCGATCGTCTCGTACAGGCCGAGCAGGCGCTCGCCGAGGAGCTGCGGCCGCATCGCGAGCCAGAGCTCGAGCGTCACGAGCGCGTCCTCGGCGGCATATTCGGTCGCCGCCTCGATCGGTACCCGATCGAAGCCGATCTGCTCGGCACCTTTGCCGCACACCGCCTCGTAAGGGATGGTCCGCTTGCCGAGCCGGCGCTCGGCCAGCTCGTCGAGCCCGTGCCCGTGCCGGCCGCCGTCGAGCACGTAGGAGACCAGCATCGTGTCGTCGAGCGGCTCGATCCGCTCGATCCCGACCCGCGCCAGCACCGAGAGGTCGTATTTGACGTTGTGGCCGATCTTGAGCACCGAGGGGTCGGCGAGCACCGGCCGCAGCCGCTCGAGCACCGGGTCGAGCGGCAGCTGGCCTTCGACCGGCCGGCCGAAGGCGTCGAGATGGCCCAGAGGGACGTAGAACCCTTCGCGGGGTTCGACCGCGAGGCTCACGCCGACGAGCCGCGCCCGCATCACGTCGAGCGAGGTCGTCTCGGTGTCGAGGGCGAGCCGGCCCAGCTCGAGCGCGCGGGCGAGCACGGCCTCGAGCTCGGCGAGCGTGCGTAGGGTCACGTAGCGTGGCGCTCCGGTGCCGCCGGCAGCACCTTCGACTCCCGCCGGCTGCGCCCGGCGCTCGGTGCGCTCCCGCTCGGCCGCCCGGGCGAGCTCGTCGATCCGGCCGATCAGCGAGCGGAAGCCGTTCTCCCGGCAGAAGGCCAAGAGCTTCTCGGCGTCGAGCGGCCGCCGCCGCGTCTCCTCGAGCGGCACCGGCAGGGGCACGTCGCGCCTGAGCCCCACGAGCGAGTAGGAGAGCCGCGCGGCGTCGGCGTTGGCGGCGAGCGTTTCCCGCCGCTTGGGCTGCTTGATCCGATCGAGCCCGGCGAGCAGCGCCTCGAGCGAGCCGAACTCGTCGAGCAGCTGGGCGGCGGTCTTGGGGCCGATCCCGGGGACTCCCGGCACATTGTCCGAGCTGTCGCCGGTCAGGGCCAGGAGATCGCGCACCTTCTCGGGCGGCACGCCCATCCGCTCGATCACGGCCTCTCGGTCGATCGGCTTCTGCTTCAAGGGGTCCCACATCGAGACCCCCTCGCCCACGAGCTGCATGAGGTCCTTGTCGGAGGAGACGATCAGCACCTCCTCCCCGGCCCCGCGCGCCGCCTCGACATAAGACGCGATGACGTCGTCCGCCTCGAACCCCTCGAGCTCGACCACCGGCAGGCCGAAGGCGCGTGCCGCCTCGCGCACGAGCGGGAACTGCGGCACGAGCTCGGGCGGTGCCTCCTCCCGGTTGGCCTTGTAGGCCTCGTAGAGATCGTTGCGGAAGCTCTTCCTGCCGGCGTCGAAGACCACGACGACATGGTCCTCGGGATGCTCCTGGAGGAGCTTCCAGAGCATGTTCGTGAAGCCGAAGACGGCGTTCACGGGCGTGCCGTCCGGCCGCGTCATGGGCGGCAGGGCGAAGAAGGCCCGGAAGACGTAGCCCGAACCGTCGACCAGGACGAGGCGGCGCTTCCTCTCGCTCATGGCCGAAGGCTAGCGCGCCCCCGCCGCCCCGGCCAGGGCCGGGGGCGCGGCGCGCCGGCGCGCTCCCACGGCCCCCGGGGCGGCTTCGCGTGCGCCGGGCCGCTCGAGGGCGCCGGGTCGGAACGGGGGCCATCCGAGGTCCGATGGCTCCGAAGGATTCGTGCGACCGGTCGACCTCGGCGCTCCTTCCCTCGGCACGCCGCTCGCCCCGGGGGTCCGGCCGACCGCCGCACGCGCCCGCCCCGCCTGCGGTTCCGCGATCCGAAAGGCTCCTCCCTCGAGGCCCCTCCCGGGACGGCCGCGGCCGGTCCTTCCGGGCCCGGGCGAACCGCGAGCCCCCGCCACGCGGTCTCCTCAGCCCCGCACCGGCACCCCGAGTCCCTCGAGGGCGGCGGCGATCGCCGCCCGCCGGGCCGGCTCGCAGGACGGCATCGGCGCCCGTGGCAGGCCCGCCGGTACCGCCTGGAGTTCGAGCGCCGCTTTGCAGTTGGCCGGCAGATTGTCGGCCAGGAGCGCGTTCCAAAGGCGCAAGAGCCGGCGGTGGAGGTCGCGGCCGCGCTCGAGATCGCCGTCTCGGGCGGCTTCCCAGAGCGCCACGCTCGCCCGCGGTGCGGCCGTCAGGATCGCCGCGATCGAGCCCTGGGCGCCCAGGAGGTAGGAGGACCAGAGGAGCGCATCCACCGCGCTCATGACGAGCCGGCCCGGCGGCAGGTCGAGCAAGAGATCGGCCAGGAGCTTGAGATCGCCGGCGCTCTGCTTGACGCCGACGACGAGCGGCACCTCCTCCATGATCCGCAGGAGAAGCGCCGGCGAGAGATAGGTCCAGGGCACCACGTTGTAGATCAGGATCGGCACGCCCGTGGCATCGGCGATCGCCCGGAAATGGTCGACCATGGCCCGATCGGTCGGCCGGAAGAGATAGTGGACCGGCGTCACCTGGAGGGCCGCCACCCCGAGGCCGCGCACCGCCCGGCCGCGGCGGATCGCGTCGCGTGTGCTGTCGACGATGATGCCGGCCACGACCGGCACCCGGCCGGCCGCCGCTTCGACCGTCGCCGCCACGAGCCGCACGAGCTCCTCGCCCTCGAGCGCGTGCCCTTCGCCGGTCGAGCCGCCGACCGCGAGCCCGTGCACCCCGGCGGCGACCATGAACTCGACCTGCGGGCGCACGAGCCGCAGATCGAGCTCCCCCGCCGCGTCGAACGGCGTCGTCAAGGGCGGGACGATCCCACCGAGCCCCACCGCCATCGAAGCCTCCCCACGATCGCTGTCGCCCGAGAGAGGCTCGCCCCCTCCCGACCCGCCGTCAACCGGACCGGCCGCGCAGCGCCCGTCGGCGCCGCCGTCTCGTGCGCCGGGGGCGGCCGCATGCCACGGGGGCGGGGTCGAGCCGGCGCGAGGGGGTCGGCATCGCCACGGGCGGGCGGACCCTCGGTGGCCGAGGCGAGCTCGCGCTGCGGCAGGGGCCCGGTCGACGATCGCCGGGTCGCCCGAGGGCCCGGCCTTCCGCGGTGCTCGAAGCGAGCGCCTCGGGCAGCCCGATCGCCCTCCTCGACCGGCGGCACTGGCCGGCCGCCGTCGCTCGCGGTCGCCGCGGCCGCGAGCGGCCGTGTCCGCCGAGCAGCGGTCCGAAACTCCCGGGAAGACGTCCGGCGGCGGCGCCGCGCTCGCATCCGGAATGCGGCCGCAGGCATCCACGCGCTCGCGAAGGCCGTGGCCTATCGCGACCCCGGCGCCGGCGAGCGGTGCCGATCCCCGGTGGGATCTCCTCGACCCCGAGCCGAGCCCGGAGGCGTCGGGGCCCCGAACCCGCGGAACTCCGCGATCTCCGCGGCGATCGCCCGCGCCGCCGCCGCCGGATCCGGGGCGGCGGTGATCGGCCGGCCGATCACCAGGAGATCGGCGCCGGCGGCGAGCGCCTCGGCGGGTGTCGCGACCCGCTTCTGGTCGCCCACCGCTCCACCCGCCGGGCGGATGCCGGGCACCACGACGAGCGCCTTCGGGCCCAGCACCGCGCGCACCGCTTCGATCTCCTGCGGCGAGCAGACCACCCCGTCGAGCCCGGCATCGCGGGCCAGTCCGGCGAGCCGGGCCGCCTGCTCGAGCGGTGCGCCCGCGACCCCGGTGGCGGCGAGATCGCCGGCATCGAGGCTCGTGAGCACGGTCACCGCGAGGAGCCGAGGCGGGGACGGGAAGGCGCGCGCGGCCTGGACCGCCGCCTCGAGCATCGCCCGCCCGCCGGCCGCGTGCACGGTCAAGAGCGCCGCGCCGAGCCCGGCCGCGGCGCGCACCGCGCCCGCGACGGTGTTGGGGATGTCGTGCAGCTTGAGGTCGAGGAAGATCGGCAGTCCGGTGGCGGCGAGCGTCCGCACCGCGGCCGGCCCCTCTGCCACGAACAGCTCGAGGCCGAGCTTGAGCCCGCCGACCGCGCCCACCAGGCCGCGGGCGAGGGCCGTGGCGCCCTCGAGGTCGGGCCGGTCGATCGCCGCCAGGACCGGCCCGCCGAAGCCCGCCGGAACCGCCATGCCGCGACTCAGGCGGTGCGCCGGACGGGGCCGGCGGAGGGATGCTGCTCGGCCGTCCGCGAGCGCCCGCGGCCGGCCCGCTTGGCGGCGTAGAGGGCGGCATCGGCGCGGGCGAACAGCCCGTCGAGATCGAGCCCCGGTTCGAGCACGGCGATGCCGCAACTCACGCTCAAGGGCACGGGCCTGCCGGCGCGGCGGAAGTCGGCGAGGTGCACGGCCGAGACGATCCGATCGGCTACGAGACCGGCCTCGTCCGGTGCCGCCCCGCGCAGCAGCACGGCGAACTCCTCGCCGCCGATCCGCCCCACGAGATCGTACTGCCGGGTGGCGGCCAGCAGCGTGCGGGCGATCAGCTTCAGGGCCTCGTCGCCCGCGGCATGGCCGAGGCCGTCGTTGATGGATTTGAAGTGGTCGGCGTCGAGCACGAGGAGCGTGACGGGCAACCGATGCTCGCGCGCCCGCCGCAGCGCTTCCTCGGCCGCCTCGAAGAACGCGCGGCGATTGAGGAGGCCGGTGAGCCCGTCGCGCCGCGCGAGCTCCTCCATCTCCCCCTTGGCCTGCGCCAACCGGCGCAGGAGCTCCAACAGATAGGCGACCATCGGGGTGGCGAGGAGCAGCGGCACCGCGGCGGCGAACAGCATCCAGAACGGGTCCGGGCCGCCTTCCCGCCACAGCGCGATCGCCGCGTAGAGCCCTGCCGACGCGAACGCCGCGAGGCCGCCCGCCAGCAGCGTGCCGAGCACGACGTCGCGTCCCGAGCGGATCTCCATCCACAGCCCTCGCCTCGCACGGTTCCGAAGAATAGCAGCCGGAGGGCTGCGGATCCAGCGCTCGGGGCAACCCCACGGAGAAGTGATCGATGCATCCCTTGCACCGAGAGGGGAGGAGCGAGGAGCCGCCGGCGCGGCGAGCCCCGCGTCCGGCGCAGACCCCGTGGGGCCACCGCGCGATCGTCGCCGGCCACCTTCGGTGCTACCCGACCATCGGCCCCACCATCGGCCGGACCAGGAGAACCCACCATGTCCGACGCGCGCACCCCGCGGCTGCGCTGCCCACCGGGCGCCACCGACACCCACATGCATTTCTACGGGCCCTATGCGCGCTTCCCCCTGGCCCCCACGAGTCCGAACGCGCCGCCGGAGGCCCTTCTGCCCGATTATCGTGCGCTGCAGGCGCGGCTCGGCCTCGAGCGGGTCGTGGTGGTCCAGCCGGCCGGATATCTCTGCGACAATCGCTGCACGCTCGAGGCGGTGGCGGCCCTGGGTCCCCGCGCCCGGGCGGTGGTCGTGGTGCCGCTCGGCACCGGCGAGGCGGAGCTCGAGCGGCTCACCCGCGCCGGCGCGGTCGGGCTGCGCGTCTTCCTGTTGCCCGGCGGGATCTTCCAGTGGCAGCAGTTGCCCGAGCTCGCGGCCATGGCCCGCACCGTCGGCTGGCACCTCCAGCTCCAGTTCAACGGCCGCCTCCTGCCCGAACGGATGACCCTCCTCGAGAGCCTCGACTGCGAGCTCGTCTTCGACCATGTCGGCCGCTTCATGGACCCCGTCCCGGTCGAGCACGAGGCCTTCCGCTGCCTCTTGCGGCTGGTCGACAAGGGTGCCTACGTCAAGCTCAGCGCGCCGTACGAGAGCTCGCGGACGGGCCCGCCCGATTGGCCGGACGTGTCCCCGCTCGCCCGAGCGCTCGTGCGCGCCGCACCCGAGCGGATGCTCTGGGCCTCGAACTGGCCGCATCCCGGCCGGGCACCGCAGGACGAAGCGGCGCTCCTCGACCTCCTGCTCGACTGGGCGCCGGACGAGGCCGACAGGCGGCGGATCCTGGTCGAGAACCCGGCCAGGCTCTACCGCTTCGGCTGAGCCCACGGCAGCCGAGCGCACGCCCCGCAGCTCGCCGCCGCATCCCGGCCGGGCACCGCAGGAGGAAGCGGTGCTCCTGGACCTCCTGCTCGACCAAGGGGCGGACGACGCCCACCGGAAGCGGAATACGGTAGAAACCCGTGGCTCGACATATCGCTCCGGTTGATCGCTCGCGCGTCGCGCGAGGTGGCCGCGGCGCCACGCAAGACCTGCCGAAATGCCGTTTCCTCCGCCCTTCGCCAATCTCCGCCGACCTCCGCTATTGGTCGTCGCCGCGCCGGACCCTGGAGAGTATTGTGCGAATGTATGGGCGGGCAGAGGATTTACGGGAACGTGCCGACTCCGCCCGGCTCCCGGCTCGGGATTTTCTGTAGATCGCCGGAACGGTTGGGCAGCGGTTCACGATTTTCTCAATATTCGCATCGATTTTTACTGGAGACCTCATGAAATCCGCCGGCGCCGCCCAATAAACGCTTGCATGTTCTCTTGACCGCCATATAAGGCGCGCGAGTCGGCGAGGCGCCACCGGGCGACCCGCCGGCCGCCGGGAGACGGGAATGCTCGAGCTCGACGCGGCGGAGACCCTCCGCCCTCCAAGTACCGACGAAAGCGAGCGGTCCGGACCGCACGGCCCCTCGGCCGCGAGCCGCGCCGCCAGGCCCCTGCCGTCCGGCGGCGCCGGTACGGCCCGGCCCAGGCGGCGCGAAGCGTTTCCGATGGGGCCGGAGGCCCGCGCCTTCAAGCGCCGTTTCTTTCCCGACACTTCCCGCGCCGAGTGGGACGACTGGCGCTGGCAGGCGCGCAACCGCCTGCGCACGCTCGCCCAGCTCGAGCGTGTCTTCCGCCTCTCCGAGGACGAGCGCGAGGCGGTCCGCCGCCACCAGGGCGCGCTCCCGGTCGGGATCACGCCCTATTACGCGGCGCTGATGGGCCTCGAGGATCCGAGCGAGCCGCTGCGCCGCACCCACGTCCCGGTCGGCGCCGAAGCTGTCCGCTCCCCCGGCGAGGCCGACGACCCGCTCGGCGAGGACCACGACGCCGCGGTCCCTGGCCTCGTCCACCGTTATCCCGACCGCGTCCTCTTCCTCGCCACCGCCTTCTGCTCGACCTATTGCCGCTACTGCACCCGCTCGCGCCTCGTGGGCGAGGTCGGCGGCGAGTACCACTTCGCCTACGCCCAGTGGGAGAAGGCGCTCGCCTACATCGAGGCCACGCCCACGATCCGCGACGTCCTGATCTCGGGCGGCGATCCGCTCACGCTCGGCGACGACAAGCTCGATTGGCTCCTCGGCCGCCTCAAGGCCATCCGCCACGTCGAGTTCGTGCGGATCGGCTCCAAGGTGCCGGTCGTCCTGCCGCAGCGGATCACCCGCGGCCTGATCGCCGTCCTGCGCCGCCACCGGCCGGTCTGGATGAGCCTCCACTTCACCCATCCGGCCGAGCTCACGCGCGAGACCGCCGAGGCCTGCGCCCGGCTCGCCGATGCCGGCGTGCCGCTCGGCTCGCAGACCGTCCTCCTCAAGGGCGTCAACGACGACGCCGAGGTCCTCAAGGCTCTGTTCCACGGCCTCCTGCGCAACCGGGTGCGGCCCTACTACCTCTTCCAGTGCGATCCCATCACCGGTTCCGCCCATTTCCGCACCCCGGTCGAGACCGGCCTCGAGATCGTCCGCCGGCTGCGCGGCTTCACGAGCGGCTACGCGGTGCCGACCTACGTGATCGACGCCCCGGGCGGCGGCGGCAAGGTCCCGCTCCTGCCCGACTACGTCGTCGGCCGCGAAGGCGACGATCTCCTCCTGCGCAACTTCGAGGGCGAGCTCTACCGCTACCACGATCCGGGAGGACGGATCGGCCGCGCCCTCGGCCGGGGGAGTGCCGAGCCGTGCTGATCGGCCTCACCTACGATCTGCGCGACGATTATCGCGACCTCGGGCTCGCCGAAGAGCAGCTCGCCGAGTTCGACAGCCCGCAGACCATCGCCGAGCTCGAGGCCGCGCTCCTCCGCCTCGGTCACGTGGTCGACCGGATCGGCCACGTCCGTCGCCTGGCCGAACGGCTGGTCGCCGGCCATCGCTGGGACCTCGTCTTCAACATCTGCGAGGGCCTCGCCGGGCGCTCGCGCGAGGCCCAGGTGCCGGCGCTGCTCGAGGCCTTCGGCCAGCCCTACACTTTCGCCGACCCCCTGGTCATGGCCGCCACCCTCGACAAGGCGGTAGCCAAGCGGCTGGTCCGCGACCACGGCCTCGCCACCGCCCCCTTCGCGCTGGTCGAGCGGGCCGCCGACCTCGCCGCGGTCGAGCTGCCCTTCCCGCTCTTCGCCAAGCCCGTGGCCGAGGGCACCGGCAAGGGCGTCTCGCCCGCCTCGCTCGTCCGCTCGCGGCGCGAGCTCGAGCGGACCTGCCGGCGGCTGCTCGCCCGCTACGCCCAGCCGGTCCTCGTCGAGACCTATCTGCCCGGTCGCGAGTTCACCGTCGGTATCGTCGGCAGCGGACCCGCGGCGCGGATCGTCGGCACCCTCGAGGTCGAGCTGCTGCCGGGGGCGGAGCCCGGCGTCTATTCCTACACCAACAAGGAGCGCTGCGAGGAGCTCGTTCACTACCGCCTGGTCGACGATCCCGAGGCGCGGGCCGCCGCCGAACTCGCGCTCGCCTGCTACCGCGCCCTCGACTGCCGCGACGCCGGCCGCGTCGATCTCAGGAGCGACGCCGCCGGAAGGCCGCACTTCCTCGAGGTCAACCCCTTGGCCGGGCTGCATCCGACCCATTCCGACCTGCCCATCCTCGCGAGCCTCGCAGGGCTCGGCTACGACGGGCTGATCGGCGCCATCGTGGCCTCGGCGGCCGAGCGGGCGGGGCTCGCCCGGGAGCGGGCGGCGCGCCGCCGGGCGGGCTGAGCCGGTGGCGCCGCGCGCCCTTCTCCTGCACGGCGTGCTCGATCCGGGCGACCGGCCGGACGAGGCCGACACGCTCGTCCAGGCCCGCGAGGTCGAGGCGATCCTGCGCGGGCTCGGCTGGCGGACCGAGGTCCTGGGCCTCGGCCTCGACCTGCGGCCGCTCGCGGCACGCGCCGCCGACCCGCCGGACCTCGTCTTCTACCTGGTCGAGGCGCTCGAGGGGCGGGCCGGGCTGCAGCACCTGCCGGCCGTACTCCTCGACGTCCTGGGCGTTCCCTACACGGGCGCGCCCGCTACCGCCCTCCAGCTCACGACCGACAAGCTCGCCGCCAAGCGCCTCCTGCGCCGCACCGGTCTGCCGACCCCGGAATGGGTCGAGCCCGGCGCATCGGCCGATCCCGAACGGCTCTGGATCGTCAAGGCGGTCGACGAGGACGCCTCCTTGGGTCTGGATGCCGGGGCGGTGGTGGCCGGCGCCGAGGTTCCCGGGCGGATCGCCGCCATGCGGGCCCGCTTCGGCGGCCGCTGGTTCGCCGAGGCCTATGTCGAGGGCCGCGAGTTCAACGTCCCGCTCCTCGAAGGGCCGAACGGGCCCGAGATCCTGCCGATCGGCGAGATCGACTTTTCCCACTATCCGAAGGATCGCCCGGCGATCGTCGACTACGACGCCAAATGGACCCCGGGCTCGCCGACCTACGAGACGACGCCCCGCCGCTTCGACGCCCGGCCGGGCGACGGCCCGCTGCGCGCCGAACTCGCTCGGCTCGCCCGCACGGCCTGGGACCTGTTCGGCCTGCGCGGCTACGCCCGGGTCGATCTGCGGGTCGACGCACGGGGCCGGCCCTGGATCCTCGAGGTCAACGCCAATCCCTGCCTGTCGGCCGATGCCGGCTTCGTCGCCGCGGTCGAAGAAGCGGGGCTCGACCAGCGCGCCGCGGTCGAACGGATCGTGGCCGCGGCCCGCGGCCGCCGCGCGGCTCCCTCACTCGCCGTCGCGGCCTAGGAGCGCAGCTTGCTCGCCCCCGGCCTCGTCCGCGCCGCACCCCGCCCCCGGTTCCGCGCCGGCCCCGTCCCGACCGATGCGGATCCCGTCGAGCGGCTCCTCGCCGCCGGGAGCACGGCCCCGCCCGGCCAACCGAGACGGCGTCCGTTCGATCCGGCCGGGGGGCGCGGGCGCATCGGCGCCGGGCGAAGCCGGAGGCACGGGCGACGACCGTGAGCACGCCGCTTCTTCGCCCCGGCGGCGTCGGCACGCTCGACGCGCCGATCCGCCGCTGGCGCGACGGCCCGGTTCCGGCGGATGCGGATGCCGTCGAGCGCCTGGTCGCCGCCACCGGCTTCTTTCGCCCGAGCGAGGTGGCGATCGCCCGCGAGCTCGTCGAAGACTGCCTCGCCCGCGGTCCCGAAGCCTCGGGCTACCACTTCGTGTTGGCCGACGACGTGCGCGGGCTGGCGGGCTATGTCTGCTTCGGCCCGATCGCGGGGACCGAGGGCAGCTTCGACCTCTACTGGATCGCCGTCCGCCCCGACCGGGGGGGCCGGGGCCTCGGCACGGCACTCCTCGCCGCGGCCGAGGCGCGGATCGCCGCGGCCGGCGGCCGCCGGGTCTATGTCGAGACCTCGACCACCGAACGCTACGCGCCGACTCGCGCCTTCTACGCCGCCCGCGGCTACCGTCTCGAGGCGACGCTCCCCGACTTCTACGCCCCGGGCGACGGCAAGGCCTTCTTCGTCAAGGTCCTGGGCGGGTGCGAGGTGCCGCCGTGCGGATCGGTCCGGTCCTGATCGCCCCGGCCGGGGCCAAGGGCCTCGGCGTGTTCGCGGCCGAGCCCTTGCCGGCCGGCGTCCCGTTCGACCCGCAGCCCGTGTTCGAGCTCGATCCCGAGGACGTCGAACCGATCGAGCGGACCCGCTTCCGCCACCACTATTTCGCCCATCCCGAGCGGGACGGGGTGGGTGTGATCGTGCTCGGCTGGCTCACGCTCGTGAACCACGGCCTGCCGCCCAGCCTCGAGCTCGACTGGCGCCGGGATCCGCTGACCGGCTGGTCGGTCGTGCCGTGGACCCGGCGGGCGCTGCGCCCGGGCGAGGAGCTCACGATCGACTACAATTGCCCGCTCTGGTTCGAGGCCCTGCCGTGAGCGCGGGCCCGCCGCGCCGCCGGCGCACCGCGATCGTGGGCGGCGAGCGGCTGCTCGATCTGCGCGCCGTCCCCGGCAAGGGCCGCGGCGTGTTCGCCCGCCGGTCGATCGAAGCGGGGCGGGTCTTGTGTCGCTGCCCGACCCTCGCGCTCGACCGCGAGGACTGCGCCCGGCTCGATCGAACGCGCCTCGCCAAACACTACTTCACGGGCGACGGGCCCGAGTTCGAGGCCTGGCTGGCACTCGGTCTGTTGACCCTCGTCAACCACGCGGTCCCTCCCAACGCCGACTGGCGCTACGTCGACGGCGGCCCCTTGGGCTGCCTGATCGAGCTCGTGGCGCTGCGGCCGATCGAGGCCGGCGAGGAGGTGACGATCGACTACAACACGCCTCTCTGGTTCGAGCCGCTGCCCTAGCCACCGGCCGGGCGGCGGACGGGCATCGTCGGCGGCGAACGGCTCTCGAGGTCGACGCCTCGGACCCAGGAGGGCGGTCCCGGCCGGTCCGCGAGCCGCCGAGCTCGGTCCGTTCCGCCGAAGCTTTCCCTGGCGATCGAGCGCGAGCATCGCAATCGCCCGGGGCGCGCCGCGCCGAGCCCCTGTCGCGCGGGAAGGGGCCGACGAACGAGGCCCGGTGGACGGCCGTCCTCGCGACGCTCTCGGGCCGTGCCGCCCCGCTCGATGCCGCCCGAAGCCGCTGCGACGATCGGCTCCGGCTCCGCCGCTCGGCACCCGGGCCAGTCGCGACCGGCCGGGCGTCGAGCCCGGCCTGGCGAGGCGGCGGATGGAGTGCGCGGCTCCCGGGTCGATCGCGGACGAGAAGGTGGTCACGATCGTCGACGACACGCGCCTCGGGTTCGGGGGCTACCCCGGGAACCGGCGCGCCCGGCGGACCGCATTCGAGGCCGAACCGGCGCAGGGTCGCTGGCCGCTCGTGAACACCGCTCTCGCCGCGCGACATCCAGCGGGTCGTGTCGATGGCGGTCCGTTCGGCCGGCCGATCGGTCGGGCCACAATCGGGTCGATCGCGGCCGGCGAGGGCCGCGGCGTGCTCGCTCGCCGGCCGATCGCCGCGGAGCGGCTCTCTCGCTGCCGCTCCGCCCGCCCTCTGACCGCGCGAGGTCGAGCCGGCCGCATGCGACGCGCCGAACTCGTTTCGACGGGCGACGGCTGCCGGTCGCCGGCCCGGCTCGCCCCGATGTCGCGACGGCGGTCGACCACGTCGTTCCGCCCGACGTCGGCCGGCTCCACGTCCACGGCCGCCCGCTCGGCCGTGCGGCCGAGGGTACTCGGGCCGCTCGCCGCCGGCGAGCGGGTCGCGATCGACCTCCGACGGCCCGCTCCGATTCGAGCCGCCGCCCCGAAAACCGCGGCGATCGACGTCACGGGATCCCGGACGGCGAGCGGCCAGCCGAGCCGGGCGCCGTCACCGGCGAGGGACGCCGGCTCCGCCCGTCGGCCGATCGCGGCGAGCCGGCCCTCGTGCCGCTGCCCGGCTCGGGCACTCGACCGCGGGGATCTCGTCCGCCGCCTCGCCATCGCGGCTCTCTCGCTCCGCCAGCCCCCTTGGCCTCGCACGCGTTCGGGCGGACGGCGCCCGGTTGGATGCGACGCGCCTCGCGGAGCCCGTCCTCAGGGGTGACGAACCCGCATCCCGGCCCGGTGGGCCCTCTTCCGTTCCACCCTCGTCGATCCCGCTGTCGCGTCCGGCGCCGATCGGCGCCTGGTCGACAATGGCCCTGCGGGCTGCTCGATCGGGCTTTTGGTGATTCGGTCGATCGTCACCGGCGAGAAGGTCGGGATCGACGGCGACACGCTCCCCTGGTTCCCGGTGCCGCCTCAGGGATCGGGGCAGGGCCGCAGGCGGACGGGCCCCTCGGCATCCGCCAGGAGCGCCCCGAGCGAGCGACAGCCTCGCTCGTCGCACAGCCGCCAGTCCTCGAGGCCCGAGCCGCGGGCGAGCACGAGTTCGGGAAGCGGCGGCAGCGCGGGCCGGAAACGCCAGGCGCCGGCCTCGAGGCGGGCATCGGGGCCCGGCTCCATCCCCGCCCCGCTACCGAGCACCCGGCTCTCGACCAGGACCAGTCCCACGGGTTCGACCCGCCAGTCCTCCCGCCACTCGACCTTCTCGACCGTGTGTGTCCACAGGAGCGTGAAAGCCTCGAGCGCGAGCCGCGCGGCGGCGGCCCCGGCCGAAAGGCAGAGCCCGCTCAAGACCCGGCCACCGCCATCGGTCGCGCCCGGTGGCGCCAGAGATGGAGGCCGAGCGTGGCCGCGGCGAGCGCGAAGCCGAGCTCGTCGGTCCAGGGCAGCGCCACGACCAGGACCGCCGCGGCCAGGAGGCAGGCCAGCCGCTCGAGCGCGGCCATCGGCCCTTTGAGCCAGCCGCTGAGCGCGGCCGCCCAGAGGACGATGCCGAGGAGCGCCTTGCCCACCACGTAGAGCACCGCCGGGACGAAGCCGATCGCCGCCGCCATCGGATCGCCCGGCTGCAGCATGAGGGCGGGCGAATAGACCGCCATGAACGGCACCACGTAGCCGGCGATCGCGATCCGCGTCGCCGTGAAGCCGATCTTGATGTGGCTCTCGCCGGCGATCGGCGAGGCGGCGAGCGCGGCGAGTGCCACCGGCGGGGTGAGGTCGGCCATGATGCCGAAATAGAACACGAACATGTGGCTGACGATCAGCGGCACGCCGAGCTCGAGCAGCGCCGGACCGGCGATCGAGGCCGTGACGATGTAGTTGGGGATGGTCGGGATCCCGGTACCGAGCACGAGGCAGGCGAGCATGGTGAGCACGAGGCTCGCGAGCAGCGAGCTGCGGCCGAGATCGACGATCGTGCCGGCGAGGTTGGTGGCGGCACCGGTGAGCGTGAGCGTGCCGATGATCGTTCCGACCAGCGCACAGGCGATCCCGACCGGGAGCGCGTGGCGGGCCCCGTCGGCGAGCGCGTCGCGCGCCGCCACGAGGGCCGCCCGGCCGTCGCGCCGGAAAGCGGCGGCGATCGCGAGGGCCGCGAGCACGAGGAGGATCGCGTTCGCCCCGAACCGGGCGAAGCTGCCGGCAGCGAAGCCGAGGGCCACCCAGAAGGCGAGGCGCAGCGCGCTCCCCGGCAGGACCGCCGCCACCGGTCGGCCGAGCACCACGAGGGCGGTGAGGCCGAGGCCGATCGTGCCGGCGAAGAGCGGCGTGTAGCCGGCGAAGAGGAGCCAGACGAGAGCGGCGAGCGGCAGCAACAACGGCCAGTCGCGCCGCAGAGCGGCGAGCGCGCTCGGGCATTGGGAACGCGGCAGGCCGACAAGACCGCGCCGGCCCGCTTCGAGGTGGACGGTGACGAAGGCGGTCGCGAAGTAGAGGAGGGCGGGGATCGCCGCGGCGATGCAGATCTCGACGTAGGGCACACCGATGGTCTCGGCCATGATGAAGGCCACCGCACCCATCACCGGCGGCATGATCTGCCCGCCCATCGAGGAGGTGGCTTCGACCGCCCCGGCGAAACGCGCCGGGTAGCCGAAACGCTTCATGAGCGGGATGGTGAACTGGCCCGTGGTCACGACGTTGGCGACCCCGCTGCCGTTGATCGTGCCCATGAGGCCCGAGGAGATGACCGCGACCTTGGCCGGCCCGCCCCGGCTGTGGCCCACCGTGCCGAGCGCCAGGTCGTTGAAGAGCCGGATCATGCCGGCCCGCTCGAGGAACGCACCGAACAGGATGAACAGGAAGATGAAGCTCGAGGAGACGTAGGTCGGCACCCCGTAGATGCCCTCGGTGCCGAGGAACATCTGGTCGACCACTTGCGCGAGATCGAAGCCGCGATGGTCGAGCGGGGCGGGGAGAAGATGGCCGAACAGCGCGTAGGCCAAGAAGAGTCCGCAGAGGATCGGCAGCGAGGGACCCAGGAGCCGGCGCGACGCCTCGAAGACCAGGGCGACGACGAGCACGCCGACGACCAGGTCCTGCGGCTCGGGCTCGCCGGCGCGCAGAATCAACGCCTCGTAGAAGACCCAGTGGTAGAGCCCGAGCAGGAAGCCGAGCCCACCGAGCGTCCAGGCGAGCGCGCGGCCGAGCGGACCGGCCCGCTCGCGTTCGGCGAGCAGCGTGAAGGCGAGCAGCAGGAGGAAGCCGACGTGCACCGAGCGGACGATCTGGCTCGGCAGCGGGCTCCAGCCCGCGGTCCAGAGCTGGAAGGCCGAGAAGGCGAGCGCGACGCCGTAGATCGCCCGGCCGCGTATCCCCGGACCCCAGGCGAGGGTGCCGGGGTCGTCGCCGGCGGCGAGGCCGCCGCTCACGCCGCGCCGCGGCTCACGGTAGGAGCCCCTTCTCCTTGTAGAAGCGCGCGGCACCCGGGTGGAGCGGCACGGGCATGCCGGCGAGCGCTCCCTCGAGTGCGATCTTCCGGCCCTCGGCGTGTGCCGCCGCGAGCTGGTCGAGATTGGCGAACAGCTCCTTGGTCATGGCGTAGGCGAGATCGTCCGATACGCCGGCATGGGTGACGAGAAAGTTCGGGATCGTGGCGGTCGGCACGTCGCTGTCCTGGCCCGCGTAGGTGCCGGCAGGCACCACGCCGGGCCGGAAGGGGGCACCGATCTTGGCGACGATCTCGGCCGGCACGGCCACCATGCGGATCGGCACCGAGGCGGCCAGGTCGCGGATCGAGGCCACGCCGAGGCCGGCCGACTGCAGGGTCGCATCCAGCTGGCGGTTCTTCATGAGATCGACCGATTCGGCGAAGGGCAGGTACTCGACCTTGCCGAGGTCGGCGTAGGAGAGCCCGGCGGCCGCCAGGATCGCCCGGGCGTTGAGCTCGGTGCCGGATTTGGGGGCACCCACCGAGAGCCGTTTGCCCTTGAGGTCGGCGAGCGTCGCGATGCCGGAATCCCGGCTCGCCACGATCTGCACGTAGTTCGGGTAGATCGCGGCGATCCCGCGGAGCTTGTCGAGCGGCGCCTTGAAGCCCGCCTCGGGATCGCCCTTCCAGGCCGCGATCAGCGAATCGCCGAGCGTGAAGGCGATCTCGCCCTTGCCGGCCTGGAGAAGGTTGAGGTTCTCGACCGACGCCTTGGTCGCCTGGACGGAGGTCCGGATCCCCTGGATCCGCTCGCCGTAGATCCGACCCAGGGCGACCCCGAGCGGGTAGTAGACGCCGGCGGTACCGCCCGTGAGTACGTTGACGAAGCTCTGCGCGGCCGCCGGGTCGGCCGCCCCGAGGGCCAGCCCACCGGCCACCACCGTCAGGAACCGACGTCGGTCGACCATCACCGCCTCCATCCGACCTCCACGGCTCCGGCTCTTAGCCGCGCCGGCGGTCCCGGTCGAGGGCCGGTCGGCCCGGGGGCTCGACCCCGTTCCGGCGGCGCCGCGCCGATCGTCGAGAGCGCGATCCGTACCGCCGCGGCCGGCCCCCACCGCACCGCGGGGCCACACGGTCGCCGGCGGAACCGGGCGCGCGGCGGCCGGGCCCTCGGCCCTCGCTTCGCGCCCCGGATCCGCTCGGCTCGGAGTGTGCACGCTCCCGGGCGAACGGGTTCGCGATCCCCTCGGCGCCGAGCGCGGGCGCTCGTCCTGCGGCAGGGAGAGGAAGAAGGCGCTCTTCTCGGCCCGCATCGGGCATCCCCGGGGGCGTATTCTCGGCGAGTTCCTCGGCACGCAAGCCGCGGCAGGGCTGCGCACATGTCCGCGTGCACCTCCAACAGCGACCTCGGGCGGCCCGGCCGCGCGGCGGTCCTCCGTGGCCCGCTCTCGTGGCACCGGCCGCCGGTTCCGTCCCCCTCGGCGTGGTGCGGCCCGTCGATCCTCCTCGGCCGGATCGCCACGCGCCGGGCGGATCGAGGCCGCACCGAGCCGCGCCCCGGTGTCGGCTTTCGGCGCGTCCTCGCCTCGGCGGTGCCGCCCGAGGGCGCGGGCGAGGGAGAGGCACGCCGACGGCCCGGCCGCGCGGCGGTCCTCCGTGGCCCGCTCTCGGTGGCACCGGCCGCCGGTTCCGTCCCCTTCGGCGTGGTGCGGCCCGTCGACCCTCCTCGGCCGGATCGCCACGCGCCGGCGCTCCCGGGCGAGTTCGGTTCCCGTCCCGTGGGCTGCGCACCGACCGTGGCCGCTCGTGCTGCTGCCGGCGAACTGGAGCGGGACCGTTCTCGCGCCGGCCATCGGTGTCCCCGCGCGCTCTCTCGCCTTCGCGACGGTCCGAGCGGACCGGCCGTCCGGCCCCGCCTTCAGCCGATGGCGCCGCCCGCCACCGATCGCTCTCCCCTTTCCCTGCCGGCGGCGCGACCGACGTCCATGCCGTCGGCTCGCTCTGGAGCGCCTCCTCGTCGGAGGGTCGCAGCGGTTCACCGGAGCCGGTGCCGCCGGAACCCGCGACCACGGTCCGGTCTCCGTGCGGAGACCGGACCCGGCACGCCCCGTCCGAACGCGCCGCCGTTCGCGACGCCGGGCTCGTCGGCCCGGGGCGACCCGCCATCCGCACGGGTGCGCTGACAGGGCTTCCGAGCCGCGCTAGGGACCCGCTGCGGCCGCGGCGGGAGGCAGAGATGGCGGACGAGCCGGTGATCCTCGACTCCGTGACCAAGCTCGCGCCGGAGCACGCCGGCGCGGTCGCGGTCTGCGCGAGCCACGGTGGGCTGTACGCCGCCTGGTGCGCGGCCAGGGCCGGGGTCCGCGCGGTGATCCTCAACGATGCCGGGATCGGCAAGGACGAGGCGGGCGTCGCGGGCCTCGCCTGGCTCGACGCGCTCGGTCTGCCGGCCGCGGCACTCGACCACGACCGCTCGCGGATCGGCGACGGCTGCGACGCCTGGGTGCGCGGCGTCGTGAGCCGGGTGAACGGAGCCGCGGCGGCCCTCGGGGTGAAACCCGGCCAGCGTACCCCGGAGGCGGTCGAGCGGCTGGCCGGGGCGCCGATCCGGGCGGTCGAGCCGCCGCCCGTCCGCGAGAGCCGCGTGCTCCTCGAGGAGGTCGGCCGGCCCGGGATCGAGGTCTGGGCGATCGATTCCGTCTCCCTCGTCCGGCCGGAGGACCGCGGCCAGATCGTGGTGACGGGTAGCCACGGCGGCCTCTTGGGCGGCCGGCCGGAGAGTGCCGTGGGAGAGGCGGTCTTCGCCGCACTCTTCAACGACGCCGGCATCGGGATCGACGAGGCGGGAACCACCCGCTTGCCGGCACTCGACGGACGCGGGATCGCCGCCGCCACGGTGGACGCCGCGACGGCGCGGATCGGAGACGGGCGCTCGACCTTCGCCGACGGTATCGTGAGCCGGGTCAACCGGCGGGCCGCGGCGCTCGGCGGGAGGCCGGGCATGTCGGCCCGCGCGCTCGTCGAACGCCTCGTGGCCGCCCGGCTCGCGGAGGCCGGGCGATGAGCGCCGACGCGCCCGGCTCGGAGAGCGGTGCCCGCTTCGCTCCGGGAGCCAACGCCCGGGTCGTGGTCACCGGCGGGCGGGCACTCGCCGAGATGGCGCGCCTCGCCGGCTGCGGGCCGATCTTCGGCATGGGAGGCTTCCAGCTCCTGCCCTTCTACGAGGCCTGTCGGGCACTCGGCCTGCGCCACGTTCTGATCAACGACGAGCGGATGGGCGCTTTCGCGGCCGACGCCTGGGCACGGATCACCAACCGTCCGGGCTGGTGCGACGCCACGCTCGGGCCGGGCGCCACCAATCTCGTGACCGGTCTCGTCGAGAGCCTGAACGCCGGCGTACCGCTCGTGGCGATCGTCGGCGACACCCACCGCGCCCATTCCTGGAAGAACATGACCCAGGAATCGCGGCAGACGGAGATCCTGCGACCCGCGGTCAAGGAGCTGATCCGGGTCGAGCGGGTCGAGCGGATCCCGGAGCTCGTGCGGCGGGCGCTGGCGGTCGCCACGAGCGGCCGGCCCGGGCCCGTGCTGCTCGACGTGCCCGAGGACGTGGCCCACGCCGAGTACGGCTTCGACGCCGCGGACTTCTGGGTCGACCCGGCGACGCTCGCCGTGCAGGCGCGCCGGACCCGACCCGATCCCACGGAGCTCGCCCGGGCGGCGGCACTTCTCGCCCGGGCCGAGCGGCCGCTCCTCCTGGTGGGCGGCGGTATCCACGGGAGCGGCGCCCACGAGGCGCTCCGGGTGCTGGCCGAGGCGCAGGGGATCCCGGTCGCCCACACGATGAGCGGCAAAGGGGCCCTGGCCTGTACCCATCCGCTCTCGGCCGGCCTGTTCGGCCGTTATTCGCGGATCGCCAACGACCTGATCGCCCGTGCCGACCTCCTGGTCGCGGTCGGCTGCAAGCTCGGCGAGATCGCGACCCGGCGCTTCCAGCTCCTGCCCGAAGCGACACCTCTCGTGCAGATCGACATCTGCCCCGAGGAGATCGGCCGCACCGCCCGCGTGGCGGTCGGCATCGCCGCCGATGCCCGGCTCGCCCTCGAGGACCTGCGGGCGGCCCTGGGCTCCGCCGGTCCCGACCGCGCCGCCTGGCGGGCCGAACTCGCCGAGCGGACCACTCGCTGGCGGGCCGAGGCCGAGCCGCGGCTGCGCTCCGACGAGCGGCCGGTGCACATGGCCCGCTTGATCGACGAGATCCGCCGTGCCCTGCCCGACGACGGCATCCTGGTGGCGGACGGCGGCTTCGCCGCGCACTGGGCCGGCCTGCTCTTCGATACCCGTCGGGCGGGCCGCCATTTCCTGGCCGACCGCGGCTTCGCCTCGATCGGCTACGGCCTGCCGGGCGCGCTCGGCGCCAAGCTCGCCGTACCCGATCGGGCGGTGGTCGGGCTCACGGGCGACGGCGGCTGCAACATGGCACTCGGCGAGCTCGAGACCGCCCGCAGGCTCGGCACCGCCTTCACTCTCGTGGTCGTCAACAACGCCGCTTCGGGCTACGTGAAAGCGCTGCAGCACGCGATGTACGGCGCCTACCAGTCGAGCGATCTCGTCGAGCTCGACTACGCGGCGATCGCCCGGGCCATGGGCTGCCGCGGGATCCGCGTCGAGGACCCGGCCGGGCTCGCCCCGGCGCTCGCCGAGGCGCTCGCGGAGCGGACCGTACCGAGCGTGGTCGACGTCCTCGTGACCCGCGACCCGGCGCGCATGCTGCCGGCTCTCGATGCCCGCGTGCTCCGGGTCGAGAAGGGCGACCGGCCGGCCTGAGCCGTCGCCCGGCTCCGGCACCTCGAGGCCCGAGGACCGAGGCTCGGGTCGACGCCCGGCCGGCCCCGCGCGACGGTACGCGAGGACATGCCCGAGCGCGGTCGGCAGCAGGGCGACGGCGAGCAGCAACAGGAGCGGCAGCACGGTACCTCTCGGCTCGGGACGTCGCTCCTTCTCGCGCGGAAAGGTTGAGAAAGTGTTGAGCATGCCCAGGAAGCGTGCCCACGGGGGTCGCCTGCCGACCGGCCCGTCCGCCGGACGGTCGCTTCTCGGCTCTTCACCCGCCGCGCGAGCCGACCTATCTCGGGGCCATGTCGCGCCGCCCGGACCGCCGCGCCCTGCTCCTCGCCTCGCTCCTGCTGGTCCCGGCGCTGCCGGCGCCCGCCCGGGAGGCCACCCGACGCGAAACCGCCGGTGGCGGCCGCCGGCGTCTCGATCTCCGCATCCGGCGGGACGAGCTCGGCATCGCGCCTGCTCCGATCGATCGGCCGGAGACCGGGCCGGCGACAGTGCCCGCGGAGACGCCCGTGCGGGGAGGACTCGCGGTCGAGCTGCGACCCGCCCGTCGAGACCGCGACCCGGGTCCGGCCACGAGGGCTCCGGCGGCCGAGCGCGACGCGCTCTCCGACGGGCTCGACCGGCTCGGCCTCGAGGCGTTGCTGATCCGGCTGATCCGACCGCTCTGAGGGGCGGGGAGGGGCCGGGACCCGGCTCGGAAGGAGCAGCCGGGCTCGCGCAGGAAGGCCTGCTCCGCGGCCGCGGACGGCCGGCCGGGGGCGCCGTTGCGGTGCGGGAACCGAGCGAGCCGGCGGATCGCCGCCCGATGCGCCGGCGCGAAACGCGGCGCCTCGCCGCCGAGCTCGCGGCACGGCTCGACGGCGCGGGCCCGGTCGGCCGGATCCTCGCCGTGCTCGAACGGCGGGGAGAAGAAGAGCCGCGGCCGCGCCGGCACCGCCCGGCGATGGCCGCGCGCGCCACCTCGCGGGCCTCGGCGTCGTAGGCGGAGGCCCGCGGCGTGCCGCGACGGACGTTCCGCGGCAGCTGGTCGGCCAGCAGGACCGAGGCCAGCGCACTCCCGGGCTCGGCGAGCCCGTCGGCGAACGCGCCGGCCGCGGTCCGGTCGGGGAGTTCGCCGGAGCGCCGGGCGAGCTCGCGGTCGAAGGCCGGGTCGGTTCGCAACCAGCGCGCCTCGGTCTCGGCCGCGAGCCGGAGTTCGAGCAGTGAACGCGCCGCCGCCGCGGGCGGGGACGGGAGCACCTCCCGCGGCGACGGCGCGGGCGGCACAGCCGCCGCCTCGGAGGCGGCAGCGGCCCGAGGCTCGCGGTCTCGCGCCGGGGCCGCCCTCGGGCTCAGTTCTCCGGGATCGCGCGGAGCTGCTCGCCGACCGCCGCCGCTTCGGCCACCAGCGCCTCGCTCGCCGCCTTGAGGCGGGCGAGCTGCTCGTCGGCCACCGCCTTGAGCCGCGCTTCGATCGCGCTCACGCTCTCCGCCACCGGCCGGCGGTCGGCGATCTGCGCCTCGAGCCGGGCGAGCTCGTCGCGCGCCTCGGCGAGCCGTTGTTCGGTCTCGGCGAGCTCGGTTCGGGTCCGCGCGAGCGTCGCTTCGGTCTCGGCGAGCGTCTCGCGGACCCGGGCGAGCTCCGCCTCGACCGCCTGTTTGCGGCGGTCCGCCTCGGCCTGGTCCCGGCCCAGCCGCTCGAGGTCGCGGCGGCGGCCGGCCAGCCGCTCCTCGAGCTCGGCCAGCTCCTGGCGGCGCAGTGCCAGCGCCCGGCTCGTCTCGGCGAGTTGGGCCTCGACCTCGGCGCGCCGCTCGCCGATCGCCACGAGATCGCCGTGTGCTTGGCGTTCGGCTGCGAGCGTCTGCGAGACGCGGTTGAGCTGCTCGGTCGTCTGCTGCGCCTGGTTGCGCGCCTGCATCAGCTGATCGCGGAGCCGCATCTCGACCGCGGTCGCATCTTCCGCCTGGCGGCGCAGGCTCGCCCGCGCCGCCAGCCAAAGAGCGAAGCCCAGGAGCGCGAGCAGGACGAGCCCGCCGGCCAGCCCGTAGGCGAGCGGCGGAAGTGCCAGCAGATCCTCGATCAACGGCGTCTCCCCCGACCCGGCGGGCGGAGATCGTTCGCCCCGCCTCGCCGACCGGAGCGCTCTCTAGCAGGATCCGGCGGCCTCCGGCGAGGCGCGAATCGTGGTTCGGCGCCGGCCGGCTCCGCCCCGATCTTCCCGGCCGAGCCGTTCACCGGATCTCAACCTCTCGGGCCTAGAAAGAGTGCCGGGCTCGGCCTTCGGAGCGTCGGATGGCGCAGGCTTTCCCCCCCGCGTACGGGCGAGGCGGGGCGATCGGTCGCTGCCCGCCGGGAGCGCCGAGCCGAGCGGGCCGCCCGGTGGTGCGCCGAACCTCGTTCTTCGCCGATCGTCACGGCTCGGCGGTGGTCGATTTCGCGATCCTCGGCCCCACCCTCGTGCTGTTGCTGATCGGCATCCTCGAGGCCGCCATGCTCATGCTCACCCAGATCCTCCTCCAGACCGCGGTCGGCGACGCCGCCCGCAGCGGGATCGTCGGCACGGGCCGCGACGGCCTGTCGCGCACGGAGCTCGTCCGCCGGGTGGCCGAGCGGGTCGGCGGCGCGCTGCTCCGGCCCGAGAATCTCCGCCTCGAGACGCTGGTCTACCCGAGCTTCGACAGCATCGGCCGGCCCGAGCCCTTCACCGACGTCAACGGCAACGGCACCCACGACGCCGGCGAGCCCTTCACCGACGTCAACGGCAACGGCAGCTGGGACACCGACATGGGTGCCAGCGGCCCGGGCGGACCCGGCGCCGTCGTCCTCTACCGCGTGCGCTACGAGTGGCGGCCCATGACGCCGCTCCTGCGCGGCCTCTTGCCCGGCGGTGGCGCCCTCGAGCTGCAGGCGAGCTATGCCGTGCGCAACGAACCGTTTCCCGGTGGCTGAGCCTCCGGTGGCCGAGACCCCGGCGCCCCGACCGGTGCGGCACGGCGGCGAGCCGATCCGCCGCCTGGGCGACGACCGGCGCGGCACGCTGCCGGTCGAGCTCGCGCTCGCGCTGCCGATCCTCGTCCTGCTGCTGATCGGCGGCGCCGACGTCACCTGGCTCTACATCGCCAACAACAAGGTCCAGCGGGCGGCGGCGGTGATCGCCGATCTCGCCGCCCGTACCGACGAGATCCACACGAGGGACGTCGACGACCTGTTCGAAGCGGCCCGCCAGGTCTCCGCTCCACTCGACTTCGCGGGCTCCGGTCGGGCTTTCGTCTCTTCTGTTGCCAACCTGTCCGGGATCGGTACCCGGGTCCGTTGGCAGCGGAGCACGAGCCCCGGCCTCGCGGTCTCGAGCCGGATCGGCAGTGCGGGCGGCAGCGCCGATCTCGGCGGGGTGCTCACCCTCGCCGAGGGCGAGGAGGTGATCGTCGGCGAGGTCTTCCTCGAGGTGGCACCCCTGTTCGGGCTGCTCGTGAGCGGCCCGCAGCGGCTCTATGTCCGGGCCCTCCAGCGACCGCGCTACGGTACCGTGACCCTGGTCACCGACTGACCGGCGACCGAAGCCGCCCGACTCGTTCCCTCCCAGCCGCCGGAGCGCGCCGCGGGCCGGGCAGGACGGGCCTCAATTGCACGCCCGCTCGAACACCGTGCGATAGGCGTGGAGCCCGGCGGCGCCGCCGGTATGCAGGAACACGACGTTCGCACCCTCGGCGAAGAACCCCTTGCGGCAGAGGTCGATCAGCCCGGCCGCGGCCTTGCCGGTGTAGACCGGGTCGAGAAGGATCCCTTCGTGCCGGGCGAAGAGCCGGACCGCCTCGACCATCGCGGGCGTGGGGATCCCGTAGCCTTCGCCCACGTAATCGCAGTTCGCCACCACGGCCGAGCGCTCGATGCCGCCTTCGAGCCCGAGCTTCTCCGCCACCCGGCAGGCGAGGGCGTGGACGTTCGCCTCCTGCCGGTCCCTGGGCGCTCGCACGCCGATCCCGAGCACCGGGATCCGCGCGTTCATCGCCTCGAGGCCGGCCACGAGCCCGGCCTGGGTGCCGGCCGATCCGGTGGCGTGGACGATGTGGTCGATCACGAGCCCTTGCTCGTTGGCCTGGTGGACGAGCTCGAGCGCGCAGGCGACGTAGCCGAGCGCCCCCACCTCGTTCGAGCCGCCGCCCGGGATCGTGTAGGGCCGGCCGCCGGCCCGGCGGACCTCTTCGGCGACCGGCTCCATGGCCGCGTTCATGTCGGTGCCGCCCGGCAGCTCGCGCAGCTCGGCGCCGAACAGCCGGTCGAGCAGGACGTTGCCGTTGCTCAGATAGTCCGGATCGTCGGTCGCCACCCGGTGCTCGAGCAGGATGATGCAGCGCAGCCCGAGGCGAGCGGCGATCGCCGCCGTCTGGCGGCCGTGGTTGGTCTGCACCGCCCCCTGGGTGATCAGCGTGTCTGCCCCTTGCGCGAGCGCCTCGGCGGCCAGGAACTCGAGCTTCCGGGTCTTGTTGCCACCGGTCCCGAGCCCCGTGCAGTCGTCGCGCTTGATCCACAGGTTGGGGCCGCCCAGGAGCCGCGTCAGATTGGGCAGCGGCTCGAGCGGGGTGGGCAGATGCGCCACCTTCAGGCGCGGGAAGCGGGCGAGATGCATGCGGGCTCTCCTTCGCGGCCGGCCGGACCGGGGGCGGTCCGGGCGGTGGGCAGTGGCCGCTGCCGGCGGGCATAGGCGACGGTCGCGCGCGCCAGCGCGGCACTGCTGTCGACGAGCGGCACCGGGCAGTCGGCCGCGCCGAGCACGAGCGGCACCTCGGTACAACCGGCGATCACGAGTCGCGCACCGCGCCCGACCAGCGCCCGGGCGAGCCCGGCCGTCTCGGCGCGCACCGCCGCCCCCAGATCGCCCCCCTTGATCCGATAGAGCAGGTCCATGAAGCGGGCCTGCTCGGCTTCGTCGGGGACGATCGGCGGCCGGCCGATCGCCTCGAGCGCGCGCTCGTAGAGCCGCGCCCGTCGGCAGCCGCCCGCCGCGAGGACACCGCAGGGTGTGCCGGGCGGCACCGCGGCCGCCACCTCGGCCGCCGTCTCCTCGAGGATCGAGACGAAGGGGACGGCCACCGCGGCGCGGATCTCGGCCTCCCAGGCGTGCGCCGTGTTGCAGGCCATGATCAGGAAGTCCGCGCCGGCCGCCTCGAGCCTTCGGGCCATCGCCACCAGGGCCGGGGCGGGCGACGGGCCGGTGCCGTCCAGGGCCTCGTTCCGGTTCGGCACTTTCGGGTCGCAGTCGACGATCAGGTGCAGATGCTCCTGGTCGCTGCGGGCCCCGCTCTCGGCCAGGATCTTGTTCAGGAGATCGACCGTGGCGGCGGGTCCCATGCCGCCGAGCACGCCGACCACGAGCTCGCGCGGCGGGCTCATCCGACGGCGGTCACGGGCACGGCGCCGGTCCCGGGGCCGGCGGCGACCGCTCGGGCGAAGGCGGCGAGCCGATCCGCATCCAGCCGGCCGTCGCGGCGCACCCCGCTGCACACGTCGACGCCGAAGGGCCGCACCGCTCGGATCGCCGCCCCGACCGTCTCCGGCCGCAGGCCGCCCGCGAGGAAGACCGGCAGCCGAACCGCCTCGACGATCGTCCGCGCGAGCCGCCGGTCGTGTGGCCGCCCGGTCCCGCCGAGCTCGGGCGGATCGGCCGTCGGCCGCCCGCTGTCGAGCAGGAGCGCATCGGCCGCCTCGGCCGATGCGCGCGCCTCCTCGAGCGCCTGCGGGCCCTCGACGTGCACCACCTGGAGGAGCCGCAGCCAGGGAAAGCCGCGGCGCAGCGCCCGCCGGACCTCCACCCCGAGCCGGTCGACGATCTGCAAGGCGAGCGGCTGCACCTTTTCGACCTCGAGGGCGAGGGCTTCGGCCGTCCGGGCCGAGCTCAGCAGCACGCTCGTGACCCCGGGTGGGCAGAGCCGGGCGAGCTCGGCCGCCCGCTCGAGCGGGATCGACCCCGGTCCCGAGGGCATCGGCCCCACGAGGCCCACCGCGTCCGCCCCGGCCGCGACGGCGAGTCGCAGCTCCTCGGCATCGGCGATACAGCAGATCTTGAGCCGGGTCCGCACCGGTCCGCGTAGGCCCCGCGATTGCCAGCCCGCGGCCGCCCTTCTATCGCTGGCCGGGCAGCCTGTCGCCCGATTTCGCCGCAAGGAGCCTCGCCCGTGGCCGAGCTCGTCGTCGTCGACCATCCGCTGGTCCAGCACAAGCTCACGCTCTTGCGCATGAAGCAGACGCCGGTCGCCGAGTTCCGCAGGCTCGTGCGCGAGATCGCGCACCTCCTGGCCTACGAGATCACCCGCGACCTGCCGCTCGCCACGGTCCCGATCGAGACCCCGCTCGTGGCGACCGAGGCCCGCATGCTGGCCGGCAAGAAAGTGTGCATCGTCTCGATCCTGAGGGCCGGCAACGGCCTGCTCGAGGGCATGCTCGAGCTGATCCCCTCGGCCCGGGTCGGCCATATCGGCCTGTTCCGCGACCCGGCGACCCTGCAGCCGGTCGAATATTACTACAAGGTGCCGACCGACGTCGCCGAGCGGCCGGTGATCGTCGTCGACCCCATGCTCGCCACCGCCAACTCGGCGGTCCGGGCGGTCGGTCGGCTCAAGGCGGACGGTGCCCGCGACATCAAGTTCGCGTGCCTGATCGCGGCACCGGAGGGTGTGGCGCGGATGCACGAGGCTCATCCCGACGTGCCGATCTACACGGGTGCCCTCGACGAGCGGCTCGACGACCACGGCTACATCCTGCCGGGCCTCGGCGACGCCGGCGACCGGCTGTTCGGCACGCGCTGAGCCGACCGACGCAAACCGAACGTTAGGGCTTCGCGGCTATGCAGGAGAACGGTCCCGGCCCTTCGCCGGCCCAGCCGAAGGTGCGCACCGTGCTGCCCTGTCGGATCGTCACGAGCCGGCCCGAGCTCTACGAGGGACTCGCCGCCCTGATCGGCGGGTGGGGACTGCCCTGTCGGGTGCTCGTCACCCGGCGCGCGCTGGCCGAGGCCGCGGTCGAGCCGGGTCTCGACCTCCTCGCCCTCGAGGGCGAGGAGGCGGGGCCGAGCCTGCGCCAGGTGATGGCCCGTCGGCACGCCGGCGGCGGTCCCGTGGTGGCGCTCGTGCGCCGCGGTCGGCCGCGGCTCGCTTCGCTCGCGCTCGCGCTCGGATGCGACGACGGCATCGCCTTCCCGATCGCCGAGGACGAGTTGCGCCTGCGGCTCGAGGCGCAGGCGGACTACGCCCTCCTCGCGCGCGAGCTCCGGCTGCGCGAGCTCGTGCTCGAGCGCTGGCGCGAGCCCGGCCGGCCCTCGCCCGTCCCCGTCGCGATGCCCGCCGACGGGTTGGTGCTGCTGGTGGGGCCGCCCTCGCCGGTCCAGGTCAAGCTCGCCGATGCGCTGCCGCTCAAACGGGTGGCCTTCGTCCGCACGCCGCGCATCGCTGCCGCCCGGCTCGCCGAAGAGCGGCCGCTCCTGGTCCTGGTCTCGGTGGAAGGCGATCCGGGGCGCGAGGGGGCTCCGCTCGAGGAGCTCGCCCGCGCCGCCCGGCGGGCCGGGGTGGCCGCACTCTTGGCCGCGCCGAGCGAGGCCGTCCCGGCGCCACGGGCGCTCCGGCTCGGCTTCTTCGACCGCGTCGCGGTCGACGACACGCCCGAGGAGCTGCGGCTGCGGCTCGGCTTCTGGCTGCGACGGGTGGCAGCACGGCGCGGCCTGCTCGAGCAGCGTCTGTCCGCTGCCGGGGGCCCGGCGGTCGATCCCTCGACCGGGCTCTGGGGCCGGGCCATGCTGCTCGACTATCTGAACCGGCGGGAAGCCTACCCCGCCGGGCGCGAGCGGGCTTGTGTCGTGGCTCGGCTCGGCGGGCTCGAGGAGCTCGTGGGGCAGCTCGGCCATCTGGGCGTCGAGCGGCTCGTGACGGTCTGCGGCGAGCGGCTCGCGAGCCGCGTGCGGGCCGAGGATCTGGCTGTCCATCTGGGCGAGGGGGCCTTCTGCATCGTCCTGGCGCCCTCGGCGGCACCCGACGCCGAGGGTCTCGCCCGGCGCCTGCGGGAGGAGCTGGCATTGCCGCTCAAGGTGGAGGGAGGACCGCTGCTGTTGCCCGTTGCCGCGGTCTGCGGTCGGCTCGCCCGGCCGGCGGATGCGCCGCGTGCCCTCGAGCGGGCGGTGCGCGACGCCGCCCGCCCGCTCGGCCTCGCCGCCTGAGGACCGCCCCCGGCGGCTGCGTGCCGGCTACAGGAGCGGCCCGGTCCGGCCGGGCCGGGGCGGGCCGCTCAGATCATGTACATCCCGCCATTGGCCGAGATCGTCGAGCCGGTGATGAAGCCGGCCTCGTCGCTCACCAGGAAGAGCACGCAGCGGGCGATCTCTTCGGCGGTGCCGAGCCGGCCGACCGGGATCTGCGGCACGATCTTCTCGGCGATGATCTTGGGGTCGACGGCGCGGACCATGTCGGTCTCGATGTAGCCCGGGCACACCGCGTTGACCGTGATCCCGAACTTGGCGCCCTCCTGCGCGAGCGCCTTGGTGAAGCCGAGGTCCCCCGCTTTCGATGCCGAATAATTGACCTGGCCGAACTGGCCTTTCTGGCCGTTGATCGAGGAAATGTTGACGATCCGCCCGAACTTCCGCTCGCGCATACCCGGCCAGATCGGACGGGTCATGTTGAACAGCCCGTCGAGATTGGTGCGGATCACCTCGTCCCACTGCTCGCGGGTCATGCGGTGGAAGGGAGCGTCGCGGGTGATCCCGGCATTGTTGACCAGGATCTCGATCGGCCCGAGCTCGGCCTGGACCCGTTCGACGCCGGCCACGCAGGCCTCGTAGTCCGCCACGCTCCACTTGTAGACCGCGATGCCGCTCTCGGCGCGGAAGCGCGCGGCCGCCTCGTCGTTGCCGGCGTAGGTCGCCGCCACCCGGTGGCCGGCGGCCTTGAGGGCGAGCGAGACGGCGGCGCCGATGCCGCGGGTGCCGCCCGTGACCAGTGCGACGCGTCCCATGGGGCTTCCTCCCTGTCGATGCTCGCTCGAGAGCCTCCGAAGGCGGGGCCGGCCGCGCCCGGTCGGGCCGGGCGCCCGGCCGGCGCGGCGTCAGTCGCGCGCCACGCACATGGCGATGCCCATCCCGCCGCCGATGCACAGCGTGGCGAGGCCCTTCTTGGCGTCGCGTCGCTTCATCTCGTAGAGCAGGGTCGTGAGGATCCGGGCGCCCGAGGCGCCGATCGGGTGGCCGAGGGCGATCGCCCCGCCGTTGACGTTGACCTTGGCGGTGTCCCAGCCGAGGTCGCGATTGACGGCGATCGCCTGGGCGGCGAACGCCTCGTTGGCCTCGATCAGGTCGAGATCCTCGACCTTCCAGCCGGCCTTCTCGAGCGCCTTGCGCGAGGCCGGGATGGGGCCGGTGCCCATGACCGCGGGATCGACCCCGGCCTGCGCCCAGGAGACGATCCGGGCCAGGGGCTCGAGGCCGCGGCGGGCGGCCTCCTGCGCGCTCATCACGACGAGGGCGGCTGCACCGTCGTTGATACCGGAGGCGTTGCCGGCCGTCACCGTGCCGTCCTTGGCGAAGGCGGGCTTGAGCTTCTGGACCGCCTCGAGGGTGGTGCCGAAGCGCGGATATTCGTCGTTCTCGACGACGATGTCGCCCTTGCGGCTCGGAACCGTGACCGGAACGATTTCGTCCTTGAAGCGGCCGGCCTTGATCGCCGCTTCGGCCTTGTTCTGCGAGGCGACGGCGAAGCGGTCCTGATCCTCGCGGGTGATCTGCCACTTCTGGGCGACGTTCTCGGCGGTGTTGCCCATGTGGTAGCCGTGGAAGGCGTCCCAGAGCCCGTCCTTGAGCATCGAGTCGAGGAACTCGACGGAGCCCATCTTGGTGCCGTCGCGCAGATGCGCCACGTGCGGGGCACGGCTCATGCTCTCCTGACCGCCGGCCACCACGATCGCGGAATCGCCGTTCTTGATCGCTTGGTAAGCGAGGGCGACCGACTTGAGCCCCGAGCCGCAGAGAATGTTCACACCATAAGCCGGCACCTCGACCGGGATGCCGGCGTTGATCGAGGCCTGGCGGGCCGGGTTCTGGCCCTGCCCGGCGGTCAGGATCTGGCCCATGATGACCTCCGAGACCTCGCCCGGTTCGACCTTGGCGCGCTCGAGGGCCGCCTGGATCGCGGTCTTGCCGAGGGCGTGCGCCGGCAGGCTCGCGAGCGCGCCGTTGAAGGAGCCGATCGGGGTGCGGGCGGCGGCGACGATGACGACGTCGGTCACGGGCAGGATCTCCGGCCTCTTGGGTCGACTGGGTCCCTTCTAGGCGGCGGCGGCGGGCCCGTGCAATCCCGACGCGGGTGCGACCTTTCGCTGGCCGCCCCCGTCCCCCCGCCACATCCCGATACCGACACCCGGGGCGGGACCGCGGGCTTCACGCTTTCTTAAGGTCCGGGGCGCAGAGTGCCCGGCGATGGGGTCTTTCTCGCTGGGAGTGTTCGGCTCATGACCTTCTTCGAACGTTTCGTCCGCGACGAGCGCGGTGCCACGGCGATCGAGTACGGACTGATCGCGGCGCTCATCTCGGTCGCGATCATCGGGGCTCTCACGGCCCTCGAGGGTGCGCTCACCGACACCTTCAACGCGATCACCACCGCGCTCGGCGGTTGACCGCGGGACCGAGCCGTCGGCCGGGTCGTGGCGTAGCCGCGACCCGCCGGCGGGATCTCCGTGCCACCGCGCTGTCGAGCGCTCGCCGGCCTTAACCAATCGGTCGCCCTGCTCGGGCGGCCGGACCCGCGCGCTCGACTTCCGGGTGGGTCGACCTCGACGGTCGAACCGGGCCGATGGGCGAGCCCGCCGCGACCCTGCCGACCCGGACCGTTCGCCCCCGCTCTGTCCGAACCCACGGGTGGAAACCTTGCCGAACCCGACCGCCCTCGCCGTGATCCTGCCGCTGCTCGTGGTCCTGGCGCACGTCGCCTGGACCGACCTCGCCGAGCGGCGGATCGCCAACCGCGCGGTGTTGGCGGTGCTGGCGCTCCTGCCGGTCGAGCTGCTGTTGCTCGGCCGGCCGCAACCCTGGTGGTCCGGTCCGGCGGCGGGCGGGCTCGTGCTGGCCGTGGGCCTCCTCGCCTGGCGCTCGGGCCTGCTCGGCGGCGGCGACGTCAAGCTCGCGGCCGCGCTCGCCGCCCTCGTGGGTCTCGCGGGCCTCGCCGACTTCCTCCTGGTGACCGCGCTCGCCGGTGGTCTCCTGGCGGCGGCGACGTTGGTCGCCCTCCGCCTCGCTCGGCCGCTCGCGCGCGCCGCCGCCCGCCTCCTGCCGCTGCCCGTGGCCGGCCGGCTGGCCGGGTACCTGCTCTCCGATCCCGCGGCTCGTCCGGCCTCGGTGCCCTACGGCCTCGCGCTCGCCGCCGGCGGCGCGTGGTGGGCCCTGGGTCTGCTCGATCGAAGCTAGGAGGTCGCAGCCTTGCGTCGCATCCTCGTGCCGATCCTGGCCCTCCTGGTCGCCGGCGGGGCCGCGCTCTACGCCCGCAAGTGGGTCGAGAGCCGGCAGGCCGCGCCGGCCGCCACGGCCGCACCGACGCCGAAGCCGGAGAAGGCGGTGCTGGTGGCGGCGGTCGATCTGCCGGCCGGAAGCTTCGTGCAGCCCGGCAACGTCCGCTGGCAGTCCTGGCCGGACGTCGAGCTGCCCGCCTCCTACTACGTCAGGGGTCAACGCGGCGAGGAAGAGGTCGTGGGCGCGGTACTGCGCTACGCCCTCGCCAGGGGCCAGCCTTTGACGGACAGCGGCCTCGTCAAACCCGGCGAGCGCGGCTTCCTCGCCGCGGTGCTGGCCCCCGGCATGCGTGCCGTCTCGGTGCCGGTCGACGAGGCCTCGGCCAATGCCGGGCTGATCTTCCCGGGCGATCGGGTCGACCTCGTGCTGAGCCACACCCTCGCCGGCGAGGGCGGCGAGAGCCAGAAGGCCCGGCGCGCCGCCGAGACCGTTCTCGAGGACGTGCGGGTCCTGGCCATGGGACGCCGGCTCAAGGGACCGGAGGGCGAGGAGGGAGCCATCCAGGCGCGCACCGTGACCCTCGAGGTCGCGCCGGCCGATGCCGAGCGTGTCGCGCTCGTGACCGAGCTCGGCAAGCTCTCGCTCAGCCTCAGGAGCCTCGCCCTCGCCGAGGGTGCCGAACGCTCGGCCGCCGAGGCCGGCCGGGTGACCTGGGACAGCGACGTGAGCCGGGCGCTCGGCGCCGGTGCCGGCGGCAAGGTCCTCGTGCTGCGCGGCGGCCAGAAGCCGAGCGCCACCTCCAGTGGAGGGGAGCCCACCCGATGATCCGATCCCTCGCGCGCGGGATGCAGGCGCTCCTGCTCGCCCTGTCGGCGCTGGCGACGGGTCCGGCCCTGCCGGTCGGTGGCCCCGCCTCCGCCCAGGAGCTCGTGGCACCGACCGGCGAGCTGCAGCTCGAGGTCAAGAAGGGCCGGCTCCTGCGGCTCTCGACCCCGGTCAGTGCCGTCTTCGTGGCGGATCCCGAGGTCGCCGACGTGCAGGCCCAGTCGCCCACCCTCCTCTACGTCTACGGTCGGCGGGCCGGTACGACCACGCTCTATGCGGTCGACGAGGGCCAGCAGGTGGTGCTGCGCCGCGACGTCCAGGTCCGGCACAACGTCTCGCGGCTGCGCCAGGTGCTGGCCGAGGCGATCCCCGACCATCCCTTGACGCTGCAGTCGGTCGAGGGCGGGCTCATCTTGAGCGGGCGACTGCCGAGTGCGGTCGCGGCCCAGGAGGCGCGCGAGATCGCCGGCCGCTTCCTCGGCGAGGGCGAAACGCTCATCAACCGGCTGCAGGTGGCGGCACCCACCCAGGTCAGCCTGCACGTGCGCGTGGCCGAGGTTTCGCGCGAGGCCATCAAGCTCTTCGGTATCAACTGGGACACGCTGTTCAGCCCGGGCGACATCGTCTTCGGGCTCGCGACCGGCCGCGCCTTCCTCGATTCGGCGACCGGTGCGGCGAACCGGCTGGCCGACACGGTCGGTACCGCCGGCGGTATCTTCGGCGGCTATCGGACCGCCGACGTGAACGTCAACGCACTCATCGACGCCCTCGAGCGCGAGGGGCTGGTCACGGTCCTCGCCCAGCCCAACCTCACCGCGCTGTCGGGCGAGACCGCGAGCTTCCTCGCGGGCGGCGAGTTCCCGGTGCCTGTGGGGGCCGACAACAACGAGATCCAGATCGAGTTCAAGCAGTTCGGCATCAGCCTCGCTTTCACCCCGACCGTCCTCAGCCCGGACCGGATCAGCCTCAGGGTCCGCCCCGAGGTGAGCGACATCTCCGAGAAGGGTGCCATCCGGCTGCGCGATCTCGTGATCCCCGCGCTCGCCACCCGGCGGGCCGAGACCACGGTCGAGATCGGCAGCGGCCAGAGCTTCGCGATCGGCGGGCTGATCTCGAACACGACCCGCTCGAGCCTCGAGAAATTCCCGGGCCTCGGCGATCTGCCCGTGCTCGGCACGCTGTTCCGGTCCACCAACTTCCAGCGGAGCGAGAGCGAGCTCGTGATCATCGTGACACCCTACCTCGTCCGGCCGGTGGCGAGTGCGGCGCTCCAGACCCCGCTCGAGGAGCTCAGGCCGGCGAGCGACCTCGAGCGGATCCTCGCCGGCCGGCTCGTCCGTGCCGGGGTCACCCCGGGCAGCGGCGGCCCGGGCCAGCCGGGTGGCCCGCGGCTGCGCGGCGCCGCCGGCTTCGCGCTCGACTGACCCCTCGGCCGCCATGTGGAGACCTGCCGTGTCGCGCAGCCGCCCCGTTCTCCTCCTGCTGCCCCTGCTGCTCGGCGCGTGCGCGGCGATCGAGCCGCCGAGCCCCGAGCCCCGGGCCGCTCGGGCGCCGACCGTGGCGGAGAGCCGCTATGCCCATGTCGTCCACTTCGCCACCGACCGGGCCGAGCTCGCCGCGGAGGAGCTCGAGAGCCTGCGCCGCTTCCTCGCGGCCCTGCCGGCCGAGGGCCGCTTGCGGGCGCTCGTGATCGGCCACGCCGACGAGCGGGCGAACGATTCCTACAATCTGGCACTCTCCGATCGACGGGCCCGCCACGTGGCCGATCTCCTGCGCGCCCACGGCCTCGAGCGGGTCGAGCTCGCCCGCCGCGCGCTCGGCGAGAGCCGGCCCGTCGATCCGGGCCACCACGAGGCCGCCTGGGCCCGCAACCGGCGGGTCGAGATCCTGGTCCGCCACTGGGTGGCCGAGGCACCGCGCTGCGGCGAGTGGGATCGGGCGGCGGCCCTGCACGGCCAGCGGCTCCTGCCCGATCTGGGCTGTGCCACGGCCGCCAACCTGGTCGCGATGGTGGCCGACCCGGCCGATCTCGCCGAGGGCCGCCCGCTCGGCCCGGCCGACGGCGTGCGCGAGGCCGAGGCCGTGGTCCGTTACCGGACGGACAAGGTCCGCCCGCTCGCCGACGACGGGGCCGGCCCATGAGCGGCACCGCCCTCGCCAAAGAGACCGGCACGCAGGAGCGTCTGCAGCTGCGGGCCTTCGTGGCCGACGACGAGACCCGCGCGGTGGTCGAGCAGGTGGTGGGCGACCTCATGATCCCGGCCGCCGCCATCCACCGCGGTACGGTCCGCGACGCCATCCAGCTCCTCGGCCGGCAGCGCTCGCCGCGCGTGCTCCTGGTCGACATCTCGAGCTCCGAACTGCCGCTCTCCGACATCAACGAGCTCGCCGAGGTGTGCGAGCCCGGGGTGAGCGTGGTGGCGATCGGCGACCGCAACGATGTCGGCCTGTTCCGCGAGCTGATCAACCACGGGATCAGCGACTATCTCGTCAAGCCTGTGACCCCGAGCCTCCTGCAGCGCTCGCTCCTGGCGGTGGTCGAGGGCGGTGGTGCGCACAGCCGGCAGACCGGCCGGCTCGGCCGGATCGTCGCCGTCATGGGCTGTCGCGGCGGCGTCGGCGCCACCACCGTGGCCACGAGCCTCGCCTGGGCGATCGCCACGCGCCGTCACCGTCGGGTGGTGCTCTTCGACCTCGACGTCCAGTTCGGCAGCGTCGCCCTGAGCATGGATCTCGACCCGGTGCACGGGCTCCGGGACGCGCTCGAGAACCCGGGCCGGATCGACGGCCTCTATCTCGAGCGGACGCTCGTCCGCCATTCCGAGACGCTCTGGGTCCTGAGCGCCGAAGAGACCCTCGACGATCCGGTGCGGGCGGATCGCGACGCCGTCGGCCTCCTGCTGCACGAGCTGCAGTCCAAGTTCCACTTCGTCGTCGTCGACCTGCCGCGCCAGCTCGGCCCGGCCGTCCAGCAGGTCCTGCAGTCCGCCAACAACCTCCTTCTCGTGACCGACCTCTCGCTCGCCGGCATGCGCGACACCATGCGGCTCAACCAGCTGCTGCAGGCGACCAACGCGTCCTGCATCGTCACCGTGATCGCCGACCGGGTGGGCGAATATCGCACCGGCGAGATCCCGAAAGCCGAGTTCGAGCGCGGCATCGGCCGGGCGATCGACCTGGTCCTGCCCTTCGACCCCAAGCACGTCCCGGCGCTCGTCAACGCCGGTCGCCCGGTGGCGAGCGGCAGCGGCCCGACCGCCGCGGCGCTCTGCCGGCTCGCCGACCAGCTCTGCGGCGCCAAGCCGTCGGCCGGCAAGGGCGGCCTCCTGGCGCGGCTCCTGCCGCGGTGGAGTTGAGGGTGTTCGGCCGTCGCGCACCCCATCCGGTGGCAGCCGGGGAGACCGGCCAATCCAGGCCGGCGCCCGGACCCGCGGCCGCGCCGGCGCCCGCCGTGCCGCGTCCCGCGCCCGCCGACCGCCGCGCCGACCAGCTCAAATCCTCCCTCGCCCGCCTGCAGGCGGCCCTCTACGAGCGGATCGACGCCGCCGCCGCCGCCAAGCTGCCGCGCGAAGAGCTCCTCCGCCAGATCCAGGAGCTGATCGGCGAGATCGCTCTCGAGGAACGGTTGAGCCTGTCGAGCCGCGAGCAGGAGCAGATCGGCCTCTCGTTGGTCGACGACATGGTCGGGCTCGGCCCGCTCGAGCCCTTGCTGCGCGACGAGACGATCACCGACATCATGGTGAACGGGCCGTACCAGGTCTATGTCGAGCGGCGCGGCAAGCTCGAGCTCACCGAAGTGCGCTTCCGCGACGCCGCCCACGTCATGAACGTGGCGCAGCGGATCGCCACCCGGATCGGCCGCCGGGTCGACGAGACCAGCCCGATCTGCGACGCCCGCCTCGAGGACGGCTCGCGGGTCAACATCATCGCTCCGCCGCTCGCGATCGACGGCTGCGCCATCTCGATCCGCAAATTCTCGAAGAAGTCGATCACGCTCGACGCGATGGTCCGCCAGCAGAACGTCTCCGAGCCGCTGGCCAAGCTGCTCAAGATCGCCGCCGCCTGCCGGCTCAACGTGGTGATCTCGGGCGGCACGGGCTCGGGCAAGACCACGATGCTCAACGCCATGTCGCAGCTGATCGACCACGGCGAGCGGATCGTCACGATCGAGGACGCGGCCGAGCTCCAGCTCCAGCAGCCGCACGTGGTCCGCCTCGAGACCCGGCCGCCCAACCTCGAGGGGCAAGGCGAGATCACCATGCGCGATCTGGTCAAGAACGCGCTGCGGATGCGGCCGGACCGGATCATCTGCGGCGAGGTGCGCGGTGCCGAGGCGCTCGACATGCTGCAGGCGATGAACACCGGCCACGACGGTTCGATGTGCACGCTGCACGCCAACACCCCGCGCGAGGCCGTCACCCGCATCGAGAACATGGTCATGATGGCCGCCTCGACCCTGCCGACCAAGGCGATCCGCCAGCAGATCGTGGGGGCGGTCAACCTGATCGTCCAGGTCGCGCGGATGCGCGACGGGATCCGCCGGGTGACCCATGTCACCGAGCTCGTGGGCATGGAGGGCGACGTGGTCACCACCCAGGACCTCTTCACCTACGAATATCAGGGGGAGGGGCGCGACGGTTTGCTCGTCGGCACCTTCAAGGCCCACCCGGTCCGGCCGCATTTCCTCAAGCGGGCCGCCTATTACGGCCTCGACCGGGCACTCATGGCGGCGATGGGCGGATGAGCGAGCTCGTCCTCGCCCTGCTCGGCGGCCCTGCGCTGCCCTGGCTCCTGCTCGGGGCGGGCGCCGGCGTCGCCGTCCTCGCGCTGCTCGGGCCGGGCGGTCCGGATCGCCGCTTGCAGCGCCGCCTCGAGCGGGCCCGGCGGGCCGCGGCGGCAGCCGCCGACGGCGGCAGCTCGGAAGGCACACCGACCAGCCTGCGCCGCCGCCGCGAGGTGACGCTGCTGGGCGGTCCGGGGGCCGTGCTCTCGGCACTGGTCCCCCGCACCGCGGTGTTGCGGGCCCATCTCGATCGGGCCGGCATCCGGCTCGCGGTGAGCGATCTCGTCCTGGCGGCGGCCGCCTTCGGCGCGGTCGTGGCGCTCGTCGCCTGGCTCGGTCTGGGGCTCGGTGCACCGCTCGCGCTCGCCTTGGGGACCGCTGCCGCGGTGGCCGGGCCGGTCCTCGTGATCCGGCGCGCCGTGGCCCGCCGCGAGGCGCGCTTTCTCGCGGCCTTCCCGGACGCCCTGGACCTCGTCGTGCGCGGCGTCCGGTCGGGGCTGCCGGTGACCGAGGCGCTGCACGCCATCGCCCGTGAGATGCCGGAGCCCGTGGCCTCGATCTTCGCCGAACTCGGCGCCAACCTGAGGATCGGCATCAGCCTCTCGGAAGCGCTCTCGATCGTCGGCAACCGGATCGCGCTCCCCGAATTCCGCTTCTTCGCCATCACCCTGATCGTGCAGCAGGAGACCGGCGGTAACCTCGCCGAGATCCTCCAGAACCTCGCCACCATGCTGCGCCGGCGCCAGCAGATGCGCCTCAAGATCAGGGCGATGTCCTCCGAGGCCCGAGCCTCGGCGATGATCATCGGCTCCTTGCCGTTCCTGACCGGGGCGGTGATCTCCTGGATCAACCCCGACTACATGGCCAAGCTGTTCACCGATCCGCGGGGCTGGACGATGCTCGCGGCCGGGGCGTGCAGCATGCTCCTGGGGGTGGCCGTGATGGCCAAGCTCGTGAAGTTCGAGATATGAGCCCCGATCGCCTGTTCGGTTCGCCCGAGACGGCCTTCGCCGCGCTCGTCGGCCTCGCCACCTTCGCCTGCCTGTTGGCCGTCTGGTGGGCGCTGCTCGAACGCGACCCGGCGGCCGCGCGCGCCCGCATGTTGCAACAGCGCCGCCAGGAGCTGCAGGCGGCCATCCGCACCGGCCGGCCCACCCGGCGCGACCGGATCACCACCCGCAGCCTCGTCGAGCGCCTCGCCCGCCGGCTCGAGCTCGCCCGGAGCGGGGTCGACGAGCGGCTGCGCGATCGCCTCGCCCAGGCCGGTCTGCGCTCGCCGCAGGCCCGTCCGCTCTTCCTTCTCGCCAAGCTCGCCGCACCGGTCGTCGCGGGGCTCGTGGCGCTCGTCCTGGTCTACGGCTCCAACCTCGCGGGCAGAAACCCCTCCACCCGGCTCTTCGCACTCCTGGGTGCGGTCCTGGCCGGCTTCTATCTGCCGGACCTCTACCTCGCCAACCGCATCGCCAAGCGTAGCCAGGCCCTCCAGCGGGCCCTGCCGGACGCCCTCGACCTCCTCGTGGTCTGCGCCGAGGCCGGGCTCTCGCTCGACGTCGCCCTCAACCGCGTCGCCGAAGAGATCGGCTCGACCTCGCCCGAGCTCGCCGAGGAGTTCGGCCTCACCGCGGTCGAGCTCAACTTCCTGCCCGAGCGGCGTCAGGCGCTCGTCAACCTCGGCCGCCGGATCGATCTGCCGGCCGTGCGCGGGGTGGTCAACACGCTCATCCAGACCGAAAAGTACGGCACGCCCCTGTCCCAGTCGCTGCGCGTGCTGTCGGCCGAGTTCCGCGAACAGCGCATGCTCAAGGCCGAGGAGAAGGCCGCCCGGCTGCCGGCTACGCTCACCGTTCCGATGATCGTCTTCATCCTGCCCACCCTCTTCATCGTACTGATGGGGCCGGCGATCCTCGACCTCTACGACAACCTGATCAAACGCTGAGCCGCCGGCCGTTGCCGCCCGGCCCTCGCGCGGCGAGCGCCCTCGAGCCGGCCGGGCGGCCGAGCGGCCCGGCCCGTCGCCCGGTCCCCGCCCGGCTCAGCCGAGTCCGAGCGCCTTCTTGACGAGCTCGTTCACCAGGGCCGGATTGGCCTTGCCGCCGGTCGCCCTCATCACCTGGCCCACGAACCAGCCCACGACCTTCGGGTTCTTGCGGGCGTTCTCGACCTGCTGCGGGTTGTCGGCCACGAGCTTCGCCACCACGGGCTCGATCGCCCCGGCGTCCGTCACCTGGCGCAGGCCCTTGGCTTCGACGATCGCCCGCGGCCGCGCGCCGCTCTCGAAGGCCTCCTGGAACACGTCCTTGGCGATCTTGCCGGAGATCGTTCCCTCGGTCAGCAGATCGAGAATCTCGCCGAGCGCATCGGCCGGCAGGGGGCAGGCCTCGATCTCGAGGCCGCGGCGGGCGAGCGCACCGAAGAGCTCGTTGATCACCCAGTTGGCGGCGAGCTTGGCGTCGCGGCCCTTCGCCACCGTCTCGAAATAGTCGGCCGCCGCTCGCTCCGCGACGAGCACCCCGGCATCGTAGGCGGAGAGCCCGTAGTCCGCCACGAAGCGGGCCCGCTTGGCGTCCGGCAATTCAGGGAGTTCCGCCCGCAGCCGCGCGATCAACCCCGCGTCGAGTTCGACCGGCAACAGGTCCGGGTCGGGGAAATAGCGATAGTCGTGCGCTTCCTCCTTGCCCCGCATCGAGCGCGTCTCGCCGCGCGCGGCATCGAACAGCCGGGTCTCCTGCTCGACCACACCACCCGCTTCGAGGATGTCGACCTGGCGGCGCGCCTCGTATTCGATGGCCTTGGCGACGAACCGCATCGAGTTGACGTTCTTGATCTCGCAACGCGTGCCCAAGCGGGTATCGCCCACCCGGCGGACCGAGACGTTGGCGTCGCAGCGCAGCGAGCCCTCCTCCATGTTGCCGTCGCAGGTGCCGATGTAGCGGAGGATCGAGCGCAGTTTCTTGAGGTAGAGGACGGCCTCCTCGGGGGCGCGGATGTCGGGCTCGGAGACGATCTCCATGAGCGCCACGCCGCACCGGTTGAGGTCGATGAGCGTCACCCCCTCGCGCGCCCCGTGCAGCGACTTGCCGGCGTCCTGCTCGAGATGCAGCCGGGTGATGCCGATCGCCCGCGTCGTCCCGTCCGGCAGGTCGATCAGGATCCGCCCGCGGCCGACGATCGGCTGCTGATACTGGCTGATCTGGTAGCCCTGGGGAAGGTCCGGATAGAAATAGTTCTTGCGCTCGAAGATCGAGACCCGGTTGATCTCGGCCTCGAGGGCGAGTCCGGTCTTGACCGCCTGCTCGACGCAGAAGCCGTTCAAGACCGGCAACATGCCGGGCATGCCGGCGTCCACGGGCGAGACCCGGCTGTTGGGCTCGGCGCCGAACTCGGTGGCGGCGGCGCTGAACAGCTTGGCCTTCGAGATCACCTGGGCGTGCACCTCGAGGCCGCAGACGAGCTCCCACGCGCCGGTCCGGCCGGCGATCGTCCAGGCCATCGCTCAGACCTCCACCCCGCCGGGCGGCAGGGCCCGGAAATCGGCCGCCAGCTCGAGGGCGCGGGCCACCTCGAGGACGGTGGTCTCGTCCCAGGGCTTGCCGATCACCTGCAGGCCGAGCGGCAGACCCGCGGCCGAGAGCCCGGCCGGCACCGAGATCCCGGGCAGCCCGGCGAGGTTGACCGTGACGGTGAACACGTCGTTCAAATACATGGCCACGGGATCGTCGCTCTTCTCGCCGATCCGGAAGGCGGCGGAGGGTGCGGTCGGGGTCAAGAGCGCGTCGCAGCGCGCGAAGGCCGCCTCGAAGTCCTCGACGATCCGGCGCCGGACCTTCTGCGCCTTGAGATAGTAGGCGTCGTAATAGCCGGCCGAGAGCACGTAGGTGCCGATCAGGATCCGCCGGCGGACCTCGGCACCGAACCCTTCCCCGCGGGTCTTCTTGTAGGTCTCGACCAGATCGCGGCCGGTGACCCGGAGCCCGTAGCGCATGCCGTCGTAGCGGGCGAGGTTGGAGGAGGCCTCGGCCGGCGCCACGATGTAGTAGGTCGGCAGCGCGTAGCGGGTGTGCGGCAGCGACACCTCGACGAGCTCGGCGCCCTGCGCCCGCAGCCAGTCGGCCCCTCGGGCCCAGAGGGTCTCGATCTCGCTGGGCATGCCGTCGAGGCGGTACTCCTTCGGAATCCCGATCCGCAGCCCCTCGACCCGGCCGCGCAGCTCGCCGGACCAGTCCGGCACCGGCAGCTCGGCCGAGGTGCTGTCCTTCGGATCGAAGCCCGCCATCGCCTGGAGGAGGAGGGCCGCGTCCGCGACCGAGCGGGCGAAGGCGCCCGCCTGGTCGAGCGAGCTCGCGAAGGCGACGATGCCGAAGCGCGAGCAGCGGCCGTAGGTCGGCTTGATGCCGACGATGCCGCAGAAGCTCGCCGGCTGGCGGATCGAGCCGCCGGTGTCGGTGCCGGTGGCGGCGGGGCAGAGGAAGGCCGCGACGGCCGCCGCCGAGCCGCCCGAGCTGCCGCCCGGCACGAGCGGCGGGCTCGAGCCCGGCGGCGTCCAGGGATTGACCACGGGCCCGAAAGCCGAGGTCGTGTTCGACGAGCCCATCGCGAACTCGTCGAGATTGGTCTTGCCGAGCAGGACCGCTCCCGCCGCCCAGAGCCGCGCGGTCACCGTCGATTCGTAAGGCGGGACGAAGTTCGCGAGGATCCGCGAGCCCGCGGTGGTCCGCACGCCTTCGGTGCAGAACAGGTCCTTGACCGCGATCGGTAGGCCCTCGAGCAGGCCGCCCTCGCCGCGTGCGAGGCGCGCATCGGCCGCCTCCGCCATGGCGAGCGCCCGCTCCGGGGTCTCGGTGATGAAAGCGTTGAGCGCTCGATTGCGCTCCATCGCCGCGAGGCAGGCGCGGGTGAGCTCGACCGCCCCGATCGCGCGCCGGCGCAAGAGATCGCGCGCCTCGACCAGGCCGAGCCGCTCGAGGCGCGTCATTCGACCACCCTGGGCACGACGAAGAACCCGTCCTCGCGCTCCGGCGCGTTCGCGAGGATCGCCTCGCGGCAGAAACCGTCGGCCACCACGTCCGGCCGCCAGGCGCGGCGGATCGGGTGGACGCTGCGCAGGGGCTCGATCCCCTGCGTGTCGACCTCGCCCAGCTGCTCCACCCAGGCGAGGATGCCGGAGAGCTCGCCCGCGAGAGCGTCGAGCTGGTCCTCGGGCACGGCGATACGGGCGAGATCGGCCACCCGTGCCACGGTGGCCCTGTCGAGGGACATGGGCGGGAACCTCGTCGCGACGGCCGGATGCGCCCCGGCGCAGTGTCGGGAGTGCTACACGCCGCCGCCGCGGCTGGCAACCGTCGCCGCCCCCGCGCACCACCCGGCGCCCGCCGCCGACGACTCTCTGCCGCGTGCCGGCCGCCGGCCCCGGGCACCGTCCGAACCGCGGCCAGCCGACCGGGTCACCTCCGGCCGGCGCCCGGCTCGCCCCCGCCCTCCGGACGGCCGAGCCCGCCGCCGGGGCCCGGCTCGCCCGCCGCCGCGCGCCGCGCCCGCTCGCGGGTCCGCACGATGCTCGCGACGATCCCGGCCACCTCCTCGGGCGGCAGGGGTGGTCGGCAGCGGCCGAGGTTCCAGCCCTGCAGGAGCTCGAGGACCGTCCCGGGCTCGAGCCCGTGCCGCAAGAGGAGCCCGGCGAGCGAGGCGAGCTTCGTGTTGCGCTCGCCCTCGACCAGGCCCTCGCGCAACAGGCGCCGCCAGAAGCCCGGCGGATGGCCCGGCCGCGGCCGGGCCTCGGCGAGCAGTGCCAGGAGCCAGCCCGGCAGGGGTGCCGGCTCGCGGGCCGCCGCCTCCTCGAACCGGTAGGGCCGGCCCGAGGGGTGGATCGAGGGGGGCGCCACCACGTAGCCCCCGTCGCCGCGGACATCGAGCCCGGGCCTGAGCCCGACCGCGCAGGGCACGGGTTCGCCGGGGTGACGGAACCAGAGATGGCGGCCGCCGCCGCCGGTGCGCACGACGAGCGTCGCCGGCAACGGGCCGAAGCGCGCCTCGAGTTCGGCGAGGCTCGCCTCGCCACCCTTGTCGGGGTCGACGTCGAGCACCACGAGGTCGGAGACGACGCCCGTGACCACCCCGACATTGGCCTCGGGCCAGCGCCGCCGCCACGCCACGAGCTCGCCCGGTCGTGGCCGGCGGTGCCGGTAGGGCTCCCAGGGCAGGAGCGGCCGCTTGTCGCGCGGCACGAGCGGGATCGGCGACCAGCCACGGGCCAGGAGCCGAGCCGCCGCGGCGATCGGCCCGGCGTCCGACCGGCCCGCCCCGACCCCGCCCGCGGGCGCCGGTTGCGCCGGCCGCAGGCGCGGCTCGCGCGGCGCCGCTCGGGCCCCGGCCCCCACCCCTTCGACCACGGCGCTCACCGGCTGCACCTCCTCCTGGATGTTCCTGTTGTGTTCTAGAACAGCGGCGCCCCCGCGTCACCCTCCGGGACGGTCGCTCCTGCGCTCTGGACCCCGCGCCGCCGGCCGGCGGATGACGAGGGCGGGGCGAGCGGCTAGTGTGCGCCCGCCGTGGCACCGGAGGGGACCGGTGCCGGGAGCGGGGAACAGGGGTGCCACTCCACGACGACGCGCCGAGCTTCGCCGCCGGATTGCCGGCGCTCGGCTCGCTCCTGGCGCTCGATGCCGGCCGCCGGCGGCTCGGGCTCGCCGGCACCGACCTCGAGCGGCGGCTCGTGACCCCGCTCTTCACGATCTCGCGCGGCCGCTGGCCGGACGATCTCGCCAAGATCCGCCGCTGCGTCGAGGAGCGGACGGTCGTGGGCCTGGTCTTGGGCTGGCCCCTCAACATGGACGGCAGCGAGGGCCCGGCCTGCGCCGCCGTGCGCCAGCTCGCCCGGCAGCTCGAGGCGGCCTTCGCCCTGCCGCTCCTGTTGCAGGACGAGAGGCTGACCAGTTTCGCGGTCGAGCAGGCGATCGCCGAGGGCCGGCTGCCGCCGCCCAAGAAGGGCCAGCCGCTCGACCATTACGCCGCCGCCGTGATCCTCGAGGACGCGCTCCGCGCCATGCGGGCTCCCGCCCGGGCCTGAGAAGCGAGTCCGGCGCTCCGGGCGCGACCCGGCCGGCGGCGGCCGCACCCCGCCGGAGCCGGCCCCGGGCACCGGCCGCCCGCCTTCGGCCACCGCTCTGGCGCGATCGCCCCGGGCGCGCCATCCTGCGCGCCGCTCGACCGTCGCGGGAGCCGCCATGATCCCGGATCTCGTCACCCGCACCGCCGCCGCCCGGAGCTTCCTCGCCAAGCTCTGGCAGCTCGCCCGGCCCTATTGGTTCGCGCCCGAGAAGGCCGAGATCCGCGTCCTCGGGACCACCTTCCTCGTACCCGAGCGCTGGATCGCTCGCGGCCTCCTCGCCCTCATCCTCGCCATGAACTTCTTCCTGGTCTGGATGAGCAAGCAGCTCAACGCCTGGAACGCCCAGTTCTTCAACGCGCTCCAGGAGAAGAACGGCCCGCGCTTCTGGGAGCTCCTCTTCTCCGTGTCGAGCTTCGAGGCCTTTTTCTACTCGTTCACTGGCCTCGTCGTGATCTTCATCGTGATTGCCGTGTACCGGCTCTGGCTCCGCCAGCTCCTCACCATCCGCTGGCGGCGCTGGATCACGGAGATCTATTTCCGCGACTGGCTCTCCGACCGCACCTATTACCGCATGGAGCTGATCAACCACGGCACCGACAATCCCGAGCAACGGATCGAGCAGGACGTCGCCCAGTTCGCGAGCCAGACGCTCACCATCACCCTCGGCCTCGTCTCCGAGATCGCCACGCTCGTCACCTTCACCTTCGTGCTCTGGAATCTGTCGGGCAGCCTCGCACTTCCCTTCCTGGGCGGGATCGAGCTGCCCGGCTTCATGGTCTGGGTGGCTCTCGTCTACGCGATCGTCGGCTCCTTCCTCACCTGGTTCATCGGCCGCCGGCTCGTCCGGGTGAACTTCCTGCTCGAGCGCTACAACGCCGATTTCCGCTACCGCATGACCCGGATCCGCGAGAACGCCGAGAGCATCGCGCTCTACGGCGGCGAGCGCGACGAGCGGCGGCGTCTGTCGGACGCCTTCGCCCGCATTTACGAGACCTGGTGGGACTACATGAAACTCAACAAACGGCTCACCTGGCTCACGGTATTCTACAACCAGGTCGCCAACGTCTTCCCGATCGTGGTCCAGGCCCCGCGCTACTTCTCGGGCGAGATCCCGCTCGGGGTCCTGACCCAGACCGCCGGCGCCTTCGGCCAGGTCCAGGGCTCGCTCTCCTGGTTCGTCGACAGCTTCTCCCAGCTCGCCGACTGGAAGGCCGTCGTCGACCGCCTCACCACTTTCGCCGAGGCCATGACCAAGGCCAAGGCGGAGGTCGAGAGCGAGGCCGCCTTCACCAAGACCAGCGCCACCCCGGCCCTCGAGCTCGAGCGGGTCGACGTGGCGCTACCCGACGGCCGCCTCCTCCTCGAGGGCGTCGATCTCGTCGTCCGGCCGGGCGAGCGGGTGGTCATCCAGGGCCCCTCGGGCAGCGGCAAGACCACGCTCTTCCGGGTCCTCGCGGGGCTCTGGCCCTTCGGCCGTGGCCGCATCGACCTGCCGGCCGGCGCCCGCATCCTCTTCCTGCCGCAGAAGCCCTATCTGCCGATCGGCACGCTCGCCGAAGCGCTCGCTTATCCCGACACCCCCGACACCCACAGCGAGGCCGACTATCGCGCCGCCCTCGAGGCCTGCCGGCTGCCGCACCTCGCCGACCGGCTCGAGGAGCAGGGCAACTGGTCGATGATCCTCTCTCCCGGCGAGCAGCAGCGGCTCGCTTTCGCTCGGGCGCTCCTCTACCGGCCCGACTGGCTCTTCCTCGACGAGGCGAGCTCCGCTCTCGACGAGGCGACCGAGGCGCATGTCTACCGGCTCCTGCGCGAGCGACTGCCGAACGCCACGATCGTCTCGATCGCCCACAAACCGTCGGTGCTGCGCCATCACGAGCGGCGGCTCGTGATCGAGCCGGCCGAGCGCCGGGTGCTGAGCGAGCCGCTCCCGGCCGCCGAATAGCCGCGCGCCACCGCCCGAGCCGCGCCTTCGGAGCGAGCCGCCGCGCGCCGCCCCGTGCTGCCGATCACCGGGACGCGCCCGGGAGAGGGGTGCCACCCCGCGCGCGCCGCTTGCCCCGGACCGGATAACGGAATATTATCCGAATCTAGGATGAAACAGCCGGAGGACTCCCCGTGCCCGCCGTCGCCGCCGCCACCCGAGCCGAGCCGCGCCTGCCGCCCGACGCACCGACCGGTCCCACCCCGCATCGAACCCCGCCGAGCCGCCGCGACCCCGGCCCCGAGCCGCGAGCGGCCGCCGCCCCGCAGGACCCGTGCCCGCTCGATCGCGAGCAGCGGGCCCGGGTCGCCGAGCGGCTCGAGCGCTGCCGCCGTCCGGCACCGGTCGAGCCCGAGCCGCCGAGCCTCGCCGACGGCCTCGAGGCCGCCGAGCGCCCGGGGTTCGAGGCGGTCCGCCGCGCCTTTCTGGCCCGGCTCGACCCGGCCGATTGCGGCGAGCGGATCCTGGTCGAGGCGATCGCCGCCTGCCATTTCCGCCGCGCCCGGCTCGATGCGATCGAGGCCCGGCTCACGCGCGCCCTGCTCGACGGGCGGCCGACCGACGGCCTGCCCTCGCTGCCCGCGCTCGCCCGCGTGCGCGCGGCCCTCGACAAGGAACAGCGCAAGCTCGAGCGGGACCTGCAGCGGCTCTACGAGCTGCGCCCGGAGCCGATCCGCTATCCGGGCCTCAATCCGGTCCGGCTGCGCTGGCTCGCCGAGCGGATCGAGGAGGGGAGGCTGCGTCCCTGGAGCCCGCCCGCTCCCGCGGCCCCCGAGGAGCCCGCGCCCGAGGGCGCGCCCGTGGCCCCCGGCGAGCCCGCCACCGTCTCGCGGCAGGCGGCTCCCGAGCCCACCACCGGTCCCCGCGCCGGTGCACGCGGCGGGGGCCCGAGCGCCGGCGCCGGGCATCCGACTCCCGACCCCGGCCCGGCGGCCTGCGCCGCCGGCCCCGAAGCGGCGACCCCCGGCAGGCCGAGCGAGGCCGCTGCGCCGGACGGCGATCCGGGCGACGGCGAGGCCGCGCATCCGCCTCCCGAGGCCCGAGAGCGGGCCGCCGCCTCCGGCGCCGACGGCCCGGCCCGGGGCCCCACCGAGGGCGAGCCGCCGGGGCGCGCCGCCGCTGCGGGCCGGCCGGTACCGGCGAGCGACGGGCTCGGTGGATACCGCCGTCGCTCGGCTCGACGAGCCCGGCGATGGTCTCGGGCGTGACCACGCCCGCCTCGGTGTCCACCGGGATACCGGGCCTCTCGCACTCGGGGGGTCGCCACGCACGCCAGGACCGCGAGGAAGCCCGAAGCTGGAGGAGCCGGTCGAGCGCGACGCCGACACGGACGGACGATGGTCGCCTTGCCGCCCGGGATCGAGGTGCCGCCGATCGGCACGGAGGCGATCGCGGTCATGAGACGGCCCTGGCCCCGATTGCCGGAGACGTTCCCGTTCCCCAGGGTCGACAGCACGGTAGCTCGCGCGGCGAGCCCGCCCGCGAGCGTGCTCGGCTCGATCTCCTCGCGCTCGGCGTCGATGCCGACGACCCGGCCCGCCGCGTTGCTGTCGCCGAGGCCGAGCCGGTGCTCGCCGAACCGGTCGCGGTCCGCGCCCGGTTCGAGAGGTCGCTCCGCCGGGCGGCGAGTCCGCCCGGTGACAGGGTGGACCGCCCGACCTGCCACCGCCGGGCCGAGTAGCCCGCGGCCCCGGCCGGGGCGTCGGAACCGCCGCCGGACGGCCCGGTCGCCACGGCGAGGGGCGGGCCCGAGGCGAGGCCGATCGGCACGGCGAGCCGACGGATCTCGAATTGGTAGAACAGGACGGCAAAGACGATGCCCGGGAGCGCGATCACCGCCGGGAAGGAGAGGTCGATCTCCCCCGCCCCGAGCCGCGAGGTGAGCCCGACCGCGAGCAGGACCGAAGGCGGCAGGGTCGACGGGAAGGTCGTGTGGATGTCGGGCCGCGAGAAGACGTTCGGTGCGGTCGGCGAGAACAGGCCGAGCACCGGCACGAACACGGGGGCGATCGGCAGCCCCTCGATCCGGGCGAGACGGCTCGCCGGCCGGCGCTCCCCCGGGACCTCGCCCCGCCGGAGCGCGACCGGATGTTCGGTGGGCCCGCCTCGCCGATCTCGGCCGGCCGCAGCCGCCCCACGATCCGACCGCGGTCGAGCGCCACGAGCCGGTCGGCCGCTGCGTGGAGGTGCGCCGGATCCTGCTCGATGGACACGCGGGTCCGGAGCGATTCCTCGATCGGCCCGACGAAGTCCGGGACCTCGCGGACCTCCTCGAGCGCGAGCGCGGTCGTCGGCTCGTCGAACACGATGAGGTCGGCCTCGAAATGCGTCGCCCGGCCGATCGCGATCCCCTGCCGCTCGCCGCCCGAGAGCCGGCCGGCCGCCGAACCCCTGCCGGCCTCCACCCCGCGGAAACCGATCGCCTCGGTCGGGATGCCGGGGGCGATCCGCTTCTCGTCCTCGACCTCGATGAAGCCGAGCCGGTTCGTGATCTGCCCTCCCACGAAGAAGTTGCGCCGGTGGGGCTGCTTCTCGCCCAGGGATTTGTCCCGGTACACGGTCTCGACGGCGAACTCGTGCGCCATCTGCACCGAACATTCGGCCGGGTCGCTCCACCGGTCGCGTACCCGCACGGTCCCGGCCGAAGGCGGTGCCCCGGTCATCACCTCGCTCAGCGTCGGATCGCCGGCGCCGTCTTCGCCGCTCGGGCCGGCGACCGCGTTGCGCCCGACCGCGAGATCTCTGTCCGCGAGGGCGTGGGTCGCGCCGAAAATGTTCTGCACACCCTCGAGCCGCACGATGTCCGCGCAGTCACGCTCACCGCGGCGCGCGGGCCCGATCGTCGCCGCCTCGATCGCCTCGATCCCCGACCGACTCGGCCGACCGGCGGCGCCGCCGTCGAGCCGGCCCCTCGCACTCCGGCCCGGGATCGCGCGGCGGCTCGGCCGGAGCGCCGGGCACCGTGCCGTCGAGCCAGCGGGCGAGCACGGTGACCGCCTCCTCGCGATAGCCGATCCGCTCGTAGAAGCCCTGCACGGCCGTGTTGCTGCGGCGCACCAGGAGCTCGAGCTTGCGGATGTCGCGGGCGCGCAGCCAGTCCTCCGCCGCCCGCACGAGCGCCCGGCCGAGCCCGCGGCTGCGCAGCGCCGGATCGACGGCGAGGTAGTAGACCCAGCCTCGATGCCCGTCCTCGCCGACCATCACGGTGCCGACCGGCCGGCCCGCCGCCTCGGCCACCAGGACCTCGCTGTTGGGCCGCCCGCGGGCGCGGGCGATGTCGGCCAGGGGCGGGTTCCAGGGCCGGACCAGCCCGCAGGCCTCCCACAAGGCCAGTACGGCCCCGAGGTCGTGGTCCTCGATCGGTCGAATCGTCCAGCCCGTTTCCGCCCGCGATGTCTCCATGTGCCCGCTCTCCCCCTGCGACCACGGCCGCGCCCCCGGCGAGGCCCTGCTCTGCGCTCTCGGCGATACGGATCGGCGTGTTCTGCGCCGTGCTTCCGTACCAAGTCGACCCGGCTTCCGTACCGACGGCACGTCTCGACGATCTGGACGCCGTATCCTTTGCATGGATCCGTCGCCGCGTTCTCCTTCCATCGATTCGCGTGGTGACAGATGTCGAAGTATCCGTGCCCTCGGTTTCGCATCGCCGCGACGATTTGTTTCGGAGGAATTTTCGGGTCGTCGCGCTCTTTGAGGAGGGGAGGGCGATTGCTCGGTCATCCGCACCGTTCGGTCGACGAACTCGAACAGCTCGTCCGCCTGGCCGGCTCGGTTCGCCTTGCGCGGCAGGACGGCGACCCGGTGGGCGTAGGCGGGATCGTCCGGGATCTCCTCGCAAGGGGCCTTCTCGAAGGCGAGGTCGAAATGCTCGAACCGTATGGAGAGCGAACGGTCCCGATCGGGCGAGGACCCCTGCACCGGATCGAAGCCTGCGAATGGGACGGCGAGTGCGAACGCGCGGCCGCGAACGGCCCCGACCGACCGCGGGTCGCCGGCTCCGAGGTTCGCTCGGCTCGCGACAGAAGCAAGGGGCCGGCCTTCCGGCCGGCCCCCGCGCAGCGGCTGCCGCGGAAGCTGCCGTCAGGCGCGCTCGCGATAGTAGCGTTCGGCCCGCCGGGCGGCGGCCTTGGCCGCGTCCTTGGGGCTCATCTTGCCCGAGGCGGCGTTCGCGAACATCTCGACGACCACGTAGTCGGCGAGGGTGGCCGCCGAAGCGTAGCCGAGCGAGCCCCGCCAGCCGTAATATTGCAGATTGGCCGGGATGTACTTGAACGGGGCGAGCTTCGGATCGGCGTCCCAGAAGGGCAGCTGCTCGAAGGCCTTCATGGTCGGCTGCCAGTAGCCGATATTGCCGGTCTGCCAGGCACCGTACTGCTCGGCTTCCATCATGTGGACGAGATAGGCCTTGGCGGCGTTCGGGTATTTGCAGTGCTTGAAGACGAAGGCACTGACCACGGCGGCCGTGGCGGTCGGCTTGCCCGAGGGACCGATCGGCGGGACGGCGTGATCGGTGTCGTCGGCGATCGCCTGGACCTTGGGGTCCTTGCTGTTCTTGGCCGCGAAGTAGATCGAGATGCCGTTGTGGGTCCAGCTGATCTCGTCCGCCAAGAAGGCCTTGTTGTTGTTCGGGTCGAGCCAGGCGAGGGTGCCCGGGACGAAGTGCTGGTAGAGTTCGCGGGCGTATTCGAGGGCGGCCACGGTCTCCGGGCTGTCGAGGATCACCCGGTTCTTCTCGTCGACCACGGCGCCGCCGAATCCCCAGAGGATCCAGTGCCAGGTGTTGCCGTCGCCGACCGCGTTGCCGAGGGCGAGGCCGCCCGCCTTGCCGGCCGCCTTCACCGCCGCCGCCATCTTCAGCATGCCGGGGAAGTCGGTCGGGAACTTCTCGAAGCCGGCCTTCTTGAGCCAGGAGGTGCGGTAGGTCATCGCCCCGCCGCCGACCCCGACCGGGAGCGCGAGCCAACGGCCGTCGCGGATGCAGTACTTGGTCGGCGTCGGGTACCAGCCGCCGTTCTTCTCACCCAGATACTTGGCGATGTCGTCGAGCGGGATCACCTTGTCCGGGTACTGGTGCGGGTCGTCGTACCAGCCCATGACGATGTCCGGCCCGCTGCCGATGCTGGCCGAGACCGCCATCTTCGGGCGGATGTCCTCCCAGCTCTCCCAGTCGATCTTGACCTCCACGCCGGTCTTCTGGGTGAATTTGGCGGTGTTGGCCTTCCAGATGTCCTCGTCCGGTTGGATGAACTTGGACGGCCGCATCAGCCTGAGCGTGGCGCCCTTCTCGATCTTGAGATCGGGTGCCGGCACGTCCTTGATCGGCAGTTGCGCGAGGACGTCGCGGTTCCAGAAGCTGCCGAGGGCCACGGCGCTGGCGCCGAGCACCAGAGCGTCGCGGCGTGTGTAACGCGTCATGGTCGATCGCCCCCCAGGGTCGCTGCGACGGAGGCGCCGGCCGACCCGGCGTCCGCCCGTCGCGGGAACATGGCGCAGCGGCGAGGGCTTAGCAACAAGGCCCGGCCGCACCGCCGGGCGCCAAAAATCAGACCATCGGGCACGCTCGGGCGGACGCCCCGGCTGGCCCGCCGCCGGCTCCCGGTCTATCTCGGATCCGTGACCGACGGGCGGGCGGCCGCACGGTCGTGCCTGCCCGCCCCGGGACGAGCAGGGAGGTCGTGTCTGATGAAGCGGATCCTCTTGGGCGCGACGGCGCTCGCCTCGCTCGCGCTCGCCGCGGCGGCCGAGGCCGCCGAGAAGATCAGGATCGGGGTGACCGCCACCCTCGAGGGCACCTATACGGTGCTCGGCGAGGACGGCATGCGCGGCTTCGAGGTGGCGCTCCGCAAGTGGAACCGCAAGGCGGGCGGGAAGGACCTCGAGATCGTCGTGGCGTCGACCGACGCCACGCCCGATTCGGCGGTCCGCGCCGTCCGCAAGCTCGTCGAGCAGGACAAGGTCGACCTCGTCATCAGCCCGCTCTCGGGCTCGGAGGGCATCGCGGTCCGCGACTACGCCCACACCCAGCCGCAGATGACCTTCGTGAACGCGGCATCGGGGGCCCAGGAGACCACCTTCGTCAACCCGGCACCCAACTTCTTCCGCTTCAACATGGACGGCGCCCAGTGGCAGGCCGGGCTCGGTAGCTACATCTACAACAACAAGGGCTACCGCAGGATCGCCACGGTCGGCGAGGATTATTCCTTCGTCTACACCCAGGTCTTCGGGCTCGTCCTCGAGTTCTGCGGCCTGGGCGGCCAGGTCGTGGACCGCAAGTGGGTGCCGCTCGGCACCAAGGACTTCGCCTCGATCATCGCGGCCCTGCCGGACAACGTCGATGCGATCTATCTGGGCCTGGGTGGCGCCGATGCAGTCAACTTCCTGAACCAGTACGCCCAGGCGGGCGGCAACGCCAAGATCGTCGGCGGCTCGATCATGGTCGACCAGACCGTGCTCTCCTCCAAGGGGCGCGCCAAGGAGTTGCTGCTCGGTGCGGTCGCCGCCTCGGGCCAGGCCGACACCTGGGAGGACCCGCGCTGGCAGGCCTTCGTCAAGGCCTATCAGGACGCCTTCCCGCCCGACAAGCGGTTCGCGAGCCCCTCGCTGCTCGCCACCAACTACTACAACTCGGCCTCCGCGGTCTTCACCGCCCTCGACCAGATCAAGGGCGATCTCTCCGACGGTCACAAGAAGTATCGCGAGGCCCTGCAGAACCTCGTGCTCGACGCGCCCAACGGCAAGATCCGGCTCGACCACAACCGCCAGGCGATCGGCACCAACTTCGTCACCGAGGTGGTGCAGGACAAGGACGGCAACCTGGTCTCCAAGGTCGTCAAGGTGGTCGAGAACGTCAACCAGACGCTCGGCTTCCCGGAGGACGTCTTCCGCAAGATCGGCCCACCGAGCCGCACCAACCCGGAGTGCAAGAAGTACTGAGCGGACCGGGCGCACGGCGCGGCCACGGGGCCGCGCCGTGCGCTCTCGCGCCGGCTCCGGGCCTCCCCGTCGGGGTACGGCGCGTCCAGGGCTTGCGCCCGCGGCCCGGGTCGGCGATCCACTCGGCCCGCGAACGAAGAGACGACGGGGAGGCAGGCTTGAGCAGCGCGCTCGCGATCTGCCACGGGGCTTTCGGCCGGGCGACGCTCTACCGGCTCGACCGGGCGATGCTCACCCATGCCCATCGCGAAGGGCATCTGGTCTTCTTCCTCGAGGGCGAACCGGCCACCCTCCTGGTCGACGGTCGACCGCAGCCGACCGGCCGGGACGTGGCGGTGGCGATCGACCCCTGGGCGCCGCACGCCCACCGCCCGGCCGCCCCGGGTGCGGCGGGCCTGTTCCTGGTCCTCTATGTGCGGCCCGACTGGTTCGCGGCCACGAGCGGGCTCGGCGCCGGCACGCTCCGCTTCGGCTCGCCGCGGATCGAGCTCTCGGGTTCGCTCGAGGGCCGGATCCGGCGGGTCGTGGCACTGCTGGCCGAGCCGCGCGGCGACGGCCGGCTCGAGGACGCGCTCCTCGAGCTGACCGCCGCCTGCTTCGAGCGCTCCTGGCAAGGGGTTTCGCCGGCCCCGGCCTCGGCCCGGCGCGGGCCGATCGACTTCCGCGTCCGCCGGGCGATGCGGCTCATCGGCGAGCGGTTCGCCGACGACCTCTCGTTCGATCGGGTGGCCCGCGAGGCCGGTCTGTCGCGGCCGCACTTCTACAAGATGTTCCGCGACCAGCTCGGGCTCACGCCCGCCCTCTATCTCGACCTGTTGCGGGTCGAGGCGGCGCTCGACCGGCTGCTCGCCTCCGACCGCTCGGTGACCGAGATCGGCCACGAGCTGGGCTTCGCCTGCCAGAGCAGCTTCACCCGCTTCTTCACCGCCCATGTCGGCCCCTCGCCGAGCGAGTACCGGCGCCGGGCCCGGCTGCTGGGCACGCGCGATTTCCAGACTCGGTGCTATGGGCGGGAGGGCGCCTTCGCGCGATAGTGGCCTCGCGGGCCGGCGGGTCGCTCGCGGGGGCGGTGCCCCGGCCGGTCCGGATCGGGAGGCGAGATCGGTCGTGATCGCGCGGGGCGGGCCGGGGGGCGGTGGGGCGGAGGGTGCGGGCCGCGGCGTGCTCGGATGGATCGAGCGGCGGCCGCTCGCCGCACTCCTGCTCGCGCTCGCGATCGTGCTCCTCCTCTGGCTCGTGCTCGCCGACTGGCCGGAGGACCTCGAGCGCTGGCTCGGCAGGAAGCGCGTTTTCGTGAGTGCGCTGTTGAACGGGATCACGCTCGGTGGGCTCTACTTCCTGGTCGCCACCGGCTTCACGCTGATCTTCGGGCTCATGCGCAACGTCAACTTGGCGCACGGCTCGCTCTATCTGTTCGGAGGCTATCTCGGCTATTCGACGGTCCAGGCGACGAGCCTGTGGCTGCCCGCCTTCCTCGTGGCCTTCGTGCTCGTGGCGATCGCCGGCCTCCTCCTCCAGACTCTCGTCTTCCGCCACATGGAGGGCGAGGAGCTGCGCCAGACGCTCGTCACGATCGGGCTCTCGATCGTCTTCGCCGATCTCATGCTCTGGGCCTGGGGCGGCGACTTCTACCAGATTCCCACCCCCGAATGGCTCGCGGGGCCCGTCGAGCTGCCGATCGTGCTCGACGTCCGGCCGAACGGCGAGGCGGTTTACTTGCGCTATCCACGGGTGCGGCTCGTGATCTTCGCGGCCTCGGTGGTGATCGGCGTGCTCCTCTGGCTCGCCATCAACCGCACGCGGGTGGGCATGCTGATCCGCGCCGGCGTGGACGACCGCGAGATGCTCGCGGCCTCGGGCGTGCCCATCCAACTCCTCTTCGCCCTCGTCTTCGCCTTCGGCGCCGGGCTCGCCGGCATGGCCGGGGTGGTGGGCGGCACCTTCCAGTCGCTCTCTCCCGGTGAGGACACCCGCTTCCTCTTGGCCTCGCTCGTCGTCGTCATCGTGGGCGGGCTCGGCTCGATCCCCGGGGCGGCGCTCGGAGCGCTTTTGATCGGCCTCGCCGAGCAGTTCGGCTCGGTTTACTTGCCGACCTACGCCATCGTCTTCAGCTTCCTCATCATGGTCCTGGTCCTGGCCTTCCGGCCGCAGGGCCTGTTGGCGATGCGCTGAGCCCATGGCCGCGGCACGAGCGGGCCTCGCGAGCGCGACCACGGCCCCCGCGGCCGACCGCGAGGCCGGGGTTCCGCCGGCCGGCTGGATCGCCGCCCTCGTCCTCCTCTTCCTGCCGGCCGTGGCCTCGGACTTCTTCCTCGTCCAGGTGTTCGGTTGGGCGCTGATCCTGGGTACGATCGCTCTCTCCCTCCAGTTCCTCGCGGGCTACGGGGGGATGGTGAGCCTCGTTCAGATGACGGTGGCGGGCTTCGCCGGCTACATGGTGGCGATCCTCGGCACTTCGGGCCTCGCCCAGATCAGCTTGGGGTGGCCTTTCTGGCTCGCCGTGCCGGTGGCGATCCTCCTGGCCGTGCTCTTCGGCACCCTCTCGGGGGCGCTCGCGGTCAGGACCGCCGGCATCTACACGATCATGATCACCCTCGCGATCGCCGCCGCCTTCTTCTACTTCACCCGCCAGAACGAGACCGTCTTCGGCGGCTTCCTCGGCTTCAACGGGGTCAGGGCACCGGTCTTCTGGGGTGTCGACTGGCGCTCGCCCGTACCCTTCTATTACCTCTGCTTGGGGTGGGCGGCGATCGCCTGGGGGCTCGTCGTCTGGGTGGTCCGCGCCCCCTTCGGCCTCGCCCTCCAGGGCATCCGCGACAATCCGAGGCGGATGGCGGCGCTCGGCTTCGACGTCACCGCGCACCGGATCGCGGCCTATGCCTTCGCGGCCTTCCTCGCGGCTCCGGCCGGCGTGCTCCTGACCTGGCTCAACGGTCAGATCGCCCCCGGCACGGTCGGTATCGGCCCGGTGATCGACGTGCTCGTGATCGCGGTCGTGGGCGGGCTCGGCCGACCGATCGGGCCCTTCATCGGCGCGCTCCTCTACGTGCTCTTGCGCATCTTCGCTCTCGACGCGCTCGTGGCCCTCGGGCTCTCGGGCCAGCGCTTCCAGCTGCTGATCGGGCTCGGCTTCCTCGTGACCGTGCTGTTCTCGCCCGACGGGATCCTGGGCTTGTGGGAGCGGGCGAGGCGGCGGCGGGCCGCGGCCGCGCGCCAGGGGGGAGGGCGCTGATGGCGCTCGCCATCGCCGAGCGGCTCTCCGCCACGGGCACGGTCAACGCCCTCGAGCTCAGAGGCGTCACCAAGCAGTTCGGGGCGCTCGTCGCCTTGTCGGATGTGACCTTGAGCGTGCGGCCGGGCGAGCGGCGGGCGATCCTCGGCTCGAACGGGGCCGGCAAGACCACGCTCTTGAACTGCATCACGGGCGACTTCCCGGCGAGCTCGGGCACGATCCGCTTCTTCGGCGAGGACGTGACCCGCTTTCCGGCGCACGAGCGGATCCGCCGGGGGCTCAGGCGGACCTATCAGATCTCGCTGCTGTTCGGCGGGCTCTCGGTCCTCGACAATGTCTATCTCGCCTGCCTCGGCGTCTCGCGCGGCCGCTTCTCGCTCCTGCGGCCCAAGCGCGACGACGCGCTTCTCGAGAGCGCCCGAGGGCTCGTCCACGCCGTTCACCTGGACGCGGTCGCCGAGCGCAAGGTGGCCGAGCTCGCCCACGGCCAGCAGCGCCAGCTCGAGGTGGCGCTCGCACTCGCCGGCGCGCCGCGCTTCCTCCTCTTCGACGAGCCGGCGGCCGGGCTCTCGCCCGCCGAGCGGGCCGATCTCGTGGCGATCCTGAACGGCCTGCCCGCGCACATGGGGTTCATCATCATCGAACACGACATGGACGTGGCGCTGCGGGTCGTCGAGAGCGTCACGCTCATGCACGAGGGGCGGATCTTCAAGGAGGGCACGCCCGCGGAGATCGAGGCCGACCCCGAGGTGCAGGAGCTCTATCTGGGGCACGGCCATGGTTGAGCCGCGCCGACCCGCCGCGGCGAGCGCACTCGCCATCAAGGGGCTGCACGTCCATTACGGCCGCTCGCACGCGCTCCAGGGCGTCGATCTCGACCTGCCGCGGGGCGTCCTCGGCCTGGTCGGCCGCAACGGCATGGGCAAGACCACGCTCTGCAAGGCGATCATGGGCCTCGTCGCGCCGAGCGCGGGCTCGATCCGCTTCAAGGGCGAGGAGCTCGTGGGGCGCAGCCCGACCGAGATCGCGAGAGCCGGCATCGGCTACGTCCCGCAGGGCCGGAGGCTGTGGCGTTCCTTGACGGTGGACGAGCATCTGCGGCTCGTCGCGGGTTCCGGGCGCGGCCGAGGGCCCTGGTCGATCGAGCGGATCTACGAGACCTTCCCGCGCCTCGCCGAACGACGGAACAACGGCGGTGCGCAGCTGTCGGGTGGCGAGCAGCAGATGCTCGCGATCGCCCGGGCCCTGTTGCGCAACCCCGAGCTCCTGGTCATGGACGAGCCGACCGAGGGGCTCGCACCCGTGATCGTCGAGCAGGTCGAGCGGCTCTTGCATCGCCTGGGCGAGGAAGGCGAGATGGCCATCCTCGTCGTCGAGCAGAACCTGGCGGTCGCCACCTCGGTCGCCGAGCGGGTGGCGATCATGGTCAACGGCCGGATCTTCCGGGTGATGGAGAGCGCCCGGCTGGCGGCCGACCGCGACCTGCAGCAGCGGCTTCTGGGCGTCGGCCGGCACGCCCACGAGGATCTCGAGGCGCAGGCGGTCGAGGCCGGCGGCGAGCCGGCCGAGGGCGCGACGCGCCGGCCGGCCGGGCGCGGCCCGCGCAAGGTGTGGAACTCCAACCCGGTCCTCCCCACCCGCTGGTCGCAGCCCCTGAGCCTCGCCCGGATCGAGGCGACCGCCCGCATCCTCTCGGCCGGCGAGACGCTCGCTGCCAGCGAGCGGCCGCGCGAGCCCACGCCCTTGCGCCCGCTCGCCGCACCGGGCGAGGCCGTGGTGCTGGTGGTCGGCACGCTCGACACCAAGGGTGCGGAGCTGCGCTTCGTGCGCGACCAGATCCGCGAGGCGGGGCTGCGCACCCGGCTCGTCGATCTCTCGACCTCGGGCAAGCCGTCCTCGGCCGACGTCACGCCGCAGCAGGTGGCGCTCTTCCACCCGCAGGGGCCGAACGCCGTCTTCACGGGCGACCGCGGCCGCTCGGTGGCGGCGATGGCGGAAGCTTTCGTGCACTGGATCCGGCGTCAGGAGGGGATCGCCGGGATCATCGCCGCCGGCGGCTCGGGCGGTACGGCGATGGCCACGCCCGCCATGCGGGAACTGCCGGTGGGGGTGCCCAAGGTCATGGTCTCGACCATGGTGGCGGGCGACGTGCGCCGCTTCGTCGAGGCCTCCGACATCGTGCTCGTGCCGGCGGTGACCGACGTCCAGGGGCTCAACCGGGTGAGCCGGGAGATCCTGGGCAACGCCGCGCACGCGCTCGTGGGCATGGTCAAGCACCGGCTCGAGGCGCGATCGAAGCTCGCCGGCGGGCCGGCGCGGCCCGATCTGCCGGCCATCGGCCTCACCATGTTCGGGGTCACCACCCCGGCCGTACAGCGGATCGCGAGGGCGCTCGAGGGCGAGGTCGACTGCCTCGTCTTCCACGCCACCGGGATCGGCGGCACGGCGATGGAGAAGCTGGTCGAGGGCGGCCAGCTCGTGGGCGCGATCGACCTCACCACGACCGAGATCGCCGATCTCCTGGTGGGCGGGGTGCTCGCCTGCAGCGAGGACCGGCTCGGCGCCTTCATCCGCGCGCGCGTGCCCTATATCGGCTCCTGCGGAGCCCTGGATATGGTCAATTTCGGGCCGCCCGAGACGGTGCCCGCGGCCTTCCGCGGCCGGCTGTTCTACCGGCACAACCCCCAGGTCACGCTCATGCGGACCACCGCCGAGGAGTGCGAGCGGATCGGCCGCTGGATCGCCGAGCGGCTCAACCGGATGGACGGGCCCGTCACCTTCTTCCTGCCCGAAGGCGGGCTGTCGGCCCTCGACGCTCCCGGCCAACCCTTCCACGATCCGGAGGCGGATCGGGCGCTGTTCGCCACGCTCGAGGCGCTCGTGCGGCCGACCGCTTCGCGCCGGCTCGTCCGGCTGCCGCACCACGTCAACGATCCGGCTTTCGCGGACGCGCTGGTGCGCGCCTTCCGGGCGCAACACGGCGCGCTCTTGCGGCGCCGGGCCGGGAGGTGAGCATGGCGCGCATCCCGAGAGAGGCGATCCTCGAACGCTTGCGGGCGAAGGCGGCGCGCGGCGAGCCGATCGTGGGTGGCGGCGCCGGCACCGGGATCTCCGCCAAATCGGAAGAAGCGGGCGGGATCGATCTGATCGTGATCTACAATTCGGGGCGCTACCGGATGGCCGGGCGCGGCTCGCTGGCCGGCCTCATGCCCTACGGCGACGCCAACGCCGTCGTCCTCGAGCTCGCTGCGGAAGTGCTGCCGGTGGTCCGCCACACACCGGTGCTCGCGGGCGTGTGCGCGAGCGATCCGTTCCGGAACCCGGACCTGTTCCTGGACGAGCTCGCCCGGCTCGGCTTTTCGGGCGTGCAGAACTTCCCGACCGTCGGGCTGATCGACGGCACCTTCCGGCAGAACCTCGAGGAGACCGGCATGGGCTACGGTCTCGAGGTCGAGCTCGTCCGGCTCGCCCGGCGCAAGGACCTCCTCACCACGCCCTACGTCTTCTCGGCCGAGGACGCCCGGGCCATGGCCGAGGCCGGTGCCGACCTCCTCGTCTGCCATCTCGGGCTCACCGCCGGCGGTTCGATCGGGGCGCGGACCACGCTGCGGCTCGAGGCGGCACCGGAGCTGGTCGATCGTTGGGCCGAGGCGGCACTCGCCCTTCGCCCCGAGATCCTCCTGCTGGTGCACGGCGGGCCGGTCGCGACACCCGAAGATGCCCGTTTCGTGCTCGAGCGCAGCCGGCATTGCCACGGTTTCTACGGCGCCTCTTCGCTGGAGCGGCTGCCGGTGGAGCGGGCGATCGCCGAGGAAGTACGCAGGTTCGCATCGATCCTCCGACCCGGGGTGCGGGCGGAGAGCGGGAGGCAGATCGGATGAGCGCGCAGGCTTGGGGCCAACTGATCCTCTGGCTGATCGTCGCGATCATCGTGGTCGCGGTCGTCGTCTATTTCTTGAACCTCCTCTACCGGCGCTCGTCCAAGGAGGTCTCCTTCGTCCGCACGGGCCTGTTCGGCGAGAAGGTGGTCATCAACGGCGGCGCCTTCGTCTTCCCGTTCGTGCACGAGGTCACGCCGGTCAACATGAACGTCCTGCAGCTGCAGGTCGTGCGCGAACGCGAGGACGCCCTCATCACCAAGGACCGGATGCGGGTCGACGTCGACGCCGAGTTCTACGTCCGGGTGGCGCCCACCAGGGAGGCGGTGGCGCTCGCCGCCGCCACGCTCGGCCGGAAGAGCCTCGAGCCCGAGCGGCTGCACGCGCTCTTGTCGGGCAAGCTCGTCTCCGCGCTGCGCTCGGCCGCCTCCGAGATGACCATGCAGGAGATGCACGAGCGCCGCACCGAGTACGTCGCCCGGGTCAAGGCGGCCTGCGAGGAGGCGCTCGTCCAGAACGGCCTCGTGCTGGAATCGGTCGCGATCACCGACCTCGACCAGACCGACCTCGAATATTTCAACCCGTCCAATCGCTTCGACGCCGAGGGTCTGACCCGGCTGATCGAGGAGATCGAGGCGCGCAGGAAGCTCAGGAACGACATCGAGCAGGACTCGATGATCGCGATCCGCACCCGCAACCTCGAGGCCGAGAAGCAGGCGCTCGCGATCGAGCAGGAGAGCGAGGCGGCCCGGCTCGAGCAGCAGCGCGAGGTCGAGTTCCGCCGCGCCCAGCAGCGGGCCGAGATCGCCCGCGAGCGGGCACGGCGCGAGACCGAGGCCGAAGAAGCGGCGATCGCTGCCAAGGAAGCGGTCGAGCGCGCCCGGATCGCCCAGGAGCGCGCCCTCGCGGAGGCCCGGATCGAGGCCGAGCGGACCACCCGCGAGCGCGAGATCGAGCGGCAGAAAGCGATCGAGGCGGCCGAGATCGCGGCCAAGGAGGCGGTCGAGAAGGCTCGGATCGCCCAAGAACTCGAGCTCGCCGAAGCGCGGATCGCCTCGGAGGAGGAGACGCGGCGGCGCGAGATCGAGCGCGAGCGCGCCCTCGAGGCGGCGGCGATCGCCGCCCGCGAGGCGACCGAGAAGGCCAGGATCGCCCAGGAACTCGAGGTCGAGCAGGCGCGGATCCGAAGCGAAGAGGAGACCCGCAGGCTCGAGATCGAGCGGCAGAAAGCGCTCGACGAGGCCGAGATCGCCGCGCGGGAAGCGACCGAGAAGGCTCGGATCGCGCAAGAGCGGGCGGTCACCGATGCCCGCATCGCGACGGAGGAGGCGATCCGTCAGCGCGAGATCGCCCGCCAGCTCGCCGTCGAGCAGGCCGAGATCGACGCGCGGGAGGCGATCGAGCGGCTCAAGATCGCCGAGGCCGGCAAGGTCGCGGCCGAGCGGATCGCCACCGACCGGCGGACGCGCGAGCTCGAGATCGAGCGCCAACAGGCCCTCGAAGCGGCCGAAATCGCGGCCCAGCAAGCGGTCGAGGCGGCCCGGATCGCCCGCGAGCGGCTCTTGGCGGCCGAGCGGATCGCGGCCGAGCAGGACACGCGGCAGCGCGAGATCGCCCGCGCCCGCGAGCTCGAGCGCGAGCAGATCGCGGCCAAGGAGGCCGTCGAGCAGGCGCGGATCGCGCAGGAAGAGAAGGTCCGCAAGCTCGAGATCGCCCGCAACGAGGCCCTCGATCTGGCCGAAGTCGCGGCGCGGGAGGCGACCGAGAAGGCCCGGATCGCGCAGGAGAAGGCGATCGCAGCGGAGCGCGCGGCGAGCCGGGCGGCGGTCGAGGAGGCCGAGATCGCCGCCCAGGAGGCGGTCGAGGCGGCCAAGATCGCCCAGGCCCAGCGCCTCGCCCTCGAGCGGATCGGGGCCGAGATCACGACCCGGCTCAAGGAGATCGAGCGGCTCGGGCGGCTCGAGACCGAGGAGGTCGGGACCAGGAAGGCGATCGAGAGCGCCCGAATCGCGGCCGATCGCGAACTCGCGGCCGAGCGGGTGGCGCGCGAAGAGCACATCCGCCAGCTCGAGATCGCCCGCAACCGGGCGCTCGACGAGGCCGAGGTCATGGCGCGCGAGGCGGTCGAGAAGGCGCGCATCGCCCAGGCCAAGACGCTCGCGGCCGAGCGGATCGCGGCCGAGCAGGACACGCGGCAGCGCGAGATCGAGCGGCAGCGGGCGCTCGAGGCCGCCGATCTGGCCCGCCGGCACGCGGTCGAGCAGCAGCGGATCGCGGTCGAGCTCGGCCTCGAGGAGGAGCGGATCGCCGCCGAGCGGACCCGCAAGACGCTCGAGATCGACCGCGACCGGGTGGTCGAGCAGGCGCTCGAAGAGAAGACCATCCAGCTCACGGCCAAGCGGGTCGAGCGCAGCGAGGCCGAGCGCAAGGTCAAGGAGGCCGAGCTCGGCACGCGGCGCGAGATCGCCCGGCTCGAGGTCGGGGTGGAGCAGGCGGTGGAGGCCGCTCGCATCGAACGCCGCCGTGCCCTCGAGCAGCTCGAAGTCGCGCGCAGCCAGGCGCTGCAGGAAGCCGAGATCGCCGCGCGGGAGGAGGTCGAGCGGGCGCGGATCGCAGCCGAGCGCGGCCTCGACGAGGCGCGGGTGGCGCGCGAGCGGGATCTCCGCAAGCTCGAGATCGCCCGCGAGCGGGAGGTCGAGCTCGCCCAGAAGGAGAAGGCGATCGCCCTCTTCATGAAGGCGGTGGAGGAGGCGGCGGCCAAGATCGAGGCAGAGGCCGCGGCCGCTCGGGCCGCCGAGGCCGAGGAGCACACCAAGACGGTGCGCGAGACCGAGGCCGCCCGGCGCAAGCGGACGGTGGACCTCCTGATCGCCGAGCTCGAGGCCGAGGCCAAGAAGATCGCGGCCGACGCCGAGCGGGTGAAGGCCACGGTCGAGGCCGAGGCGCAGCGCCTCATGAACGAGGCCGAGAACGTGCTCACCGACGGTGCCCGCCAGTCGCTCTTCCGGCGCCGGCTGCTCGAGCGGATCGAGGGGATCGTGCGCGAGAGCGTGCGTCCGCTCGAGAAGATCGAGGGCATCAAGATCCTGCAGATCGACGGCCTGGGCGGGGCCGGTGCCGGCGAGCGGCGCAACACGACCGACGAGGTGATCGATGCGGCGCTGCGCTACCGCGTCCAGGCGCCGATGATCGACACGCTCTTGAAGGACATCGGGATCGAGGGCGGCTCGCTCGCGCGGATGGGCGGGCTCATCCGCGAGGCGCGCGACATGGACGCGATCCGCCGCGAGGCCGAGAAGGACAAGGCCAAGCGCGAGGCGGCCGAGCGCGAAGCCTCGGGCTCGGGCGGCGGGTCCGGCGGGACGGGGCCCTGAGCCATGGCGCGCGTCTACGTCTCGAGCGTGATCCCGGCGCCGGTGGCGCGGGTCTGGGCACGGATCCGCGACTTCAACGGGCTGCCCTCCTGGCATCCGGCGATCGCCGAGAGCCGGATCGAGAACGGCGAGCCCGCCGACCGGGTGGGCTGCGTGCGCGATTTCCGGCTCAGGAACGGCGAGCGGATCCGCGAGCGGCTCCTGGGCCTCTCGGACTACGAATATTTCTGCACCTACAGCATCCTCGAGAGCCCGATGCCGCTCTCCGACTACGTCGCCACGCTCAGGCTCACGCCGGTCACCGACGGTGATCGGACCTTCGCCGAATGGTCGGCCGAGTTCACCTGCGATCCCGCCCGCGAGGCCGAGCTCGTGAACCAGATCGGCCAGGGCGTGTTCCAGGCGGGCTTCGATGCCCTGAAGCGCCAGCTCGGGAGCTGAGCCGGGTGCTCGAGGTCGCGACCAGTACGATCTTCGAGGCCCCGACCGATCGGGTCTGGGCGATCCTGCGCGACTTCAACGGCCACGATCGCTGGCATCCGATCGTGACCGAGAGCGCGATCGAGCGCGGCGAACCCGCCGACCGGGTGGGCTGTGTGCGCCGCTTCCGGCTGCGGGACGGCAGCGAGCTCCGCGAGCGCTTGCTGGCCCTCTCCGACCTCGAGCAGAGCTTCACCTATTGCCTGTTGGACACGCCCGTGCCGCTCTTCAACTACGTCGCGACCGTGCGCCTTCTGCCGGTGACGGACGGCGATCTCACTTTCGTCTCCTGGCGGGCGCGCTTCACCACCCGGCCGGGGGAGGAGGCGGCGATGCGCGGGCTGGTCGCCGAGGACGTGCAGAAGGCCGGGCTCGAGGCGATCCGCGGGCTCGTCGAAGGCGGCGGGGAGGGCTGAGGCCGTGCCGCTCGAGGTCCGTACCACGCCCACGCTCGCCGAGGCCGCGAGCCTCCTGCAGGCCGAACGGGCCGCCCGGTTCCTCGCCGGCGGCACGCTCGTCATGCGAGCGGTCAACGAGGGCGACGTCTCCTTCTCGGTGATCGTGCGCACCACCGATCCGGCCTTCGGCCGGATGCGGGCGGCCGGCGGTCGGATCGAGCTCGGCGCCGGGGTCACGATGGCGCAGATCCTGGCCTCGCGCGAGCTCGCTTTCCTCCACCCGGCGGCCCGCGCGGTGGGCGGCCCGGCGGTCCGCACGATGGCGACCGTGGGCGGCAACCTGTTCGCCCCGCACCCCTACGGCGATTTCGCGACCGCTCTCTTGGCGCTCGATGCCCGGGTCCAGCTCGCCTCGGGCTTCGGCGCGCGGGAGGTGCCGCTCGAGGAGCTCCTGCGCGGGCGGGAGCGCACACCCCGGCCGCTGGTCGCGGCGGTGAGCTTCGAACGGCCGGCCGACCCGGCCGCCTTCCGCTTCCGCAAGATGACCCGGACGCACCCCAAGGGACCGGCCGTGGTGACGATCGCGGCCTGGCTGCCGCTCTCGGGCGGGCGGGTGAGCGGCGCCCGGGTGGCGTTCGGTGCCATGGCCCCGACCCCGATCCGGGCGCGTTCGGTCGAGCGCGCGCTCGAGGGCAGGCCGCTCGGCGCCGAGGGGGTGGGAGCCGCGGTCGCCGCGGCGGCGGGCGAGGGCGACCCGCCGACCGATCCGATCGCCTCCTCCTGGTACCGGCGGCGGGTGGTGGGCGTGATCCTGCGCCGGCTCTTGCTCGGCGAACCGTGAGGTGCGGCGATGACGCGGGCGATCCGGCTCGAGCTCAACGGGGTCGAGGTGGCGGCGGTCGCCGAGGGCGGCGAGAACCTCTTGACGCTGTTGCGCGAGCGGCTCGGCGACACCTCGCCCAAGGCCGGCTGTCTGCAAGGCACCTGCGGGGCCTGCACCGTGTTGCTCGACGGCGAGCCGGTGCTCGCCTGCCTGAGCCTCGCCGAAGCGGCCGACGGCAGGCGGGTGACGACCGTACGCGGCCTCGCCGACGGGCCGCGGCTGCACCCCTTGCAGGAGGCTTTCATGGACGGCTTCGCCGCGCAGTGCGGCTTCTGCACACCGGGGATGCTGGTCGCCGCCAAGGCGCTGTTGGACCGCGAGCCGAATCCTTCGCGCGAGCAGGTGATCGAGGCGATCGCCGGCAACATCTGCCGCTGCACCGGCTACACCCCGATCGTCGAGGCGATCCTCGAGGCCGCGCGGCGGATGGCCGGCCGGCGCGGCTGAGCGGAGGGGGAGCGATGCGGATCCGCAAGGAGCTGTTCGCCGACGAGCGCGACGACGATCTGCGCCTCGTGGGTCAGCCGGTCCGCCGGCAGGACATCGAGGGCCACGTCACCGGTCGGACCACCTTCTTCGACGACCATCCGGTGGCCGGGCTGCTGCATCTGCGCTGCGTGCGGTCGACCCAGCACCACGCCCGGATCCGATCGATCGACACGAGCGCCGCCGAGCGCACGGCCGGCGTGCGGCGGATCCTGCGCTGGGCCGATCTCCCCAAGAAGGCGCACAACATCCTGACGATCTTCAATTTCGGCATCGACGACGAGCCGGCGCTCGCCGACGGCAAGGTACGCTATCTGGGCGAGCCGATCGTCGCGGTCCTCGCCGAGAGCCGGCGTGCCGCCGCCGAGGCGGTGGCCAAGGTGCGGGTCGACTACGAGCCTCTACCCGCGGTCTTCGACGTCGAGGAGGCGCTGAAGCCGGGTGCCCCGCTCGTCAACGAATATATCGGTCGCAACTGGTTCCGCTATTGGGGCGACTACGACTGCCAGCAGATCCGCTTCGGCGACGTCGAGGCGGCGCTGCGCTCGGCCGACCTCGTGGTCAGCGGCCGCTACCAGATGTCGCCGATCGAGCACGCTCCGCTCGAGACCAATGGCTGCATCGTGGTGCCGGCCGAGGACGGTCGGTTCACCGTCTACACCTGTACCCAGGGCCTGTTCTTCTCGCTCGACAACACCGCGGCCCAGCTCAAGATCGAAAGCAACCGGCTGCACTTCATCGGCGGCACGGTGGGCGGTGGTTTCGGCGGCAAGGTCGACACCGTGGTCGAGCCCCTGGCCGTGCTCGCCGCCATGCTGACCGGCCGGCCCGTCCGCTACGTGTTCTCGCGCGCCGAAGAGATGCAGGTCTCGAGCCCGCGCGGCGCCGAACGGATCCTGATCGAGGACGGGGTGATGCGCGACGGCCGGATCGTGGCGCGCAAGATCACCCATTACCACGATGCCGGGGCCTATTCGCGGCTGTCGACTTACGGGACCATCAAATCGGCCGCCCACCACCCGGGGCCCTATTGGATCCCCAACGTCCGGGTCGACAGCTGGTGCGTCTTCACCAACCGCACGCCCTCTTCGGCGATGCGCGGCTTCGGCGTCACGGGCGGCGACTTCGCGCTCGAATCGCACATGGACGTGGTGGCGCGGGCGATCGGCATGGATCCCGTCGAGCTGCGGATCAAGAACGCCTACCGCGACGGCGACATGAAGGCGCACCGCAAGCTCACCCAGGGGGCGGCGCTGATCGAATGCATCCAGGTGGCCGCGGAGATCGCGGGTTGGCCGCTCTCGGAGGAAGCGCGACGGGATTCCTCGCGGGTGGGCGGCGGCGGCGAGCGGGCGCGGATCCCGCCCACCCCCACCGACCGCACCCGCGCGCCGGCCGGGGCCGCGACCGGGGCGCGCGGCGAGCCGGCGCGGCTCGGCACCGGCTTCGCCGCGAGCGAGCCGCGGCGGGGTATGACCCCACCCCCCGCCTGGACCGGTGGCGAGCCGGCCGGCGGCGGGTCGCGGGCCGCGGCCGAGCCCCGGCGCGGCGAGCCGGGCCGGGTGGAGCGGGAGCGGCGCGAGCCGCCGCCCGAGCCGCCGCGGCCCGCGTCCGGCGGGCACGGGGCGATCCGCTTCTCCTCGGTCTTCGGCAGCCGGAGGCGGTGAGATGGCCAAACACCGCGGCCGCGGCGTCGCCTCGGTCAACTACCCGATCGGCATGAACCTGGGCGGCGACCCGAGCCAGGCGCTCGTGCACGCCACGCCGACCGGCAAGTTCGTGGTCGCGCTCTCCTCGATCGATCTCGGCCAGGGGATGAAATCGGTCACCCGCCAGCTCGCCGCCGAGACGCTGGGGGTGCCGATCGAGGACGTGTTCGTGGACACCGCCGATTCCGACACCGGGCCGCACTGCATGGGGAGCTTCGCCTCGCGCGGCACGCACCGGGCCGGCAACGCGGTGATCGCCGCGGCCAAGGAGGCCAAGGAGGTCCTGCTCGAGGTGGCGGCCGAGGAGCTCGAGGTGGACCCGAAGGACCTCGAACTCGACGGCCGTGGCAAGGTCCAGGTCAAGGGCGCCCCCTCGCGGGCGATCAGCGTGCGCGAGGTGGCGCAACGGGCGCATTTCAAGCGCGGCCGCTCGATCTCCGGCCGCGGCATGTTCCTGGTCCCACCCTCCGACGTCGATCCCGAGACCGGCGAGATGAACCCGGTCACGACCTACGCGCACGCCTGCATGGTTGCCGAGGTCGAGGTCGACGACGAGACCGGCGAGGTGAGGGTCCTGTCGTTGAAGGCGGCCTACGAGATCGGCCGGGCCCTGAACGTCAAGCTCGTCGAGCAGCAGCTCGTGGGTGGGGCCTGGATGGGGATCAGCCACGCCCTCTACGAGACGCCCGAGCCCTATTATCCGGACCGGGCGCACGGCCCCACCGACTTCAACGAGTATCTCATGCCCGGCCCCGCCGACACGTGCCCCGTGGAGATCGAGCTCCTGGAGCGGCCGGCACTCGACGGACCCTACGGCGCCAAGGGCATCGGCGAGATGTGCGCCACCCCGCCCATCCCGGCGATCGCCAACGCCATCTTCGACGCGGTGGGCGTGCGGATCACCGAGATGCCGTTCACACCCGAGAAGATCTTGAAGGCCCTCGACGCCAAGCGGGGGCGCTGAAGCGTGCCGGCTTCGCGCGGCGTCTACGGTCTGAGCGGCCCCGAGGCGCTGGCCAAGGCGCTCAGGGACGCCTTCTATCTGGCCGACGAGGATCTTTCGACCGCGGCCTGGCTCGCCCTCGCGCTCGGCAAGCCGGTCCTGCTCGAAGGCGCCCCCGGGGTGGGCAAGACCGAGGCGGCCAAGGCCTTGGCCGGCATCCTCGGGCGACGGCTCGTGCGGCTGCAGTGCTACGAGGGGATCGATGCGGCGCACGCGCTCTACGAGTGGAACTATCCCCGCCAGCTCTTGGCACTGCGCCAGGCGGGCGACCGGCCGGTCGACATCTACCGGGACGAGTTCCTCATCGAACGGCCGCTCCTCCAGGCGCTCCGAGCACCGCGCGAGGTCGTGCTGCTGATCGACGAGGTCGACCGCTCGGACCAGGAATTCGAGGCGTTCCTGCTCGAGTTCCTCTCGGATTTCTCGATCTCGATCCCCGAGCGCGGCACGCTCAAGGCGGCCGAGCGGCCCGTGGTGATCTTGACCTCGAACCGCACCCGCGAGCTGCACGAGGCGCTGCGGCGGCGCTGCGTCTATCACTGGATCGACTATCCGAGTCCCGAGCAGGAGGCGCGGATCGTCATGCTGCGGGCGGCGGGGGTGGCCGAGCGCACCGCGCGCGCGGTCGCCCGCGCGGTAGCCCGGCTGCGGCAGGAGCCGCTCGTCAAGCCTCCCGGGATCGCCGAAGCGGTCGAGTGGGCGCAGGCGGTGGACCTCCTGATCGCCGGTGGTGTTCCCTGGCCCGAGGCCTTCCGGCGCTCCCTCGGCGTCGTGGTCAAGGACGAGGAGGACCTGCCGCACGTCCGTTCCAGGCTCGATTCGATCCTCGAGGAGGCCCGCGCGTGAGCTGGCCACCGCCCTTGCCGCCGGCCGCCCGGCCGTTCGTCGACTTCGCGACGCTCCTGCGCGCGCACGGCTTCGCGGTCGCCCCCGAGCAGACCGTGGCCTTCCTGGAGGCGGTGGCGTTGTTGGGCCCGCGCCACATGACCGACATCCGCCGCGCCGCGATCGCGACCCTCGCCCCGCCGCGCGAGCGGATCGGCGAGTTCCTGGCCCTGTTCGATGCGCACTTCCTGGGGGGCGCGCGGGCCGCCCCGGTCGAATCGGGTGCCGGCGAGGAGGAGCCGCTCCGGGTCCAGGAAGAGGCGGCCGGGGAGGAGGACGTGCTCCTCGAAGTGGCGGGCGAGACCAAGGGCGAGACGGCGAGTCCGGCCGAGGCGCTGGGCCTGCGGCGCTTCTCGGCGCACCCGGTGCGCGCGCTCGACCGCTTCCGCCGCGAGGCACCGCGCCGACTGCCGCGGCGGCGGACGGCGCTGCTCGTCCGCGCACGACGGGGTCCGGTGGTCGATCTCGCCCGCACGCTCCGCCGTGCGGCTTCGCGCGAGGGCGAGCTTCTGGAGCTCGCCTTCCGCAGGCGGGCGACCCGCCAGCGGCGGATCGTCCTGCTGATCGACGTCTCGGGCTCGATGAAGGAGCAGAGCGAGACCAACCTCCGCTTCGCCCACGCGCTCGCGCGGGTCGCCGAGCGGCTCGAGGTACTGACCTTCGGGACCAGGCTCACCCGCGTGACGCCGGCGCTGCGCATCCCTACGGTCGAGCGCGCGCTCGACCGGGCCGCACGCACGGTGCGGGACTGGGACGGCGGCACCCGGATCGGCGAAGCCCTCGCCGCATTCCTGCGCGTGCCGCGGCTTTCGGGCTTCGCCCGGGGCGCGCTCGTGCTCGTGCTCTCGGACGGGCTCGAGCGCGGCGAGCCTTCGGCCATGGCGCGCGCGGTCGAGCGTCTTTCCCGCCTCGCCCACCGCCTGGTCTGGCTGAGCCCGCTCGCCTCGGGCCCCAACTGGCGGCCCGAGACGGCGGCGTTGCGAGCCGTCCTTCCGCACCTCGATGCGCTCCTGCCGGCGGGCTCGATCGCCACCCTCTGCCGGCAGGTGCTCGATCTCGCCCGCGACCGGCCGGGAGGGAGGCTCGCCGCATGAGCGGCATCGTCGACGCCCATTTCCACGTCTGGCGGCAGGCCGACCTGCCCTGGCTCCAGGGCCCGATGCAGCCGCGCATCTTCGGCCCGTACGAGCCGCTGCGGCGCGACTACGGAATCGAGGAGTATCACCGCGACATCGCCGGCACCGGTGTCGAGCGGGCGGTCTACGTCCAGGCCAATTGGGCGCCCGAACGGGCGATGGAGGAGGTGCTCTGGGTCGAGGGCGAGGCGCGCCGGGTGGGCTTCCCGGTCGCGATCGTGGCCTTTTGCGACCTCCTCGCCCAGGACGCGGCGCACCGGCTCGAGGAGCTCGCGCGCCGGTCTTCCGTGCGCGGGGTGCGCCAGCAGCTCCATTGGCACGAGATCGCCGAATACCGCTTCGCGGCCGGGCCGGACCTCGCCTGCGATCCGCGGCTGATCGAGAGCTGCCGGCGGTTGGGCGAGCTCGGCCTTTTGTTCGAGCTGCAGGTCTTCGCGGGCCAGGTCGAGAGCGCGCTCGCGCTCTTGCGCGCCTGCCCGGGCACGACCTTCGTGCTCGTCCACGCCCTCATGCTCGAAACGACGGACGAGGCCGGCTTCGCCCGCTGGCGGGCGGCGCTTGCGCGCCTCGCCGCCGAGCCCAACCTCGTCTGCAAGCTCTCGGGGCTGAACACCTTCGTGCGCCGGCTCGACCGGGCGCTCGTGGGCCGGATCTGCCGGACCGCGCTCGAGCTGTTCGGCCCCGCGCGCTGCCTCTTCGGCTCGAATTTCCCGATCGAGAAGCTCTGGTGCGGCTATCGCGACCTGCTCGACGCCTACCGCGCCGGGATCGGCCATCTCGCCGAACCGGACCGCCGCGCCGTGCTCTCGGACAATGCCCGTCGCGTCTACCGCTTGGACTGAAGGGAGGCCCGCTCCGTGCCGCTCGAGATCAAGATCCTGGACTATGGCGACATCGAGCTCGAATCGAGCTTCCTCGTGCTCGGGCGCGATTGCGGCCGGACGCGGCGGGTGCCCACGCTCGGCTTCCTGATTCTGGGCGGACCGTGGCCCGTGCTGGTCGACACGGGCTACCGCTCGAACGCGATCATGGAGACCCTCGGCATGCGGGGGCTCCAGTTCCACGAGAACCTGATCGAGAACCAGCTCGCCCGGCACGGCCTCAAGCTCGGCGACATCCGCTACATCCTCCACACCCATCTGCACATCGACCATGCCGGCAAGGACGATCTCTTCCCGATGAACACGACCGTCGTCCTCAACCGCCGCGAGCTCGAATATTCGGTTTCCGGGCTCATGCACCCGCAATATCCGGCACCGGACATCAAGCACCTGGTCGACCGACTGCACACCAAGGGGGCGCTGCGCTTCCTCGACCTCGAGATCAGCGGGCCTATCGAGATCTTCCCCGGCCTCTATTGCGAGGCGGCGGGCGCGCACACCGAGGGCTCGATGAACGTGCACGTGCACACGGCCGACGGGGTGGCGACGATCTGCGGCGACGTGATCTACGACTTCCACGACCAGATCATCGAGCCCTTCCGCGTCACCCAGGCGATGGAGCCGCAGGTCACGGGCAATCACGGTACCACGAAGCGGCAGGAGAAGGCGGCCATCAAGAAGCTGCTCTCCAATGCCCGTTATCTCCTGCCCGTGCACGACCGGCCGGCCAAGGTCGAGGGCGGGCAGATCGTCGGGCGGCTGTTCGACCAGGTGCCGGGTCCGATCGTCTCCTCGCTGCCGGCGCGCGCCTGGTTCCCGGCTTGAATGGGGGCGGCGGTGGCGCACGAGATCCTGGCGCCGCAGGCCCGCGAGCTGATCGACCCCGACGCCCCGGTCGAGCAGCTCGCCACCGGCTTCGGCTTCACCGAGGGCCCGGTCTGGCACCCGGTGGAACACTTCCTCCTGTTCTCCGACATGCCGGCGGACGTGCGCCGGCGCTGGCGGCCGGGGGTCGGCATCGAGGAGGTGATGCGGCCGTCGAACAAGGCCAACGGCCTCACCTACGACGCGAAGCTCGATCTTCTGGCCTGCGAGCACGCCACCTCGGCGCTCGTCCGCTTCACCAAGGACGGCAGGCGGGAGGTGCTCGCGACCCATTTCGAGGGGAAGGAGCTCAACAGCCCGAACGATGTCTGTGTGCGCTCCGACGGCTCGATCTATTTCTCCGATCCCTGGTACGGGCGGATGCCGGTCTACGGGGTCGAGCGGCCGCGCGAGCTCGGTTTCCAGGGAGTCTACCGGTTGCCACCGCAGGGGGGGGCGCCCCAGCTCCTGGTCGAGCGCTACCTGTTCGATCAGCCGAACGGGCTCTGCTTCTCGCCGGACGAGAAGCTCCTCTACGTCAACGACACGGTCCAGGCGCTGATCCGCGCCTTCGAGGTCAAGTCGGACGGCAGTCTCGGCGCCTCCTGGATCTTCGCCTCGGGCATCCGCTCGGAGCTCGAGCCCGGCGTGCCCGACGGGATGAAGTGCGACGAGCGCGGCAACATCTGGTGCACGGGGCCGGGCGGGGTCTGGATCCTCGATCCGCAGGGCCGCCACATCGGCACGGTGCGGGTCCCCGAGCTCACCGCCAACCTCGCCTGGGGCGGGGAGGATTGGCGCACGCTCTTCTTGACCGCCTCGCGCTCGCTCTATGCGGTACGGACCAAGGTCGGACCGCGGCGCGAGCCCCATATGCGGGCGGCAGCGGGTGGCGCGGGCGCGGGCCGGCCGGCCGGGGCCCGGCCGGCGGCGGCCGGTCGGCCGGCTCCCTCGGGGGCGCGCGAGCCGGCCCGAGCGGTTCAGCCGGTCGAGGCCTTCCGGCTCGATCCGTCGCGCTGCGCGCTCCTGATCCAGGACATGCAGAACGACGTGGTGGCGGAGGGCGGCGCCTTCGCCGCCTCGGGTTCGCCGCAGCACTGCAAGGAGCAGGGGGCGATCGCCAACATCGCCCGGCTCGCGGCCCATTGCCGGCGGATCGGGGTGCCGGTGATCCACATCTGGTTCGTCGTGGAGCCCGGGGCGCCCGGGGTCACGCTCAACTGCCCGCTCTTCGAGGGGTTGGTCGAATCGAAGGGCCTCGTGCGCGGGACCTGGGGGGTGGCGCCGGTGCCGGGGCTCGAGCCGCAGCCGGGCGATTTCGTGGTCGAGAAGATGCGGATGAGCGCGTTCGAGGGGACCCGGCTCGAGACGATCCTCAAGGCCCTCGGCCGCGACGTGCTGATCGACACCGGGGCCTGGACCAACATGTCGATCGAGCACACCGCCCGGACCGGCGCCGACAAGGGCTACGTGATGGTCGTGCCCGAGGATGCCTGCTCGACCATGAACGCCGACTGGCACCGGGCCTCGATCGACTATGCGATGCGGAACGTGGCGGCGGTCACCACGACGGATGCGGTGATCCGGGCGCTCGGGGGCTGACGGGCTTTCCGCTCGTTCGGACGAGAAGCGAAGCGCTTCGCCACCCCGCGACGGGCTCAGCCGGCCGCCGAGGGCCGCGCCGGGTCGAAGGCGCGCGCATCGATACGCGGCGAGGCACCCGTGAGCAGATCGGCCAGGAGCTCGCCCGTGGCGGGCGCTTCGAGGATCCCCCAGGGCCCGTGGCCCGTGGCGAGCCAGAGGCCGGGCCGGCCGGGAAGCGGCCCGATCAGCGGCGTGCCGTCGGCGCTCAAGGGCCTGAGGCACGCGCGCGGCTCGACCCTCCGGGCGGCGGCGAGGGCCGGCAGGACCGCCCGGGCGGCCTCGAGCAGCCGCTCCGCGGCTCCCCGATCCGGCCCGACCGCGGTCGGATCGGCGGGCGGGGCGGCCGGCCGCGAGAGGCCCGCCACCACGACGCTGCCGTCGCCGCGCGGGTAGATCTCGAGTTCGTGGAGGCCGTGGCGGGCCGGGTCGAGCCGGGCGAAGAAGACGGTGGGCGGCGAGGGCTCGGCGAGCTCGAACCGTAGGCTGTGGCCCAAGAGGGCCCCGACCGGCGGCAGCGATCCGGGCACCCGGACTCGCCCGGTCCAGGGGCCGAGAGCCAGGACCACGGCCTCGGCCTCGATCGCCGCGTCCTCGAGGAGCACGCGCCAGCCCCGGGGGGCGGGCTCGAGCGCGACGGCGGTACCGATCCGGAGCCGAGCGCCGGCGGCGACCGCGCCCTCGACGAGCGCCCGGGTGAGCCGGGCCGGATCGACCAAGGCCGTGGTTTCGGGTGTGCCGATCCGCTCGAGGACGCGGAAACCGCGGCCGAGCCCGGGGGCGCGCTCGCCGCCCCGGGCCGGGGCCACGAGCAGGGTCTCGACCGGGCGCCGGCCCGGCCCGTCCTCCACCTCGCCGGCGAGCGCGGCATGGAGTGCGAAGCCCCGCCGGGCGAGCGGGCCGCGCGGCAGCCCGTCGCACCAGTCGAGGGCGAGGAAGCCGCCGGCCTTGCCGGAGGCGGCGCAGGCCGGGGCGGCGCGCTCGACGAGCGTCACGCCGACCCCGCGGCGGGCGAGATGGAAGGCGCAAGAGGCTCCGATCGCCCCCGCACCCAGGATCAGGACCCGCATCGCCGCCTCCCTCCGCGACCCGGCGGAGGCTAGCACCCCGGGCCGGGGCGCCGAAGCGCGCCGCGATCGGTGGCGGGCGCGCGAGGGGAGGGGCGCGCCCGGCCGGCTCGACAGGCGGCGCGCGGGGGCCTAGCGGTGGCCGGCCGGGTGCAGCGGGGAGGGGGTGCGATGGAGGGGCGGCGTTGCGTGCGCGAGCGGATCCTCGCGGGCGAGCCGGTCTACGGGACCATGGTGTTCGAGCTCTTCACGCCCGGCCTGCCGGCGATCCTGACCGCCGCCGGGTTCGACTTCGTGATCCTCGACACCGAGCACAGCGGGGTCGGGATCGAGACGATCAAGACGACGATCGCCTGCGCCCGTGGGCTGCCGCTCGAGGTCTATGTCCGGGTGCCGGAGAAGTCCTACGCGGCGGTCGCCACCGTGCTGGACGCGGGGGCGCAGGGGATCATGGTGCCCATGCTCGAGACGGCGGAGCAGGCCCGCGAGCTGGTCGAGTGGGTGCGCTACCGGCCGGAGGGCAAGCGGGGTTGCGCCTTCGGCATGGCGCACGACGGCTACCGGGCGGGCGACCCGGTCGCGACCATGGCCGAGGCCAACCGGCGCAACCTGGTGATCGGCCTGATCGAGACCCGCAAAGGGATCGAGAACGCCGAGGCGATCTGTGCCGTGCCCGGTTTCGACGTCGCCTGGCTCGGCCATTTCGACCTCACCAACGACATGGGCATCACGGCCCGGTTCGACCATCCCGAGTTCTGGGCGGCGGTCGACCGGCTCGCCGTCGCCGCGAAGAAGCACGGCAAAGCGCTCGGCGGGCTCGACGGCGACCTCGCCTATCTCGCGAAGCTGCGCGAGCGGGGCTTCGCGGTCCTGGGCTACGGCAACGACATCGCCGTGCTGCGCAACGGCTGGGCGCGCGGGCTCGCCGAACTCCGCGGCTAGGCTGCTTCGGCCCGCTTCGCGGGCGGCCCGACGGGGCCCTTGGGCGGGCGTCGGGAAGCGGCCGGCCGATTCACCGGGGTCGGCCGAATGCCGGCCGGGGCCGCGCTCGGACCCGGGCGCCCGCGGCCGCGAAGATGCAAGCCCCGGGCCAGGTTCGAAGCGGGGCCTCGACGACGGGCTCGTGACGCCGAGCGGCTTGTGGTAGCCAGGATCCTTAGCGTATCATAACCGACAATTGAACGGGGGCATATATGTGAAAGGGGGCATAAATGACGGCACCGACGATCGAAGCGCCGGCAAGCTTGCCGGAACGGCGGGTGCGGGCGCGGTGCGGCGGACCGGCGGTCGAGAAACTCTCGGTCGGGCTCGAGCTCGTGACACCGCTGCTCGGCGGGGCGGCGGTGCCGCGGACGCTCGACGATGTGGACGTGGTGCGGGTGCCGTCGATTCGCGGCCAGCTGCGCTTCTGGTGGCGGGCGCTGCACGCGCAGGAATTCGCCTCCTCCCGCGCGCTCTGGGAGGCGGAGAGCGCGCTCTTCGGCCGGGCGGCGGACGAGGCGGGCGGCCGCTCGCCGGTCGAGCTGCGGGTCAAGGATGTCGCGGCCAGCGATACCGATTACGACGACATCCGCCTCTATCCCAAGGACGGAAAGCCGGCGACGCCCGGCGCCTACGCGCTCTTCCCGGCGCGGGCCGAAGCGGGCGGGACACCGGTCGCGCCCCGTCGCGAGCCGGGCACGCGGTTCACCCTCGAGCTGCGCGCGCCGGCGCCGGTGCTGGAAACGCTGCGCAACGTCGTGCGCGCCTGGATCCTGTTCGGCGGCTACGGCAGCCGCACCCGCCGCGGGCTCGGCAGCCTCGGGGTCGTGTCGGCCGACCGTTCGGAGTGGCTGCCGAGGGAGGCGACACGCGAGGCGCTCGCCGCCCTCTTCGGTCGCGACCTCTTCGCACCCGTCTCGCGGCCGCCGACGGAGACGCCGCGGCTGGCCGGTGCGTCGCTCTATGTCGGGGCGGCCCTGCCGAAGGCCGAGGAAGCCTGGACGACGGCGCTCGGTTGGCTGCGCGACTTTCGGCAAGGCACGAACACGGGGGCGCGAGAGAGCGGGCTCGGCAAAGCCGAGCCGAGCCGCCCCTCGATCTCGAACTGGCCCGAGGCGGACAAGATCCGCCAGCTCACCGACAAAACGAAGGACCATCCGCCACGCTACGGCAAGGATCCGGCCTGGCCCCGGGCGGGCTTCGGGCTGCCGATCGTGGGCCAGTTCCAGACCCGAGCCCGCGGCGGCGGACGATACGAGGAACCCGGCCCCTTCGAGATCGCCTGGCGGCAGGGGAACGAACCGCGCAACCGCCTCGCGAGCCCGTTGATCGTCAAGGCCATGCCGCTCGCGAACGAGAAGTTCGTGCCGATCGCGCTCTGGCTCCACCGCGCCTGGCCACCCGGCGGGCAAGTCGTGCTGCGCATGGGCGAGAACGATGTGCCGGGATCGGCAGCGCCCTTCGACAAGCTCCTGGGCAAAGGCGACCGGGCGCTGTTCGCGCCGCTCGCCGGCAAGAGCAGCCTGCGCGAAGCCTTCCTCGACTGGCTCGCCGCACGGCCGAACGTGCGGAAGATCGCCGGATGAGCGCGCACCTCCTCCTGATCACCTTCGGGCCGGTGCAATCGTTCATCGAGCAGTCGCGGCGTACCCGCGATCTCTGGTTCGGTAGCCACGTCCTCTCCGAGCTCGCCCGCGCCGGGGCCAGGGCGCTCGCCGAGGTCGGTGCGGGGTTGATCCTGCCGGCGCTCGCGAAGGGCGATTCCGAGCTCGAGCCGTGCGAGGGCTTCCTCCGTCAGAACGAGGATCCGGAGAAAAGGAAGCCGGCGGCACCGATCGCCAACAAGCTCTTGGCCGAGCTGCCCGAGGGCCTCGATCCGGAGGAGACGGCGCGCGAGGCGCGCTCGGCTGTGATCGATCATTGGAAGCGGCTCGCCGAAGGCGTCCGCGCGCGCTGCCGGCCGCTGCTCGCCGAGAATATCGATGCGGTCTGGGACGAGCAGATCGAAACCGCGGTCGAGTTCTACGCCGCCTGGGCGCCGCTTTCGGGCGACTATGCCGAGGCTCGAAAGAAGCTCGAGCGGGCGATCGCCGGCCGCAAGCTGTTGCGGGACTTCGGCCCGTGGCGGCACGACCGAGTGGGGGCACCGAAATCGAGCTTCGACGGAGCGCGCGTATCGGTCCTGGCCAAGCCCCGCTCGAAGACCCTCGCCCGCCGCCTTCGCATCGGGGAGGGCGAACAGCTCGATGCCGTGGCGCTCGTGAAGCGGGCGGGCGGCGATCCGCAGCAGTTCCCGCCGATCGTCAACATCGCCCTCGCCGCCTGGCTCGAGGCCGCGGCGCAGCATGCGCCGGCGGAACTCGGGCGGCTGCGCGAACGCGCGCGTGAGCTCGATCTGCCGCAGGTGAAACGGCCCGATCTCCGCTGGACCATCGCGTTTCCGTTCGACGCGGAGGTGCTGATCGAAATCCGCATCCGCCCGCTCTTCGAGGAACTCGAGATCGCGGCCGATCCCGAGCTCTTCCTTCGCCACGAACTGCGGCCGCTCTACCGCGTGATGGGCGAGCCGAACCCCTACGTCGCCTGCCTCGTGGCCGACGGCGACCGGATGGGCAGAGCCCTCGATGCGATCGGCGATCCCGATGCCCACCGCGCCTTCTCGAAGGCGCTCGCGGGTTTCGCGGCCGAGGTCCGACGGATCGTGGAGCAGGAGCACCGAGGCTCGCTCGTCTATGCGGGCGGCGACGACGCGCTCGCCTTCCTGCCTCTGGTCGACGCGGTGCCGTGCGCCGAGAGGCTGCGCGAGCGGTTCGAGGCGCTCGTGCGGCCCGCGGTCCCGGCCGCCGTCCTCGACGCCGACAAGCCCACGCTTTCGGTCGGCATCGGCATCGGCCACCCGATGGAGGGGATGGCGGCGCTGCTCGAGCTCGGCCGCGAGGCCGAGAAGCTCGCCAAGACGCAGCGCAACGCGCTCGCGCTCGTCCTCGACAAACGCTCGGGCGGCCGGCGGGAGTGGCTCGGAGGCTGGCCCGAGGATCCGGCCGCGCGCCTTTCGGCCGATGCCGCGCTCGCCGCGGGTCCGCTCTCGATCAAGAAGATCCACGAGATCGGCGCGATCCTCCGCCGCCTGCCCGCACCCGGCGCGGTCGCGGGCGGCGAGGCCGAGGCGTTCCACCGGGTGCTCGAAGGCGAGGTCCACCGTGCGCTCGCGCGCAACGAGGGAAAGCCGCTCGGATTCGCCGAGATCGGCCTGGTTCTGCCCGAGGACTATGCGGGGGCTCACGAAGCCGTCGCCCGCTGGGTCGACCGGATGCTGATCGCCCGGGCGATCGCCGAGGCCGCCCCGCGGCCGCGGGTAAAGGCGAAGGAGGCGGCATGAGCGTGCTCCATCGGCTCGTGCTGACCCCGCGCGACGGGCTCGCCTGCCGCGACGGCCGCGGCTGGACGCCGATCGGCGCCGGCCGAGCCCACGCGCTCGACTGGCCCTGGCCCTCGACGATCCTGGGCGCGCTGCGGACCGCCTGGGGCCGCTCGGTCGAGGCGAGGGAGAAGCGTACCTTCGGCGAAGGGGACTGGAAGGAGCGGACGAAGGGGGTCCGCCTCGGTCGCCTGCTCGTCCTGCGCTCACGCCGCGGGGAAGCGGGCTGGACACGGGTCTGGCCGCGGCCAGCGGATGCGACCGCGTTCGAGGGCGACCGCACGCTCGTCCGGCTCGACCCGAAGCCGCCCGAGCTTCCCACGCTCGGCCGCGACGACGACGCGGCGCGCGAGGCGCTCTGGCGCCCTCTTCTCACGGATCCGCGCAAGCCGGTCGCGCTCCCGCCCTGGTGGCCGGAAGCGGCGCTCGTCGGCTGGCTCGCGGGTGAGCGGATCGACCGGGCGACGCTGACGCTCGTGCCACCCGCCCGGCGCGTCCAGAGCCATGTCGGGATTCGGGCCGACACCCTGACGGCCGAACAGGGCCGGCTCTTCTCCGAGGACGTGCTCGAAACGCTAGATCGGGAGGGCGAGTGGGCGATCGGAGCGGAGCTCGAGCTGCGCGAGGGAGCGCCCGGCCCTTTCTTGACGCTGGGCGCGGACAAGCGGCTCGCGACCGTCACCTCGCCGCTCGACGAGGGACTGTTCGCCCCGCCGCAGGCGCTGCTCGACGCGTTCCGGAAAGGGTCGAAGGGACTCCGGCTCGTCTGCGTCACTCCCGCCTGCTTCCGGCACGGCTGGCTGCCGGACGGGTTCGCGGCGCACGGAAACGAGTACCGCGGGCGGCTCGCCGGGATCGGAGGCGAGCTCGTCCTGCGCGCGGCGCTCGTGGGCCGGCCGCTCGCCGTCTCCGGCTGGGACCTCGCCGAACGCAGGCCCAAGCCCACCGACCGGATGGTTCCGCCCGGCTCGGTCTTCTTCTTCGCCCGCGCCGACGGGCAGGCTTTCGGCGAGGCGGAAGCGAAGGCGCTCTGGCTCGCGTCGATCGGCGGGCGGAGCGAGGACGGCTTCGGCCGCGTCGTTCCCGGCATCTGGCAACCCGCGGATTAGCACCGACCATGCTCACCCGACCCTTCCTCCTGCACGCGCTCTCGCCGCTGCATGCCGGCACGGGCCAGGCGGCCGGCATCGTCGACCTGCCGATCGCGCGGATGAAGGCGACCGGGATCCCCTTCGTGCCCGGCTCCTCGATCAAGGGCGTGCTCCGCGATGCGCGCATGAGCGTCATCAGGGACGCGGGGCGCGAGAACGGCGCGGAGAGCGACCGGCTCAAGGCCGTCTTCGGCCCCGAGACCGACAAGGCGGGCGAGCACGCGGGTGCCCTCGTGGTGGGCGATGCGCGCCTTCTGGCGCTGCCGGTCCGAAGCTTCCGGGGTACCTTCGCCTACGTGACTTCGCCCCTGTTGCTCGAGCTCGCCCGGCGCGATCTCGGACGGTCGGATTTGAAGCTCCCGCCCTTCGCTCCCGGGCGCGGTGCGCGCTGTGTGGGCGCGGATTGCGTCTGTGTGCACAACGGCAAGATCTACCTCGAGGATCTGGATCTGCCGGCGCAACGATCGGAGGAGCTCGCGGGCTGGGCGAAGCTCTTGGCCCCGCTCGCTTCGCCCGGCGAGGATCTCTTCACCAAGCGCTTGCTGGCGGTCGACGACGACACGATGAGCTTCTTGATGGAGACCGCCACCCAGCTCGATGCCCGGGTGCGCCTCGACCCGAACACGCGCACGGTGGCGGAAGGGGCGCTCTGGCTCGAGGAGAGCCTGCCGGCCGAATCCCTGCTCCTCGGGCTGCTCGCGGCCGACCGCAGCCGCCGCAAGGAGCATCCCATGGGCCCCGAGGAGGTGCTCGGCCTCGCGCTGCCGGGCGAGCAGGTGCTGCAGTTCGGCGGCAAGGCCACGGTCGGCCGCGGCCGCTGCCGGATCGTGCCGGTTCCGCCCGCCGCCCCCGGAGGCGGGCGATGAGTGCCGTCCTGCGCGATCAGGCGCGCGCCCGCTTCGCCTACGGGCGGGCGGCTGCGGTGCCGGAGGGCGAGCGGAAGGACTATCAGAACGCGGTCCTCGCCTTCGGTTCCGACATCCTGCGGGTGGGGCTCCTGGCCGCGCTCGCCGCGGTGCAGCGGCTGGGCGATCGCGGCGCGCGGCTGCTCGGCGATTTGGCAAAAGCGGGGATCCCGGGCCTCGAGGCGGCGGACGGCGCGAAGCTCGTCGAGAAGGCGCGCGCGCTCGACGTCGACGCCTACATGATCGCCACGCGCGAGACGCTCGCGGTCGTCTCCTGGCTGCGGCGCGCCTGCCAGGCGACCTTCGAGAAGGGCTGAGGCCGTGCGGAGCGCCTTGCCCGAGCGCATGCTTCCCGACCATCCGGGCCTCGCCTACGAGGTCTGGGCACCGTTCGACGCGAAGGAGGGCAAGATCCCGGACGAGGATCGGCCGAAATGGCTGACCGCGATCGCCGACCGCTCGCCGTCTCCCGACTACGCGAAAGCCTTCGCGCGCTGGAAGGAGAGCTTTTCGGCACCGGGCGACGTGCCGGTCGAGGTCGAGGCGGCCTCGCGGCTGCTCGTGGGCCACGGCCTCGGCAGCGCCACGGACGTCGGCCTCACCCTGCACCGGACCTGGGGCGTGCCGGTGATCCCCGGCTCGGCGCTGAAGGGGCTCCTGGCGCACTGGGTCGCGGCGGTGCTGGGGCCCGACCCCGGCGAGGACGCCTCCGACCGGCTGCCCTTCGCGGGCGTCGATTGGAAAGGCCGGCGGATCGTGCACGGGCCCGGCGAGGTCTACCGGGCGCTGTTCGGTGCCCCCGAGGCGGACGAGGCGGTATCCGGGCGGCCCGCGACGGCGCAGCGCGGCCTCGTCGTCTTCCACGACGCGCTCTGGGTGCCGAGTACACCGTCCGAGAGGCCGCTCGCGGTCGACGTGCTGACCGTGCACCAGAAGCGTTACTACGACTCGACGGGCGAGAGCCCGCCGGTCGACTGGGACGATCCGAACCCCGTTTCCTTCCTCTCGGTGCGGCCGGGCGCGCGGTTCCTCCTGGCGCTCTCGGGGCCGATCGAGTGGACCGGGCTCGCGAAGACGTTGCTGCTCGAGGCCCTCGCCGACTGGGGCGTGGGCGGCAAGACCGCCGCCGGCTACGGCCGGCTCGTGCCCGTGGCCGAGCGGTCGGGCGGATCCCCGCCCCCCACCGTCCCGACCGAGGGAGACATTCTCGATTGCGTGCTCGTCGATCGCGTGGGCAGCCGTCAATGGCGCGCCCGGCACGAGGAGTCGGGGCTTCAGGGGCCGATCGTGAATTCGAACAAGGTACCCGCCGGGCTTGAGGCGGGCTCCGCGATCCGCTTGCGGCTCACCAAAGCGAGGGGCAAAGACAGCCGATTCGAATACGTGACCGAGGCGGGTCCGGCGAAGCGTTAGCCGAACCGGGCGATCGGGATCGTGGACGCGAGGCCGGCGTTGCCGACCGGGATCGAACCCCCGGCCCCGGCCGATGCGGCACGGCCCGCCGCCCGGGCCTCGCGTGCGCGTGCCGTCGGCCCGCGGGAAGAGGGCGACCGCGTCGATGGTGAAGGATGCACCCGGTGGCCCGCCGGGGCCGGGCCGTCGAGGGCGGCGTCGCTCGGCTGCTGGACGGATGTCGGATCGGCGCTCCGGCCGGGTCGCGGGGCGGTCGCCGACCCTCGGATCCGAATGGTGCTGCCGACTGGAATCGAACCAGCGACCCCGTCCTTACCAAGGACGTGCTCTACCGACTGAGCTACGGCAGCGCAGCGGCACGGGGCCGCTTGCCGGCGGCGCAGCCATGCCATAAGCGGACGTCGGTCGCAAGCCGCGCGGGTGTCGGCGTGTCCAGCGAGGACGGCAGCGAGACGGGAGGGAAGGGGCGCAGGGGCGCGGACGAAGCGCGGTCTTCGGATGCACGGGCACGCGCCGAGCGGCTCGCCCGGGCGCTGCGGGCCAATCTGCGCCGCCGCAAGGAGCAGGCCCGCGCCCGTAGCGCCGCCGATCCCGACCCGGCCGGGCCCGACCGCGAGGGTCGCGACGGCGCGGACGGTTGAGGGCGACCGCCACCGGCCCTACATCGGTGCGGACAGGAGCGAGGCGCCGCCGGCCATGGCCATCATGCCCGACCACTGGATCCGCCGCATGGCGCTCGAACACGGGATGATCGAGCCGTTCGTCGACCGCCAGCGGCGGGAGGGCTGCATCAGTTTCGGCCTCTCCTCCTACGGCTACGACGCTCGCCTGGCCCCCGAGTTCAAGATCTTCACCAACGTCGACAACGCGCTCGTCGACCCCAAGGCCTTCTCGGCGCAGAGCTTCGTCGAGCGCGAGGGCCCCTCTTGCGTGGTTCCGCCCAACAGCTTCGCCCTCGCCCGCACGATCGAGTATTTCCGCATACCGCGCGATGTCCTCGTCATCTGCCTCGGCAAGAGCACCTACGCGCGCTGTGGCATCATCGTGAACGTGACGCCGCTCGAGCCGGAATGGGAAGGCCACGTGACGCTCGAGATCTCCAACACGACACCCCTGCCGGCGCGGGTCTACGCGCACGAGGGCATCTGCCAGTTCCTGTTCCTCAAGGGCGACAGCCCGCCCGAGGTGTCCTACGCCGATCGCGGCGGCAAATACATGCGCCAGCGCGGCGTGACCCTGCCGCGGCTCTAGCGGGACCGGCCGATGGATCGCCTCATGATAACGGGCGGGGTGCCGCTCGAGGGCGCGGTCACGGTGAGCGGGGCCAAGAACGCCGCCCTGCCGCTCATCGCCGCGGCCCTCCTGACCGACCGGCCGGTCGAGCTCGACAACGTTCCCGACCTCGCCGATGTCGGCTCGATGCTGCGCCTCGTGCAGCGGATCGGCACCTCGGCGACCTATGTGGGCGGTGCGCCCGGCCGGGTCCGCCTGCACACCCCCGAACTGCTCGCGCGCGAGGCGCCCTACGATCTCGTGCGCAGGATGCGCGCGTCCGTGCTGGTCCTGGGGCCGCTGCTCGCCCGCGGCGGCGAGGCCCGGGTCTCGCTCCCGGGCGGCTGCGCCATCGGGCCGCGGCCGATCGACCTCCACCTCAAGGCCCTCGAGCGGCTCGGGGCGGTAATCGACCTGGTCGACGGCTATGTCGAGGCGCGCGCGCCACGCGGGCTCACGGGCGCCGAGATCGAATTCGCCCAGCCCTCGGTCGGCGCCACCGAGAACGCGCTCATGGCGGCCGTGCTCGCCCGTGGTTCGACCCGGATCGTCGGGGCGGCGCGCGAGCCCGAGATCGTCGACCTCGCCCTTCTGCTTCGCTCGATGGGAGCGCGGATCGAGGGGGCGGGTACGAGCGTGATCGAGATCGAGGGCGTGGCACGGCTCGAGGGGGCGAAGCACAGGATCATGCCGGACCGGATCGAGGCCGGTACCTACGCCATGGCGGCCGGCATCACGGGCGGCAGGCTCGAGATCCGCAACGCCCCGCTCGAGCTCTTGGGTGCTGCCCGCGAGAAGCTCGTCGAGGCCGGGCTCGAGCTCGTCGAGACCGCAGACGGCTTCATCGCTCGCCGCGCCAACGGCATCCTCGAGGGGGTGGACGTCATGACCCGGCCCTATCCGGGCTTCGCCACCGATCTGCAGGCCCAGTTCATGGCCCTCATGTGCGTCGCCCGCGGCGCCGCGATGGTGACCGAGACGATCTTCGAGAACCGCTTCATGCACGTGCCCGAGCTCATGCGGCTCGGCGCCCGGATCACGGTGCACGGCGGCTCGGCCCTGGTCCGAGGCGTCGAGCGGCTCAAGGGGGCGCCCGTCATGGCGACCGATCTCAGGGCCTCGGTCTCGCTCGTGCTCGCGGCACTCGCCGCCGAGGGGCGGACCGAGATCAACCGTATCTATCATCTCGACCGCGGCTACGAGCACCTCGAGAAGAAGCTCGCCGCGGTCGGTGCCCGCATCGAGCGGGTACCGTGAGCCGTGGGAGGAGCCGATGAGCGGAGAGCGCCTGCGTCTGCGGGCCGCCGATCCGCAGGACCTCGCGGTGATCGCCGCGTGCCTGCAGGATGCGCGGATCCCGATTCGGGAGATGGTCTTCATGCCCGGCGAGCGATGTTTCGCGGCCGCCTTCGTCCGCTACCGCCGGGAACTCCTGCCCGATCCGACGAGCTGCGTGGGCCTCACCGAATGCCCCTCCGCGCTCACCTTCGAGGACGTCGCCGAGGTCAAGTATCGCGGGCTCGATCCGAGCGACCTCGACCGCGAGCTCTGCCTGCTCACGATCGCGACCGAGCCCGGCCGCCGGCATCTCATCCACATCGACCTCGTGTTCGAGGGCGACGTGTGGATCCAGCTTCGGACCGATGCCATCCGCTGCCGGCTCGAGGATTTCGGCGAGCCGGTGCCCTGCCGGCGCACGCCCTGCGACCATTTCGCTCAGGCGAGCTACGCCGAGTTGGCCGGCGATGCCGCTTCGACTTGACGAGCGCGCCCCCGGCTTCGAGCGGGCCTTTTCGGCCCTCGTCGAGGCGCGGCGGGAGGAGACCGCCGATCTGCGCGCGCAGGTGGCGGCGATCGTCGAGCGGGTGCGCCTCGAGGGCGATCCGGCGCTGCTCGACTTCACCCGCCGCTTCGACCGCTTCGATCCGGGCGACGCCGCCGGCCTGGCGCTCGACCGGGCGGTGCTCGAGCGGGCGCGGACCGCGATCGCACCCGAGCTGCGCGCCGCCCTCGAGCTCGCGGCCACACGGATCCGCGCCTACCACGAACGGCAGATGCCGGCCGATCTCGCCTGGACCGACGAGCAGGGCGTGCGGCTCGGGCTTCGCTGGCAGCCGATCGATTCGGTCGGGCTCTACGTGCCGGGCGGCAAGGCTGCCTATCCCTCCTCGGTGCTCATGAACGCGATCCCCGCCCGGGTAGCCGGCTGCCGCCGGCTCGCCGTCGCGGTGCCGACTCCGGACGGCGTGATCAACGAAGCGGTGCTGGCGGCGGCCGCGATCGCCGGGGTCGACGAGGTCTGGCGGATCGGCGGCGCCCAGGCGATCGCGGCCCTCGCCTGGGGCACGGCCTCGATCGCTCCGGTCGACAAGATCGTGGGGCCCGGCAACGCCTATGTCGCGGAGGCCAAGCGGCAGGTGTTCGGGCGGGTCGGGATCGACACGATCGCCGGTCCCTCGGAGGTCGTCGTGGTGGCCGACGGCACGGCCGATCCGCACTGGATCGCAGCCGATCTCTTGGCCCAGGCCGAGCACGACGAGCGGGCGCAGGCGATCCTGATCACCGACAGCGACGCGCTCGCCTCGGCGGTCGAGCGCGCGGTCGAGGCGCTGCTCGCCGAGGCGCCGCGCAACGCCGTCGCCCGGACCTCCTGGGCGGAGCAGGGGGCGGTCCTTCTGCTCGAAGACCTCGAACGCGCACCGGAGCTGGTCGACCGGCTCGCCCCCGAGCATCTCCAGCTCGTCGTGGCCGACCCCGAGGCGCTCGCGGCCCGGATCCGGCGGGCGGGGGCGATCTTCTTGGGCGCGCACACGCCCGAGGTGATCGGCGATTACGTGGGCGGGCCGAACCACGTGCTGCCGACCGGGCGGACGGCGCGCTTCGCCTCCGGCCTCTCGGTCTTCGACTTCCTCACCCGCACGACGATCCTGGGCTGCGACCGGGCGTCGCTCGCGGCCCTCGGCCCCGCCGCCGTCACCCTCGCCCGTGCCGAGGGCCTCGCGGCGCACGCGCTCGCGGTCGAGCTCCGGCTCGGAGCCGCCGGGTGAAGGGCGCCGAGCGCGACATCGTCGCCGTCGAGCTCGACGCCAAGAGCATCGTCCGCTGGTCGCCCGAGGTCGAGCACGAGCGCGCGGTCGCCGTCTTCGACCTGCTCGAGGCCAACCGCTTCCGGCTGCGCGCCGGGCCGCCCGGTCCCTATCGGCTCGTGCTCGGGCTCAGGGACGGCACGCTCGTTTTCGCGCTGAGCGGGACGGAGGACGCGGCGCGGGTCGAGATCGAGCTTCCGGTGCGCCCGCTGCGGCGCGTGATCAAGGACTATTTTCTGATCTGCGACAGCTATTTCCAGGCGATCAAGGGGGCCACGCCCTCGAAGATCGAGACGATCGACATGGCCCGCCGAGGCGTGCACGACGAGGGCGCGGGGCTGCTGCGCGAAGCGCTCGAGAACCGGGTCGAGCTCGACCACGACACCGCCCGGCGGCTCTTCACCCTCGTCTGCGTCCTCCACGTCCGTGGCTGAGGTCGGCTCGTGCGATGGCCGAGCTGCCGAGTAGCGTGCTGTTCGCCTGCTCGATGAACGCGATCCGCTCGCCGATGGCGGAAGCGATCCTCAAGGCGCTGCACGGCCGGCGGATGTTCGTCGACAGCGTGGGCGTCCGCAGAGGCGGGCTCGATCCGCTCGCGGTCGAGGTGCTCGACGAGATCGGCATCGACCTTTCGCGCCATCGTCCCAAGACCTTCGACGAGCTCGAGGACGGCTTCTTCGATCTGGTCGTGACCCTCTCCCCCGAGGCCCATCACCGGGCCCTCGAGCTCACCCGCGAGACGGCCTGCGAGGTCGAGTTCTGGCGAGTGCCCGACCCGAGCCTGGTCGAGGGTACGCGCGAGCAGCGCCTCGAGGCCTACCGGGCGCTGCGCGACCTCCTGCTTTCGCGCATCCGCCGCCGCTTCCCGCCCCCGGAGGCGCCCTCCTTCTGAGCGGCGACCCCTCGCGAGCGCCGGCCCTCGCCGAGGGCGCCCGGTCTCAGGAGGCGCGGACGGTGGATCCGCCCTGCCGGCCCGGCGTGCCGCCCGCCGGTCGGTCCAACGGCAGGCCCGCGAGCCAGCGGCCGACCGTCTCGGCGACCGTCACTCCGAACAGGCGGGCGAGGTCGATCAGGCCCTGGGCGCTGAAGGCCGCCACCCCGGGCCCGCCGGCGTAACGCTGACGGCCGAGGAAGCGCTGCAGGACGGTGCCGTCGGGGCCCACGATCTCGAAGCGGCCGGCGAGCGTGCGGCCCGGCTCGACCGCGACGGGGACGAAGGGGTCGGCATCGTCGGCGAGCTCGCCGCGCAGCAGGACCGCATCGGCCGGCCGCGGCTCGCTCGCGCCGTCGAGCGCCTCGAGCACGCCTGCCTGGCGGCGCAGCGCGTCCACGAGGGCGGCGCGGAAGATCGGCAGAAGCGGATCGAGATGGCGGGCGCGGGCGACCACGGTGCCGACCTGCACCCGCCGGAACCGGTCACCCGGCCGGGGCGGGGGCGGCGGGGGCGCCTTCGTGCAGGCGAGCGGCTGGGCGAGGAGCGCCTTGAGGAGCAGGCGGCGGCCGATGGCCGCGCCCCGGACGGCCGCGGAAGCGCCTTCCCGCCTTGACCTGTGGCTTCGGCATCCCCATGAACTGTGGGCCGCCGTGCCCGGTGGCGTGATCCCTTCGGGAGCCCGAATGGCGAAAGAGGACTTGATCGAGTTCAGTGGCACCGTGACCGAGGTCCTGCCCAACGCGATGTTCCGCGTCAAGCTCGAGAACGACCACGAGATCCTGGCGCACACCTCGGGGCGGATGCGAAAGAACCGGATCCGCGTGCTCGCCGGTGACAAAGTCACCGTCGAGATGACCCCCTACGATCTCAGCCGGGGACGGATCACCTATCGTTTCAAGTGAGCCCAGCGCGAGCTCCCTCCGCCCGCTCCTGGTGTTGGCCTCCTCCTCGCCGCGCCGTCTGGCCCTCTTGCGCCAGGTGGGCATCGAGCCGGACCGCATCGAGGTGCCGGAGGTCGACGAGACGCCGCGGCCGCGCGAGCTGCCGCGCGGCTACGCCGTCCGCCTCGCCCGCGCGAAGGCGGAGGCGGTGCGGGGGCGGCTCGCCGGCCTGCCGGCCTGGATCCTGGCGGCCGACACGGTGGTCGCCTGTGGCCGACGGATCCTGCCCAAAGCACAGGACAGGGCGACCGCCGCCGCCTGCCTCGACCTCTTGGCCGGCCGCCGGCACCGGGTGCTCGGGGGGGTGTGCGTGCTCGCCCCCGACGGCCGCTCGGCCGAGCGGCTCGTCACCACGATCGTCAAGATGAAGCGGCTGTCGGCGGAGGAGCGCGAGCGCTACCTCGACAGCGGCGAGTGGGAGGGCAAGGCCGGCGGCTACGCCATCCAGGGCCGCGCGGCGCTCTTCGTGCCGGCGATCAACGGTTCTTACGCCAACGTGGTGGGCCTGCCGTTGGTCGAGGCGGTGGCGCTTCTCCAGGGGCTCGGCTGGCGATGGCCGAGCTGAGCCGCCTCGTCGTCGAGGCCACGGGCTTCGGGGTGCGCGGGGCGCTGCTCGACGGCGACCGCTTGATCGAGGTCGTGGACGTCGATGCGGTCGGTGAGCAGGTCGCCGAGGCCCTGTTCCTCGGCCGGGTGACCGCGGTCGACCGCCAGCTCAACGCCGCCTTCCTCGACATCGGCCTCGAGCGGCCGGCGATGCTCGCCGCCAAGGACGCCCGCTTCGCCGCCGGCAGCGAGGAGCGGCTGCCGATCGGGCGGCTCGTGCGCGAGGGCGAGCGGCTCCTCGTCCAGGGCGTCCGCGAGGCGGCCGAGGACAAAGGTGCGCGGGTCACCACCGACGTCAAGCTCATGGGCTTCCATCTGCTCTGGCGGCCGTACGGCATCGGCCCGGAGACCGGCCCGGCCCGCGGCGCCGAGCGCGAGGCCCTGCGGCTGCGCGGCGAGACCCTGTTCCCCGAGCGGGCCGTCACGCTCCGCCGCCACGCCGCTCGGGTCGAGGATGCCGTGCTGCGCGCCGAGCTCGAGCGGCTCGAGCAGCGCTGGCGGGCCTTGCGGGCGGAGGCCGAGGCGCGCCGCCGGCCGGGCCGGCTCGCTGCCGACGAACACCCGCTCGAGCGCCTGTTGCGCCAGGTGCTGGACCCCGCGCTGCGGCGGATCGAGATCGCCGATCCCGAGCTCCTGGGCCGGGCCCGTGCGCTGCTCGAAGGCCCGCTCGCGCCGCACGGGATCGCGCTCGTCCGGCTCGATCCGACGAAGGGTGCCTTCGCCCAGACCGGGGTCGAGGCCGAGCTCGAGCGGGCCATGGGCCGCGAGATCGAGCTGCCGGGCGGCGGCCGGCTGATCGTCGAGCCGACCGCCGCGCTCGTGGCGATCGACGTCGACGGCGGCGGCCGGCCGGCGCTCGAGACCGACCTCGGCGCGGCGGCCGAGATCGCCCGCATCCTGCGGCTGCGCAATCTCGGTGGGGTGATCGTCGTCGATTTCGTCGATCTGCCGAACCGGCGCGACCGGCAGCGGCTCGAGCAGGCCCTCGCCAAGGCCTTCCGCGACGATCCGGCGCCGGTCCAGATCCATCCCATGACACCCACCGGCCTCGTCGAGATCGGCCGGGCCCGGCGCGGCCGCTCGCTCGACCAGCTCCTGACCAGGCCCTGCCCGGCCTGCTCCGGCAGCGGCCGCATACCCTCCCTGCGGGCCGTGGCCGAGGCGCTCCGGCGGGCACTCGGGGCGAGCCCGGTCCGCCGCGTGCGCCTCGCACCCGACCTCGCCCGCTACCTCGAGGGCGAGGCGCGCCCCGTCTTCGAGCCGCTGCGTGCGACCCTCGTGGTCGCCGTCGATCCCTCGCTCGGGCCGGGCGGCTTCGTCCTCGAGGCGGCCGATGGACGAGCCCTCTGAGCCGCGGCCGGGACGGTCGTGGCGCTGCCCGCGCTGCGGCCGGCCCGGCGTTCCCCGCTATCGACCCTTCTGCTCGGCGGGCTGCCGCGACCGCGACCTGCTCGACTGGCTCGATGGCCGCTACGCGGTGCCAGCGGTCGAGGCCGCGGACGAGGACGGGATGGCGGCGGAACCGGCTTCGGGCGAGGGGCCCCGCCGGGCCTGAGGGGCGGAGCCGGCGGGCGGCATCGCCGGACGAGGCTCGGGGGCGGAGCTCAGGGGGCGAAGGCGGAGGCGAGCGCCTGGAAATGGCGCAGCCGCTGCTCGTTCATGGTCCGAAGCGCGAGCGCCCAGCGCTCTTCGCCGGCGCGCAGGAGCTGCAGGTCGAGCAGGAGGCCGAAGCCGCCGGCGGTGAAGCGGCAGCTCATGACGTGGCGGCCGTCGCGCCGGAGCTGCGGGCTCTCGCAGGCCTGGAGCGCGAGCCGGCCGAGCCGGTCGACGGCACCCAGGAGCGTGTCGACGGCCGCCCGCGTACCCTCTCCGGCGAGCGGGCTGTCGGGATCGTCGACCAGGCGGCGCAGGGCCGCGGCGAAACCCGCCGTGTCGAGCGTCATCTGCCGCTCGAGCCAGGCGGCCGGATCGCTCCAGGCGAGCGCGTCGGCGGCGAGGTTGCGGTCGAGGCGGCGGACGGCGAGCCGGCTCAAGGCGGCGAAGCCGCCCTCGGCCGGCCGGACCACCACGCCCGGCTGTTCGCCGCCCGCGCTCTCGCAGACGAGGCCGAGCTCCGGGGGAATCGAGAAGGCGGCGCAGAGCGCCTCGGCCCGGCCCGGGTCTTGCACGGCGGCCGGTTGCGCGAACCCCGCTGCGGCGCCCGAGGCGAGCCCGGCGGCCAGCAGGATCCCGGTCGCGGCGCGGCGCGCCGGGCCTCGTGCGCGCGATCCTCTGCTCACGACCCTCTCCCCGCTCGGGCCCGCGATCGCTCCTCTCAGGTCTCGATCACCGGGCCCATGACCTGGCGCAGATGCTGGCGGCCGAGCTGCGAGACGCGGTAGCGGCCGCGCTGATGGACGAACACCCGCTTGGCGAGCTGGGCCTGCTTGACGCATTGCGAGGGGTTGCCGACCTTGAGCCCGTGCTCGATCAGCCGGCGGCTCGCCTCGGCAGTGGCGAAGGTGTCGTCGCCGCTGCGCCGCTGCACCCAGTAACCGGCGGCGAGCATCCGGTCGACGTCGGTCGCGGTACTGGGCAGGTGGCTGATGAACGCGCCGAAATTGTCCTCGGGCGATTCCGGGTCGGGGGCGGCGGTGGCGCGGCCCGGCGCGGGACCCGCCTCGAGCGCGGCCAAGAGCCGCTCGAGCCGCTCGCCATAGGCCGCCACGAAGTCGCGCGGGCCCTCGATCTCGAGCTCCCGTTGAGCGAGGTTGATGCGGATCCGGGCACGCGCGTCCATGGCGAAGGCCTGCATAGCCTCCGAGGGAAGCTAGAGGGTCGCCGGCCGATCAGCAACCATCAGCCCGTGGTGGGGGCCGGGAGCAGGCGGGAGAGGGCCGCGCGCAAGGGCTCGGGGATCGGCACCGGCCGCTGGCTCGTCCGCTCCACGAAGACGTGGACGAAATGGCCGTCGGCCGAGGCCGTCTCCTCGCCCGCCTTGAAGATGCCGACCTCGTAGCGGCAGGAGCTCGTGCCGAGATGGGCGACGCGCAGCCCGGCCTCGAGCCGGTCGGGGAAGGCGAGGGCGCGGTGGAAGCGGCAGCCCGTGTCGACCGCGAAACCCACGACCGGCGAACGCCAGGGGTCGAGGCCGCCCTCGCGCATGAGATAATGAGCGATCGCGGTGTCGAAGTAGCTGTAATAGACCACGTTGTTGACGTGGCCGTAGATGTCCATGTCCATCCAGCGCGTCTCGAGCGGCACGTGCCAGGGATAGGCGCTGCGCTGGGGCGGGGGACGGCGGCTCAAGGGGCGGGTCTCCGCGGGAATCGGCCGGGCTCAGCGGGCGAAGCGCCGCTCGATCAGCGCGAGGAGCGGCCGCAGCGCGGTCGCTTCGCCGCCCTTGGGCCGGCCGGGCCGGCTCTCGTCGTTCCAGCCGAAGACGTCGAGATGGGCCCAGGCGCGGGTGGTCGCGACGAACTCGCGCAGGAAGAGGGCCGCGGTGATCGCTCCGGCGAAGCTCTTCTGGCCGGCATTGTTGACGTCGGCCACCTTGCTCTCGAGGTACCTGCGGTAGGGTGCATGGAGCGGCAGCCGCCAGAGCGGCTCGGCGGTCCGTTCGCCCGCGGCGAGCAGATCGCGGGCGAGCTCGTCGTCGGGAGTGAAGAGCGCCGGGAGTTCCGGGCCGAGCGCCACCCGCGCGGCACCGGTGAGCGTGGCCGCGTCGAGCAGGAGATCGGGCGCCTCGCGATCGGCCTCGGCGAGCGCATCCGCCAGGATCAGCCGACCCTCGGCGTCGGTGTTGCCGATCTCGACCGTGAGGCCTTTGCGCGAGCGGAGCACGTCGCCCGGCCGGAAGGCCCGCCCGCCGATCGCGTTCTCGACCGCCGGGATCAGGACCCGCAGCCGCACCGGCAGCCCGAGCCCGGTGATCGCCCTCGTGAGGCCCAGCATCAGCGCGGCCCCGGCCATGTCCTTCTTCATCAACAGCATGGCCGAGGAGGGCTTGATGTCGAGCCCGCCCGTGTCGAAGCACACCCCCTTGCCGACGAGCGTGACCTTGGGCGCGTCCGGCTCGCCCCAGACGAGCTCGATCAGGCGCGGCGGTCGCGGGCTCGCGGCACCCACGGCGTGCACGAGCGGCCAGTTCTGCTCGACCAGCGCCTCGCCGACGACGCTCGAGAAGCCGGCCCCGGCCTCGAGGGCGAGCGCGGCGGCCACGGACTCGAGCTCGGCCGGGCCGAGCTCGTTGGCCGGGGTGTTGACGAGATCGCGGGCGAGGGCGATCGCGCCCGCCACCAGCTCGGCCCGGGCGCGCGCGGCGGCATCCGGCACGGCGAGGCGCGGCGGCGGCTCGCCCGGCTTGCGGTAGCGCTCGAAGCGGTAGCAGGCGAGCGCCCAGCCCAGCGCCGCCTCGGCCGGGTCGAGCGCCCCCGTGTGGTCGTCGAGCCGCCAGAGCCCGCCCGGCAGCGCGGCGGGGGCGGCCGCCGCGTCCCAGAGCGTCGCCGGCTCGGCGGTGAGCAGGAGGGCGGCGGCGACCGCGCCGTCCGGACCCGGCAGGAGCGCGAGCCTGCCGGCCTCGGCCTTGAAGCCGGTCGATTCGAGCCAGGCGCGGCGGCTGGCCGGCTGCGCCTCGAGCCAGGCGTGGTAGCCGCCGAGCGGGACGAGGTGGACCGGGCGGCTGCCGTGCGGGTCGGCGACGAGCGGGCTCGGGCGGGTGAGCGGGCTCATGCTCGAGGGGCCTCCGCGGGGCTCAGGCGATGCGGGCGAGGGCGGCAGAGAGCCGCTCGCGGGTCCGGGCGAGCTCGGCCAGCCGCTCGCGCTGCTCCTCGACCACCTCGGCCGGAGCGCGGGCGAGGAAGCCGGCATCGGCCAGGCGCTGCTCGAGGCGGGCGGTCTCGCCCTCGGCCTTGGCGAGCTCGCGGCCGAGGCGCTCGCGCTCGCGCTCGAGATCGACGACCTCGCCCACGGGCAGGGCGAAGGTCGTCTCGTCGACCACGACGACGATCGAGCGGCCGGGCGGCGGCCGGTCGGTCGGGTCGATCCCGGCGAGCCGGGCGAGGCGCAGGAGCGGCTCGCGGTGCCGCTCGAGGCGAGCGAGCGTGGTGGGCGAGGCGCCGTGCTGGAGGAGCTCGAGTCGTGCCGCCGGCGGCACGTTGAGCTCGGCCCGGGCGGCGCGGATCGCACCGATCGTGCGGGTGAGCCAGCCGAGCTCGGCGGCCGCCTCGGGGTCGGCGAGGTCGGGCTCGGCCGTGGGCCAGGGGGCGCCGATCAGCATGCCGCCCGGGGCCCCGAACAGGACCCGCCAGAGCTCCTCGCTCACGAAGGGGGCCATCGGGTGGAGGAGGTGCAGCACCCGCGCCAGCACCCAGCCCGCGACCCTTCGGGCCTCCTCGCGCGCCGCCTCGTCCTCGCCTGCGAGGACGGGCTTGGCGAGCTCGATCCACCAGTCGCAGAACGTGTCCCAGACGAAGTGGTAGAGGCCGAGCGTGGCCTCGCTCAGCCGATAGTCGCAGAGCGCGTCGGTCACCTTCGCGGTCAGGGCCGCGGTCTCGGCCACGATCCAGCGGTCGAGCGGCAGTCGACAAGCGGCGGGGTCGAAGGCGGGGTCGAGCCTGCCGCCGTTGAGCTCGATGAAGCGGGCGGCGTTCCAGAGCTTGGTCACGAAATTGCGCCAGCCCTCGACGCGCGCCGGGCCGAAGCGGACGTCGCGGCCCTGCTCGGTCGAAGCGAGGAGCGCGAGGCGCAGCGCATCGGCCCCGTAGGCCTCGACCAGCTCGAGCGGGTCCACGACGTTGCCCTGGGTCTTCGACATCTTCTTGCCGCGCTCGTCGCGCACCAGGCCGTGGATGTAGACGTCGCGGAAGGGCACCTCCTCCATGCAGAAGAGGCCCAGCATCATCATCCGCGCGACCCAGAAGAAGATGATGTCGAAGCCGGTGACGAGCACGCTCGTAGGATAATAACGGGCGAGCTCGGGGGTCGCGTCCGGCCAGCCGAGGGTCGAGAACGGCCAGAGGCCCGAGGAGAACCAGGTATCGAGCACGTCGGGATCGCGCACCAGCGCCACGCCCGGGCCGAAGCGGGCCTCGGCCATCGCCCGCGCCTCGGCCTCGTCCTCGGCCACGAAGATCGTGCCGTCCGGTGCGTACCAGGCCGGGATCTGGTGGCCCCACCAGAGCTGGCGGGAGATGCACCAGGGCTGGATGTTGCGGAGCCACTCGAAGAACGTGTTCTCCCACATCCGCGGCACGAAGCGGGTGCGGCCGCTCTCCACCGCGGCGATCGCCCGCTCGGCGAGACCCTCGACGTCGCAGAACCACTGCTCGGTGAGGAACGGCTCGAGCGGCGTGCCCGAGCGGTCGCCGTGCGGTACCGCGTGGCGGTGCGGTTCGACCTTCGCGACGAGCCCCTGGGCCTCGAGGTCGGCCAGCACTTTCTCCCGTGCGGCGAAGCGGTCGAGGCCGCGATAGGGCTCGGGCACGTTGTCGTTGAGCCGACCGCGGCGGTCCATGATCGGAACGAGGGCGAGGCCGTGGCGGCGGCCGACCTCGAAATCGGCGAAGTCGTGCGCCGGGGTGATCTTGACCGCACCCGTGCCCTTCTCCGGGTCGCTGTGCGGGTCGGCGACGATCGGCAGCCGACGGCCGACGAGCGGCAGGATCGCGAAGCGGCCGATCAGATCGCGCCAGCGCGGATCCTCGGGGTGGACCGCGATCCCCGTGTCGCCGAGCATGGTCTCGGGGCGGGTGGTGGCGACCGTGATGTACCTGCCGGGCTCGCCCTCGATCGGGTAGCGCAGGTGCCAGAGCCGGCCTTCGACCTCGCGGCTCTGCACCTCGAGGTCGGAGACCGCGGTCTCGAGCGCGCAGTCCCAGTTCACGAGGCGCTTGTCGCGGTAGATCAGGCCGGCGCGGTGGAGCAGGACGAAGGCGCGGCGGACGGCCCGCGAGAGTCCCTCGTCCATGGTGAAGCGCTCGCGGGTCCAGTCGCAGGAGGCGCCGAGCCGCCGCATCTGGCGGGCGATCGTCCCACCCGATTCCTCCTTCCAGCGCCAGACCTCGGCGAGGAACGCCTCGCGCCCCATCGTGCGGCGGTCCTTGCCCTCCGCGGCGAGCTTGCGCTCGACCACCATCTGGGTGGCGATGCCGGCATGATCGGTGCCCGGCTGCCAGAGGGTCTCGAAGCCGCGCATGCGGTGGAAGCGGATCAGCACGTCCTGGATCGTGTGGTCGAGGGCGTGGCCGATGTGCAGGCTGCCGGTGACGTTGGGCGGCGGCAGCATGATGCAGTAGGGCCGACCGCCCGGGCGCGGCCGGAAGGCGCCCGAGGCTTCCCAGGCGGTGTAGAGGCGGGCCTCGACCTCGGCGGGTCGGTAGGTCTTCTCGAGCAT